>Ga0157375_10000051_pt1 | contig 130143 bp, 115 predicted proteins | sample M35metaG_FD_115311 | JGI IMG/M metagenome (GOLD analysis project Ga0157375, IMG submission 115311) | Miscanthus rhizosphere microbial communities from Kellogg Biological Station, Michigan, USA - M3-5 metaG | ecosystem: Host-associated > Plants > Roots > Rhizosphere > Soil | place: USA... | reverse complement strand
TGTGATCGATGTCACAGAGATAACCCCGACAGAGACCAAAGGAACGTCTTGGACATATCGTCAGAAAATCTCAGCAAAGGTTATTGAGGTTGTTAAAGGCAGTGTCGAACGGACGCTCACCATTTATGGATTGGAGGATTTCATCTGCGCGCAGTGCCGATTTCAGAAGGGAAGGCAGTTGGTGTTTCTTAAGCATGATCGTGATCTTCTGGTCGGATCCAATTGGCATTTGTCTATTCGGCCCATAGCTGGAGAGCGTTGCGAGTGGTTTCGGGATAGCGCTTCTATCCAACTCGTTCCTGCGTCCTTGCCGACCGTCATAAAACAGGTCAAAGCAGAAATTGAAAAACAAAAGGGGATCGAACCCCGCGGTGCAGCGAACGGGAGCCAGCCGGTTCGCTCAGCGACAAATGCAACGTCATCGGCGGCTGGCGTTACCGCCCGACAAACCCCAAGCAAATTCGACTCCCGGATACCGCCACCTGACCTGAGTAAATACAAAGATGTTCGAGATGCGAAGGATTGGCAAAACCCTTACCTTGTAGTCCGTGCGGAAGGTGTTGAGGTAATATCGAAGAGTAATTCTGTGGAGCGGCAGATTGTCTCATGCGATGAACTGGCACCCTTTTTAGAATCGTTGCCTGCTACGGCTTGGCCTTATGGGAGAGTAGTGGCTGCTCAAGAGATCGGCATTAGGCATGGTGACGGGAAGGACAATCGACCGATTGCAGAGAACAAGGCAAGGGTTGAGCAGATACTAACATCACTTGATGTCAAGGTTGCCTGGTGGCCGTCGCCATAGCCTGGTGAAAGTAGGCCGCGCCTAACAACGGCATGCACCCCCATTCACTCAAGACGCCGCTCAGGCATCGTTTGGGTGATTTTGGTTTAATATCCTCCTTGACTGGATCCATCGTGCGCACTCAACTTTATCAAGGAGCTGCGACGCCGTTCAAGCAGCGACGACATGAATGCACCACCAAAGTTGGCCCGGGTGATCTACCGCTGGGGAGTGGTGGCGTGTGCTACCCTGGTAGTGTCACAGATCCTCACCCTTTTCCTTCCCCGAGCGGCCTTGCACTGGAGGGGCTGCCTCGGGTCATCACCGGTTTTACCGGGTGGGGGTTAGTCGTCGCGTCGCTCATTTATTCTCGTGTGAAGGACCCACTGTTTCTCTTTGGCTTGGCGACCGGCATTGCGGCTATACTGCTCTCGTACATGCCTGCCTTCGTTCGAGCGTGAGCGGTCCCCAACCAAAGGATAAAGCCAATGACGAGGAGCGCGGTAACGTTTTTCCCGGATGCGACCGCCGCTGATGCGCTCGGTATGGCTCAACCTGATCTTTGGGCAACAAATGTTCTAATGCCTCGAACGCTCGCGTGTCATAGATCATATGAAAAAGCCTATAGTCGTTTCGTTCCTGACTTCAACCGTTAGGCTTCTATCGCTCGTATGAAATCCATCGTTGCCTCCTTCATTTTCTGCACCGCACTCCTGCAGATTAGCGCAGCGGGTGAACCGCTGATTCCCGCGCCTCTGAACAGCCTTCTCGTCAAGATTCAGCCGGGCATGACCACCAATCAAGTTCTGAGTGTTCTTTCGAGCGCTTATCCAAGGGTTACCGTACACATGGGGGACTGGTCGGGTAGTTCTGGATATTTGAGTACAGGCTAGATGAGCGATTCACGCTGTCTGTGTCTTCAGCGATGCGTGACGGCAAAGGGCTCGTGCATGACGATTTGGTATTTCTCGCGTCCGACTGGCAGACGAAACGCCGGGTGGACATCAAGCTCTACTCTTGGGATAACCGGCCTCACAAAGAACCACCTAAGAGATAAATCGTCCAGACTTTTTACACTTTTCTGACAAACCGATCCTGGATCAGAATTAGATTCAGCATATGAGAACGACAACATTCTTGCTCCTCCTGGCGTTCAGTGGCCCCCTGATCACCACACCGGACATGAATGGTGATGAGCCCTCCAAACAGCCATCAGGATGGGTCGAACCAAATAACCCGAAGGAGAAAGAAAATCTCCGGAAGATACCCAAAGATGCAGAATATGAGATTGTCCTGGTTGCAGACCTTATCGCTTTCAATACACCGGACAGCGTATCCATTCAGTACACGCTACGAAACGTGGGCATGACGAAGTTGTTTGTGCCTGACATTGTCTGGGAGTGGTCGCTCGTTTGGGATGGTAAAGCTTGTAAGCGAAACCCCCAATACACTCGACCCTGGAATGGCCCCGCGGAACTCATCCCCAAAGGCTCTTACCGCAGTATCCTTTCTCTGTCTAATTACCTCGTTCCCGCGAAACTACTGACCCCTGGGCGTCACACCATCGCCCTCAAGCACGCCTCTACTCAGTCCAACACACAGACGATTTTTATTGAAAAAGGGAGTGCCGACCAAAAGACCGCTAAATCAGAAAAGGCGACAAACGAGCGAACGCCTACTTCAGCGGCCGATATGCCGTGGGGCGAGCCGTTTGAGGGGCTATATGTACGGATACGCGCCGACAAGAAACGATGGGCAACCAACGAAACTCCGACTTTTAACGTGGACGTGAGCAATCAAGGTCATCGCGAATTTTACACGTTCCGCTCACAGGAACCTGGCCGGCTGGAGGTAGATGGCGTTTGGTATGAGTGGACGGGCGGAATTGATCTCAAGGCTTCACCAATTCCTCCGGGGCGTGAATACCAGGACATTAAGGTCACTCTTGGACTCGATTGGAAGGCGACACAAGAATGGCGCGACAAAACGCAACCGCGACCGCCACAGATTCCGGTAAAACTACTTCCCGGCAAACACACTATTCGTTTCGCGCCACAAATCCGCGAGATCGGCGTGGAACCGAAACCCCGAAACACCTATGTCCCCAGCAATCCAATTGAGATCGAAACTTGATAACGACACTCAGATGTCCGGTGACAATGCTATGGAACCGCCGCCTAAAAGATAAACCGTCCAGACCTTTACACTTTTCTGACAAACCGATCCTGGATCAGAATTAGCTTCAGCCTATGACAACGATAACACTCTTGCTCCTCCTGGCGTCCAGCGGCACCCTGGTCACCACAACGAATCCCTTCCAAATACCCAAAGACGCAGAATATGAGATTGTCCTGAATGCAGAACATATCGCGTTCAATACACCCGAGAGCGTATCAATTCAGTACAGCATACGAAACCTGGCAGCGACGAAGTTGCCTGTACCTGAGATTGTCTGGGGGTCAGCGCTCGTTTGGGACGGTAAAGCTTGTAAGCGAAACCCCACACACAATGTATCTTGGAACGGCATCGCGGAAATCTTCCCCAAAGGATATTGGTGCAGCGTATTTTCTCTGGACGATTACCTCGTTCCCGCGAACCTACTGACCCCTGGGCGCCACACCATCGCCCTGAAGCACGCCTCCACCGAGTCCAACACACAGACGATTTTTATCGAGAAAACTGACATTCCTCAGGGCTTATTGGAGCGGAAAGGGAGCGAAATTGTCGCTGCACCGCCTGAGGATTTGGCCTTGGCAAGAACGTATCCCTCGTTCAAGTATAAAGGAAAGGTGCTCGCAGGCCAGCGCATCACGATCCTAACTCAAAGAACCCGATACAAAGTCGGTGAATCGGTCCGCGTATTGCATGTCTTGGAAGCCGTCGAGCCCGGAAAGGGCGTACATGTCATGGGACCGAAAACGATTTACTACGAGTGCATGGATGGGAAACTGCTGACTGAAGAGGGACCAGGCAAGGACCCGTACCGAGGAATGGTAATAGATATACCTCTCGCGGATTTCAACTACGACATTACGACCTATACTTTTAAGGAGCCTGGCGCCCACACCATTCAGTGGAAAGGCGGTGGTGCTTCCGTTCAAGGCCACTTGGGTCTGGAGTCCAATATCATCCGCTTGGAAGTGGTGGAACATTGACCCCGTCTCGAATGGCCGTTCACCCCTCTGTCACACCGTTTCGCTTGGACGCGGACACCAAATTCTGTAATCAATAAAGCAGATGGATAGGCTTCTCACTCTCAGCCACAGTGATCTATGAAAAAGAAATTTCTCAGTGCACTTCTCTCTGCCCTCCTGGTTCCCTCAGCAGTCTTTGGCATTGGCGGAGATTACCCCGCACCCGGAGGGGGCCAACTTCAAATAGTTTTGTGCGCTATCGAGTCCAGGGGTCAAGTCCCGGCCGGTTACGCCGACCTCGTTTTCCAGCAGGAGCTGCTCGGTGGACATTTTGTAAACAGCGAGGAAGTATTCTACTACGCCGGCGACAAGCAATCGTTCGAGAAGTTCCTGGCGGCCTATTCAAAGGTAACCAACGTTGTCGCACACACGGTGATAAAACGCAATGGAACCGCCAGCATTGGGCCACCCTGGAATCCAAAGAAATTCCCACAGTATGATTGGGCCCTTTATTGCCACCCTTATGGGTGGCTAGAAGATCACAACCACAAGCCCCAGGGAAAATATGTCCTGTGGATCGAGCTTCGCGTCGGCGGCAAAATAAGTGACCAGGAAATGTACTCCCTGGCGATTCCCGCAGGGGTCCAAGTGGTTTACGTTCACAACGACGAGCCACCGGCCGTCGTCCAGAAGGAGAAAGAGAAACTATAAGACCGCTGAATGGTTGAGAGTTGAGAGCGCCGGGGGGCGAGGCGTGGTATAGCGATAGGAAATAGCAATCAGCGAATTTGAGGGTTCAGGGTTCAGGGCACGGAGTAGGATGGCCTGCTTGGCGAGCGGGCGCTTCCTTCCACCCCCTTTCCGCCTTTGCAACAAAGCAGAAAATGGAAAAGCCTGTGCCTACGCTGCATGGCCACAGCCTCCACTCCCGGTCAAAAAAATCAAGCTTCTTTCGCGCCCACCAGAAGACCTCCCTCGCCCACATTTTACCAAGGACGCTACGACCTCCTTCCATCCCCAAAGGGTCTGGGCCTCCAAATAGTTACGCTCTGGACTTTCCACTTTGTCTTTGCGCAGCTATTATTATGTTAAGACAAGTCAGTTTGGCTATTAACACAGTTTGGCGAAGCATGCGTGAGGCGCCATACATTACTTGGATCGCGATTGGCCTAGTTGCTCTAATTTCGCCGTTCTTGGGATTTTGGGTGCATGTGTGTTTGGTCAAATACTATTACCTTTGGCACGCACGCAGGTTCTGCAGGAAGAAGCATTTGGAAATCCGTGAATGGACGGCGGGGTATTGCTTCGAGGAGTGTAGGGGCAGGTGGCTTAAGACGGCGCTCACCGGGTACGAACTCGACTGCCAGGACAGCCAGGGCAGGCGGCTAGTAGTGAATCTGCTTGTTGGCGTGGTAGGCGTGAAAGCCGCCTTCGGCCTTCCTGGGTATCCCGCCGAACCTTACGCTGTACCGAATGGCCGCCCACGGCTGTCGGTACAGTGGGAGCGAGGTTCTGGGCCGCAATCGGTGAGCTAACAGCCTTAAACCCCCGCAATTTCCTTTGCGAAATTACTCCCGACTTCGTCGCCACCAAATACCGCACCGCGTCAGCCGCATCATAGCCTCAGTGGTTGAGAGCTGAAAGTTGAGAGACCGGAAAGCCGGCCCCTCTCCCATTGGATGCCATTGGATGGGAGAGGGGAGATGCTATCGCGGGGGTTACCCAGGGTGGCGCTCGTGCCTCGCTTACCCTGGGCTAGTATCTCTTGCCCCTTCGGGGCGGAAGTTAGTTGTTAGGGAGAACGCAGAGGGAAGAGGGGAGAATGGGGCCGCAGGTCGGAGGTCGGAGGTCGGAGGTAGGGGTCCGCCTTTGCAACAAAGCAGAAAACGGAAAAGCCTGTTCCTCCGCTGCGAGGCCACGACCCTCCAATCCCGGTCAAAAAAATCAAGCTTCCTTCGCGCCCACAAGGAAACCTCCCTCGCGCACATCTACCAAAGACGCTGCAGCCCCTTCCATGCGTAAGGGGTCTGCGCCTCACCAAGAACACTTTGCGGCTTGTTCTTCTATCTCTACGCTGATATGGTAGTCAGGACAAGGTGACCGTGTCGTAACAGTCGTCATGAAGATGCTATCGCCATCCACAAGGGTCAAGCTCGCCACGCTCTTTATGTGGTTGTTTGCAGGATTCGCTTGCTCCCCGCTTTTGTTTACTATTTTCCGTTTAGCCAATCTCTCGTCCGAGCCCCCCGGAGACGACGAAAATTTGGCGACTAGGTTTTGGTTTCTCACGTGGGGCATTGTACTGACCATGCTCTTACTGCTTGGATTTGTGCTCGCATTGGATTGGCGACGGACGCTGCAGGGCTCCGGTCGTTCCTCACAGCCCCATTAGATGCCCAGCGGGGTCTGCGCTCCGCTCCAGAGCCGCGTTCGAGAAATATCGTTTGACAGTTCCGCCTGCATTAGCAATAAGTCCATCTATGAAGAAGTCTATTGCAGTTGCGCTGACACTCCTGGGAGTTCTACTTCTCCTATGGCCAACACTATCAGCCCTCGTCGACCGGCAGAGGTTTCTTTCGCAAATTTCAAACCCTGGTTTAACCGCTACGCCACCATACAGTTACTTCACCGCACAGATGGGCGTGCATTACCAACTCGCCTTCTGGTCGACCGGGTTTGCCGTTCTAGCCGCAGCTCTCCTCTTCAGGCGCCGCAGGCCCGTCTCGCAAAGCTGAGATTCAGTCACACCCCCTCAATTTCCTCTGGGAAATTGACCGCGACTTCGTCGCGACCAAATACCGTAGCGCGTCAGCCGCATCAGTGGTTGAGAGTGGTCAAATTCGTTGAGAGCGGACCGTTGAGGGTGAGAGACCGGAAGAGCCCTCACCATCGGATGGGAGAGGGGAGATGGGATCGCGGGGGCGGGTTACCTAGGGTGGCGCTCGTGCCTCGCTTACCCTGGATTAGTATCTCCTTGCCCCTTCGGGGCGGCAGTAAGTCCGAGAAAGTCAGCCAATTCGCGCACGGCTCCTGCGGCTTTGTGACCGCGGCGAAGTGAACGGTTGATCACTTTCAATTTCTTCGCCGCACGATCGGCCTTGGGATCAACATGGCCAACCAGTTCAACACCCGATAGAACCGGGAGAGCGTAGTAGCCGCGGACGCGCCGCATAGGAGGCGTATATACTTCCCATGTGTAGTCGTAATCCCACAATTGCCTCGTGAGGCGGCGATCGTAAATCAAAGGATCCAGTGGGGCCAATAAGATAGGCATCGCAGGAGTTTCTGAAGCGTCGAGAAGGTGAAGATCCTCCCGCAGGCAGTAAAGCGGAAGACATCTCTCGACTTCAATCGGCTGGACGAGATCGGATATACGATTTAATTCGACGCGAGATAGCGGCGCAAGCCGTCGCTGCCGAAGCTTGAGATGGGTAATCCAGCGTTGGGTCTGAGCTGAGGACGGTTCCGCAGTGGCAAGAATGTCAGCGGGCAATACACGTTCGGGCAAATCGTAGTAACGGCGGTTACCGACGCGGCGCGCGATAAGCACATGGCCATGAAAAAACAGTTTGTGCAGTGTGGTCTTGGCAAGCGAGGCATGCGCACCCCAGCCCTGGTGTTCACGTTGATCGTTGTCGATGTCGTCCGAGCAAAGCGCTCCACGCGAGGCAATCTCGGCCAGGATTGATTTTGCAAGTAAACGCTGGCGCGTGTTCATTTTTCCTGACCATGCGCCGGCCTTGCCGCTGCGGCGGCGCATTGCCGCCAAAAGATGAGGCCAGGCATCAAGGGGAAGAGCTGCGAGCACATTACTATGGGGCAAATGATGCTCGAAAGCGATCCGCTCGCCCGGCGGCGAACCATTACCCTTGCCATGCAAATGGCGCATGAGATCACCTTCGCGATAACCCAACACCCGGTTGCGAAGGATGAGGTCGTGCATTCGTCCACAGACATTGATCGGATCGAGTTGAACGAAACCAAGATGCGCGAGAACGGGGGCAATGTTGGCTAACGGCGTATCGAGCAGCAAAGCACGGCGGTGAAAGCGCCGCGCATCCAAAGGCGAAAGACGAAGCATTGGCCCTGGTTTACTTACCAATCCTTGAACCGCCTGTTGCGGTCCGCGGGCTTTTTGTCGGGCTGTATCGGGAGCAAGTGTTCTTCACTTTTTTGAGCATCTAAAAGTTGGCGGGCTTGTTCAGGAGTCATTTGGCCGGCAACGGCGCCTTCCTGTTCGTCCGCTTTGTCCTCGGGGTTGTCCTTCGAAGGCTCGGAGGCTTTGCCGTTTTGCTGGTCTTTTTGTTTTTGCTGCTGCTGCGCTTGCTGCTTCTTCTTTTGTTCCTCTTTCTGCTCTTGTTCCTGTTTCTTATCCTGTTGTGTTTGCTCGTTTTTTTGATCGTCCTTGGACTGTCCGGATTGCGATTGCTGCTGCTGGTCCTGGTCCTTTTTCGAGTCCTTGTTCTGCTGGTTTTGTTGTTGATCCTGTTTTTGCTGGTCCTTCTTGTCTTTATCGTCTTTGTTCTGCTGCTGTTTTTGCTGTTGCTCCTTGAGTTCTTCCAGCTTTTTTTTCAGGAATTGATAATTGAATTTGGCGTCCGCATCCTGCGGGTTCAGTTTCAAGCTGCTTTCAAAGTCTTTAAGGGCGCTGGTCCAGGTCTCGGTTTTCTTCGAAGGGTCAGGGTTTTGTTCTCCCAGCCAAAAGCGTGCGTTTCCTCGATTGTAGTAGGATAACTCCTGCAATTTCAGGTCAGGCGCGGCGAGAGCGGAATCGAATTCTTTCGCCGCCTGCTCATAATTATTGCCACGGTATGCGGCTGCACCGGCATTGAAATGCAGGCGAGGATCGTCTTTGCGGGTCTTGAGCAACTTTTCGTATTGCTTGAGGGCTTCGGAATATTTTCCGTCTTTATAGTCCCGCAGCGCGCTGGCAGAAGAAGCGTGAGTCCACGCCGGCCAGAGGAGCAGCACCCACAAGGCGGCCATCGGCTTGAGAACCTTGCCTCGAAGGCCCGCCGGCCGTGTGCTCGGCTCACGTTTTCGTTCTGGAAAAAGCATTTCTGCCGCGAGCAAAATCAATGCGAGCGCCAGGGGCCAATGGTAACGCTCGTGATAACGTCGAACGAGCTTTTCCTCGTGCTCACTCTTGGGCAATTTCGACAAAGCCTGATTGTAAAGCATCTCGATTGTTTTGGCCCCCTGCAGGCGCAGATAAACACCGTGTTGACTCTCTTTTGAGATATCCTTCAGGAGATCTTCGTTGAGATGTGATTTTACCACGTTGCCATCCTCATCACGCACATAATCGGCGCGGCCACTTGCATCTTTCATGCGGAGCAGTTCTCCATCGGACGTTCCTACGCCGATTGTAAAAATTTGAATTCCCGCGGCAGCCGCCCTTTTAGCTGCTTCAATTGCGCCGGAATCATGGTCTTCACCATCCGTCAGCAGGACGAGAGCCTTGTAACTATCGAGCTCATTGAACGCAGCCAACGCTTTTTCGATCGCCTCTGCCAGTGCTGTGCCGCCTTGTGGAATGATGTTTACGTCGAGAGCTTCAACACTTTGTCTAAACACTGCATCGTCAATAGTGAGTGGACATTGCAGGAAAGCGCTCCCCGCGAATGCGATTAAGCCCAGACGATCCGATCGGGCCTGCTGCATCAAATCCAGGGCGGCTAATTTTGCGCGAACGAGACGATTGGGAGCGATATCATCCGCCAGCATGCTTTTGGAGGTGTCTATCGCCATGATAATATCCAAGCCTCGTTGTTTGGCAGGCTCCCAATCGAAACCCCACTGCGGGCGAGCCAGCGTTAAAATCAAGCAGATGACCGACAATATCAAGCATGCCAGGCGCAATTTAAGCCGGGCAGGGGATATCCCCACAGTCAATCCCGGCAACAAACGTGCTTGAATGAATTGAGTGACCAATTCCTGACGTCTTCGCCAGGCCCACCAAAAAAATGCGAGCAGGAGGGGGGGGAAGACCCCTAATAACCACAGGATTTTTGGATGGGCAAAAGTCATTTGTGCCGCCTATTCGTTTCCGTTCAGAATCATGATTTTCACTCTATTAATATGTCACCATCATCTCAGGGGAGCCTTCGAAACATTGTATGCCGCAATAGAATTTCCAGCAATAAAAGGCCGAGGCCGGGTGAAATGATCCACGCAAAAAGTTCGCGGTGATGGGCAAACTTCTTTACCTCGGCTTCAGTTTTTTCCAGCTTGTCGATCTGCGCATAAATTGCCTGAAAACGCTCGGCATTGTCGGCTCGATAGTATTTGCCCCCTGTTTGGTCTGCGATTTTCTGCAAGGTGTCTTCATCGATATCGACCGGGACTGACTGGTACATGGTTTGGCCATTGAACGGATCGCGACCAACAGGCATTGGCGCCTGGCCACGCATGCCAACGCCGATGGTGTACACCTTGACCTTAAGCGCCGCGGCGGCTTCGGCAGCATTCAGGGGTTGAATCTTTCCGGAATTATTCTGACCGTCGGTCATCAAGACAACGAGTTTGCTCTTGGATTTTAATTCACGGAGCCGGTTTACCGCTGAACCCAATGCAGAACCGATTGCGGTACGGTTCTGGTCAATATCTCCAATTTTGAGCCGGTCGAGGTTTTGGATGAGAAAATCGTGGTCGAGGGTCAGAGGCGTGGAGATATAGGCCTCCGAGCCGAAGACCACCAAACCAATGCGGTCGTTGGGCCGCTTGTCGATGAATTGCTTGAGAACATCGCGGGCCATGTTGAAACGATTGATGCGCTTGCCGTGCACTTCAAAATCTTCAGAAATCATGCTGCCGGACATATCGAGGGCGACAACGATATCGACCCCGCTGGCATTGATTTTTGTTTCGCTTTTAGTGAGCCTCGGCTGGGCCAGCGCAACAATGAACAAAGCCAGAGTTAACCAGCGAAGGGCCGAGAGGAACCCCCCGGAACGAGTCTGCGTGACATTGAGGATTCCACGCACCAGTTGTACAGAGGAGTAAACAAATGCCGGGGGTTTGCCCCGTTTTCCCTTCAGCCAAGCCATCAAAGGAAGGAGCAGCAGCAATAGAAGCATGTACGGATGCGCGAGAGTCATTTCTCCACCTCCGCCGGTTCGGCTTTTAAGACTGGGACAGTGCCGGTTGGCAAGGTGGAATCAGGTTCCGTTTCCTCCACGAGCCGCAACGCAGAAGCATGTAAATCCCGCAACTCCGATTCGCGAGGTTCGTATTTTGCAAATTTTACCAGGTCGCAACGCTTAAGAAACTCTCCCAAACTCTCCTTCTGATCGCGTGTGAGCAGGTTGGTGGCTTGTAATTCGTACAGAAACTCCTCTGTGGTTCGCTCGGGAGCATGGAAATCAAATCGCTCCTCCAGGTACAAACGAATGGTATCGGACACTAAAATGCAAAATTCGCGAGGTTGCCCAAGGAGGCTAAGAGCTTCCTCGAGTTTTTGTTTCGCCCGCACATGCGGTGGAATGACGGGCACTGCTAGCGCCGCTTCACGCCGCTTCTTCCAGTAACGCCAGGCTAGAAAGAAAAGACCCGCGGCTGCAAGGGCGACCAGCCCCCAACCCACCCAGACCCAAGCATTGGGGATTTCCACCGGAGGCTTGATGTCCCGCAGGATATTGGTGGTCGCGCCTGAAAGGCTGCGGACAGAATTGGTCGCCTCAGTCATTCACAAAATGCCCGTTGCCGTGGCCAAGCTCGAACTATTAACCATGCAATCTCCTTCGTTCGCGCGTCTCAAAAAATCTGGCGAGGCCAACCGAATAAGGCTGGTCGGTCCGCAGTTGAATTGCGTCAATGCCTGCCGAGCGAAACAGGCGGGCTAAATCTGACTGGGCGCGGCTCTGGCGCTCAGCAAAAGCCGCGCGCTTTCGAGTATCATTCGTATTCACTTCGACCACTTCACCCGTTTCAGCATCACTGAAAACGAGTCTTCCCAGGGCTGGCAGTTCCAATTCATACCTGTCGGTAATCTGCACGGCGACAACATCGTGCCGGCGGTTGGCCTGGCGCAGCATGGGGAAGGAGGCTTGAGCCAGGGATTCGAGCAGCATCATTTGCGGACGTAACCGATTGGAGCGTTTTTTTGATGCAATCGCCGGAGAACCCAGGAAGTCAGAAATCACCACGGCAATGGCACGATGCGGAGTGACTCGAATCAGGAATTCGAGCGCGCCGTTCAAATCCGTGCCCCGGCGCTGAGGTTCAAAAAACAGGACCTCACGTATGACCCGCAGCACGTGACGCCTGCCCTTGCGCGGTGGAATGAATTTTTCGACTTCATCCGTAAACAGAATTAACCCCACTTTGTCATTATTACGAATTGCGGAGAACGCCAGCACCGAGGCAATCTCGGCCGCCAGTTCCCGTTTGGATTGCTCGCGCGAACCGAACAAACCAGAGCCGCTGACATCCACCACCAGCATCAGCGTTAATTCCCGTTCCTCAACAAATTTTTTGACGAACGGATGGTTCATGCGCGCCGTGACGTTCCAATCAATAGAACGGACTTCGTCTCCCGGTTGGTACTCCCGGACCTCGTCGAAGTTCATCCCCTGGCCTTTGAAGACGCTGTGGTATTGACCAGCAAGCGTCTCGCTCACAAGCCGATTAGTGCGCAGCTCAATCTGCCGGATCTTTTTTAAAATTTCGCGTGGAATCATCAGCGTTGGAAATGCCGAGAGGTCAGTTCCAGGGGATTCTTACGGCACAGGCAATTCATCGAATATTTTCTGAATAACCGTTTCACTCGTTTTCTCCTCCGCTTCGGCTTCGTAAGTGATGGCGACGCGGTGGCGCAAGACATCCATTCCGATGCTCTTAACATCCTGAGGCGTAACGTAGCCCCGGCCACGCAAAAATGCGAATGCCTTGGCCGCCAGCGCCAGGGAAATGGTTGCGCGGGGGGAAGCGCCAAGTTGAATAAACTCCTTCACCTGGATCTTAAAGGCTTCTGGATCGCGTGTGGCGCAAACGAGGTCCACAATGTAATCCTTAACTTTATCATCAATATAGATGTCGTTAATGACACGGCGCGCATCGAGAATTTGCTTCGGTTCGACCACAGCATTGGTGGAGGGAGCGCCGGAAGTGCGGGCCATCAAATCCAATATCTGCCTTTCCTCAGTGCGTGAAGGATAGCCGATTTTAAGCTTGAGCATGAACCGGTCAACCTGGGCTTCGGGCAGGGGGTAAGTTCCTTCCTGCTCGATGGGGTTTTGCGTTGCGAGCACGAGAAAAGGTTCTTCCAATTTATAGCTCTGTTCGCCAATGGTGACTTGCTTTTCCTGCATTGCTTCCAACAGAGCGCTCTGAACTTTGGCCGGGGCTCGATTGATTTCATCGGCCAGAACCAGGTTGGCAAAGATGGGGCCTCGCCTGGTCGTAAAGGCGCCGGATTGGGGGTTATAAATTTGGGTGCCAATGACGTCGGCTGGCAACATGTCAGGCGTAAATTGCAGCCTGGAGAATTTAACACTCAGGCAACCCGCCAATGATTTTACGGCCAATGTTTTTGCCAGGCCGGGAACGCCTTCCAACAAAACGTGTCCATTGGCCAGCAGCCCGATTACCAGGCGTTCGACGAGGTAAGTCTGACCAACAATGACTTTCCCCAGTTCATTAAACAACGGGCGGACAAAGGACCCTGCTTCCTGGACGGCATGATTGATGGCATCGATTCCGGTATTCATTCGTTTGAAAATTCTACTTAGCGATGGACAAAAAACCAGAAAATGCGTTCAAGTAGAAATAGTAATTTGCTATGAATAATGCTAACTCCGGACGGCTGAGTGAATTGTTATCCCCGTCGAGAATTAACCTCAACTTGCGCAGCTCCGATCGGGATGAAGTTCTTCAGGAACTTATTGGGCAAATTTCCGAGCTGGCCAACGAGCCATTAGCACGTGAAATTTTGTTGCGCGCGTTGCGAGAGCGTGAGTTACTGCACAGCACTGGCATTGGCGACGGCATCGCGCTGCCGCATGCTCGCAATGCGCTGGTCGGGTTAGTCAATCATCCGGTGGTCGTGTTCGGACGTCATGCAACCGGAATTCCTTTTGGCGCCCTGGACAGTGTTCCTGTAAAACTGTTCTTTTTGTTGGTGGCTCCAACAGTAACGCAACATCTTTCAATTTTGGCGCGGCTCAGCCGCTTGCTGCGCGATCCAAAAGTGCGGCAAAATCTTCTTACGACCGACAGTCCTGAGAAGGTGATCGGGCTTATTCGCGACGCTGAACAAAGGACCTGACAAACTATCTAGAACGCGTCCGGGAAACCCTGTTGGCGCAAGGCTTCAAATAACACGAGCGCAACACAGTTGGCCAGGTTGAGGGATCGTGCTTCCGGATTGAACATCGGAATCCGCAACCAGGAAGCTGCATTGTCCTCAATAAGTTTTCTGGGCAGGCCAGCAGTTTCGCGGCCAAAAACAAGATAGTCCTGTGGATCGAATTTAACTTCACTATAAAGTCGAGGCCCCCCGGATTCAATAAACCAGAGTTTCGCGTCCGGGGCTGCATGATCGGCAAATGCCGCCCAGTTTTGCCACCGCTGCCACCTCACGAGCTGCCAATAATCCATCCCGGCGCGCTTGAGTTGCGTATCGTCGAGCCGAAAACCAAGCGGCTCAATCAAATGCAGCCCGCTTCGGGTCGCCGCGCACAACCGGGCGACATTCCCGGTGTTCGGGGGAATTTCGGGTTCAAACAGGACGACCTGCATGAATGTTTTTCGATATCGGGGGTGGCGCCAGAACCATGTTTGCCAGGCGGTGTTTCCGGCCGGCCCGGTGCGATTCAGTTTTTTTCCGATAAAATACTTTCCAGAGCACCAATCCGTGGGCGGGGGCAGTCATGCCTGCTACACGCCGGTCTTTGCGAGAGAGCATTTGCAGGACGTCTGCAGTCAAAAATTTGCCCTGACCCACCTGGACCAGCGTGCCGACAATGCCGCGGCACATTTTGTAAATGAACCCGCCACCTTCGATGACAAAGGTAATCAGGTGCGCGTTTTTCCTGATATCACAACGGGTGAGTTCACGAATTGTGGAAGCTTTGAGATAACCCTGGTTAGCGGAGAAGGAACGGAAATCGTGCTTGCCGACCAGGACGGGCGCGGCTTCGCGCATTGCATCCAGATCCAGAGGGCGGGGGACATGCCAGGCAGAATGGCGAATCAGAGGATTCATCGCGGGAGCATTCCAGATAAAGAAACGATACTGCTTGCCGGTCGCATCGAAACGGGCGTGGAAATCTTTTGGGACAAGTGACACAGACATTACTCGTATGTCTTTCGGCAACCATGCATTGACTGCCAAACGGAGCTTGGCGGGCGCCATTTTGAAAGCGGGGGTCTTCAGTTCGAAATGAGCGACCATGCCGATTGCATGGACGCCTGTGTCTGTCCTGCTTGAGCTGTGGACGCGGGGATGAGAGGGGAAAAGTTTAGCCAGCGCAGATTCGAGCTTTTCCTGCACGCCCGTGCCGGTCTTTTGAAACTGCCACCCTTCGTAATTCGTACCATCGTAAGCGATGATCAGCTTATACTTGAACGTATCCATCGTTGAAATCTAACTTCCTGGTTCCCGCGGCTCGGATGCCGGCAAACTATCGAGATAGGACTGTAACAAAATAGCGGCGGCCATTTTGTCCACTTTTTGCTTCCGCTGATCACGTCGCACGTTTGCGTTGATCAGGACACGGTTTGCCTGGGCGGTGGTCAGGCGCTCGTCCCATTTCTTGATTCGCAATGGAATCGCGGCCTTGAGTGCCGAAACAAACTCCTGAACCTTGATTGCTGCCGGGCCGTAAGTTCCATCCATATTGCGCGGCATGCCCACCAAAATGAGTTCGATTTCTTTTTCCTGAATTAACTCCTTCAGCCGGACGATGAGATTTGTGAAAGGTTCAGCCGGAATAAACTCCAGTGGTTGGGCAATGATTTTGAGTTCATCGCTCACCGCGATGCCGACACGCCTGGTGCCGTAGTCGAGAGCAAGGATTCGCATAGCGGTTACAAACTTTTCATTACCCGCGCGGCAGCTTGAATCGTTTTTTCAATGTCCTCGGCGCAGTGTGCCGTGGATAAAAACCCGGCTTCAAACTGTGAAGGCGCCAGGTAGATTCCTTGCTCCAGCATCCCATGGAAATACTTTGCGAACCGGTTTCGATCGCTTTTCATCGCGTCAGAAAGACTGTGCACTGGATCGCTGGTAAAGTAAGCGCAGAACATGGAGCCGCATCGGTTGAATTCGACAGGAATTCCCGAGGCACGAGCCGATTCTCTCATGCCTGTCTCGAGTTGCGCGCCGAGTTGTTCGAGCTGTGTGTAGGAGTCGCCGACGGCAAGCTCAGTAAGGGCGGCAATTCCTGCGGCCATTGCCAGGGGATTGCCGCTGAGCGTGCCTGCCTGGTAAACAGGACCACTGGGAGCAAGCAGGTCCATGATTTCCGCGCGTCCACCAAACGCCCCTACCGGCAACCCGCCACCGATCACTTTGCCGAAGCAACTCAGATCTGGCTTTATCCCGAAGCGCTCTTGAGCGCCGCCTTTGGCGAGGCGAAAACCCGTCATGACTTCATCGAAAATCAATAGGGACCCTGCTGCCGTTGTAATTTCCCGCAGAAAATCAAGGTAACCCGGCCGGGGAAGATATACTCCGGCATTGCCAGGCACGGGTTCGATGATGATTCCGGCGATCTGCTCCTTGTTTGCAGCAAAGGCTGCCTCTACCGCGTCCTTATCGTTGAACGGAAGGACAACTGTATGTTGCGTAAACGCGGGTGGAACACCAGCGCTGTCTGGATTGCCGAATGTCAGCGCGCCGGAACCAGCCTTGACCAGCAGGGAATCTGCATGTCCGTGATAGCAGCCGTCGAACTTAATTATCTTTTCCCGCTTTGTGAAACCGCGCGCAAGCCGGACGGCGGACATCGTTGCCTCCGTCCCGGAATTGCACATGCGGACCTTTTGCACGCTCGGCACAGAAGAGCAAATGAGCCTGGCCATCGTAACCTCAAATGGATTAGGAATGCCAAAGCTGGTTCCTTGCTCGGCTGCCTCATGGACTGCCTGGATAACCTTTGGATAAGCATGCCCTAAAATGGCCGGACCCCAGGTGCCGACATAATCCACATAGACATTTCCGTCCACGTCCCACACCTGGGCGCCTTTTGCTTTGTTAACGAAGAAAGGCTGGCCGCCAACCGCGCGAAACGCCCGCACCGGAGAGTTCACACCTCCGGGGATGTATCGCAAGGCCTCTGCGAAAAGGACTTCGGATTTGTGGCGCTGAACCATGGAATACCTTAGTCGCCCGAGAGACTAAAGCACGCCCAAATTGCCAGAGCGGCAAACGGAGCTAAGCAGCGCCAAGTTAACCCGCCAAATCAGACCAACCAACCCGCCAATGACCGATTTACCAATGGCCGTGGTGATGATATGGGTGATGATAGCCCCCGTAGCCAAAACCAAAACTGAAACTCACCGGAGGCGCATAAAAATAAGGCGCGCTATAAACTCGAGGGGCGTAATACGCCGGTGGGGCATAATAGACAGGCGCAACCGGTGCATAGTAAGCCCGAGCAGCCGGCGCATAGTATGCCGAACCACAGAATGGCCTGGAATAATATCCATAGCCTCCATAACCTCGATATCCATAACCGCCATAACCACAATAGCTGCCACCAGCGTGGGCAATCTGAACAGTGGCTCCGAGCAATGCCAGAACCGCAAGGACGCATAGAATTCTTTTCATAACAATGCTTTTTTGTTTAACGATCGGCTCCGTCCGAAGCGCAAGCCCGAGCTTGAGGCGTTTCGGACGTGAAGGTACGACGCGTCTAATATTAAATTTATTCGAATCGCTTTGCTTGTCCAGCCGCCCTTGAGTTGGCCATTGCCCGATTTTACAAAAGGATGACAATTGGCCTGAGGCAAATTTGAGAGAGTTGAGGGAAACAAATGAACAATGAAAACTCGATCGATTAGTTTGATCTTAGGGGCTTTTTGCCTGGTCACGTCTATCGCGCCAGCCGCCACAAACGACCTCAGCACCGCTTTGCAACGAGGTTTGTTCGAGGAGGAAGCAAACCACAACCTCGACGCGGCCATCCAATCGTATCAAACCGTCATTAACCAATATGACACCGACCGGAAACTGGCCGCCACGGCCATCTTCCGCCTCGGCGAATCGTTTCGTAAACAGGGAAAGACGAATGAAGCGACTGCTCAATATGAGCGCGTGGTGCGCGAGTTTTCAGATCAATCTGCCCTCTTCACTCTCAGCCAGCAAAATCTGGCTGCGCTTGGTAACTCACGCGTCAATCGCAACTCGCCGGAAGCAGGAGCCGAACCAGGTTCAGTTCCTTCAACATCCGCCGAAGCCGAAGAAGTCAAACGCATCCAGGTGCTTATCAAAGACAGTCCGGATTTGATCAATGCTGCGGATGGTGCCAGCCTGACACCTCTGCACAAAGCCTCAAGTCTTGGCCAACTGCAAGTGGCGCGGTTCTTAGTGGCGAATGGAGCGGATGTCGAAGCCAGAGGTAGCAATGGGGAAACTTCGCTTCAGCTCGCGGCGAGCCAAGGCCACAAAGCGATAGTGGAGTTACTGCTGGATCATAAAGCGAGTCCCCAGGTTTCGAACACAAATGGCAGAACCGCGCTGCATTTTGCCGCAGAAAAGGGTTTTAAGAGCGTGGTGGAAATCTTGCTCTCGCATGGCGCAGACGTAAACGCCAAATCCAAATCCGGTTTCACCCCACTCCATGAGGCCGTCGCCCAAAGGAATAAATCCGTGGTCGAACTGTTACTTTCCCACGGTGCAGATCCGAATTTCCCTTATTCTGGCGCAAACATTATTGAGATGCGTCTTCAAAGACTGAAGTCTGGTGACACGCCGTTACACTCTGCGGCCTCACTTGGAGACGAAACGATAACAGCACTATTGCTTAGCAACAAATCCAACATCAACGCCACAAACGTCTTGGGCGAAACCCCCTTGCATTTTGCCGCTCAGAAGGGGAATCTTGCCGTTGCCAGGTTGCTTCTATCCCATGGCGCCAGGGTCAACGCTGTAAGTCGAGAGGGTCAGGGGGAGCCATTGCACTACGCTGTGCGAGCAGGTCAAAAGGATATGGTAACCCTGCTGCTTCAGAACAAGGCAGACCCGAACGCCACGGCCAATTTGGGACTTGAAAAGGCCATCACTCCCCTGATGCACGCCGTTCAAGCAGGATTTACAGATATTGTTGATTCCTTGCTGAAGGCAAAAGCCGACCCAAATTTCAAGAGCGAAGTCCGCAGTCCAATTCTGGATGCTGTGCGAGGTGTTCCTGCTGAACGCAAGGCAATCACACAATTGCTGCTCGAGAACGGGGCTGACGCGAATACGCGAGATTCCGGAGAGGCAACGCCGCTCATGAGCGCTACGTTCAATGGCGACAAGGATGTTGTATCCTTGCTTCTGGCTCATCACGCGGAGGTGAACGCAAAAGATAATTCTGGAAGATCCCCGCTCCATTATGCGGTCTGGCGTTTACAGAACAATGTAGATGCAACTCCGGTCGCTGAAATCCTAATGGCCGCTGGTGCAGATGTGAATGCACGCGACGGCAGCGGCTTGACTCCTTTGAAGTGGATGGGTGCCGGAAAGCAGGAGTACTATGCAAAAATGGCTGCGTTACTTCGGAAGCATGGCGCTTTGGAAGACGTGCCCAGACCGGAGGCCATTCAAATCCGACGCCCGAGCTCAGTTTTTGCTTCCACCCCATTAATCAAAAGCACTAATGATTGGAATCGATTTACTGCCATGGAGGTAATCGCCATGGAGTACGGCCTGTTGACCAAGTTGTCGCAGGGTGAATCGCAAGAACAATATACTCTCGAAGCTTGGGCCAGCAAATTTCAGGGGCTTCATTTTCCAGACCTGGAAAAAGTGCGCATCCGCCGTCCGGCTCCGGACCTTCATTCCTGGCAAGAACTAACGTTTGATCTCAGTTACGTGCTCGGTTTTGGCGATTGCTCGAAGGACGTCACTGTGGAATGGGGCGATGTGCTGGAAGTGCCCGAGGCCGACCATCCTCTCAATGAGCGGTGGTTTGGATTTTCCACTAACGAATGGCTGAATCTGCAAAAATGCCTTTCGCGCAATGTGGAAGTGATAGTTAAGGGGAAGCCTACAAAAGTAACTCTGGCCGCGGAAATCCCTGTAAACCACTCTGGCGTCCTTTCAGTCCAAACATTTCCTCCCTCGACCATCAAAACAAAAGTCCCGTTCTGGATTAAACCTGCATTGCGGAAAACCAATCTCCTCCTCGCCTCCTCAGACCTGTCCCACGTCAAGGTCACTCGGATAGAACCGAAAACCGGCAAAAAACGGGAGTGGGTGCTGGATTGTTCCGATTCAAAGCCTGCGCCCGATTTTTGGCTCCGCGAGGGAGATGTGATCGAAGTGCCCGACAAAACATGATTGACTGGACTCTTTCCTGCTGGCCTTTCCCTTGAGTTGTCACTATTTTCAGTCGCGGGATGAAATTGAAATTTGTGCCCTGGCTGCTGGTCGTGGCGTCGCTCATTGGGCTCGCCATTGTCTACAACTCCAACCAGCAACAAGCTGCCGAATTGGCCCAGGCACGGCAAGCCAGTCAGGAGCTGGAACAACTCCGAGCAACGCTGAGTGATACCAACCAGCCGCAGGCCGAGACCGGGGTAAAGGACGAACTGACGCGTTTGCGCGAGGAAAACAAGGACCTGCTTCGCTTGCGTAACGAGGTCCGCCAATTACGCGAGGAGAACAAACAGTTCAGCCAGAAAGCGCAGGCAGCCCAGGCACAGGTTCAAACCGTTCAAGCGCAGGCGGAAGCATTCCGCGCCTCGGCCGCCCAGGCCTCAGCTCAAGCCCAGCAAATCGAAACCGCTTCTCGCATGCAGGCCCAGGCCAATGCCTGCATCAATAACCTGCGTCAAATCGATGGAGCCACACAGCAATGGGCGCTCGAGAACAGCAGGCCTGCGGGCACCCGCGTAACAATGGCAGATATTCAGCCTTATCTGAAAGTCAAACCCACCTGCCCGGCGGGCGGTATTTACACCTTGACCACATTAGGCACCCCTCCCACCTGTTCCGTGCCCGGTCACGTGGTCCCTAAAGGACCGTAATTGTCATGCTAAGTTTTCCTGCGCTGGATTTTCACCATGGCGAGACGATTAATCTGCTGCGCGGGAGCGTTCAGAAGTTCGCATCCAGGGAAATCGCTCCGCGCGCGGCCGAAATCGACCGTTCGAATCAATTCCCAGCAGACCTTTGGCGCAAGATGGGCAGTTTGGGGCTGTTGGGCATCACGGTGCCTGAGGAGTTTGGCGGCACAAACATGGGCTACCTCGCTCATGTCATTGCCATGGAAGAAATCAGTCGCGCCTCAGCGGCGGTCGGGCTCTCGTACGCAGCTCACTCCAATCTTTGTATCAATCAAATTCGGCGTTACGCGACTGACGACCAAAAACGCAAATTTCTTCCGAAACTGATCAACGGCGAACATGTCGGCGCTCTGGCCATGAGCGAGCCCAATGCCGGTTCGGACGTCGTTTCAATGCGGCTGCGGGCCGAGCGGAGCAGCAGCGGCGAGGCTTACATTTTCAACGGCAGCAAGATGTGGATTACCAATGGGCCGGAGGCCGACACGCTGGTGGTTTATGCAAAGACCGATCCGAATGCCGGGTCGCACGGCATCACGGCTTTCCTAATCGAGAAAGGCATGCCGGGGTTTTCAACGGCGCAGAAGTTGGACAAGCTCGGAATGCGAGGGTCAAATACTTGCGAGCTTGTGTTTCAGGATTGTGCCGTGCCCGCCGCAAATATCCTGGGAAACGAAGGCCACGGCGTCAACGTGCTGATGAGCGGCCTGGACTACGAACTGGTCGTGCTGGCGGGCGGTTCGCTTGGCATCATGACGGCTTGCATGGACGCGGTGCTTCCGTATGTGCACGAACGTTCCCAGTTCGGCCATCCCATCGGCGAGTTTCAATTGATGCAGGGCAAACTGGCAGACATGTACACGACGATGAATGCCTGCAAATCCTATGTTTATGCGGTCGCGCAGGCTTGCGATCGGGGGAACAGCATGCGCAAGGATGCCGCAGGCGCGATTCTGTACTCGTCAGAGAGGGCGACGTGGATGGCTGGGGAGGCGATCCAATGCCTGGGCGGCAATGGTTACATCAATGAATATGCGACTGGCCGGCTTTGGCGCGATGCGAAGCTCTACGAGATTGGGGCAGGGACTAATGAGATTCGCCGAATGCTCATTGGCCGTGAGCTTTTTAAGGAGACAAAGTGACAGGTCTCGATGCATGCATTGGTTACGTAATCGCGAAATCGTCGTGGTAAAACTGCCGGAGCCGAGGTATGGTATCTGACTGACCGCTATATTTACACAAATAGGCTTGCCCCCAAGCGTGGTTTTGGTTTGACTTAGAAAGGATTTATGGAGAAGCGACGCGCTTTTACTTTAATCGAACTGCTCGTTGTCATTGCTATCATCGCTATTCTGGCTTCTATGATCCTGCCGGCGCTTGCCCGCGCTAAAGTAAAAGCACAAGCCATCAAGTGTGTTTCCAATCAAAAACAGCAATACCTCGGTTATCACATGTATGCGGATGATAACCGGGATTTTTTCCCCGTGCATGGATCCTGGGCAACGGTAGGCGGGTTTATCCGAAGCAACGTTCTCACAGTGCCAATCGTACATGACGATGCAAAGGAAACGAACCGTCCTTTGAATGCTTACGTCCAGGCAGCCGAAGCGTTTCATTGTCCTTCCGATCACGGAGATTCCTATTGGCCAAACGAATCCAAGCCTTCCTGCTACGCAGCCTGGGGCAATAGTTATCTGCCTATGTGGTCTGTGGACTGGTTTGGGGTGAAACATACGACCGCGAATAGCAGGGTTGTGGGCTCGCCCGATGGAATTCCCATCAAGGCCAACGAAATTTCAAAAAGTGCGGCCAACAAAATCATTCAGGGCGACTGGCCCTGGCACGGCTCACGTGATGCGGGCGACGGCGCAGTGGATTCGACTTCGTATACTAAAAGCATTTGGCACAACAATCGAGGAGTGCGCGGGTGGAACATGATGTGGGGTGATGGCCATGTTTCACAGTTCCGTTTCCCGAAGGGCTACGGCCCCTCTCAAATGAACATCGCGGTTAACATGAACTCTGCCTGGTGGTAAGTCAGGATTGTTTCTCATTTTCAGTTTTTTTCACGCCATGCGCCAGTACTTCCTGGCCAGCCATTCAAAGGTAATGCAGCCAATAAAGAGCCAGAAGTAGCTCCAACGGTTCCAGGCGGGCTGCCGGCTGAGAACTGTTTCTTGCACGTCTGGAACGGCACGAACTTCCGCTAGTGCGGCTGGAATTGAAGCTGGCGAGACAACCGCCCCGCCGCTTGCATCCGCAAGCTGAGTCAGCAGCGGCAAGTTGCAAAGAGGATTGCTCAATTCGGTTGAGCCTTTTGGATCGACAGCCAATTTCTGTTCGATGGCCTCCGCATGATTTTCTTCCGCCAACAAGGACTGGACCGTCGCGCCTGCTGCGCGCAAATTGATCGGCCCCAAGGGAAGATCATCAAATGTGCCACGATAAACGCCCGGGGAACTTGCATCCTCATGCAAATCGAGCAGCTTGAGCAACTGCCCATCACGACGCGCTTCTATGCTGGCCTGTCCTCCCACTACGACACGTCCATCAGGGTGTGAAAGTTGGACTGTGATTTGGGCTGAGTCGCCTTTCTCGTAGCCTGCCTTGTCAGTGGCCATTCGGACAGTTTTCGAGCCACCGCTCATTTCACGCGCAATCGCCCACCGCAAGAGCTGTCCCCAAAAGCGATGATGGTACGCGTCTCCGTTCCGATAACGCAATTGATACGTAACCGGCGCGGCGATGTAAACCACCCGGCCCAGCCCAACATATTGCCAGGAAAGAAAGGCTTCGATCTGGCTGTCCGTCCTGGTTCCTGATGAGGGCGGCGGGTTGAAACCTGGATTTCCCGGGGCGATGGCTGCTGAAACGAGCACATGGCTGGTGGGCTTGGGGCGGGAACCGGCGGAAAGGTAAATGGGAACCTTGCTGCTCATCTCACGCCAAATCCGATCGCTGGCCAGGGGATCGTCATCCAACTGGGTCGCAACGGAAAGGCTTCCTTCTGGAGTAACTGAAAGGCTGCGGGCCTGGTCGCGATTGTTGTCCCCCCCGCCGGGCAAAACAGGAAGCATCGCTGCGAGGGTTTGCTCGGAAAAAGCCGATGGCATTGCAGTATCGCCAGAGATCACAATTAAATTGCCCGCCTCTTCGGCCACGAACTTTTTGAGCAATTCTTGTTGCGCCGGCGAAAGCTGCTCGGGTGAGAGGTCGCCAAGAATGACAACTCGATATCTCCGCCACCCTTCCAAATCGCGAGGCAGCGACGGTCCTCCAGGGCCTTGCGAATCGTCCTTCGGCTCAAACAGCAATTGTTCGAAATCGATATGCTTATCGCGCTTGAACAGGTTGACCAGGTACCGAAACTCCCAGCGTGGCCGGGCATCGGCTACCAGGACACGAATCGTGTCTTCCATCACCTCGACTTCGGCTTGGGTTTCATTGTTCTCAAGCGAGTGCTCTCTTGCCACAGGCGTGACCCGCAACTGTAAATGTTGACGTCCCAGGTCTGCGGCCTTCCATCGAAACTCCATTCGGGCGTCAAAGAATTTTGAAGAGACTTCGAGAGTTTTTTGTTCGATTACCGTGTTGCCGTTCAGCAGTTCGACCTGCAAATGCTCCCCCTGGCAATCGTAAGCAGTGACCATGGCGTCCAGGATCAGAGTATCATTTTTGAACACGGTTTTGGGGCAATGAGTATGGTGAAGAATCACATCGCGAGGCATCTCCCGATCGCCAATGGGCACCAGGTATAAAGGCACACCCCGCAACGCCGCAGCGGCTTCGCGTGGATTTCCCGAGGCATTGTGGCCCCCATCGGTCACCAGCACGACAGCGGCGACGGATTGTTGGGCGGTATCCTGCGCCGCCCGGTCAAGAGCTGCACCAAGGTCCGTAATCCCCGCGGCGGGGCTGTTGGAAGCTTCCAAGGCCTGCCGCCAGCCGCGATCGGGAACCGAAAGCACTTTGGAAGCAAAAGCATATCTGAGGACGCGCGCATTGCCTTCGAGATCTTTTAACCACGAATTCTCGCCCGCTTCCAACCAGGCGCCCACTTTATCTTTTCGGGCGAGTTTGGATTGGGCAGCCAGAATCGTTTCCTCTCGATGCGACGGGGCCTGCTCATAGCGCACTGATAATTGCTGCGCGAGGTGTTCGAGACGCCGCACTCCGGCCGACAGAAATACATCGGCTTGTTCCACACGTTCTTCCTGAGCCTGTTGCTTTTTCCCGTTGCCACCGGTAAATGACCCTGAAGAGCGCAGAGCTGTGATTCCCGACTTCAGAAACGATGCCGCCCGGTTCAATTCATCTCTGGTTTCGGCATCGCTGCGCGAAGGGTCAAGGTTTAGGCTGGCCAGTTCGGCTGTTGCTGAGGCTATGGACCGCAACAATTGTTCCCAGAGCGCTGGTGATGTTGAATTAAATTCTGTCGTTTGACTTTGGTGGGCGGAGCGACGCGCTGCTGACTGTGCCGATCGCATTGTGCCGATGATATTGTTGAGTGAATCAATCGTATGAAAACCTTCGTCCTTTTTTTCACCGAGGCACCAGTTGAAAGAATTTCCTGAACCATCGACGGGATCGACCAGCCCCATGCTCGCGCTGGAATCCACCAGGAAAAGAACGGAGCTGGGTTTGATCTCGCGGAGCAGCGTTGTGATGGTTGCGCCTGCCAGCATCCAGAAAGCAAATGCCAATGCAACCAGCCGGACCGGAAACAAGACCCAAAACCGTTTGCGGGAACCGGAGGTCGTGCATTCACGATAGGTAAAAAATCCGATCATTGCCGCCACAACGATGCCTAACACAACCAGTTGCCGTACCGACAATGGCCCTTCAAAGGTTAACTTCTGAATGGTTCCAGCAGGTGGCATTGGTCAGGCGTGAATTGCGTGTTCCTCTGCTTCTGGTGGCAGAACATGCCTTTGGCGAGCCGTCCAGAACGCGAAAGCGGCCTCTGTCAGCATCACGAAGATTAAACCGAGCAGCAACCAGGCGCCGATCGCTTTCGGTTGTGGGATTACGACCTGCTGGCCTGTGGGTCGCAGGAAGGGATTAGAACCGAACGCCAGGCCGCCTGACTGTGATAATGCTTCAATTTGCGGAACGGATAGGGGGGTCAAATTTGATTCTTCGGGGTCCCGTGCCACCAGGAATTTTTCGGCGCGCCCTCCGTCGGAGGTGCCCGCAATCTTAAGATTGTATTCGCCGGGCATCTGAGTCTTTAAGTAGCGAAAAACCAGCCGGCCATCTTCCTCCGATCCAATTAATTGAGCATCCCAGCCGCCTGGAGTTTCCAGCGCTGCAATGCCATCTGAAGCGCCAATTGTCCGACTTATCTCCAGAAGTTCGCCTGGTTGTAGATTTCGCTTCACCAGGCTTGGCTCTGTCAAGTACCACAGCCACTCATGAACCATCACCACAAACGAATGACACAGCGGCAGGTTGCTCCACGCCAAACCCAGAGGAAAAGCCTGCACGATCACGCGCCCGCGTCCGACGTTCTTTTCGACCGCTAAAGCCGCGCCTCCCTCCGCCCGCAATAAGGGCATAGAAGAACCGCTGCCGGAGCTGAATTGATGACGCCGATAAACTTTGACGCGATCCATATCCAGCCGCTGCAAATCGGACAGTAATGCAGTGGCGGGATGTCCGGCTGCCGGCGGTGCCATGGCGGTGAATTTTGCATTCTCACGAGCGTCGCCTGTCGGCTGGAGCAAACTCACCGGGGAAATACCCACGCCTTGTTCAAAAAATGCTTCATTGAAAGCACGCACATCGGTTTGTTCACCAAGCGCGATCCACAGTCCGCCTCCAGTCTGCACATAGCGTATAAGTTTCTGGATCGCCGCTGTCGGGAGACGAGGAATGTTGGCGAGCACAATGCATTGAAAATCCGAAAGGTTTTCAGCCGGCAATCGCTGGTAATCGATGGTCCTGGGTTGAAAAGCAGACGTCGAGGACGGGAGCTGCGTTGCGCCCTGGTGGTAACCTAGTGCCGCAAGAAAATATTGAGTATCGGATTGGGCTGGATCTGTTTTCGATTCACCTTCCACGATCAAGACGCGCACCCCTTCCGTTACTTCGATCAGCACCTGGCCCGAATCATCTGCCGCCAACTCATCCTTTCCACCGAGCGCGCAAAAGATCTCAGCCACACCGGACACCGTAAAAGGCTGACTCAATTTAACCGTGGTGGCTGCGACAGGCTGAAGAGACGGGATTGTGCTCACCCCCAGGGAGCGGTCCCCGCTGCGCCAGGTCAATGAGGCAGGTTCAGTGGAAGTTGTGCCACTATTTTTGACTGAGGCAGTGACCGTGGCAGGTTGGCCGATGCCCAGCACCACTCGATCAACGGTTAACTTTTCAATTGCCAGGTTAGAAACGGACGCCGGTGCATCGGCCAACACAACTCTGGTTGAAACCGGCGGGGTGGCCTTCGTGGCCAGGCGCTGTATCGCTGCCCATTCTCCGGGCGTTTCGGCGCGCCAGCCGTGCGCCTGACCATCTGTAACTACGGTGACAAACCGTGAAAAGTCCTTGCCTGCAGGCGCCGCCAGGATTGCCCGCTGCACACAATCGAGCATATCGGCTGTGCCATTATTTGGCCGAAGTTCGCCCAGCCGATTCAGCAAGGAGCGAACGTGAGTCGGGTCAGCAGCAATAGACCCTGTTGCCAACCATTCAGGCCGCGGGGAGGTGAGCAGCACGCGGACCCTGTCTCCGGCATCGAGTTGCGCAACCAGCCGGCCCACTTCGGTCAGCTCTCGATCGAAAACAGTTTCTGCTCCCACTTTGCGCCCCGTGGACATCGAGTTGTCCAAAACCAGGATTAAATCGCGAGGTCCAGTGGACCCTAATCGGCTTGAGGAAATCATCGGTTGGGATAAACCGCCGATGATAGCCAGCACGATGGCGACCCGGAGCAGCAATAACAGCAAATCTTTCAATCGCATCAGCCGGCGGCGCGGAGTGGCGCTGCCCAGTAGAAATTCCATTGCGCCCCACCGAATCACCTCCCGCTTTTTCCTGCCGAACAAATGTATGAGCACGGGAACCCCGACCAGGGGCAAGGCCCACAAAAAAGCGGGTGATAAAAAGCTCATTTCTGGAATGCAACGCGTCGACGGAGATAATCGGCGAGCGCATCTCCGATCGGCTTATCTGTGCGCAGAGGAACATAGTCGCAGCCAGCTTCGCCGCATGCGCGACGGACTTGTCCAAGAAAGGTGTGCATACGCGCCAAGTACTCCCGGCGGATGGAACCAGGATCCAGGTCAATGATTTGTCCGTCTCCTTCCATGGATTCGAATCGGGTCAATTGCTGGAATGAAAACGCAAGTTCTTCGGGTGCGAGGACGTGGAAGAGGACGACTTCGTGCCTGCGTGCCCGAAGCAACTTCAATGAATGGGCGAGTTCCTCAGGTCGATCGAAACAGTCGGAAAAAAGGACGATGAGTCCGCGCCGTTTGATTCGTCCGGCCAAATCTCCTAACGATTTGGCGACAGAAGTCGGTCCGGAGGGTTCTGCTTCACGCAAATGTTCGATCAACACTTCCAGGTGCCGCGGTTGATTGCGGGGAGGAACGAATGCGCGGATATTTTCACCGATGATTGCCAGTCCGGCCGCATCACTCTGCCGAAGAACAACCCGGGCCAGGCACAATCCAGCCATGCGGCTGTAGGCGTACTTGGTCGGACTGCTCAGGCCAAAGCCCATTGAACCGCTGGCGTCCAATACGAACATGGCCTGAAGGCTCGTTTCCTCTTCAAATTGTTTGATGTAATAGCGATCGCTTTTGCCGTACACCCGCCAATCGAGCAGCCGGATTTCGTCACCTGGCGAATACGCCCGGTGTTCAGCAAATTCCGCCGAGCCACCTTTGCGTTTGGAGCGATGTCCGCCGGAATAGAGGCCTTCCACAATTTGCCTCGAGATGAGATCCAGGTATTCGGTCTTCGCCAGGTCCGCAGGGCTGACATATTCGGCAGTCGAGTTCATTGAAAGTCACAGAACACACTGCCGAAGTGCTATCCAGCAACAGCAATTGGCGCGAGACTCGCGAAGGCAAGGCTCCGCGTATTTCACTTTGGCTCTCATTTCCGAAAGCTGCCGAGCTGCTCAGCACGATCGGGTTGGATTTCAGAAATTGGCCGGCCTGCCGTGCGGCTCGCTGTTGTTCGTTGTTGCTGCGGGGCCAACTGCTCGACCAGCCGGGTGATGATGGTATCGGAGGTTTGTCCGGCGGCTTCAGCGTTGAATGAGGGGATGAGCCGGTGTCTCAACACCGGCAGCGCCATCGCGATAACATCTTCGGTAGTGGCATGGTAGCGGCCTTGCAAAAGGGCTCGGGCTTTGGCAGCCAAGAGCAAAAAGACGCTTGCCCTCGGTCCCGCGCCCCAAGTGACCATTTCGCTGATGAATCCATCGTTTTTCCCTGCCGGGCGGCTTTTTCGTACGAGATCCACCGCAAATTCATACACATGATCTCCCACCGGGGTTTTTCGGACCAAATCCTGCATTGATAGCAACTCTTCAATGGTCAGGACCTGTCCGGTTTCAGAGCTGTACGTTGTTGTCGCTTGTTTTGTGATCGCGATCTCCTGCTCTCGCGTGGGATAATCCACGCGGATTTTCAGCATGAAACGGTCGAGTTGCGCTTCTGGCAGGGGATAAGTTCCTTCGTGTTCGATTGGATTCTGGGTCGCTAAAACGAGGAATGGATTCGGCAAAGGATAGGTCTGACCGCCAACTGTGAGCTGCCTTTCCTGCATGGACTCCAGCAGTGCGCTCTGCGTCTTGGGAGGTGTGCGGTTGATTTCATCCGCCAAGATCATATTGCCGAAGAGAGGTCCTTTGACGAATCGAAACACGCGCTTGCCGGTTGTGCGATCTTCTTCGAGAATATCGGTTCCTGTGATATCCGATGGCATCAGGTCGGGCGTAAACTGGATCCGTCTAAACGTTTGGTTCAGCAGTGAGGCAAGGGTGGAAACCATCAGAGTCTTGGCCAGGCCCGGCACCCCTTCCAGAATGCAATGACTTCGGCATAGCAGAGCTACGATGAGCTGCTCGATGACTGCCTCCTGACCTACGATGACACCTCTCATGCGCTCGGTAATCAGCAGGTACCTGCGATGAAGTTCATCTACGGCCTGGACGTCACCACCTAAGTTCACGTCGGACATATTTTGTTTCCTTCCCGGGTTCGGTTTACAGCTTGATAGCTGCATACTTTCATAGGGAATTTGACCGGTCAACAAATCTCTCCGTTCGAATCTGCTCGCTTTTGATTGAGGAGCGAGGTTCATTGGTGAATCGCTTAACCTTTTTTAAATTATGGCAGCGTCTTCGACCGAAACCTCCTCAGGGCAAATCATTGACAACCCGCAAAAATGTCGCGTGCGCAACAATCCCGCGAAGCGTTTGGAGTGCGCCGCATTCCGGCGCTTTGGGTCTTCTTTCTTTTTGGAGAAGCCGTCGCAACAAGCAGATCCAATAAAAAGCGCAGGAACACGGCGCACTCCAAACGCTTCGCGCGGCAGCTTTACAAAATCGCAAATTGTCGTTTGTATCTGGATTGGGCTGTTATCAGTTTTCAAATTAGCGGGCGCTGAACCAGGTGAACGCACAATCACTCTTGAAAAGACCCCCAACGTTTCGCTCCGCAATGAAGTGAAGCGGGCAATTGAAAAAGGCCTGGACTGGCTCGAGAAAACTCAGAACACGAACGGTTATTGGTCCACCGCCGATCACCCGGCGATTTCCGCGTTGGCGCTGGCTGCTTTCCGGATGCACACCATCGGCACTCAGCAGGATCAAGAACCGTCAGTGGTGAAGAAGGGGTATGGATATTTACTAAATTGCGCGCAAGCCGACGGTGGCATTTACCGCAAGGATTTGCCGAGCTATAACACCTCGCTGGCGCTGGTGGCGTTAGTGGCGGGAAATCGACCCGAGTACCAGCCGCTCATTTCCAAAGCGAGGAAGTTTCTGATTGGTTTGCAAGCGGATTATGATGAACCCGGCAAAGTGGACAATGCGCTGGATGGCGGTATCGGCTACGGAATCAAAGACAAACGCCCCGATTTGTCCAACACGGCGCTGGCTTTGGAAGCATTGTACCTCAGCAAACGTTCTCGCTCAAAACCGGAGCTCGTCGAAGAGAACGATCTCAACTGGTCCGCGGCGATTCATTTTATCCAAAGTTGTCAAAATCTGCCTGCTCACAACTCGGAGACCTGGGCCTCGGCGGACCCTCAGAACAAAGGAGGTTTCATCTACGCCCCAGGACGAAGCATGGCCGGCGAGACCAACCTAGGTTCCGGCCGCGTAGCTTTGCGTTCTTATGGCAGTATGAGTTACGCCGGGCTGCTGAGTTACATTTATGCCGATCTTAAACGAGATGATCCTCGGGTCACCGCCGTAATGAACTGGCTCCGGGCAAATTTTACACTTGAGGAAAATCCCGGGCTTGGTCAGCAAGGCCTGTTCTACTATTACCATACCATGGCCAAAGCTTTGACGCTTTATGGGGACGCGGAATTGGAAACTAAAGCGGGCGAGAGCATTCGTTGGCGTGAACAACTCGCACTAAAGCTCATTAACCTGCAAACAGTGAGCGGTTCCTGGTTAAACGAAAACGGACGCTGGTTTGAAAAGGACCCGGCTCTGGTTACTGCTTACGCACTGATCGCGCTTGAGATGATTCAGGGCAAGTTGTGACGAGAAGTATCCCATCAGCGTTTTGCCAAAGCGAGTAATGGCACGATATTGAAATGAAATGGATGCATCAATGGCTCGTCTTATCTCGGAGCTGTTTTGTGTTCGCTGGAATTTCTCTAAGCGCTTCTTGTTTCGCCGCTGCAATTGCCAAACCGAACGTCTTGTTTATTCTGGCCGACGACTTCCGCGCGGATTGCATCGCTGCTTTCGGCAATTCGCAAATTCAGACGCCGAATCTCGACAGACTTTCGGGTCGCGGGCTGTCTTTCACACACGCCTATACGATGGGGTCGATGATCGGGGCTGTCTGCACTCCCAGCCGGACGATGATTCTCACCGGACGTTCTTTATTCCATGCACCGGGCCGCGATTATGCTCTTTGGCCGAAGGCTATGGCCGCAGGTGGCTATGAAACATTTCATTTAGGCAAAAAAGGCAACTCGTTCGTTCCGGGAATGGAAGCCTTTGAAACCTGTCTCTACACAGGCGACATGGGCGCTGATCAGCGCCATGAGATCGCCAGTGAAAAGACAGCCGACCGCGTCATTCAATTCCTCCGCTCGCGCGAAAGCGCCAAACCATTTTTTATCTACTATGCGCCACAAGTGCCACACGATCCGCGCGTAGCTCCCCGGCAATTCATGGATATGTATGATCCTGCTGCTATCCGGTTACCGGCGCGTTTTCAACCTGTGCATCCCTTCGACAATGGAGAAATGACGGTGCGTGATGAATTGCTCGCGCCTCATCCACGCACACCGGAGGTGGTTCGGCGGTACCTCGCTGATTATTATGCGTGTGTCACCTGTTTGGATTATCACATCGGCCGCATCATCGCGGCACTCGAAGAAACCAAACAGCTCGACAATACACTCATTATCTTTACAGGCGATAATGGTCTGTCCCTTGGGGACCACGGATTGATGGGGAAGCAAAATGTTTATGAAATGGGCGGAATGCACGTGCCATTAATCGTGGCTGGCCCTGGAATTACACATGGCAAAACAGAAGCGTTTTTATATTTGTACGATCTTTTCCCCACGGTGTGCGAACTCACCGGAACAACCATCCCATCGCAGGTCGAAGGCAGAAGCCAGGCGCGCGTAATAACGGGGAAATCCCGGCGCGTCCGAAAGACGATGTTTACACTTTATAAGGATGTGCAGCGCTCGATTCGGGATGATCGCTGGAAGCTCATTCGCTATCCGCAGATCAATCTTACGCAACTGTTCGATTTGGAAAATGATCCGAACGAGCTGCACAACTTGGCTCAGGATGGGCGGAATTCACGCAAGATTAAAGAGATGATGTCCTTGCTGAAGAGCGCACAAAAGGAATTTGATGATTCGTGTCCGCTCACCTCCGCGCATCCGGCCGATCCTGTTTGGTCGCCCGGGAACAGTAATATGAGAACACCCGAAAAAAAGGGATAACAACTTGCGTTTGCCACACTTCAGGCTGGCGTGCTGCATGTCAGTTACACGAGCCTTAGGCTCAAAAAATAAAAACGGTCATGAAGAATTTTCTTATGAAAACCACGGTTGCGTTGCTTGCCTCTAATGTGCTCCATGCTGCCGACTTCGAGTCGCGGGTCACTCACGGCTATGCTGATTCCAATGGTGTAAAGATTCACTATGCCAGCGTCGGCAAGGGACCGCTCATTGTGATGATCCATGGGTTCCCGGATTTCTGGTACACCTGGCGGGCACAAATGGAGGCCCTGGCCGATAAATTCCAGTGCGTGGCGATCGATCAGCGCGGATACAATTTGAGCGACAAACCCAAGGGCGTCGAGAATTACTCCATTCGTTTCCTCGTAGGGGATGTCGCGGCGGTAATTAAATCGTTGGGCAAGGAAAAGGCCATCATTGTCGGTCACGACTGGGGCGGTTTGGTCGCCTGGCAATTCGCTTTGTTCATGCCTCAAATGACGGACCGCCTGATGATTTTGAATCTTCCTCACCCCCGAGGGCTCAACCGTGAATTGGCGCGCAATCCTCAGCAGCAAAAGAACAGCCAATACGCCCGCGATTTTCAGCAGCCCGAGGCCGCATCCAAACTGACTGCTGAGCAGCTTGTTTTTTGGGTGAAAGATCCCGAGGCGCGCAAGAAGTACCTCGAGGCTTTCAAGAAGTCGGATTTCGAGGCGATGCTCAATTATTACAAGCGCAATTACCCGCGCGAACCCTACGTTGAGGACACCTCGCCGGTCGTAAAGGCGCAAATGCCTGTGCTGATGATCCATGGGTTGGACGACACGGCGTTGCTTTCTGGAGCACTCAACAATACCTGGGATTGGCTGGATAAAGATCTGACACTCGTTACGATTCCGGGAGCAGGCCACTTCGTCCAGCAGGACGCCGCTGATTTAGTCTCGCGATCAATGAGAGCATGGTTGCTGCGGTGAGCAGTGTTGCAGAGGTCGGGCTTAAGAGTAAGGTCCTCTTGCACGTCTTGTACAAATCCGGTCACTTGTCATGGGGCACATTTACACCAGGCGGGAATTACTTCACGAGGCGATAAAAGTTTCTGCTGCCGAGGCTCACGGGATTGGTAACCGTATAAGTATATTGGCCGTTTAGGATAGAAGGCGCAGGAGATACATTACTCCAGGTTAGGCTAGCAGTGACGTTGGTAGCGCTTTGAAGTGTAAACCCCGGGAAATTGGTCGGCCACGTGATGGTCAGGTTGGCGCCTGCTCGTGCAAGGGAAAGTGTGGGCAAACCGACGGTAATCTTCCGCGTGTAGCCGATGACATCCAATACCCTTAACTCGACACCCAAAACCGGCATCGAGCCTGGGGTCCCGAAGGCATCCTGAACCTGGGGAGTTTGGCCGCCGTAATAACTATACCAATCCTGAAAATCGCCACCCGCATATTGATTGTACCGTGCCAGCGCTATAGTCCCATCCAGAGAAAAATAGGAAGCGGCGTTTACATCAGTCGTGAAACTTCTCGAGCCAAACGCATCGTATCGAAACAGGTCTCCGGGCGGAAGAGGTCCCGTGGGAGCAGCCGCGCCATTGGTCAGACCATCAAGAGCTGAAGCGAAACCAAGCACCTCATTGATTTCATGGCTCACCGCGGCAAACAGCGAATACTTGTTGGTGTCAATGCCGCTTGACGAGAGGTTCATATTCGAAATGTTCAGGTATATAATAGAATCATCTTCGCCTGGCAAAGGGTCTGCCCTGAAGCCCAGCGCCCTTGCGAGTGGCAAGCTCAAGCTCATGTTTGGGTTGCCGTTGACTGGGTTGTTGGCCGCGACGGATAAATGGGCCAAAGCCGTTGCGTCGTCGGAGCTTGTTGCGTGCGTGACCAGTGCAGCGCGATAACTCGAATAAGGCACATCACGGTAATAGGTACTGTTCGCGCCGACCCCGCCTGGCATTTTTTGAAAAGTAATCGTGACGGTGATGGGATCGGAATAGCTGTTCTGAAAGACCTCAATCGCCGAATTAATGGTTGCCTCGATCGTGGCCGCCTGCGGATCATTTGTGATGGAAGAATCAAAAGAAGGAATGATCTTCAGGGCGCCAACTCCACTTGAAATCGCCTGGATGCTTAGGTTACCCCCTGCACCCGCGGAGCCGCCCGCCATTAGAAAGTAGGTGACCCCGGCCACGCCTGCGAAACTTACGCTGGCCTGAAGGCCCGAGCAGGCCGGTCCATCGTCGTCGTTGCACGCAATGGCAGTCAAGCCCCCGCAACTGCCGATGTATGCGGTGAGTACCGTATCAAAGTCGCTGCCGCAAGTGTTGATGGTCACCGCGCCACTGGCACTCGGCGTAAAGGCATACCATACTCCTTTACCAAAGCTGGCATCGCATCCCGGGATCGGGTCGCCGGCTGTCGCAGCGACGGTGGTATTGAGTGTGTAAGTCGTTCCAACTGTCATAGGGATCGCGCCACCGCAGGAATCATTGGCCGGAGCCGGAGCCGTGACTTGCACGCTGATATCATCGACCAGGAAATAGGAGATTTGGCTCGAGTCATTGGAGCTGTTGAATTGGATCTGGATGGTCTGACCAGGATACGGAAGAAGATTGAAGGTCTTTTGGTGATAATTAGCAGGTCCGATTCCCGAGTCCTGGTTCGCATTGGACCAGTTTCCGACAGTTGCCAGAATAGTACCATTGGTGTTCCGAATAGTCGCGCTGAACAGGTCGTGAGGAATGACGTGGTCATCGTCCGAAAGGATGTTGTAGTAGAAAGAAAGAGTGGCACTTGTGGCTGTGCTGGGGAGATCAATGGTTTGATACGACGAGTCAACCTCGGATGCAGCAGCCCCTAACAAAAGAAAATTTGATCCCGATCGCGCGAACCCACTCGTGTTGCCAACCCCCGCTCCACCGTCGAAATTCCAGCCAGTGAAAACCGATTCAAATCCCCCATTGACGATTAACTCGGATTGCGCAAAAGAGGGCAGGGAGGGGAAGAAAAAAACCGCGACCGTTGCAATCATGCCGGGAACAGAATTGAGCCTCATTTCGTATTTTTCGTGTCCGGATTAATATACCAGTTCTATACTGTATCTAAATCCAGTCTGAATTGATAGTTTAAAGGAAGATGATCTACCGCATGCTGTTGTTTATCGCGTGTTCCCTTGGCGCGATTGCTGTAACGGCTGGGGTCCCGCTCCAAATCGGAAGCCGTAAGCAGCTTTTCATTGATAAGAGGTTCATTGCTGCCAGCAATGGAATTGAGTTGCACACGAATCCAGCACAAAAACTTGGGCTCATCTTCGATGAAACGGGCAATCCGTCTTCGGAGTCAGGCCACACTAGCCGCGTCATTATGGACGATGGCAAAATTCGTCTTTACGTCGGGGCCGGAGATTTGTTCGTGCTCGAAAGCGAGGATGGCCTGAGGTTCAAACGAACTGCCATTCAGATTGGGCGCGGCGAACTACCGACCATCTTTCTCGATCCGCACGATCCCGATCCCGCCCGGCGATACAAGCTTTTCTGGCTCCAAGCCAAAAATCCTTTTGATTCCAAAACGGACGGAATCTTTGCCGCTTATTCTGCCGACGGATCTCATTTTAGCACCGTTGGCCGAGTGCTGCCGTTCCTGATAGATAACCCGACAGTGGTGGACTGGGACGAACGGATTGGCAAATACATCATTTTCACACGCACCTTTTCTTACGATTCTGAAAATCAGCGCAGGATTACCCGCATCGAAACCACCGATCCTTTGAAACCTTGGCCTTACCTGCCCGGTAATCCGAAGCAGGAGCGATTGAGCATTGAAAACGCGCCAGCCGTTCTGGAAGCGGACAAGGAGGATAATGCGCACTCCGATATATATTATAATGCGGCGACTATTTATCCATGGGCGCAGGATGTTTACCTCATGTTCACAGCTCAATTCCGCCATTTTTCCCCAGAGCGAAATCCATACATCCGTCCTCCACACGGTCACTGGGAGGACTTCGGCCTGCTGGAGATTCAACTAGCGTCGAGCCGTGATGGAATTCATTGGCAGCGCCTGAGCAGGGAGCCGTACTTCCCGACGGGGTTAGCCGACGAGTGGGATCGCTGGTATGCCGTCATGGCTCCCGGTATTGTGCGCCGTGGCAATTATCTCTATCAGTTATCATCCGCTCGATCTGCTCTCGATAACAGGGCGTACCCAAACATGTCAGCACTCTGTTCATTCCAAGAGAAACTGGAATCCATAAAGTTTTGTGCGCGTGAGTTTGAAATGAAGCCGGATCGGCCGGCCTGCCAAAGTCGAGACATCCGTCTTGCCCTTCCAATACACCCGCTGGTCGATGAAGTTACCGCCAATCTCTTCACAACCATCGTGTGTGAAGCCCGGGAGGGGCTTGCCATCTGCGTCCCGCACTTCGACCGAGGCCACGCCCATTGCGCCAGTATCGACGTTCAGGCGTAGCTGATTGCCTTTGAAAATCAACGGCGGCGTTTCCAGCCAGCCGCCGCGATGATCGGCATCGGCAGAAATAAAGCCGTCAAGTCGCTGGCGCACCACGCCAATGCCGCCCATCCGCGGGGCGGACTTGTCATACTCAGCTCGCACAATCGCGGAATCGTGCGTGCGGCCGGTTGAGCAATACTCACCGCTCAAACTTGTTTCGCTTTATACAGACCAACGGCCCGTGGACGACATGAGCCGATTACTCGCTGCATAATTCGCATGCGGACGTCATTGTCAGCCGCTTGCTTCAAACCGATACGCTCGACGGCAAAGGGAAAGACTCACCGCTCAAACTTGTTTCGCTTTATACAGACCAACGGCCTCGCGGATAACTGGACAAATGCCAGCTACATTTATGAAAGCGCGCGGGAGTTGAAAGTCCCGCTCATGGCTGGATCTTCATTGCCAGGAACGTGGCGGCACCCACCGGCAGATGTTAAACGCGGAGCGCGAATTCGTGAGATCGTTGCCATCAGTCTTCCGACAACCGATGCCTATGGCTTTCACACATTAGAATTTGTACAGGCTCTGGCAGAGCAAAGGCAGGGTGGTGAGACCGGAATTAAAGCAGTACAAAGCTTTGCCGGTGACGCGGTATGGCGGGGCTTTGACCAAAAGGCTTTCGATGGCGAACTGTTCGACGCCGCATGGCAACGACAATCCCAACCGCAAAACGGTGGTCGCCCTTTGCGTGAAGCGGTACGCGCGCCGAAACTATTTCGGATTGAATATGCCGACGGCTTGCGCGCAAACCTGCTGGAATTACCAGGTGCTGCAACCGAATGGACTGCCGCCTGGCGTTACGTTGATAATGAGCGCATCGAATCATCTCAGTTCTGGACGCAGGAGGGACGCCCGGCTATGCATTTTACTTTGTTGCTGCAAGGCATCGAACAAATGATAATTAGCGGCAGGCCGTCGTGGAATGTTGAGCGGACCTTGCTCACAAGCGGCGCATTGGATGCATTGCTGCAATCACTCAAAGAAGGCCAGCGCCGTATCGAAACTCCGTACCTTATGTTGCGCTACCAGCCTGACTGGCGGTGGACTGAACCACCTCAACCGCCGCCCATGCGTCCGTGGTCTGAACAATGAATACTGATACTTTTTCATTTTTGAGGCGTATAGGATTTATTGCCATCCTGGTTAGCGCGCTCGTTCAATGTCTGCACGCCGCCGATGATCAGCCTTTTGGAATAGAGCGCCGGATTCCGTGGACCACTTCACATCTCATCGGCTCGCCTGATCCGTCCCTGCCGTACACCGTCGAAAAGATGTTCACTAAAATAAAATGGGACCGGCCGCTCTTCCTCATTGCCGAACCGGAAACGGAGCGGTTGTTCGTCATTCAACAAGGTGGCGAAACGAACAAACCTTCACTCATTCTGGGGTTGAGGGATGACCCGAATATCGAGCATGCAGAAACATTTCTCACGGTGACAAATCGGCTGGTTTACAGCTTAACTTTCCATCCGGGCTATCGCACCAATGGCTACATCTATGTGTTCAGCAATGGGCCGACCCCCGAGACGAACCGGTTGGACCGAATCTCCCGGTTCACCGTGGAGCGGAAGGCACCGTTTCGATGCAATCCGGATTCAGAACTGGCTATCATCGAGTGGCGCTCCATGGGCCATGACGGCGGTGGGCTCGTGTTCGGCCGTGACGGCATGCTCTACATCTCGAGTGGCGACGGGACCAGCGATTCGGATGGGTGGGTAACCGGGCAGGACCTGTCCGAACTGAATGGCGGAATACTCCGCATTGATGTTGACCACACCGACGGCGCAAAACCGTACTCCGTGCCGCGGGACAACCCATTCGTCGGGTTGAAAGATGCGCGGCCGGAAAACTGGGCTTACGGCTTGCGGAATCCCTGGCGGCTAACGATTGACGAGAAAACCGGCCAAATCTGGGTCGGCAATAACGGGCAGGACCTTTGGGAAACCGCTCATCTGGTGGGGCGCGGTGAAAACTACGGTTGGAGCGTCTATGAGGGCAGCCATCCGTTCTATCTCAACCGCAAATTGGGTCCCACCCCGGTCGTCTTGCCTACGATCGAACATAGTCATTCCGAGGCGCGGTCTCTGACTGGCGGGGTGGTCTATTATGGAGAGGAACTGCCCGAACTCAACGGCATGTACATTTACGGTGATTATTCGACTGGCAAGATTTGGGGAACTCGGCATGACGGCAAGCGCGTGATCTTGCAACGTGAGATTGCCAACACGGAAATGTTGATCGCTGCCTTTGCTGTGGATCGAAAGGGGAAATTGTTGATAACAGATCACGCCGGTGGCATTTATCGGCTGGTTCGGGCTTCAAAACAAAACTCAATCACCGAGTTTCCAAAGCGCCTGAGCGAAACAGGCCTGTTTGTTTCCATAAAAGATCACCAGCTTCACCCCGGGGTCATTCCCTATTCTGTAAATGCCCCCGCTTGGGCGAATGGTGCTTTCGCTGAGAGGTTCATCGCCCTGCCCGGCGACATGCGTTTTGATAACAACTCTTCAACCAGTTGGAACGCCACCAATGGGGCTGTGCTGGTTCAAACGCTGTCGCTTGAACGCGAGGCGGGCGAGTCCGCCTCGCGGCAGCGAATCGAAACCCGGCTTCTCTTGCGCCACGCCGGTCAATGGAACGATTATTCCTATCGCTGGAATGACAGTCAAAGCGACGCGACGCTCGTCCTGGCCACAGGCGAAGAACAGGATTTGACCATCAAGGATCGCCGCGCCCCAGGCGGCGTTCGGAAGCAAACATGGCGTTATCCAAGTCGCGCTGAATGCAGTGCCTGCCATAGTCGCGCTGCCAACTTCGTTCTCGGTATCAGCGACCTGCAGATGAACAGGGTGCATGATTACGGCGGGGTGAAGGACAATCAGTTGCGCGCGTTGCAGCATATCGGACTTATCACGAACTCCGTTCCCAAACCGCCGGATGAGCCCTCCAAACTCGCTGACCCTTATGATCCTAAACAAAACCTTGAAGCTCGCGCGCGCTCCTACCTCCATGTGAATTGCTCCGTTTGCCACGTCGCAAATGGGGGAGGCAATTCGAAGATGCAACTTGATTTCCCCACAAAACTCAAAGAGATGAACCTGATTGGAGCGCGGCCGCAGCACGATACTTTCGGCATCGCCGACGCCATGCTGATTGCTCCTGGAGCTGCTGAGCGATCGATTCTTTTTCAACGTCTCTCGCGACGGGGCCGGGGACAAATGCCTCCCGTCGCAGTCCCATCTCTGGATGAGCGAGCGATAGTTCTCTTTCGGGAGTGGATTCAAAGCATGAAGCCGGAGCAGGAATTCGTTCGCGATTGGACGATGCCGGATTTGCTGCCCCTGTTGCAACAAACCAAATCAGGACGTTCCTTTTCATCGGGCCAGGCTGCGTTTAAACAGGTGGGCTGTGGTCAATGCCACAAGATCGCGGGTGAGGGAGGGAGTGTTGGCCCCGATCTCACCAAAGTGTCAAGCCGCCTGTCACCTCACGACCTGCTGGAGTCAATAGTTCTTCCCTCTAAAGTAATCGCTGAAGGTTATGCGGCAACTGAGCTTGAAATGAAGTCTGGCGAGATCGTCAGTGGCAGAATTGTGCGCGAGGATGACCAAACTGTTCTTGTTCTGCCCCAGACTGCCATTTCGGAAGCTGCGACATTGCGCAAAAGCGAAATCCGCCGACGCCAGTTATCGAAGGTTTCGAACATGCCTGCCGGCGTTTTGAATACTTTGCAAACGAATCAGGTTCTGGATTTGTTGGCCTACTTAATCTCCGATGGTAATTCGAACCACATTGCTTTCGCCTCCAGTCCGCCCGGAGCTCCGGCAAAATGAAATCTGTCTTTCTGAGATGATGATTCGCTTTCCATTTCCATCTGAAAGAGGTTTCCGGCATTCTGTCCGGATGAAACGAATCGCACTGTCCATCACGGCCCGCGTTCTACTGGCCTTGGTGCTCAGCTTTGCCCCGTGTTTTACCAGAGTCGTGGCTGCCCCTGCCGAAACTCTCTTCGTAGCTACCCCGCTGACGGAAGAGGGCGCGTTCACAGAAGGAATCGAGGGTCCGGCTTGTGATGCGGAGGGGAATATCTATGCGGTCAATTTCGCCCGGCAGCAGACGATCGGGAAAGTGACGCCCGACGGCAAGGCAACCATTTATGTCGAGCTCCCTGGAAAAAGCGTCGGCAATGGCATTCGCTTCTCTCCGAAAGGGATGATGTTCGTTGCCGATTACACTGGCCACAATGTTTTGAGCATCGACCCGGCAACGCACGCGGTTACCGTGTTCGCTCACAGCGACGAGATGCATCAACCCAACGATTTGGCAATAGCTCCGGATGGAACCCTTTACGCCAGCGATCCAAATTGGAAAGGGGGCACTGGTCAACTCTGGCAGATCGATAAAGACGGAAGCGTCAAACGGATTGGCGAAGAAATGGGAACGGCCAACGGCATTGAAGTCAGCCCGAATGGGAAGACACTCTACGTAAACGAGAGCGTACAACGCAGTGTCTGGGCGTTCAAAATCGAGAAGGATCGGAGCCTAAGCAACAAACGTCTGTTAAAGAAATTCGAGGACTATGGCTTTGACGGAATGCGATGTGACGTCGATGGAAATCTTTATGTCACACGGCATGGCAAAGGCACCGTGGTAAAACTTTCACCGGAAGGTAAGGCGTTGCGCGAAATCGACGTGCTCGGTGCTCTTCCCAGCAACATCTGCTTTGGTGGTCCCGATGGCCGTACTGCTTACGTGACCGAGGTGAAGCATCGCCGTCTCGTCCAGTTTCGAGTGGACCGTCCCGGGCTTGAGTGGAAACGTTGGCAAAAGCGATGAAGCGGCGATTTATCCGGAACGTAATCTGTCACTCGCAATTATGTTCGCCACGGGACCACAATGCTGTTTACAGCCTTGGAAATTTTGGAACACGCGAATATGATTTCTACACTTGCTATTAAATGCTTAGCGAGTGCTCACGTCTTACTACTCATTTCTGTGGCCATGGCGGCGCCATTGCTGGAAGCAACCATCCCTTCCACCCAGACTTCCAATCTTCCAAGTGCAAAACGCCTTGCCGATGCCGTTTCGCCAGCCAGATGGCACGAAATTGAAGCATCGGTCGATCGCGGCCTGGTGTACCTGGCGTCGCAACAGGCTGCTGACGGCTCGTTTCCCAGCATCAGCACGGGGCAGCCGGGCGTTACAAGCTTGAGCGTGATGGCGTTTCTGTCGCGTGGACATCAGCCTGAGGTCGGGAAGTATGCCAGGCGTCTAAACCAGGCGATTGATTTCGTGCTCGGTTGTCAGAGGCCTGACGGTTTGTTCTCCCAGGAGGCGCCTGGAGGTGAATGGCAAAGGTATGAGGCATCTCATACGGCAATTTACAATCATGCAATTGCAGGAGTGATGCTCGGCGAGGTTTATGGACAAGTTAGTGGCGCACGGGCCAAGTCCATGAGACAAGCGATCGAAAAAGGGCTTCAGTTTACGCGCGAGTTGCAAACTCGCCGCAAAGCGCCGGCGGATACAGGTGGATGGCGGTACATCCGGGTCACCCCAGGCCAGCCGCTGGCTGACCTCTCTATTACCTCGTGGCAACTCATGTTCATGCGTTCGGCAAAAAATGCCCAATTCAATGTGCCTCCCGGTTACGTGGAGGAAGCGATGGATTATGTGCGTCGCTGTTTCGAGCCCCAGACCGGCATGTTTCATTATGCGCTATCCGGAGGTGGTGGCTTTGGGGCGAGTCGAGGAATGGCCGGGGCAGGCATCCTGTCCCTTTCACTGGCTGGCCAACACCAGACCCCAATGGCGCTGGCGGCTGGGGACTGGTTGCTGGCGCATCCCTATCTGCGTTTTGGGGAGGTGATCGGTTCCTACGACAAATTCTTTTACAGCACGTACTATTGTAGCCAGGCAATGGCACAACTGGGAGGGCACTATTGGGAAAAATTCTTTCCGCCCCTCGCGGGGGTGCTTTTGAAATCGCAACAATCAGATGGTTCATGGCCACCAGAACAAGCGCTGGAAACCTCGGGTGTAGCGGTATTTGGCAATAACCTTTCCACCGCGCTTGCTGTGCTTTCGCTCACGCCGCCGTATCAATTATTGCCGGTTTATCAACGATGATTCAACTTGCACCCAGGGGTGAAAAAGCAGATCAGATTTTGAATCTGCCATATCGCAGAATTGCATTCTGCCCCGGCCCGCAAATCTCGAGCCTCAAGGTCTCCGCAACCCTGCTGATTAAAAATCGGCGATATAGCAGATTCAAAATCTGCGCTAGCACGAAGGCTCCGCCCAATACTTTGAATCGCAAGTTTGCAGACAAAGTGGCTGGCAAATCTGCGGCCTTTAGGGCTTGGTGGGCAATTTGGCTTTCCCTGGGCGTTACTACCCTTCCTGTCTTGGGACAAAACGCACCGCCTGGAACCCTTTCTGTCAAACCAACCGAGACAAAGGTGCTGGCTGCCGCGCTCCCAGCCGAAAAGTGGCGGCAGGTCGAGATTGGAGTGGACCACGCGCTAGGCTGGATGGCGTCGCGACAGGCGAGCGGGGGTGGATTCCCGGCCCCTGCCTCCGGCGAGCCAGCGATTACGAGCCTTTGCACGATGGCCTTTTTGTCACGTGGACACCAGCCGGGGATTGGCAAGTACGGTCATGGAATCAATCGGGCAATCGATTTTGTGCTGACGTGCCAAAAGGCCGACGGTCTTATTTCATATCAGGCTCCCGGCCCCGTTCATCTAAACAGGAGGGCGTCCCATACAGCAGTTTATAATCACGCAATTTCCGGACTAATGCTCGGAGAAGTTTATGGGCAGGTTAGCGGACCGCGCGCGAAAAAAGTAAAGCAAGCGATCGAGCGCGCCCTGGAGTTTACACGACAATTGCAGGTTCGTTCCAAGCGGCCCGTGGATAAAGGTGGATGGCGGTACATTCCGGTTTACTCCTCGGGCATCGACTCGGATCTTTCTGTTACCGGTTGGCAGCTCATGTTTTTGCGGTCGGCCCGGAACGCTGAGTTCCAAGTGCCGCAGGCGGCTGTCGATGAAGCGATCGATTATGTGCGACGGCTCTGGGACCCGAACAGCGGAGCGTTCAATTATCAAGTAAACGATGTGGTTCGATTTGGCACAAGGATTACCAGGGGAATGACTGGCGCTGGGATACTCTGCTTGTCCATGGCAGGGCAGCATCAAACTCCAATGGCGCGAGCAGCGGGCGATTGGCTGCTGAAACATCCTTTCAAAGTTTTTGGGGACCTGATTCCCGGACAGGATGACCGGTTTTTTTATGGAGCCTACTATTGCAGCCAGGCCATGGCCCAGTTGGGCGGACGTTATTGGGAACAGTTTTTTCCGCCGCTGGTTGATGTTCTTCTGAGCAATCAGGCAGCCGACGGTTCATGGCCCGCTGAGCCGAATAATGGAGATTTTATCTTTGGCAATGAATACACAACTGCTTTAGCCGTGCTTTCCTTGACTCCGCCGTATCAATTACTGCCAGTGTATCAAAGATAATTTGATTAAATATCCACGAAAGATTAATGGCAGAAAATTTTTAACGATGAATCGTAACTCCAGTCTTCAAAGGACCCTGGCGCAATTTTGCATGATGGTGATGATTTTTGCTGGATCATTTGTTCGAGGCGCTTTGGAGGGACCTTCCACAAACCGGATTGCCAAACCTGGAAACGCAACAGACTCGGGACGCATGGGTTTGCCGGACGCACTGGGGGCGCAGGAATGGACGCGCGTGGAACAGGCAGTGGATCGCGCCCTGGTTTGGCTGGCGTCCCAACAACAGCCGGATGGGTCTTTTCCGTCAGTTATCACCGGGCAACCCGCAATCACGAGCCTTTGTGTGCTTGCCTTTTTATCGCGCGGGCACCAGCCCGGTCTGGGTCCTTACGGCAAGCAGATGGTTCGCGCAATTGATTACGTGCTGAAAAGGCAGAAGCCTGACGGGTTGCTGAATTATGGGTATATCGAACCCGTTTTCAATGAACGTGGCGCTTCCCAAACTGCCACCTACAATCATGCGATTGCCGGCCTGATGCTCACCGAGGTTTTTGGTTCGGCAACAGGCGATCAGGAAATGCGAATCAAGCAGACCGTGGAAAAGGCTGTCCAGTTCACCTGCCGGATTCAGCGAGAGCCGGCCAAGAGATCCGCGTTGGATGACGGAGGCTGGCGTTACGTGACCGATTTTTACCGGGCCAAACCTCGATCGGCCACTTCCGACCTTTCGGCCACTGGCTGGCATCTCATGTTTCTGCGTTCGGCCAAAAATGCGGGCTTCACCGTGCCGGACGGAACAGTGGCATCCGCGATAGAATACGTGGAGCATTGCTTCGATGCGCGCAGTGGATTGTTTTATTACGGTCATGACGCGAGCGATCACTATTCGAGCAGGGGCATGATGGGCGCCGGTATATTGTCACTCTCATTTGGTGGCAAACATCAAACGGAAACCGCAAAGCGGGCTGGAGACTGGCTGTTGGCGCATCCGTTTTCCGTCTATGGGCAAACGGTTGGTGGGCGGGGAGATCGTTATTTTTATGGAGCGTATTACTGCAGCCAGGCCATGGCTCAACTGGGAGGTGATTATTGGAAAAAGTTCTTCCCTCCACTGGCAAAAACTTTTTTACAGCATCAAACGAGCGAAGGATCGTGGGGTGCGGAGGAGGGAGGGGATCAAATCTTTGGCCAAACCTATACCACAGCGCTCGCCGTTCTGACTCTTACACCTCCGTTTCAACTGCTGCCCATCTATCAGCGGTAATGACGCATAAGAGCCTTTGATTCTTTGAGAGTTGCGCAATTCTTTTTGCAAGGCCATCATCGGCACCGATCCGGGATTCGTGTTATGAAGAAAATGACTACCGTGTTGCTGATTGGTGTCAGCCTGTTATGCGGCTGCGCGCATCAGTACGTCATCACGTTGGATAATGGCCGGCGCATTACCACGGCCAGCAAGCCAAAGCTGAAGGAACAAAGGTACGTCTTCAAGGATGCAACGGGGAAACTTGGTTATATTTCCGCAGCTCGGGTGCGGGAAATTGCTCCCGCATCGATGAGCAAGGAATCAGATGGGCCGGTGTTTAATCCCCAGCCGAAAAGGAACTGACAAATTTCTCGACGTACTTTCCAAGCAGATCAGCTTCGATATTTACCGCATCATCCACTCGGCGATGACCCAAAGTGGTCATAGAATAAGTGTGCGGGATTATCCAAATGCGAAAGCTGTTTTTGCGGACGCTCGCAATGGTAAGACTAACACCATCAATCGCTATCGATCCTTTTTGGACAACATAACGCATGATGGCAGCCGGTGCCGCGATGTCCAAAACGTGATCCTGCCCCACCCGTTCAGACCGAAGAATTTTGCCTAATCCATCAATATGGCCGGTCACGAAATGACCACCAAGGCGGCCATCGGCGCGCAAAGAGCGCTCGAGGTTCACAGCCGAACCCGGTTTAGAGAATTGAAGATTGGTGCGATTCCACGTTTCACTGAGGAGATCAAATTGGGCCAGGCGCTGTTTAGAGGGAGAGAAAACCTTTACGACAGTGAGGCAGCAGCCGTTGACGGCGAGACTGTCGCCTACCTTTAAACCGCGAGCGCATACTCTGGCGCGGACGAGCAGTGCGATGGAGCCTTTACCAGGCTTGATTCGCTCGATCGTTCCAGTTTCTTCCACAATGCCGGTGAACATGGGCCGAAATCTAAGGCAGGCTCCCATTTAGCCAAAGCGAATTATGGCCGTGAGCGTCCATCTCTCTTGACGATCCGAGCCGTGAGTAAAAGGTCAGGTCCAAGTTTCCGCCATTGGACGCTAGTCAAGCGCAATGCTTGGTCCAGGCTGGCCGCACCGCTGCCACCAACTGCAGGAATAGAATCGCGTCCTCCAATCACTTTTGGTGCGTAGAAAAATGCGATCCGTTGAGCCAGGTTTTTACACAGGAATGAGGCATTGACCTCACCGCCCCCTTCGACCAGCAGGCTGGTCACGTTTTCAGCGCCAAGCATTTTGAGGATTGAAGAAAGGTCCAGGGTCGGGTGGGACGAGGGCGTCGAGGATTTAATCGACGGTCCCACAAGCACCCGAACTTGCTTGGCCAGAGCTGAAACGCGTGATTTGGGAGCCCGTTTACTCACAACGATCGTTGTCCGCGCGGCATGCATATCGGTAACAACTCGCGCGTTTAAAGGGGTACGGGCGAGCGCATCGAGCACGATACGTCGTGGTTGCTTCCGGTTGCCAGCAGTTGAAGTTGCTCCTTTTTTTTCTGGTTTCAAATTTCGGATGGTTAGGCTTGGATTGTCGGCAAGCACTGTATTGATTCCAATGAGAATCGCGTCAGTTCCTTCTCGCAATTTCATGCCATAAGCTCGGCTGGCTTTGCTGGTGATCCATTTTGATTCACCTGATGAAGTCGCAATTTTTCCATCTATCGTCATAGCGGCTTTCACCGTGACGAGCGGCGTCCGATGAACAATCCAATGATTAAACGCCGGGTTGAGTTCCTCACAGGCTTGCTGGAGCGCACCGCGAGCTACCTCAATTCCTGCCCGCTTCAAAATGCCATATCCTCGTCCCTGGTGCAGAGGGTTTGGATCCGGTGCGCCTATGACGACCTTTTTGATTTGAGCCTCAATGATTGCCTCGGTGCACGGTGGTGTGCGCCCATGGGTGCAACAGGGCTCTAGAGTGACGTAGAGTGTTGCTCCTTTTATGGCTTGAGCGCGCCGTTGGGCGCTGCGAATGGCTTCGATTTCCGCATGGGGCTGCCCCGCGGCACGATGCCAGCCGGAGCCAATGATTCTCCCAGCCTTAACCAGAACCGCCCCAACCATTGGATTGGGAGAGGTCTTGCCGTACCCACGCCGCGCCAGGCGCAAGGCGAGGCGGCTGAGACGAATATCCTCATTGGAATGACCGGCCAATGTGCTTTTCACGAAAAGCGAATTCCCAGTCTGTCTGAATTAAAGAGGATAGAGCTCATCCACTACGCCATTGAACCATCAACCGGCGAACAACGCTTCAGCAAATTGGGTCGCATCGAAAGGCTGAAGATCATCCGCCTGTTCTCCCAGGCCGACGAATTTTATGGGCAATCCGAGCTCTTTTTGAATGGCGACAACCATGCCGCCTTTGCTTGTGCCATCCAGCTTCGTCACCACCAGTCCAGTGAGCGGCACAACTTTGTTGAACTCGCGGGCCTGGTTGAGGGCATTCATTCCAGTTGTTGCATCCAGCACGAGCAACACTTCATGAGGCGCGCCTGGAACTCGCCTGGCCATCACCCGATGCACTTTCTGCAATTCCTCCATTAAATTATGTTTGGTATGCAGGCGGCCAGCCGTGTCGATAAACACGTAATCAATCCCGCGCGCCTCGGCAGCAGCTACCGCGTCATGCGCCACCGCCGCCGAATCGGCCCCGTAATCCCCAGCGATAACATCCACCCCAACGCGCCCGCCCCAGAGTTTTAGTTGCTCAATGGCCGCCGCCCGGAAAGTATCGCAAGCGGCCAGCAGCGCGGTTTGTCCCCGAGCTTGCACAAAGTGGGCAAGTTTTGCAGCCGTCGTTGTCTTACCCGTGCCATTCACCCCAACGATGGAAACCACTGTGGGTCCGGCAGGCGCGCGAAGCAGTTCGGGATTTCTATTGGCAAGAGTTTTCTCGACCTCGCGACCGGCAATTGCAAATAGATCAAGGCCGTCACGGCCTTGCGTTTCGTATTCCTTTTTTACCGCATCCATGATTTGGTTGGTCATCGGCAACCCTAAATCGGCGCCAATGAGCGCGGCTTCCAAATCAGTGATACTCGCGCCCTCCAGGCGAGGGGAACGTGTTACGACTCTGCGAATCTCGTGCGCAAGTTTACTTTGGGTCTTTTGCAGGCCCGCTTTGAATTTGGCAAAAAGTCCGGTCATTTAGGGGGATAAGAAATGCTTTACGAAAGAGATGCTTCACGAAGGGACACTCGATGCCGCGAGTTTCCGTTCGGAAGCTCGTTCCCGAAGCTGCGCTACGTGTTGATATGGCAATTTCACGGAGCCGATCAGAGGCCGGCCTTTGCTCATGCCATGGCAATCGGAACCCCCTGTAATCAGCAAATGAAATCGATCCGCAATGTTCAGATAGTGTTCGGAAGTGCTGGTGGAATGTTTGCTGTGAAAACATTCGATTCCATCCAGGCCGGCTTCCACCATCCCGGGAATCACCTCGTCACAGTGGTTGAGCCCGGGATGCGCCATGACGGCCACACCTCCCGCCTGGTGAATCAGTTCAATGGCATAAGCAGCAGAAATCTTAAATTTGGGGACCCAGGCTGGCCGGTTCTTTTTTAAAAAGCGTTCAAAGGCTTCATCCAGGCTGGAGCAGAGGCCGGCCTTGACCAGAGCGCGGGCGACATGCGGCCGACCTGGCGCGCGGCAGTTGGCAAGCGCAAACACGGATTCAACCTCGAGCGGCACATTGTTTTGCCGTAAACGGGCCACCATTTCGCGAATACGATTTTGCCGGACGATTTGAAATTTCGCAATGTCCAGCAGAAGCTTGCGGCTCTGGGTATCGATGAAATAACCCAGGATGTGGAGCTCATTGCCATCCTGTTCTGCGGTGAGCTCTGTTCCGGTGATGAACTCAATGCCTGCCGCCTCGCAAGCCGTGCCAGTTCGCGCGCAACCTTCGACAGTATCATGGTCTGTGAGGGCCAGGGCGGCCAGCCCGTTCCGTTGGGCCTGGCCGACCAATTCCTCCGGCGTGTAGGTGCCATCGGAAAATTGTGTGTGCAGGTGCAGGTCAGCGTACATCATGTTTTAACCTGGCGGGAGGGCCGCATCAGCTCGCTTTTAACTTTGTCCAGGATTCCATTCACAAATTTTCCGCTGTCCTGCGTGGAAAACTTTTTGGCGATATCGACTGCTTCATTGATGCTGACCACGGGTGGAATATCGTCGCGATTCAGCATTTCGTAAATCGCAAGCCGCAAAATATTTCGGTCCACTGCCGCGATGCGGTGCAGATCCCAATTTCGGGCGTGGCGCGTAATGATTTCGTCAGCCTTGGTGCGATTCTCCAACGCCCCGCGAATCAGTGGATCAGCGAATAAACGCACGGCAGCCTCCTCCTCCGTGGGGGGTGGCAGTTCTACCGGTTGGCCCCAATTGGCGATGCCTTTGTCCTCTGCAATCGCCGCCCCGCGTTGCGTTTGCCAAAAATGGTCGAGGGCCGCATCCAAATCCGCAGGTGGATTCAGATCATTCTGAAATAAAAATTGAACAGCGCGTTCCCGCGCTTCACGTCTTTTTCCCATTATGCTAACATGCCGTAGAAAGGATGGCGGAGAAACTTAAATCTTCCACGCAGAAAATTTTACGAAAAGCACGGGCAAAGACCCGATGGCTTGAAAACTGCGTTTTAAGCAACGCTGCATATCGGGAAACCGCAAATCAAAACGAGAGAAAAACGATGATTAAACGTATATTGCTTGGTTTATTGCCGCAGCAGCGCTGATCACCACGGTAACGAGCTGTAACACGACGAGGGGTGAAAGCGAGAATGAAGAGAACCCCGTTACCATCCCCAGCAACGTGCCTCCGCCGCCTTGAAGCTTTCCGGACCATGGGGTCAATGAGGTCAGGCGGCCTAAAGGGTGCGAAGGTGAAAGCCGCCGTCTACGTTGATGACTTCTCCCGTGCTGAAGGGCAGCAAATCCTGGGCGATGGCAGCTACTGTTTTGCCAATGTCTTCGGGCGTGCCCCAACGTTTTATGGGTGTCAGGCCTGCCTGGATTAGTTTGTCATATTTCTCTTGAACCGGTTGGGTCATGTCGGTGGCGATAATGCCTGGCCGGATTTCGTAGACATTGATTCCATGCTCGGCCAGCCGCGTTGCATAAAGAGAGGTTACCATCGAGAGAGCAGCTTTGGAGATGCAATAATCGCCACGGTTGACGGAAGCCGTGTATGCGCTGACTGATGAGATGAAGATAATGCGAGGATGAGAAGACCGTGGACTCGAGCCCGAGTTACATTGTTCGATCATCCAATTGGCGGCGAGTTGTGTCAGAAGGTAGGGGCCTCTGACGTTGGTGTTTATCAACCGATCGAAACTTTCCTCTGTGGCCTGAAGGATATCTGTGCGGACCTGGGGAGCTACCCCCGCATTATTCACCAGCAAATCAAGGCGGCCAAAGGCCGAACGAGTAAACTCGATCAGTTTCTTTCGATCGGGACCGCAAGCGATATCGGCCTGGCAGATTTCGACCTGGATCTTTTTCCCCGCTTCAATTGCGACCTTTGCGCATTGCTGTGCGGTTTGGCGCGCCGCATTCTCATTAACGGCATAATTGATTACAAGATCCCAACCGAGCTTCGCCAGGTCGAGGGCGATCCCGCGTCCAATGCCTCTGGAAGCACCAGTAATAAGAGCCACCTGTTTCATAAAAGTGCAGAGATTGTCGAGTGCCCGGTGTCGGGTGTCGAGTCAGTTGTCAGAGCCGGAGGGTCGGCGGCGTGATTAAGGATGGGAAGGGTGGGAAGGGAGGAAACCCTTAAAAAGGGTTGAAGTAGCAATCCTCGATGCCGCAAGCGCACCCCCATGAATGAGGGTGTTAATGAGACGCAGGCCTGAGAATGGGCACGCCCACTTTTAACCACGCCGCAGATCGGAGCTCTGTTGCCAGTGGCCAGTTCTTTAGTTATACACACGCGCATGCAAAGGTGTCTTTTTGCGGCAATTCTCTCAATCGTCCTGGCTTTTTCAGTCTCGGAAGGGTGGGCTCAGGATTTGGAGACGTTCTCGAAAGTGGCGAATCGGCTCGTGGAGTTGATCAACGCGTCGGAGTATTCGAGCATTCAGAGGATGTTCAGCAAGGAAATGAATGCGGCGTTGCCACTAAGTAAATCAACCGCCTTTTTCAAGGATCTTCAGCAAAAGCTCGGGAATATTCAAAAACTTGACCATCCGCGAACACCGCCGCCGACAGTCACATTTACGGCTCATTTCGAGAGGGGCCTGCTCGATTTGCAGCTTTCTTTGAATCAGGAAGGGCAGATTGCCGGGCTTTACTTCAAACCTCATATCTCCTCGAAGCCAGTTCCCGAAAAACACCGGACAAAGTTAACTTTGCCCTTTAAAGACCGGTGGCTGGTATTTTGGGGCGGAGATACACGCGAATTAAATCACCATCATGACGTGCCCAACCAACGGTTTGCTTTTGACCTTCTGGGAATCGGTCCGGATGGAAAAACGCAACGCGGCGACGGGGGCAAGAACGAAGACTACTACGCCTTCGGCCGTGAAGTTTTGGCTCCCGGAGATGGAACGGTCACAGAAGTGATTGAAGGTGTGCGCGATAACATACCCGGTTCGATGAACCCTTATTCCGGCGTGGGCAATTGCGTGATCATCCAGCATCGTGACGATGAAGTTTCGGTGCTGGCCCATTTCAAACAAGGAACCATCAAAGTAAAAGCTGGAGATCATGTGAAGCGCGGGCAGATCCTGGGTTTGTGTGGCAATTCAGGGAATTCTTCTGAGCCCCATATTCACTATCACATGCAGCACACAGCGGTCCTTCAGGATGGGATGGGGATCAAATGCGTTTTCGAGCAGGTCAGGATAGGACGTGGCGGGGAAGAGACCGAAACAAACTATTCGCCGGTAAAGGGGGACATTATCAGTCCGTGAGGTAGACGGCCTCCAGCGGCACACGATTAAGGTTTCGACGAAGGACTGCTTAGCCGTAAGAATTCGGTTCCTCGCTGTTTCAGTGGAATAGCTCGTATGGGCTTGCCGCCATTCCCCAGGAAGGGGCCCTCCGGGGTTTGGACAATGGCACAAAGTGCGCCAATACCCGATTCTATTCCACTGAAAACAGCGAGGAACCAACAATTCAGTTTGGGAAAGGCTCGCCCTCACCCCGGCCCTCTCCCCTAGGAGAGGGAGCTTTACTTGGCTGCGCTCGAAAGAATCACTCATCCGTGGTGCCCCAATGGTCGACGAAACAGTCTCCCTCTCCTGGGGGAGAGGGCCGGGGTGAGGGCGAGCTTATTTTTTTACCACTTTCGTCCCAATTCAGGTCGCGATGTGGGATAAAAATGGGGGAATTCTCCTCGGGGTTTTGAGGCAGAGGGCGCGCCTGGTTTTTTTGCTACCATTACTGCGTAGCGCGGGCTAGAGCGTCCAAAAGTGTGCCGGGGCCCACGAGATCAAACACCATTGGAGGTTGCTGGGCATTTTTGGGATAAACCAGCACAAAAGGGACGGCGGCTCTTTGGAAACGCTTTAACTCAGCCGAAATGTTCTCAGGGAAGCGGGTATAATCGGCCAATAGAGCGACGGCGTTCACCTCTTTTAATTTCCGTTGCACAGCGGGATTTTCGAAAGAAGGTTTCACGATCGCATTACAGGTGGGGCACCATTTTGCTGTGAAATCAACGACCACAGGCCGGCCTGCCGCGCGAGCTTCAGCGACTGCCTCCGGGCTCCATGGTTGCCAGGCCAATCCGCGGGGCGCCACTTTGGAAGGGGTTGCCTGGCCCGCGACTTCGGTTAACGGTTCGCGCCAGTCGAGCTTGTTTTCGAGTGCGTGAAAATATCCTATCGCGAGTAAGCCGGCCGCAAACAACCCGGCAACCAGGCGGTGTTTCCGCCCGCGTTGCACAAACTCACCATAGACCCAGGCGGCTACTGCCACGAACACCAGGAACATGACCATCCACCAGGCCCGGTCACCATAAGGCACCGCCAGGATGCTGCACAACCAGGCGGCTGCGGCCAGCATTGGAAAACCCATGGCAACCTTGAAACGTTCCATCCAGGGTCCCGGCCTGGGCAAAAGCTTCAGCCAGGCTGGCTGGTAACAGAGCAGGAGGTAAGGCGCGGCCAAACCTGCTCCGACCGTGAGCAGGATCAGCACCGTCACAGCCGGTTTGCTAAGAGCAAACGCAAACCCTATCGCAGCGCCCAAAAACGGGGCTGAACAGGAGGTTGCCAAAACTGTTGCCAGGAGGCCGTTAAAGAATGCGCCGGCGGCACCCTGTTTGGACGCCAGTGTTGTGGCTGCGGTGAGCGTGCCCGAGCTTAAAGTAATTTCGAAAACGCCGAACAGGTTCAGGGCAATCAACGTCACCAGCGTGGTCATCGCGACCAGAAAATAGGGATTGCCAAACTGAAATCCCCAGCCCGCTCCCTTGCCGGCTGTCTGAAGAGCCACGACGATCAGCGCTAAAACCAGGAATGAAGAGATAACCCCGGCCGTATAGATGAGACCCAGTTTGCGGACGCGCCCCGGCTCATTTTTGGCTTCGCTTACGAAACCAAGGATCTTCAGAGCGATCACCGGAAGCACACAGGGCATGACATTTAAAAGCAAACCGCCAAAAAAGGCGTAAAGAAACATTCTCCAGAGCTGCGGCGCGCCCTCTCCAGAGATCGTGCCATTGATCGCTCCTCCGGCAATAGGTGAACCCGAATCTGCCACTGGCAGTTCGGCATCATAGGCCGCGCGTTTCTCCCCCGATTTTTCAATCAGAACGCCCGAAACAATTTTAGGCCAGTCGCCTGACATTTTTTTGACCCGGACGCGCAGCCGGGCTTTGCCCGAAGGCGCAGCCAGTCGTTCCGTCATAGGCTGCACTTCGAATTTTTCCGCTGGTGCTGGGAAAAAATCTGCATCCGCCACAGCGCCGGTGATATTCCACTCGATAATCATTGGCCGTGTATCGGCGGCGCCTTTTTCCCACCAGGCTATTGGAAGAACGGCTGCGCCGGGTTTAGGAAGCCTGGCTCGCCAGGTTTCCAGCAGTTCGGCATCTTTGGATGACTTTGATTCTGTTCCTACGACAACGCTCGTTTCGAGCGAGGCGTGCTCGTTGATGCACTTGGTGTTGCATTCCAGCCAATCCACTCTGGCCTTAAGCTTTAAAGGGCCTGCAGACACATTCGTTCCAAGATGCAAAGGAACGAGCAGGACGACGTCGTCCTCGAAGATATAGGTGGTTTGTTCCGGTTCCGGAAGCTTTCTGGGGATCGGCCATTGAATCTCATCAGCAGTGACTCCGGGAGGCAATTCCCATTCGATGGTTGTTGCGAGACCGGATTGACCAGGATTTTTCCAATAAGTATGCCAGCCCTGGTTCATGTGCAGGTGCACGCCAGCCAGCACCGTATCACCCGGCCGAGCTGCTTCCGCGCCTAAAACAAGACGCGCCTCAGTATTGGCGGCCGTGGCAGAAAGATGAGTGGCACCCAACAGAGCACCCATCAAAACAAATAAGTTGGGCCTCACGCACATATAGACGCCCACAAGCTTCCAGAAATTTGAACTTTTACCAGTTCTTTATATATGCGGGCTCGCCTCAGACCGCGAAGGAGCACGAGCAATGTCTTGCCAGCCATTCAAATACCTAACTCAGCTTTGAGTATGGCTTTCAGCAATTCACTTGCGACGGGTATGCTCACGCCGCCGCCCATTTTTAAAACTGCTTTCTTGAACTTGGCCCAAACTGTATCGCTACGTGACGATTCCAAAAAATCATGTCCAGCATTGGTGAGTCGTTCAACAATGGATGACACCAATTCGCCTTCTGAGCCTTGGTGGAAATTTGCCACGATTAATCCCGCATCGGCCATGAGCTGGTCATGATACATGATTTGCTCGATTGTGTACTCGCTCAGGTCTGGCTTAGGTTCTTCACCCTCATAACGTCGAAGCAGCAGTCTTATCAAATCCATGTCTCTTTTCATAATGCTTCAGTCAATACAGCCTATGCTCTGCCTTTAAGCTTCGAATTGTTTCACCGATAACCTTTTCAAATTTAGACAAAACTGGGTCTTGCTCAGGCAGTTGAGAATCAATAGTGAGTTTCGGATATACTTTTTTAGGCAGCTTGCTCAGATTTCGTTGACGTTCACCACCCGTGGCAGAATTTGCGTTTTCTTCTAAATTTGCTAAAAGCTGGCAGTAATCCCTTAGACTAAATCCAAGTTTGCTCCCGACATAGTTCATCCGGAGAAAATTTGTGGGTGCCATTTCAAAACGTTCCGAAAGCGAATTCACTTCATCAATCAATTGTTTTTTTGTTCTGTCGGCGATTGGGTTGGTTGCCTCAGCATCTCTTCGAGTTTGTGCTGCCACTATCTTTTTTGCCACTGCATCAACCTTCCTCTGGTGTTCGGCTTCTGCTTGTTTCTCCGCAGAGGCTTTTGCTGCGTCACGTTGCCTCGATTTAACTGAGAGAGTGAAAAGCAATACGCCTATAACTAAAATGGCAGCAATCGAGCCGATTGTGATTAGCGTCTTTTTTAGATTGTCTTGACGGCTGTCGAAGCCACTTGGTTGCGTGATTGTTTGATAGCTAAGCGGCTCAGTTATGACCGCCGGGGTTTGATAATCTTCAAAACTTCCCACGTCCACTTTACTGCCACAGTTTGGGCAATCGAAAGACTGTCCTTGAGCATCGGCATTCACTTCAATGTGTTGCTGACAATTAAGACAATTCAATCGAATGACACGCTCGGGCGGTTCAGCAGGCAGCGGAGGCGATGGCGGTGGCGTGACTGGCAATGGAGGCGGTTGAACAATCCTTGGCAGTGGAGGAGGATTTTCTGCAAGGTATTGTTGCTTATTATGATACATGGCATTCCAAACGCCTTCCAATTCCTGCATTAACTTCGCCAACTCCTTACGCAGAGAATTCATGTTTTGCATCATGCCCAATTTGTATTGGCGAGTGATGCCTTGCAGCTCCATCAGCTCGGCATCAATTTGCATGCCCAATAGAATCAACGGCTCAAGCTCCGAAAGCATTTCGTTGTAATTGGAATTCGGCATGCAGTAGCCGATTTCTTTGCCGTTGAATCGTTTGATGCGTTCAATGCCGGAAAGCCAGTGCCTGCTTTTCTTTTCTGTTTCGTCAAGCTCGTCTCTGAACAAACGAGCAGCCTCTTGCTTGGGTGAACTGGAAATCTTAAATGAAAGCCCTTTGATGCCAGTGCGAATCGTGATGCCTTTGCTGCTAACGGAGCCGAACGGTGTGCGAACGGAAGCGGAAACTCCTGATTTGATGAAATTGAGGCCGAGGCCGCCAAACAACTTTACACGCCTTGAGTATCTGAACGGCATAAAATTGGGCTTTGTGTGATTGTCAATCCGTTATTGCTTGCGGTCAACGAAAAACCAAAGGAAGCCTCTGTGGAGTTCGAGCCGCCGACCTGGCGGTCTTTCTCGAGGATTTTGCCGTTGTCGTTGATCCACTTCGCCTGGGTGCGATGAAGTATTTTGGGTCGACTGGAAACTCATGGATGGAGATGTAGATAAGTGTAGTTACCTGTAGCTGGCGCCTGGAGGTATGAAGTTGAGTTCAACTTCTGACCAGTCTCGGGTCCGAAGTTGGAGGCCGGAGGTCGGCATAAAGCCGGAGGTCGGAGGCCAGAGATCAGAGAACCGGGAAGTTCGCTTTGGGTTATTCATGGTGTCAGTTCTATTTTCGGTTACACTTTTTTTCTTGCACTTCAGTCTTCATAGATCATCCGTGGGCAAACCTTGTCCGCTGCTGGACAGGTCAGGAAATTTTTCTGAATTTCTAAGTGGAGCAAGGAGTTCTACAGGAGCAAACGGAGCTAACGGAGAGGCTGGAGGAAATGCTGAAAGCGGAACGGGAGAATTCAGCAACCCCTTGTTTGACAAAACGAATCACACCCGCCAGCTTTTCGCATGAATAAGTTCAAGCCCGACGGCTTCATTATTTCACGGCTGACTTCAGGCCAAACATACTGTTGGGAACCAAGGCATTTGCGAAACACCATCACACTTAAAAAGATATTTCTCGCGGGGTTGCTTTGCTGGTCACTCGAGTGGCCAGTCCAAGCATTCAGCTTTTTGGGACCAAATCCCGCGCTTCACAATTGGACCGTTCGAGGCCCCTGGGGGCAGTATGGGCTTCTGGTCTGGCCCTCCGAGTCTAAGCTCATCGTTGGCTCTCGGTATTATACAGTTAAGGGTAATCCCAGTACTTTAGGGGCTGCCGCCTTCGCGGTGTTCATCAGCACGGCCGTTGGCCTTTTCATATTGGCTCGTCCACTCGGTTCTGTAGGGAATGCTAGCATCGAGTCCGGTCCCAACGAGACGCGCCTGCCCAACGCCGGGAGGACATCTTCGTTGCATTCCGACGGCCTTGGCCCGGCGTGGCAGCGCTGATCGTTAGTCATCGAAAGTCATGAGCCACGCGACACCTAGAGAATTGGAAGAGACTTCTATTCGCGACATAATGGAGCAGCTTTCCTTGTCGGAAACCGAGGCGCGAGAGTGGAGAGCCGCGTTCATGCGAAAGTATTTCGCTGATCGAGAGCGAGTTTACAGTTTCTTAAAAGTCCACAATCCGAAGGTGGCAGAATTGGAAGAAAGGGGTGATTATCGAAATCGGATACGCCAGGTTTCCAGCGAAATGCGGATTCCTGAGACAACCGCTAGCGCTCTGGTTATCACCGGCGAGGTGCTCAGCGAAGGAGCACTGAAGCTTCTGAGAAAGCAGAGGCACCTCAGAAAAAAGAAATCAACTCCGCAAGACATTCAAGAGATGCTTGGCGTTAGTGTGCCTATCCCTCAGGATGTTTGGGATGCACTGGGGATGGACGATGCCTAACGCTCCAACGAATCGCCGCCCCGCGCTTCAGTTTCACATGCGCCGGGTTTATCGGACGCTGGATGCGCTGCCAGCGCCCGCTTCCGAGGGCGGTCGGTGAGCTGATGGTTGGCGGCTACGCACATCTATTTACATATGAGTATCACAGAAAAACCAAGACCACCGTTTCCGCCTTTTGATTTTGAATCTGCTGCCAGGAAGGTTCGCATGGCAGAGGACGCTTGGAACACCCGCGACCCAGAGCGAGTTTCGCTGGCTTACACTCCTGACAGCGTTTGGCGTAATCGCTCAGAGTTCTTTAGCGGGCGCGATGCCATTGTCAAGTTTCTCACCCGTAAATGGAGCAAAGAATTAGATTATCGCCTGATCAAGGAACTGTGGGCTTTTCATGGCGATCGCATAGCCGTTCGTTTTGCCTATGAGTGGCACGACGATTCAGGGAATTGGTTTCGATCCTACGGTAACGAAAACTGGGAGTTTGACCATCGCGGTTTCATGCGACGACGCATCGCCAGCATCAACGACCTTCCGGTTCAAGATAGCGAAAGGAAGTATCACTGGGAGCTGGGTCGGCGCCCTGATGACCACCCAAGCCTTTCCGATCTTGGTCTGTGACGACGCCACCAAAGAGGCCATTGGAAAGGTCGCGCCTGAGATTGCGCACCTGCACCACGCAGAATAGGCATTGCGGTTGCGTGGAAATGTGCTAAGGGAAATAAAACCCGAATATCCTATGACACGCGCGCTTTGCAGGCGGGCCCTGCTCGATTTCTGTTTGGTTTTTATTCTCGCTCTGGGCGCTCAAGCGTTGCACGCGCAGGTCGTCGCCGACGGGGCAACTACGACCTTGAACAACGTCACGAACAACATCAATGGCACTGTGACCATCGGCACGAACGGCTCGTTCACGCTGTTGATCCTGACCAATACCGCGTTGCTGACCAATTCGGGTAACGGGGTGATTGGCCGGAACATCGGAGCCAATTCGAACACCGTCCGGCTCACCAGCGCGAACACCCGCTGGCTGATGTCGCTCGATCATCTTGTCGGCAGCAACGGAGCGTTCAATCGCCTGATCGTGAGCAACAGCGCGCGGGTGGAGAACAACTTCGGTTCCCTGGGCGTTGGCCCTGCGGGCAGCAACAACGAGGCGATTGTCACGGGTTCAGGTTCGTTCTGGAGTAATCGCAACGATTTGTACGTCGGTTACATCAGTGCGGGAAATCGGCTCGTCGTGACGAACGGCGGGGTGGTGTCCGATAACTCCGGAATCCTGGGCATTGACGCCGCGAGCGGCAGCAACGAAGCGGTGGTGACTGGCTCGGGTTCCGTGTGGACCAACCGGGCCTCGGCTTTTGTCGGTTTTTCCGGCAGTGGGAATCGTCTTACGGTGACCAACAACGGCGCGCTCCTGGCCAGCAACAATGTGATCGTCGGCGACGCCAGCGGGTCCGTCAGCAATACTCTCTTGCTCGTTGGAGGCGGAGTAGTGACCAATGGCCTGCGCGGTATTGTCGGCCTCGGCGCAGGCGCCAACACCAACAGGGCACTGCTTTCCGGCTCTGGTTCGCGCTGGGTCAGCGGAGACGATTTCCTCGTGGGCAGCAACGGCTCGTTCAACCAACTGATCGTGAGCAACGGCGCGACACTTATCAACGCCGACGGAGTAATCGGGCAGTCACCCGGCTCATCGAACAATCTGGCGTGGATCACCGGCGCTGGCTCGCTGTGGACGAATCGAAATTCTCTGACGGTCGGCTTTTACGGTGCGGGGAATACTGTCGTGGTTTCCAACGGCGCCACGCTCGCCAATTTTTACGCCACGCTCGCCTCCAAAACGTTCTCGAGCAACAACCTGGTTTGGGTGACCGGCTCGGGTTCGCTTTGGAACACCGCGAATTCCTGCACCATCGGCTCCGAGGGCCCAGCCAACACGCTCGTGGTTTCGAATGGTGCAACCGTCATGTGCGGCAGTTCGGCCTCTGTTGTGGGCGCCCTTAGCTCTTCGAGCAACAATGTCATCTGGGTGACGGGTTCCGGTTCGGTTTGGACGAATCCCCAGAGTCTGAACTTAGGCCAATCCGGCGGCGGCAACCTGCTCGTAATTTCCAACAACGCCGCGGTTTTCATTGGAGGATCGGCGACGGTCGGCCAGTCCAGCTCTTCCACGAACAACCGCTTGATTGTGGAAGGCGGGAACCTCATTGGCACCAATGCCGGGCAGGGCATCCTGGACGTGCGGCGCGGACGGCTGGATTTCAACGGTGGAGCGATCGCGGTCAATTTGCTGTTCGCAACCAACAATGGCAGCACGTTCACCAACTCAGTCTTCAATTTTAATCACGGCACTCTGACAACAACGCTCGGTTCGACCATCAAACAAACCGGCAGCGGTGCCGACTTTGCCATCGGCGCGGTTTCAAATGCGACCGCAACCTGGATCATGCCGGGCGGCACAAACATCCTGGATCTGGGTGGCGGGGTATCGGGCGGCAACACGATCATCGGCAGCACGGTTGGCTCGCGCGGAACGGTTGCCGTCATGGGCGCGTCCACCGTGTGGTCGAACACCGGCTACCTGTATGTAGGTCATTCCGGCCCCTCGTGCTCGCTGGTGGTGAGCAACGGCGCGAAGGTCACCAGTTCGCTTGGGGAACTCGGTTTGTTCGACTCCTCCTCGAACAATCAAGCATGGGTCACCGGACCCGGCTCGGTGTGGACGAATTCCATCGCGGTCCTGGTCGGTCTCAATGGATCAGGCAACTCGCTGGTCGTTTCCAACGGCGGCGCAGTCTTCAGTGGGGATGGCGTGCTCGGCGGGAATGCGTCTTCAACCAATAATATCGTCTGGGTGACGGGTGTCGGGTCAGTTTGGACCGCATTTGAAGATTTCGGAGTCGGCGCCAATGGATCGGGTAATTTGCTGGTCATCACCAACGGCGGCAGCGTCGTGGCGTCCAACTCGTTCGGGTTGGGCTCCGCTTCCACGGCTACGAACAACCGTGCAGTCGTGGATGGCGGCGTGCTGCGCGTCACCAATTCCGCCAACAGCGGCGTGCTGGATGTCCGGCGCGGCACTAACGTGCTCAACGCGGGCCTCATCGAAGTGGATCGCCTGCTGGTGACCAACACGCTGGGCGTCTTTGAGCTCAACGGCGGCTTGCTAAAAACCGAAAGCACGACCAATAACAACGGACGCACCTTCTTCGTCGGAAACGGCACCGACGAGGCCTCGATCCTGTTCGTCGGCAACAACGCTCACCATTTCGCCAATGGCATCACCGTTCGCAGCAACACGGTGCTGGCTGGCAACGGCACCGTCATTGGCACGCTCACGGTTCTGAGCGGCAGCCAGGCTTTCCCCGGTACGTTCGTTGGCGACGTTGGGAAACTCGTGTTAAACAATCCGCCCGTGTTGCAAGGCCTGACCTTGATGGACATCAGCAAGAACGGCTCAACCCTGACTAACGATCAGATTCAAGTCACCGCACCCCTGAGTTACGGCGGCACGTTGTTCGTGAACAAGATCGGGCCCACCGCCTTGAGCGCCGGCGATCAATTCCCTTTGTTCAGCGCGAGCAGCTACAGCGGCTCGTTTTCCTCGATTACTTTGCCGGCGCTTGGCGCGGGTTTGACATGGACAAACAAGCTGCTCGTGGACGGCTCGATTCAAGTGCTCGGTTCCGCCGGGCTGAAGTTCAGCAGCTTTACGCTCTCGGGCACCAACGTCATCTTCAACGGCAGCGGCGGCCCGAACAGCGCCACTTACTGGGTGCTGGCATCCACGAACGTCGCGCTGCCGCTGACCAACTGGACGCGCATTTTGACGAACCAGTTCAACGCCAGCGGCGGGTTCACATTTACCAATGCCATCACACCCGCCGTGCCTCGGCAATTCTACACCCTGCAAGTGCCCTGAACCATTCTGCATTGGGAGCCGTCCGCAGATTGGAGTTGCCGGACGTTTCGTTCTCATGGGGGGAAGCGTGGCAGAGCGAACGGTGGACATCCGTTGTCCAAGGTAAAAATATTCTCTGGAGCACGGCTGGACATAATTTCACTTAGCCGTGTTTGGGGTTTGAGAATTCGCGGCCGGCCTGCAACATTGAAAAGCGGAAACATGATTACACCGATTCGGATCCTCATTCTCATGGCTGCCAGTCTCAGTCTCTTATCGGCTGAACCTGTCAAACCGTTACGGCATCTCAAACCAGAAGAGCGGGCCGAACGGCTCGCGGGTGACGCTCGGAACATCCAACTGCATCGCGATGGTTTGCGGGCGGTGATTCAATACCTGGATTCGCGCGAGGACCTGTTCCCCCGCGTCCCGGTAAAGAATCCCCGTTTGTTGCTGCGCGAGGAAAAGGAAGCGGTCTGGAATGCGTGGCAGCGGCTTTTGGATTACCTGCTCGCGCTGGAATCGCTCGAACAATATCACGCCCAATTCGCGCGGCTCAAAGGGGCTGAAAAGGAGGATTCCTTCCTGATCAGTTACGCGGCGCTGCTGGCTCGCTATCGCGGGGCCCTGGAGTTCATCGAACGCGCCGACAGAAATCCCGAACTCCACAAGGTGCTGAACGATCCGGTACCGGAACTTGGCCTTCCCGGCGGAACCTACGCCAGCCTCAAATTGAAGCACCTCAACATTGCCATCGCCACCCAATTCACCGCCAGCGAGGCATTGTTGAAAACTTTCAACGGCAACCGCCAGCCCGGCTTGCGCCAGGCCATCTCAAGCGATGCCGATTACATCTGGCGCGCCGGGATGGGAAAGGGGGAAATTCTCACCGCAAAAAACGCTTTGAAAATGATTCAGGATGGCGGCCAAACAGCCTGGCTGCCCGTTCAAACAGGGGTCTCGGAATGGATGGGGCATACCAAAGTTTATCGCCCAAAGGACTGCCTCATCACTCCCGCTCAAATCCAGAAAATTCAAACGTCACTCGAGCCGGGCGACGTGCTGCTCGAACGGCGCGAGTGGTATCTATCCAACATTGGTCTGCCCGGGTTCTGGTCGCATGCCGCCCTGTATATCGGCACACCTGGGGAGAGGCTGGCCTTTTTTGGAGATGAGCAGACTCGCAACTGGGTGAAACAACAAGGAGAAGCAAGCGGCAGCCTGGAGCGATTGCTCATCTCGACGTGTCCGCCCGCCGGTCTAAGGCAATTCACGAACCAACTCCCGTCCGCGTCCGAGCCCATTCGGATAATTGAAGCCATTGGCGAGGGGGTTTCGTTCAAGTCCCTCGAACATTCCGCCGCTTGCGATTCGTTGGTGGTGCTCCGACCGCGGCTCTCGAGACGCGAAAAGGCGCTAGCTCTATTTCGCGCGTTCCACTATGCAGGCCGGCCTTATGATTTTAATTTCGATTTTTCAACCGACGCCGAGCTGGTTTGCACCGAACTGGTTTATAAATCGTACGAGCCATCCAGCGGCTGCGTCGGCCTCAAATTCCCGCTGGTTGAGATGCTCGGGCGCAAAGTAACTCCGGCCAATGAACTGGCGCGTCAATTCGATGTCCAGTTTGGGACGGCCGAGCAGCAGTTTGATATGGTTGTTTTCCTGGATGGGCGGGAAAAGCAAAAGACAGCGGTGGCCAGCCCGGTGGATGAATTTCGACAGACCTGGAAACGGCCTAAATGGCACGTTTTCGTCCAGGAATAGACCGGAAATCCTCAAGGGCGGTTTGCTGATTAGAGGACTGATAGAATGAAGTTGAATTGCTCGACCAGCCGCGGCTCGATACGTCACGCACATGAACACGCTCAAGAAAATCTCGGGGACATGGCGCGGCACTTACACTTTTGACGCAGTAAAGACCAACCCGGCGCTTCAGCCTGTGCCGTTCAACCTCACTTTAAAGCAGGGTTGGTTTGGTCGATTTACCGGCACTGTTTTGGACGACCCTGCTCGCGGAATGCCAGGCACGGGAGCTATTGAGGGTTACTTCTCTTTCCCACGTGTTGAGTTCACCAAGCAGATGCCCGTATGCTATGTTGTGACACCTGACGGAAGGAATATCACGCTACGGGAGTTCCTCATCGAGCAGGGACAGACCTGCGAGCGTGATGTGCCACGTGCCGATTTTCTATCAAGGAGAGTTTTCTGACGCGCGCCATGCAAGCGGCACTTGGATCATTCGAGCAGGACCATTTCACTTTTGGATGGGCGAGCCATGCAGATGCTGGAAGCCACGGGAGGCTGGACCATTGAGAACGCTGCCTAACCTTGAAGGGTGTATTTGCTGGCTCCGCGCGCCACTTGATCACAGCCGTTTTCCGACCTCTCTGGGGCGCTCCGCAGCAATACACCCTTCAAGGTTGGCCAGGCCTGGTAACAAGAACAGCCATCTACATTTCTTATTCGGTTTTCTCGTACTCGGGGCCGACTCTGTTGAACGACTGTTCCAACCGACGACAATCCACGCTGTGGGGCAGTTTGCTTCAGCGCTCAAATAAGGCGTCAGTTCCCAGTTGCGCTTGAATTTGTGCCGTGTCAGCTTCAACTTATGAAATCACGCTTTTGGGCTCTGGCATTGGTGGCAACTGTTGCTGTGACTGGGTGTCGAAGCACCTATTATTCAGCATGGGAAAAGTTTGGGGTTTACAAAAGGGACTTGTTAAAGCGAAAAGTTGAAGCCGCTCGGGATGATCAAAAAGCCGCCGGTGAGCAGTTTAAGGATGCGCTGAAGCGCCTCAAGGAGATGTATGGTTTTCAGGGTGGTGATCTCGAGAAGACATACACCAGCCTCCAGCATGACTATGATCGGTGTGTGTCCCGGGCCGATGCTGTGCATAAGCGCATTAAGGATGTTGAGACCGTGGCCGAGGATTTGTTCGCCGAGTGGGAAAAAGAAATCAAAGAAATCTCGTCGGAAAACTTACGTGCCGACAGCCGGGGGAAGCTGCGGGAAACCCGTGGCCGTTATGACGAACTACACTCGGCTCTTAAGCGCGCCGAAAAGAGCATGGACCCGGTGCTTCAGCGCTTTCATGATCAGGTGCTTTACCTTAAACACAATCTGAATGCGTCAGCGATTGCCTCGCTCAAAGGTGAAAGTACCAATATTCAGGCGGAGATTGCCCGATTGCTCGAGGAAATGAACAAGTCAATTGCCCAGGCAGACCAATTCATCAACTCTTTGCATTGATATTGTAATAGCGGGGGGCGGTCACCGGTGACGATGTCTTTCGCGCGGTACAGCGTCCGGCGAAATTATCGGGGTTGGGGGATGAATTGGCAGTCGACAGCCGGCAAGTTTTTGCTGTTGCAAACCAATGCTCGTAACGAACTCACGAAATCTCCAGGGTTGGGTCAATGGCGTTGCGCCGTCACCTGAGGTGCGCTTGGTAACGACGTGTTCATTGCCCCGCTGGGCCGTTGTTGCTTCGGCTTTTGTTTTACCTCGTCAAAATCTTTTTTCGAGAAAAGTTGCATCTGTGTGCAGTCATTCTGCAGCAGTTTGCAGTTCGTTTTGGGCGGTGCTTCCGCTTCGGATAATTTCTGAAAAACCTATGCTATGGTCAGCGCATGTTTTTCGATTTAGACTTTGTTTTGAAAATCAATCGGTTGGGACGCCCCGAACTATATCAAACGCCTTCAGAAAGCCTCCCCAGGTTCGCACCTACTTCATCTCATGCAGTTCTAACCATCCCGCGTGGTTATCACTCAGTGAGAAATTTCAAACTGCACATGTGCAATTTGAAATCAGAAATGTGCAATTTGAAAAACATGTGTAACCTATTGAAAGCACCCTATTTGAAACGAAATCGGAATTCAAACTGCACTCGAACAAAAATATTTTATGTGCAATTTGAAATTTGAAAAACTGAGCCGCCTCGCATTGCCGGCGGCGCGTTACTTTGATTTGCCCACTGATTGGGCCGTTCTTTGACATCTTAAGCGGACTGGCGAGACCCTCCTTAGTCAAAAGGACTTTGGGGGGTAACGTCCGCCCAACTGATGCCCGTGAAACTCATTTATTGCCTAAGCTGTTGATCGAATTTTGGGATACGTCGCTCCACCATACGGGTAGATGAGCACACGGGCATGCTTCGGCGCGTACCTGCGTGCCGCATGCATCATCTTTTCGACACTGGCGAATTGTACGAACATCCCGAGCTTTTTGCCGGTGTCGGAGGGGAGTTTGCGGGAGTGCACGAATATCTTGTTCCGCCGGACGAGCTGCGCCGAGAAGTGCGAAAGAAACCGTTCTTCGATGCTCCCATCCTTCAAGGCCCGGTCGATAAAGCCCAGGACGCGCTTGCGGCCCATGACCTTCAGGATGAATCGCAGCAGCCCGTTCGGCAACGTCTTATGTGGGATAGTGATGTCACCGAGCCCGTGGTGGCACTCGATTAGGCCGATGAGGAGCCCGTCGGGGCGGAGGCTCTCCTGGACATTGCCGATGCACTTGAGTCCCTGCCGCAGGTCAGCATTCATGGGGTTCGAGGCTGCGATGACGACATCGGCTGGGCGCTCGACCGGACGTTCGCTGAGCGACTGGGAAAATTTGATGCCCTCGCGATGCGCCTTGATCGGGTCGCCTGCGTAGAACGCGCAGATTTGGAGTGACTCGTTCATGACGGCATTGATGATGAATACTTCCTTGTGAAGCATTCTCACGCCTTCTTCGAGGTCGAGCCGCATCGGGCTCTCAGGCATTCCCACATAGTTGTATCGCTCGGGGCTTACCCCCTGCATGTGGTTTTCCGCAATGGTCCGCGACGAGGCGAGACCGGGCAGAATCATCTTGCTGCCACCTCCGAAGCCGAGCAGGAGATGCGGTTCAATCGCGCCGACAGTGATGATGAGATCGGCTCCCAACAGATTGCGGTTAAGCGAAACATAGGTCCCCCTGGAGGTGGTCCCGAGATGGGAGAGTCCGGCTTCATCGGTGCAGGAATGATTGCGCCACGGGATGCCCCGCAGGTCGGTGGTTCCGAGCTTGTGACGGGCTTCATCGGCCGTGGTGTCCCGGTGCGCTCCGAGGCCGAAGAGAATGAGCATGTTTGCGGGCGCAGCCCCGTGCGAGACAAGGTAATCGAGGAGTGCTTCGAAAAACCGGCCGGTCGGTGTCGGGCGGCTGATATCCTCGACGCAGATGACAATCCTTTTCCTGGCAAGCTCCTTGTCGCGCAGCGGCGAAGTGCCGATCGGGTGGTCAAGCGCGGTCAAAAGGGCAGCCCTTTCGTCGACGAGTTTCGCATGGGACACCGGGCGAACGGTGTCGACGACCTCCCAGCCATCGGGAAGAGGGACGGCAATTTCGCCTTGTTCAAATGGAAGCTTTACGGTCGTTATCATCACTACCACTTTCGAGATGTTGCGGCCATGGGGAAATGCCTAAGCTGTAGAGATCGCCGGTATTGAGTCAGGTGAGGCGAGCCTTATTCATCTGTTCGAGTTGGCATTTTTTGGCTCGGGTTTGGCGTCGCGGCGCTCCCTGCATCAATTGCGTTTTTTCGTCGAGAGAGGGTCGTTGGCTCGTTATGATCAGTGTCATCTTGGATTGGACACCGACTATTTGTTTAAATTACGTTTTCTTGTGAGATTCATCATGTCTGACGATTTGCTGCTTCCAACTCTGCATTTGGCCAGAGCATCCCGATTTAGATAAGCAGCTTATTCCTATTCCGGACGGTCAAGCTTACACGAAGTGGAGAACGATGCGTCGAAAGCAGATTGAGGCCGGAAAGGAGATTTATTACCTTGAAAAGAAATGCAGACTTGGATCAGCCAACCCCGCTGTTCATCGATGGGTACCATTCGCGGTTATCCTTGCGAGCAGCGCGCCACTCACCACCGATGTTAAATGCTCCGGTCAGAGAGTGTGAACGCGCCACCGCCACTCAAATGACAAGGACAAGCACGCTCGCCAAGCTTGCCCTGATTTTCTCATGCTGCGGGTTGATTACGCCGCTTTTTATTGGGTCCATTGCCGGCATAGTCTGCGGGCATATGGCCCTCGGCGAGCTGCACCGACAGCCGGCCCTCCGCGGGCGTGCCGTTGCCGTCTGGGGACTGGTTATCGGATACCTGACCATCCCCGTCGTCTTCGTCGCCGCTTACATGCTCCTCCGGCATCTAGGGCACTAGTAACTTATGAACACCGCAGTTAACTATCGCGCTGGGAACACCGCGGGCTACTTCAGCCACCATTTCCGACACAAAGGCCACCGCTTCGCTCCGTTTTTTCGTTAGCTCTGAAATGAACGAACAGGTTTCAAATCGGATCTCAGTCACGACGATGCCAAGTTTTTGGGACCATTTTGTTGCATCGATCCTGCTGATTCGTTACCAGGGCTTGTTCATCATTTTCCATTTGGTGTTTCCAGCGTTTGGAGTTTTCCTGCTGATGACCCCGCTCCTTGGGTACCGCCTTGGGCCAATTGAGATTTTACTGGGGTCCGTTTGCCTTTCATTCACCCCGCTTATCTTTGCGCTCGGCATATGGGCTGCGGGTCGCAAGAACAAACTGGCACGTGGACCAATTACATACGTCTTTGACTCGGAGGGGATGCACACAAGCGGTCCCGCCTTCACTCAGACGATCCAGTGGTCGGGAATTCCACGTGTACGTCGCTTAAAACGCTTTCTCTTCATCTTTATCGGGCCCAGCCGAGCGCACTTCATTCCGTTGCGGGACCTAAGTCATCCTGAAGATCTGAATCACCTACTCGCGATGGCCGCCGAGCACACAAGTTGTCGATGAGCAACCTCGGAGCTAAGGAGCTAACTTACCTATGAGAACTACTTTGACACTGTATCGCAAACATTACAAAATCGACGGTCCAACCCCTCTGGCTGATCGAGAACATGCTGGCGCTGACCATTGCATGCGCCGCCCTTACGACCATCAGTTGCCGCACGAGCGAGGCACCGGAGGCGAAGCTCTACGCAGAGCGAGAAATTCAAGCGATGCGCGAGAAGTTCATGCTCACTGGACCGGATTCCGAAGCACTTCATGCTCGCAATGTCTTTCCTCTGAACGTCGTGCCCAATGGAGAAACCAAGAAGTTCCACAAAATTTTCGAACAACTCGGCCTAGACCCAGAGCGCCTAGAGAAGCCGGATCTTGGAGGAGCAAACATGGTCAGAATTTACCATTGGCGAGTATCGCCCGGATTTGTATTAGAGATCATGGCCGCGACCAATGATCCCGAGAACGATTTTTCACACGTGTCAAACCTCAATGGGTATGGCGTAAGCATTTACGAAAAACATCTAGAACGCTAACGAGCGCACATCAGGCAACGGCGTGGTCACGTCTGGTTTCATGTTCAACGCCTCAGTGGCGCCTGAGTGCAAATCTTCATCGGTGGTTACAATCTTGGGTTAGTTAGCCCCGCCGTGAGTCGCGAAAACAGATTTCTCAATTTCTGCTTTTCGCCGACCCCCAGCACTGGGTTTTCAAGAATTAGCCGAAGCAGTGACTGCCCGGTTTGCCTGCGCTCTGCTTTCGGCTGCGGCTGGAAGCATGTCGGCCACGCCCGTGTTCGGCATGAGTTTGTTGATGAACGGAGATGTCAAATAGATCGGCCGAAGAACTGTAAAGCTGATAAAGCTTATTTCTTGTATTCCAAGATATCTCCAGGCTGGCATTCCAACGCTCTGCAAATCGCCTCCAAGGTTGATAACCGGACAGCTTTAGCTTTGCTGTTTTTCAAGATGGAAATGTTTGCCATTGTGATGCCGACTTTCTCGGCAAGCTCGGTGACGCTCATTTTACGCTTCGCCAACATGACGTCGATGTTAATGATGATTGCCATATTGGTTTCGTTACACCGTTAAGTCGTTCTCGGATTTTATATCCACGGCATTTTCTAAAATCCGTCCAAACATCGCCGCTGCGGTAGCGATCACGATCGAACCAAAGGTGATAAGAATGCCCATAAAGACCCCGCCTGACCGATCATCTGAGTTGCTTAACATGATGAAGATTTCTCCTACCACAACAAAACCAATAATGGACATCGCACAATATTTTATAGTCCGCAGAGCTTCCACGGCCGCTTGCGAGAATACCTTATTCTGTGCGACATATCCCAAGACCTTGAATGCCTGGTAGAGCGCCACGAAAAACGGAATAGACGCTATATACGCATACGCCAAAAAAGGATCTTCGAAGTAAATCTGAAAGAGCGTGGCGTGCACGTTCCTGCCTTCGATGTGGGGCTCCCAAAGCAAGAGGGCAAGAGCGCCTATGCCGATAAGCAGAACGACCACCTGAAGAAATACTGTTGAACTTTTTTTCATAGTTGATTCTTATGAATTGTATATTTTCAACCTAATTTAGGGCTTATCGTTTATCAATATATATTTATCGTTAGATAAAATGAGGTGAGGCTCGCCTATCAGTTTCCTTCGGAGGCGTCTTTGGCATCCTCAGTGGCGGTGGCCCGCCCTATACGTGTGTTTGGCTGACGGCGCGCAACGGAGTGACGCGCCCTACCTGCTATCACTGAGGCATTACGTCAAAGGAAAGATTAGCGCTGGACATTTATTGGGTTTAGTGTAAATGGAACGGCGAATTATGAGAAACGGAATGAAACAAATTTTATTGATAACATTGAGTTTAGCTGTGCTGCAGCCAGCGATCCAGGCGGCGGACGAAAAGTCCGAGCTAAAGGATACAAAAGCAAAGGTCAGCTACGGAATCGGAATGAATTTTGGTAATAATCTGAAGCGCAGCGGTTACGAGGTGGACGTTGATATTTTGACGGCAGCCATCAAGGATGTAGTCAGCGGCAAGGAAACGAAGCTGACTGAAGCCCAGGCGCGCGAGGTATTGATGAGTTACTCGAAAGAGATGTCTGCCAAACGCGAAGAAGAACGGCAGGCAAAAGCTCAGAAAAACCGCAAGGAAGGGGAGGAATTCCTCGCGGCAAATAAGAGCAAAGAGGGCGTCAAGACGCATACCGTGAACCTTCCGAAAGGGGGTACTGCCGAGCTCCAATATAAGGTGCTGACGGAAGGCACAGGTTCCATGCCCAAAAGCAACGACGTCGTCACCGTAAATTATAAGGGCACCTTGATTAACGGCACGGAATTCGACAGCTCGGCCAAGCACGGCAAACCGGCGCAGTTTCCCGTAACAGGGGTTATCAAAGGCTGGACTGAAGCCCTGATGATGATGAAAACTGGCTCAAAATGGCAACTTTTCCTTCCAGCCGCTTTGGCTTACGATGATCGTGGCTCGGGTGCACTGATTGAACCGGGCGCTACGCTCATTTTTGAGGTGGAATTGCTCAGTGCCGAAGCGCAGGCGCCACCTCCGACGGCCCAACCTTTGACCAGCGATATTATCAAAGTCCCCTCGGCAGATGAGATCAAGAAAGGCGCGAAAATCGAAGTGATTAAGCCTGAAGACGTGGACAAAAAGATTAAAGAAGCTCAACAGGAGCAAAAGAAGAAGTAAGACTTAACAATTCTGTTGGACAAAGCCCAGCCTTCTCCACCAGGAGAGAACCCCTCGTTTTTCACGAGCATTGGGCCCATGAACCGGGGAAGGATCTGGAGGGAACGAAAGAAAGCCCGCCCCTCACCTGAGGAGAGGGAGAATCGTTGTCCGCTCTGTTCGCGAAGGTGCGGTTCATGGGCGGGGAGCATTATTTGGCTGCGCTCAATAGAAGTCACTGATCCGTGGTTGCCCAATGGTCGACGAAATCGTCTCCCCCTTGCAAGCAGACTGGCGGCGATTCTCCCTCTCCTGGGGGAGAGGGCAGGGGTGAGGGGGATTTTCTTCTTGCCCACCATTTCATCCCAGTTGCCTGGAACGCTCGCGGTCCAGTCCTGATCAAGCAGCAATGAGCTGAGGACGCGGAGAACGCAAGTCGACTTCGCGTCCTTTCCAATTCTTAACTCCGACGTGGTTTAAAAAGCCAAGCCGGTAACGGTAGGAATAGCCGTAAAAGGGGTTATTGGTTGGCCAAAACGAGATGGCATCAACTCCTGCTTCTTTCGCCATTTCGATTGCGCGTTCGATCATATGCCGTCGATCGTTCCAGTTGAAGAGGAGATATTTCCATTCAATCAGCGGCTGGGATAAGCCACGCGCATTGCGGAATTGAACCAGCGCTTTCATGTTCGCGTAAGCTTTTTCGAAACTGCCGTGGTGCTCATATTTTTTGAGCATTGGATCACTTGTTCCTGCTATCGAGAAAAGCAGATGGCTGGCACTCAGAGCGGCTTCCCGCTTCATGTCGTTATTCAGAATGATGCCATTGGTTGAAATCACGATGCGGCAATCCGGGTTCTTTTTGCGCAGCAACGGAAGTTCCTGTCCGATATTTGGCGATAGAAATGGCTCTCCAAGATTCAGATAAAACAACTGCTGCAGCCCGAGTTCACTCACGAGGTCGGCCATTCGCGACAGCTTCGCCAAATCCATTTGCAGCGTGGTTCTGATGCGGGCGGCCGATTGGCGGTCGCACCCAATGCAATCGATGTTGCAGCGGACCGTGTTCTCGAGAAGCATTCCTCGGTATGGAAGGCGAGGTTCAGGGCCGGCAAAGAGTTGTTCGGGCAATTCCTCAGGATGATCCAGCCGGGAACCGTTAGGAGATGGCGTTCCGTTGCCCTTGGTTTCAAGGACGCTCGTGACCATGGGCTTCATGACCTTCACCTGCGATTTGCAGACCGTTTTGAGATCCCCGCAACGCGCGCAGGTTACAATTGGTAATTTGCCTTTGGCTAATTCGGTGCGAAGATGCTGCGCTTTTGGTCCAAAAAAGACTTCCTGAAACGAGTTCTTGTTCAGGTCTCCCATATGCCCTGAACCATTGTAATCCTGGCAATTGCATGAAACAGTCAGGTCACAATTAACGGTGATGTTGTATTCGGACTCGCCTGCGAGCGCGGAACAATAGAAGCGTTTGCCTCGAAGCCGAGCCGACCATTCCAAATAAAGCTGCAGCCCCTTGCGAACGACGTCGCTTATAACCCAGTTGAATCTTCGCTGTTTCATGTGGCAAGCATCTCAGTTTGCACGGGCCAAGGAGAGCTTTGCGTACTCTCGATATTGGCAGATCCCGTAAACCAAGTCAATCCTCAGTCAGGCATGTTGCAGCAGCAATTCTCGTATGGCCGCAGCGGGACGCCGGGTGAGGGCACCCGGCCTACAAAGTGCGTGATCATCGATACCGCAGTGCACCCCCATGAATGAGGGTGTTAAGCTGGCCGGAGAATGGGTACCCCGTTTTAAGCACGCCCGTACGTAGCCCGGCTTGAGCGCGCTTGAGCGGGGATCAGGCTCCGGAGCGCGCGGACGTCCCGGTTCGCAGCAGACTGCGACTGTGTAGCAGTGCATACTTGTTCAAGTCCGCCAATCAACCTTTGGGGCTGCTGCGGACGGGGACGCCCGCGCTCCGGGAGATTGATGATCCGTGGCCGCTTGCAATGATTTTTATTCAAGTCATATTCAGGGAGAAGCTTTTATGTCACAAGCCATCATGGATCCCGAAGAGGTGCGGCGTTTCGCCGACGAACTGAAACGGTTCAATTCCGACCTGCGCGATCGTGTCGCTTCTTTGCAAGCGCGCTTTTCTTCGCTGGGCGATACCTGGCATGACCAGGAGCACACGAAATTTGCGGATGAGTTCAAACAGACCATGAAAGCGCTAAAAAAGTTCGTGGAAATCTCGAATCAACACACGCCCTATCTGCTGAGAAAGGCTCAGCGCATCGAGGAATACTTAAACCAGCGTTAGATCCCATGCCCGAGCAAGCACAAGTTACTTCGGTGGACGCTTTGGAGAATTTCCGTTCCCACCTGATCGTTTATGTCGGCAAGGCGAGGCCGACGCTCGAGGAAGTCAGCGCGGAGGTCGTGCGCACGCGGCTTTGGATCGAGAACGAGCAGCGAATGAACTGGGAAGCGGAGGCGCGCCGCCGGGCCAAATTGTTGGAGCAGGCGCAAGCAGCCCTTTTCAGCGCCCGGCTTTCGAATTTGCGCAAGGAAAGCGCCGCCGAACAAGTTGCTTACCATCGCGCCAGAAGGTCGTTTGATGAGGCCCAGGCCAAACTGCGCACGATCAAACAGTGGAACCGTGAATTCGAGCATCGGGTCGAACCATTGTTGAAACAAACCGAGAAGCTGCACACTGTCCTCGCAAATGACATGGTCAAAGCGATTGCCTATTTAACCGAAACGATCGAAACACTTGCTGCCTACACGGAGACGGCCGCGCCCAGAGGCCCTGAAACAGCGGCACCGGCTGCGGAAAGCTGATACTCCCATAACATGAACGCGAGTGGAACGAGACTGGGAGCGATTACCAAAGATTTATGGGGTCAATGGCAAGAAACGAAAGAATATTGGAAAGACTCCAAGAGCAAAGAGTTCGAACATAAATTTCTTGAAGAATTGGTCGCCAGCGTGGACAAGACGGTCATGGTAATAGAAGAATTGGACAAGCTCATGGGCAAAATCAAAAAAGACTGTGCGTAAGCCTTTAGGAATCAGTCAGACTTTGGAAGCTGTGGAGGCCCTCAGGGCGGCCGCAAACGATTTTGCCGCCGGCTCCGCAAAACTCAGCGAGGAATTACGGATCAAGCTGGGCAAGGATTCGAACCGGCGAAAGTTGCTGGTTGAAGAGCTCACGGGCAGTTTGGCCGCGCGTTTGGCCGAGGAAGAAACAAAATTTCAGGCAGCGATCAACAGCACGAAATCCAATTACGAGAAACGTAAAATCAGGCTGGGCAAAGCTTACCGAACCAGCAAAGAGCTTGGATTGAGCAAAGTCGAAGATCAGATTGGCCAACGCAAATATGTTTTTCAGAGGCAAATTCTCCAGGCCGAGCGCGACCGGGAAACCCGCCTTGCAGCCGCGGGGAGCGCGTTGAATGAGTATCGAGATAACCTGGGCAAAGAGCGTGATGAGCTAGCCCGACTCGAAACGAGCGCGCGTAATGATTTCAAGGGTTACAGCAGTTGGCTTGGGTTGCTGTCCAAGTCCGATGAAGAGCAGGGCAATGAACCGGCTGGGGACGAGCATCAAATTCTTGCAGAACTCCGGAGTTCTTTGGAAGAAGCCGGGAAGGGTTTGGCACAGTTTCGCGATTTGTTTTTTCTTCGGCTTTTCCGTCACCCAATGCTTTGGCTGGGATTGCTGGCTGTCCTGGCGGGGGCAGTTCCAGTTTTGCAGAAGCTCGGGATTCAAACAGTCGGTGACAAGTCAATGATGGTGTACATTGGGGCAGGTGGCCTATTCTTTTTAATCTTCCTGGTCCGTTATTTGTCTATCCAGAAAGCCAGCCCTTTGGCCCGAGCGATCGCAACCTCCCTGATTAAGTCGAGAAGATTGCATGACCTGGCCGCGCAAAGATCCGAAGCTCACTATCAGGAAGAAGTGGCGCGCCTCCATGGTGAATTCAACAGCGCGACCTCGCAAGTGGATCAGGACTTGAAGCAAGCGTTAGCTGGCGGAGCTGAACTTCGAGCCCGCAGCCGGACGAAAACGGACGAGAAAACATTTCGGATCACCGCAAAGCATGAGCAACTTCACCGGATCCGATTGGACCGTCTGCAGAAGCTCTATAATGAAACGATTGAATGCCTGAAGAACGAGACGACCAGCGCCGAACAGGGACAAAGCGAAGCGGCGGGGAACAGTGAAAAGAAGTTTAAAGACGATTATCGCACGCAATTGACAGCTCTGGAAACGGATTGGAAAAACCGCGCTCAACCGCTCATTGAAAAACTCGAATTAAGCCGGTCGGTTGCTGAGAAACTCTTTCCTCCGTGGTTGACAGCGTCTTTGGACAAGTGGACTCCCCCCGCGCAGTTCGAGCATTCCGCGCGATTGGGTGATTTGCAGGTGGATCTGGCAATGGGGGCCCGGCCAGTGACGTCCGTCCAATCTGTCGTGGCTATTCCATCTCAATTCACAGTTCCGGTTTGCCTCACGTACCCCGATCAAGGCTCCGTGATTTTTGAAACAGGCAGCACCGGGCGCGAGCAAGCCGTGGGCTCGCTCAATAATTTGATTTTGCGTCTGCTCTCGGTCGCGCCGCCTGGCCGGTTGAACTTCACCATTTTTGACCCGGTCGGTCTCGGCCAGAATTTTGCCGGGGTGATGCATCTTGCCGATTACGAAGAGCAATTGATTAACAATAGAATCTGGACTCAAAGCGCTCAAATCGAGCAAAGGCTCGCCAACTTGAACGAGCACATGGAGAAGGTGATCCAGATGTATTTGCGCAATGAATACGCAACCATTGCAGAATACAACGAGCAGGCAGGCGTGATCGCCGAAAAATACCAATTCCTGGTCGTGGCGGATTTTCCAGCCGGCTTCAGTGACGTCGCTGCACGGCGGCTGCTGAGTATCGCTGCAAGCGGAGCGCGTTGTGGAGTGTACCTGCTGCTGCACTGGGATCTTCGTCAGCCGTTGCCGCCGGATTTCGTTCCGGACGAGCTGAGGAAAAGCGCCGTGCGTGTCGCAGCCAAGGGGACTGATTTTCTGCTGGCCGCTCATTCCGGAAGCGGAGCTGAGTTGGAACTCGAATCTCCGCCCCCACCTGAGCAAGCGATTCAGTTCATTCAGGCGGTCGGTCAGAGCAGTCGCGACTCAAGCCGCGTCGAGGTTCCTTTCGCTCATGTGACTCCGACCCCGGAACAGATGTGGACGGAGGACACCACATCGGAATTGAGAGTGCCAATAGGCCGCACCGGGGCAACAAAGTTGCAATATCTGGCCATCGGCAAAGGGACTCGTCAACATGGCCTGGTTGCCGGCAAAACAGGTTCGGGCAAGTCCACTCTGTTTCATGTAATCATCACCAATCTTTCGTTGTGGTGCAGCCCCGAACAGGTGGAATTCTATTTAATCGATTTTAAGAAGGGTGTTGAATTTAAATGTTATGGCGCCCAACAGTTACCGCATGCCCGGGTCGTGGCGATCGAGAGTGATCGTGAATTTGGCTTGAGCGTGCTGCAAAAGGTGGATGATGAGCTCAAACGCCGAGGGGACCTGTTTCGCAAACTGGGGGTTCAGGACGTTGCCGGCTACAAACGCTCGGGCGGAACAGAGCCAATACCAAGGTCCTTGCTGCTGATCGACGAGTTTCAGGAGTTTTTTGTCGAGGACGACAAAATCTCACAGACTGCTTCCTTGTTGCTGGATCGGATTGTCCGGCAGGGTCGCGCGTTCGGCATTCATGTTTTGCTTGGTTCCCAAACCCTGGGTGGCGCTTACACGGTGGCTCGAACGACACTCGGACAGATGGTTATTCGCATTGCCCTCCAATGCAACGAGGCCGATGCGTATTTGATTATGGACGACAGTAATCCGGCGCCGCGTCTGCTTTCCAGGCCGGGTGAAGGAATTTACAATGACGCAGCAGGAATGATTGAAGGCAACAGCCCGTTCCAGGTTGTATGGCTTCCGGACCAGGAACGCGACGCCGCTTTGCGGAGGGTTCGCGAACGCGCCGATCAAAATGGACTGGCTTATCCCGGGCCCTTTGTGTTCGAAGGGAATGCGCCTGCCGAGGTCCGCGAGAACTTCGCGCTCCGAACCCTGCTCGAATCACCATCGATCCCACCCGTCTCTTCGGCTCGTATTTGGCTTGGTGCTCCTAATTCGATCAAGGGACCCACGGAAGCTGTGTTTCAGCGGCAAAGCGGCAATCATTTGCTGCTGGTTGGCCAGCGAGAGGAAGAGACGCTGGCAATTTTCTCCCTCGCATTGATATCTCTGGCGGCTCAATTCCCGGCAGGGTCGGCTCGGCTCATTTTGTGTGATGCCAGCCCCCCTGGTTCACCAGCGCGAAATTTTTTGGAACGCATTCTCCGGGCTATTCCTGTGCCGGTGACTTTGGCAAAACCCGGAGACTTGCCGGAAATCATGAAAGGGCTGGTTGATGAAATGAAAAGCCGGACGGATAACGAACAGGCAGTCGAAGCACCACCCGTTTTTCTTCTCATTCATGGGATGCAACGGTTCAGCAAATTGCGATATGAAGAAGATTTTGGGTTCTCGACGACGGATGCGGAAGCTCCACCCAATGCTGCCGTCTTGCTGAACACGCTTCTTACCGAAGGCGCGCCCTTAGGATTTCATGTCATCGCATCGTGCGACACCTATAATAACGTCAATCGCTTTCTAAATCGAAAAGCCTTGAGCGAGTTTGAAATGCGGGTTTTGTTTCAAATGAGCGCAAATGATTCAGCCAGCCTGATTGATAGTCCAAGGGCCGGCACGCTCGGGTTGCATCGGGCCCTCTACTACAATGAGCAAGAGGGATACACCGAAACTTTCCGCCCCTATGCCTTGCCCACCGAGGAGTGGATCGGCGAGGCGGGACGTCACCTGGAGCGTCTCCTCAAGCAACCTGTTCCAGCCGGATAGAATGCCCTGGGTTAATGGAGGGTTTGCTCCAACCAAAAATCGACGAGAACGATATCATACAGATCGGTTCTCAGACCAAAGGTGTGATTCATACCAGCCCAGGCCAACGGTCAGGTTTCTCGCGCCGTACTGAATTTAAGCGCTGAAATCGCGCCTCATAAACCGGGCATTACACTCAGTTGAGGCAGGCTTTCAGCCTGCAATGTTGAATTCCTGGCAATGAACCCAGGCCTTTGACCTGGGTTGGTATAAGTCAGGCCTTTGGGCCTGTTGCTGGCATGCGCTGGTATAGCCTTTGGCCGGTCGAGGAGCCCGAGATGGACGGGGTATTTGGGCTTGGAAACAGTTAAGGCCTAATAACAGGGGCTACGGCTGGAGCTTGGCTTGGAACGGTTTCCCTGCTACCTTTGTTTAAAATTCTGACTAGCCAATGGACACACCTCTCCCGAAATTACGACTTGCTTCGGAATCTGCGCAGGAACTGGCGCAGCGTTGCGCCCGCGAACAACGCGCGAACAATTTGCAGCGCGAAAGCAATCTGGAGAATTCGCTCGCGCCATTTCGTGTTGGCTCAGTAGGTTATCTGAATGCCGTGCCTTTAACGCGAGGCATCGAACAGCAGATTACGTTCGGGACGCCGGCGCAACTCGCGGCAATGCTGCGGGCCGATGAACTGGATGCGGCCCTGGTGAGCGTGACGGAGGTTCTCTTCACTGGGCGCTACGACGTGCTCGATGGAATTGCTGTCGCTTCACTTGGTGAAGTAAAAAGCGTTTTGCTTGCGCATCGCTCCCCAATTGAAGAAGTGAAGGAAGTTTTTTGCGACACAGCTTCTTTAACCAGCGTTCAATTGCTCCGGGTATTGCTGGCTGAACGGGGGTTACAGCCTGAGTTTAAACCGCTGGCCAGTTATGATTCGGCGAATCTTCCGGACTATGCTCTCCTGATTGGGGATCCGGCCCTCGATTTTTTGCGCGCGCCTCATGAGCACGAAATTTTTGATTTAGGAGCAGCCTGGTATGAAATGACACGGCTGCCCTTCGTTTATGCGGTGTGGGCATTGCGGCGCGGCGCTGATAACTCGAATTTGCGGCGGCAATTGCGTGAGGCCCGGGATTTTGGCCTGGACACACTGGACTACATTATTAGCACGCGCACCGACTATGATTACGATTTCCGCAATGATTACCTAAGCTGGCATATTCATTACCACCTTGGGGCTGATGAAAAAAGGGGAATGGCCCGGTTTGCTGAACTCCTGCGGAAACACACGGGCCAAACCGTGCACGAGCCACAGTTCGTTACCTGATTTCACATCCCTGCAGCAGTAGCATGTTTCGCTCTTAGGTCATTGCCGCTGTGTTTCTTTTTCAAGACTGGCCAAAGTGGCCGGGTCGCGCACATCCACCCATCTGCCTTCAATTTCCAGACCTGCCAGTGTGTGACTGGCCAGCAGCGCATTGATTGCGTCGGTTAATTCATATTCGCCGCGCGTAGATTTTTGAAGCTGAGCCGTGAATTCAAACAGGGAAGGCGTGAAAATGTAAATGCCTGCATTGTACCAAAGAGTTTGATTTGGTTTGAGCAAGCCTTCGCGTTGCAACTCGTTTAATTGCTCGCCGGTCGGCTTTTCGACCACTCTTCTTAAACAGAAGTTCTCGTCAAAGAAGTTTAGACCTCCTTTGGTGACGTCTTCGCCTCGTGTGACGGTGATCACCCCGGAAAAATTACCCTCGTTAAACCGCCGGATCATTTTTTGATAAGTTGCTGGTGGTACGAGGATATCTCCATAAGTGAGCAGGAAAGGGGAGTCGCCGATGTGGTTCCTGGCAACTTCGGGAGCCTTGCCCGTGCCGTCCTGGACGGTTTGCTGGCCATAGGCAATCCGCACGTTCCACTTCGAACCGTCGCCAAAATAGGTTTCAACGACTTCGTGCCGATATCCCGTGACAATGAAAACATCGTGAACGCCTGCGGCCTGGATGCCCTCAAGAATATGTTCGAGAATGGGCATTCCTTGCACCTTGAGCATCGGCTTGGGCAACTCGTTCGTGAGCTCCTTCATCCGGGTCCCCTTCCCGGCGGCGAGAATCACGGCCTTCATACGCTGGCTAAAGCAGCCAGGCAGGCCCATGACGCCTGTCAATGCTACTGCAAGGCGGGCTCACTGTCGGGATGGCCCAGCCTTGGCGATCACCTGTTTCATCTGATCGATTACTTCGCCAACAACTTTTTTTTGAGCATCCGTAACCGCCGGATCATTAAGCAATTTGTCAAGCCATTGTAACGCCTTTTCATATTGACCGTAACGCATGCTCGATGTGGCCTGGTGGAATTGATCTTGAACCGGTTGTGGAGCATCGGCAAATACTTGTTGCAACTTCGGAAGATCAACTTTGACACCAGCAATATCCTGGGCGGGCGGCACCTCCGGCGCCTTCTTGCCGCAACTGACGAAGCTGAGCAACACAAGTGACAACAGGCAAACAAACATGTTTCTCAAATTTGAATTCATATAGATATTGATTAGGTATTCTTACAATCTGCCCTTCGGTTTCTGCGGTTAATATACGGTTGACAGTTAGGAGAGCAAACGAAATGACCGCGGTGTGGTGAAAGGAAGCCGGAGTTGAAATCAGGAAATCCAAGTGTGTTACCGAATCAATTGGTCGGCCTGAATCCGATTCGTTAAGGAATCCCAAAGGCAGGGAAATTCACCGACACAAATGCTTCCTTGTATCCCGCCAGGTTCTATCGCGTTGCGTCGCCATAATGGGTTTCAAAGGCAAGCTGAAACGAACCTGCTGAGAGGGGAAGTGCTTGCGCAAAAGTTGCGCGATAGTTTGGAGGATTCGAGCAATTCCTGCGCAGAGGCTCTTGTTTCTCCTGGTATTAAAGGGGTTTTCTCGATTGGCACGGTGTTTGCGTAGTCTCTTCCAAACACGCAGATCGCTCATGTGCGGCCTGTGTGCATCAAAAAAACGAAACCGCAAAAATAATATGATCCAGATCAATCGATGGTTCGCAACGGTGGCTGTAGCTGCCGCAATGAGTTTAGGCCTGAGCAGCGGTCTTGCGCAGGACAATAATAATAATCAAGGGGGGAACAACGGCGGACGCCAGGGAGGCGGTCGAGGCGGGCGGGGCAACTTTGATCCTGCTCAATTTCAGCAACGAATGATGGAGCAGACGCGTGAGAATCTGGAAGTGAAAGACGATGGGGAATGGAAAGTTCTTGAACCGCTGGTCCAGAAGGTGATGGATGCCCGACGCGAGAGCTTCAGTGGCCGCGGAATGTTCGGTGGACGCCGGCGCGGTGGCGATCAAGGTGGTGGCGATCAGGGCGGACGCCGCGGCGGTTTTGGCCAGCCGAGTCCGGAAGCCGAAGCTTTGAACCGGGCAATCGAGGGCAAAGCATCGAATTCGGAATTGAAAGCTGCCCTGGCAAAGTATGTCGAATCCCGCAAAGCCAAACTCGCGGATCTTGAAAAGGCGCAATCGGAGCTGCGCAAGGTTCTTTCGTTGCGGCAGGAAGCGATCGCAACCGCTGACGGTTTGCTATAAGTGAGCCATAGTCGCATTGAGAAGAGTTGGGCGCCTGAATGAATCATTTTGACGGCCTCGAAACATGACTGAAGTTCCTGTTCATGATCCGGCGTTTAACCAGATGCTCGACCGAATGGTCGCGGCCCGGCAATTGTCCGCGCTCGACGCAAAACATTTGGCGTCGCAGCAAACGGGCAAAGAGGGTGGGTTAGCCGCGAGTGAGGAAAGCATTCTGAGATGGCTGGCTCACGAATACGGGCTGGTCTACACGACGCTGGATGATATTGAGCCTGACCGTCAACTGCTCTCCTTGTTCCCCGCTCGAATTCTGCTCAAAGAAGAACTGCTTCCTTTGCGGCGGCTTAACGGAACAGTAGAAGTCGCGACGAGCCGCCTGTTTGCAACGCAGGGCCTGGATGCGTTGAAGACATTGACAGGGCTGCATCTGAGGCCCGTCCTGGCTTCAAGTGAAGCGATTCAGCGGGAAATGAAGAAGCGCCTGGGGGTTGGCGCAGACACGATTGATACCCTTGGCGAAGAGGGCTCGTTTCAGGTAGTGGACGAAAATCCGGACGACGACACCAACCTGGATACTGCTGCTGAAGATGCCTCGATCATTCGCTTCGTCAATCAAGTGCTGCGCGATGCGATCGACCTCCGCGCCTCAGATGTTCATCTCGAACCTTTCCAGGACGAACTGCGCATCCGTTACCGCATCGACGGTGTGTTGCAGGACGTGCCGGTGCCGGCACAGATCAAGCGGTTTCAACCGGCAATCGTCTCGCGGGTCAAAATTCTGAGCCATCTGAACATTGCGGAAAAGCGGTTGCCGCAGGACGGCCGTATCAAAATTCGGATCGATGAAAATGAGGTGGACATCCGCGTTTCGGTGATTCCGATGCTGCATGGGGAAGCGGTGGTCATGCGCCTGCTGAGGCAAAATTCCAAACTTCGGGGAATGGACGATTTGGACATGGACACGCGCGAGCTCAAAGGTTTCCGCCGCGTGCTACAAATGCCCCATGGCATTATTCTGGTTACGGGTCCGACTGGAAGCGGAAAGACCTCGACATTGTACACCGCGCTGAACGAAATCAATGATTCGGTGCGGAAGATCATCACGATCGAAGACCCGGTGGAATATCAGCTTCGCGGAGTAAACCAAATCCAGGTTTCAGAAAAATCGGGGCTGACATTCGCCCGCGGACTGCGTTCGATACTGCGTCATGATCCCGATGTGATTTTGATTGGTGAAATTCGCGATGCGGAGACAGCCCAGATTGCGGTGCAAGCTTCGCTGACAGGCCATTTGGTTTTTTCCACTTTGCACACCAACGATGCGCCTGGGGCGCTGACGCGGTTAGTGGACATGGGTGTCGAGCCTTACCTGGTGGCCTCCTCACTTGAAGCGGTTCTCGCGCAACGGTTGGTTCGCGTGCTTTGCAAAAATTGTAAAAAGGAAGATCATTCACCTGCTGCCCAGGCATTCAAGCAGCAGATCGGCATACCTGCTCATCTGACCATCTTTCGCTCCGTCGGCTGCCGCGAATGCCGTCAGACCGGGTTCCATGGCCGTCATGCGATTTTCGAATGGATGGAGACTGACAATGAAATCCGTCAGTTGATACTCAAGAATGTTTCGAGCGATGTCATCCGTGAGGCGGCCCATCGCGGCGGGATGCGGACGCTCGCAGAAGACGGTTGGCGGCTTGTCAGAGAGGGCATTACGACCGTCGAAGAAGTTTTAAGTGAAACTACCGCCAAGGAGATGGAACGGGGCACACCCAAAGAAGAAGGGGAGGTCGAAATCAAAGGTTGAGCGTATGGAATTACGAAAGTTCCAACCTCCAAGCTGCAGGATCCAGAGAAACATCAATATGAAAATTCCAAACCGCATCAGCCGATGCTCGCATGTTCGTCGCGCGCGCTCTGGTGTTAAAACTTGGAAATCGAATTTTCTTTGGAGCCTGGATCTTGAAGATGGGGGCTTGGAATTCTTGAGCACTTAAAATGCCTCTTTTCCAATATAAGGCGTTGCAAGCCGACGGTCTCCTGGCAGAGGGACAGTTGGAGGCTGCCGGCCGGCCGGAAGCATTTCGCCAAATGGAAGGGCTCGGGCTGCGTCCGGTTAGCCTGGCAGAAAAGGCCAGTGCGGGTTCCTCCAACGGAGGTGGGTTGCCTGGGGCTTTGGGGAAAATTTCTTTCGGCAAGAAATCCGAAAAAATATCCGTACGGGCGTTGGAAACTTTTACCCGCCTGCTTTCAAGCCTGCTGGCCGCCGGTGTGCCATTGAGCCGCGCTCTGGTGATTCTTTACAAAGAAGCCTCAGCGCCGGCGGCCAAAGCGAAGTGGAAGGAAATTCATGATTCCGTGGTGGATGGCATGTCATTGGCGGATTCCATGGCAAAATCGCCGGATACCTTTCCGCGAGTTTATGTTGCAATGGTCCAGGCTGGTGAAACGGGCGGCTTTTTGGATTTGGTTTTGGCGCAAATCGCCGATTTCCACTCGAGGGAAAAGGAACTGCGCTCGAAGGTGATGACCGCAATGCTTTACCCTTCCATCCTGCTCGTGTTGGCTCTCGGTGTGCTCATTTTTCTTCTGACATTTTTCATCCCCCGTTTCCAGGGTATTTTCAAAGGCTTTGGCGCATCCCTGCCGCTGCCAACGCAAATTGTGATTGGCGTCAGCAATGTCGTGCGTTCCTATGGACTTTTTGTGTTGCTGGGTCTGATCCTGGGCGGGTTCCTGCTGCGAACCTGGTTTACATCAGAAAAGGGAAGGCGCATTTGGGAGCGCCTGATTTTGCGGGCCCCGGTTGTGGGGCCGCTAGTCGGGCAATTCGCCATGGCGCGCTTCTGCCGAATGCTCGGAACACTCCTGGGCGCGGGCGTCCCACTCGTGCACGGACTTAACGTCGCACGCAAATCGATCGGAAATCAGATATTGGTGGATGCTGTTTCGGATTCGATCGAACGTGTCCAACAAGGTGGACAATTGGGCGCAAGTTTAGCGAATTGCTCCGGCCTTTTCCCCAGTTCCGTGCTCGAAATGATCGCCGTCGCCGAGGAGAGCGGCAGATTGGACCAGGAGTTGGTCCGAATTGCGTTGGTGACTGAATCCGATCTGGACCGCGAGTTAAAAACTGCTGTGGCGCTGATGGAGCCGCTGATGCTCTTCTTCATCGCGGGCTTTATCGGGACTATTTTTATCAGCATGGTGCTGCCGATTTTTACGTTGCAGGATTACATCAAATAAAAACAACACTGCCTCTCAATGCGTTATGAAATTAACAACCATTACTAAACCAAAACTCGGGCGCGGGCCGAATCAGGCGTTCACCCTGGTCGAATTGCTGCTGGTCCTTGTTATTCTCGGAATTCTGGCGGCAATCGTATTGCCGAGATTTACCAACCGAACCAAGCAAGCGCAAATTGCTGCCGCGCAAACTCAGATCTCGAACTTCAAAGTTGCTCTCGACGCCTTCGACGTTGATAACGGGTATTATCCCAAGGGAAAAAATGGGTTGCAGGATTTAATCGTTATGCCGCGCGACGCTCAAAACTGGCACGGCCCGTATCTCCAGACCGATGCCGTTCCAAAGGACCCCTGGCAAAATGATTATATATACGAGTGTCCCGGACGCCATAATCCAAGTTCTTATGACCTCAGTTCAATGGGACCGCCTGGCGAAGAGACGGTGATCGGAAATTGGACGATGCAGAAGCGATGAGACTGCGCATTTCCAATCTGGAGCATGAATCGCGGAGCTTGGAGCTTCCTGCACGCAGTGCTTTCACTTTGATTGAACTGATCCTGGTCATGACCGTTTTAACCATCGCTGCTTCAATTACGGCGCCGGCTCTTGCCAATTTTTTTCGCGGTCGAACATTGGATTCAGAGGCCAGGCGCCTGCTCTCCTTGACACGTCAGGGCCAGAGCCGCGCCGTATCTGAGGGGTTGCCAATGGAACTCTGGTTCGACGTGCAACAAGGGGTTTATGGCCTGGAGGCGGAACCCAGCTATGAACCAAACGATTCCAAGGCGGTCACCTTCACTCTCGAACGCGAGATGCAGATCGAAGTGGCGAATCCCAACATCGTAACAAACTTCATGGCCAGAAGCTCTAGCGGCACTCCATCTCCAACCGGGCGCTCCAATCATCCAAATCTTCCTCATATTTCTTTTCTTCCGGACGGATCGGTGGGTGAAACGAGTCCACAGACGCTGCGGCTGAACGGTTTGGACGGTAGATCGATGTCGGTCGGGTTATCCCGAAGCGGCTTGAATTATGAAATTCGCAGCCCGAAAGATTAGAATCGCCAGACGTCAGCCTGGTGCTCTCCCAATTGGAATTTGGGGGAATTCCGGGGTGGCGGGGTTTACTTTGGCTGAGGTTCTGGCTGCGCTTGTTTTCATGGCGATTCTGATCCCTGTAGCCCTCGAAGGATTGAGCATCGCGAGTCGCGCCGGAGCAATGGCTGCTCGCAAAAGTGAAGCCGCACTCGTGGCTGAACAAGTATTGAACGAAAGCGTTATTACTACCAACTGGAATACAAGCGTGCAGAACGGGACTGTCCGCCAAGGGATTCGCGATTTTCGTTGGACCTTGCGCAATGATCCCTGGGACAAGGATCCCAATCAGAATGCCATTCGCTTGCTTTCGGTCGAAGTAACTTTTGCCGCTCAGGGCAGGGACCATTCGGTGCGGATGAGTACTTTGGTGGATAGTTCGACCCCCTTTTCAGGAACCGTAGCGCAGCAATGAATCTGAATCAGAAATTTAAGCTCTCCAGCCGGGCCCGCGAGGGTAGACGGCCTGTCGCCAACATTGCGGCATCGGCCTTCACCCTGATGGAAGTGATGCTCGCATTAATGGTTTCTGCCATTGTCCTGGCCGCTATCGGCGGCGTTTTTTACAGCGCCATTCGGCTCAGGGACCGCACTGCTGCCATGCTGGATGAGTCCACACCTTTGCACCAGGCACTGAGCTTTTTGCGCCGCGATCTTCAGGGTGCACTGCCGCCTGGCGGACCCTATGCATTGGTCGGGGATTTCAAAAGCGAGCAATTGAGCGGCGGAATTGGCCAAAACTTTCATCTCCAATTTTTCACCTCGACGGGCATGATCAATGACAACGCGCCCTGGGGTGAAGTTCAGGAGGTCAGCTATGAATTGCGCGAGCCACTCACCAGAACAGGCGGCACGGGGCGCGAGTTGATCCGCAGTATCAACCGGAACCTTTTGGCCACAGGGATGCAGGAGCAAAACGATCAATTCCTTTTAGGGAATGTGCAGAGTCTCGAATTTGCCTGCTATGATGGTTATGACTGGCGCGAGTCATGGGACACGAGTTTGAGTGACACCAACCTGCCTTCGGCTATCCGGGTGCGGATACAGCTCGCAAGTGCGGGTGGGAGTCAGAACCCGTTAGAAATGATCGTGCCTTTGCTCTGTCAATCGCGCACGAATCAGACACAAAGCGCCGCTCAATGAAAACACCTCAGATCCATCCAAGCGCCAGTAAAGCGCCAGGCGCACAGCTTCATCAGAATCCTGTGCGTTCGTGGCACGGTGGAGCGTGGAGAGTGGAGCGTGGGGAAGAACATGGCTCTACCTTCATTATCGTTCTCTGGGTCGCCTTTGGTTTGGTAAGCATGGCGCTTTATTTCGCGCATTCCATGAGTTTCGAATTGCGCGCCTCTGATAATCGCGTGTCTGGTTTATCCGCCGAACAGGCCATCCAAGGCGCAGCTCGGTACGTTAATTACCTTCTGGCAACCCAAATTGCCAACGGCTCGAACGGTTTTTTTCTCGATCCCGCAGGATACCAGAACCAGGCGGTGAGTGTTGGTGACGCGCATTTCTGGCTGATAGGCCGCGACACGAACAATCCAAGCGGCCCCGGCCAAATTAGCTTTGGGTTGGTGGATGAAGGGTCGAAGCTGAACCTAAACAGTGCCACCAGTAACATGCTGGCAGCGATGATTATTTCCCTGCCTCGCGCCAACCAGGACCTGACCGCGGCAATCCTCGACTGGCGCGACACTAATGCGACCGGGGCATACCAAACTTATTATGCAACTCGCCCACAACCGTATCAATGCAAGAGCGCTCCGTTTGAGACAGTGGACGAATTGAGGCTGCTCTATGGCGCCGATATGGACACGTTGGCAGGTGAAGATGTCAACCGCAATGGCGTTTTGGATGTGAATGAAAGCGACCAGAACCACAATAACGTCCTTGAAGCTGGCATTCTGGAGTACGCGACGGTGTACAGCCGTGAGCCAAATACCTACAGCAATGGAGTGGCTCGAGTCAGCCTGCGAAACGTTAGCACGACAGGTCCATTGCCCGATCTATTGCAGACGGTCCTGGGCAGTTCACGAGCGCAAGCGGTCCTGGTTAATCTTGGCTTGGTCAGCAATCAGGGTCCTGGCGGAGGCGCCGGCGGTGGACGTGGCGGCGGGGGTGCGGGTGGGGGACGTGGCGGACCGCCTCCTCCGGTAACTTTTACAAGTCCGTTGCAGTTGTATCGCCGAAGCAAGATGACGCCTGACGAGTTTGCGACGATTGCAAATGCAATTACTACTGTTACCAATGCGTACATCGATGGCCGGATCAATGTGAACACTGCCAGCGCCGCGGTGCTGGCCTCACTGCCCGGGCTGGATTCCGATCCCGAACTGGCGCAAACACTGGTGAGCTACCGCCAATCCAATCCCGATAGGCTTGGCTCGGTCGCCTGGCTGGTTGATGCGGTGGGTGAAAATAACGCGAACGTGCTGAATACTTTGGAAACAACCGATTGCGTCACCACCCAGAGCTATCAGGTGAGCGCGGATGTTGCGGCGCTCGGACCGAATGGCCGTGGCTACCGCCGAGTAAGGTTTGTTTTTGATACCAGCGATGGCACACCCAAAATCGTTTACCGCCAGGATTTGACCAGTTTGGGGTGGGCATTGGGCAAAGAAGTTCGTGAAACCTGGTTACTAGCCAAAACGACGCGATGATTGATTTACTGAATTTGAATAGACGAAAATCGAAACGGCTCTCCAGCGTGCTCGGACTGGCGCTTGACGGCAGTCGTTTGGAAGGGACGGTTGTCCGCCGGACGAACGGCTCGTTGGAGGTCCAGCAAACTTTCTCGGTTGCCCTCTCGCTTGATCCCCTGACCGCGGATGTGGAGTTGGTGGGACGCGAGTTGCGCAATCATTTGGATGCGGCCGAGGTGCGGGAGCGCTATTGCGTGATGGGTTTACCGCTTAAGTGGGCGCTGACAACCCACGCCCAGGTGCCCGACCTTCCGGAGGCTGATATCGCCAGCTTGCTGCAGATCGAAGCCGAACGCGGTTTCGCTGCAGATGCCGCCACGCTTCACTATGCGGCCTCCCGATGCCATCTGCCGGGAGGCAAACAACAGGCATTGTTGGTTGGAGTTCCGAAAAGCCATTTGGCCTTGCTGGAGCAGGTCTTGCGGGCTGCGCGGTTAAGACCAATCAGTTTTTCGCTTGGCATCACAGCGTTGCAGCCCGCCATAGGGGATTCCTCGGCTGGTGCGCTCGCATTGATGATTGGCGAAAGCAACGTCGGCCTTGAGATTACCTGTGGCGGGGGTGTCGCGGCATTGCGCGCATTGGAAGGCGCGCTTGAGCTGGATGGAGGCCGCAAAATGCTTCACGCAGACCTTGTGGCGCGTGAAGCCAGAATCACGCTCGGGCAATTACCCGCAGGCTTGCGCGAAAACGTGCGGCACGTTCGGATCTTTGGCCCGCGCGATTTGTCGCAGCAATTAGCCGATGAGATCGAGCTGCGCCTCGAGCCGATGGGATTAAAGGTGGAAACGGTCACGCACTATTCAAGCGATGAGTTTGGATTGCAATTGCCGGTTGAAACGACAGTGTCAGCCGCATTGAGTCTGGCGTCGAGTTACCTGGCGGGGCGGAAGGCGTCCTTCGAATTGTTACCTCCTCGAGTGACCCCCTGGAAGCAGATGGCTGCGCGTTATTCGTCTGGCAAAATGCGAATGGCAGGGGCGATCGCCGGAGCGATTCTCCTCCTTGCTCTTGGCGCCTTTTCGTATCAGGAGTGGGATTTGCTCCATTACCGGGCGCAATGGAAGGGCATGGCCGCCAAGGTCCGGGAGTTGGAAGGGCTCACGCAGGAAATTCATCAATATCGGCCATGGTTTGATGAGTCTTTGCGTGGATTGACCATTTTACGCCAGGTTACTACAGCCTTTCCCGAAGATGGCGTGGTAACGGCCAAAACAGTTGAAATTCGCGATTTAAATACTGTGACTTGCACCGGCACGACGCGTGATCCTGACTCATTGCTTAGGACCCTGGAGCGTCTGCGCACCAATAGCGGGGTGTCCGAAATCCGAACGGTGCAAATTCGGGGGACGAAACCGCCCCTCCAATTCACGTTCGATTTTCATTGGAGCGAAGGAGGCCGGAGTGAAAACTAAAAACCGGCAACAGTTGCTTATTGTGGGCGTTATCATAGTGGTAGCATTGTTCGCAGGTGATAAGTTGCTCATTACACCCATGAGCAAAGTTTGGACGACCCGTTCGAAGAACATTGCCGAACTAAAGAAGAGGGTCGATAGCGGGCGGCAATTAATGCAACGGGAAAAAAACCTGCGCAGCCGTTGGGACCAGATGCGTACTAACACTCTTCCTAATAATCCTTCCCGGGCGGAACAGCAGCTCCTCCGGGCTTTCGATCGCTGGTCCCAGGACAGCCGGATTAGCATTACCTCGCTTAGCCCTCAATGGAAACACGACGCCGACGATTACATGACCCTCCAGTGCAGGGTGGAAGCCGCCGGGAACCTGAACGCGGTGAGCCGTTTCCTTTACGATGTTGAGAAGGACCCCATGGCTCTAAGGCTAGAAATGATGGAGATTAGCTCGAGGGATGCTGAAGGTCAGCAACTGGCATTAGGCTTGCAGGTGAGCGGCCTGGTCCTGACTCCAGAGCAAAAAAGGCCATGAGAAACAAAGGATTAATCACCTCTCACGTAATGCGCCTCCGATCCCGCGAAGCGCTTAGAGTGTGCAGCATCCTGGCGCTTTTCATCCCGCATTCCAAAGCCCCGGTAAGTTTTGCGGCAGCGTACCTCACAATATCGCTCCTGCTTTTCCCTGGGAGTGCTATATCCAACGCTCAGACAACCAACACACAAAGCAACAACGTATCGTCGCGATTCGATTACTCGGCTTTTCGTATCATCAACGATCGGAACATTTTTAACCCTCGCCGTTCTGCTCGCAACGCTACCAGCGAGCGGACGACGACGCGGCGCTCAACCCCAAGGAGCGATTCCTTCGCTCTTGTGGGAACGATGAGCTATGCGGAAAAGGGTCCGCTGGCATTCTTCGATGGGAGCAGCGCTGATTATCGCAAGGTACTGAAACAAAATGACACCATCGCAGGGTTTAAATTGACAGGGATTGAAGCATCGCATGTGAAGCTGACCTCGCCAACCAACGAAGTTGAGCTGCGGGTCGGAATGCAACTGAGCCATGACGAGGATGGCACATGGCACGTGGCTGAGCGCGCAGAGAATGTCACTCCAAGGACGGTCAGTTCCTCGGTTGCACCGCGCGCAGGGACCAACCGGCCAAGTCCTGTAGTTACTCGTTATGGCGTTAGCTCCAACACTTTGGCGGGAATCACTGCGGGGACGCCGCCGGATTCAGCCGAACCGCAGGAACCCACAAATGTTCCCGAGCCCGTAGCCGCTCCAGCCGGAAGCCCGGATGATGTGCTCGAGAGACTCAGACGGAGAGCCGCGGCAGAGCGCGGCGAAAATCCACCGTAAAACTTCCGCATCCAACTCCTTTATATGAAATCAATTCAAACCATCATTGTTGCGACGGCACTGTTGTCGCCAGCTTTCATGCGGGCTGCGGAGCCTGCCGGGCCGGCGGCCAACCCTGAATCGCCGGCGGGTGCCGCGAAAGTTGCAGTGACTTCGCCTGAGGTCAATTCGCCCAAACCGAAGGAAGAGGCAACAAAGCCGGCTGAGCGGGCCGACGCTTCCGTAGTGCCTTACGCTGGGAACGGGACAAACGGCCTGCGCATGAATTTTCGCGGTGCATCCCTGGAAATGGTGTTGAGCCACTTGAGCGAAGCTGCAGGCTTTATCATTAATGTCAAACCGGGCGTTTCGGTTCGGGGGAAGGTGGATGTTTGGAGCAACGATACACTAACGAGAGAAGAAGCTCTCGATCTGCTCGATACCGTTTTGATTCAGAATGGGCTGGCCGCCATCCGGAATGGGAAGGTCCTGAGTATTGTAAATCGCGATGAGGCCAAGACTCAGAACATACCTGTATTTCAGGAGGCGGATCCCCAAAAAATCCCCGCTACCGATCGGATTGTCACCCAAATCATTCCGGTCCGCTTCGTTGAGGCCGCCCAGTTGATAAAAGATTTACAACCACTGCTTTCGGCGCAGACCTCCATTACTGCGAATGAGGCTGGAAATTCGCTCGTCCTTACGGACACTCAAGCCAACATTAAGAAAGTAGCCGAGGTAGTTCGGGCCATTGACATGGGCGCTGAGGACCCAGGGGTGGTCAAAGTATTTCATTTGCAACACGCCGATCCAACCGAGACAGCCGACCTCTTGACGAATCTCTTTCCGGATGACAGCCGCACGGGCGGCAGCCAGGGATCACAATTTGCCGGGCGATTTGGTGGCGGTATCGGCCGACTTTTCGGTGGCTTTGGTGGTGGTGGCGGTGGTGGTGGCTTTGGTGGCGGGGCAGGTGGCGGCGCAAACGCAGGCAGCAGCGGTGCTCAAAACCAAAGGCTCAGGAAACGCAATCGCGTAGTAGCGGTAGCCGATCCTCGCACCTCTTCTGTCGTTGTCACTGCGACGAGAGATTTGATGGACCAGATTGAAGGGGTCATTCAGGAATTGGATCCCGATGCGGCCAATACGCAAGACGTGGCAATTTACCACATGCAAAATGCTCAGCCTCAAGAAGCCTTACAGGTGCTTACGGACATCTTTAATAAAAACGGCACGCAGAATAACCGGAACAACAGCGCTAACCAAAACAGTCCGCTCAACAACCGGAGCACCACTCAAAACCAGCAAAACAACACCGGTTCAAGAACAACTTTGGGCACCTCCAACGCACGCGGAGGGGGGGGTGGTATGTCATTCGGTCAGTAAATTTTGTTGAACACTGAAAAACCACTTTTATGAACCACCAGCACTCAAACGCAGGCCATTCGAACTGCTGCACGACGATTATACGCAGCCAAATGATGCTCCGATTGAAGAGGGTAATTCCGCTAATCATGTTTTCTCTCTTGGCGACAACTCACCTCCATGCTCAATTTCCGGGAGGAGGGTTTGGAGGTCAGGGTGGTGGTGGCGCGAATGCCAATCGCGCCCGAAGCACTTCGACCCGCACCTATCCTGCCAATGGCGCCATCGGTGATGCCGTGATTTCTATTGATCCGGAAACTCGAAGCCTCATCGTCATTGCCGACGAAAAAACCCGGCAATACATTTCACAAGTTGTATCCAATCTTGACCGGCCAAAACCGCAGGTGCTCATCAAGGTTGTATTCCTGGAGGTCACTCACAATGACTCTTCGGATATCGGCATCGAGGGGTCTTACAACAAAAATCTGGGGAACCCCCTGAACTCGGGGCTCATGACAAATTTTCAGGTGTTAAACGCGGGAACGACAAACGCAGGGATCTTCCCCAGCAGCATTACTCCACTGATGAGCAGTGCCTCGAGCTCAAATATGTTCGGCCTGGCCGGTGCGGGAAATCCGGCCGGCCTCTACCAAATCATTGGCCAGGAATATGTGGTAACATTGCGCGCCATCGCACAATCCGGGAGGGCGAAGGTACTCTCGCGGCCTTCCATTGTGGCGCGTAACAATCAACCTGCCACGATCAACGTAGGCCAGGACGTTCCGCTCATCTCAAATGTGCGCTTCGATACTTTCGGAAACCAAATTAACTCGGTGACCTATAGAAGCGTGGGCATCATTTTACGAGTAACCCCTTTTATCACGGCCGAGGGTTTGGTAGAAATGATCCTTTCGCCTGAAACTTCCGAACTGGTGGCCGACCGTTCGCAATGGGTGCCGATTTCGAGCGGAATCGGCGGCACGGTCAGCGCGCCTCTGATCAATTCTCGCTCGGCAGACACGGTGGTCGTGACACCGGATGGCCAAACTGTGGTCATTGGGGGTCTCATGGCAGATACCAAAGCAGAAACCGTAACCAAAATTCCTTTTCTAGGAGATATTCCGCTGCTTGGAAGTCTTTTCCAACACAAGATAAAGAGCGGCTCCAAAACCGAACTCATTATATTTCTGACACCGCATATCATTCAAGCGCCTGGCGAGTTTGCGGCATATAGCAGCAGCGAGCGGGCCAGGTCAGATGCGGCCAAAGGGTTGACTGAACAGGAACTCAACCATTTTCTTGATACCCTTCCGGCCAACCCACCGGGCGGTTCGAACAAGGACTTGAATCACAACCAGAAGTGATCCGTTGAATGGAACTCACCCGCCGCACGGCTTTTGTTTACGCGGTACTGGCAGCCATTTGGGTGCTGGTGGCGGGTTGGCAATTCCAGGAGCATCGACGTGTGACGGAAGCGGCGAAAGCTGATTTGCGGAGCCGTTCGAAGGATATTGCCAAAACGCTAAGCGCAGTCATTCGTGGTCTTCGTTTTCGCGGTGCTGTGCCCCAAGAGCGGCTGGAATCAGTCCTGAACGAACTGGTTAACGGACGCACCAATGAGTTAATCACCTCAAGTGAACTGATGGGGATCAAGCTTCTCAATGCCGTTGGGGAACCGGTCGCCTCGGCGGGTGTCGCAATTGACCTCGACCAAAGAGAACTGGTGCAGGAAGGCGAGCGCTGGGGGCGCAGAAACGTTGTGTTGATAAATCCGGTGGACCTCGGAGCAACCCTAACGTCTGAAGGGGTTACGAACCCCACGTTTGTTTTGCCTCCCCACGATTTTACAAACTCGACACGTGAGCGGCCTTTCCCCAGACATGAAACGCGAGCGTCTGACACTCTTTCCAACTCCGACGCACCCTCGAGTATTGTGGCCGCGGAGACTCGTCCGCGGAACCCCGGCCCGACCGGAGAACGTGACGGACGCCGTCGCGAAGGAGAGAGCAGGCCAAGACGTCCACCCTGGTTGCGAGGAATGGAAGAGAGCGAATATCAAAAATTGGTGGAAAGGCGGTCACTGCATGGACTAGTCCTGGCGATGTCCGTCGAGTCGTTCGAAGCTGCGACCACTCACGATCTGTGGTTGCGCTCGATCATCGTGTTCCTGGCTACCATTTCAGTGCTTGGCTCAGGTTTAGCGTGGCGTAATCTCTCAAAATCCTCCGAACTCCAGATTCGCCTGGTGCGGGCGAGCGAATTGAATACTCATCTGAAAGAGATGAATTTGGCGGCGGCTGGGCTGGCGCATGAGACTCGCAACCCTCTCAACATTATCCGCGGCCTGGCGCAAATGATATCGCGGCGAGAAGACGCCCCGGTGGAGATTCGCGAAAAGACCCGCGGTATCATTGATGAAACTGACAAAGTAACGGCGCAGTTAAATGAGTTTATCAATTACTCGCGCCCGCGTGAGGTTCGCCGTTCACCCCTTGCTCTCGGCTCGCTCGTCAATGAAGTGGTTCGAGCCCTGAATTTTGATCTCGAGGAAAAACATGTTGGGCTGGAGGTCAAGGTTGAGCAACTTGTAATCGAGGCTGATGATCAACTTCTTCGCCAGGCCTTATTTAACCTTGTGCTCAATGCAATTCAGGCGGTGGATGGCACAGGTCACATCGAAGTATTTGCCGCGAAGCGCTCCGCCTCTGAGGCTGTTCTCGAGGTGCGGGATAATGGACCTGGAGTCCCGATCGAACGGCGGACGGAGATTTTCAAACCGTACTTCACCACTCAAAAACAGGGCACCGGCCTGGGTCTCGCGGTCGTGCAACAAATCGTCCTGGCCCATGGTTGGGAAATTGAATGTTTGCCCAACGAGCCCAAAGGAGCAATTTTTCGCATCACTCATTTGAAGCTGGCTGTTTAGAACAGCGATCCCGTGAAGCGTTTCTATCGATGCCTCGAGACAGAGAGTGTTTTTTCATAGAGCTCGAGATAATTTTGGACCATCGCATCGGCCGTCATCTGTTTAGCTACAATAGAAGAGCGAGTCTGGGAGCGAAGTTTCTCGAGCCACCGATCATCGGACATGAGACGATCCATGGCTTCACTGAGGGCTGCGATGTCACCAGGGGGCACCAACAATCCGTTCACTTCATCTTCGATTAGCTCGGGAATACCTCCCGCGCGGCTCCCCAGCCCCACACAACCATAAAACAAAGCCTCTTGCAGCGAGAGTCCGAGTCCTTCTTGCAGGGATGGAATCGATATAATTGAACTTGTTTGCATGCGTGCGACCGTTTCCTCGTCGCTCAGCCGGCCCGGCAAATGCACTCGGCCGGTCAATCCCTCACGCGCAATACAATTCCGGATGCGGTCGAGGTCCTCAGCCACGCCAACTCGACCGACAATTTCCAGTTGCCACTTTGGATGCTTCTGCGCAATACGCGCGAAGGCCTCCACCAGATTAGGCTGAGCTTTGCGTCCACCGATCGTGCCAATACAAAGGACAATTGGCGCGCGCGGCTGCAATGTTGGTGGCGAAGGCTTGGATGGCAGTAAGGAGTGATAGAGCTGAGTGATTTTTCGCCGAAAAGGAGGAAACATCCTTTCCAAACGTGCGCGATCATGTTTCGAGACGCAGATCTCCAGTTGTAAAGATCGAAACACCTGCGCGCGGCTTAACCAGGCATAACCCTGGGCTAGCAGCTTGTAGGCCAGTGGCCGCCTTGGATGCACACCGCAATTCATCCACTCCATCACCAAATGATTTGTGCTTAGGCATGGCACGCCCTGCCGAGCGAGATGATACACCGGGGAATTACCGAAACGATTGCTTCGCCACTCGTAAGTTCCTCCAAAATGGAAATGCGCCAATTGAACGCTCCTGCGGTTCAAATCTTTTGCCAGATCCTTCGCGGTTTGAATGGTGGCGTGTTCACAATCCCAAAAGATTTGGCCGCAGATAAGTTCAAGAAATTCCTTTGGCAGCTCGCTACCATTCCGATCACCGGAAACCAATAACAACTCGAAGCACTGGCTCAAGCCACGAAGCAACTCCCTTACCAGTACCTCGGTCCCTCCTTGTTGCATCAATGGATATTCGAGCGCGAGGGCGATTCGCGGGCGGATTGCCGATTTGATCGGCGAGTTGGCAGGCAGCAGTTGAACGGACATTTACGTCAAAATCTGAACATCAGAAGGCAAATGCTTCAAGATCAATAAGACTGACGTAGCCCTGTCGGGGCAGCCACTCCTTTGAACCTTATGGGCTATAAGGAATCCTGACGCGGAAGTACCCCGCTGCATTGGTGGTGTAGGCTTTTGTAATGAATACGACATTTGTGCCGTCACCGAGCAGGGCGCCCGGCGGCACTAACGGCCAGTCGGCCGAGCCGCCCAAAGAATTAGTGAACTGCAATGTATTTTGACCGACACCCGCTCCCACGGCATTCCGCCAGGTCGCCCGGTAAATGGTGCTGACTGGCATCATGATAATACTGGCGGGATCCTCGGCCAGGATATTCCAGATTGCAGCATCCAGGGGCGCCCCGGTTGTGAAATCGCTGGAAATGGTGTTTGTCGTGTTTGAGTTGGTAATCCCGATGCTCACCTTGCTCACGGTCATGAACTTGCCGATATTTTGCTGACCATTAGGATTTACGCCGAGAAAAAACTGAACCTGGCTTGCAAATGACCCGGTGTCATTGCTCTGCATGACGCCTCGGGACTGGCTGCCGTTTGGAGCAGTGAGGGTAAAATCCGTATCATTCGTGACGCTGATAGTCCATGTTCCAGCAAAAGGGGCATTTGTGATGCCGCATAAAAAGCCGGCATTCGAGTACATGGTCGTGTCATAGGGGTCATTTACTTTGTAACCTAATGTGGCCTCGGCACCGCCATTGCCATCCGATCGGAGTCTCAATCTCACCACGTTAGGATTCGATAGCTCGGCAGAAACAAACCCGTTTGGGCTGGCAATCAGCCAGGCATAAGCAACAAAATTAGAGACGCCGCGAGCGGGAGGATTGGTCACTGTGAAGGAATAAGTAGCCGGCGAGTCTGGAGTGGCAGAGCCAACCCAACTGCATTCGAACGTTGCCGGAGTAGAGATTGAGTTATAGTGATTTGTTGTGCCCGCCGCGGCATTGAATTGCAGACCCACAGGACCGCCGCCCACCAAAGAAACTATAGGAGATGCTGGCTTCGGATTGGTCGACGCGGCCGTTGCAGGTACTACGTCGCTGAAATTGGTTCCAATTTTGATCTCATCGACTGTCATTTGACAATTGCCGCCTGTGCGCACAACCAGATAGCCCTGGCTATAGGGAGACGTGCGAAAGGCAGAAAAGCCGGACATGAAAAGCGCGCTGTCATTGGTGGGCTCTCTCGTTTGATTGAGCCAGACATCCAGGCGGTCGTTTCCAGGTTGAATGAGGGGATTGGTGACGGGTGGCCCCAATCGGAATCGGCCAACCACGAGAGCAATATTCGTCAGTTCGCCTGAAGATTGCAAATAGTTCACTGTATTCGTGCTCATTTCCGCTCCATGCTGGCGAATGTACACTTGAAGCGCGCCCGCGCCGCCTTTCAACGTCACGCCGATACCAGCAAACGCATTTAAAGAATTCTCGAACGGCACGACAATGCCGCCGCTGGTCGAAAGGACATCGTAGGTGACCAGGCAGGAGAACCAAATATTTGTACCGTATACTGAGTCAAAAGGCATCAAAGGCTGAGTTGGATCAAACCATTGTCGGGCGTCTCCGTGACCAATGTCATGATTAGCACCGCCATCATCCGCGTCAAAAATCGCCCTGCCAATGCCGGCAATGTAGCCGGCGCCATTTGTCCAGCTAAGCCCATTTGTAAATCCGAAAGGCAGATCGGTGCCAGCGGTTGTCCCACCAAGGTTTGGTCCTATCCACGCGCCCAGCCAGCCAGTGCCTCCATTTTGGCCAGGCAAAGTTGATCCCCCGGGATAGTTGAAGTTCTCAGAAACAATTAAAGCGGCGGGGGAGTGAACGGCTATGATTACGCATGCCAAAAACAGGATTCCTCGAACGTTCAAGCGGAGCGCTGCGTCCTTCATTTTCTTAGCAACCCGAGGAGTATCAAAAGCCTCCAAGTACGCGGACGAGCACTGCATAAGGAATGAGGTTACTACTGCAATTTATACTGGAATGCCGCCTGAATGTCAAAAGATTTCGTTGGACTTGGAGATGCCAGAATCCGTTTGCCTTCCGATTTGCTTTCTGAACAACGTTTACAATTGTGAACACTGAGCCGCACTAACCCCGGGCATTGCGCAGTCACAGCCACACAGTTAGGATTCCTTCAATGAAGCGGTTCGTTAACGGGGGTGGAGGCGTTGTTTTCTTGCTGACATTCTTTTTGGTTGGTGGGGCAGGTTGCCGGAGCCTGGCGCCACTGCCTCCTGTCAATTTGAGCGAGCCTGGCTGGACTGTCCGGCAAGGCCAGGCAGTCTGGCGGAGCGGACATGATATGCCAGAAATTGCAGGAGAGCTCCTGGTGGCAACACGACCTGGAACAAATGAGTTCATTCAGTTTACTAAAACTCCATTCCCGCTGGTAATCGCCCAGAAGGCTGCCAACCATTGGCAGATACAGTTCTCGACTGAAAATAAACGGTTTAGTGGGTTGGGCAAACCGCCCGCCCGTTTGATTTGGCTGTGGCTTTCGCCAGCGCTCTCCGGCGAACTGCCACCTAAAAAGTGGTTGTGGCATCAAAATGAGAATGGCTGGAATCTCGAAAATCGGACGACAGGTGAGTCGCTCGACGGCTATTTTATGGAAAGTTCACCTGGCACACATTGAGACATTTCTTATCTCCTGCATGCTTGTGCTGAGCCAATGAAACATCCTGGACGCTGGATATGGCTCATTTTGCTTGTGCCGATTGTGTTTGGTTTGGCGCGTCTGCGATTTGACGTGGAGGTATTCGACCTGCTGCCGGGCGATCTTCAGGTGGTGCAGGGATTGAAGCTTTACCAGCAGTATTTCGCCAATGCTCGTGAATTGATTATTACCCTGCGGGCATCCGAACCGGAACAAGCCGAGAACGCAGCGCGCTCATTGGCTGAGCGGTTGCGCACTCGCACGAACCTCGTAGCATCAGTGACATGGGAACCGCCCTGGCTGGAACATCCCGGCCAGGTGGGGGAATTGCTGGCTTATTTCTGGTTCAATCAACCGCCGGCAGCTTTTCAGCAGCTTACGAACCGGCTCGCGCCGTCGAAACTCGCTGACACCATTGCAGCCACACGCGAGCAACTTGCCACTACTCTTTCACCAGATGAAATGGCGCGCCTCGGGTACGATCCGTTCGGGCTGACACGCCTGCCTGACGAGGTGTCGGGCGCAGTCCCTGCCTTTAGCCAGGGGCAGGAGGCGTTTAGTTCACCGGATGGCAAGTTCCGAATTATTTACGTGAAATCGGCTGGTGACCTTGCCACGTACCGCGAGTGCGAACAATGGCTAAAGGAAATTAAACAGATCCTTCCGCCCGCCGGTGTGACCGTCGGTTATACAGGACGACCTGCGTTTGTGGCGGAGATTGCGGGCGGGATGCAGCATGATGTTCAAATCTCTGTTGGCGGAACCGCTGCAATTATCGCTGTCCTTTTCTGGCTTGCCCACCGCCGTCTGAAGCCAATGCTTTGGCTTTTGACACTTCTGGCTTTGATCCTGGGGAGTACTTTGGCATTGGGAGGGCTTATTTTTGGAGCGATCAACGTGGTCAGCATGGGATTTGCGGCCATTTTGCTCGGTCTCGCGGTGGACTATGCGGTCGTCCACTATCAAGAGGCACTCGCGCATCCTAACTTGAGCATTCCGGAAATCCGAAGCGCCATCGCCCCAAGCATCTTCTGGGCGGCCGTTACGACCATCGCAGCGTTTCTGGTGTTGAATTTCGGCGGGCTGCCGGGTTTGGGCCAACTCGGCAGTCTGGTGGGGCTGGGGGTGGCGTTATCAGCCTTCATCATGATTTTCGAGTTCTTGCCGCCCCTTTTCCCTGAACGTAGGACGAGTCCTGTTATTAAAGGCCGGAATGAACCAGCTCCTGCTTCCCATGATGATCTCGAGTTCAAAAACAAACCTCGCAAATTGCAATCTGGCCCATTCAGGATGCGGTTGGTGCTCGGGCTCACGCTGATTGTTGCGGTGGTTGGCCTTGGGATTCTGCTTCGCGGGCTGCCTTCGGTCGATCCAACAGCAAATGCCTTGCGGCCCAGTCATAGCCCAGCCTATGGAGCCATGGACGAAATCAAAAATGAACTCAACAAAAACCGGGAGCCACTCTGGGTGATCATTGGCGGGGAGAACGAAAGCGAAGTGGCTGGACGATTGGATGCTGTCCAGGCCGTGTTCAACAAAGCGGTATCCAATAACCTCGTTGAAGGGTTTACGCTCCCCACCGCGCTTTGGCCTCGGCCAGAATACCAGGAACGGAATCGCGCGGCTGCATTGCGACTGGCTTCCGAACGGGGTGATTTGCGAAGCGCAGCCTTGAACAACGGATTTACGGAAACCGCACTGGGTTTGACCGATCAAATGCTCGATGCATGGCAAAGGGCTGGACAGGCCAGTGGCGTGTTCTGGCCTTCGAACAATCTGGTCCAATGGATTTTCGAGAAAGCCACGGCTCGATCCAGCACCAACTGCTTCGCGCTGGGATTGATCAACCCCGAGAGCCTCACTGGCCCGGAAGGTGAGAGCCGTCTGGCGGCGTTGCAGTTGCAGTTGCCGCAGCGCGGAATCTGGCTCTCAGGCTGGGAACTGCTCGGAAAGGCAATTTTTTCCAGAGTGAAATCCAACATGTGGTTTGTGCTTACACCAATGGTCGGTTTGGTTTTTTTATCATTGTTGCTGGCATTCCGGCGTCCAACGGAAGTGTTGCTGAGCCTCGGAGTGCTGGCACTCAGCGCTGTTTGTTTGCTGGCCGTCATGCGGTTGTCAGGATGGTCGTGGAACCTGCTGAATTTAATGGCGCTGCCACTTATTTTGGGAACGGGGGTTGACTACAGCATTTTCATGCAATTAGCGTTGCGCAGGCATCAAGGAGATTTGGCCCTAGCCTATCGTTCGGTGGGACGAGCGCTTTTGCTTTGTGGCGGCACCGCTTCCGCCGGTTTTGGGTCACTGGCCTTTTCCACTAATGCGGGAATGGGAAGTCTAGGTCGGATCTGCGCCGTTGGTATCGCATCTAACATGATCATTTCCATTTTTCTGCTGCCCATCTGGTGGCATCTGAGCCAGCGGGCGTGGGAGGTAAAAGATGCAGGCTAAAGTTCAAGATCCGGCCATTCGCAAGCCTTCGGCACCCAACCGGGGAACGTCGGGCCCCTCTTCGTTGTACCGGTCCGAAATCTGGCGCATTGGGCTATCGATGGTAAAGGTGCTGCCACCTTCCGTGTGTGCCAGACTGGGGCGTGCGCTGGCATGGCTTTATTGGGCAATTGCCAAACGCCGACGGGAAGTCGTTATACAGAATTTACTTCCTGCCCTGGCTGAGGATCCTGAACGAGCAAAACAAACTGCTCGCGCTCTCTTTCAACAGTTGGCGCTTAAGGTAATTGATCTGTGGCGTTACGAGGCTGGCTTACCCATAGAAAACTTATTTGGCGAGTCCACAGGTTGGGAGCATTTTGTAGCGGCCCAAAATCAAAAACGCGGCGTGTTGCTGCTGACCCCGCATCTTGGCAATTGGGAATTTGGCGCGCCATGGCTCGCGAGGAGCGGAGTGGCCCTGCAAGTCATCACGATGGCCGAGCCGACGCAGGATTTCACGAAGCTCCGCCAAAAATCGCGGGCGCGCTGGAACATTGAAACTCTGGTCATTGGAGAAGATCCTTTCGCGTTTTTGGAAGTGATTAAACGCCTCGAGGCCGGTGCTACAGTTGCGTTGCTGATTGATCGACCGCCTGCCGCGACGGCGGTCCAGGTGCAACTTTTTGGCCGGCCCTTTGCAGCTTCTGTCGCTGCAGCGGAACTCGCGCGCGCTTCGGGTTGTGTTTTGTTGCCGGTTTTTTTACCGCGAGCCAACACAGCTTACGCCGCACACGTGCTGCCAGCAATCGCTTACGACCGTCCAACCCTGCGCGAACGTTCCGCCCGCCAGGAACTGACGCAAAAAATCATGTCGGTGTTTGAACCGGTGATTCTTCAGTATCTCGATCAGTGGTATCATTTCGTGCCCATATGGCCTGATTCATGACGCAATGCGTATTTCCCTTTTTCTGTTTAGGAGCATCGGCTGTTGCTATTTGTTGCGCAAACCTGGAAAGAGTTTATGCATAGGGAGGATTATGCAACGCGAACACTGTGAAATGAGAACGACCGTTCTGCCTGTCGCAACACGCAAGCTCGTCTCTATTTTGCGATTGTGGAATTCCCGGCGGCTGTCTTTCTCGCTTTCCGCTTTGCTTTTGGTGACAATAGTCCCTCACACATCAGGCGTGGAGTCTAACTCGCTGGTGACCGCCTGGCTGAGCGCACAGACCAATATTCAAACCTGGTCAGCGGAATTTATTCAAACGCGCACGTTTAAGTCATTGACCCAACCTCTCACTGCGACAGGGCAGGTCTGGTTCGCTGCCCCCAATCGTTTCCGTTGGGAACTGGGAAACCCGCCGCAAACGATTGCGGTACGTGCGCCGGAGGAGATGCTTGTTTTTTACCCGCGGCTTAAGCGCGTCGAGCGCTATCCTTTAACTGGCGATCAACCTGGGCCATGGCGAGATGCCCTGGGATTGTTGGAAGCGGGTTTTCCGCGCAGCAAAGCCGAAATGGAAGGCCGGCTCAACATCGTGTCGCAAACTGTCAAAGATAATAATTGCGAGCTTGTTCTTGAGCCTAAGTCTGCCGCAGCGCGAAGGATGATGCCGCAAATTAAAATTATTTTTGATACCATGGATTTCATGCTCCACGCCACCGAACTGCAGTTCGCCGATGGCTCAACCATGCGCAACGACTTTATGAATTCCAAGCTGAACCCCAAAGTGGATGAAAGCGCTTTTACACCGCAAATCCCTGCTGACTTCAAAATTATTGAGCCGCTGAGGCCGGCCGCGGCAGGAAAAAACGCGCCCGGGGGACGAGATCCGCACGGTCGCTAATGTTGCAGTGTGCAATTATTTCGTTTGAACGATCTTTTAACCAACGCTCTTCAAAGGCTGCCGCACGGGCCAGATTTTCGGTTTGTTGATCGCCTGCTCAGCCTTGAACCAGGCAAAAGTGGAACTGGAGAATACAGCGTCCGCGGGGGTGAACCTTTCTTGCGCGGCCATTTCCCGGAGCAACCCATTTTCCCAGGCGTCTTATTGGTGGAGGCCGCAGCGCAGTTGGCGGGGACAGTGGCGCAATCGGACCCGCTCATCAAACCGCTGGATGACCTCAAACTCACGGCAATGCGCGCTGTAAGAATCCATGGAACTGCCAGGCCCGGACAGGTGATTCATCTCGAAGCGCGCATCACCGGTCGCCTGGCAAATCTTATCCATGCTCAAGCAACTGCTTCGGTTGATGGACAATTAGTCATGCAAGCTGAGCTTACTTTAAGCGGGAGGCCATGAGTGCGGAACCCAGGGACGCGAAGAAGTGTAAATTCCTATTCCTTCGGTTCCTGTTTGAGCGTGTCCAGATACCGCCTTCGCCATTCCGATCGGGAAACTTTTCCTCGAGAATTCGCTTCCAACGAATCCACAAACCACCATTTGCGCGGGACTTGCCAGGAAGGCAGTTGACTCAGCAGAAAATGAGTTAAGATCTGAGCATTCAGTTCGGGTTTCGCGGCGAGGCAGGCCACAATTGTTTCTCCCCGTTCGTCGTTGTGGCTTGGCACGCCAAAAGCGACGCACTCTCGCACATCCGGATGCGAGGTGAGGACGTCCTCGATCGTTTCGGGCAGGACCTTCCGTCCGGCCACATTGATTTGGTCGCTGACCCGGCCTGCCAAATAAACCAGTCCGCCGGAGATTTCGGCGAGGTCGCTGGTTCGAAAAATACCTTGCGACAGCGCGGGGCTCGGATCTGGCCAATAAGTTTCGCCCACCGCCTGCCCACTCACGTTCAGGCAGCCGCGCTCATCTACGGACAAGTTCACATTCGCCAGCGGCGCACCGGCGCAAGAGGCGGTTGTTCTTGGTTCGGAGCTTGCATCATAAGCGATTCCGCCGCATTCGCTGCTGCCATAAAAATTATGGATCTTGAGACCGCGCGCCTCAAACACACTTTGCTCCAGTTTGAGGGGAAGCGGCGCACCAGCGGAAATGGCCACTTGGACGTTGGCTGGAATCGCATTCCCTTCGTGCCATCTGCCCCACAACGCAGGCACACCAGCCAGCGTTATGGCTTGTTCGTTTGCGGCAGCGCGACGCAGCGCTTCCGGCAAACCCGACCCGGCAAGAACCAGCGGTATGCCATGTAACAGCAATGGTAAAACCAGGTTTGAAAATCCATAGGAGTGCGCGAGTGAAATCACTCCCACGTTCGGCCAGGCCGGCTTCAGCCCCATCGTAGTCACAATATTCTCAGCATCCGCTACCAATTGTTCGGCCGTGAAAGCCACTAACCGCTGCGCCCCCGTCGTGGCGGAAGTTGCCTTGAAATGCCTGACCCCCACAGGGAATGAGCCCGAAAGGGCAGGGGGAGCCTGGCCGGATTCGAGGGCACAAACCGGTTGGTCGGACCGCCAGGCACGAAGAACTGAGAAAATGAATTCGGCAGAATTCCCCTGCGGAAAGGCTACCTCTTCCCGCGCCAGGGGCTCGTTTTCGATCCGATCGGCAAGTTCTCCAAACGTCCATGCGCCGCCGGAAGTCAGATCGCGCAAGGCGATCTGTTCCTGCGAAACCAGCGCGATTTGCCGCCATCGCTCGTACAACATTGTCAGTGAGGTTGGGAGGGGATAGGCTTTCCATCAAGCAGGATTATGCATGATCCTGAAAAATTGTGCCGAAGTTAACGAAGTATGCTGACCGGATCATAGCCGGGTTTTGCTCGAGAGCCTCTGAAGTACTCAGCCTGGGCGCCTTGCTTGTTCTGCTGTCAGGCTGCGTTTCGACCCGGCCCGAAATTCTGCCCAGCCGAGCTTTTGATTTTCAAAAAGACACCTTCTCCTTCGCCAACGAATTGGTTTGGGTCTACGAGTACGATAAGAACGGAAAATGGACGACCCACCAACGCGAGATAAAACCTACCTATTACCAACACTGCTTTGTGGTGGCCCGCTCGGCGCGGCAGTTCTTCAAAAATGCGCGTTTTGATCCCAATGCAGCACCGGCTGATGAAACCACTTACCGGCGTTTGATTGAGCGTGTGCTTTCATTCAACCCTCGAAAAAACGTCCCTGAGGATCAGAAAATCGTCATCCCGGGTTACCCTGATTTGCGCACGTTCAGCCAGGCGCATGAGCAATTATTAAAAGCCCATTGCGGAGGGGCCTGGCAGAGTTATGTTCAACGCGGCCACTGGCGCATGCTGTTCCCGTTCAGCCGCCACCATCAGGAATCCACCGCACGACAGATCCTTTCGGATCTGATCACGAGCCCGCCTGTGGTTGTGCACCTCTCGATATTCCCTCAACTAACCATTAACCATGCGGTTGTCATTTATGGTGCAACCCAGGACGCAGCGCAGATTCAGTTCCTTATTTACGATCCCAACCTGCCCACACAACCCACTATTTTAACTTATAATCGAAGCACACAAAGCTTCTCTTTTGCACCTAATGAATATTTTCCTGGTGGACGGTTGGACGTTTATGAGGTGTATCACAAATGGAACTATTAGTGAAAAGCGTCTCGAACGAGCTGATGGCTAAGGCGAGACAACACGATAAACACCCAGGGGATAGGGAGCACTGCTGTCGAGGTATTGCAGCGAGGAACTCGTGCTGGTGAAGTTTGTGAGCGTCACCCAGTTAGTCGTTGTCAGATCAGTGTTGCGCTGGAGGCGGTATGATTTCCCCGTCTCTAAATTGAGGTTCAATTGAAATCCCGTTCCGGAAAAGTACTGCGACGCACCGAAGCTGGATGTGCCGGTGCCTCCAATCGACCCAACTCCGTTCAAATCCAGGACATAATTACCGCTGAGATCGGGCACACCATTTATGGAAACGTCCATAGACAATTGTCCCTTTCGATTGATGCTGGCAGTTCTGCCATCCTGGCCGGTGCCTCCATTGTAAAAGAAGGTATTGATGGTTCGGAAAACTCCTGGCTGCACTTCCAGAAGGGTTTCTCCAGTTCGAAATACCAACTGCAACGTGCCACTGGTATCGGTTGCCCACAAACCCAGGTTGTTGCCTCCGGTTACACCCGCGCCAGCCAACTTGCCTCCAAACGCAACACGATTGTTGCCGAAGATTACGGGATTAGACACGTCGCTGTTGTTGAGTGAGGTGAAATAAACCCCTGCCGGACAACCCGGCGCTTGCATCCCCTTGCGTGCGATCAATTGAACATTGTTTGTTCGCGAGCCGATATACAGCACCGTATCATTTGTGGATGTCACACCACCGCCAATGGCAAGGTTTGCGATCACTGCCACGGCCCCTGTATTGCCAAGATAAAAACGGTTGAAATCCAAATCACTGATAGTCGCGCCGCCGCCAATGCCAGGTGCAGCCATGCCGTACGCTATCACCAAATGCAGATTGTTAGTTGGTCCTGACCATATTCCTGTGGTCAACGTGAACGACGGGGTCACGGCCAGGGCGTAGAAAGCGATCTCCCCAGAATCATTGAGTAAACAGGTAACATAATGAAGCTGCCTAAATCTCGCACTCGTCCCTGCGTCTGGAGCAGGAGTGCTTGCTGGCGGAAAATTGATGTCGAAGGTGACTACTGGCCGCAAGCCTGCTGCGTCATGAAACCAGATGCAGTTGGTCGAAACATCGATGTTGTTGGTGTGATTTACCTCGGCAATAAAAACCGCCCGCCCACTGCCATTGATAAAGGTGTGCTCGTTGATGCCTCCGCCAATGGCATCTGTTTGGAAAACCCAGCCGGATGGAAAGCCCGGCGCTGGCGAACCCGATCGTGCAATAACTGTCAGGTTGGTTGGATGTCCCTTCATGACAATATGATTATTTGTCGTGTTAATCCCGGTTCCCATCAATTTGGCATTGAATACAAACACCCCGTTCGAATTCATGGTAAATCCCTGAGGCAGTACGTCGCCTGAGACATTATCGCCCGTGTTGAACAGCACACCCGCGGACAGCCCGGGCACCTGGTTTGAGATCACCGCAACGCGATAAAGCGTTCCACTAAAGTTGGCGAATAGACCGCTGATGTTTTCTGCGGTCCGGCTCTCGTAGAATGCAATCTGATTTGTGCCGTTGGCAATCCGTCTTCCGATCAGCCCATTAAAACTATAAGAGGGTGAGCCGCTAATGGGGCCGTTTGTTGCAACCACCATCTGAATAGGTGTTCCCGGCTTGCCAAGATAGAGCGCGGTTGCCGGAGCATTGTTCTGGTAGACGACTTGTCCATCCTCACTAATCGGCGGGCGAGCATTTCCGACCGCACCTGTGTTGACGAGGCTAATTGTTTGGGCGCGACTCACCGCGGCAAAGATCAGCAGTAGGGCAAACGTAGAAAAGATTCTCATGAGGATACAAGGAGGAACTCAAATATGGGTGTGACTCAATCCTATTGAATCACGAATGTCAACTAGTTAATGGCCTTCGGCTGCCTGACCCTAAATCACAGTTTTGCCGATTGGCTTAAAGAGGGAGGAATGAATAGGTCAAAAGAGTCGAGCCTTACTGGATGCGCTGGACGGACACAGGAACTAAGCCTGTGTCAGGATTGCCCAAACGTCGAAACGCAGCTTGGGCCAGGTCGATAATGCGCCCATCGTGAACAAGGTCCCAGGCTGGGCCGCGATCTGTAATCGTCACCGTTACGCTCCGAGATGGCCGCCCAGGAGAATGATGCACAACGCGAACCTTGGTTCCAAGAGGGTAAAACCAGGAAGCCGCAGTCAGCTTATTGGGATTGAATTTTTTTCCATTGGCCATCAGCTTTCCCCGATGCGCCTCGCCGTACCAGGAAGCTGCTCCAACGGAGCGGGGTTGCTGTGCCTGTGGCACGCCCCCACTGGCCATCGAGAGGCCAATCAGAAGTAACAAGACTGTCATTCGGCGGCGCATGGCCCATTGGATCCTTCATTTTAATATGATTGAGCGGGCGCCAATGTCTAATAGGGTGCTCTCCCCAGTCTTATAAGGATTTCGCCTACTTCAACTCGCTGAAGCATTTGCCTAGATTGGCCACGATTCGCAAAACTCGTGCTTAATACCAGTCAGTCGACGCAGCCAAAAACAGACATGCCTCTTTCCATTGGCGTAATAGCCTGGAACGAGGAACGAGCTCTTATTCCCCTATTGAAATCACTGTTTGGTCAGACGCTCTTTTCAGAACTGGCAAAACGCAATTGGAGCTGCGAAATTCTTTGCATCGCCAATGGCTGCTCAGATTGCACGGCAACCGTTGCCTCGAAGGCCTTCGAACACCAAAAAAGAGAGCATCCTTATCGAAACCAATTCAGTTGCCGGGTAACGGATCTGCCAGAAAGAGGGAAGCTCAATGCCTGGAATCAGTTTGTGCACTCCATCTCCGCTCCTGAAGCGAAGTTCCTTTTGCTGATGGATGCGGATATCATCCTGCACGACCCAGGGACCCTCTGGAATTTGTTGGAAGCCCTTTTAGAAAATCCTTCGGCCAAAATTGCGGTCGGGACTCCACGCAAAGATATTTTTTTCAAACCCAAACGTTCCTGGCGCGAGCGCATGTCGCTTCAAGCCTCGGAAATCACCGGCTCAGCAACCGCCCAATTGTGTGCCCAACTATACTGTATTCGGAGCGAAATCGCCCGGAACATTTATCTGCCGAAGGACCTGGGCGCCTGTGAAGACGGCTTTATTAAACAGGTGGTTTGCACTGATTTTCTAACCGGGCCGGCGGCGCCAGAACGGATTCATCTCGCCAAAAAAGCCGAACATACCTTTGAGGCTTATACATCACCTGCGGCTATTTTCAAAAATCATAAGCGCCAAATGATCGGCCAGACGGTTGTCCACATTCTGGTAGATGATTACATCAGAGGGCTTCCCCTTGCTGAACGGCTTGGGCTGGGTAACACCTTAAGAGAGAAAGATCGCAACGATCCTCTTTGGCTGAAAAGACTCATTCACCAGCATCTGCGAAAGAAGCGCTATTTTTGGAGGATATATCCCGGCTTGATGGCTCATCGGTTCAAGACGTTATCGAAACTGAGTCTGAGCAAACGCCTGAAATGTCTTCCCGCCGCTACGGCCGGTTCATTTGTGGCCTTTGTGGCCTGCTGGATGGCTTACCGCGCGCTTAAAGCAGGCTCAACTCATTATTGGCCTCGAGCAGAAAGAGCAGGTCTGGATACAATCGAAACGGATCGGCAAAACATTTTGGGCGTTCAAACCAATCACCCATAACCAACAAAACATATGCACGGCACCATACCTGTAAAAATTGGCAGAGTCCTCAGCGACCTCGTCCTGCACCCGCAATATATTTCTCGCTGCGTGACCCATAATATGCTGAACGGCAAAACGCCGCTTGATCTCGAAATCCCGTGGTTCTCGTACAGCGCCATTGATTTTCTGGAGGAATTCTTAAACAACAGCATGACTGTCTGCGAGTATGGCTCGGGCGGTTCAACCTTGTTTTTTGCGCAACGCACGGCGACTGTTTTTTCCATTGAGGACAATGCCCAGTGGTATGATTCAGTTTCCCGGCGGATCAATGAAAAAAAGATTTCCAACGTCACTTTGAAACTCTGCCCGTTCGATTTCAAGAATCCGGCCGGTTTTGAACAGTCCGAATATCTGAACGCGATTCCCGATCAGCGATTTGATGTCATCGTGGTGGACGGCAGCGAAGAATGGACTCAGGTCCGACCTGTCTGTTTTGAAAAAGCTGAGAAGTGCGTGAAACCTGGCGGGATTATCATTGTAGATGATTCATGGCGATATCCGGAGTTGCGTCGCAAGAACAACGCGCAAAGTCATCGCGTGTTCCAGAGTGTGGGGCCCTGCCGGCCGGGGGTAACCAGCACCGATATTTTCTTCTACTGAAATGGGAAGTAAGGAGCTATTTGGGCTGACGGTCATTCCTGCGGCGGCTTTGGGAGGCATTATCCTTGCCAGCTTTTCGAAGCGCGTTCGCGATCTCTTTTTTGTGTTGCTGGTTTTTCTTGTGCCCCTGATTGAGCGCGTGGATGTGAATTTTGTCAGCCGCGAGTGGTATCGAGGCACTTCTCGCGGGTTCGAGGTCTCTCTTCTGGACATTCTTTCCATTAGCATTCTTTTCAGTTCCGTGCTGATGCCGAAGCGAGGAGTGTCGCGCGTGTACTGGCCTGCCAGCTTTGGCTTCATGCTCCTTTTCTTATCCTATGCGATTCTCAATGTGTTGGTCTCTGATCCCATGCTCTTCGGTTTTTTTGAGCTGTTTAAGCTCGTGCGGGGAATCATTCTGTTTTTGGCCGTTGCCTTTTATGTTCGGGGTGAACGTGAACTGCAGTTGCTGATTTTCTCCCTGGCTGCCAGTGTGGCCTACCAGGCATTGCTCGCTTTCAAACAGCGTTACCTGGACGGAGTACATCGGGTCCCCGGGACGCTCGATGATTCCAATAGCCTTTCAGTATTCCTTTGCATGACTGCGCCGTTTTTTGTCGCCGCGCTCAATTCACGCATTCCGAAAATACTGAAATGGGCCTGTGCAGGAACCATCGTGCTTGCTGTTTTGGCGGAAATTTTGACGATTTCTCGAGCGGGCGTGGTTATCATTGCAGCGGTTTTGCTGGGCACGACCCTTGCAACGATGTCCTGGCGTATTACATCGCGTAAAATCATTATTGTGGGGGTGGTCTGCCTTGGGGTTGCAGGGGTGGCTGCCAAATCATGGAAGACTCTTAAGGCGCGGTTTGCAGAATCCAACCTGGAGCAGGAATACGGGCACAAAAAAAACATGGGCCGCGGTTATTATATTCGCGTTGCTGAGGCGATTGCACAAGACAACTGGCTAGGCGTCGGTCTGAATAATTGGTCGTATTGGGTCAGCAACAAATATGGTCCAAAACTTGGCTACAGGTTTGTTCCTTACCGTGGCACAGAAACTGAACCGAGCTACATTATGACTTCAGAAAGCAATGTGGATATGCCTCAGGCCGCTCCGGCGCACAGCCTTGCAGCCTTGACCCTTGGCGAGTTGGGAATTCCAGGACTCGTGCTGCTAGGGCTTCTATGGTTACGCTGGTTTCAGATGGGGGCGAGTTTTCTGTGGCAACGAACGGCCGATCCTATGCGGCGAATCGCCATCGGTATCTTTTTTTCCCTCGTTGGCCTTTTTTTGCAAAGCTTAACCGAATGGGTTTTCCGGCATTCTCCCATTTACTATGGGGCGCATATCCTGCTGGGCGCCCTGGCAGCTCTTTATTACCGAAAGCGGCACTGCACGGTATCTCAATATCAACCTGAAATAGCACGACTCGATCCTACAGGCCCCTTTTCTAAGTTTGAACCCGCCACGGCAGCAGCTCTCCCGTAGGAGTTGACCATGCGCGTAATCCACTTGCTAAGAAAATTGAATGCCGCCGAATGGGGAGGCACAGAAACGGCCATCCAAAGATTGGTCGAAGGATTGCGCGAGCACGGCGTTACGCCGGTGGTTTATTGCCCGAGAATGGAAGAGAAGGCCGAGGACGATTCTTTGCTTCGCTCGGGCTGCGAGGTGGCGCGTTTCAATGCATTTGTTCCAATACTCGGCCTTTCTAAAGAACGGAAGCGCGAGTTAGTATCGGTGGGCGGGAACCTGATGTCGTTTGACTTGATCGGGTCGCTGTGGCGGGAACGCGATATTTCGGTCATGCACACCCATACTTTGGGGCGCATCGGCGGGATTGCGCTTACAATCGCCAAACAGCGGCGCATTCCTTTTGTAGTTACGATCCATGGAGGCGTTCTCGATTTGCCGGAGAAAGTCAAAAAGGAGTTCAACACGCCTGTCAGCGGAGGTTGGGAATGGGGAAAGCTTTTTGGGTTGTTGCTTCAATCGCACCGCTTGTTCCGCGATGCCGATGCAATTGTAACTTGTAATCCAAAAGAAGCAGGGTTGCTGCGTGAACGCTATCCTTCCAAGCACATTGTCGTTCAACCTCACGGTGTTCCACTCCAGCTTTATCGGCAGGAACAAAGAGCGAGCGCTCGCGCCGCGTTCCCGCAAATTTGCGGCAAACAAGTTTTGCTAAGTGTAGGACGTATTGACCCCATCAAAAATCAAAGCTGGCTGCTGGAACAAGCTCCAGTGTTTCTGCAACGGCACCCGGATGCATTGCTGGTTTTGGCAGGAGCGTGCACCAATGAACCTTATGGAAGGCAGATTAAGGAACAACTAAAGAGCCTTGGATTGAATGAACGCGTGTTACTGACGGGCGGTCTGCCCTCGGGCGATCCTCGTTTGATCGGATTATTCCAGGAGGCGAGGGCGGTCATTCTGCCGTCTTTATCTGAAACATTTGGGCTGGTGATCCTGGAAGCCTGGGCTTCTGGAACCGTCGTACTGGCGAGTCGCACGTCTGGCGCAACCGCGTTGGTGGAAGAGGGAAAAAATGGGTTGCTGTTCGACCTTGATCAACCGCGAAACTTCCATTCCGGTCTGGATCGAATCATGAGTGACCGGCAATTTACTAAAAACCTCGCGCTGCATGGCGGGCAAAAGGTTGAACGTGAATACAGCCTGGTGGCCCTTGCAGGCCGTCTTAAACGGATGTACGAGGATCTGCTCGAGGAAAAGGCATGCGCTACGTAATCCTCCGTGATGATGATACGAATGCTTTGACGCCGATCGAGCATTTGGAGCGCCTGTACCGGCCTTTTCTCGATCGCGGATTGCCCGTCAATCTCGCAGTCATTCCCGAGGTGGCTACCGGCACTAAAATGGCTGATGGACGAATGGAAGGTTACTTGGTTTGTAAAAACGGTGAAATCGCCCCTGCCATTCCTCTCGGGGCAAACGAGAAGTTGGTCCGCTACTTATTAGGCAATCCTGGTTATCATCTGCTCCAACATGGCTGTTATCATGACTGGCTCGAATTCGAAAATACCGACCCAAGTGAGATTTCGCGTCGCCTCCACCATGGCTCATGGCGGTTAATGGAAGCAGGCTTTCCCCAGCCGCAAACGTTCGTTGCGCCGTATGACAAACTATCCAGCGCCAGCATGGAGACAGTTGCCAGGAGATTTCGCGTGCTATCGAGCGGTTGGTATGAGCTGGAAAGACTACCTGTCACCTGGTGGCCGCAATATTTGGTGAAGAAGATTCGTCGCAGGCAGCACTGGCGCATGGGCAACACTTTATTATTGTCGCATCCAGGCTGCATTCTTTCGTATCAGCGCGCTTACAACACCATGTTGGAGTCGATCATCAACCAGGTAAATAATAACCAGCTAACGGTTCTAGTGACTCACTGGTGGGAATATTTTCGCGACGGCACGCCCGATGAACCGTTCATCGAGTTTCTCCATCAGACAGCTGACTACCTCGCAACACATTCTGAAATAAAAGTCATCTCCTTTGATGATTTGGTCTCTCAAAAAATACCTTTGAATTAATCTTTGACCGGTCGGATGGTGAGTCAAACCTGGCCAAACCGATTCTCCCTCAATCATGACCGGCCTGGCCCAATGACTTTAAATACCAGCGAACAAAGCTATCTACATTGTACTCTTTGTAGGTCGAGTAGGGGCCAGGTGTGTATGCGCTGGAATTAATGCCCTTTTGTTGGCGTTCGCAGATTTCCCAATCCTGTTCGGAGGTGAGTTGCCAAAAAGGCAGAAGCTTGGACAATTCATAATCCCGGCCTTCGATGGCATTGGCGTTTACGAGCCAACAAACCCGGATGGACGTGAGCTGAGGTCCGGCGGGCAGCAACCGCGTGCTGACCCCGTGATCGCAGCTCGAGTGGTTCCAAAAATTTGGCAGCGTTCGTATTCTCAAAGTATCAACGTCAGTACTTTTGTAGTCGCCCATCAAAGGAGCCACCGGGTTCCCATCGAGCGACTCGGTAACGTAGCCATCGACCAGCGGGGTGCGGTTGGCCGAGTACCAGATGTTGTTCTTTGCATCAGGGAAGGTGGTCATGCCGCTGCGCGTGTGGGTTGCGGCCAATCCGTCGGCTTTTCGCCGTTGTTCGCTGCGTTGCAGGGCTGCTGCGAGTTGCTCCCGGATGCGCGGAGTCGTGTCATCGGCGTTGAAGTGATCGAAATTGGCTTTGATGTATTGCGGATGATTGACATTGCAATGGTAGCACTCGCGATTGTTTTCCCAAATCAGCTTCCAGTTCGCCTTTACAAGGTAATCCACGGCCTTGGCCACTTTCGCTTTTGGGAATCCTTGCGGATGCGTAAGTGGCAAAATGCTCCGCAGCGCCGTCTCAAATTCCGGAGCATCTGCCGCCAGTGACAGATAAATCAAACCATCCAGCTCGCGCACAAAAACCGGTTTAAGCGGGAATTGAGACTTGTCCAGTTGGGAGTGCATTCCTCGGCAGGCGACCAGATTGCCTTGCAGACCATAAGTCCATTGATGATACGGGCAAACTAATTTTTTTGCGTGCCCGGCCTGTTCCGTGCAGATCAATGAGCCACGATGCCGGCAAACGTTGTGCATGCCGCGAATAATCCCGTCCTCACCCCGGATTACGATGAGAGAGTCTGTATCGACAGTGAGTGTGAAGTAGTCACCGGGTTTGGGTATCTCGCATGTGTGACCCGCAAACAGCCAGCCACGTCGCCAGATCCTATCCACATCCGCCCGATAAATCGTCTCATCCGAATAAAATCTTCCTGGCAGGGACCAACCTGGACGACACTCGGAAGCAAGGGCAGTATCTCCCTGGGTAGCGATTGCCGGCCGGCCCGGCTTTCGCCCACGGCTCAAGCGTGAGCCCAATCTTTGTGCACTGCGCATTGAGCTATCATTAAGCCGATTGGGACAATTCACAATGCCCAGTTTCGGGGGGAAAGGGGAAAATCCAGGCACGCTATTTGTGCAAGTATTTCAGCACAGCCTCGGTGCGATTGTGAACGTCGAGTTTCTCGAAAATTTTCTTCAAATGACCATGTACAGTCCAGGTGCTGATGCCAAGCAGGTCGGCGATTTCCTTGTCCGGCTGGCCTTTGCTCAACAAGCCAAGAATTTCGAGTTCGCGTTGGGTCAGATTAGTTAACTCGTGGTTCGAAGCGCTCGCGGGCAAGGAAGCAACAGCCCCTTCAAAGTAATGCCGCACCATTGTGGTGACGAGATCGCGCGTGAAAACCCCCTTATCCCAAGCTTCCGCAATCGGCTCAAGTATGCGAGTCGGGAGTGTGCGCCGGAAAAGGTAGCCTGCGGCGCCACCAGGAGCGCAGGCAAATAATAGATCGCAATCCTCATAAACCGAAAACACCAGCCCAGCGACCTTGGGCGCGAACGTGCTCAACATTCCGACGGTTCCCCCCTGGTCCACGAGGTTTTGACTAGCCAAAACCAAATGAATCTGGCGTGTTGGAATTTGGCTCAGCGCTGCGGCTGCGGTGGCGAAGCTTGCCACGCATCGATATCCCGGCTGCTGGTTGATACACCAGGCTAGCGCCCGACGGATGCCCGGATCCGTTTCGATAACCGCTACATTTAACCGGCTGCATGATGGCCCCGGAGCAATTGGCAGTTCAAAAGCATGTGGCTGGGTCTGGATGGTTGTGTAGGTCCAGGCCACTGGATTATCGACCCAACGAAATGCAACCGACAGTTCTCGAGAAAAGCGTTCTTTCGTCTTGTTCCATCCTTCGTGCGTGACGCTCTGGTAGATGCCCGCAGCCCGGCGGGCAGCCACCTTCGGATCGTCGGTCTGTAACGGGAAATAGTAGCTGGTTCCCGCGTGCTGAACTCGCACAGAAAGTTCACGCTGCAGATGAGGATGAAACTTTTCGGTATACTTCCTGTAAATTAATCTCTCCGCCCAATAGCTCGTGCTACTACTTCCGTCCACGGCCCTCCTGGTTTTTGAAACAGGAAGGGAGCTGCTCCCACCTTTAATGGACACGGTTTCCCAACCTTCAGTGACAATGGCACGGTAAAGCTTGCAGGCTTCAACGGCAGCCTTCGCTCGAGTTTGGTTCTTTAACGAAAAAGTTCGGCGCGTGCCCTGATGCTGAATCTTCACCGACCAGTGGTTGACCTGAAAACGATCGCCTTTGAAAGTAAAAGTATTTCTAAACAGCCGTTTGAGCCAATAAGCATGGTCGATTTTGGATTGGATTGTATGCCTGGTGCTTGGACGTTTCTTGGACACACACATTTTTATCACACAAAAAAAGAACTCGCAAATTGGGTTGCCACCCAGAGAGTTAACCCACAGTTGAATAAAGCATTCGGAATGACCGCTTGCGCGGAAGGCAGTCGTCTTTCATTTTCTACAAGGCATCATGAAGCGGCAACAACTGATATCCAAGGGTTCCCTGTCGCGTTTATTCCAGGAAGCCGCTGAGGCGTGGCGGCGTCAGGGATATTCCGAGAGTATTGCGCTGCTCGAACGGGCGAGCCGCCTGGATCCTGGCAATCCCCGGATCCCACTTGACCTCGGACGGGCATATGGATTGCGTTACGAGTATGCCTCGGCTGAGCGATGCTTCGAAAAGGCAATCCGGATTGCGCCCCGGAAAGTGGATGCCCTTCTGGCGGCGGGACAGCGGGCCCAAGAATTTGGAAGTCACGAATTGGCCCGGCGCTATTTCGCGCAAGCCGCCGAACAAAAGAGCTTCCCGGCGGAAGGTCTGGTGAGGCTGGCCGAGCTGTGTGAAAGGGAGCACCGGCTTGAAGAGGCTGCTTCCCTGGTGGATCGCGCGTTGAGTTCCAACCCAGGTCACCCATCTGCTTTGCTGACGCAAGCCCGGCTCGATCGTGGAGCCGGTCGTCTCGATGAAGCTGAGTGTCGGCTCCGTTCCATTGTAGCCAGGGGGGACGTAGACTCCTGGATACGCGTGCGCACATGGTATGAGCTGGGAGGAATTCTAGATCGCCAATCTCGCTACGACCATGCAATGGAAGCTTTTCTCGAAGCCAAAGCCATATTGCGCCCCGCAGCGGGCCCATCCACCAACGCGCTGCGAATGGTTCATGAACGAGTAAGGGAAATGGAAGCGACGATTACTCCGGAGGTGCTTAAAGTTTGGGTCGATCAGGGTGCTGAGTTGCAGCCGGCTTATCGAATCGCCCTTCTCTGTGGCCATCCCCGCTCAGGCACCACGCTGTTGGAACAGGTGCTCGATTCGCATCCAGCCATTGTTTCGGCCGAGGAAACCCATGTATTTCACGACGAAGCCTACCTGCCGCTCACCCGCGATCAGGCCCCGGAAACCTCTCTCCTTTCTTTGCTCGGGTCTACACCAAAGAGTCTGTTGCAGGAATCTCGCAAGAATTACTTCAATTACACGGAGCTTTTTCTGGGCTCCGCGATCGGGAACCGCCTGTTATTGGACAAAAATCCTTCCCTCAGCGTAATGGCGCCGGTTGTAGCCCGCATTTTCCCCGAGATCAAATTTGTGGCGGCGCTCCGCGACCCGCGTGATGTATGCCTGAGTTGCTTTATGCAACCATTGCCGCTCAGTCCCGTCAGTTCGGCGTACCTGAGCCTCGAAGGAACCGTCGCAGAATACGCATCCGTTATGGGCCTGTGGCGAACGATGGCCCAGAGGATGCCGAACCCGAGCATCGAAGTGCGCTACGAAGAGCTTGTGGGGGATCTCGAAACGGTGTCATCACGGGTTTTGGCTTTTCTTGGCATTTCATGGGATGAACGCGTGCTGCGTTTTAACGAACATGCGCGAGGAAAGCTCGTTCGTTCGCCTACCTACGCGGAGGTGGCGAAACCTGTGTTCAAAAGCGCGATTGGACGCTGGCGCAATTATCAGAAGTACATCGAGCCGTGGGTGGAAAAGTTGAAGCCTTTTATCAAGGCTTGGGGTTACGAATAGAAACGGGGGAATCGGAGCGCGGGCATTCTGCCCGCAGCAATTCACCTGAACGAAGGAGCGTAGAAAAAGATTGGATATGCCGCGGAGACTTCTGTCCGCGCTCCCGTAAATCTTGTCCCCCCAAAACAGGGGATTGTTGCGGTCTTGGTTTATGAAGTATAGTCGTTGAGATTAGCTAACAACGAAACCCATGTGGGCCTCTCGAATTTGTCGTCCAACGAATTTTTTGAGACCGCAACCGAAAGGCGGTGTGTTAACCGCCGGTTTTACATTGATTGAATTACTTGTTGTCATCGCAATTATTGCAATTCTCGCTGCAATGCTCCTTCCGGCCCTGGCCAATGCCAAAGGTAAGGCGCAGCAGACCTATTGTCTGAACAACATGAAGCAGCTTTCTTTGGGGACCCATTTATACGTAGATGACAACTCTCAGTGGATGCCTCCGATCCAGGACTTAATGCCGGCAGGTTTTGAGACCAGTTGGCGCTCTTACCTTTTTAATTTTGTCGGCAAAAACACCCAGGTATATGATTGCCCAACAGAAAAGGATGAGATGTACTCGAAAGGCGCGCGAGCCAAATTACTAGCGCCCGCCCCAGAACTTGCCGGCCTTGCTGTGGATGGCGAGATCAAATTGCTGAGCGGACTCGCCGCGGTGGACGTGCATTGGTCAAGGGGAGGCGCCCCGCCCCCATTTGGTCGGCCCGCCGGCTACGAGAACAACCTTTGCCGTTATCCTCGAATCGAGAACCCATCGCGCGTGATTACTTTCGGAGATGGGCACAGCGACATTCGCAATGAATGGCCTAATGATCGATGGTGGATCTGGAAATATGACGCGGAGAATTCTCCAGGTTTCAACCGCCTTGCTCAAGGCGATAAGGGAGCGGTGCGCCACAACCGGCGTTCCAATTACGCCCGGGCAGACGGCAGCGCATCGCTGCTCGATGCCGGTCGCATCCCTTGCAATTTGTTTGAGTGTTGGTGGTCCGTGAAAGCTAAACCCCATTGATTCACGCTTTGACAATGAACAAAACAAACGCCGCAAAATTGTTTCTGGCTGTTGCCTTGCTTGGCACAGCGGCGGTGATATTTGCCCGTTACCTTCGGCGTGATAATGGTGTCATTGAAAACACTTTTTTTTACGACTTAAGCTCGAAAAAGCTTTTCGCCGCATCTCGAGAGTTGTTGCCCCCGATTCGAGGGTTGGACAATGCAGAAGAAGATGCGGTGCGCGCCATAGTGATAGCCCCCGGAGATTCAAACGATAAGGCCAACCGAAGAATTGCCTATCTCGAAAAATACGCGCCTGAACTTAAAGCGCACCTTGCGAAAGTGCGTGATGGAAAAGCTGAACCTTTGCCTCGAGGAGCCCGCGATGGCTACCGATTCGTTAAACGCGTGGATGATGCTGAATGGCGCCCCGTCAACACGCTGGAAGGAGAAAAAATTTTGGGCGAATGGAACGCCCCTGGCCCAAATGGCAAATTCCCGATCGTTTGCGTGCCATGAAGCATCCCCTCATCAACCCGTTCACTTCCGACACCTAAAAAGTTAATGATCCGTTACTCCTCATGAAAATAAGAAAATTAGCAAAATATCATCCGGTTGCGTTGGCCGCTCTCGGTGTCTTTTTTGGCCGAGGCGCCCAGGCAGACACTATCCTCGATTTTGATTCGGTTCCGCCTGACCAGTTGGTTAACTCGCCGCCGGGAGTTCTTCAGAGCTTTGGCGATAATGCTGCAGCCTCAAGCGAGGGAGTTACGGTCACTGGATTCGGAACGCCGAATATTGGTTTAAGTTGGGGTGTGATAGGTGGAGACGGTGACACGAGATGGGATTATTACAACGATGGATCTTTCTGGATGCTAGGCCAAACTCAGGGGCCTGATACAGGTGCCACTCACACATTGACATTTTCTCCAAACAATGTCTCTGTGGGCGTAGTTATCAAATCCTTCAATTTTTTTCCTTATTACACCTTCGATATTTGGGGTGAAAGGTTTACGTATGATATCAGTGTTCTGGATGGGGCAACGGTGGTGAGCGGTCCGATCCACACCTCGTTTCAGTCGGACGGAACGAAGAATCACCCTGTAAATATTAATTACACAGGCACTGCAGGGCATACCTTGGAATTAAGAATTGCCAAGGTGACTTCCCAGCTCGCCCCCGGTGAAATCGAGGGGGGCGGCTATGATATCGGGGTGGATGACATTACGTTCGCCCAACTCCCCGCCACAACTTTTCCCGCCGGGCCGGAGGTCGTTTCCGTTACGCCAGCCAATAACCAAACAGGAGTTCCGGGAGTTTACTACCCCTATCTTGCAACAATTACCAACGGTTCTGGCGGTCTGGTAGCAGGATCGATCCAGTTAAGACTTGATGGCACTCTGGTCTCACCCGCGCCAACCATTTCCTCGGCGGCTAACCTGACAAACGTTAGTTTTCTGGGGACGAACTTATTGACGAGCGGTTCCCACATTTACAAGCTTACTTACAGCGACAGCGGCGGCTCAAGCTACGCTAATCAAGTGCAGTTCACGGTGAGTTATGTGACATTGCCAGTGGCTTATGCTTTGCCATCTGGAGCAGGTGTAACGAATGGATTTACTTGCCGCACCGTATCCGCCAGTACGGAGGTGGCGGCCAGCACGTTAAACACCAATCTGGCATCTACAGTTGCTCGAGCCAAGGCTCAGTTGGCTCACACCCTGATCAACCCTGATACGGGGTTGCCTTACACGAACTCAGCAACAGTTGGACCGAATGCGGATGGCTCTTTCAATATCGACACGGTCCTGAACTTCAGCGACACCTCGACACCGGTGCACGGCAACTTTCCTGATGACGCGCTATTCCCTGGGTTGGACTCAGGGGACCCTGCGAACTGGTTCTCTACCGAGGCACTGCTTTACCTCAATTTACCGGCTGGTTATTACCGTTTTGGTGTCAATAGTGACGACGGTTTTGAGGTGAGTGTTGTGCCTCGCCAAGGCGCGTCTGGTTCGCCGATTGTGTTGGGCTTGTGGGATGCTGGCCGTGGCGCGGCTGATACGCTCTTCGACGTGCTTGCGCCCACCAGCGGTGTCTACCCTATCAAAGTGATTTACTTTGAAAATGACGGTTATGCGAGTTGCGAGTTCTTTTCGGTAACCAATTTGGTCACGGGGGATAAAGTCCTCGTCAATGATCCGGCGGATGCGAATGCGATAAAATCATATTTAGTCCTGAAACCGCTGGTGACCAGCATCGTCAAAAACGGGTCGAACGTGGACATTCAATGGGCCTACGGAGTGCCGCCCTTCCAGGTGCAGACAAAGGCTGATCTTAACAGCCTGACATGGAACAATAGTGGAGGGCCAACCAGCAGTCGAACCGCCAGCGTTCCGATTACAGGAGGAGCGACTTTCATTCGTGTCGTTGGACACTAAGTGCTTAGCAAACAACGGCTGCTTGCTTAAGGCAAGCAGCCGTCTTTTAGGCATCATATCCGAATGCCTTTAAGCAGGGCTTGAGTATTTCCAGATAAGGTTCGACATACTTCTGATAATTTCTCCAACGGCCAATGGCTGAAGAATAGAGAGGTTTGCTGACAGCCTCGTAAGTGGGCGACGAGACAGCTTTGGTTTTCAGGCGCTCGCGATATTCGAGCACCTGTGGTGTCCAGGGCATTTCCAGAAAAGCAACGGCACGGCGCGCCTCTTTCTCGAGATCGGTCACGCATTCCTCGTACCTCACTTCCAGCCACGAGGCGCAAACCAGTTCGCGCAGCCGCAGCCAGGTTCCCATATCATTAGCATATCGTCGCGCGGCGCGTTCAAGATTGAGAAAACAAACACTGTTTGGATTGAGCGGCAGATACTGCATGAAGCAGGAAACGATAACGTCCCGGGGATCACGTAGCGCGATGAGCAGTCGTGTTTCAGGAAATAGCCGCAGCATTCCTGGAATCAGAAGTGTCATGGTCGGGTTTTTATCCAGGTGCATTCGCTCTCCAATCGGTTCGTTTAGCGCGGCTTCCATATAAGCAAGATAGCGCGCGCGTTGCGCCGCTAGATGTTCCGTTGTAATTGCGTCTAATGCTTCCACGGTCGGCAGAGGCGTTTTGGGTGTCCGCCACATCGCCGGAAAGATGTCGCGTCCAAACGCTTCGCGCTCATCCGAACTTACCAGTTGCGGGTGGCTATCCAGCACCTGTTCCAAAAGAGTGGTGCCTGAACGTGGAAAACCGGCCAACAAGGCCATACGGCGCACTGGAATTGTTTTTCCTGCTTCGAGCCATTTTTGGAAATGCTGGCGGGTCAATGAATGAGTGAGATTACGCAGATGATACTGAAGAGCTTCAGATTCCTTGAGGGCTGGTGCTTCATTAGGGACAACCAAAGCTTTTGACAACAGCATGGATTCCATTGCTTCTTCATAATCTCCAGCCTGATCTTTTATGGCAGCAAGTTCTGCCCATGCCTGGGCTCGAATTAAGGGATGAGCCGCCTCCTGGAGCGCCAGATTCCGCAATAAGGTTTCGGCAAAGGATGTTTCTTTCAACCTGCGCAAAAGCCTCGCCTTAAAAAGTGCAGCCTCCAGATAATCCGGTTCGGTTCTGAGGCAGTCCTCGACTAAGTTGAGAGCCTCGTTAACCCGATGCCGCCGTTCGTAGAGCACCGCCAGTTCGAGTTGAGCATCGGGAATCTGCCGGCTCATACGGAGGACTTGTTCGAAACACTGAATGGCTTTTTCGGGTCTAAAAATGATCCGGTAACTTTGGCCAGCCAGATGCAGCAATTCCGGTTTCGCGGCCCCCAATTTCTTGAGTTTGTCGATGATCGCCTCGGCCCGGGTTATCTCGAAGCGCGAACCCAAAGCTCGGCTGGCATCTACGAGTGCCACAAGGTTCTGCGGATATTTGGCTACCGCCTTTTCGAACATCTCCAGGGCTTCATCGAAGCGACTCAACTTCCAAAGCCAGCGGGCCTGTTGCAGCTCCGGAACATCGACGCCGAGGCCCGGAATGATGCTTGAGTTCGCCTGTTTTGAAGAAACCGAGCGTGCCCGTTTAAACGGATGCTTTGCCTGCATTGGATCCAGCAAGCCATAACCGGCCCGATGGTGAAATGAAAAAGCGACCCAAAACAGCCTTGAAAAAGAAATTTAAGCTTGATATAGTATGTGCACACATTAACTACTCGCAAGTGCGCACAAACCACCTTCAAGTATTGCCAGATCAAACCAGAATTGTGCCACTGCTTCCTAATTTATTCCTCAACTCAAAACCTCGATTAAACCGATAGATTTATGAAAAGAAAACAATCCAGAATAGGCCTTTCGATCCTTGCGGGGGGATTATCGTTTGTGGGGACGGCCAACGCCACAAACATTCTTCTCAACAGCAGTTTCGAGACTTATAGCGGTGGCGGCGACGTATCCGGCCAGAGAGGCACCAATGATTGGGTTGGGTACTTCTCGCAATACAACCACACCACCGAGGCCTATTACGATGGGGTTGCTATTCCCGCCTCTGAAAACCCGGGCACTTACTATTCGTGGCGCCCTGCCGCTGACTGGCCGATGTGGGATAACTTTACCACCCCAGAGGACCAGGGCTTTTTTCTGGCTAACGAAATCTATGCCTATGCCCTCACCCAAACCGCTGCTCTAACCAACGTCTTGAGCGGAACGGCCATTGACGCCGGTTCAGGTCAATACACATTTAGCGCGTGGCTAGCTTCTTTTAATGGAAACCCCGAGCAGCCATTTTTGCTCCTTCGGTTTTTCGATGACACTGCCACCCAGGACACCAGTACTGGAGTGCAGATTGGAAACGACGCGACTACTTCAGTAATCTTCGACCGCACCACAAACATCTTCGCCGTCACTTATGCAGACGGAACGACGACTATTCCCGCAGATCTATCAGCGGACCATAAGTGGATTAAGTACGTGGCCACGGGAACAGTCCCTGCCGCGGCTCGCAAGGCGCGGGTGTATGTGACACGCAGCCCCAACATAGGAAAGCAGGCCTCTCCAGATACTTATATAGATCTGGTCAAATTAGACATTGTCGATACCAACCAGACAGCGATAAATCCGCCGAGCATAAGCACTCCCCCGGCCAGTCAGACAGCGGCCTTGGGTAATAGCGTCAGCTTTTCCGTGACCGCCATTGGTGATGGAGTGCTCACCTATCAATGGCGGCATGAGGGAACGAACCTTCCGAACAGCACCACTTCGGCGTTGAATATCCCCTTAGTACAGCTTGCGAATGCAGGCGCGTATCAAGTGGTGGTGACGAATCTGGGTGGATCCAAGACCAGCACGCCACCGGCGGTGCTGACTGTTATCAACCCCCTTGTGCTGGTCGCCGGCCAATGGGATTTCTCGAGCGGAAACCTCGCTGCAACGGTTGGCGCAGACCTGCAATACAACGATGCGACAGTCCAGGCAGACACCAGTTTCGGCACTACGACCTCTTTCGGCATCCCTGATATCAGTGGCCAGGCAACCAAGGTCATGCGTCTTAATCCAAGCACGTCGCCATGGGGAGGTTACAAGATGTTTCATGGCCAGCTTCCGAATGGTGGTGGCACTAATGTTAACCAGTACACATTAATTTATGATCTCTATTTTGCATCCAGCACTTGGCGGTCTTTATTACAGACCGACATCACCAATGCAACGGATGGCGAATTATTTATTAATCCTTCTGGCGGTCTTGGCATCAGTGGCTTTTACGATGGCAATGTCACTGCCGGGGGGTGGCATCGAATCGCCTTAGCCATTGACTTGTCCGGGCCCGGTCAGGCACCCGTGCTGACGAAATTCATTGACGGCGTTAAAGTGGGAAATCAAACATCAGGTTTAAGTGTTCCCGACGATCGTTTTTCGTTGGGGCCTTTCGCATTGTTGTTTGGCGACAATGATGGGGACATTGCTGACACCTACATCAGCAGTGTTCAGTTTAGTAATGGCCGTCGGCCGGATGCATTTCTGGCTTCCCTGGGCGGTCCCACCGCTTACAAGATTCCTGGTGCGATCAAGGCGACCATTCAAGGTTCCACAGTTTATATCAGTTGGACTGGTTTTCCTGGTGCAACGGGTTTGGAAACCGCTACCTCACTGACTGGACCCTGGTCTCCCGTGGTAACGGCTCTTAATCCGTACCCGGCCCCTGGCGGCACACAGCCAACGTTTTATCGGCCGGCAATCCATCCTTGATATCGAAAAGGCTTGTTCGATTGGCGCCTTTGCTCCGAACGCGAAGGCGCTGGATTGTAGCGGAAGCGTTACCTGGCCAGGCCATTCACAGCTTTTTCCAAAAGCTGCAAACGCTTTTCAAGAGTCTCATTTTGCTCTTTCAATTTGGATACTTCGCGATCTTTTACTTTCACGAGCTCGTGCAGTTCCTGAATGGCGGCGATGGCGTACACCGCAGCCGGGTGCACGTCTACTTGGAGAATGGGTTTACCGTCCAGAGTCTCGCCGCTTTCCTTAACGGCTTCTGGGAATACTTTGGCAAATTCCTGCGCAATCACGTTGCAGTATTTCTTGTCTTCGAGGGACGGATGGGCCGCGCGATACTCATCGGTATAATGAAAGCTGACGGGGCGCACCTGGTCGATCGTTTCGAGAGCATGTTCCAGCTTTTCCACGCCTGTTTTGATCCGGGCATCGGAATTAGCGAGCCAGCTTCCCGCCGCCGTTTTTGAGGCGTTGCCTTCCACTTCGAGAATATTTGTAGTCGCTGATCGGCCAATCCCGATTTTACCGTCGGCTGCGATGCGCAATCGCTCAGTGCCGGAAGTAGAGAGGCCCAGGGTATTGGCGGCCGGACTATAAAAGCCCGCGATTGTGCTCGAGGAAAAGCTGATACTAGGGGCGCCGGCCGAACCGGCAGCGGAAAAGAGCCTGGTTCCAAAAGCGAAGGTAAGACTACCCGCGGTTAGGGTCGAACTGGCGTCGCTGCGGAGGAATTGAGCGCTGTTCAACCCATCCACAAGATCCGCGTTGAGATTGGTGACGCGATTTGTGTTGTTGACCGTAAGCGAGCTTACATTTAACGCGCCAATGATGGTCGCGCTCTCTCCTACGTACAACCTATTGGGTGTGTACAACCCGTAACCGCCCGCAGTCGAGACCGTGCCGTAGACCCCGACGGGCGTTCCATTCGTAGCAGCACCAATACCGTATATTCCAATTCCAGAAGGGGCGTCAGACTCCCCGTAGACACCAATCGGCTGGCCCGAACTGGCCGAGCCAAAACCGTACACGCCGGTGCCGTTGGTTGAAGTGGACTCTCCGAATACACCGGTGGAGAGCCCTGAGGTCGCGAAAGCGAAGCCCTCGACTCCGATGCCTTCAGAAGATGCAGTCTGCCCAAAAACGCCATAGCTAATATCATTGGTCGCCCAGGAGGAGGCCGTCAGTGCTGAGGCACCGGCAACTACTGAAGTATTTTGAAGAAACAAACCATCTGCAGCCACTCCGCTCCAGATCTGGCCAAAATGATCATGGTTATTAGCGTCTGACCAGACGGGCAACGCATTGGAAACTGACAACACCTGAGCGCTGGTTCCGATAGGGCGCCGACTTAGAACATTGGCTGCTGATGCGTATAGCAAATCTCCTGTATTGTAAGCGGCTTGACCACTTCCGCCCTGCGTTGCGGATAATGGGGTGGTGAGCCCACCTAAGGAAGTAATGTCGGAATTGGCTCCACTGCTGGCCGCCCCAAGGCTGGCTCGAGCCCCACCTGGACTTGCCGCACCAGTGCCGCCATTAATTACTGGCAGTGCGCCTGAAACATCTGTACCTAGTGTGACCGCTCCCGGGGTCCAGGCCGTTCCATTATAACGCAACAATTGATTAGCAATCGGAGCATTAGAAGCAACGGTTACATTGCGAATGCGTGCGACGGTAGCGGCGCTCGACGAGCCAATGACATCGCCGGCAAGTGTTACCGAACCATTTGTAGCCGTGGCGACAATGTTGCTTAGACCTGCGCCATTGCCAAAGAAGGCACCCGCAAATTTATTGTTCGCATTGGCCAGAGAGCTAACACCATTGAACGTATTAGAGCCGGTAAACGTTTGGTTGCCATTGAGCAAAGGCACGTTGGCAGAGAGTCGCGCGTCGGGCAGGGCACCCGATGACACATTGGCCGCATTCAGGGTTGTCAGACTTGCGCCATTGCCGCTGAAAGAGCCGGCGAACTTGTTATTTGCATTAGTTAAGGAGCTCACCCCGTTGAAAGTATTGGAGCCGGTGAATGTTTGATTTCCGTTGAGTAACGGCACATTGGCAGAGAGCCGCGCATCCAAAAGGGTGCCGGTAACATCCGTGCCCAATGCGACCGGAGCGGGAGCCCAATCCGTTCCGTTAAAACGCAGGACCTGGTTTGCACTCGGGGCAGTGGGCAGGACATTGGCATTTCGAATTCGAGCAACTGTTGCGGCGGTGGATGAGCCAGTGACATCTCCAGCGAGTATTACCGAACCATTTGTGGCCGTGGCGACAATGTT
>Ga0157375_10000050_pt1 | contig 134913 bp, 139 predicted proteins | sample M35metaG_FD_115311 | JGI IMG/M metagenome (GOLD analysis project Ga0157375, IMG submission 115311) | Miscanthus rhizosphere microbial communities from Kellogg Biological Station, Michigan, USA - M3-5 metaG | ecosystem: Host-associated > Plants > Roots > Rhizosphere > Soil | place: USA... | reverse complement strand
GGACGCTCATCCAGAAATGAACTGCACGCATGCGCTCGGGGGCTTTTTGGGCCGCAAAGCCAGCGCTGCCGGCATTCCTCACAGAAGCTGCTTTCAAAGTTTTACGCCTGCAGAGCGGAGCTGATGAGGGTTGGCGCTGGCTATTTACCGCGTAAATAACCGTCGCCAACACCGCTCTGAAGGAACGACTGTGCTCGTGACGCTTTGAAAACAGCTTCCAATGGACTATTGGCGCCTTACAAGGCCGGATGATTCTACGGCAAAAAATTTCTAAAGGTAAGTTGCCTAACCAAGTTTGCGGGGTGATAGCCGTTAGACAAAGGGCTAACATGGCGCATTGTTTCGCTGATCGGCGTGTTGTTGCCCATGTCCAACCAAACCATCAAGACCCCCTGCGTCGGCCTGTGCTCCACGGTTTACGGCGATCTGGTGTGCCGTGGCTGCAAGCGCTTCCATCACGAGGTGATCCAGTGGAATGGCTATAACGAAGAAGAAAAACGAGCGGTCTGGCTGCGCCTGGAGCAACTGCTGGTGCAGGTGATGGCCGGCAAACTGGAGGTGTTCGACCCCAAGGCCCTGCGCGGGCAGTTGGAGCAACGCAAGATCCGCTTTGTGCCGCACCAGTCCGAGTACTGCTGGGCCTACCAGTTGATCGCCCGGGGCGCGCGGGTGATTTCCAACCTGGAGGCCTATGGCATGGTGCTATTGCCGGAGTTTCGCGGGTGGACGTTGCCGGATTTGCGCGATGCCATTGACCGGGAGTTTTTCATCCTCTCTGAAGCGCATTACCAGCGCTACATCGCCCCCGGGTTTCTCAAGGATGTATTTTCAACCTGACACCACACGAAACACCTGTGAGATCTTCACGGTTTGAAAGGGCAGTGTCAGGGCTTGCTGGCCAGTTCTTCCAGATGATCCATCAACTCCTGCGGCTTGAGCACCAACACATCGCTTTCCAGCGTATCCAGCACGACCTCTGCGGTGTTGCCGATCAATGCCCCGGAAATACCCGTGCGGCCCACGGTGCCGATGATAGTGACCGCCGCCTGCAGCGTGTGGGCGAGATGCGGTATCAACACGTCCGCCGGCCCTTCCTCGATATGCAGATGTTTGTCATCCACATCGAACTCCGCCTGAAACGCCCTGCATTGCTCGCGATAACGCGCCTCGATGGTCTCCTTGAGCTGGAAGGTCGGGTCGGCCGCTGACAGCATCGGCGACGGGTGGGCGCTGATCACATGCAGCTGCGCCTTGGCCAAATGCGCGATATCGAAACCGTGATCGATGATCGAATTATGCAGTGAGCGGTGTTCACCGTCGTTGTTGCCCACGTCGATGGCCGCCAGGATCACCCGGCCCGCCCATGGCGTGGCGGTCTTGACCAGCAACACCGCAGTCGGGCAATAACGCAGCAACTTCCAATCCGCAGGCGTTAGCAGCGCCTTTTTCAGCGCGCTGTCCGGGAAGTGCTGCTTGATCACCAGCCCGCAGCCCTCGGCCTGCTGCACATCGATGATGGTTTCATGCAGGCTGTCATTCCAGGCCTGCTCGGTGGTGACGCTGTAGCCGTCCTCCTGCAAACCGGCCTTGAGCAGGCTCAGCAGCGCCGAGTGCTCGTGTTTCTTGTCGCACACCAGTAAATGCAAGTGCGCGCCGGTGACCCCGGCGATCAGCTTGGCACGCTTGAGGGCCAGGCTTTCCGAATGCTCGGGCTCGATGACCACCAGGAGGCTGCGGATGGCTTGCATGGTCGGGAACTCCAGGAAGAGAGTGGGCGTGCAACAACTATAGTTGCTGCCACGCTGCCGTCATGTTGATGCACATCAAGGGCGGTGGCTGGTGGTCTGCGGCGTGGTCGGTATAATCGGCGCCCTTTTGTGATCCTTTTGCCCGTGAGCCCGATGAACCTGCCCGAAATCCACGAATTCCTCGGCTGCCGCACCCCCGACGCCTGGGTCCAGGCCGCACTGGCCGATCAGGAAACCCTGCTGATCGACCACAAGAACTGCGAATTCAAAGCGGCCAGCACCGCCCTGAGCCTGATTGCCAAGTACTACAGCCATGTCGACCTGATCAACATGATGTCGCGCCTGGCCCGGGAAGAACTGGTGCACCACGAACAAGTCATGCGCCTGATGAAAAAACGCAAAATCGAGCTGCGCCAACTGAATGCCGGGCGTTATGCCTCGGGTTTGCGCAAAGTGGTGCGCACCCATGAACCGGTCAAATTGGTGGACACGCTGGTGGTAGGCGCGTTCATCGAAGCGCGCAGTTGCGAGCGTTTCGAAGCTCTGGTGCCGCATTTGGACGAAGAACTCGGCAAGTTCTACTTCGGCTTGCTGAAAAGCGAAGCCCGGCACTTCCAGGGCTACCTGAAACTGGCCTACCAGTACGGTGACGCCAAGGATGTCGCCCAAGTGATCGAGCGGGTGAGGGCGGCCGAGCAGGAGCTGATCGAGTCACCCGACGTCGAGTTCCGCTTTCACAGTGGCGTGCCAGCCTGACGCCACGGCCACGCCGATCAGCGCGGTGATTCCGGTCAGCAGCAGGATCACCGTCTGCGTGCCCAGGGGCGCCGCCGCCACGGCGATCAGCAAACCGGCCAATGGCTGGGCCAGGTTGTTGAACAGGGTGATCACGCCCACCGTCTTGCCAAAATCCTGCACCGGGATCACCCGTTGCCGGGTGCTGCGCATGTACACGTTGAACATCTTGTCGAAGCCGGTCACCAGCAGGAACCCCAGGGTGTAGGCCCAGAGATTGGGGCTGATCGCCATGATCAGCGCGCCCACGGCAATCATCGAATACGACAGGCCGCCCAGCACCTTCAGGGGCAATGTGGCGCGCGCCAGGTAAAACAGGATGGCGATGGTTACCCCGGCACCGGCCGCCTGCAGCACGGCATAGCCATCCTTGCCCGCGCCAAACTGGCCGGTGACCATCGCCGCCGAAGTCGCCAGGGTCACGCCGATGATCAGGTTCACGCCCACCGCCAGGGTGATCACGCGTTTCAACTCCGCCAGGTTGCGGATATGCCCCAGCGCCGTGCGCAGCGGCTGCAGCCAGATATCCCGATGCTGCACAAAGACTTGCAGGTTCACCGTGCTGTTGCGTTGCCACACGCGCATCGCCACGTCGGCCATCACAAACAACCCAGCCACCCCCAGTACCACGAGGTGCCAAGGCCACACCTCCAGCATCAGCGCCGCCACCAGCGGGCCCAGCACCAGCCCGCTCTGGTCGGCGATTTGCGAGTAGGACAGGGTCTTGGCATAGCTGTATTGCGAGAATACATGGGGCATCAGCACTTCTCGGGCCATGATGCCCTGGGTGGTCAACACCCCGCACAGCGCCGAGAGCAGCACGATCCAGTGGATACCCTCGAACAGGCCGTACAGCGTCACCGCCATCACGCAGGCCAGTGCCCGATACACCTGGCTGATATGCAGGATGCGCGCGGGCGGGTACTTGTCGCACAATGCCCCGCACACCGGAAATGCCAGGTAGCGCGGCAGTGACTCGACAAAAAATGCCAGGCCGGCCCAGGAAACGCTCCCGGTACTCTGGAACACGATCAACGGCACGATAAACAGCAGAATCTGGTCTGCCAGTCGCGACAAAAACAGCGAAACAAAGAACGCCAGGTAATCCTTGCGCATACAACTCCCTGTGAATGGCGTTAAAGAGTGCGGGGTATTTGTTAAAAACTCTTAAAAGCATGAAGCTTCGTCGGCGCGTAATGGCCAACCGCTTCAGTGCACCGGCTTGCCACCTATAATGCGCACACTTCAATTCGCGCATCCACACTGAGAATTTATGGAAAACCTGGGTCTGGGCAAGGTTCTGCTCGTCGAGGACGATGAAAAGCTGGCGGGGCTGATCGCGCACTTTCTGTCGCAACACGGTTTCGAGGTGCGTGTGGTGCACCGGGGCGATGAAGCCTTGGCAGCGTTTCTCGATTTCAAGCCGAAAATCGTCGTGCTCGACTTGATGTTGCCGGGCCAGAGCGGCCTGCACGTGTGCCGCGAAATCCGCAATGTGTCCGACACGCCCATCGTGATCCTCACCGCCAAGGAAGATGACCTGGACCACATCCTGGGCCTGGAGTCCGGTGCCGACGACTATGTGATCAAACCCATCAAGCCACCCGTGCTGCTCGCCCGTTTACGTGCCTTGCAGCGTCGCCAAGTGCCCGAGCCCACCGTGCGCGGCTTCCTGGAGTTCGGCCGTTTGTCGATTGATCGCAGCTGCCGGGTGGTCAGCCTGGGCGACGAGAAGGTCGACCTCACCACCATGGAGTTCGAGCTGCTGTGGTTGCTGGCCAGCCACTCCGGCACCATCCTGTCGCGCGACGACATCCTCAACCGCATGCGTGGCATCGCCTTCGACGGCCTCAACCGCAGCGTCGACGTTTACATCAGCAAGCTGCGCGGCAAGCTCAACGACAACCCACGGGAACCGGTGTGCATCAAGACCATCTGGGGCAAGGGCTACCTGTTCAATCCGTTTGCGTGGGAGGCCTAGATGCTACGGCTGTTTTTGCGCCTGTACGTCATCCTCGCGCTGGGGTTGGCCGGGGCGATCTGGCTGGTCAACTACACCTTCGACGAGCTGCTGCCCGAAGCCAACGAAGTCTATAACCGCGAAGCGCTGCGCGGCCCGGCTTATGGCGTGGTGGAGCAACTGCGCCCGGTGCAGGGCGCGGCCCGCGAGGCGCGCCTGGCCGAGCTGCAACCCCATTACGGCTTGCACCTCAAGCTGGTGGAACGCGATGCCATGGCCCTCAACGAGCGCGAGCAAAAGCTGCTTGCCGACGGCCAGTTGGTGGTGCGTGGCGACTTCATGGAGTTCATCACCAATATCGACGGTGGCCCGCAACTGCTGGACATCAAGCTGCCGGAAGAACCCAAGTGGTTGTACCTCTGGGCCTATAGCTTCCTCGGGGTGAGCCTGGCGATCGTGTTGTATTTCTGGGTACGCCCCCATTGGCGCGACCTGGAGCATATCCGCCTGGCCGCGCAGCGGTTTGGCGATAACGACCTGGGTTCACGCATCCTGCTGCCGCGCCGCTCCACCGTGCGCGAACTGGCCGGGCACTTCAACCAGATGGCCGAGCGCATTGAAAGCCTGATCGCCAACCAGCGTGAGCTGACCAATGCTGTCTCCCACGAGCTGCGCACGCCGATTGCGCGGTTGTCGTTCGAGCTGGACCAGCTCAAGCAACAGGCCGACCCGCGCCAGAGCCGCGAGCTGATTTCCGACATGTATGCCGACCTCGGCGAGCTGGAGGAAATGGTCTCGGAACTGTTGACCTACGCCAGCCTGGAGCGCGGCGCCACCCAAGTCACCCGCGAAAGTATCGAGGCCCACAGCTGGCTCGACAGTGTGATCGGCAGCGTGGCGCTGGAGGCCGAGGCGGCCGGTGTGCAGTTGTCGTTACGCACCTGCGAGGTGGATTTCATCCAGATCGAGCCGCGCTTCATGGCGCGTGCGGTGATCAACCTGCTGCGCAATGCCATCCGCTATGCCGAGCGCCGCGTGGAGGTGTCGCTGGTCAAGTTCGGCAGCGGCTACGAAGTGCGAGTCAACGACGATGGCCCGGGCGTACCGCTGGACGGCCGGGCCAAGATCTTCGAACCCTTCATGCGCCTGGACGCCAGCCGCGACCGCCGCACCGGCGGCTTCGGCCTGGGCCTGGCGCTGGTGCAGCGTGTCAGCCAGTGGCACGGCGGGCAGGTGGAAGTGCTGGATTCGGAGTGGGGCGGGGCATCATTCCGCATGACCTGGGCATATGCCGAGTGAATGTGTAGACGTTCTAATGTGGGGCGGGCTTGCTCGCGAATGCGGCCGATCAGTCGAAGTATCTTTGCCTGACACACCGCCTTCGCGAGCAAGCCCGCTCCCACCTATCAGGTCAGAAGGTGTACTCGACCATCCCCATCACCGACGTCTGCAACCGCCGCTCCACAATCGGGCTCTTGCCCGCTTCATCTGCCAGGTACTGCACGTCCAGCAAGGTCGAGAACTGGGTGTGTTCGCTGATTGGCACGCTCCAGGTCAGGTTCATGCCGTTGCTGATGTTGCCCGCGCCAGCCTTGTAGGCCTTGAAGCGGCTTTGCGCGGCCTGGCCGGTGGTCACGCCGTACCAGGTCTGCAAGTACTCACGGTCGCCGAAGTGGCTGCTCAGGCCAGCATCGACTGAACCATAGCGGCCTTCATACAGGTTGGTACCCAGGCTCAGCTCCAGGTGGGTATAGGCCTTGCCGGTGTCCTTGTGATCGTTTTCCTTGAGCGCATGCTCCAGGGTCGCCCCCGCGATCACGCCGCCCAGGTTGTAGCTGGCACTGACGCCCAACTGCGGGCGTGACTTGATCTCGCCCATGCCCTTGAGGCGTTTGGAGCCTGCGTGCAGGCTGTCATTTTTATCTTTGCGTGAACCGCTGGCGCCCACGTAGGCGCTGAAGCTCAGGGCATTCCCTTCATAACCCCAACCCAGGCCTTTGTCGGTGTCGAGGAAGATGCCCCAGGGGCTGACGACTTTGCCGCCCAGCACTGGCGCGGTCATGCGTTCATCGCTGCCGCTGTAGCGCGGCGCATTGGCCACGCCCGCCTTGAGGCTGTATTCCCAGTCGTCGGCGAATGCCGTGTTGGCGCCCGCAAGCAGGCACAGCGAGGTCATCGACAGGCAAAGGTTTCTTGAGCGCATCAGGGTGGTCTTCCGTATCAGAAAATCAGAGGGTTATTGGGGGAGTGCGTGCGTTTGAAGGAGTAGCCCGAAGCGCTCAAGCCGTTGACCTGGCGGCTCACGGTGTCGCCCAGGCCATAGCCGTTCCCGGCCAATACCGCGTGGGCGTTGTCGACGGGGAGCAGGATGTAGTCGGTCAGTGGCTCGTCATGCAGTTGGCCGCGAATCACCAGGAAACCTTCTTCCAGGCGCACGCTGATCCCGCTCAAGGGCGCGTCGGGCTCATGGGTATTGAGCACTTGATAGGTGCCGATGGTGTCGGCCCAGGCCAGGGGCAGGGGCGGCGGGTCGATGCGTTCGCCAATGGCAATGCGCTGGCCGTGGCTGCGGGCGGTAAGCATCTGGCGGCCCTGTACCGTCACCACATCCAGCTGCACGCGGCCCAGTTCGCCGAGGTCCTTGAGCCAGAAGCCGAGGATTTTCTTCTGCGCACGCAGCCAACCGTGATCGTCACGCAGCAGTTCGAAATCGTACCCGGCCAACTCGCCGGTCAAGCGATCAGGCTCATCCTTGATCCGGAACACCCCCCAAGCCGTCGCATAAAACCCGGCCAGGCGCTTGCGGTCGACGGCGGCCGGCACATGGCGCAGCTTGAGTCCGTGGGTGGGCGCCTGGCAGTCGTCGGCGCACACCGGGTCGCCGGTCTGGGCCTGGAGCATCAGGCGCAGGGCATCGGTGGACAACGACACCACCATGTCCTCAGCGTTGCTGTCGTTGGCCATGATGATCACGGCCAGTTGCTGGTCGGGCAGCAGGGTCAGTTGCGCGGCAAAGTCATCGCCACCGCCGCTGTGCTGGTAGGTGCGTACGCCTGCGCCAATAGGCTCGTCACCGCAGGGCGCAAGGAACCAGGCCAGGCCCACCTGGCAATCGAAATCCAGGGCGTTGCCGGTGTTTTGCTGGGTGAACATGTCGTCGATCGAGGCGCGGCTCAGCACGCGATTGCCCTTGTAGGTGCCCTGGGCGAACAGCATTTGCACGTAGTGGGCGAGGTCTTTGGGGCTGGTCCACAAACCGCCCGCCGCGAGGTCGCGCACTTGGGCGTCGGTACTGGCGACGCCATCCTCGTAACCCAACGCGCGATAGCCGAGTTCGGCGCGGGTGCCGACAAAACTCGACTGCTTCATCTCCAGCGGCTTGAGCAGGCTGTTTTGCAATTGGGCCTCAAAGCTTTTGCCGCTGCTGCGCTCGATGGCGGCGCCGACCAGCGAGTACCCGAGGTTGGAATAGGCTACCTGGGAGCCGGGTGGGCTGCTCAGCCACACCCCTGATATGCGCGCCGGCATCTGGCCCATGGCAAAGCTGCTGCGCAGGTCACGCAGGTGTTCGCTGGGCAAGCCGGATTGGTGGCTGAGCAATCGGCGCAGGGTGATATCGCGGTCAGCGGCAGCCTGGTCGGTGTGAAAGCGCGAACGCACGTAGAACTCGCGCAGGGTCTGCTGGATCGGCGCATCCAGGGCCAGGCGTTGTTGTTCCACCAGTTGCAGGGCCGCCGTGGCGGTCAGCAGCTTGGAGATGCCCCCGGCGCGAAAGGCCGTATTGGGCGTGACCGGTACACCCTGGCTTTTGTCAGCCAGGCCAAAGCCACGGGCCCAGATCAGCTCCTGGCCATTGACCAGGGCAATGGACAGACCGGGCACATTCTCCCGGGCCATGTCCCGTGGAATGCGGGTTTGCAGGTAACGGATGATCGCGCTGTAGTCACCCTTGGGAATCGGCGGCGGGGCAGGCGGTTGCCCATGGCACCCGATACTGCCCAGCAGGCAACCCAGCAGTGGAATACCGCGCAATGTGCGAAACATGAAGAGCACCCGGATGGTGATGTGGATGCTCGAATGCTAGGGCCGTGCCCGCCCACAATCTTTGAGAGCTTTGTCGGGAAACTGTCAAAGACTGTTAACGGGCCAATCCCAATCGCGCATGCCACTGGGCGATGGACTCCTCGGGGTATTCGTCGAATTGCAGGTCGCCCTTGCGCACGCTCACTTCAACCCAGGGTGCCTTGGAGCCCAGCATCAAGTGGGTGTGCTCCGGCGGCACCGGCAACGGCGTGTCGATGGCCGAGGCAAACGGGTGGATCAGCTCCGGCCACTCGGGGCTGAACAACCACAAGGCACTGGCGCACTGCGAGCAGAAGTGTCGCTCGGCCGTGCTCGCATGGGCGCGGCTGGCGCCGTCTGGCTTGAGCTTGGCGTGGTAGATCGAAATGTATTTTCGCCCGCGTACTTTAAGGCTTGAAGCGTCGCCGCCCAGGTTGATCGCGTAGCCGCCACCGCCCCCGGTCTTGCGACAGATCGAGCAATAGCAACGCTGGTAAGGGTAGGGGTGGGCGCTGGTGAGGCTGAACGTCACGGCGCCGCAATGGCAGGATCCTTCTAAATGCATGGCTGTCTCCTTTGGCAAGGTGACTGTTGAGCTTAGGCGCTCTCGGGCATCAAGGTGGCGATCAACGCGCGGATCGTCCCCGGCAAGGCTTCCAGCTCGCGCACCAGGATGCTGCGCTCGCGAATCGCCCAGGGCTCATCCAGCTTGACCGCCACCAGTTGCATGGTCCGGCTGTGCCGCACGGCGGCAGACTCCGGAATGATCCCGATGCCTACACCGGCCTCGACCATCCGGCAGATCGCCTCGAAACTCGACACCTGGATACGCAGCGACAAATGCTTGCCGATACGCTCCACGTGTTCACGCAAAAAACTCAACAGCGTGCTGCCTTCATGCAGGCCGATGTGCTGGTAGGCGAGGGTCTGTTCCAGGGTGACTTTGGCGTGGCCAGCCAAGGGATGGTCCACGGGTACCATCAGCACCAGTTCGTCGGTGCTGAAATGCAGCACCTGCAAACCTGCCGCTTCCACGGGGCCGGCGATGATGCCCATGTCGCTGGTGCCGTCCAGCACGCCGCGCACGATATCTCGGGACAGGCGCTCCTGCAGGTCCACCGTCACCCCGGGGCGCTTGGACAAGAAACCCGCCAGCACTTCCGGCAGGAACTCGGTGACGGCCGTGGTGTTGGCGAAGATGCGGATGTGCCCGGCCGAATCCACGCCGTACTGGGTGAACTCGCTTTTGAGGTAATCCACCTGGCGCATGATCAACCGCGCATGGTGCAGCAGCCGCTCGCCGGCCGGGGTGATCTCCACGCCCCGGCTGTCACGGTAGAGCAGGCGCGTGTCCAACTGGCCTTCCAGCGCCTTGATCCGCGCACTCGCGGCGGCCGGCGAAAGAAACGCCCGCTTGGCGCCCTGGGTGAGGCTGGGGGATTCGGCGATATGGATAAACAGGCGCAGGTCAGCAAGATCGAAGTGCATGGCGGCTCCAGGTTGAACATGACTCTCATCACAATGGAGATCTCATTGTGGGAGCAGGCTTGCTCGCGAAGGCGGTGTCTCAGTCAATGAATGTGTATCGGGCAAACCGCTTTCGCGAGCAAGCCCGCTCCCACAGGGAATCGCCTCGTACATAAGAGTGGCGTTCAGCATAACCGAACGCTGGTTTATTGAAATGCAAATTCTCAGAACGGGCACGCGCTTGCATGATCCGGGGCAGACACCCACTGCCAGAGGACCTGCACCCGATGAGCGCCACAGACTGGATCGGCCGAAGCGAAACCGCCCACGACCATTTGAGCCATAACCTGCTCAAACGCATTGCCGCCACGTTCGGTGAGCCAGTGCCTGAAGACGGTGCGCCCGTGCCCCCGCTGTGGCAGTGGTGTTTTTTCCAGGACCCAGTGCCAGAAGCAGCGCTGGGCAGAGACGGCCATCCGGCCCGAGGCGGCTTCCTGCCACCGGCTGACAACCGCAACCGTATGTGGGCCGGTGGGCGCCTCGAATTCCTGCACCCCCTGCGTGCCGGCGAAGCGGCCACCCGCGTATCCACCATCACCCGGGTCGAAGAAAAGGCCGGTCGCAGCGGTTCGCTGTTGTTCGTCACCGTGCGCCACGACTACTCCCAGCAAGGTCGCCTGGCCATCCGCGAAGAACAGGACATCGTCTACCGCGAGCCCACGCCACCCAAGCAGGGCAGCGGTGAGGCGCTGGCGGCCGGCGAATGGCGCGAAGCCGTCGAGCCCACCCCCACCTTGCTGTTTCGCTACAGCGCCGTGACCTTCAACGGCCACCGCATTCACTACGACTACCCCTATGTCACCGGCACGGAAGGCTACGCCGGGCTGGTGGTGCACGGGCCGCTGATCGCCACCTTGAACCTGCGTGCCTTCTGCCGTGCCCACCCCGACAAGACCTTGCGCCGTTTCGCCTATCGCGGTGTGCGCCCGCTGATCGCGCCGCAGGCCTTTGAAGTGGGCGGGCGCCTCACTGAAACCGGCGTTGCCGAGCTGTGGGCCGGTAACGGCGATGGCCTGGCGCAGACCGCACACGTGCATTTCGAATAATCAAAGAACAACAGGCGGAGAGCCGTTAATGAACCCCCATGACAATGAAGAACTCAACGCCATCCGCGAAGGCGTGCGCGCCTTGTGCGCCGAATTCGATGCCGCCTACTGGCGCAAGATCGATGAAGAAAAAGGCTTCCCGGAAGCCTTCGTCAAGGCCCTGACCGACGCCGGCTGGCTGTCGGCGATGATCCCCGAAGCGTACGGCGGTTCCGGCCTGGGCCTGGCCGAAGCCTCGGTGATCCTTGAAGAGGTCAACCGTTGCGGCGGCAACTCCGGCACCGTGCATGGCCAGATGTACAACATGTTCACCCTGTTGCGTCATGGCAGCGAAGCGCAAAAAAGTTTCTACCTGCCCAAGCTGGCCAGCGGCGAATTGCGCCTGCAGTCGATGGGCGTCACCGAGCCCACCACCGGCACCGACACCACCAAGATCAAGACCACCGCGATCAAGCGCGGCGACAAGTACGTGATCAATGGCCAGAAGGTGTGGATCTCACGCATCCAGCATTCCGACCTTATGATCCTGCTGGCGCGCACCACGCCGTTGGCCGAGGTGAAGAAAAAGTCCGAAGGCATGTCGATCTTCCTGGTGGACCTGCGCGAGGCCATCGGCAACGGCCTCACCGTGCAACCCATCGCCAACATGGTCAACCATGAAACCAACGAGCTGTTCTTCGACAACCTGGAGTTGCCCGCCGACAGCCTGATTGGCGAGGAGGGCAAGGGCTTCAAGTACATCCTTGACGGCCTCAATGCCGAGCGCACGCTGATCGCTGCCGAATGCATCGGTGACGGCCGCTGGTTCATCGAAAAAGCCAGCGCCTATGCCCGCGACCGCGTGGTGTTTGGCCGGCCTATCGGGCAGAACCAAGGCGTGCAGTTCCCAATTGCCGAAGCCCATATCGAAATCGAAGCGGCCGACCTGATGCGCTGGCGTGCCTGCGAGGAATACGACAGCGGCCGCAATGCCGGAGCCAGCGCCAATATGGCCAAGTACCTGGCGGCCAAGGCATCGTGGGAAGCGGCCAACGCCTGCCTGCAAACCCACGGCGGCTTCGGGTTTGCCTGCGAGTACGACGTGGAGCGCAAATTCCGCGAGACCCGCCTGTACCAGGTGGCGCCGATCTCCACCAACCTGATCCTGTCCTACGTGGCCGAGCACCTGCTCGAACTGCCACGCAGCTTCTGAGGGCCCGACCATGAGCCATACCCAAGCGCTGTGCCGGTTCCTCGCCGCATTGAATTACGAGCAATTGCCTGACGCCGTGCTGGCGCGCACCGAAGACCTGTACCTGGACTGGTTGGCCTCGGCCCTGGCCAGTAAAGGTGCGCACCCGATCCCGTTGTTCGAACGTTATGCGCAGAAGATGGGCCCTGCCAGTGGCCCAGCCCAAGTGATCGTCAGTGGCGGCAGCAGCAGCGCCTATTTCGCTGCGCTGGTCAACGGTGCGTCGTCCCACCTGGTGGAGCAGGACGACCTGCACAACAGCTCGGTGCTGCACCCGGCCACCGTGGTGTTTCCGGCGGCGTTGGCCGCAGCACAAGACCTCGGCAAATCCGGCCGCGACCTGCTGCTGGCATCGGTAGCCGGCTATGAAGCGGGCATTCGCATCGGCGAATTCATGGGGCGTTCCCATTACCGCATCTTCCACACCACGGCCACCGTCGGCACGCTCGCAGCTGCCGTGGCCGTGGGCAAGCTGCTGGGTTTCAACGAAGAACAATTCATCAACCTGCTCGGCAGCGCCGGCACCCAGGCCGCAGGGCTGTGGGAGTTCCTGCGCGATGCCGCCGACTCCAAGCAACTGCACACGGCCAAAGCGGCGGCGGATGGGTTGCTGGCCGCTTACCTGACGGCCGACGGGCTGACCGGTGCGCGCAATATCCTGGAAGGTGACCAGGGCTTGGCCGCAGGCATGTCCACGGATGCCGAACCTGCCAAGCTGTCCGCCGACCTCGGTAGCCGTTGGGCGCTGTTGGAAACCTCGTTCAAGTTCCACGCCTCGTGCCGCCACACCCACCCGGCCGCCGATGCCTTGCTCGGCCTGATGCAACGCGAAGGCCTGCACGCCGAGCAGATTGCACGCGTGCAAACCCATGTGCACCAAGGCGCCATCGACGTGCTGGGCCGCGTGAAGGTGCCGGCCTCGGTGCACCAGGCCAAGTTCTCCATGGGCACCGTGCTCGGCCTGATCGCTGTGCATGGCAAGGCGGGCCTCACTGAGTTTCACGAACTGGCGTTGAACGACCCGGCTGTCGCTACCTTTCGCGACAAGGTCAGTATGACCCTCGACCCCGAAGTCGATGGCGCCTACCCGCAGCGCTGGCTCGGCCGCGTCACCGTCACCACCACGGATGGCCGCACGCTGCGTGGTGCCATCGACGAGCCCAAGGGCGACCCGGGCAACACCCTGAGCCGGGCAGAGCTGGCGGACAAATTCCAGCGACTCATCCACTTCAGCGCTGCCCGCACCCCGGCCCAAGCCAACGCCCTGATCGAGAAGGTCTGGGACTTGCGCAACGCCGCGTCCATGGCCCACTGGCTTTGAGGGATCATCATGACTAACCAACGACCACTGGACGGCATCACCGTCATCAGCCTGGAACATGCGATTGCCGCGCCATTCTGCACCCGCCAATTGGCGGACCTGGGGGCTCGGGTGATCAAGGTGGAGCGCCCGGGCGCCGGCGATTTTGCCCGAGGCTACGACGAGCGCGTGCGCGGCCTGGCCTCGCATTTCGTGTGGACCAACCGCTCCAAGGAAAGCCTGACCCTGGACCTCAAGCAGGACGAGGCGGGCGCGATTCTCGAGACCCTGCTGGCCGACGCCGACGTGCTGGTGCAGAACTTGGCGCCCGGCGCAGCGGCGCGCATGGGCCTGTCGTTCGAGGCGCTGCATGAGCGTTTTCCACGGTTGATCGTCTGCGACATTTCCGGCTATGGCGAAGGCGGACCGTATGAAAAGAAGAAGGCCTACGACCTGCTGATCCAGAGCGAAGGCGGCTTTCTGTCGGTGACGGGCGGGCCGGGCGAAGACCAGATGGCCAAGGCCGGCTGCTCCATCGCCGACATCTCGGCGGGCATGTACGCCTACACCGGCATCCTCTCGGCCTTGTTGTTGCGCGGCAAAACCGGCAAGGGCAGCCGCATCGACGTGAGCATGCTGGAAAGCCTGGTGGAGTGGATGGGCTACCCGATGTACTACGCGTTCGACGGCGCGCCGCAGCCACCACGTGCGGGCGCCGCGCATTCGACGATCTACCCCTATGGGCCGTTTCCCACCGGCGACGGCGGCACGGTGATGCTCGGTTTGCAGAATGAACGCGAGTGGGCGGCGTTCTGCGACAAGGTGCTGCTCACGCCGGAACTGGCGACGGATGAGCGTTTCTCGGCGAACTTCAAGCGCTCGGCCAACCGCGAGGTGCTGCGCCAGATCATCGTCGACCGCTTTGCGCAGCTCGATGCCGAGGCCGTGATCCAGCGCCTGGAGGAGGCGCAGATTGCCAGTGCACGGGTCAACGACATGCAGGGCGTGTGGGAGCACCCGCAGCTCAAGGCCCGCGACAGCTGGCGTGAGGTTGATAGCCCGGCCGGGCCGTTGCCTTCGCTGCTGCCGCCGGCACGCAACGCGGCGTTCACCCCGCGCATGGACGCCGTACCGGCACTGGGGCAACACAGCCAGGCCATCCTCGACAGGCTCGGTTACAGCGCCGACGCCATCGAAACCCTGAAAACCCGCGGCGTCATCTGACCCGCATCCCCTTTGTAGGCGCCGGCAAGCCGGCTCCTACGGGGGCTGTGATAACAAGGAAATTCTGTGATGCCCAAGCCATTAGTGCGCTCTGCGCTGTTTGTACCCGGCAGCCGCCCGGAACGATTTTCCAAAGCCTTGGCCAGTGGTGCCGATGCGGTGATCGTGGATTTCGAAGACGCGGTGGAAGAACCCCTCAAGCGCCAGGCACGGGACAATCTCGGGGCCTTTCTCAGCGCCAACCCGGCGGCCCAGGTCTGGGTGCGCATCAACGCGCCGGAACATGCCGAGCACTTTGAGGACGTGGCGTTCTGTAAAGCCCACCCGAATGTGGCGGGTGTGCTGTTGCCGAAGGTCGAAAGCGCAGCCCAGGTGGCGGTGGTGGCCGCCACCGGCAAAGTGATCTGGCCGATCATCGAAAGTGCACGGGGCTTGCTGGCCGTGGCCGAGATCGCCCACGCCCCTCAGGTGGAGCGCCTGTCGTTCGGCGGCCTGGACCTGGCGCTGGACCTGAACCTGAGCAGCCATTCACCGGCCGCCCAGTTCGCCCTGGACCAGGCGCGCCTGGCGCTGATCGTACATTCCCGCGCAGCCGGGTTAGTGGCGCCGCTGGACGGCGTGCACCCGGCCATCGACGACCCCGAGGGCCTGCGCCGCTCGATCCGGCACGCCTATGAAATGGGCTTTGCCGGGGCGCTGTGTATTCATCCCAAGCAGGTGGCGGTGATTCATGAGGCGCTGGCGCCCAGTGCCGAGGATCTGGCCTGGGCTAAGCGCGTGGTGGAAGGCGGCGCCAGCGGGGCAGGCGCCTACCAGATCGATGGGCAGATGGTGGATGCACCGGTGTTGCTGCGTGCCCAAAGATTGCTGGCCGCCCAGATCTGACTGACACCACCTACTCAAAAACTGTGGGATCTCCATTGTTCTTTGGATTGGTGTTCGGCCAGGCCGAACGCAGGTATCAAAAAATCGAAATTCACTACACGCGCCACATCAGGCACCTTGCCCTACAACACAACAATAAGAAGGTGATTTCCCATGCTCAAGCTTTCCCGGGCGCTGCTGTGCGCCGCCACCTTGTTTGCCGCGGGCCTGGCCCAGGCGGCGGACCCGATTGTCATCAAGTTCGCCCACGTCGTCGCCGAAAACACCCCTAAAGGCCAAGGTGCGCTGCTGTTCAAAAAGCTCGCGGAAGAACGCCTGCCGGGCCGAGTGAAAGTCGAGGTGTACCCCAACTCGTCGCTGTTCGGCGATGGCAAGGAAATGGAAGCGCTGCTGCTGGGGGATGTGCAGATGCTGGCGCCGTCCCTGGCCAAGTTCGAGCAATACACCAAGCAAGTGCAGATCTACGATTTGCCGTTTCTGTTCAACGACCTGGCGGCCGTCGACCGCTTCCAGGCGGCCCAGGGCAAGGCGCTGCTGACCTCCATGCAGGACAAGAACATCCTCGGCCTGGCCTATTGGCACAACGGCCTCAAGCAATTGTCGTCGAACAAGGCCCTGCATGAACCTAAGGATGCCCGGGGCCTGAAATTCCGCGTGCAGGCGTCCAGCGTGCTCGAAGAACAGTTCAAGGCGATCCGCGCCAACCCGCGCAAGATGAGCTTTGCCGAGGTGTACCAAGGCTTGCAGACCGGCAGCGTGAATGGCACCGAGAACACCTGGTCGAACTATGAAAGCCAGAAGGTCAACGAAGTGCAGAAGTACTTCACCGAGTCCAACCATGGCTTGATCGACTACATGGTGATCACCAACGCCAAGTTCTGGAACGGCCTGCCACCGGATATCCGCACCACCCTGGAGCAGATCATGGCCGAGGTCACCGTCGAGGTGAACAAACAGGCCGAAGCGCTGAACCAGTCGGCCAAGCAAAAGATCATCGACGCCAAGACCAGCGAAATCATCGAGCTGACCCCCGAGCAACGCCAGCTCTGGCGCGAAGCCATGCGCCCGGTGTGGCAGAAGTTCGAGGGTGAGATCGGCGCTGACCTGATCAAGGCGGCGGACGCCTCCAACCAGTGATTCCGGGTTGTACCGAGATCCAATGTGGGAGCGGGCTTGCTCGCGAATGCAGTCTGTCAGTTGATAGAACTGGTGACTGACACACCGCTTTCGCGAGCAAGCCCGCTCCCACATTTAGCTCCGGCTTACACCCTGAGCCTTGCACAATCCATCTCTTTTACGCGAGGTTTTGCCATGCAAACGCTAAGGCGCGTCTGGGAGCACCTGGAGGAAGGTTTTATCGCTTTCCTGCTGGCCGCCATGACCCTGGTGACGTTCGTCTACGTCATGCTCAACAACATCTACACGCTGTTCTTTGCCCTGGCTGACAAGTGGGCGTTCAGCAGCGGCTTCTTCAACGCCCTGGGCGACGGCACCATGACCTGGGCCCAGGACATGACCTGGAGCGTGGCACTGACCAAGGCCATGTTCGGCTGGCTGATTTTCTTTGGCATTTCCTACGGCGTGCGCACCGCTGGCCACCTGGGGGTGGACGCGCTGGTCAAGCTGACCAAGCGCCCGGTGCAGCGCATCCTCGGCATGCTCGCCTGCCTGTGCTGCCTGGCCTATGCCGGGCTGTTCATGCTCGCCAGTTACAAGTGGGTGAGCGCCGTGATGACCGCCCACATCGGCGCCGAAGACCTCGACCAATACGGCGTCGACGTCGGCGACATCGTGCTGATCGTGCCCATCGGTTTTGCCATGGTGTTCATCCGCTACCTGGAAATTTTCTACCGCATCTTCACCCACCGTCAGGTCGGGTTGGGGCTGGCCGATGAAGCCGGTGAGGCCAGCAAGTTGGCCGGCAGCCATGAGGAGCGTCACTGATGGCCGTGCTCTGTCTGTTTCTGCTGTTGTTCGTGTTCATGTTCCTCGGCGTGCCGATCGCGATTTCCCTCGGCTTGTCCGGCGCGGTGTCGATCCTGATGTTCAGCCAGGACTCGGTGAGTTCCCTGGCGATCAAGCTGTTTGAAACCTCTGACGCCTACACCTTCCTGGCGATTCCGTTCTTCCTGCTGTCCGGTGCGTTCATGACCACTGGCGGCGTGGCGCAGCGGCTGATCGACTTTGCCAACGCCTGCGTCGGGCATATTCGCGGCGGCCTGGCGATTGCCGCGGTGCTGGCGTGCATGCTGTTTGCGGCGCTGTCCGGTTCGTCACCGGCGACGGTGGCGGCGGTGGGCTCGATTGCCGTGGCGGGCATGGTGCGTTCCGGTTACCCGAAGGAGTTCGGCGCGGGGATCATCTGTAACGCCGGTACTTTAGGCATCCTGATTCCGCCGTCGATTGTGATGGTGGTGTATTCGGCGGCCACCGAGACCTCGGTGGGCAAGCTGTTCATGGCGGGTGTCATCCCGGGGCTGTTGCTGGGCTTGATGCTGATGGTGGCGATCTACATCGTCGCGCGCATCAAGAAGCTGCCGGCCCAGCCACGGGCGACCTTCCGCGAGTGGCTGACCTGCGCACGCCGGGCGTTCTGGGGCTTGCTGCTGCTGGTGATTATCCTCGGCGGTATCTACAGCGGCATGTTCACCCCGACCGAAGCGGCGGCGGTGGCGGCGGTGTACTCGGCGTTCGTGGCCTTGTTCATCTACAAGGACATGAAGTTCCGTGACTGCCCCAAGGTGCTGCTGGAGTCCGGGCGCCTGGCGATCATGCTGATGTTCATCATCGCCAATGCCATGCTGTTTGCCCACGTACTGACCACCGAGCAGATCCCTCAGGAAATCACCGCGTGGGTGATCTCCGAAGGGCTGACGCCGATCGGCTTCCTGATCATGGTCAACGTGGTGCTGCTGGTGGCGGGCAGCTTCATGGAACCGTCCGCCATCGTGCTGATCCTGGCACCGATCTTCTTCCCGATTGCCATGAAGCTGGGCATTGACCCGATTCACCTGGGCATCGTGATGGTGGTGAACATGGAGATCGGCCTGGTACACCCACCGGTGGGGTTGAACCTGTTCGTGACATCCGCCGTGACCGGGCTGAGCCTGGGGCAGACCATCCGTGCGGCGCTGCCGTGGCTGATGATTTTGCTGGTGTTCCTGATCATGGTCACCTACCTGCCGTTCATCTCGCTGGCGTTGCCGCACTGGCTCGGCATGTAACTCGCGCCCCAAACAATGTGGGAGCCGGGCAAGCCCGGCTCCCACATTTAGTTGTTGTTCGACGTTAGTGGTCGAGCGCGCTCAAGATCGCATGGGCCAACTTCACCCGCTCCGCATTCGGGTAGTTCTTGTTCGCCAGGATCACCACACCTATATCCTTGCTCGGCACAAACGCCACGTACGCACCAAAGCCTGAGGTGGAACCGGTTTTGTTGTACAGCACGTTGGCGGGTTGCACCTGCGGTGTCGCGAGCCAATTGGCCTTGTGCGGCTCCATGGCCATCGGCGTGGAGTTGCCATCGATCAATGCCTGCAGCGTGATCGGATAGGCGTAGTACTCCCAGCCGAGACCCTGGGTCATGCCGTTGACGGTGTAGTAACCGGTATGCGTGGTGGCGATGGCTTGTTGCAGAGGTTTTGCCAGCGTCTCAGTGTGCATGTTGACCATCACGTAGCGCGCCATGTCTTGGGTGCTGGTCTTGATGCCATAGGCTTCACTGTCCAGCGCACCGGGGCCGACACGTACAGGTTTGTGCTGCTTGTCGTAGCCCTGGGCATACTGGCCGGCCTTTTCGGCGGGGACGCTGACATGGGTGTTCTTCAGGCCCAGCTTCGGCAACAGGGTGCGTTCCATGGCCACGTTGAATGGCTGATGAAGGCTTTGCGCGGCAAGGTAGCCGAACAAGCCGATGCTCGGGTTGGAGTACAGCCGCTGGACGCCGGGTGCGTAAGTGGGTTTCCAGTGCTGGAAGTAGCCGAGCATGGCGCCCGCATTGTCGGCGGCATCCGGAAACTGCAGTGGCAGGCCCCCGGGCGTGTAGGTGGCCAGTTGCAGCAGGCTGATACGGTCAAATGCGCTGCCATAGAGGGTGGGCAGGTACTGGCTGGCGTTGTCGGTCAATTTGAGTTTGCCCGTGGCCTGGGCATAGCCGCCGAGGGTGGCGGTAAAGGTTTTGCTGACGGAACCGATTTCAAACAGGGTGTTCTCGGTGACAGGCTGTTGGGTGCTTTTAGAGGCCACGCCGTAGTTAAAGTATTGCGCCTGCCCATTTTTCACCACCGCCACCGACAGGCCGGCAATGCCTTGTTGCTGCATCAGCGGTTCAACGCGGCTGTCGACGACCTGGCGCAGGCCCGTGTCCGCCATGCAGCTGCCGCTTGCGAGCAATAACGCCGAAATCATTAAGGCGTGTACGTTACGATTCATGCTGATTCGCTTCCCTATAAAAACGCAATGAGAGGATGGCCTGCGCAGGCGCCGCAAATCTAGGTAGATTTCAGCCGTGGGGCAAACGATGATATCTCGCACCAGCCATTAGATAAATTTGGGTCAGACATGCTGCGTTCCCATCTTCCCCTCAACGCCCTGCGTGCCTTTGAGGCTTCCGCCCGGCATTTGAGCTTCACCCGGGCCGCCATCGAGTTGTGCGTCACCCAGGCCGCGGTCAGCCATCAGGTCAAGAGCCTGGAGGCCCAGTTGAACGTCACCCTGTTCAAGCGCCTGCCCCGAGGCTTGATGCTGACCAGCGAAGGCGAAACCTTGCTGCCGGTGGTGCGCGAGTCCTTCGACCGCATTGCCCAGACCCTCAGCCAGTTCGAAGGCGGCCACTACCGCGAAGTGCTCACCGTGGGCGCGGTCGGCACCTTTACCGTGGGCTGGCTACTGCCGCGCCTGGCGGATTTCCAGGCGCGCTACCCCTTTATCGACCTGCGCCTGTCCACCCACAACAACCGCGTCGACGTCGCCGCCGAAGGGCTCGACTACGCCATCCGTTTCGGCGCCGGTGCCTGGCACGGCACAGACGCCTGCCAACTGCTCGAAGCCCCGCTGACCGTGCTGTGCGTCCCTCAATTGGCCGAGCAGCTGCACACGCCCGCCGACCTGTTGAAACATACGCTGCTGCGCTCCTACCGTGCCGATGAGTGGACCCAATGGTTCCACGCCGCCGGCTTGCCCGCCGACACGCCTGTGCCGCGCAGCATCATGTTCGACTCCTCCCTGGCGATGATGGAAGCCGCGCTGCAAGGCATCGGCGTGGCCCTGGCCCCGGCGATGATGTTTTCGCGGCAGTTGGAAAACGATGCGATCCGCCAGCCGTTCGACGTGGGCATCACCACCGGCAGTTACTGGCTGACGCGTTTGCAGTCACGGGCAGAGACGCCGGCGATGTCGGCCTTCAAGGGCTGGCTGACGGAAGTCATCGGGCAGGCATGAAATTTTATTCGTGAAACAAAATGAAACATTTGTGCCGGGCTAACCTCTACCGTACCCCGACCTGAGTGCATTCATGAAAAGTCCGCGTCCCTCCGCCCGCATCCCTCACCTCACTCAACTGCGTAACCTGAAAATGGCGCGTTCCGCCCACGCCTACGTGCGTGGCAGCACCGTGCAGTTCTACGAGTGGCTGCACAGCCAGCGCGGCCGGCGCTTGCCCCATGGCCCGGCGATCTGGATCTGCGGCGATTGCCACGCGGGCAACCTGGGGCCGACCGGGGACACCAAGGGTCGTATCGACATGCATATCCGTGACCTTGACCAGACCGTGATCGGTAACCCGGCCCATGACCTGGTGCGCCTGGCGCTCTCATTGGCCACGGCGGCGCGTGGCTCGGACCTGCCCGGCGTGACCACCGCACGCATGCTTGAAGAAATGATGGTGGGTTACGAGCAGGCTTTCAAAGACAAGCCTGATGAAGTGCCACCGCGCCCGTCCCAGGTCAAGGCGGGTATGCGCAGTGCGGTAGAGCGCACCTGGAAAAACCTGGCGCGTGAACGCATCGAAAATGCCCGGCCGACGATTCCGTTGGGCAAGCATTTCTGGTCGTTGTCGCGGGCAGAAAAAAGCGCGCTGGCCAGCGTCTGCGCTTCGGACGAGATCCACCAGTTGGTCACCTCTCTTAAGGGCCGCCCCAAGGACGCCAAGGTCGAACTGCTGGACTCGGCCTATTGGGTCAAGGGCTGCAGCTCCCTGGGCCTGTTGCGGTATGCCGTGCTGTTGGGCGTGGGCGACAAGGATGATCAAGAATACTGCCTGATCGACATCAAGGAAGCCGTCGGCGCCGCTGCGCCCCGTGCCCCGCGCGCGAAGATGCCACGGGACAACGGTCGTCGCGTGGTGGAGGGCGCCCGCCAGCTGTCCCCCGGACTTGGCGAGCGCATGGTCGCCACGCGGTTTCTGGACCACGGTTTTTTCATCCGCGAACTGCTGCCCCAGGACATGAAGTTGGAGCTCGATGAGCTGAGTGAAATCGATGCCATGCACGCGGCCGGTTACCTGGCGCGAGTGGTGGGGATTGCCCATGCCCGGCAGATGGACCGCGACACACGCAAGGACTGGATGGCAGTGCTGCAGGAAAACCGCTCCAAACAGCTGGATGCGCCGTCGTGGTTATGGACCAGCGTGGTGCAGTTGGTGGGCAGCCATGAGCAGGGGTATCTCAACCATTGCCGGCGGTATGCCCTGGAACACTAATCTTGAGGACAACGACGTTCAAATGTGGGACCGGGCTTGCTCGCGAATGCGGTGGATCAGCTGCATCTTCAGAGACTGACGAACCGCATTCGCGAGCAAGCCCGCTCCCACATGTTTGATTGCAACTAGGCCAGGTATTTGCGAAACCAGCCCAAAGTCCGTTCCCACGCCAGGTTCGCCGCCGCTTCGTCATAACGCGGCGTCGAGTCGTTATGGAAACCGTGGTTGGCCCCCTTGTAGATAAACGCCTCGTACGTGGTGCCTGCCGCCTTCAAGGCCTTCTCATACGCCGGCCAACCTTCATTGATCCGTGTATCCAACTCGCCGTAGTGCAGCATGATCGGCGCCTTGATGCGTGGCACGTCCTTGGCCGCTGGCTGGCGCCCGTAGAACGACACCGCGGCGCCCAGTTCCGGGTAGGCCACCGCCGCCGCATTGGTCACGCCGCCGCCATAGCAAAAGCCGGTGATGCCGACTTTGCCGGTGCTGCTGTCGTGGTGCATCAGCCATTCGATGGCGGCGAAAAAGTCGTTCATCAGCTTTTCGGGGTCGACTTTCTGTTGCAGTTCCACGCCTTTTTCATCGTTGCCCGGATAGCCGCCCACCGAGGTCAGGCCATCCGGCGCCAGGGCGATGAAGCCGGCCTTGGCCAGGCGCCGCGCCACGTCTTCGATATAGGGATTCAGGCCACGGTTTTCATGCACCACCACCACGGCCGGCAGCTTGCCGCTGGCCTTGGCCGGGCGCACCAGGTAGCCGCGCACCGTGCCGTTGCCCTTGGGCGAGGGGTAGGTGATGTAGTCGGCGACGATGTCCGGGTCGGTGAACTTCACCTGTTCGGCCAGGGCGTAGTTGGGGCTCAGGGCGGCGAGCAGGGCCGAGGCGGTGAGGCCGCCAAAGGTGAACAGCGCAGCGCGGTCGAGAAATTCACGGCGGTTGATCTTGCCGTGGGCGTAGCCGTCGTAGAGTTCCAGCAATTCGGGGGCAAAGTCTTTCGCGGTAAGACGAGTCATCGGTGCAATCCTCGATTAGCGGTGGCCGTCAATGTAGACCAGGTTCAACCCTCGCGGCCATGGGCAGCGGCGGCCAACTGCGCGGTGTCGACGCGCACGAACACCGAATCGCCAATGGCCGTCAGCACGTCACCGGCGTACACCTCGCAGACCACGCGGCTCTTGCGCCCCACATCGCCTTCGACGCGGGCGCGCAAGGTCAGCGTAATGCCCATGGGTGTCGGCTTGATGAATTTGATGCCGAGGTTGCCGGTCACGCAGTCGATGCGCGGCGCACTGCCGGGCTCGCGCCCCTCGGCGCGATAGTGGTAGGCCATCGCGGTCCAGTTGGAATGGCAGTCCACCAGCATGGCGATCAGGCCGCCGTAGACCAGGTCGGGCCAGCCGGTGAATTGAGCGTCGGGCAGATGCTCGGCGATCACGTGAACGCCGTCGGCATCCCAACGGCTCTTGATGTGCAGGCCGTGCGGGTTGCTGCCGCCGCAGCCGTAGCAGATGCCTTCGGGTGCTGTGGTGTCCTGCAGGGAAGGGGCGTGCATGAGAGGTCCTTATCTTTCTGGGGCGACTACTCTGTTTAGCAGGACACGCGCCGGATGGGAATAAATCCATGACATGGGGTGTTAGCTCAGCACGTGTGTCCTTTTCTCTTGTGGAGTGTTCCCTGATGCGTCGAATGGCCCCAGTCGTCCTGCTGGCTCTTGTCTTCGGCTGGTTGTCCAGTGCCCAGGCCGTGGAGTACCAGGACGTCAACCGCACCGCCAGCCAGATCAGCTTCACCTTCCAGCAGTTTGGCCAGCGGGTGTACGGCACCTTCAGCCAGTTCGAAGGCACGTTGACGTTTGACACGCAAAAGCCCGAGGCGGGGCATGCCTTGCTCAAGATCCAGCTGGCCAGCATCGACGCCGGCAGCCCCGATGCCAATGACGAGTTGCAACGCGCCTCGTGGTTCGACACCGCGACCTATCCGGTGGGGGTCTACGAGTCCACCGGCGTCAAGGCCTTGGGCGACAACCGCTTCAAGATCAGCGGCAACCTGACGATCAAGGGCATCACCCAGCCGGTGGATATCGATGTGCTGCTCAAGGAGCAGAGCGGCATCGGCGTGTTCGACGGTGAGTTTGTGCTCAAGCGCGGCGACTTCAAGATCGGCGAGGGTGAATGGGCGGGGAACAGCGTGGTGTCCGACGCCATCAACATCAAGTTCAAGATGGTTGCGCCTCAGCGCTAGCGCGCAAACTTCTTGGCCCCGGCCACGCAGCCGATCACCGCAACGGTCACCAGCACCATGCCCAGGCTGACCTGCTCATGCAGCAGGCCGGCGGCCAGCGCCAGGCCAAAGAAGGGTTGCAGCAACTGCAACTGGCCAACGGCGGCAATGCCACCCTGGGCCAGGCCGCGGTACCAGAACACAAAGCCGATCAGCATGCTGAACAGCGACACGTAGCCCAGGCTGAGCCAGGCGGGCAGGCTGATGCCGGTGAGGCTGTGCGGCGCCAGCACCAGGCTGAACGGCACCACTATCGGCAGCGACACCACCAGTGCCCAGCAGATCACCTGCCAACCACCCAGGCTGCGCGACAGCTTGGCGCCTTCGGCGTAACCCAGGCCGCACACCAGCACGGCCAGCAGCATCAACAGGTCGCCGGCCGGCGCCGCGCTCAGGCCCTGGGCCAAGGCGTAGCCCATCACCAACAGGCTGCCGAGGACTGAAAACAGCCAGAACACCGGGCGCGGGCGTTCGCCACCGCGCAGCACGCCGAACACGGCGGTGGCCAACGGCAGCAGGCCGATAAACACGATGGAGTGCGCCGAGGTCACGTATTGCAGCGCCAAGGCGGTGAGCAGCGGAAAACCGATCACCACGCCCAGGGCTACCACTGCCAGGGGTACCCACTGGTGGCGTGCGGGGCGTTTTTCCTTGAAGGCCTTCAACAGCAGCAGTCCCAGCACAGCGGCGAGTGTGGCGCGGATCATGGTCAGGAACACCGGGTCGAACTCCATCACCGCCAGGCGCGTGGCCGGCAATGAGCCGCTGAAAATCACCACGCCGATAAAGCCGTTGATCCAACCCTGGGTGCGGGTGTCCAGGGTGCTGAGTCGTGAAGTACGTTCCATGGGGAGAGGCCCGAAAAAAGAAAGGTTGCGTGGCGCTCATCCTAGGATTGAAGATAAAGACAATCAAAGAATTGTCATGGATACATCGCCCATGCCTCGCGCTCGCTACAAGTCCTTGGTCGACGCCTTTGCCCAGAGCATTCGCTCCGGCGAAATGCCCCCCGGCACGCGCTTGCCCACCCATCGCCAACTGGCCGCCGACCACGGCCTGGCGCTGGTCACCGCGAGCCGGGTGTACACGGAATTGGAAGCCATGGGCCTGGTCAGCGGTGAAACCGGGCGCGGCACTTTCGTGCGCGAGATCGCCTTGCCGCCAGGGCAGGGCAGTGGGCAGATGACCCTGGCCACCGGCATGCTCGACCTCAACTTCAACTACCCCTCGCTGCCAGGCCAGGCGGATCTGCTGCGCAGCGCCTTGCGCCAATTGGCGTTGTCCGGCGACCTGGAAGCGCTGTTGCGATACCAGCCCCACGCCGGCCGCTTGCATGAGCGCGCAGCGGTGGCGCGTCATCTGGTGAGTCGGGGGTTGGTGGTGGAGGCCGAGCAGGTGCTGGTGGTCAGTGGCGCCCAGCATGGCTTGGCAGTCGCGATGATGACGTTGCTCAAGCCTGGGGATGTAATCGCGGTCGATGCCTTGACGTATTCGGGGTTCAAGGTGCTGGCCGAAACCTTGCACCTGGAAATCGTCGCCATCGCGGTGACGCCCAACGGCCCGGACCTGGACCATCTGCACAGCCTGTGTCGCAAGCGCCCGGTGCGGGCGGTCTACAGCATTCCCACCCTGCATAACCCGCTGGGCTGGGTGATGAGCCTGGAACAGCGCGAGCGGTTGGCGGCAATTGCTCGTGAACATAACGTGACGATCATCGAAGACGCGGCTTACGCCTTCCTGGCGGAGGATGCGCCGCCGCCGATGGCGACGCTGGCACCTGAGCGCACGGTCTATATCGGTGGGTTTTCCAAAAGCGTTGCCACCGGTTTGCGGGTCGGTTTTATCGCCGCGCCTTCAGCCTTGGTGAAGGGCCTGGAACGCACCATCATGGCCACCACCTGGAACGTGCCGGGGGTGATGAGTGCGATTGCCGTAGGCTGGATCGAAGACGGCACCGTCGCGCAGTTGGAAGCCCAAAAGCGCCAGGACGCTCAGGCTCGGCAAGCGCTGGCGGCGCAGGTGTTGAAGGGGGTGGATTACATCAGCCATCCGTCGTCGTACTTTTTATGGCTGCCGCTGGCGGAAGACATGCGTGCCGATCAGATCACCATGGCGCTACAACGGGAAAACATTTCGGTGTCCACTGCCGAGCCGTTTGCGGTGTCGGCGACGGTGCCTCATGCGCTGCGCTTGGCATTGGGGTCGGTCACGATGCCGGCGCTGCGCGAGGCACTGCTGGCGGTGCGCAAGGTCGTGGTGTGGTGAGCCGACGGGCGCGGCTCACCCACAGGCCTCAGTACTTGTAAGCCTGACGGCCGATCAGCAGCCATTTGCCTTTCTGTTTCTGCCAAACCTGGAAGTTGTCGATGTCAGTCGGCACTTCGACGCCGCTGTTCACCGCCAGGGCGTGGAAGTGGTTGCGCACCAGGGCGGTGTCGCCATCCAGGGTGATGGTCTGGTTCTGCATCTCAAGGGTCTTGAATGCGCTGGTGTGGGTTTCCAGGTCGGCGATGAATTGCGCCTTGTTCTGCACCTTGCCGCTGGAGTGGCCATAGGTGAGTTTGTCGGAGGTCAGCGCGTGCAGTTGCTTGAGGTCCAGGTGCAGCATGGCTTGGGTCAGTTGGTCGACCGCTTGGGCCACATCCTTTTCGGCAGGGGCAGGCGCTGCTGCGACGTAGCCGGTGAACAGGCACAGAAAACCGATCAGCACTTTGACGTTTTGCATGGGTGTTTCCTTATTGTTGTGGGGGGCGACACGACGGCTTAAGTCGTCGTACAACCATGCAATATTTACCGTCGAGAAGGAAAGTGAAATTTTGAAATATCTCGAAAATATTCAGCGGTAAGCCGTTATAAGCGAAGTTTGATCTTGTACGACGTCCCAACACGTTGAGTTCTTCAGACGTGCAGTGCGTGCGGCTTCCTGCACCAGTAGCACATCGCTATGCTATGGCCGAAACAACAAACCATCCCCCGAGGGACAGTATGGATTTTGACTGGCACAGCGGTTCCATCACCCGCGCCACCCCCGTGACCCCGCGCTATAAAAACACCCAGAATGTTCGCCGCTTCATGCTCGAACACTGCGGCCCCGGGTTCAAATTCGACCGGCCATTCATGGCCTGGATTCGCAACGGCCAGCCCAAGACACTGGGCGATGTGGTGCAAGAATGGCAACGACGAAACCCGGAGATACGCTCATGACACGCGACGAAAAATACCAGGCCGCCCAGCAACGTATCGGCTATTTGCTGGAAGCGTTCAAGGTCGGTGGTAACTACACGCCGTTGGTGCGCGACGGCAACCACCTGTACATCAGTGGCCAGATCCCCCGCGTCGGCGACACGATTGTGCTGCCGGGCAAGGTTGGCGAAAGCCTGACCCTGGCCCAGGCCCAGGTGGCTGCCGGTATCAGCGTGCTGCGCTGCCTGGGGCTGCTCAAGCAGGCGCTGGGTTCGCTCGACCGGGTCAAGGCGATTCCGCGCATTGGCGTGTATGTGCGCAGTGCCGAGGACTTCGACCAGCAAAGCGAAGTGGCCAATGGCGCCTCGGACCTGCTGCATGAAATTCTCGGCGAGGCCGGGGTGCATACGCGTACCTCGGTCGGTGTGTTCCAGTTGCCTAAATCGGCCGCCGTCGAAATCGAAATGCTCGCCATCGCCCACGCCTGACCCCAAGGATTGATAACCGATGATCACCGAAGGAATGGTGGTGCTGGTGCGGTACGCGGCTCATCTGGCCCCGGGGCTTGCGCTGTTTGGCCTGTGGTTCGCGCTCACGCCCAGAGCGCTGACCGCGATGCGCATCCTGATTGTGCTGGCGGCGTTTGTGCTGATGCGCGACGCGATGACACCTTTGGGCATGTGGCGGCTGGGCAGCGAGGTGCAGATCGCGTTCACCGCCAACGCGTTTGTGTTGGCGGCGCTGGGTTGTTTGTCGGTGCTGTTGATCCTGCTGCTGCCACGTGTGGCGCCGGAGCTGTGGCGGCTGATTCGCTGGTCCATTGGTAATCCGCTTGCCGGCCTGGCCGTGGGGTTGGTGGTGGGTTGCCTGATTGGCGTGCCGTTGCGGATCTATCAGGGGATCGACGCCGCCGATTTCCACGGTTACTGGGTGTGGTTGCCGGGCATGGTGGTGTTGGCCTATGGCGCCAATGCATTGGAAGAAGTGCTGTTTCGCGGGTGCTTGCAGGGTTATCTGGAACAGCAGGTCTCACCCCTGCGGGCGGCGTTGATCAGCGGCGTGGCCTTTGCGGCCTGCCATGCGTTCCTGGCGTTGAGCGTGACCTCGCTGGGCTGGCCGATATTGGCCTTCACCCTGATCGAAGGCCTGGCCTGCGCGCTGGTACGCCTGCGCTACGGCGTGCTGCCCTCCACCGTGGCCCATGGCACGGCAATCCTGCTGATCGCCGTGCCGTACATGGCTTGAGGTGAAACCCGACCCAACTGTAGGCGCTGGCTTGCCAGCGATGGCGGTGAATCAGACAGACCGCAATCGCCGGCAAGCCGGCTCATACAGGCACCGTGTTAGTCCGTGGTCAGCGCCGGGGTGCGGGGTGGGATCTGGCGTTTGCTGCCGGTGGCTTCATAGGCGGCCGCGAGGCGCAGCAAGGTGGAGTCGTCATAGGCACGCCCCGCAAACGTCAGGCCTACCGGCATGCCAATGTCCGCCATCACGCCCATCGGCACGGTCACGGTCGGCACGCCCAGGTGGCGAATGGCGAGGTTGCCGTTGGCCACCCAGATGCCGTTGCTCCAGGCGATGTCGGCGGAGGCTTCGTTGACGTCGGCGTCGGCCGGGCCCACGTCGGCCACGGTGGGGAACAACACGGCGTCCAACCCCAGGGTGTCCATCCAGTCTTCCAGGTCCAGGCGGCGGGTTTGTTCCAGGCCGCGCAAACCGTCCGGCACGGTGCTGATTTCATTCCAGGGGGTGATGCCGCGCTGGGCCATGCGCACGTATTCGTCCATGCCCGCGGCCAGGTCGTCTTCACGGTTGGGCAGGGTGCCCGGGTCGTGGGGGAAGATCTTCGGCCCGTCCACATCCGCCAGGCGGTTCAAGGTCGGGTCGCCGTTGGCACGCAGGAAATCATCGAAGGCCCAGGCCGACAGTTCCCACAGCTCATCGTGCAGGAACTCCTTGGACACCAGGCCACGGGTGAACACCGTCGGCGCGCCGGGGCGGTCGCCTTCGCAGTTGGACACCAGCGGGAAATCCACCTCGATCACTTCGGCACCGGCCGCTTCCAGTGCCTGGCGTGCGCCTTGCCACAACGCGATCACCGATGCGCGGGTGTTGATCTTTTGCCCGGTCGGCCCGCCGATACCCGGCTTTTCGCTGGTGCCGGCTTCGGGGTCGGCATTGATGTACATGCGCGGCACGCCGAAACGCTTGCCGGCCAGGGCGGCGCTGCCAACGGCCAGTTCGGCGTAGGACGCCGGGCGTACCGAGGCCACGCTCGGGATCGGTACCCAGGGTTGCAGGCGCCACAGGTCACCACGGGTGTCGGGGTCTTCGGCGACCACCACGTCGAGCACTTCCAGCAGGTCGGCCATGGTGCGGGCGTAGGGCACCACCACGTCCATGGTTGGCGTCAGTGGCCAGTTGCCGCGTACCGAAATCACCCCACGGGACGGGGTGTAGGCGCACAGGCCATTGTTGGAGGCCGGGCCGCGACCGCTGGACCAGGTTTCTTCAGCCAGGCCGAACGCCGCAAAGCTGGCGGCGGTGGCGGTGCCGGCGCCATTCGAGGAGCCGGAGGCAAATGGTGCGGTGAGGTAATCGGCGTTGTACGGGCTTTCGGCGCGGCCATAGACGCCACGCTGCATGCCGCCATTGGCCATCGGCGGCATGTTGGTCTTGCCCAGGCAGATGGCGCCACCGGCGCGCAGGCGTTCAATGGTGAAGGCGTCACGATGGGCGGTGAGCTTGGCAAATGCTGGGCTGCCCGAAGCGGCCGTGAGGCCCTTGACCAGGTAGCTGTCCTTGGCGGTATACGGGATACCATCCAATGGCCCGAGGGTTTCGCCCTTGGCCCGTCGCGCGTCGGAAGCCTGGGCCTCTTCCAGGGCCTTGGGGTTGCGCACCACCACGGCGTTCAATGCGGTCGCGGTCTGCGGGCCATCGTAGGCATCGATCCGCGCCAGGTACGCCTGGACCAGTTCAACGGCAGTGGTCTGGCCGGTTTCCAGCGCAGTGCGCAATTGGGCAATGGAGACTTCGGTAACTTGCATCACGTTTTTTTCGCCGCCTTCAAGTGGGAGGTATGGCGGCAGTCTACGTACAGATATTTCACAAAACCAGCGCCGCATGGTCGGCATACGCCGCACGCATGACCTGCCAGGTGTGCTCGTTGGCGGGAATCAGGTGTTCGATTCGCAGCGAGGTCAGCGTGATGTCCTGGGGCATGCCGAAGGTGGTAAAGGTCGACAGGAAGTTCAGCTCGCCCAGGGTTGAGCGGATGCGCGTCAGCACCAACGGCGGCATTTGCGTGGGCAGCTCGGTGCTGTCGGGCACCGGCAAGGTTGCCAGCAAGGCAGCCAGTTCGGGGTTGCCCAGTGCTTCGCGGGTTGCCCGTTGCCAGGCGAGGGTGCGGACCTCTTCGGCATTGATCAGGTGGTCGCCCAGGCCGCCCGTTTGCAGCAGGGTGGTGAGCAGGTTCAAGCCATCGGCCGCGTCTGGCTGCAGGCCGACCAGCGCGAACAGCACGCCAGCGCTGGCATTTGCCGCCAGCACTTCCCAGTGGTTGCCCAGCAAAATCGCCGGAGCGAGGTTGTTGGCATGCAGCACGTGGTGGACCGCTTCGCGCACTGCCGCCATGGCGGGCGAGGCGAGCGGGGTGGCGGCGTAGCGCGGGGCGTAGCCGGCGGCGAGAAACACCCGATTGGCTTGTTCCAGCGGCGCATCCAGAGCCGTCAACACCCGGTGCAGCGTGCCAGGGCTTGGCGTGGCACGGCCGGTTTCGATGCAACTGAGGTGGCGCTGGGAAACACCGGTGATCAGGGCCAGGTCCAGCTGGCTCAATTTGGCGTCGCGGCGCAACTGGCGCAGCAGTTCGCCGGCAGGCGTGGGCGTGTCCATGAGGGTTTCATGACCTCCGAGGTCATTGCGAGGGTCGCCACCTTATCACTAGGGTGGGCCTCGATCACTTCAAGGACGACACCATGCGCAGACCTTATCTCGCCCTCGCTGCATTGCTCGGCTTTTCGCTGTACACCCTGGCCACGATGCTGACGGCGCAGCAATCGTTGTGGGCGTTCGGGCTGGAACTGATGTCACGGCCCGACACCGCGCAGGTGGTTATCGACCTTTACCTGATGGCGGTGCTGGCCTGTGTGTGGATGTACCGGGATGCCCGCCGGCGTGGGCGTTCGGTGGCGTCGTTGGTGCCGTACGTTGTGCTGACGGCGGTGTTCGTCTCGGTGGGGCCGCTGCTGTATCTGGTGATGAATGGAGGCCGGGATGAATGACCTGCTGAAGGTGTATGCGCTGTGTGTGCTGGTGCTGTGCCTGAAGATGTTTGTGATTTCCTGCTACCAGGGGTTCTTCCGGCTACGGGGCTTGGCGTTTACTCATCGGGAAGATGCGGCGTTTTTCAAGCGTGCGGCCCAGCCAGAAGAATTGCCGCAGGTCGCCCGGGCGGCGAGGGCTTGGGCGAATGATCTGGAGAATATCCCGCTGTTTTTTGTGTTGGGTGGGTTATGTGTGGTGTTGAACGTCCCAGACGTTGCCGGTGCCGGGTTGTTCAGCGGTTTCACCCTGGCGCGGTTACTGCACACGTTGGCGTTCCTGGCGGGATGGCAACCCTGGCGCACGCTGGCCTACATAGCCGGCGTGGCGTGCCTGTTCGGCCTGGGCGCCCTGGTGACGGCTGGGTTGTTGTAGTGAGCGGGCTTGCCCCGCGCCGGCGCCCCTGAGATCCCGATTTGCCCGCTTAATGGCGGTGGCCGGGTTGACGCGGGCGCAGGGCAAGCCCGCTCACTACAGGACGCGATTATGGGTTGAGGAAGGCTTGGTAGTTGTCCTTGGTGATCTGCTGGTAAGGGATGGTCAGTTCAGCGGTGTAGTGTTGTTTCTTCACCATCTTTATCGCCAGGTCGATGGCGCCCACGGCCTGGCCCTTGTTGTCCTGGTACGCCGTCACCAGCAGCTGGCCTTTTTTCACGGCATCCAACCCGGCGGCGCCGCCGTCGCTGCCGGCGACCAGAATGTCCTTGCCCGGTTGCATGCCCGCCTGGCTGATCGCCATGGCGGCGCCAATCGCCATTTCATCGGCGTTGGCGGCCACCGCATCGATCTTGGTGCCCGAGACGATCCAGTTGTTCATCAGGTCGATCGCCTTGCTGCGCTGCCATTCGGCGCTTTGTTCCTCGACGATCTTGATGCCCGGATATTCCTTGAGCACGTTCTTCACGCCCTGGGTGCGGTTGTGGGTGGCGTTGTTGGACAGCAGGCCGAGCATGATCGCGAGGTTGCCCTTGCCGCCCATTTTTTCCGCCAGGTAGCGCATCTGGATCTCACCGGCCTTGATCTCGTCGGAGCCGACATACCCCACGCCCGCCGGCACCTCCTTGAACTCAGGGCGACGGTTGACGTACACCAGTGGCGTCTTGGCCTGCTGGGCATTGACGGTCATCTTCTGCGTGGCGGCGGTGTCCACGGCGTTGACGATAATCGCGTCCATGCCTTGGGCGGTGAAGTTTTGCACCTGGTTGAGCTGGCGCACCACATCGCCCTGGGCGTCTTCGAATTGCAGGGTCACGCCGGGCAGTTCCTTGGCGTGGGCGGCCATGTAGTCACGCATCTGCGCGAGGAACACATCGTCGACCTGGGCGATGCTCACGCCGATCCGGATATCCGCCAGCGCCCACGGGGTGATCGCCAGGGTAAAGAGTGCCGCAAGGAGTTGCTTCTTCATGGGGGTGCTCCGTTATTTTTTGTTGTTGTTCAAACAGAGTGATTCACGCCTGGCGTTTGGCGCGCAGCTGCTCCACGGCAGCGGCGAAGTGCGCCAGTGACCAGCGTTCGTTGAGGGCCTGCACCATCAGTTGCTGCCCGGTTTGCGGTGCCAACCCGTGCAGGGGGGGGGCGGTGTCGAGGTTGGTGGGGAAGGAATAGCCGTCGGCGGTGCAGGCGATCACGGCCTCTACGGCGCTGGCATCCAGCGCGGTGTTTGCCAGCAGCACCGGGTACACCGCCAGCATCATGCGGTCGCGGTCGAGGGCTTCCATGGGTTTGCCGAACGCCGAGGAAATCTGCAGCAGGTTGGCCATGCGCTGGCGGTCGGGTGTGCGGTTAGTGCCGGCCGCGTGAAACAGCGCCGGGTTGAAGAACAGCAGGTCGCCCTTGTTCAGCGGCAGTTGCACGGCGTGTTGCTGGAAGTAGTCGATGAATTCCGCACGGCGCCACGCCAGGTAGCCCAGGGCGTACTGTTGGGAAAATGGCAGCAACTGGGTAGGGCCGGTTTCCAGCGGCATGTCCGAATGGGCCACCGCGCCTTGCAACGTCAGGTACTGGGACAGCACGTGCAGGGGCAGGGGGAAGCGCTCCACCACGTCGGTGGTCTGGAAGCCCAGGTGATAATCGCGATGGGGCTGCTGCGCCTGGCCGCCGGGGTGCACCACGTTGACCTGCGCGGTGACCTGAAAGCTCGGGCCCAGCCATGCCTCGGCGATCAGTCCCAGCAACGGGTTGGCGTAGTACTCGACAAACGATTCAGGTGATTGCAACGCGGCCTTTTGCAGGGAATTCCAGATACGCCCGTTGCTGCCGGCCTTGGCGAAGTGGTCGGCGGCCACACCTTGTGCGGCTTCGTTGGCAAAGATCGCCTCGAACACCTGGCTATGGCGGTCGACCACCTCAAGGTCTTCGTAGGCGCCGCGTACCACCATCACGCCCGGGCCATCGCGGAACAGGCGGTGCAGTTCATTCATCACGCTCAGGCGGTCGGTGTGACGCAGGGTGCGCGCCTGATAGATCGGCACATTGCTCAGCACCTCAGCGCACAGCGGGTAATGCTCCTTGACGGCGCGTTGCGCGCAGAGGCGGCTGAAGTCCGCCAGTTGCACGGCGTCGCCTGTGACAAACGCCGACATCACACACCTCCCGACAGGCTCAGGGCCTGGTGCGGTTGCGGGGTGCTGCTGTCGGTGCAACCGACCACGCCTTGCTCCAGGTCGATCACCGCGCCGGTCATCATGCCCGACTCCCGGGACAGCAAAAACGCCACGCTTTGCGCCACTTCCTCGGGCTTGAGCAGGCGGCCGAAGGGCTGTGCGCTTTCGGCCTTTTCCAGCCAGCCGTCCTCGGCACCGTGGTACTGGCGCTGGATCTCATCCTCGTGGGGCGTGTCCATCCAGCCGATGTTCAGGCCGTTGACCCGGATACGGTTGCGTAGGGCACTGAACGCGACGTTCTTGGTCAGGATCGCCAGCGCGCCCTTGGACGCCGCATACGCGCTCAAGAACGACTGGCCACCATGGCCGGTGACGCTCTGGATATTCACCACGGCGCCTTCCACGCCGGTGCTGATCATCAGCTTCAACGCTTCCTGCATCAGGAAAAACGGCGCGCGCACGTTCACCGCAAACAGGCGCTCGAACAGTTCGGGCGAAGTGTCGAGGATGGTGCCGCGGTCGGACATGCCGGCGCAGTTCACCAGGCCATGCAGGGTGCCGAAGTGGGTGCGTGCGGCCTTGATGATCGCGCGGCAGTCCTCGACGTTTTCCAGGTCGGCCTCGACAAAAAACGCCTGGCAATCGAGCTGCGCCAGTTGCCGCACCTGCTCTTCACCCTGGGCGCGGCGGCGACCGCACAGGATCAGCCCGGCGGCGCCGCGCTGTGCCAGGGTATGGGACACCGCAGCGCCGAGGCCCTGGGTGCTGCCGGTGACGACAAAGTATTGGCCGCTGAACGAGGTGGCGAGATCGGTGTGGGGCATGGGGTTCTCCTGAAATTTTTGTTGTTGTGCATCGCCCGGCTCGACGGCGGGCAAAACTGAGACTAGCATTGAGAAACCTCAGTAACGCCCAAAAAAGACCTCAAAAACACCTCGGGCAAACCCCATGCTCGAACGCGCCAAACACTTCTCCATCAAGCAACTCGCCACCCAGGCGGGTGTGAGCAAAGCCACGGTCGACCGTGTGCTTCACCAGCGCGGCAGCGTGCACGGACAGACGCGGCGGCGTATCGAGCAGGCGTTGGATGAGTTGGAGGCCCAGGAGAAAAACGGCCTGGCGGTGGGGCGCACGTTCCATGTCGACGTGATCATGCACACGCCCCAGCGTTTCAGCGCGGCGGTGCAGGCGGCCATCGTGGCGCAATTGGCCAGCCTGGCGCCGTTTCGCATCGCGCCGCGTTTTCACCTGTTCGAAGAGATCGAACCCCAGGCCATGCATGACCAGTTGCTGCGTTGCCTCGACACCGGCAGCCAGGGCGTGGTGCTCAAGGCCGCCGATGAGCCGGCGGTGAACCAGGCGGTCAAGCAATTGATCGCGGCGGGCATTCCGGTGGTGACGCTGGTCACCGACCTGCCGCAAAGCGAGCGCATCGGCTACGTGGGCATGGACAACCGCACGGCAGGGCAGACCGCTGCCTACCTGATGTCGCGCTGGTTGCCGGTGCAACCTCAAGACGTGGCGGTGGTGATCGGCAGCGAGTTGTTCCGGGGTGAAGAAGAGCGCGAGATGGGCTTTCGCGCCTGGCTGCGCGGTCGTGCTGCGCACCTGCGGGTGATGGATATCAGCGGTGGTTACGGCGTGTATGACCGCACGTTCGAGCGCGTCACCCAGGCCTTGAAACTCAACCCTGAGCTGAAAGCGGTGTACAGCGTGGGCGGTGGGAACCGGGCGATTGTCGACGCGTTCGCCGCGCTGGAACGGCCGTTGGAGGTGTTCATCGGTCACGACCTCGACGAAGAAAACCGCCAGTTGCTGCTCGAAGAAAAAGTCGCCGCGATCATCGACCACAACCTGCAGATCGATGCCCGCAGTGTGTTCCTGCACATCCTGCAATACCACCGGCTGTGGAAGGCCGGGCCGATTGCGCCGTCCCAGGTGCAGATCGTCACGCCGTTCAATCTGCCGGACTAAGCACTCCCTCAATAACAACACCAGGAGTTCGACCATGCTGAGAATCGCCGTTCTGGGTGCCGGGCGCATCGCCAAGATCCACGCCGCCAACGTCGCCGCCCACCCGAATGCCACGCTGGTACTGGTGGCCGACCCCTGGCGCGAAGGCGTCGATGCGCTGAGCACGCAGTTGGGCTGCGAGGCGGCCTACGATTGTGCGGCGGTGCTCACCCGCAAGGACATCGACGCGGTGGTGATCGGCACGCCCACCGACACCCATATCGACCTGTTGCTGGCAGCGGTGGCCGAAGGCAAGGCGGTGCTCTGTGAAAAACCCATCGACCTGGACATCGCCAAAGCCCGCAGCGCCGCCCAGGCTGTCGAGCGCCAAGGCGGGCAGGTAATGCTCGGCTTCAACCGGCGTTTCGACCCCGACATGTTGCGCCTGCGCCAGGCCCTGGATGCCGGGCAGATCGGCGCGGTGCGCCAAGTGATCATCACCAGCCGCGACCCCGGGCTGGCCCCGCGTGACTACCTGGCACACTCCGGTGGCATCCTGCGGGACATGACCATCCACGACTTCGACACCGCCCGCCACCTGCTCGGCGAAGAACCTGTGGAAGTCAGCGCCATCGCCAGCCGCCTGGTGGACCCGAGCCTGGCCGAGATCGACGATTACGACAGCGTGATGGTGTTGCTGCGCACCGCCTCCGGCAAGCAATGCCACATCAACTGCTGCCGCCAGGCGGTGTATGGCTATGACCAGCGGGTGGAAGTGTCGGGGACCAGCGGCGTACTGCTCACCGACAACCACCGGCCCAGCACTTTGCGCCACTGGAGTGCCAAACACACCGAAGCGCTGGAGCCGTTACAGCACTTTTTTCTGGAGCGGTACGCCGATGCCTACCGCAATGAGCTGACGCAGTTCATCGACGCGCTGAACAGCGGCAACCCGCTGCCCACAAGCGTGCGCGACGGCCTGTACGCGTTGCATCTGGCCGATTGCGCGCTCGAATCGGTGAAAACCGGGCGTAGCGTTGCGGTGAACTACGACCTCTAACCGCACGCCGCCCCCCCTGTGGAAGCGGGCTTGCCCGCGAAGGCGGTGGCCCAGCCAAAGAAGATGCCGCCCACACCACCGCCTTCGCAGCCTCGCTAAGGCTCGACAGCTCCCACAGGGAAAATGCTGGCACGCTTAAAACACTGTGGAGATCAAAGGTGGGAGCCGTCGAGCCTTAGCGAGGCCGCGAAGGCGGCGGCACAGTCGATACATTTGCTGACTGACCCGCCGCTTTCGCAGCCTCGCTGAAGCTCGAGTTGCTCCCACAGGGATTTGTGCAACGACGAAGAGCCACTGTGGGAGCGGGCTTGCCTGCGATAGCGGCGGCACAGCCAATAGAGATGCCACCTGACCCACCGCCTTCGCAGCCTCGCTAAAGCTCGACAGCTCCCACAGGGATTTGTGTAACGACGAAGAGCCACTGTGGGAGCTGGCTTGCCTGCGATAGCGGCGGCACAGCCAATAGAGATGCCACCTGACCCACCGCCTTCGCAGCCTCGCTAAAGCTCGACAGCTCCCACAGGGATTTGTGCAACGACGAAGAGCCACTGTGGGAGCGGGCTTGTCCGCGATAGCGGTAGGTCAGGCAAAGGATATTCAACTGACGGGGCGCCGTCGCTGTTGGCGACCAGGATGTCATCTCCTGGTTGCATGCCCGCCTGGCTGATTGCAGTTTCGTCAGCATTCACCGCAACCGCATCGATTTCGCGCGCGGCCACGATCCGCCTTTTGTCTAAGCCTCGCGGGCCGGTAGATACAGTGAGGACAGAAAATCCTTATCGCCTTGTGACAGCTCGTCATTGGCGGGGATGGCCTCGTTGTTGGAGGTAGAACTGGCGGAAAACGGGTAGTGCATCACTGATGTCTGATCATAGTCAGACGTTGTCACGCTGGCACGGTTGAGAGAGGTGAGTATGTTTGGGCCGACGTATGCTCTGGAGGTGCCACCATAGCTTCTGTACACCTCAGCGGGGTTGAAAGAAAAAGGCCGGTCCGGATGTTGATGTTCATGTTCCAAGCCCAAGGCGTGCCCAAACTCATGAAGTATTTTGCGTTTAATCGCTTTCTCGTCAAAACCCAGCGTGTCCACATTCAAGGTCGCCTCATCGGGCGCACTATGGAGGGCTGCAACGCCTCCCTCTGACCAATCACCTTGGTTTTTTTCAGTGGCAATGCGTATTTCACCGTCGTTCCCGTCAACAAACTTGAACTTCAGGTTCACGTGCGGGGCGAATGACTCAATGGCCTTTTTGAAAATGCCTTTATCTTTGTCCGACACATCCATGAAGGAAATCGTGATGGTTTTGTTTTGAGGCCATAGCTTGCGAGTGCTGGCGACACCGCGTTTATGACGTACGACGGTTTGCGCCTCGGACGTTTCAGAATTGCGCAGTGTGCTGGCTGAGTCAGTCGGATAGAAAGTGTGATTCACCGCAGGGGAGATCGTAGTCATGCAATATTCTCCTCAGGTAGCGAGTGACTTCAGTCACTGTCGATTAGCCTCGAATAGGTGGCACGGCAGGTGATCAAGTTCCTTTGCAAAGCAGGAGATCATCCAGCAGCAAGGACGAAAGTCGAAGCGCATTCCGGGGGGGGGCTGAAGGAGTCCTACGGTTATGGGCGGTAATGGCCGACGCCGGTACGGTCCACCAATCGAATGCTGTCACGCCCGCCGCGCTTGCTCTCGTAGAGTGTGGTGTCGCCTTGCTCGATCAGTTGCGCGAGGGTGGCAGGTGGCTGGTCGAACAAATGGGCACCGATACTCAAGGTAACCGGCGCCGGGGTGGCGAAGGTGTGCGCGGCCAGGTGCTGGAACTGCTCGCGCAAGCGGCTGCCCAGGTCGACGATTTGCGTGGTCGATGCGTTGTTGAGCAATATCACGAACTCGTCGCCGCCCAAACGCGCCGCCAGCGCGCCGTGGGGCACCTTGCTACGAATCATCTCGCTCAGGGCGATCAGTAAACGGTCGCCGGCGGTGTGACCGTAAAGGTCGTTGACCCCTTTGAAATTGTCGATATCAATCAGTAGCAAGGCGCCCGGCTCAGCCGCCGAGACCTGCGCCAGCAGACGTGGCGCATGCACGTCCAGCGCACGACGGTTGTACAGCGCGGTGAGCGGGTCGCGGGCGGCGAGTTGAGCGATCTGCTGTTCGCGGCGGTAGCGTTCGGAGCCGGTCATCGACAGCGCGATCAGCATGATTGCCATTGCGCCTTCCACCAGGGAAATCTGGATGATCTCGCCCTTGAACGCGGCCAAGTCAATCAAGGTGCCCGGGATCAAGACCGACAGCGCCTTGGCCACATAAAACGCGCCGTGAATCAGCAAGACGAAGCGCAACTGCACCGCGCCGATGCTCAGGGACTTGCCGTGGGGACGCAGCAGGAAACTGGCGCGCAGGGTGGGCAGCGCCACCAGCAGCGACTGCACCCCCAGCATGACCTTGGACCACGATGGGTCGGCCGGCAGCATCAGCATGCCCAGCCACACCGCCAGCATCAGCAGCCACAGGGGCGACAGGCGCGTCTGGGTAAAGCGCGCCACGCCGAGCAAAAACAGGAAGTGTGCGGTCACCAGCAAGCCGTTGGCGAACCAGATGCCAATCATCAGGTAGCCATTGAGGCGCAAGAGGGCGAGGGTGGAGCCGACGGTGATGGTGGCGAACCCGGCGCTCCAGTAGAGCAACGAAGGTTCGCGCACACTGCGCCATTCAACGGCCAGGTACAGCGCGGCAGCGGCGGCCAGGGCCACGGTGAGGGCCAAAATCGTAGGGGGGTCGAGCGTCATGTCTTGCCGGATCTGCCTGGTGTGCGTTTAAACCGGGATTGTAAGCGCACACGCAGGTTTTTCAGAGCAACTTTCGTGATGGCATACAGCCATCCGATAATCGGCCGGTCAGGCGCCCTTGGTCGAGGGCAGCAAGACCGTCAGGATGCCCACCAACGGCAGGAACGAGCACAGTTTATAGACGTACTCGATACCGTGGGTATCGGCGAGCAAACCGAGTAGCGCGGCACCAATCCCGCTGAAGCCGAACATCAGGCCGAAGAAGATCCCGGCGATCATGCCCACGTTGCCCGGCACCAGTTCCTGGGCGTACACCACGATGGCCGAGAAGGCCGAGGCGATGATAAAGCCGATCACCACGCTCAACACCGCCGTCCAGAACAGGTCGACGTAGGGCAGGGCCAGGGTGAACGGCGCGGCGCCGAGGATCGAGAACCAGATGACTTTCTTGCGCCCGATCTTGTCGCCAATCGGGCCGCCCGCGAACGTGCCGACGGCCACGGCGCCGAGGAACAGGAACAGGTACATCTGCGAGCTGGCGACCGACAGCTGGAATTTTTCGATCAGGTAGAACGTGAAGTAGCTGGTCAGGCTGGTCATGTACCAGTATTTGGAGAACACCAGCATGGCCAGCACGATGAGTGCAAAGGTCACCCGGCCCTTGGACAAACCATGGGTCGCTTTGCCGCCGGTCTTGAGCTTGAACAGGTTGAGGTGGTTGCGGTACCAGCGGCTCAGGCCGTACAGCACCAGGATCGCGAACACGGCAAACAAGCCGAACCAGGCGATATGGCTTTGGCCGTAGGGGATGATGATCGCCGCTGCCAGTAACGGGCCGAAGGCGCTGCCGGCGTTGCCGCCGACCTGGAAGGTCGATTGCGCCAGGCCATAGCGACCGCCGGACGCCAGGCGTGCGACACGGGAGGTTTCCGGGTGGAAGGTCGACGAGCCGACACCCACCAGGCCCGCGGCCAGCAAAATCGCCGGGAAGGTGCCGACAAACGCCAGCATCAGGATGCCAATCAGCGTGCAGACCATGCCCGCTGGCAGCAGCCACGGCTTGGGATGGCGGTCGGTGTGGTAGCCGATCCACGGTTGCAGCAGGGACGCGGTCAGCTGGAAGGTCAGGGTGATAAGGCCCACCTGGGTAAACGTCAGGCCGTAGTTGGCCTTGAGCATCGGGTAGATCGACGGCAGCACGGCCTGGATCAGGTCATTGATCAAGTGCGCCAGGGCGCAGGCGCCGAGGATGCGCATGACCAAGGGGCTGGCTTGGGGTGTCGTGGTTGCGGCGGCGGGTGACGCAGTGAGGGTCGACATGCGGGCATTCCATACAAGGCAGCTAATCAAAGGCGGCGACTGCTTACGGTCGCCATCCATTACAAAATGATTCGGCGTTCATGCTAGATTCGTCAGGAATGCCTGTCTCGCGTAATTCGGGCGACAACCATCGCAAAAAGGGCGAAATGATCAAACCACTCAACGAATTCCTCCAGGAAATCAACGAAGGCGACTGGGCCGTCATCAGCTCCGCCACGGACTACCCGGAAAACTGGGTGATCCCCGACCACAGCCACGAGAAGCACCAGTTGCTCTACGCCATCGAAGGCGTGATGGTGGTGTACTCGGCGTTGAACCAGTGGACGGTGCCGCCCAATCGCGGCATCTGGATGCCGGCTGGGCAAGTGCATTCCCTGCGTTGCGTAGGCACGTTGAAGATGCGCAGCGTGTTTGTGCGCCCGGATCGTTTTCCGAACATGCCGGGCGAGCCGAAGACGGTGAGTATCTCGCCGCTGCTCAGCGAGCTGATCAAGGCCTCGGTGAGCTTGAAACCGCCGTATGCCGAGGATTCGCGAGACGCACGGATCATGCACCTGATCCTCGACGAACTCGCCATGTTGCCGGCCTTGCCGCTGTCCTTGCCGCAACCGGCGGACCCGCGCCTGCAGCGTATTTGCGTGGCGCTGCAAGAAGAGCCGGGCGACGCCTCCACGGTGGCGCACTGGAGCGAGCGCCTGAACCTGGACCAGAAAACCATCCAGCGCCTGTTCCGCAAGGAAACCGGCATGACCTTTGGCCAGTGGCGCCAACAGGCCAGGTTACTGCTGGCGCTGGAGCGCATTGCGGTGGGGGAAAAGGTGATCGATATCGCCTTGGAGCTGGGCTACGAAAGCCCCAGCGCGTTTACCAGCATGTTCAAGAAACAGTTTGGCAAGACGCCGAGCCATTTCTTCCGGTAGCGCCTAGCGGCCGTCCGCCAGGTTGGCGAAGAAGATGCAGCCCACCAGCCGTGCGAACAGGCTCAGGGTTTCCGGCAGGTTGGGGTCGTCAAACAGCATCGCCCGCGAGTCCAGGGCGCACAGTGCACCGTACAGTCGGCCATCGGGCAGGAAGATTGGCGCCCCGGCGTAGCTTTCGATTTCAAACTGCTTGACCACCGGGCGCGTAGCGAAGCGGCCGTTTTTGCTGATCTCGGGAATGAACAGGGCCTGTGGATTGATACAGAACTCACTGCACAGGGTGGTTTCCAGGTCGAGCACGTCGTGCACGTTGATGCCCATCTGCAACGGGTCGTAGACCGAGCACACCACCCATTCCAGATCGGTGAACTTGGCGATCCCGGCAAAGCGCATTCCGGTCAGGCGCGTGACCAGATGAAGAATATTGGTGGTGGCTTCGATTTCGGCGATGGCGGCGCGTTCGTCTGCGCTGAGTAGCGCGTGTGCTGAGGTGACGCTTGGAACCATGCGGAATACTCCAGGGTGAACGGTCGGGCAACCTTCGTAATGAACGGGCTTGCCCCGCGCCGGCGTCAACGAGACCGCGATTTGGCAGATTAACTGCGGTGGCCGGGTTGACGCAGGCGCGGGGCAAGCCCGCTCACTACACGTTATGGGTCAGTTGATGCGGGGGTGCTGTTGCACAAGGTTTTGGCGCTTGGCCTCCAGCGCGGCAATTTCGGCATCGATGTCTTCGATCTTTTGCTCAATGTTGTCGTGGTGCTCTTGCAGCAATTCCTTGGCTTCTTCCATGTCCGAGGCGGCCGGTGCGGCGCCGCGCAGGGGGCGGTTGGCGGTTTCCTTCATGGTCAGGCCGGTGATCAGGCCGACCACGGCAAACACCATCAGGTAGTAGGCCGGCATGTACAGGTCGTTGGTGCTTTCCACCAGCCAGGCCACGGCCGTGGGTGTAAGGCCGGCGATCAACACCGAGACGTTGAACGCACTGGCCAGGGCGCTGTAGCGGATGTGGGTAGGGAACATCGCCGGCAGCGTCGAGGCCATCACGCCGATGAAGAAGTTCAACACCACGGCCAGGATCAGCAAACCTGCGAAGATCAGGCCGATCTTGCCGCTGGTGATCAGCATGAACGCCGGAATGGACAGCACCAGCAGGCCGATGCTACCGCCGATGATGAAAGGCTTGCGGCCGATCTTATCGCTGACAAACCCAATGAACGGCTGCACGAACAGCATGCCCACCATGATCGCGATGATGATCAGCACGCCGCTGTTTTCTTTGTAGTGCAGGTTGTGCGACAGGTAGCTCGGCATGTAGGTGAGCAGCATGTAGTACGTCACGTTGGTGGCCGCAACGATCCCGATGCAGGTCAGCAGGCTGCGCCAGTGCTTGGTGGCGACTTCCTTGAAGGACACCTTGGGGCCGTGGGTCAGGCCTTGGCGGTCGCCTGTTTCGAGCTTGTCCATGTGTTGCTGGAACGCCGGGGTTTCTTCCAGGGCGTGGCGCAGGTACAGGCCGATGATGCCCAGGGGCAGGGCGAGGAAGAACGGCAGGCGCCAGCCCCAGGCTTCGAACTGCTCGTCGCCCAGCACGCTGGAGATCAACACCACCACGCCCGCGCCCAGCACGAAACCGGCGATGGAGCCGAAGTCCAGCCAGCTGCCGAGGAACCCGCGCTTGCGGTCCGGGGCGTATTCGGCGACGAAGATCGACGCGCCGGTGTATTCGCCGCCCACCGAGAAACCCTGGGCCATTTTGCACAGCAGCAACAGGATCGGGGCCCAGATGCCGATGGCGTCATAGCCGGGGATCAAGCCGATGGCGAAGGTGCTCAGGGACATGATCACGATGGTGGCGGCGAGGACTTTTTGTCGTCCGTATTTGTCACCCAGGGCGCCGAAGAACAGGCCACCCAGCGGGCGGATCAGGAAGGGCACGGAGAAGGTTGCCAGGGCGGCGATCATTTGTACGCTGGGGGAAGCGTCCGGGAAGAACACCTTGCCCAGTACGTAGGCGACGAACCCGTAGACGCCGAAGTCGAACCATTCCATGGCGTTACCCAGCGCAGCGGCGGTGATCGCCTTGCGCACTTTGGTATCGTCGACAATCGTGATGTCTTTCAATCCGATGGGTTTGACGCTTTTCTTACGTAATTTCATGCGGGACACTCTAAAACAGAACAGGGGAGGTGCCATCGTTGCGATGGCACCGCTCTGTCAGTTCAGATACAAGCCGACACGAAAAAATTCACCGCTAATTTGTTTTTTTACCTTATGGGCACGCTTTTGTAGTGAGCGGGCTTGCCCCGCGCCTGCGCAAACCCGGCCACCCTGGTTAAATTGTCAAATTGCGATCTCGGCGGCGCCGGCGCGGGGCAAGCCCGCTCACTACAGGAATATTCGTATGGCTACAGCTGTTGCACGACTGATCTACCGCCAGCCACAACCGAGTGACGTGCAGCGATTGTTCGCGATCTTCGGTGATCCACAAACCAACCAGTTCAACCCCGCCGGCCCGATGGCGAGCCTGGAGGTTGCACAACGCCTGCTCAATCACTGGCTCCAGCAGTGGGCCACCGAGGGCTATGGCTGGTGGGCGATTGCGCGCAGTGAAGCGCCGGATCACCTCATCGGCTTTGGGGGTGTCGCGCCACTCGATTACTTGACCGTCCGACGTATCAACCTCGGATATCGGTTTGCAGTGGAAGCCTGGGGGCAGGGCTACGCCACCGAGTTGGGCCGTGATGGGCTGACGCTGGCATTTGAAACACTCGGCATACCTGAAGTGTTCGGCCTGGTGCGGCCAGACCACGCCGCCTCAATCCGCGTGCTGGAAAAGATCGGCATGCAGCCCTATGGCCTGCTCGACGACGTACCCGGCAAGGCGCCCAGCCGGGTTTTTCACATTCGTCGTCCTACAACTGATTTTGCCTGACCTTTCACATCGCCGCGTAATACCTGAATAACAGCGATCTTTCAGATTGACAGCCCGTAGGCGGCCCGATATAAAAGTCACAGTTGTACGACGACATATGACGTTATGTATGTCTTACCTAACAAAAATAAAAAAGTGATGCCATGAACTTGAACGAGCCCATCAACGCCCAGCGCGTTGGCCAAGCTGTAGGCAACTATCGCTGGACCATCTGCGCGATGTTGTTCTTCGCGACCACCGTCAACTACCTCGACCGGCAGGTGCTCAGCCTGCTGGCGCCGCAGTTGTCGACGCAATTTGGCTGGAGCAACACCGACTACGCCAACATCGCGGCGGTGTTCCAGTTTGTCTATGCCATCTCCATGCTGTTTGCCGGGCGCTTTGTCGACAAGATCGGCACCAAGGCCGCCTACATCGTGGCCATTGGGATCTGGTCCACGGGCGCCGTCATGCATGCGTTCGCGGTGCCGATGGGCGAGGGCGTCGCAGCGATCAGCGGGGCCATCGGGCTGGCGGTGATTCCGGTGTCGATTGCCGGCTTCATGCTGTCCCGCGCCGTGCTGGCGATTGGCGAGGCGGGTAACTTCCCGATTGCGATCAAGGCCACCGCCGAATACTTCCCCAAGAAAGAACGCTCCCTGGCCACCGGCATTTTCAACTCCGGTGCCAACGTGGGCGCGATTCTGGCGCCGATCTGTGTGCCATTGATCGCCGGCCTGTGGGGCTGGGAAGCGGCATTTATCGTGATCGGCGCCCTGGGCTTTGTGTGGGTGGCGGTGTGGATCGGCCTTTATCAAAAGCCGGAAGAACAAAAGCGCCTGTCGGCCGCTGAACTGGCCTACATCCGCAGCGACCAGACCGTACAGCCGTTCACCCCGGCGCCGGCCGGCGCAGTCGAGAAGAAAGTCTCGTGGTTCAAGCTGCTGACCTACCGCCAGACCTGGGCGTTTGCCTTTGGCAAGTTCATGACCGACGGCGTGTGGTGGTTCTTCCTGTTCTGGCTGCCCACCTATCTGTCGGCGCAGTACGGCATGAAAGGCGCGGACATCGTGATGCCTTTGGCCGTGCTGTACAGCATGACCATGGTCGGCAGCATCGGCGGCGGCTGGTTCCCCAGCTACTTCATGGCGCGGGGCGATGCGCCGTATGACGGCCGCATGAAAGCCATGCTGGTGATCGCGCTGTTCCCGCTGGTGGTACTGCTGGCGCAGCCGTTCGGTTACCTCAGCTTCTGGGTGCCGGTATTGCTGATCGGCGTGGGCGCTTCCGCGCACCAGGCGTGGTCGTGCAATATCTTCACCACCGTGTCCGACATGTTCCCGCAGAAAACCGTGGCCTCGGTGGTGGGTATCGGCGGCATGGCCGGTGGCCTGGGCGGTGTGGTGATGACCAAGATCGGCGGTTGGGTTTTCGATTATTACAAGTCCATCAACGACATCCACACCGGCTACATGATCATGTTCGCCATCTGCGCATTGGCGTACCTGGTGGCCTGGAGCGTGATGAAAGCGCTGGTGCCACGCCACAAGGAAATCACTGACCTGTAAGACGAGACGTCCCGCGCCGCAACGGCGCGGGACGGCTTCACAGGTCGCGGGCCCAGGTCTGGCTGACCAGGGATTTGCCGAAGGTATCCAGCGTTTCTTCCTCGACCAACGCGAACCCGGCTTTCTGATAGAGCTTGCGGGCATTGGAAAGGATGTCCACGGTCCACAACTGCATGCGCTGGTAGCCGACCTGCCGGGCAAAACGCACGCACTCATCCACCAGCCGCTGGCCGATCCCCATGCCCCGCGCACTGGCGTCCACGTAGAGCATGCGCAGTTGGGCGGTGTTGTCGTCGTGGCGAATCACAAACACCGATCCCACCACTTCACCGTCCTTTTCCGCGATCCAGCAACGCTCGCAGCTCGGATCAAACGCCCTCAAATACTTGGCGACAGTCTCCGCCACCAACGCTTCGAACTCCCAGTTCCAGCCATATTCTCGGGCATACAACGCGGTCTGTTGCTGCACCACTGTACCCATGTCGCCGGGTTGTGGATCGCGCAGCAGGTAGCCTGGCGCCGTGCCTTGCAGCAGGGCCTGGATGCGTTTCATGGCCTCGGTGAGCTGCCGCTGTTGTGTCTCGGGCAGGCTGTCGAGCAGGGCGATGACTTCGCACTGGGTCTGCTGTTCCAGGGGCGCCAGCACCTCACGGCCGTGATCGCTGAGGTGCAGTTGCAGTGCGCGGGCGTCGGTGGTGGAGCGGACTTTTTCGATCAGGCCTTTCTTTTCCAGGCCGCTGGTCAACCGGCTCAGGTAACCCGCGTCGAGGCTGAGCATCTGGCACAGGTCTGCGCTGGTCAGGTCACCCCGGGTCGACAGCTCGTACATCACGCGGATTTCAGTGAGGGAAAAGTCGCTTTGCAGCAGGTGTTCCTGCAGCACGCCGATCTGGTGGGTATAGAAGCGGTTGAAGCCGCGCACGATGCTGGCGCGTTCGACAAGCAGGGGGGTAGACATAGCGGAATGCTCGAATGGTTGCCTGAGGCAATTATATTGTTGCTTCAGGCAACCATGTCAAACACTTTGCTTATTGGATGCGTGTTACCCGCCAAAGGGTATTGGCCAGGTCATCGGCGATGATCAACGCGCCTTTGGGGTCCACCGTCACGCCAACCGGCCGCCCACGGGTTTTGCCGTCTTCACCGCGAAAACCCGTGGCAAAGTCGATCGGCTCACCGGACGGCTTGCCGTTGCTGAAGGGCACGAAAATCACTTTGTAGCCCACCGGGTTGTCGCGGTTCCAGCTGCCGTGCTCACCGACGAACACGCCGTCGGCGAATTTGTCGCCCATTTGCGGGATGGAAAAGTCCACGCCCAGCGCCGCCACGTGGGAACCCAAGCTGTAATCTGGCTTGATCGCGGCGGCGACCTTGGCCGGGTTTTGTGGCTGGGCGCGCGGGTCGACGTTCTGGCCCCAGTAACTGTAGGGCCAGCCGTAGAACGCGCCTTCACGCACTGAGGTCAGGTAGTCCGGCACCAGGTCCGGGCCCAGCTCGTCGCGTTCGTTGACCACCGTCCACAGTTGCCCGGTGTCTGGTTGAATCGTCAGCGCCGTCGGGTTGCGCAGGCCGGTGGCGTAAGGCTTGTGCGCGCCGGTGGCGGCGTCGATCTGCCAGACCATTGCGCGGTCGATCTCCACTTCCATGCCACGCTCGGTGACGTTGCTGTTGGAGCCGATCCCCACATAAAGCTGGCTGCCATCCGCGCTCACCGCCAGGGACTTGGTCCAGTGGTGGTTGATCTGTGCCGGCAGGTCGGTGACGGTACTGGGCGGCCCGCTGGCTTTGGTCTGGCCATCGGCGTAATCGAAACTGACCAGGGCATCCTGGTTGGCCACGTAGAGTTTGCCGTTGGCATACGCCAGGCCATACGGGGCGTTGAGGTTGTCGGCGAAGACGGTCCTGAGTTCGTACGTACCATCACCATCGGCATCGCGCAGCAGGGTCAGGCGGTTGCCGCCCTTGACCTTGGTGTTGCCCTCGGCCTTGATCACGCTGGCGATCACATCCTTGGGCTTGAGCTTGGCCGCACTGCCGCCACGGCCTTCGGCGACGAGGATATCGCCGTTGGGCAACACCAGGGTCTGGCGCGGGATGGCGAGGTCGGTGGCGATGGCGGTGACGCGGTAGCCTTCGGGCACGGTGGGTTTCTGCTCGCCCCAGGGCGTGGGTTGGGCAATCTTCATGCTGGGCAACAGGCTGCTTTGCTGTTCCGGCAGCTTGGGGTCGGGGCCCCGCGCCTGGGTCTTGTCGCCTTCGCCGCCGCAGGCGCTCAGCAGCAGGGCGACGCTCAACAGCGTCAGGGTGCTGGACGTCTTCATTTGACACCTCCGGAACGCAAGCCGGTCCAGGTCGCCGCCAAGGCCAGCAACAACACGATGGCCGACAGGATCAGGCCGCCTGGCATCGAGCCGTAGGCGTCTTTGGCGTGCTGGAAGGCGTTGACCAGCCCCAGTACCCAGGTGGCCAACAGCAGCAGGACATACCGCGTGGGTTGCCCGGCCTTGGGCCTGGCACGAAGCAGGTTGACCAGCGCGAATAAAAACGCGAAGCCTGCGAACACCAGCGCACCGGCGATCAGCCAGGAGGCGAAGTTGGCCCATTGAATCTGGTAAGTCTGGGTGTAGGCAATGTCGCTGAGCAGGGCGCCGAGAAACAATGGCACGGTGCCGGCGAGTAAGGTCGCATGCAGCGGCCCGGGGGCGTATCGGTAGGTGGGGAGGGTAGTCATGGTGATGGCGGCTCCTTGTTGTACAACGCCCCTGGACGGGGCAGCGCATAGGAAGTGAGCGCGCCACAGGTGAGAAAGTTCAGCGTGAAACGTTTCGAAATAGTGTGAACCCCCTGCGTATGCGCGAGCCTAACCCCGTATCATCGCGTCCTTACCTCGTACCAGGCCTCCCCATGACTCATCCTCGCATCGGCTTCCCCTGCCAGTACAAGCACCCCGAACGCCTGCTGTCGGCCAGTGCCTTGAAGTTGATTGAAGGCCCGCTCAACCCGCGCACCACCACCTTGCGCTGGATGGACAGCGTCACGCCGCAAGTGGCCCGCGACAAACTGGTCGAGGTGGTCACGCACAACCTGCAAGCCCAATTGCACCTGCTGGCTTACGTGGCCGGGTTGCCGCCGATGTTGCGCATGCTGCGCCTGAGCAGCGACCTGCTGCCGTTCTACAGCCACCCGAAAGTGGCGCAGGTCTATCAGGACCCTGCGATCGAGCGGCAACTGGTCGAAGGGTTCGCCGCCATCGGCGACCTGGCGCGCGCCTCGGATATCCGCCTGTCGTTCCACCCCGGCCAATATTGCGTGCTGGGCTCGGAAAACCCCGGCGTGGTGGAAAACAGCCTGGCCGAATTCGAATACCACGCTGACATGATCCGCATGATGGGCTACGGCCGCCAATTTCAGGACCTCAAGTGCAACGTGCACATTGCCGGCCGTCTGGGTGTGGAGGGCACCCGGGCGGTGTGGCCGCGTTTGTCTGAGGTGGCGCGCAACTGCATCACCTTCGAGAACGACGAGAAGACCTACGGCCTCGACCACTGCCTGCAAGTCGCCGACCTGGCGCCGGTGGTGCTGGACATCCACCATTGCTGGATCAACGAAAACGAGTACATCGACCCCCATTCGCCCCGGGTGGCCCAAGTGGTCGACAGCTGGCGTGGCGTGCGCCCAACCATGCATTACTCCCAGCCCCAGGAGAGCCTGCAGGAACTGGGCTTTGATGCCGAGCACAAGCTGGAAATGGAGGCGCTGCTGAAGGTGGTTTCCAAGCGCGACCTGTACGGCCATAGCGACCAGATGTGGAACCGCTGGACCAACGATTACGCGCTGCAGTTTCTCGACCGCTTCGACATCATGCTGGAGGCCAAGGGCAAGAACGTGGCGGCGCTGGCGTTTTACGAACACTGGCAGCGCCGCACCGCGTAAAACCGCTTACTGCTTGCCGTTCAAGGGAATCACCAGCGACACCCACATGTTCCAGCCCTCGGGGCGGTTCTTGGCGTCGAACTCGTAGTAGCCCTTGATATTGGCGTACCACAGCCCTTCGCCCACCTTGAAGAAGTGCCCGGCCTGGGGGCCGATCCCGGCGACCCGCGACTTGAAGTCCCCCAGCACCGCGCCGCTGCCGCTGTCGCCGGTGACTTGTTCGAAGTAGTAGCCCACCAGCCCGACCAGGGATTGCGAGGTGAGGAAGTGCGAGGCGCTCAGGTCGATATGAGCGTCAATACCGTTCTGGTAGTCGGTGTCGTTGTTCTTCCAGTTGTAGGTCATGCCGGCGACCGCAGAAAACTCGTTGGTCTTGTCGAAGTAGGTGTAGCCACCCCCGGCATCCAGGGCCGCGTGGCCCAGGCCGATGTTCACCAGGCGGTTGGGGTCGTAGGCACCAATGGGGATGTTGCCCATGGAGTAAGCCATGAAGTTATGCACGCCGTGGTTCCACTTCAGGGTGCCGAGCAGGTAGAGGTCGCTGCCGCCCTTGAGGCTGTCATTCGTGCCACCGGAGAAAGACCGCCCACGCGGGCCGGTGAGGGTTGCATCCACGCTGGCTTCGGAGCGCGCCACCGCCGCTATCGCAGAAATGGCGGCCTGGGCGCCGCCGAGCACCGGCGTCTCGAAGGTGTAGGTGGGGCTGGCGAACAGCAGGTCTGCCTTGGCATCCAGCCCGACCACCGTGCGCCCGCCACGCGGCACCACGGCATTTTTGTTGTCACTGGCGTTCACGTGGTAGTAGATCAGCGGCAGGCTCCAGCCCGGCGTGACGGGGGCGGCAGCCAGTGCGCCGAACTGCCCTGGTACCCAGAAACTCAGGCCACCATCGTCGGCCTGTGCCAGGGCGATGGGTAGCAGGGCGAGTACGCCCAATACGCTCGTCTTTGTGGTCATAGGACTTCCTATCCAAAAGGCCATTTTGTGCGTGCGGTTGGGGCTGTGCTCCCCACGGCTGCTTGAGCATAGTCCAAGGATTGAAGGGCGTTGCGCCCGTGCGCGATGGCGGGCATGCTCCCTGGCCTGAAATAAGGAGCTACCCATGAGTACCGCACAACCTGCAGGTGTCGACGCGGACGGCTTTGTCCTGACCGTTGGCGATCATCCGGTCCAGCCTGAATTCGAACCGTTGATGGCGGACGTCTGCCAGACCCTTTCCCAGCCTGAATCAGGGCTGCACAGCCTCTATCTTTACGGCAGCGTCGCACGGGGCGAGGCCACCCCTGGGGTGTCCGACCTGGACCTGACGCTGGTATTGAACGAGCCACCCGACGCCCACGCGTTGGAGCAACTGGAACGCATTCGACAGACGCTGGAGCAACGGCACCCGGAAGTCACCAAGATCGACTTCGATATTGGCCACCGCGCCGAGGTGCTGGCACCCGAGCAGAACAACCGGTGGGGCTTCTGGCTCAAGCACTGTTGCCGCTGTGTCTGGGGCGATGACCTTGCGCCGCACTTTGAACGGTTCCGACCGTCGCGGGAAATTGCGCAGGCGCTCAACGGGGACTTCCAACAGAGCTTGGCGGCGTATCGCGAGCGCATTGATCTGGCCAGTGACGCATCGGAGCGTCTGCGCCTGCAGCGCGAAGCGTCGCGCAAGTTGATCCGGTCGACGCAAACACTGCGCGAACAAGATGCGCCAGGCTGGCCGCGTACCCTGGAAGAGCACGTCGGTGGGTTCGTCCAGCAGTACCCCACGATGCGCGTTCAGGTGGCGTACTTTTTGTTTGAAGCCAGAAACCCCAGCGCCGAGCGCGAGCCGTTCTTGAGTCGCCTGGATGCCTTTGTAGCCTGGATGGTTTCACAACAGGGATAGATAGGTATATTGGCGTTCAACCCCGCGTTGCATACGCTAAGCCTATGGACCTTTGATGATCAACTTCCGCCTGATTCGCCACCTCTGGCTGTTCCTCGCCGTTGCCGAAGAACAGAACTTCGGCCGCGCCGCCAAGCGCCTGGGCATGTCCCAACCACCGTTGAGCGAGCAAATCCAGGTGCTGGAGCAGGCGCTCAAGGTCACGCTGTTCGAGCGTTCGCGGCGCGGCGCCAAACTCACGCCGGTGGGCGCGGCGATCCTGCCTGCCGTGCGCAAATTCGCCGAGCAACTGGAACGCCTGGAGCTGGCGGTGGAGGAGGCGGTGGCGGGGCAGTCGGGCATGCTGACCATCGGCGCGATCTCCACGGCGATGTTCGATGTGCTGCCGGGCCTGATCGACCGGCTCAAGCAGCAGTACCCGCACCTGACTGTCTCCGTGCGCGAGATCGACAGCGTCGAGGCGGTGCCGGCACTGGAAGCGGGGGATATCGACCTGGCGTTTGCCCGCCTGGACGGTGACCTGGGCCCGGCCGTGCAGTCATTGCCGTTGCTGGAGGACCGCTTGATGGTGGCGCTGCCCAGCGATCATCCGTTGGCCGCCCGCACGCGCATCAGCCTGTCGAGCCTGGCGTCCGAGCCACTGGTGATGTTCTCGCGCAAGGTCAGCCCGGTGTACTTCGACAACCTGATCGCCACCTGCCGCGCCAGCGGGTTTTCGCCACGGGTGCTGCATGAGGTGCGTTCGGTGGCGTCGCAGATCGCGTTTGTCAGTTGCGGGCAGGGCATTGCGCTGGTGCCGGCGTCGTTGAAGAAGCTCGCACCGGACAACGTGGTGCTGCGGGCGTTGACGCAAAAACTCCATGTGGTGACCACCGCCGTGGCCTGGAACAGCGAGCGGCCCAACCCGTTGGTGACGGAAGTGGTTGCGCAGTTTCAGGCTCATACGATTGGCGTATGAATACGTTCCGCAATCCGTTATTTACACCTCGATCAATTCACCCGACAGTGGCGGCTTTTCTGTTCCGGGAGCCCCTGTCATGTCGTTCGTCCACACCCACCTGCCGCTGACGGTAGACGGCGTCTCGCTGAACATTGCCGCCTTGCATCGCACGGGCGAACGTGCGCCCATCCTGTTTTTGCACGGCTTCGGGTCCACCAAGGAAGACTACGCCGATATCGTCCTGCACCCGGCGTTTGACGGGCATCCCTTCGTCGCTTACGACGCGCCCGGCTGTGGCGAAAGCGAATGTGCCGACCTGTCGAAGATCGGCATTCCTTTCTTGTTGGAAACAGCAGTGCAGGTGCTGGAGCATTTCGCGATCGAGCGCTTCCACCTGGTGGGCCATTCCATGGGCGGCTTGACCGCGCTGATGTTGGCGCACCGCTTCCCCGACCGGGTGCTGAGCTTTACCGATATCGAAGGCAACATCGCTCCCGAAGACTGCTTTCTCAGCCGCCAGATCGTCGACTTTCCCGCAGACGATCCCGAGGTGTTTTTCACGGCCTTTATCGAACGCACCCGCCAGGCGCCGGCCTATGCCAGCGCCCTCTATTCGGCGAGCCTGCGTCACAAGGTGCGGGCGGGTGCGGTGCGCGGGATCTTCCAGTCGATGGTCGAGCTGTCTGACCATGGCGACTTGATGGGCAAGTTCCTCGGGCTGCCTTGCCCGACGATGTTCATGTACGGCGAGCAGAACGCCTCGCTGTCCTACCTGCCGCACATCCAGGCCCACGGCGTGCGCCTGGCGCCGATTGCCCAGTGCGGGCACTTCCCGATGTATTCCAACCCGGTTGCCATGTGGCAGCAGATTGCGGATTTCCACCGCCACAGTGGCTGATGACGGCGGGCGCTACGACTTGAAGCGCCCCACCAACCCATTCAGCTCCGCCGACAGCTCGGCCAACCGCCCCGAATCGTCCTGGGCCGAGTTGGCCAGGCTTTCCACCAGGCGCGCTTCGTCGTAGATCTGCTGGATATGCCGGTTGATCTCTTCGGCGACGCTGTGCTGTTCCTCGGCGGCGGCAGAGATCTGCAGGTTCTGGTCGCGGATCTCGTTGACCGACAGCTGGATGCCTTCAAAACTGTCCCGTGCGTTTTCGATGGACGACACACTGGCGCGGGACAGGTCCAGGCAACTGCTCATCTTCTGGGTGACTTCTTCGGTCTTGCTGCCCAGGGTGCCGAGCAACTGCTCGATCTCGCCGGTGGAGTCGGAGGTGCGCTTGGCCAGCGCTCGCACTTCGTCGGCCACCACCGCAAAACCCCGGCCCTGGTCGCCGGCGCGCGCGGCTTCGATGGCGGCGTTGAGCGCCAGCAGGTTGGTCTGTTCGGCGATGGCGCGGATGGTGCCGAGGATCTGGTTGATGCTGCGGCTGCCGGCTTCCAGCTCGACCATGGCCTGGGACGATTCGGTCAGGCGCCGGCCCAGGCGGTTGACGTTGTCGGTGGTCACTTCAATCTGCTGTTTGCCCTCGGCCACGCGGCGATGGCCGTTCTCGGCCGACTCCGCCGCGCCACTGCACGAGCGCGCCACTTCGTTGGCGGTGGCCACCATTTCGTTGAATGCGGTGGACACCAGTTCCACTGCCTCGCGCTGGCGCCCGGCCGCTTCGTTCATATTGTGCGCCACTTCGCTGTTGACCTTGGACGCGTCCTGCAAGTTGGTCGACGCCGCGCCGATGTGCTGGATCAACTGGCGGATCGCCGCGAGGAACTTGTTGAACCAGCCCGCCAGCTCGGCGGTTTCGTCCTTGCCCTGTACGTGCAGTTCGTGGCGCAAGTCGCCTTCGCCCTGGGCGATCGATTGCAGGCCGGTGCTCACCTGGCCGATGGGCTTGACGATCACCTTGGAAAACGCCGCCGCAATCAGCCCGAAGATCAGCACCAGCACCGCAACGATCGCGGTGGTGATATAGGTCATGCGCGTGGCGGCGGCCATCACTTCGTTGTATTCGATCAGGCCGACATAGCGCCAGCCCAGGCCCGGCGAGGTCCAGACGTTGGCCATGTAGCGCACCCCGTCGATCACCACTTCGGTGGAGCCCTGGGGCGTTTCGGCCAGGTGTGCATACGGCGCGCCGAGGTCCTTGAGGGGCTTGAAGTTGTGCGCGGCATTGCGCGGGTCCACCAGCACCACGCCGTCTTCGATCAGCATCACGTAGCCGCTTTCGCCCAGCTTGATGCTCTTGAGCAACTCGGTGAGGTTTTTCAGCGACACGCTCACCACGAACACGCCCTTGGGTTTGCCGGCGTTGTCCAGCAAGGCGCGGGCGGTGCCCACCAGGGCCACGTCGTCCTTGTCGTAATAATAAGCAGGGGTGCGCACCGTCTTGCCGGGGCTGGCCATGGCGGCCTTGTACCAGGGGCGGGTGCGCGGATCGTACTTGGCCAGTTGTGGGTCATCCGGCCACTTGGCGTAAGTGCCGTCCTCCAGGCCGATGGACAAAATGGCGGCAGACGGGTGGGTTGCACCAAACCGTGCAAACTGGTCGATGACCTGCTGGGCCTGGGCTGGCATCGGCTGGCTGGCCGCATTGGCAGGCTGGTAATCCTTTAGAGTGTTCACCGAAGTGTATACAGGATCAGCGGACATTTGATCGACGTTCTGCAGCGTGCCATCGAAGAACTGCCGGATGTTGCCATCGATCTGGCGTATTTCACGGGTGCTGCCATCAATGAATTGTTCGACCGCCTGGGTCCGTGTGTTCATGACGGAAATCACCGCGACCAGGCTGACCGGGATAAACGCGACGGATACGAAAGCAAGCACCAGCTTATTTTTTATTTTCATCGAGACGACCATCAGCGGGGAGGGCGGCCAAACCGTCGACTCCGGGCGAGAGGCGGCGATTTGCTATCACTGTCTGTTTCGGCTTGATGCGGGGAAATCTTTAGCGATATTTTGTGTACAACAACAATACTTTTTGTCCTGAATATTTTTCAGGTCGATAACCGTGCGACAGCTTTGTCCCCGTGCAACACATCATGCCCGCTGACCACCACGATGCCGACCAACACCAGGAGCGAGCCGAGCACAAACGTCGACTCCAGCGGCTCGCTCAACAGCCATACGCCGAACGCCACGCCAAACAACGGGGTGAGGAACGACAGCACGCCCAGCCGCGACCCCAAGTAACGGCTTAGCAACCAGAACCACACCAGCAGGCTCAGGAACGAGAACACCACGGTCTGAAATGCCAGGCTGGCAAACGCGATGCCGGAGAGGTGTAACCGGGTTTGCCCGGTGACCAGCGCCACCAGCCCGAGGATGATGCAAGCGCCGGCGAGTTGGTAGAACAGCGTCAAGGGTGCCGGCGCATCCGTCAGCCTTGAGCAGCGAATACTCAAGGTGGTCGCGCCCCAGGCGATGGCGCCGACCACGCCCAATGCATCCCCCATCCGCTGCGGCGTGACCCAGCCATCGCCCGGTTTGCCTGGCGTATAAAAGGCGATGGCGATACCGATAAAGGCGATCAGGATGCCCAGCCATTGCAGGCGGCTCAGGCGCTCACTGGCAAAGCGAAGATGCAGGCCGATGGCGGCAAATAGGGGCGCGGTGTAGAGGAAAATCACCATGTGCGCAGCCGAGGTGTAGCTCAGCCCCACCGACACCGCGATGTACTCGACGGCGAACAGAACCCCGACCACCACGCCGCCTCGCCAGGTCTGCCAGTGACACTTTTCGCGGTAGCGACGCAAGGTCAACAAGAGGCCCACCATCACCGCGGCAACCCCGGAGCGCAGGGCGATTTGCAGCATCGGCGAAACATCCTCGGCGGCCACTTTGATCGCCACTTGCTGTAGCCCCCAGATGGCACACACCACGACCATCATCACGGCGGCTGTTTTATCCAGTGTCTGGCGATTTTCCACGGTACGACTCCTCTGACCCAATGGCATCAGTCTGGGGTTGTCGTAATGGTGGGATATAGCGCAAAAGCGACAAACGATAGCGAGGAATCGTCATTCGCGCCGTGGCCCGAACCACGGCGCTGGCAGCCGCATCGACTCAGCCCATGTCCTGGGTGGCACGTGCAGAATCGTCCTTGAGCTCCTCGGCGAACTTGCGCATCAAGCGCACCAGGTTGTCAAAGTCGCCTTCGTCCCACGTGGAAAAGATCGACACGCCAATGCGTTCGCGCGCGGCGTCAACTCGGTCAGTCATGACTTTGCCTTTTTCGGTAATCACCGACTCGCGCAGGCGGCGGTCGAGCGCGCTTGTCTGGCGCTGGATCAAGTCGAGGCTTTCCAGCTTGGTCACTTGCCGGCTGACCGTGGTGTAGTCGCGACCGACGCGGTCGGCCAGTTCGACCACGCCGATAGGGCCCAGCCGTTCTACCAGCACCAGCAGGGGAAACAGCGCGCGGTCCAAGGAAATTCCGGCCTCGCGCACCATCGCTTCATCGCGCTGGGGGCGGTTCATCACCCCCACGATCTCAACCAACGACCCATGCAAATCACGCAGCTGAGCGCTCATATGTGCGTTTTGCACGCTTTTTCTTGACACTGTGTTTCTCCGTCTTAATATGTGCATATTGCACATATAGGTGGTCATTATGAACGAGCAATGCGCGGTCGATGTTCTGATTTGTGGTGCTGGTGCGGCCGGCTTGACCTTGGCGATAGACCTGGCCAGGCGCGGTATCCGCTTTCGTCTGATCGAGAAAAACCACCAGCCTTTCCACGGTTCCCGTGGCAAAGGCATCCAGCCCAGGTCGCAGGAAATCTTCGAAGACCTCGGCGTACTCGACCGCCTGTTCGCCATGGGTGGAGTCTATCCGACTGAGCGGCGCTACCGCGACGACGGCAGCACCCTCGACGCCGATCCTATCGAACACAGGGCCGCGACTTCGGCTGAGCCTTATCAGCAACCGCTGATGGTGCCGCAATTCCTGACCGAACAGGTGCTGCGCGAGCGGTTGCTCGAACTGGGCCACCGGCCAGTGTTTGGCTGTGAATTGACAGGGTTTGAGCAAGACGCGGACGGCGTGACCCTGCAGCTCAATGGCCGCGCAGGCCCGCAAACACTGCGTACGCGCTGGCTGGTGGGGGCCGACGGGGGGCGCAGCTTCGTGCGCCAGGCGTTGAATATCGGCTTCCCGGGCAAGACCCTCGGTATGCGTGCGCTGGTGGCGGACGTGCAGCTGTCAGGCCTGTCGTCGACGTATTGGCATCGTTTTGGCGAGGGCGACCCACAACGTCAGATTGCCATTTGCCCGCTGGCCGGCACGCAACTGTTCCAGATTCAAGGTCCGATTGCCCTGGACGCCGAGGTGGACCTCAGTGCTGAAGGCTTGACCGCGATGGTGGCCCAGCGCACCGGGCGCGATGACATTCAGGTGCACGCGGTGTCCTGGGCGTCGGCCTACAGCATGAATGCGCGGCTGGCCGATCAGTACCGTGTCGGCCAGGTGTTTCTGGTCGGGGACGCCACGCACATCCATCCGCCGACCGGTGGCCAGGGGCTCAACACCAGCGTGCAGGATGCCTACAACCTCGGCTGGAAACTGGCGGCGGTGGCCAACGGCGCACCTGAAGCGTTGCTCGACAGCTACGAAGAAGAACGCCGGCCGGTAGCGGCCTCGGTACTGGGCTTATCCACCCAACTGCTCGATAACCTGCAACGTGGCGACGTGCGCCGGGGCCGGGAAGTGCATCAACTGGACATTGGTTACCCCCATTCCTCGCTGGCGGCGGGTCGGGCGGACCGCGCCGGTGCGCGTGCGCCGGATGCACGGCTGCGCGGCGCGGCAGGCCAATCGCTACGCCTGTTTGACCTGTATGCCGGTCCGCATTGGACGCTGCTGTGTGTGGCCGGCACGTCCGCCGACGTGGCACCAAGGCCAGGGTTGCGAATCCACCACGTTGGCCTGCAAGGGGAAGTGATTGATGACCAAGGGCAGATGCAACACGCCTACGGGCTGGCCGCAGGGGATCGGGTGCTGGTGCGCCCGGATGGCTATATCGGCGCGATCTTTTCGTCCGATGAGGGGGCGCGGTTGGAAGGCTACTTGTTGCAAGTCGGCCTGCCGAGTGTGATCAGTCCTGAGTCGTCGCGTTGACGGCTTGAGCGGGTAGCGCCCCCGGCGTCTTGATGGTCTTGGTCACGATGTAGGTGAAGTAGCGCTCGATGGCCAGGTCTTCCAGCAGCAATTGGTCGATGAAACGCTGGTACGCGTCGATGTCGGCGGCGCGAATCATCGCGATGTAGTCCACGCCGCCGCCGGTGGCGTAGCAGAACTCCACCTCCGGCGCGTCGCCCATGCGGTGTTCGAAGCGGCGCATGTCCTGGGCGGTGTGACGGGCCAGGGTGATTTCCACCAGCAACTGCTGGCTCTTGAACACCTGGTTCCAATCGATCACCGCACGATAGCCTTTGACCAGGCCCGCGTTCTCCAGCTTGCGCACCCGCTCCCAGGCCGGGGTGACCGACAGGTTGATCGCCTCGGCCAGGCTGGACTTGGTGATGCGCCCATCCTCGGAAAGGATGCGCAGGATGTTCAGGTCGTAACGGTCAAGCTTGTGCATCAAGGAAAAACTCCACAGGCCATAGTAAGGCGGCGCCCTCACGGCCATCGCCGGCAAGCCGGCTCCTACACGGGTTTCGCGTTTCGCCAGCCCCCTGTAGGAGCTGGCTTGCCAGCGATGGTCGTCAACGATAACGCACATCCGTCGAGCGTACGCCGTGTTCAGCCGAGGATTTCCCCCGCCACCTGGTCAATCGCACCCTGGGTGATGTCGACGATCAGGTCCGCGTCTTCCCGTGTAAGGATCAACGGCGGAGCAAAGCCAAGGATGTCGCCATGGGGCATGGCCCGGGCGATCATGCCGCGCTCCAGGCAGGCCGCCGAGACTTTCGGGCCGACTTTCAACCCGGCATCGAACGGCGTGCGTTGCTCGCGATCGGCCATGAACTCCACGGCGGCGAGCATGCCATCGCCACGCACTTCGCCCACCAGCGGGTGGCCCTCGAGGGTTTCGCGCAGGCGGCGGTTGAGGTACGCGCCCACCTGCTCGGCATTTTCGGTGAGGTTTTCGCGCTCCAGAATGTCGAGGTTCGCCAGCGCCGCCGCCGCGCAGATCGGGTGCCCCGAATACGTCCAGCCGTGGCCCATGGCGCCGTCGGTGGTGGAGGCTTTTTCGATCACGTCCCACACTTTCTCGCCAATGATCACCGCCGACAACGGAGCGTAGGCGCTGGTCAGGCCCTTGGCCGTGGTGATCAGGTCCGGGCGCATGCCGTAACGCTGGCTGCCCATCTTCGACCCCAGGCGGCCAAATGCGCAGACCACTTCATCGGCAATCAACAGCACATCGTATTTGTGCAGCACCGCCTGGATCGCCGCCCAGTAACCGGCCGGTGGCACCACGATGCCGCCGGTGCCCATCACCGGTTCACCGATGAAGGCGGCCACGGTGTCCGGGCCTTCGGCAAGGATCATCTTTTCCAGCTCATCGGCGCAGTACCGCACGAACGTGGCTTCATCCATGCCCGCCGGGGCCTTGCGGTACCAGTGCGGGCACACGGTGTGCTGGATGCCTTGCTCCGGCAGGTCAAAGTGCTGATGAAATGCGGCAAGGCCCGTGAGGCTGCCGGTCATGATGCCCGAGCCGTGGTAGCCACGGTCGCGGGAGATGATTTTCTTCTTCTGCGGACGGCCCAGCACGTTGTTGTAGTAGCGCACCAGCTTGATTTGGGTCTCGTTGGCGTCGGAGCCCGACAGGCCGTAGTAGACCTTCTTCATGCCCTCTGGCGCCCAGTCCATGATGCGACTCGACAGCTCGATAATCGCCTCCGTCGAGTGGCCGACGTAGGTGTGGTAATAGGCCAGTTCCTTGGCCTGCTTGTAGATCGCGTCCGCCACTTCGGTACGGCCATAGCCGATGTTCACGCAATACAGCCCGGCAAACGCGTCGATGAAGTCACGCCCTTCATGGTCACGGATGCGGATGCCCGACGCGCTCTGGATGATACGGCCCTTGAGCGCGCCGCTGGCATGGTCGTGGGCGTGGGTGGACGGGTGCATGAAGTGCGCGCGGTCCTGTGCGAACAGGTGGTCGAGTTCGTGGTTCATAGCGAGTCTCCTTTGAATTGTCCTTGGTGGTGCAGGCAAAAGTATTTGGTTTCGACAAAGGCCTCGAAGCCCTCGGTGCCGCCTTCGCGGCCCAGGCCCGAGGCTTTCATGCCGCCGAACGGAATCGGGTGGCCAGTGAACTTCACACCGTTGACCGCGACCATGGCGTGGTCGAGGCGACGGATCAGTGGGTAGATCAGGTCCAGGCGGTTGGAACAAATGTAGGCGGCCAGGCCGTACTCGGTGTCGTTGGCCAGGGCAATCGCCTGCTCCAGGCTGTCGAAGGGCATTACCCCGGCAATCGGCGCAAAGTTTTCTTCGCGGTAGATGCGCATCTCGGGCGTGACATCCGCCAACACCGTGGGTTGGTAGAACAAGCCGCCCAGCGCATGGGCTTCACCGCCCACCAGGCGTTGCGCGCCCAGCTGCAAGGCGTCCTCCACCCGCGCGGCGGTCACATCGAACGCGGCCTGATGCATCAACGGGCCAACGTCCACGGCATGTTCTTCGCCGCCTATCAGCGCAGGGCCCACGCGCAGTTCGCGCACGGCGGCGGCAAAGCGCTTGAGGAAGGCGGGGTAGATCGCGCGGTCGACGAGGATGCGGTTGGCGGCGCAGCAGTCCTGGCCGGAGGTCTGGAATTTGGCCTCCACCGCGACCTTCACCGCGAGGCCCAGGTCGGCGTCGGCACACACAATGAACGGCGCATTGCCGCCCAATTCCAAGGCGACCTTCTTCACGTCCTGGGCGGCCGCTTGCAGCACCAGCTTGCCCACGCGGGTCGAGCCGGTGAAGCTCACCGAACGCACGCGGCTGTCTTGCACCAGGGTTTGCATGGCCATCTGCGGCTCGCCCAGCACCACGTTGAACACCCCGGCCGGGAAGCCGGCTTCCTCGGCGAGTTGCGCCAGGGCAAAGGCCGAGTAGGGCGTTTCATGGGCCGGCTTGACCACCACCGTGCAACCGGCCGCCAGGGCGGCAGCGGCTTTGCGCGTGATCATTGCCGAAGGAAAGTTCCACGGCGTCAGCAGCGCGCAAACGCCCACCGGCTCCTTGAGCGTGCCCAGGTGCGCACCGGGAATATGGCTGGGGATGTTCTGCCCGTACAGCCGCCGGGCTTCGTCGGCAAACCAGGGAATGAAACTGGCGGCATAGGCGATTTCGCCCCGGGACTCGGCCAGGGATTTGCCTTGTTCCAGGCTCAGGATGCGCGCCAGGTCTTCCTGATGTTCCAGGATCAGACTGGCCCAACGCTTGAGGACGGTTGCGCGGGCGTCAAGGCTCTGTTCGCGCCAAGCCGGGAAGGCGCGATGCGCGGCCTCCACGGCGGCAGTTATCTGCGCTTGTTCAAGCATCGGCACGTGGCCGATCACGTCCTGGGTCGCCGGGTTGTGCACGGCGAGGGTGCTGGCGCTGTCACTGTGGACCCAATGGCCGTCGACATAGCACAGCGCCTTGAACAGCAGTGGGTGTTTGTAAGTCATGGTGGTGGCTCCCAATCGTCTGAGTGCAGTCATGCTAGGGCAGGGCAGCGCAAGAAAAGGCGGGTTTGGCGGGGGTAAGGCAGTGGGTTTTTTCTGATTGCAGGTGCCATTTCCGGTGATTTCTGTGGGAGCCGGGCTTGCCCGCGATGCAGGCGCCTCGGTGCAACTGCTATACCGAGGTGATGCCATCGCGGGCAAGCCCGGCTCCCACAGGAGAACGGGTTACATGCCGGGTTATTTGGCAGCTTTGGCGGTGGCCACCCAGCCGTCGAAGGTGGCTTTGTTTTCACTCATCCAGTCATCCGCCAGCTTGCGAATGTTGCGTTCGCTGGAGCCGTCCTGGCTGATGGTTTTTTCCCAGTAGCTCCAGGTCGACTGCGGGAATGTCATCTGTTCCACCAGCGCCTTCACCGCCGGGTTGGCTGCGATGAACTGCTTGTTGCCAATCGCGTACCAGTTCCACGCGGCCATCGCCATGCGGCACGGATCAGCGCCGCCTGCACACCCTTCCACGCCTGGGGTGAGGGCGCTGGTGGTGCTCGGCACGTTGCCCGGCAAGGCATCAAACGGCGTCGGCAACCACACCACGTCCTTGCCGGGGACCATGGTGTTGGTCATCCACGACGGCGCCCAGGCATAGAAAAACACCGGCTCGCCGCGCTTGAGGCGCGCAACGTTTTCGAACATCAGCGCTTCGTACTTGCCACGCACCGGGTTCACAGTGGCCTTGAGGCCGAACTTGTCGAGCTGGTAATCCACCACATCGCCACAGCCCCAACCCGGGTCGCAGCTGATCAGGTCAGCCTTGCCGTTCTTGCCGAACAGCGCGGCGATCTTCGGGTCTTTCAACTGCTCAAGGCTGGTGATGTGGTACGCGTCGGCGGTTTTCTTGTCGATCATGTAGCCGTTGTAGCCGGCACCGGTGATGGAGCCGCCGCCGACCACTTCGGTGCGGTCCTTGACCTTGTCGAAGCTGGGTTGCAACTGCGGCAGGGTCACGTCCATCGACAGGTCCAGGTCACCCTGGGCGGCGGCCGGGAAGAACAGCGTGGTGTTGACGGTACTCAGCTTGCTCCCGTAGCCGAGGCGCTTGGCGGCCTCGATGGCGATCTTGGTGATGACGTAGTTGCCACCGGTACTTTCCGACTGCACGAAACGGATGGTCTTGCCGTTGCCGGGCAGGTCTTCGGCCATGACCGAAGTGCTCCCCAGGTACAGCACGGCTGCAAATCCGAGCAAGGCGTTGAATGGACGCATCATGATTTCCTCTTTGTTTTTCTCGTTATGGTTAAGGGATGGCAGTCAAAAAACGACGTTCATGATTTCTTGTTATGCGCTGACCGCCCGCAGGGTGAACAGCCGCTTGAACAGCGATTTGCGCTTGCCCGGTGTGGGCTGCGCGAGGTTCTGGGTGATGCGGTCGAGCATCATCGCCAGCAACACAATGGCGATCCCGCCGACCGCAGCGCGGCCTACATCCATGCGTCCCAGGCCTTGCAGCACCACCAGGCCGAGGCCTTCGGCGCCGATCATGGCGACAACGACGGACATCACCATGGCGGTGAGCACCGTCTGGTTGAGGCCGCCAAGGATGGTCGGCACGGCCAGGGGCAACTGGATTTCCCAGAGCAACTGCTTGCGGTCGGCGCCGAACGCCAGGCCGGCTTCCACCAGCTCGGTTTCCACCATGCGGATGCCCAGGTAGGTAAAGCGAATCAGCGGCGGGCATGCCGAGATCACCACCGCCACTTCACCCGACACGGTGCCCACGCCAAACAGCATCACCACTGGCACCAGGTACACGAAGGTCGGCGTGGTTTGCATGATGTCGAGGATCGGTCGCATCACCGCCCACACCCGTTCACTGCGCGCGCACCAGATACCCACCGGGATGCCCACCACCATGCAGATCACAATCGCGGTAGTGATCAGCGACAGCGTGGTCATGGCTTCGTCCCACACGCCCAAGGCGGCAATCACCACCAGCGCGGCGGCACTGAAAATGGCCACGCCCAGGGTGGCGGCGCGGTAGGCGATGAGGAACATCAGCACCACCATCACCGGGAACGGAATGGCGTGGATCAGCGTGTCGCTGAACCCCAGCAAGTGTTCCACCGGCCAACGGATGGCCTGGAAGATCGGGCGCAAGTGGATGCCGATCCATTCAACGCCCCCGCTGATCCACTGGTCCACGGGAAAAACAGCGAGGTCTTCTGACTTAAGCATGGTGTGCAACCTCCGAAACGGCAGGGCGAGGGGGCGGGACGCTGGCGATGCAATCGAGGATATGGGCGCTGTTCAAGGTGCCGATAAACACCCCGTCGGCGTCGGCGACCGCCACCGGATGGCCCGGTTTGAGCAGGCGCGCCACTTCCACCAGCTTGGCACTGGCCGGCACGCTGACGAACTGCGGCGACAAGCGCTGCAAGGCATCACCGCCTGCGCCCACCGCCAGTAACGCGCCGGCATCCAGAACGCCCACGGCCTTGCCGGCCGCGTTGAGTACAAAGGCATTGGCGCTGTCATTGCCGACCACGCGAGTGTCGCCCTGTACCAGCAGGGTGCTGGCCGGCTGCATGATCGAGCGCGCATCGAACAGCCGCGAGCGGTCCACTTCCCGGGTAAACCCGGCCACATAATCGCTGCCCGGGTCGGCGACGATTTCCTGGGGCGTGCCTTCGCGCACCACTTGGCCGTCGGCCATGATCGCGATGCGCGTGCCCAGCTTCAGGGCTTCCTGGAAGTCGTGGGTGATGAACAGGATGGTTTTTTTCAAGGTGCGCTGCAGGCGCAGCAACTCGTCCTGCATCTCGGTGCGGATCAGCGGGTCGAGGGCGCTGAACGCCTCGTCCATGATCAACACGTCGGCGTCGGTGGTCAGCGCCCGCGCCAGCCCCACGCGCTGGCGCATGCCGCCCGACAGCTCGTGAGGGTGGTGGTCGGCCCACTTGGCCAGGCCGACCACCCCGAGCACCTCCAGGGCACGCTTGCGCCGTTCGGCAAGGGGCACGCCGCGCAGCTTGAGGCCGAACTCGGTGTTCTCGATCACGGTCTTGTTCGGCAGCAGCGCGAAGTGCTGGAACACCATGGAAATCCGCGTGCGGCGCACGTCGCGCAACTCGTTTTCGTTGAGGGTGACCAGGTCCCGGCCGTCCAGCAGGATCTTGCCCGCCGTCGGCTCGTTGAGGCGGTTGATGCACCGCGCCAGGGTGGATTTGCCCGAGCCGGACAAGCCCATGATCATGTAGATCGCGCCGCTGGGGATCGACAGCGATACGTTGTTGAGGCCGACCACCGTGGCGGTCTCCGCCAGGATCCGGTCTTTACTGGCGCCAGCGGTCAAGAGCTGCATGGCTCGGTCGGGCGCCGAAGAGAACACCTTATACAGGTTCTCGATCTTTAGTCGTTCGCTCACCAATTGCCTCCAATTGTTGTTTTGCTATCTGCGGAAATTTCATCAAGAGAAATTTTTGGGCTACTGGCAGTCAAAGGTCCGTCGGTGGTGCAGTCGCAAGGGGCAACGCAAAAATTTCTTGTTGTTCGACAAAGCAGTTACAGCATGAGCGTGGGACGGGTGCAAGGGGTGGGCGTCAGCCGGTAGGCGATTCCATCGGGGCCATGCCTTCCCGGGCCTTGCGCGCTACGCGGAAGGCTTCGACGCCCGCCGGAATGCCGCAATACACCGCGATTTGCACCAGGGCTGCGCGCAATTCCTCATCGGTCAAACCGTTGCGCAGGGCGCCGCAAAAATGCACCCCGAACTCCTCCATGCGCCCCAGCGCCGCGAGCATGCCCAGGTTGAGCAGGCTGCGTTGCTTGAGGTCCAGGGCGTCGTCGGTCCAGACCATGCCCCAGCAATATTCATTCAACACGTCCTGGAACGGCCGCGAGAAATCGTCGGCCCGGCCCAGGGCCTGCTCGACGTAGGCGTCTCCCAGCACGTGGCGGCGTACGCGCTCGCCACTGGCTTGCAATGACTTATCCATGGTGGGTCTCCGAATCGGTTAAAAAGTCGCGCATCAGCGCCGCCACTTGCTGCGGTGCCTCTATCAGGATGCAGTGGCGCAGCCCCGGCAGAATCCGCAGGGTCGAGCCTTGGATTTGCGCGTGCATGAACGCCGCCATGCGCGGGTTGGAGCCGAGGTCATCGGCGCCGGTGGCAATGAGTGTCGGGCAGTGGATCTGCCCCAGTTGCGCGCCGAAATCCGATTCGGCCAGCACTCGGTACGCCGCGGCGTAACACCCTGGGTCATTGGCGGCATTCAGTTGCCGCAAGCGCAGCACGGCATCCGGGTTCTGTGCCTGGAACGCCTCGGTCAACCAGCGCGCCAACGAGGCTTCGTAATGCGCCACAGGCTCACCGGCTTGCAGCGCGACCAGGCGTGCTTTAACCCGCTCACGTTCTTCGGCATTACGCCCAGCCACGGTCGACAACAGCACCAGCCGACGTACCCGCTCAGGATGGGTAAGCACGAGCCGTTGGGCGATCAGGCCCCCCAGCGAAAACCCCGCCAGGTCGAACTGCCCGAAACCCACGTGTTCGGCCAGCGCCAGGGTTTCACCGACCAGATGGTCGATCTCATAGCGCCCTGGCGTGCGCGACGACTGCCCATGGCCGCGCAGGTCGAAGGTCAGCACCGTGAAGTCGTCCTTCAAGCCCTGCACCACCTCGGCCCAGGCGTCCAGGCTGGAACCCACGCCGTGGATGCACACCAGCGGCCGAGGCCCGTGCCCATCGAGGCGGTAGTTGAGCGTGACATTCGCCACGCTGAGTTGTTGTGCGTCGCCCATGGCTTACCCCGCCACCGTTTCGCGACGTTTGACGCGCTCGCGCTCGGCGAACACCGGCATCACCTCGTCGATGAACAGGCGCAGGGTCTGCTTCTGCAATTCGAACGGCAGGTTGAAGGTCAGGCCCAGGCAATATTGATCGACGCCGGCCGCTTCATAGTCGAGCAGCTTGGCGATGATTTCGTCCGGGGTGCCGAACATCAGGTTGCGGCGGATGTTGTCCGGGTTGTAGTTCTCCTTGCCGCGTACCGCTTCAAACGGCACCGGCTCGGGGAAACCGTTGTGCACGGTGCCGACGTTCTGCATCAGGTTCTCGAACGCACGGCCAAAGTCCATGCTGTGCTGCACCGGTACTTGCCAGTCTTGCGGGTTGGCGTAGACGCAGGTGCGCCGCTGCATCATGAAGCGCGGGCGCGGCACGTGGGGGTTGTCGGCCACGGCCTTGTTGAATTTCTCGCCCAGCACGGCAATTTCCGCAGCGGGCAAGGAGAGCGGGGTGGAGAGAATGTTGGCACCGATGCCCACCGCCCAGTCGAAGGTGCCCGGGTCACGCGCGGCCACCCAGATACGCGGGTGGTCCTTTTGCAAGGGTTTGGGCACCGCAGCGGTCAGCGGGAATTTCCAGTAGTGGCCGTCGTGGGCGTAGTCACCGGCCCAGAGTTTCTGCACCGCCGGCACCAGCTCCTTCATGTAGCCGACGCCTTCCTGCTGTTGCAGGCCGGGGGTCATGCGGTCGAATTCGTACTGGTAGGAACCCCGGGCGATACCGAATTCCAGGCGGCCTTTGGTCAAGTGATCGCACAGCGCCGCTTCACCGGCCAGGCGGATCGGGTGCCAGTAGGCGGCCGCGATGGTCGCGGTGCCCAGTCGGATGCGCTCGGTGTGCTGGCCGAGCCAGGTCAGGGTCTGGAACGGGTTGGGCGCGATGGTGCATTCCAGGGTGTGGTGCTCGGACGTCCACAGGGTTTCGAAGCCGCCTTCGTCAGCGATCTTCGCCAGCTCCAGCAGGTTGGCCATGACGGTCTGCATCGGCACGTCCGGGGAGAAACGTTCCATGCTCAGGGATACGGCAAATTTCATGTGAGGCTCCTTGAATAATCAGCGCAGGCGAATCACGAACGGGTCCTGCATCTCGCCGGAGTAGTCGATGATCACGTTCTTGGCGCGGGAGAACTCGCGCATCACATCAAAGCCGCCGCGTCGCCCGTAGCCGCTCTGTTTGAAGCCACCGTTGGCCGACATGTAGGCCGAACTGCGGTAGGTGTTGATCCACACCGTGCCGGCGTCGATGCGGTTGGCAAAGCGCAGGGCGCGATCGATGTTCTGGGTCCAGATGCCCGAGGCCAGGCCGTAGGAGGTGTCGTTGGCCAGGCTGATCATCTGTTCTTCGGAACTGAACGGCATCACGCCCACCACCGGCCCGAACAGCTCGTCGCGCATGAACGGCATGTCGTTGCGGGCGTTGGCCATCACCGTCGGTTCGAAGTACCAGCCTTCGCTCAGGTGTGCCGCGCTGGGGCGCTTGCCACCGATGGCGGCCTGGGCGCCTTGCTGCAGGCCGCTGGCGATATAGCCCTCAATCTTTTGCAGTTGGGCTTGCAACGCCAAGGGGCCGATATCGGTATTGGCTTCCATCGGATGGCCCACGGTGATTTTTTGCGTGCGCGCCACCAGTGCTTCCACAAACTGGTCGTAGATCGACGCCTCGACAAAACAACGCGAACCGGCCACGCAGCTTTGCCCGGCTGCGGCGAAAATCCCCGAGACCACGCCGTTGACGGCTTTCTCGATGTCGACGTCGGCAAACACCACGTGAGGTGATTTGCCGCCCAATTCCATCTGGCACGGCACCAGGTTGTTCGCCGCGTTGCCGGCAATGCGGCGGCCGGTGTCGGTACTGCCGGTAAACACGTACTTGGCAATGTCCGGGTGGCGCGTCAAGGCGTCGCCGGTGATCGCGCCGTTGCCGGTCACCACGTTGACCACGCCGGCCGGGAAGCCCGCCTGGATGATCAATTCGGCCAGGGCCAGGGTGGAGGCGCTGGCGTGTTCCGACGGCTTGATCACCACGGTATTGCCGATCGCCAGGCACGGCGCCAGGGTGCCAGTGAGCAGCATCAGCGGCGAGTTCCACGGGGTGATCATGCCGACCACGCCCAGGGGCTCGCGGCTGCTGTAGTTGAGCTGATTGAGCTTGTTGACCGGGATCACCTCGCCTTGCAGCTTGTCGGCCATGCCGGCGAAGTAGGTGTAGGCGTCGGGCAGGGCGCTCATTTGCGCGCTCATCTCGCGCAGCAGCTTGCCGTTGTCACGGGTTTCCAGCAGGGCCAGTTCCTCGGCGTGTTCGGCCACCAGTTGCGCCAGGCGATAGAGCAGCTTGCCCCGTGCGGTGGGCGTGATGTCGCGCCATTGCGGGTCGTGGAAGGCGCGCTTGGCCGATGCCACCGCGCGAGCGACATCGCTGGCGTCGCCCTGGGCGAACTGGTACCAGGCCTGGCCGGTGGTGGGGTCGAAGCTGTCGACATAGGTGCCGCTGGCCGGCTCGACAAAGCGGCCCTCGATAAACAGGTTGAGACGATTGCCCTCAAGGGCGCTGACCGTGGTTTTCATGCAAGTGTCCTGTGTGTGCGGATCAAAGCGGGGCGTTTTCGAGCATCGCGATGCGCCCGCTGGCGGCGGAGCCGGTGTAGATGCCGAATTGCTGGTTCTCGCGTTCGCGGGCGTAGCGCCGCACCACCGAGCGCAGTTCGTTGACCGGCATCAGGTCGATGGGCAGGTCGTCCAGCGGGAAGAAGCGCAGGGTGTCGGGCAGTTCGGCCTCCAACGCGCCAAGCTGGGCGCGGTAGATCAGGAAGCCCGGGTCGGTGTCATCCACGTCGAACACCGAATACAAGAAGGTCGATTCCAGTTCCACCGGCAAAGCGCTGCTGCCGGCATCGATAAAGCCCTTGCGCTTGCCCGCCACGGGCAGGGTCCAACCGCCCTTGCCGTCGGCGCGGAACAGAATCGCGCCATCGGTTTCGATCAGGTAGCCGATGATCATCTTGTGCGAGTCCAGCCAACTGGCCGGCAGCGGGTCCTGGATATTCGCGTAGCGTCCCCGGCAGAAACACAGGGGTAACTTGGGGCTGGTGCCGAAGGCGCGCACCTGGCCGATCAGCACCAAGTGGTCGCCGGCGTCGATGCGCTGGTGCACGCTGCAGTCGAACCAGGTCAGGCTGTCGGTGAGGATGGGCGCACCGGTGTGCACGGTGTCGTGGTTGACGGTGTGGAACTTGTCCGGCGACTTGGAGGCGAAGGTGCCGGAGACATCCACTTGCCCTTCATGCAGCAGGTTGACGGCAAAGTGTTCGCTGGCCGCAAACGCGCCGTGGCTGGCGGCGGATTTCCCGACGCACACCAGCAGCAGCGGTGGGTCGAGGGAAACCGAGGTAAACGAATTGGCAGTCATGCCCCGAGGGTTGCCGTCGGCGTCATGGGTGGTGATCACGGTCACGCCGGTCACAAAGGTGCCGAAGGCCTGGCGCAAGGCGCCCGGGTCGACGGCTGCAACGTTGTCGGTACTCGGCATCGGAGTGCTCCTGTTGTTGGGGTGTCAAGCAAGCCTACGGGCGGTTCTTACCCCAGGCTTGCGACGATCACGGGTAAAACGCTGGAAAGTTTTGCGCGGTTTCAGCGCAGGGCTCAGTCCTTGGGCTGTTCGGCTTCCATCTCCGCCATGTCCTGATAACGGTCGGCAATGCGCGGGTGAGCACGGGAGCCGTCGGACGCACCAATGGCGATCAGCACCTCATCCGGCCCCGGGGCATCAGCCACCTGGAAGTTGGCGGTGAGGAAGTGCGAGCGCTTGCCGGTTTCGCTCTTGTGCACCATCGGCAAGGCGAGCAGGGCGCCCGGGGCGTTGCGGGTGTTGGTGAAGCTCAGGTAGGCGGTGCCTTCCACGGCTTCGCGGAACAGGTTGCCAAAGCGCAGGGTGTGGATCAGGCCCGAGGCGTGCTCGATCTCACCGTTGACGCCCACGGCGGCGGCCTTGCCAAAGGCTTCGACTTTGCCTCCCGGCATCAGCGCAATCAGGCGGCGGGTCATTTCGTGGCCCAGGCCGGGGGCCAGGCGCAGGATCTCGGGGCGCAGGTTTTCGACGAAGCCCTGGCCGGCCCAGGGGTTTTTCAAGATGGCGGCCACCACGATCAGCGTGATGGGTTTGCCGGCGTCCTTGCCCCCTTCGATAAAGGTTTCTTCGATGAAGGTGCAGTATTTCCTGACGCCCAGATTGTCCAGATTCATGATGAGGTGTCGCCCTTGTGGCTGTTGGTTTGACCCAAGGCTATGGGCAAAGGCAAAACCCGTCTTCCGTCGTTTCGGTGCATAAAAGCACTAGACATTGCTACGAAGTGGAGCAAGTATCAGGCGGGCCGGGCAGGCACCTTGGCTGCCATGTTCCACCCGTTCAGGTGAGCGCCTTGAATCGAGAAATGCAGATACTGTCGCTGCGCGACGTGGCCAGCCAGATCAACTCCGGCGGCGACTTGCAGTCGATGCTGCACCAACTGGTGTATGCCAGCTGCCGCCACACCCACTGGACCATGAGTTCGATCATGGCCATCGACATGGAGGCGGGGTTCGGCCATGTGATCGCCCGTCACGACCCCACTCTCGTGCAGCGCCCGCTGGTGGACAGTTGGGAGCTGTCCTCCAGCCCGGTGATGACCGCGTTGCAGCGCAACGAACCGGTGTTTATCCGTGATGTGCGTGATTGCGAGTACCCGGGCTATCGCCGCGAATCGGTGGAGCGCGACTACCGCACGGTGATGGTGATGCCGATGAATTGCACCGACTTCGACGGCCGGCCCATGGTGCTCAGCGTGATTTCCCGCACCTTGATGGACGTGTCCGAAGAAGACCGGGTGTTCCTCGGCATGATCATCCACCTGGGCGCCATCGCCGTGGAACGCCAGCGCCAACTGGAAGCCGAACGCCGCGCTGCCGAACGCATGCAGCAGGCGCTGCATGTGCACACCTCGATGCTGGAGCACGTGCTGGGTGGCGGTTCGGTGGGGTCGCTGTCGCTGATGGTGGGCAACCAGTTGCCCAACCCGGTGATCGTGGTGGACTTCACCGCCAACCAGGTGGTGGCGGGGCGCTCACCGGACACCGCGCTGTTCGACGACAGCAGCTGGCAGGCGGCTGCGGCCGGCGTGCTCAGTGTGCAGATCACCAAGACCGCCCAGGACAGCCTGCGCAGTGCCCTGCGGAACACCGTCAACCTGTTTCTCGACGACGGCCAGCGCCAGTTCACCCTGCGGGCGCAGATCGAACCGCTGATGGTCGACCATGAACTGGTGGGGGCGCTGGTGCTGTTCCCGGTGGCGGCGCCGGTCAATGAACTGGATTTGCTGATGCTCGAAAGCGCCAAGTTCGCCCTCAGCGTGCAGATGATGCGCAGCTTTATCCGCTTCCGTTTCGAGACCCGCACCCAGACCGAACTGCTGTTCGAAGTGCTCGAAGGCCGTTGGCGCGATGCCGATGACATCCAGCAACGCGCCCAGCGCCTGGGCATCCAGTTCAACCAGGCGCAACAGATGATCATCATCGACTACGGCGCCAAGGCCCGTGAAGCCAAGAACCTGCACCACAACGTTGCGCGCATCCTGGCCCGCGCAGCGATCCCGGCCACGGTCATCAGTGTCGATAACGGCCTGGTGTGCCTGGTGCCCGCCGAAGGCGAGAAGGGCCGCGAGCGCCGGGCCAAGGTCAAGCGCCAGATCGCCGAAGACCTGGCCCACTACCTGGGCGGCGAGCCGCTCCTGCTGGCCAGCGGCGTCTGCCACGCCTTGACCGATTACCCCGGCGCCTGGGAACGTTGCCGCCGCCTGATCGACATCGCCCGCTCGTTTGGCCGCAGTGGGCCGATCTCCGACCAGGACTTCGGGCCCATCCCGATCTTCGTGGCTGCGGTGGGCGGCGAAGACATCCGTACCTTCGTCAATCAGAGCGTCGGCGCCATGCTGGAACACGACCGCAAGCACCAGACGCCCTACCTGGAAACCCTCACCGCCTACCTGCGCGAAAGCTGCCGCAGCCAGGCCTGCGCCGACGCGATGGGCGTGCACGTGACCACGCTGCGCTATCGCCTGGCACGCATCCAGGAGTTGTTCGGTATTGATGTGGAGACCCCGGAGCGCCGGTTTGCCACGGAGCTGGCGATCCATTTGCAGCGGGTGATCGACAGTTAAGTTATGGTTTTAGCACCCCTTCATCGCAGTCCACTTATGAACACATCAGCCGAACACCTGATCCTCGCGCCGTTCACCGATGAGTTGCCCGCACCGATCTACTTCCGTGCGGCGCGCATGCCCGCGTCGGCGGCGTACCCCTGGCACCGTCATCCGTGGGGGGAGTTCGTGTATTCGTTCAGTGGCGTCATGGAGCTCAAGCTCGACGGCGTGCACTTCATCGCGCCGCCGCAATACGGCGTGTGGCTGCCGCCGAACGTGGAGCACAACGCAATGAACCACCAGGAGGCCTGTCACTGTTCGCTCTACATCGCGCCAGCCTTGTGCGAGCGCCTGCCCCGGGAGGCCTGCGCGCTGACCATCACCCCGCTGATCCGCGAATTGCTGGAGGAGCTGCACGCGGCGCCACCCGGGCCGGTGCAGACGGACGAGGAGGGCCGGTTGTTAACGGTGTTGCTCGACCGTTTGAACCGCACCTCGCGGGTGGGCAGCTACCTCCCGGGCTCCGCCGACTCGGTGCTGGCGCCGATTCTCGAGGCCCTTGAACAGAACCCGGCGGACGGCCGCTCACTGGCGCAATGGGCCCAGTTGGTCAATGCCACCGAGCGCACGCTGTTGCGGCGTTGCCAGCGGGATTTGGGCATGTCGTTGGCGCAGTGGAAGCAGCGGTTGAAGGTCACGGCGTCACTGGTCAGGCTCAAGGCGGGCGACTCGGTGGAGGCGGTGGCTTTTGATCTGGGCTATAGCAGTTCATCGGCATTTATCAGTATGTTTCGCAAGCTCACCGGGGAAACACCGGATGAGTATCGGCGTAAACGGTTGAGTTGAAGGCTCAGCCCCTTATCGCGTTCAACGCAGCCTTCAGGCCGGCCGATGCGCTGGCAAGCGCTGGCGGTCCGGCGCTGACAAGCAGCGCGGCGCCCCCCATGGAGGCCTGGCCCAGCGCGACGATGGAGGCCCCGTCCAGATAGGCGCGGTCGGCGGCCTTTGCGATCGAGCAAAGGTAGCCCTGCAGATCGCCTGCTTTGAACAGGTCCCAGGCCCCCGCGACCAGTTGCACGTCGACCGTCGCGCCCGTTCGTTGCGCGGCCCTGTGAAAAAGGGTCGAGGTCGGTTCCAGGGTAGTCGCGACGGCACACAGCACCACGACCCTCGCGCCGGCCCGGGCCGCTTCGACCGCCAATGCCTCATCTGCTCTGAGGATCGGCGCCGGGGTAGGGTGAGGGATGGTGTCTAGCGAAGGGCCGAGGGTGGAGCATGTGAGCACCACGGCATCGGCGTGACGGGCCAGCGCAAGCAGTACCTCGGCCGTGGTGCCAGCAACGTCGTCACTCAAGTAACCGAGGTGTTCTGCGGCTGCCAACAGGTCCGGGCGTACTTCGTGGTGCAGCACTCCCGGCGCAATCCCCAGGGCGGTTGCGGCCGCTTCAAAGACATCGATGTTACTGGCAGCGGTATGAAGGCAAGTGATTCGCATGGGACGCTCGCGGCGTGGGCGGGTAAGATGCCGTCCACATTACTTCATCAGGGACGATGCATGCCGCTCATCATGGAACGCGTAGAACTGGCCCGCAACTGTGCCAACGATAAAGTCATCTGCCGCATGGCCTCCGGCTGGGCGGTGATGGGGGACGTGCAGTTCCTGCCGGGTTACTGCCTGCTGCTGCCCGACCCGGTGGTGGCCAGCCTGAATGACCTGGACCCTGAAGCCCGTGCCGTCTACCTGCTCGACATGGCCCGCCTGGGCGACGCCGTGCTGCAAGCCACCGGTGCGCTGCGCATGAACTACGAGATTTTGGGCAATTCCGAGCCGGAGTTGCACTGCCATCTCTTCCCTCGTTACGCCGATGAGCCGGATGACAAACGCAAGATGCCCGTGTGGTTCTACGACTGGAAAACCGCTACGCCCTATGCCGAAGAACAGCACGGTGAGTTGCGCGAGAAGATCGCGCAGTTGTTGAGCTTCACGGGTGCGCCTGGAGCCCATGCATGATGCAAAGAAACAGATTAGTGCCCGAGCTGATGGTGACGGATCTGGGTAAAAGCCTGGAATTCTGGGCGTTATGCCTGGGATTTACGGTGGCTTACCAGCGGCTGGAAGAGGGCTTTGCCTACCTCGACCTGGACGGTGCCCAGGTGATGCTGGAGCAGGTCGATCCCCTCGCCAATCAGTGGCAGACCGGTGAGTTGCAACGCCCCTTCGGGCGCGGCTTCAACCTGCAGATTGATGTAGCGGCGGTGCAACCGGTGCTACAACGGCTTGAACAAGCAGCGTACCCGCTGTTCAAGGCGTGCGCGGACGTCTGGTACCGCGCCGGTGAAGTCGAGGTGGGGCAACGCGAGTTCCTGGTGCAGGACCCGGATGGGTATCTGGTGCGGTTGGTGGAGCGACTTGGGGAGAGGGCTTGCAGCGTACCCTGACCGAGCCGCTCCTTGCGCCGGTTCAACCGAGAATTTCGACCGTGCTCATCACCCTGGCGTAATCCATCGCCAGGTTGCTCAGCGACAACGCGTGCACATCTTCCGCAGGCCAGACCCGCCCGGACAGATCAGTCTGATCAAACGTATAGCAAGCATCTGCCGCCACGATCACATCAAAACCCAGGTTGCCGCCTGAGCGCGCAGTGGACTCCACCGAGTTGTTGGTGATCACACCCACGATCACCAACTTCTGGATCGAGCGTGTGCGCAACCAGCGCTCCAGGCCTGTCGCCGCGAAGGCGTCCGGGACGTTTTTTTCAACGACGTGCTCGTGGGCGAGGGGCTGCAGCGCCGGCTGGAATTCGCAGCCAGGCTGGCCGGGCCAGAACACCGAGCCTGGGGTGCGCGAGATATGGCGGATGTGCACGATGGGGCGTTGAGCCTGGCGCCATGCTGTCAGCAAGGCGTGCATGTGCTGTTCGGCGTCGGGGTTGTTACGTCGACCGAGATCAGGACGGTTCATGCCCTGTTGCATGTCGATGATCAGCAATGCGGTGTTTGCGTCTAACGGTGCCATGGCCTGTCCTTGTGCGTATGAGTTGCAAAACATAACAGCCATTGCGTGAGCCTACACAGTGATTTGTTCCAATCCCTGGCCCGTTTGCCTTTACACTGCGGCCCCGAATTTCAGCCTTGATTGACTGGATATCCCATGCCTGCACACCTTCGACCGGCTCAACCCGATGACGCGCCTTTCCTGCCGGGCGTGGAACATTCCGCTGCCCAGGTATTCCGCGAGATCGAAGGCCTGGCGTGGTTGGCAGATACCGTCACCTTGAGCGTAGAGCGCCATCAACAGCTGATCGCGTTGTCGACGTGCTGGGTGGTCGTCGATGCACAGGAAACGCCGCAAGGTTTCCTGAGTGCAGAACGCCAGGGTGACGCTTTGCATATCGTTGAAGTGTCGGTCGCACAGGCGGTGCAAGGGCAAGGATGGGGGCGCAAGCTGGTGGAGGTCGCGATGGAGCATGCGCGATCAAACGGGCTGGAGTCGGTGACGCTGACGACATTCAAGCACGTACCGTGGAATGCGCCGTTCTACCGCCGCCTGGGGTTTGAACCGGCAACGAGCCCTCACCTGGCAGAGATGCTGGCGGCCGAATATGCCCACGGTTTTGAGCAGGGCAGCCGCTGCGCCATGGTATGGCGGCTGCCCTGATGCCTGTCAGCGCAGCTTTTCAAGCATCTGGTAGTACCACATCCCCACTGCCAACATGGGGTTGCCGAACACATCCCCCAGCGGCACCTTGATGTGCTTGCACCCGGCAAAGGTGTCGAACTTGGCCAGCGTGCCGGTCAAGGCCTCGGCCATGATCTCGCCCATGATATGGCTGGTGGCGATGCCATGCCCCGAGTAGCCCTGGCAGTACCAGACGTTGTCCGACAGCTTGCCCAGTTGCGGGATGCGGTTCATCACGATGCCCATGGCGCAGCTCCACTGGAACGCGATGTCCACGCCTTTGAGGGCCGGGAAGGTGCGCTCGATGCAGGGCCGCAGTTCGGCGGCGATGTCCCGTGAGTCGCGCCCGGAGTAGTTGGCGCCACCGCCGAAGAGCAATCGCCCGTCGCCCGTGAGGCGGTAGTAGTCGAGCACAAAGCGGCAATCGTAGACCGCGAGGTCGTGGGGGTTGAGGGTGCGTGCCAGTTCGCCCAACGGCGCGGTGGTGACGATGCCGCCCATGGCCGGGAAGATCTTACCCTTGAGTTGGCCGGGTTCGAGCTTGTGGTAGACGTCGCCGGCCAGCAGCACCTGGCGCGCATCGATACGACCTTGAGCGGTAATCACCGCAGGGTGCTCGCCATGCACGATCTGCAGCACCTCGGAATTCTCGAAAATCAACGCCCCCAGGCTGTGGGCTGCACGGGCTTCACCGAGGCACAGGTTGAGCGGGTGCAGGTGCAGGTTGCGGGTGTTTTTCAGCGCGCCCAGGTACAGCTCGCTGTCCAGGTGTTCGCGCACGCCGGCCCTGTCGAGCAGGCTGACCTGATCGCCCATGCCACGCCGCTGGGCTTCGTCATGAAACGCGCGCAGTTCGTGCAGGTGCGAGGGCTTCATGGCGGCGTGCAGGTGGCCGTGCTTGAGGTCACAGGCAATCGCGTACTTGTTGACGCGTTGCTCGATGATTTGATGGCCGCGCCAGCGCAGGTGCCAGATGAAGTCATCCACTTCATCGCCAAGGCGCTTGCGCATCTGTTGGCGCATGGCCTCGTCGCCCGACAGGCTGCCGGTGACTTGCCCGCCGTTGCGCCCGCTGGCGCCCCAGCCGATGCTATGGGTTTCGACAATCGCGACCTTGAGCCCGCGTTCGGCCAGTTCAACGGCGCTGGCCACGCCTGTGAAACCGCCGCCGATGATCACTACATCGACACTGACCTGGCCTTGCAAGGTCGGATACTGGGTGGGGTCGTTGAGGCTGGCGGTGTAATAGGAAGCGCTGCGCTCAGCACTACGTAGGGCTGCGGTCATGGGGTGATCCTTCTGATAAATGAATGCCGGTGTGGCCGGTTCGACTTGATCAGAGGAGGGCGTCGGGCGGACGTGCATGGCGGCAATGCCACAGCGCCCAGAAGGCCAGGATGATATGGAACAACGGGTTTTCGCAGGGACGCGCCTGCGCCTTCGGCAGCGAAGCGGGCAGGTGGCAACGGAGGGGGCGCAAGAGTGAAATCATGGTCGCCGATGCTCCCAAAGCGCGCAGGCACGTTCAATCAGGGTTTGTGAACCTTCAGGTATGGGTTTGTTAAACAATCCCCGCCGCTCAACTGAAACCCGTGACGGCATGCGGCGTGTAGTTGGCCTCCAGGCGCTCTATTTCGGCGGCGGTCAGCTCAATGCCCAGTGCCGCGACGGCATCGTCCAACTGGGCCGCCCGGGACGCGCCCACAATGGGCGAGGTCACCCCGCGATGGGCCAGCACCCAGGCCAGTGCGATTTGCGCCATGGGCACGCCACGCTCTTTGGCCAGTTGTTCCACCGCGTTGATGACCGGGCCGTCAATGGCGTCGGTGGCATCCAATACGTGCTTGCCGAACTCATCGGTTTTACTGCGCTCGGTCTGCTGCCCGTGGGGGCGGGTCAGGCGCCCGCGCGCCATGGGGCTCCAGGGCATCAAGGCGATGCCCTGGTCGATGCACAGCGGGATCATCTCGCGCTCTTCTTCACGGTAAATCAGGTTGAGGTAATTCTGCATCGAGACGAAGGGCGTCCAGCGATTGGCCTTGGCCACTTCCTGGGCCTTGGCGAACTGCCAGGCGAACATCGACGAGGCGCCGAGGTAGCGCGCCTTGCCGGCCTTGACCACGTCATGCAGCGCTTCCATGGTTTCTTCAATGGGCGTGGTGTAATCCCAGCGATGCACCTGATACAGGTCTACGTAGTCCAGGCCCAGGCGGGTGAGGCTGGCGTCGATGTTGGCCAGGATAGCCTTGCGCGAGAGGCCTTTTTCGTTCGGCCGGGCCGTACCCTGGCCCATGCCGGCGGGGTAGAACACTTTGGTGGCGACGACCGTCTCATCGCGACGCGTGAACGCTTTGAGCATTTTGCCAAGGATGATTTCCGAGGTGCCCGCCGAGTAGCTGTTTGCCGTGTCAAAAAAGTTGATGCCGTGTTCGACGGCTTGTTTGAAGATGGGGCGGCTGGCGCTCTCGTCCAGTGTCCAGGGGTGAGTGCCGGCTTCGGGTTGGCCGAAGGTCATGCCGCCCAGGCAAAGGCGCGACACCTCCAAACCGGTTTGACCTAACTTGACGTAGTGCATGGAGGTTCTCCTGTTTGAGGGGTTATTCGGTTCGAGGACCAAAACCGGCATAGGGTTTCAATGGCACGATGGCGGTCACTTCGAGCATGCCGTTGTTCACCAGCGGCAGCGTCGCGAGTTGTTCGCGCACGCCGGCCTCGCTGTCGGCTTCGACCAGCAGGCAAGCGCCGCCCATGTCGCCACGGTGCCAGAGGGTGCGGATGAAACCTTCCAGGTAAAGCGCCCTGGCGCGTTGGGCCTCGGCGTCGAGAAACGGTGCAAAATCCGCATCGGAAAATCGTTCCGAAACGCGGCGTGATAACGTGATGAACTGCATGGGCTTCCTCGCTTGAGCGCGTGTTTTTAAACTGCCCAGTGATGATTTCAAACAATACGGTGTGGGTCCAAGACGGGTTCTGCACCACCTGAGACCGGATTTGCATGACCCTCGATCTTCGTTTACTGGTGGCCTTTATCGCCGTCGCTGAAACCGAAAATGTAGGACAGGCGGCGCTGCGCCTGCACATCTCGCAGTCGCCGCTGAGCCGGCAAATCATTCAGCTGGAAGACCAGTTGGGGTTGCAGCTGTTTGAGCGTACGCGCCAACGCATGCGCCTGACGGATGAAGGGCGGTTGTTCCTGAGCGAGGCACGCAGCCTGGTGGAGCACGCGTCGAGCGTGGCAGCGGCAGCGCGCACGATTGCCCAGGGGCAAACCGGCCATATCGCTGTGGGCTATGTGGAGGGGGCGATGCATTCCAATTTGCTGCCCAACGCTTTGGCCGACCTGCAGGCGAGGCATCCCTCGGCGACCTTCGATATTCATCCGATGAACTCGGCCCGACAGGTCGAGGCGTTACGCGGCAGGGCCATCGACCTTGGGCTGGTTTACACCGTTGCCGAAAGTCCCGATATCGCGAGCATGCCGGTCAGCAGCGAAGCGTTGTTGCTGGTACTCGCCAAGGACCATCCGTTAGCGACCCAGGCTCATATTTCTGCTGAAGCACTCAACGGCCAGCGCTGGGTCTCGCTGGCTCAACCGCTCAATCCGGCGGCCCGCCGGCATTTTCTGGAGCACTGTGCGGCGAGCGGTTTTGCTCCTGATATTCAGGCAGAGGCAAATGATTTGTTGGGGGTGATGCGGCTGGTGGCGGCGGGCCTGGGCATCACAGTGATCCAGGCCAGCCTTCGCGATTGCATGTCGGGCAAGGTGGTGTTTCGCGAACTGCCCTGGTTCCCGGTGCGCATCGATATCCATGCGATATGGCGCAAGGACGATCCCAAGCCGTTGATTAACCATTTCCGGGAGGCGCTGGCGCGTTTCACCTTGTGTTGAGCGCGGTCAGGTAGGCGCTGAACATGTCGGCCATGCCGCCGGCGTAAACCGCGATGGCCTCGGGTGTGCGCGGGGTTGAGGAGAAGTCCTTGCCCGCGCAACTGAGGGTCGACTGGATCAGATCGTGGGCCAGCTGGCGGGTCGCGTCCGATGCATCAGGGAGCAGTTCCCGCATGAAGTCGCGGAATATCTGACGTCCCGCCTCGCGAACTTCCAACGCTTCGGGGGCGTTGCGATACAGCGGCGCGGCGTCATCCAGCGCGCCGCGCATCAGCGCTTCCTCGCACTCCGAGTGAATGAACGCCTGCACCAGGGTGCGCAAGCGCTGCAACGGCGCGAACTGCCGGTTTTCCAGAATCTGGCGCAGCATGCGGGTGGTCTGTTGCCATTCATCGCTCTGCAAGCGGAACAGGATCGCGGCCTTGTTGGGGAAGTACTGATACACCGAACCCACACTCACACCGGCCTTCTCGGCGACCCGCGCCGTGGTGAAACGGGTGGCGCCTTCCTTGGCCAAAACCTGAATAGCCGCCTCCAGAATCGCCGCCACCAACTCGGTGGAGCGGGCCTGTTGTGGCTGTTTGCGCGAGGCAATACGCGGGGTCTGGCGGGTGGACATGGGTGGCTCCAGCGGGTCGGGGGAACGCGAATAGCGAATGCGACGAATCACTCGCATACTTTCAATGCGACGAATTAGTCGCATCTTAGTCCAGACCTCACGGAAATCAATGATGAATACCCTGACGACTGCGCCACTGGCGCCCCTGATCGAACGTCTCTACGCCCAGGCAGAGGCCGCCACCAGCCCGGACTTGGCCAACGTGCCCGATGCAGAACGCAACCGCCTGATGCACAGCAAAACCGAATACCTGGCGCTTTACACCCTGCTCAAGGACCTGTGGCTGCCGGTCTCACGGGACACCGGCACGCTGCTCTACATGCTTGCGCGCAGCACCCAGGCGCGGGCCATCGTCGAGTTCGGCACCTCGTTCGGCTTGTCTACGCTGTTCCTGGCCGCCGCCCTGCGTGACAACGGTGGCGGTGTGTTGATCGGCAGCGAATTCGAGCCGTCGAAGATCGCCCTGGCGCGTGAGCATTTCACCGAAGGCGGTGTGAGCGACCTGATCGAAATCCGCGAAGGCGACGCACTGGTGACCCTGGCCTCAGGCCTGCCGCCATCGGTTGACCTGCTGCTGCTCGACGGCGCCAAGGCACTGTATGGCGACGTGCTTGGCCTGGTGGAAAAACACCTGCGCCCGGGCGCCCTGGTGGTGGCCGACAACACCAACTACTGCCCGGAATACCTGGCGCACGTGCGCTCGCCGCACAACGGTTACCTGTCGGTGCCGTTTGCCGATGACATCGAGCTGTCCATTCGTTTGGCTTAATTGAGGAGTCACCCTATGCACGTATTTGTCACAGGCGCCACCGGCTGGGTCGGCTCCGAAGTGGTCAAGGACCTGATCGGTGCCGGCCACCTGGTTACCGGGCTGGCCCGTAGCGATGACAAGGCCAAAACCCTTGCAGCAACGGGCGCGAAGGTACTGCGCGCGTCCCTGGATGACCTGGATGCAATTCGCCGCGCGGCCTGGACCGCCGACGCGGTGATCCATACCGCGTTCAATCATGACTTTTCGCGGTTTGTCGAAAACTGCGAGCAGGACCGGCGCGTGATCGAGGCCCTGGACAGTGTCCTGAGAGGTTCGGACACGCCGCTGCTGGTCACCTCGGGGTTGTCCGGGCTGGCCCGTGGCGCCACCGAGGCGGACCTGCCCAACGGTGCGTCGCCGCGCAAATCCGAATTCGCCGCCAGGGCCTTGGCCGAGCGTGGTGTGCGTGCCGCCACGGTACGCTTGGCGCCGTCGGTGCATGGGCTGGGCGACCATGGTTTCTTGCCGATCCTGATCCGCCTGGCACGTGAGACCGGCGTGTCGGCTTACCTCGATGAGGGACTCAACTGCTGGTCTGGCGTGTATCGCACCGATGCAGCGCGGGTCTATCGCCTGGCGCTGGAGGAGGGCGTTACCCAGGCCGTGTATCAGGCCGTGGCGGACGAGGCGGTGCCGTTCAAAGCCATCGCCGAAGTCATCGGGCGTCGCCTGGGTGTGCCGGTGGAATCGCGGCCGCGTGAACATTTTGGCTGGTTCGCCAACATGGCCGGCGCCGAGATGGCGGTGTCCAGCGCGCAGACCCGGGATCGCCTGGGGTGGGTGCCGACAGGTCCGGACCTGCTGAGCGACTTGGATCAAGCGGGCTATTTCAGTCTCTGACAGGAGCGTTCCCATGACACAACACGGTACGTCTTCGGTGCTGTTGAAACTGCTGCCGATCACCCTGGCAGTGTTCGTCGCATTTCTGATTATCGGCCTGCAACTGCCGGTCCTGCCGCTGCACCTGAACCACACCCTGGGCATGAGCACCTTGGTGGTGGGCGTGGTGGTCGGTGCGCAGTTTGCCGCCGCGCTGCTGTCGCGGGCCTGGGCCGGCAACTTTGCCGATATGCGTGGGCCCAAGCGCGCAATGCTGATCGGCATGCTGGTGGCGGCCGGTTCCGGGCTGTTGTACCTGGCGTCGCTCGGGTTTGTGGAAACCCCGGCGCTGTCGGTGTGGGTCTTGCTGGCAGGGCGTGTGGTGCTGGCCCTGGGTGAAAGCCTGATCATCACCGGCTCCATGGGCTGGGGCATGGGCCTGGTGGGGCCGCAGAACGCCGGCAAGGTCATGGCCTGGATCGGCATCGCCATCTACGCAGCGTTTGCGCTCGGGGCGCCTTTGGGCGTGGCGCTCAACGCCCAATGGGGCTTCAGTGGCGTGTGTGTGGCCACGTTGATCTTGCCGCTGTTTGCGCTGGCCATCGTCGTGGGGGCCAAGGGCGTTGCGCCCACCAGCCAGCGGCGCACGTCGTTCTACACGGTGCTGGGCGCCGTCTGGTTGCCCGGGTTGGGGCTGGCGTTTTCGAGCATCGGGTTTGGTGTGATCACCGCCTTTATCGCGCTGTTGTTTGCCGCCAAGGACTGGGGCAATGCCTCGTTCGCCTTCACCGCCTTTGGCTTGGCGTTCATCGGTGCGCGGCTGTTCTTCGGGCACCTGCCGGACAAGCTGGGCGGCGCCAAGGTGGCGCCGGTCTGCGTGCTGATCGAGGCGCTGGGGCAATTGCTGATCTGGGGCGCTGGCTCGCCGGTGATGGCCTACGTGGGGGCAGCCTTGACCGGTTTCGGTTATTCGTTGGCCTTTCCCGGGTTTGGTGTGGAAGCGATCAAGCGGGCGCCACCGCAAACCCGTGGTCTGGCCATGGGCGCCTACGTGGCGTTCCTGGATATCGCGCTGGGCATCAGCAGCCCATTGGCTGGCGCCCTGGCGGGGTCGGCGGGGGTGGCGTCGGTGTACCTCGCCGGCGCCGTGGCGGTGATGCTGGCGGTGGCGGTGGCAGGGTCGCTGCTGGTCAGGAAACCCGCGCTCAGCGCTTGCTGAACGCCAGGCGCGCCGCGAACAGCACAAAGATCATTCCCGTGGTGCGGTCCATCCAGCGAATGACGCTTTCGCGGCGCAGGAAGCCAGACAGTGGCCGCGTGGCGCCAATCAACACCAGCGACCACACCAGGCCCAGCACCACATGGATGCTGACCAGGCCGAAGGTCCAGGCGATCAGCGAATGGCCCTGGGGGATGAACTGCGGCAGGAACGACACGTAGAAGATCCCGACCTTGGGGTTCAGCACGTTGCCCAGCATGCCCTTGAGGAACCAGTTGCTGCCGGGCTTGCCGTCGGCTTCGGCCGGCGACAATGAACGGCGCGGGCGCAACAGCATGTTCAAGCCCAGCCAGGCCAGGTAGGCCGCGCCGCAGTATTTCAATACGTTGAAGGCCACCTCCGACACCGCGATCAACGCCCCCAGGCCAAAAGCAACCGCGGCGCCCCAGAGCAGGCAGCCGGCATTGATCCCCAGGGTGGCCTGCAGCGCCTGGCGCTTGCCTTCCACCGTGGCGGTGCGCAGCACCAATGCCGTGTCGAGCCCCGGGGTGAGGGTCAGCAGGGTGGCGGCGAAGGTGAAGGCGAGGAGGTTATCGGCAATGGACATGGAGCGCAGGCCTCAAGGTGGATAGGGCACACGTTAACCGATCGGCAGCCAACGCGGAAAACCCCGGGACTTCCCGGCAAAAAACTTCATAATAGCGGCCATTTTGTTTAGCCCGTTATTCTGGTGTGCCCGCATGGAAATTAAGGTCAACTTTCTCGACAACCTACGACTTGAAGCCAAGTTCGACGATTTCACGGTGATTGCCGACCAGCCGATCCGCTACAAAGGCGACGGTTCGGCCCCGGGTCCGTTCGACTATTTCCTGGCGTCGTCGGCGTTGTGTGCGGCGTACTTTGTGAAGTTGTACTGCCAGACGCGCAACATCCCCACCGAGAACATCCGCCTGTCGCAGAACAACATCGTCGACCCGGAAAACCGCTACAACCAGATCTTCAAGATCCAGGTCGAGCTGCCGGCCGACATCTCCGACAAGGACCGCCAGGGCATCCTGCGTTCCATCGACCGCTGCACCGTGAAGAAAGTCGTGCAGGCCGGCCCCGAGTTCGTGATCGAGGAAGTGGAAAACCTCGACGCCGATGCCCAGGCCTTGCTGATGCCCAACTCGACCTCCGACGGCGGGACCTACATTGCGGGCAAGGACCTGCCGCTGGAGCAGACCATCGCCAACATGTCCGGCATTTTGGCGGGCTTGGGCATGAAGATCGAAATCGCCTCGTGGCGCAATATCGTGCCCAACGTGTGGTCGCTGCACATTCGCGACGCGCACTCGCCGATGTGTTTCACCAACGGCAAGGGCGCCACCAAGGAAAGCGCACTGGCGTCGGCCCTGGGCGAGTTCATCGAGCGGCTCAACTGCAACTTCTTCTACAACGACCAATTCTGGGGCGAGGAACTGGCCAACGCGCCGTTCGTGCATTACCCGGATGAGCGCTGGTTCCAGCCGGGCCCCAACGACGAGCTGCCCAGCGAAATTCTCGATGCCTACTGCCGCAAGGTCTACGACCGCGAGGGCGAATTGCGCGGTTCGCACCTGTTCGATACCAACTCGGGCAATGAGGCACGCGGCATTGTCTCGCTGCCGTTCGTGCGCCAGTCGGACGGTGAAGTGGTGTATTTCCCGTCCAACCTGATCGAAAACCTCTACCTCAGCAACGGCATGAGCGCCGGCAACACCCTGGCTGAAGCCCAGGTGCAGTGCCTGTCGGAGATCTTCGAACGGGCGGTGAAACGCGAAATCATCGAAGGTGAATTTGCCTTGCCGGACGTGCCTGCCGAGGTGTTGGCCAAGTACCCGGGCATCCTGGCCGGCATCCAGGGCCTGGAAGCGCAAGGGTTCCCGGTGCTGGTCAAGGATGCGTCCCTGGGCGGTGAGTTCCCGGTGATGTGCGTGACCCTGATGAACCCGCGTACCGGTGGCGTGTTTGCCTCGTTTGGCGCGCACCCGAGCCTGGAAGTGGCGCTGGAGCGCAGCCTCACTGAGCTGCTGCAAGGCCGCAGCTTCGAAGGCCTGAACGACTTGCCGGCGCCGACCTTCGAAGCCCAGGCGGTGACCGAGCCGAACAACTTTGTCGAGCACTTCATCGACTCCAGCGGTGTGGTGTCGTGGCGCTTCTTCAGTGCTCAGTCGGATTACGAGTTTCTCGAGTGGGACTTCACCGGCCAGGGCGAAGACTCCAACGTCCAGGAAGCCGCAACCTTGTTCGGCATTCTCGAAGGCATGGGCAAGGAGTCGTACATGGCCGTGTACGAACACCTCGGCGCCACCGCCTGCCGCATCCTCGTGCCGGACTACTCGGAAATCTACCCGGTGGACGACCTGATCTGGGACAACACCAACAAGGCGCTGTTCTTCCGGGCCGACATCCTCAACCTGCACAGCCTCGACGACGATGAGTTGCAAGCGTTGCTTGAGCGCCTGATCGAAAGCGAGCTGGACGACTACACCGACATCACCACGCTGATCGGCATCGAATTCGACGACAACACCGCGTGGGGGCAGTTGACCATCCTGGAGTTGAAGCTGCTGATCTTCCTGGCCTTGAAACAATATGAAGAGGCCAAGGAGTGCGTGGAGATGTTCCTGCAGTACAACGACAACACCGTCGAACGTGGCCTGTTTTACCAGGCGATGAATGCGGTGCTGGAGATGGAACTGGACGACGATCTTGAGTTGGACGACTACGAAGCCAACTTCCGCCGCATGTTTGGCAATGAGCGTATGGACGCGGTGATTGGCTCGGTCAATGGTGATGTGCGCTTCTATGGCCTGACGCCGACCAGCCTGAAGCTCGAAGGTTTGGACCGCCATCAGCGCCTGATCGAGAGCTACAAGAAGCTGCACGCCGCGCGGGCCAACATCACCTCGGCCTGACACAAGGTCACCTGTGGGAGTTGTCGAGCTTTAGCGAGGCTGCGAAGGCGGTGGTTCAGGCGATATCACTGTTGACTGGGCCACCGCTTTCGCAGGCAAGCCAGCTCCCACAGTTGACCGAGTACACCCGCTGACCTGTAGGAGCCGGCTTACCGGCGATAGCGATCCATCAGCCGGCAGCGTTGCAAGCTGACACACCGCCATCGCTGGCAAGCCAGCTCCTACAGTGGATCTTCGTCGTTGCACAGACCCCTGTGGGAGCTGTCGAGCTTCAGCGAGGCTGCGAAGGCGGTGGGTCAGGCGACATCTCTATTGGCTGTGCCGCCGCTTTCGCAGGCAAGCCAGCTCCCACAGTTGACCGAGTACACCGGCTGACCTGTCATCACTGTAGGCGCCGGCTTGCCGGCGATAGCGATCCATCAGCCAGCAGAGTTGTAGCTGACCCAGCGCCTACAGGGGGGGCTGTCAGATGCGGGCCAACGCCTGGGCCAGGTCTGCCCGCAGGTCTTCCACATCTTCAACCCCCACCGACAACCGCACCAACCCGTCACCAATGCCCAACTGCGCGCGCGTGGCGGCCGGGATGCTGGCGTGGGTCATGATGGCGGGGTGTTCGATCAGGCTTTCCACACCACCGAGGCTTTCGGCCAGGGCGAAGATCTTCACGTTTTCCAGGAAACGCGTGGCGCCCGCCAGGTCGCTGTTGAGGTCCACCGAAATCATCCCGCCGAACCCACGCATCTGCCGGCGCGCCAGCTCATGCTGCGGGTGCGAGGCCAGGCCGGGGTAGTAGACGCGCGACACCTGCGGTTGTTTCTCCAGCCAGGTCGCCAGGTCGAGGGCATTGCTGCAATGACGCTCCATGCGCAATGCCAGGGTTTTTACCCCACGCAGCGTGAGGAAGGCGTCGAACGGCCCGGCAATGGCGCCCACCGAGTTCTGCAGAAAGCCCAGGCGCTCAGCCAACTCCGCGTTGTGGCCGACAATGGCAATCCCGCCGATGACATCCGAGTGGCCATTGAGGTACTTGGTGGTGGAATGCACGACGATGTCGAAGCCCAACTCCAGCGGGCGCTGGATCCACGGGCTGGCGAAGGTGTTGTCGGCCACGCAGATGATGCCGCGCGCCTTGCAGATGCGCGCGATGGCGCTCAGGTCGGTGAGGCTCAACAGCGGGTTGCTCGGGGTCTCGACCCAGACCATGCGCGTGTCGTCCTGTAAGCTCGCCTCGAATGCCGACAAGTCGCTCAAGTCGACAAAGCTGAAACGGTGCCCGGCACTGCGCTGGCGCACCTTGTCGAACAGGCGGAAGGTGCCGCCGTACAAGTCGTTGCCGGAGACGATATGTGCACCGGCGTCCAACAATTCCAGCACCGTTGAGATCGCCGCCAACCCGGACGCAAAGGCAAACGCCTGGCTGCCGCCCTCCAGGTCGGCCACGCAGCGTTCCAGGGCAAAGCGCGTCGGGTTGTGGGAGCGGCCGTAGTCAAAGCCCTTGTGCACGCCGGGGCTGTCTTGCAGGTAGGTGGAGTTGGCGTAGATCGGCGGCATCAGCGCGCCCGTGGTCGGGTCGGGGGATTGCCCGGCATGGATCACACGGGTGGCAAACGCGCTTTTATCGGACTGACTCATGCAAGGGATCTCCGTAGGTGGTTGAGCAGGTCGACGCGGGTGATCAGGCCATGAAAGCCCGACGCGTCGGCAATGATGGCGACCAGGCCGCGGTCCAGTTCCGCCTGCAATTCCGCCAGGCTGGCGCTGGGGGCCAGGGTTTGCAAGGTGTCGGTCATGGCGCTGGCGACGGTCATGGAGAAATGCGCCGCGTCGTGGTGCAGGCCCAGCAGGATGTCGGACTCGTCGATCACGCCCACCAGCTGCTGGCCGTCCACCAACACCGGCAATTGCGAAACGTCGGCCAGGCGCATGCGCTGGAAGGCCGTGAGCAGGGTGTCGTCGGGGCTCACGCTGATCACGCGGCCGTCTTCGAAACGGCGGGCGATCAGGTCGCGCAGGTCGCCGTAATGCTTGTATTGCAGCAGGCCCGCGTCTTTCATCCATTGGTCGTTGTAGACCTTCGACAGGTAGCGCGTACCGGTGTCGCACACAAACGTGACCACGCGCTTGGGCTCGGTCTGTTCGCGGCAATAACGCAAGGCGGCGGCGAGCAGGGTGCCAGTGGACGAACCGCCGAGGATGCCTTCGGCGCGCAGCAGTTGGCGGGCATGGTCGAAGCTTTCTTCATCGCTGATGGAGTAGGCGTGGCGCACGCTGGAGAGGTCGGCGATCGACGGAATGAAATCCTCGCCGATGCCTTCCACGGCCCAGGAACCGGGGGTTTCCATCTTGCCGCTGCGGCTGTATTCGGCCATCACCGAGCCAACCGGGTCGGCCAGTACCATTTCCAGCTCAGGCTGCACGCGCTTGAAAAAACGGGTCAGGCCGGTGAGGGTGCCGGCCGAGCCGACGCCCACCACAATGGCGTCCACGTCATGCTGGGTCTGGGCCCAGATCTCCGGTGCGGTGCTGGTTTCGTGGGCCAGCGGGTTGGCCGGGTTGTTGAACTGGTCGGCGAAGAATGAACCGGGAATGTCCTTGGCCAAGCGTGCTGCGACATCCTGGTAATACTCGGGATGGCCCTTGCCCACGTCGGAGCGGGTGATATGCACCTCGGCGCCCATGGCCTTAAGGTGCAGCACTTTTTCGGTGGACATCTTGTCGGGCACCACCAGCACCACCCGGTAGCCTTTGGCCCGGCCCACCAGTGCCAGGCCCAGGCCGGTGTTGCCGGCGGTGGCCTCGATGATGGTGCCACCTGGGCGCAGGCGACCATCGCGCTCGGCGGCGTCGATCATGGCCAGGCCGATGCGGTCCTTGATGGAGCCTCCAGGGTTCTGGGATTCGAGCTTGAGAAACAGCGTGCACGGGCCGGTATCGAAACGGCTGACCCGAACCAGCGGCGTATTGCCGATCAGTTCGAGGACGGCGGGGCGGGAAAGCGTGGGCATGTCGTCACCTGGGTACGGGAAGGGCGTAGGGAGGGGGACAGCAAATTAAAACGCATGGCTTGGAACATAGGCCGCTATCGGGCGGGTCGCAACCGGGCGGTCCGATGAATGTCTTTTTTTGGCGCATGGGCGATGCCCGTGTGCGCCATCAGTGGGCAGGGTTGAACCAGGGTAAAGCGGGCGCAAGCCCGTAAACAGTGGCTTTTGGTGGATGGCCCGGGGTTTGCTAAAGAAAATCCAAACTTGGATACAAGATGGGATTCCCTATGCAAACCGTTTTTGGCTGGACCCTTGGCGAATGGCAGTCGGCTTACCGCAACGGCGCAATCACGCCGGATATCGTGCTGGACCTGATCGATGCCTACCCGGCCGATGACAACGCCTGGATCGCCCGCGCCGGTTCGTCGCAACTGCAGGCGCAATTGGACGAACTCGGCGAACGCTTGGCGGCCGTGGGCGGCGACATGGCTCAGTTGCCACTGTATGGCGTGCCGTTTGCGATCAAGGACAACATCGATGCGGCAGGGTGGGACACCACGGCGGCTTGTCCTGAATTTGCCTACGCACCTGAGTCAGATGCGTCTGTCGTCTCCAAGCTACGCGCGGCGGGCGCGATCCTGGTGGGCAAGACCAATCTCGATCAGTTCGCCACTGGCCTGGTGGGCACACGTTCGCCTTATGGTGCGGTGGGCAACAGCTTCGACCCGGCCTACGTCAGCGGCGGTTCCAGCTCCGGCTCGGCCTCGGTGGTGGCCCGTGGGCTGGTGCCGTTCGCCTTGGGCACCGACACCGCAGGCTCGGGCCGCGTGCCGGCAGGCTTCAACAATATTGTGGGTTTGAAGCCGACCAAGGGGCGGCTGTCCAACACGGGCCTGGTGCCCGCCTGCCGCACAGTGGATTGCATCTCGGTGTTCGCCCTGACCGTGGCCGATGCCGAACGCGTGGCGCAGGTGGCTGCTGGCTACGACGCCAGCGACGCGTATTCCCGGGCAAATCCCAACACAGCGCCGGTGGCGGTGGGGGCGCAGATCAAGTTGGCGATCCCGGCTGAGCTGGAGTTCTTCGGCGATAGCCAGAATCAAGCGGTGTTCGAGCAGGCCGTCGAGCACTTCAAGGCGTTGGGCGCAGTGATCAGCCCGGTGGATTTCACGCCGTTCAAGGCCCTGGCCGATCAGCTGTATTTCGGGCCGTGGGTGGCCGAACGCACGGTGGCGTTGGAAGGCATGCTTGAGCATCAGCCCCAGGCGATCAACCCCGTGGTGCGCGGTATCGTTGAAAACGGTCGCCAGTACACGGCGTGTGATGCGTACAAAGCCGAATATTTGCGTGCCGAGTTGAGCCGGCGTATCAACGACAGCCTGGCAGGTTTTGATGCCTTGCTGGTGCCTACGTCACCGACCCTTCGCACCCTGGCTGAAATGGCCGAGGAGCCGGTGCGCTACAACTCGCAATTTGGCTATTACACCAACTTCACCAACCTGGCGGACCTCTCGGCCCTCGCGCTCCCCGCCGGGTTGCGTGCCGATGGTTTGCCCAGTGGCATTACCTTATTGGCACCGGCCTGGCACGACACGGTGCTGGCTGATCTGGGCAAGCGTTGGCAGGCCAATCTCGGCCTTAATCTGGGCGCGACCGGGCGTTCTCTGCCCGCATCCGGCGTACCCGTGCAGGCGCCGGGGTCTGTGCGTGTGGCCGTGGTGGGCGCGCACCTGACGGGCATGCCGCTGAACTTCCAGCTGACCAAGCGCAATGCGGTGCTGGTGGAGCAAACCCACACCGCTGACAGCTACCGCCTGTACGCATTGCCGGGCACCGTGCCGCCCAAGCCGGGGCTGGCCAAGGCCGAGAGTGGGCGCTCGATCATCGTTGAACTGTGGGACATGCCCCTTGCACGCTTTGGCGAGTTCGTCGCAGAAATCCCCGCGCCCCTGGGGATTGGCAACGTGGTGCTGGCGGACGGGCGTAGCGTCAAAGGCTTTATCTGTGAACCCTGGGCATTGGCCGACGCGCTGGACATCACCGAGTTCGGCGGCTGGCGCGCGTTTATTGCGAGCCGAGGGTGAACATGCCGCGCCCTGACAACCTCGCCGAGCAGGTGTACACGCAACTCAAGGCGGATATTTTCGACTTCCGCCTGCTGCCGGGGGATCGCTTCAGCGAAGGCGATGTGGCAGGGCGCATGGACGTCAGCCGAACGCCGGTGCGCCAGGCGCTGTATCGCCTGGAGAAGGAAGGTTATGTGGAAGTGTATTTCCGCAGCGGCTGGCAGGTTAAGCCGTTCGATTTTGCCTATTTTGAAGAACTGTATGACGTGCGCATCGTGCTGGAACTGGCGGCGGTCAGCCGGCTATGCCGGATGGAGGCATCCGACAATTCGGTGTTGAACGCGCTGAAGGGTATCTGGCTGGTGGCGGAAGATGAACGGTTGCAAGACCCTCAGGAGGTGTCCGCGCTGGATGAGCGTTTTCATTGCGCGCTGGTGGAAGCCACCGGCAACCGTGAAATGGCGCGCATGCACTACGCGATTACCGAGCAGATCCGCATCATTCGCCGGCTCGACTTTACCCAGGCCGAGCGCATTGCGGCGACCTATCAGGAGCATGCACATATCCTGGAGGCCATCTTGCAACGGCGCAGTGACGTGGCCCAGCAACTGCTCACGCGACATATCGAGTTGAGCAAACAAGCCGTGCGCGAGATCACGTTGCACCGGTTGCAGATGGCACGGCAAGCGGGCCCCAGGACCGTGTAGGAGCCGGCTTGCCGGCGATGCAGGCGCCTCGGTGTGCTCAGGTACACCGCGTGGATGCCATCGCCGGCAAGCCAGCTCCTACAGGTTATGTGCTTGGGTTGAGGACCGTGTGCAACCGGGCTTTCACCGCGTCGCTGGCGGGCTGCATCGGGGCGCGTAGCTCGCAGTTGATCAACCCTTCCATGGCCAGCGCGGCCTTGACCGGTGCGGGGTTGGGCTCCATGAACATTGTGTTTATCAACGGCAACAACTGAAAAAACGTCGCCCGGGCTTCGGCCAGTTGGTTGTCCCGGACCTGCTGCCACAGCGCCACAAACTGCTCGGTGTGCACATGGGCCGAGGCGGCAATCGCGCCGCTGGCGCCCAGACACAGGGCGTTGAAGAGCTGGATGTCCTCCCCGCACAGCACATCCACCTCGCCACTGGCCAACAGCGCCAGGGTGTTGCCCAGGTTGCCGCCACAATCCTTGATCGCGACGATGCGTTGATGGGCGACGATGTTCAGCAGTGTCGCCTGCTCGAAGGTCGCGCCGGTACGGTAGGGGATGTCATACAGGATGATTGGCACGCTGGACGCATCGGCCACGGTGCGAAAGAACGCTTCCAGGCCCGCCTGGGACGGGCGGATGTAGCTGGGCGCCGGCACCAGCAAACCGGCCACCGGGCGTTTGAGGATCTGTGCCTGGAACTGCAGCAGTTCAATCTGGTTGTAGCCCGCCAGGCCCATGACCACGCGGTGTGCCGGCACCAATTGCAGCACGGCATCGAGCACGGCCAGTTGTTCCTGGCGGCTCAGCGCAGCCGCTTCGCCGGTGGTGGTGCAGACCATGATCCCGGCCACGTGTTTTTCCAGCAGGTGGCTGACCAGCCGGCGCAGGCCGATAAAGTCGATGGCACCGTCATGGAACGGCGTGACCACGGGAACCCAGATACCTTGAAACGCTGACATGCACTTTCTCCTGATGATTGACCGCTTGAGTCACCGTCAGAAGGGCAGAGGGAATTGTGCAAAGGGGAGGGAGTCCGTCGCGCTCAATGTCCTGTCAGCTCATCTGACGGGACAGCGCGCCCCGGTCACATGAGCGACTGTTTCTTCGATTTGAGGGCGTGCGCTACGCAACCTTGCGCCTTGGCAATCAAGCCAATAGCAGAAAGGTTAGCGAACGACGTAGCAGACATAAATTGTCACACCCTGAGTAAGGCCCCCATCTTCAGGGGAGCCTGGCGAATGTGTCAAGCCCGCCGCAGCTGTTCTCGCACAAATTGCGCGACCTGCGCGGCCAGCTCCAAGTCCTCCGGCGCGCCCATGAAACCACCATGGGGCATCGCTTCAAACACGTGCAACTGCGCAGGCACCTGGGCCTTGAGCAGGGCACGGTGCATGCGCACGGTGTTGGACAGGAACAGGTCCCGTGTGCCGCTTTGCAGGAAGGTGGGCGGGAAGCCTTTCGTAAAGTCACCAAACAACGGTGACAGGTACGGGTGGGTCAATTCCGCGCCATTGGCGTACAGCAGGTTGGCACTCATCAATGGGTTGGGCAGCACCACATCGACGGTGCGGTTGACCTGGAAACTGTCACCCGACTCGGTCAGGTCCACCTCCGGCGACAACAGCACCAGCGCGGCCGGCAGGGGCAAGCCTTCGTCCCGGGCCCGCAGTACCATCGCTGCCGCGAGGTTGCCGCCGGCGGAGCGGCCACCCATCACGATGTGCTGCGGCGCGTGCCGGGTGAGCACATGGCGATAGGTGGCCAGGCAATCATCCAGCGCGGCCGGGTAGGGATGATCGGGTGGCATGCGGTAGTCCACGCCGTAGCAGACCAGGTCGTGCAGGTCGGCCTGCCGGGCGGCGGCCAGGCGGCAGTTTTCACCGCCACCGAACACCAGCGCACCGCCGTGCAGATCGATGTAGGCAAAGTCGGCCACGCCGCTGGCCGGCGTCGCGACGTGGACGGTGGCGTCGCCCAGGGTGATCGTCGCCAGGCTGGCCCGTAGCGATGCTTCCTGGCCTGCGTTGGCGGCGGCGTAATGCTGGGCCACGGCACCTTGCAGGCGGCGCCAGCCGTCGTGGTCGTCGGATGAGGGCATGGCGTGCAGCGCGTTCAGCGGCACCCCGTCCGCACCCACCAGGCGCTTGAGCAGCGCCTGGGCCTCGGGGCTGATCGAGTGTGGGACGGGTAACGTCCGTGGGTCGATCTTGACGCCGTCATTCATGGTCACTTACTCGAAGGTGTCGATACGCGAATCGGAGTAGTAGAACGGGTTCTTGTCGGTGCTCGACTCAAAGAAGTAGGCGTAGTCGGTCAGGAAGTACCAATGGCTGACGCGCTTGTACTCGTCTTTGTCGTAGGTGCATGACAAGGCCTTGGCCGTGCCCAGCAGCTTCGGGTTGAGCTCGCTGGCTTGCAGCTCGCGTTCCACCACGCAGCGGGTGAGGTTGGGCTTGCCGTAGCTGCCGACGATATTGTTGAGGGTGGCGCGGGTGAACTGGTAAATCACGGTTTCGCCCACCGGCAGGGTTTTCCAGTTACCGGTGAAGCTCAGTTGGGTCACCGTCGAGCTTTCGGCCATGCTGCCGCCGCCGTAGCTGGATTTGGTCACCAGCTCAATCAGGTTGCGCCAGCTCACCGATTGCGACTCATAGCCCTTGCCGCGGTTGGCCACGCTCAGTTGACCGCTGGGCCCGTCCTGGCTGATGAAGTATTGGCTCGACAACTCACTGGTGGTGCCTTTGTAGGTCGAGGTGCCGACCATGTGCACGTATTTGAAACTGCGGGTGGGCTTGTCCAGGTTCAACTGGGTGATCGCCGCCAGTACCTGCGGTTGTACCGACGTGAGGGCGATGGTCACTGGGGCTTTCAATCGCGGCTTGAAGGCCGGCAATGCCGCGATTTTTTCCGGGCGGGTGCAGACGTTATTGAACAGCAATTCATAGTCGGCGTTGCTGCCGGCGATCTTCTGGGGCGTGGGGAAACTGTCGACACGGCCATCGCTGACGCGGTTGTCGGCATCCATGTCGTAGCCGGCCAGTTCCTTGTAGGTGCCGGCGGCGCACGACACGGCGAAGTGCTCGCGTTTTTGCGCGTAAGGCGCGTTGTAGGGCAAGTCGTTCAGCACGGACGGGTTGTCGAAGGCGGCCCAGAAACGGGTTTCGCCATTGACGTTCTTGATGCTGTTGGCGTCGATCAACACCCAGTTCTCGCGTTCGTTGGTCTGCACCAGACGCCAGTCGGGTTTCGGCGTGTCGGCACAGGCGCGCACGAACGTCGGGTTGGTCTCCAGGGTGGCGCGCAGGTCGGCAGACAGCTTGCGTGCGCCGCTGTAGCGGCCGGCGGCGGTCGGGTAGACGCGCTGGGCGCCGTCGAGGTAAAGCAGGTACAACTGCGGTGTGGAACACGCTGCCTCGAACTGCATGGTGCGGCGTACACCGGCCGTGGACTCCGGCATCAGCAATTCAAAGCTGAGGTTGTCGCCTTCGCGCACAATGCTGTTTTCCACCAGGGGCTGGGTCAGCGTGCTGGCGAACATACGGTCAACCGTGGATTTTTGGGTGGCACAACCGGCCAGTGTGGCAATGCCACCGAGCAACAACAGGGAAGAAATAACGCGCACAGAAGCCTCTTTGAGTCCATTCAGGGATGTAAGGATGACGGCAGGCAGCCCGTAATCTTTAGGCGGCAAGCCTAACGGCCACGGGTTTATCTGTATAGCCGGTTCGAAGCCGCAACCAGCTATGCCCGAGTCGCAATGGCGGCGGCGTGCGTTTGCCGAGCGGGTAGTCTTTGCAGACACTCTGGGAGAACCTCGATGATTCGACGCGCGTGTTTGGCAACGGCCCTGGCTTTTTGTGCATCGAGCGCCTTTGGCGCGTCGACCTACGACCACCTCTATGCTTTTGGCGACAGTTATTCGGACAACGGCGCGGGCGCTGCCTTCACGGCGCACTTGGTGCAGCAGAAGGTCAAGGACGCCCAGGCACTGCCGGGCGAGTTGTATTGGCAGGGCCGCTGGAGCAATGGCCCGACAGCGGTGGAAGGCTTGGCGACGGCCTTGAAAGTACCACTGACCGACTATGCCGTCGGCGGCGCCAAGAGCGGCCATGGCAACTACTACGCCTGGATGATGCCGGCGCGTGACACCGGCGTGCTGGGACAAGTCGCCGATTACCTGAAGACTGCGCCGGACCACAAGGCCGACCCCAAGGCGCTGTATTTCATTTTCATCTCGGCCAACGACTTTTTCGAATGGGCTGACTTCACCCATCCCGAGTCGGTCGAGGCGCTGAGTGAGGTCAGCCTGGCCAATATCCGCAAGGCCACCGAGCAATTGATTGCTGCCGGCGCCGGGCATGTGATGGTGGTGGGTACCACGGATCTGAGCCATGTCCCTGCGGTGGTGCAGGGCAATCAGGTCGAGCATGCGAAAAAATACCAGCAGTGGCTGGAGCAAAAGCTTCCTGCCGCATTGGCTGCGCTGGGGACTGCCAAGGTCACTTACTTTGATCACCTGGCGTTCAGTGACGCGTTGCGCGCCAACCCTGAGGCCAACGGCTTCAAGGACCTGGATACACCGTGCCAGGCAACCTACCCGCAGGTGAAACCGGCCTGTGCCGACCCCGATGCGCATTACTACTGGGATGAATGGCATCCCACGCGCAAGGTGCACGCCCTGGCGGCCCAGGCGATGTTCCAAACGCTGGGCGCCAAACCCTAACGGCCGGCCACAGCCGCTTCAATCGCGGCAATGTCGATCTTGGTCATGGTCATCATCGCGTCGAAGGCACGCTTGGCGATCGCCGGGTCGGCGTGAGTGACCGCAGCGACTAATGCGCGCGGACTGATCTGCCAAGACAGGCCCCACTTGTCCTTGCACCAGCCGCAAGCGCTTGCCTGGCCGCCGTTGTCGATGATGGCATTCCACAGGCGGTCGGTCTCGGCTTGATCATCGGTGGCCACCTGGAACGAAAAAGCCTCGCTATGGGAGAACGCCGGGCCGCCATTGAGGCCCAGGCAGGGAATGCCCATCACGCTGAATTCGACGGTCAGCACGTCGCCCTGTTTGCCCGATGGGAAGTCACCGGGGGCATGGTGCACGGCGTGCACCGCGCTGTCCGGGAAGGTCTTGGCGTAGAAGGTGGCGGCGTCCAGGGCGGTGCCGTTGTACCAGAGGCACAGGGTATTTTTGTGGTTCATCGTCTGGCTCCATGGGCGGATGGGTCCATGGAGTCTAGACAATGTCTGTGCCTGCGGGCGTTACATGATGGTGTAGTCCCTGACCACGCCATTGTTGAGGTGGATGTTGAGGCGGCGGTTCTGTTGTTCGGGTGCGATGTTGTCAATGGCGGTGCGCCGCGTGTCGATGGCGTTGTCGTAGGTGTTGCCGGGGATATGGTTGGACACCAGCCCGAGCAAGTGCCGCATGGAGGCGTTGGCGGTGGTGGAAGGGGAGTAGTCCCAGGTTTCGGTGCCGTCGGATGCAATCGACTGGTTCTGCGGCTCGCCGTACATCGCCTTGAGCTGTTGGGCAGTGGTCTTGCCGGAGACGATATGGGTGCGCACGTAGGTGGTGTCGAACAACGAAATGTCCGGCCCTGACTTGCCCTGGATACCGGGTATGGACAGGCCGTTGAGGCTGCTGAGGCCGTTGTTGCCGCCGGCGCAGCCCGACAGCAAGACAGCGGCGACCAGTGGGGTGATGGCGTTACGAATAAGTGCACGACGGGCCATGATTTCCTCCGTTGATTCAGGGCTCTGAAACTGAGGCCAATCATAAAACGGCGAAAAAAACGCGGAAAAAATCTTCCTGTCCCAGCGTCTCAATTACTTGCCTGGCTGTCTCACGCGGGTGTCATTTGGCCCAGGATGGATCGCAGCGAAAAGCCATCATGGCGGCTCACCTGGCCCTGTTTGGCGTGTACGCCCGCCACGTCCCGGGCCTCTCGGGGGGAATAGCCGAAAGCCTGCTTGAACGCACGACTGAAGTGCGCATCGCTCTTGAACCCGAACTGGAACGCCAGGCCGGAGACCCGATGCCGCGTGCCGCTGTCGCTTTGGATCATCACCCGTGCCCGGTTCAACCGGCGCTTCTGGATGTACGCTGCCACGCCGGTTTCCTGGCTGAACAACCGGTACAGGTGCGCCCGCGAAATGCCTAACTGCTTGCACAGGAAAGTGGGGGACAACTCGGGGCTGCGCAGGTGCTGTTCAATCAGGTGACGGGCGCGGTTGAGCAGGGTGTGGTCGATCTCTTGCGCAGCCATGTGCAGGTTCGCCAGCGACGGCGCGATGGCGGCCGAGACCATGCCCAGCGTCGCCTGTTGCGCGTGGGGGATTTCCCCGGGCAGCAGCCGTGGCAAGCGATGTTGCAAGGCGCGCATGTGGTCGGCCAGCAACTCGCTCAAGCCGCCTTGCAGCACCTGCCCGTGCAGGTCTTTGTGGCCCAGGCCAGGCGCCAGCAGGTCGCGGGGGATGGTGAGGATCACCGTGTCGCCGGCGGTGATCAGGCAATCCAGTTCACGGGCCAGGTCGAGGATGTAGATCTGTGAATTGCCGGCCGTCAAAGTTGCGCGGCCTGCGGTGCCGTTGATCGAATGGGACAGGCCCAGGCACAGGTAGTAATGGTCGAGGTGGTCACGGCGGATCATCTGGGCCGAGCGCTTGACCCGGTAAGGCACCGGGGCGCCGGTGCCATCCCAGGCGCCGCAGCCCATCAGCAGCGCGCCCAGGTAACCGGTGGCCAGGCGGTAATTGAAGGCGGCGGCGTCCGGCTCGTTGATGGTGATATCGAAGATCGCGTTCACTTCCTCCCGCCACACGTCGAAGCGTTGGCGTGGCGGGTAGGGTTGGGTGGTAAAGGTGAACAGCGGGTTCTCCATGGCTGGCGCCCTCCATCAGAGCTGTTGTGCTATCGCCGCCTTATCGATGACTGACCAGACGTGCGCGAATTTCCCATCGATGACTTCGTAGAATACGTTTTCATCGAAGGTCACGGTCTTGCCGTTGATCGGCAGGTCGAAAAATTCACCCCTGGGGCTGACCTTGAAATTCAACCGACTCGCCACCGTGGGCGGGTCGGCCACCAGCAATTGAATGCGAAACACCAGGTCGGGGATCTCGCGAAAGTCCCGTTCGAGCATGGCGCGGTAGCCGTCAAGGCCGACGGTGATGCCGTTGTAGCTCACCTGCGGGTGCACGAAGTCCCCCAGGTGCGCCCAGTCCTGGCGGTTGAGGCAATCGATGTAGCCTTGGTAAAGGGCGGCGAGTTGATCGCGGGTCATGGGGCGCTCCTCTGTGGTTTAAAAGCGTTCGTCCAGGATGGCGGGTAAGGTCAGTTCTACATGGAGGTAAGCCTGCGATCTGTCTGCTTATTGTTCGCCGGATATTTCACCAGACAATTGCCCAAGTCCCTCGGGCGTTGAATAGAGGGTTTCCAGCGCCGCAACTTGCTCAAGTTGTTGCGGCGACAAGCTCTTTTCCTCGTGTTCCAGTTGACTGCGCATGTCTTCTTCCTGGCTCGGCGGACGCTGTTTCAGCGCAACGCGCAGGAGCGCGCACGCCTTGACCTTGCTGCGCTGAAAACCGCGGCCGGTGTCCATATTCATCGCGAGGGTCGCGGTTGAGAAGGCGTGGCCTTGTGCGGCCGCTTTCAAAAACCAACGGTTTGCCAGCGGATAGTCGACCGGCAATTTACCGCTGTCGCTATAGAGTCTGCCGAGGATGTACTGTGCATTGGCCCGGCCCTGCTCGGCAGAGCGCGTGAACCACTGCACAGCGGCGAGTGCATCAACAGGCATGCCGGTTCCGTCGAGGCTGGAGGTTCCGAGCATTTCGTAGGCGTCGGTGTTGCCAGCGTTGGCCGCCAGCGTGAGTAGACTCACGTACTGCTGAAGGTCGACCGGCGTACCCCGTCCCAATAAATAAAGGCTTGCCAGCAGCAAATGAGCGTCGACGATACCGGCGGCGCTCGCCTTGCTCACCCAGAAAAAAGCGCGCTGGTCGTTGGTCTTTACACCCCTACCTGACGCATACAGTTTTGCGAGATGGTATTGGGCCTTGGCATGGCCTTGTTTGGCGGCTTTGCGAAACCATTTTGCGGCTTGAGCCGGATCAGCCGGTGTGTCCAGGCCATTCAGATTGGCAAATCCCAGGTAAAACTCGGCGCTCGGGAATCCCTGCTGGGCGGATTTGGTCATCCACTCAAAGCCCTTGGCGTTATCAGCCGGCACACCTTTGCCCTCAAAGAAAAAGATACCGGTCTTGTACTCGGCGAGCGCCTCGCCATTTTCGGCTGCGCGCAAGTACCAGGTTGCCGCTTTGACCGGGTCTTTAGGAAATATCACGCCTTCGTCGTAGAAGCCGCCAATCAACAGGGTGAGGCTGTGCGGGTTACGATATAGGGTGATAGAGAAGGTGATGACCAGGTAGGCCAGCAGGCCAAGAACCAGAACCCCGAGGGCAGTTGAGTAGCGGCGCACAGTCGAATCCGTTCGTGAGGTGGTGGGGCAGTGTAACGAGGTTGGCGCACGATGGCATGGGCGATGGCGAACACAAACGGTCATTGTTGGCTCGTAAGGTGTGCGGCCGAGTTTTCTTGTAGCATCCAACGCCGTTTTACATTCATGGAGAGCACATGCGGATCTACATCACCGGCGCCTCTTGCGCGGGCGTGACGACGCTGGGACGCGCCCTCACAACGTTGCTCGGCTTGCGACAAGTCGATGTCGATGACTTTTACTGGATGCCCACGGACCCACCCTACACTACGAAACGTGCGCCTGAAGATCGCGTGAGCTTGATTCAACAAACGCGCGGGGACGATGACTGGGTGCTGACGGGCTCGTGCAACGTGTGGGGTGATGTGTTGATCGCCGAGGCCGACCTCATCGTGTTTGTGGACACACCAACGCCGGTGCGCCTCAAGCGGCTGGCAGCACGTGAGCAGGCACGTTTTGGGGCGCGCATCGCACCCGGTGGCGACATGCACGAGATACACGTAGCCTTTCGCGAATGGGCTTCGCAGTATGACGATCCCCACTTTTCCGGGCGCAATAGAGCGCGGCACGAAGCGTGGATTACGGAGCAGACGGTGCCTGTTCTGCGGATTGACGGGGAGGGCGCTGTTGAAGGAATGGCGGCGCAAGTGGTGGATGCTGTGGAGTCGTATAACTAGCAATCGGTTTAATCACGCTAGACGTGAAGCATGGGATGCTACGAACTACCGCTGTTAGCTATTTACCCAGGTTTTGATTCATCAAATTGTCCAGTACTGGTAACTCATTGGCTGCCTGCCATTCGTGTAAATGCTTGCATCCTTCCTCATTAACGTCTGCAAGGTTGCTGCGGGAGTCGCATACCGTGAACCAGTGCTGTCGTAGAGAGGGGTATTTTACAAAATCTTCCCGGGTAGGGGGTTGGTGAGTGGACAGGCGCAGCGCTGACAACACTAAAAGGGCAGACGCGCCGAGACCCATGGAATACTTTTTATACTTCATATCAACTTTCCGTCAATGAACTAACGAACACTGTTAAATGTTTAGGGCGCTGGGCGATTATAGAGGATAAATGGATCAGTAAAAGATCCACTTTTGACGCATTTCGTAGAACCATTGGTTTGCGATGTGTGCTAACCCCAAGCCTCAGTCACGTTGAAGGAACATCATGTGACAGCCCTATCCAAAGCGAGGCGCGGCGTTCATATCTCCTACGGCCAAGAATCGGCAGTCGGCGTCGGTTCTACCAATCGAAGCGCCTAGGCCAGGGACACTTTTTATATAGTCGCAGTGTTGAAGCATTAGGCTCGTACTGCCTGAAACACCCGACTGATCAACTCAGGGTGACTGACTTGCTGTTTCTTGGAACTCGCGCTACAACCCAAGGCACGGAAAGCACTTTGGAGACAAGGATGAGTTATCAACGCGATCAGCTTATCGGCGACGTCACCCGGCACGGTACCCTGGAAGACATTCTTCCGATTCTGGGCCCTGACTATGACTTTGCAGAAGACGTAGACCGTATCGTCATCAAGGCGGCCCATTACGGGAACGAGGTGTTGGTTCGTCAAGCACTGGACCTCGGGGCGAATGCTGCAAAAGGCGATGAGCATGGTTTCCCCCTGATCAGCGCATGCGGCTGCGGACGGCTTTCATTGGTCAAGCTGCTGTTGGAACGTGGCGCGCAGGTCAACGCTATCGGCCGGTACGGTGACACCGCCATACAATCGGCAGCCCGTAATGGCCAGATCAATGAATTGAAACTGCTGATCCAGGCCGGAGCCACCCTCGATGATGCGATGTATGCCGCCGTGGACCATCTGCGGATTCCGATGGTGAAGTTCTTGATTGAACTGGGGGCGCCCTTGGATAAGCCTGGAGACTTAGCGCTTACCCCGTTGTTGGTTGCGTGCTCCCGGGGGAAAAAGAAGGGCAGTGAAATAGCATTGTTGTTGCTTCGTGCTGGCGCCGATGCGACCTACGTGCGGGAGGAGGATGGCATGTCGGCGACAAAGTTCGCGCTGTGGGGCCAGTGTACGCAGGAGGTATTTACAGCGCTGCACCTCAACGGCGCGCCAGGCGTGGAAGACGGATTTCCCATCATCCGACTCGTATAACTGTAGTGAGCAGACTTGCCCTGCGCCGGGCGCGCCGCAATCCAAAATTGAGCGGTGCCAATCTGCCTGAAGAATCGCGGTATCTGTGTTGGCTGGCGCGAGCAAGCTCGCTCACTACAAGGAGGATCCTCCTGCGAAACCGGGTGTCTATTTGTCGGAGCGCGAACAAGGTCAGGTTACGTGGGCAAGAGCAACCCGTACCTCACTTCCGCAAGGCTAACACCGCCCCTTATCAGGTTACGCTCGCTACCAGGTTCCTCAATGCATCCTGCGCTGTGATAGAACCGAATGGCCCGTTCATTCAGCGCCAACACCCACAGCGTCACTCGCGTAAAACCTTGCTGCCGTAAATGCTGCACGCCGACGTTCCATAGCGCCCGCCCGGCACCCGTTCTCCAGTATCCAGCCAAGACATAGATGGCCATGACTTCACCCGTATTGACCTCGGCGTCATCATCGCGGCTGTCTCCCACAGATACCCAGCCAACCACCTGCTGGTCCCGCTCCGCCACCCAAACGCCGGATTCGCCCGATTCAATCGAGCGAACCCAGAGCGATTCACGCCGAGCCAGGGTGGTATCCAGCGCGCTCAAGTAGTCGGCCGGCATCAGGTTACGGTAGGCCTCTTGCCAGCTGCGGATATGCACCTGGGCAATGGCGTTTGCATCAGAGACTAGTGCCTTGCGAATCATTGAAATGCTCCTTGCCTGGCTGCTGTGAGTCCGTGCTGTTGCCCTTCAAGCATGGGCGCAAATCATGACAGTTGAAGGCTTGAGCGCAATCGTACACACCATGAGGAGCGCTAAAGATTCAGTGAAATCAATTCATTATCTATCAAGCAAAGGCTCGACCTAAAATAGCCTTAATGATTGAGACTATTAATATTGCTGAGCAAGACCAGAAGCTATCAGTCGATAAGTTCAGGTGTTGTTTCGGGTGTACGGGTGTGAAATTAAAATGAGTACAGACTTTACATTTGCTATCAAGCGCATTCAATTTGACGAACATTATCACCCCTCCGAAAACACGCGCATTACCACCAATTTCGCCAACTTGGCGCGCGGGAAGAGCCGCCAGGAAAACCTGCGCAACACCTTGCGGATGATTGATAACCGCTTCAATGCCCTGGCGCATTGGGATAACCCAAAAGGCGATCGTTATTCGGTTGAACTCGAAATCATCTCCGTCGAAATGGACGTCAATACCGACAGCACCGGTAAGCCCATTCCGCTGATTGAACTATTGAAAACCAATATTATCGATCGCAAAACGGACGAGCGTATTGAAGGGATTGTAGGAAATAACTTCTCCTCCTATGTGCGCGATTATGACTTCAGCGTGCTGTTGCTGGGGCATAACAAGGACCGCGCAGGCTTCAGCACCCCCGACAATTTCGGCGACCTGCACGCCAAGCTGTTCAAGCATTTCGTGAACTCAAGCGCCTACAAGGCCAACTTCAACAAGCTGCCGGTGATCTGCCTGAGTGTTTCCAGCAGCAAGACCTACCACCGGACAGAAAACCAGCACCCTGTGCTGGGGGTGGAATACCAGCAGGACGAATACTCGCTGACAGACGAGTACTTCCAGAAAATGGGCTTGAAGGTTCGCTATTTCATGCCGCCCAACAGTGTTGCGCCGCTGGCGTTCTATTTCTCGGGTGACTTGCTGGGGGATTACACGAACCTCGAACTGATCAGCACCATCAGCACAATGGACACCTTCCAGAAGATTTACCGTCCTGAGATCTACAACGCGAATTCGGCCGCCGGTAAATCCTACCAGCCCAGTTTAAGTCACCAGGATTACTCGCTGACACTGATTGTCTATGACCGAGAAGAACGCAGTCGCCTGGCCATCGAGCAGGGGAAGTTTGTTGAAGAGAACTTCATCAAGCCTTACCAGGCTGTGCTTGAACACTGGTCCGCTCATTGCGCGCTTTGATTAATTAAACGTACAAGGTTGTTCATGATGAAAAAGTTGTTACCTACTTCAACCGCTGGCAGCTTGCCTAAACCGTCCTGGCTGGCGGAGCCTGAGAAACTCTGGTCGCCTTGGAAGTTGCAAGACGATGAATTGGTTGAAGGCAAACAAGACGCCCTGCGTTTGGCGCTGCAAGAGCAACAACAGGCGGGCATTGATATCGTCAGTGACGGCGAGCAAACACGCCAGCACTTTGTGACGACGTTTATTGAACACCTCAGTGGCGTGGATTTCGAGAAGCGCGAGGTCGTCAGGATTCGTGATCGTTACGACGCGAGCGTTCCGACCGTGGTGGGCGCCGTTGCGCGTCAAAAGCCGGTGTTTGTTGACGATGCCAAGTTCTTGCGCCAGCAAACAGACCAGCCGATCAAATGGGCACTGCCTGGCCCGATGACCATGATCGATACGCTGTACGACAACCACTACAAGAGCCGTGAAAAACTGGCGTGGGAGTTTGCCAAGATCCTCAACCAGGAAGCCCTGGAGCTGGAAGCGGCCGGTGTCGACATCATCCAGTTTGATGAGCCCGCGTTTAACGTGTTCTTTGATGAGGTAAACGACTGGGGCGTTGCCACGTTGGAGCGTGCAATCGAAGGCCTTAAATGCGAAACCGCCGTGCATATCTGCTACGGCTACGGCATCAAGGCCAACACCGATTGGAAAAAGACCCTGGGCTCGGAATGGCGCCAATATGAAGAGGCGTTCCCCAAGCTGCAAAAATCCAGCATTGATATCATTTCGCTCGAATGCCACAACTCCCATGTGCCCATGGAGTTGATTGAGCTGATTCGCGGCAAGAAAGTGATGGTCGGCGCGATTGACGTGGCCAACCATGCCATCGAAACACCCGAGGAAGTTGCCAATACCCTGCGCAAAGCCTTGCAGTTTGTGGATGCCGACAAACTTTACCCGTGCACGAACTGCGGCATGGCCCCTCTGCCTCGTCATGTTGCAAGAGGCAAGCTGAATGCCCTGAGCGCCGGTGCAGACATCGTTCGCAGAGAGCTGTTGAACAGAGGCTGAGCGAACACCGGGGGAGGGCGGTGGAGTTAACCCTCGCCGGCCTTCTTCCGTGCTCACTTTGCCCTTTCGAACGCCACCGACTATTCAAGGCTTTCTATGTCACGTCTCCCTACCGCTATCGAGCCACTGCATTTTCGCGAAGCGCTTGGGCACTACGCCTCCGGTATCACGGTGATTACCTCCCACCTTGATGACGAGCCGATAGGCTTTACCTGCCAGTCGTTCTACAGCGTGTCCATGAGCCCGCCGCTGGTGTCGTTCAGCGTCATGTCCAGTTCGGCGAGCTATCCCAGGATCCGCCAGGCCGGTCGTTTCGCGGTCAACATCCTGTCAGGCGAACAGGTGGGTATTTCCAATCAGTTCGCTCGGCGAGGCACGGACAAATGGCACAACGTGGACTGGCATACGTCGCCGTTGGGCAACCCGATCATTGCCGGCAGCCTGCACTGGCTGGATTGTGAAATTCACGCTGAACACGCTGCAGGTGATCACCTGATTGTGATTGGTGAGGTTAAAGCGTTGAACCTTCAAAAGCCTGGGGCGCAGCCGTTGCTGTATTTCAAAGGGCAGTATCGGAATATCGCTGCGCATAACGCTGTTTGAGCGCGGACCACACCTTTATCCATCACCCCATTGCAGTACCATTGGCCGACACACGGACGATGGGAAGGTCGCCTGATGGCAAGAAGTGCAAGGCTTCTAAAGAAACTTCATGCTCGACACCTGATTGAAGTCGCCACAGAGGTGGTGGGTAACGACCCTCTGGTCGAAAAACTGTGGGCGCTTGACCCCGCAGACACGGTTGCGTTGAATTCGAACACCTTCAGGTCAGATGCTGTTCGGCGTTACCGTCTGGAATACCTGATAACGCGAGGCCCTGTTCCTGGGCATTGGTTGCACAAGCCCTTCGACCCCGAAGAGTTAACACTGTTTTTCTCGGCAAAAGACTTCGCCGGTATTTGCCATGGCTGGACCTTGTTCAACGATTGACGGCGACAGAACTGGCGCTTAGAACCGTTACGTGTTTAGGGGGCGGTGTTCATCGTGGTGTGGCGGTCTGCTTTGGTGAAGGGGTGGGTAGTGTTTGCAGGCATTGTAAGGCCCAGTATTTCACGGCAGGTAGTACACCTTCGTCGTTAATCACGGTGTGCAACAGCTCAATCATCCTGAGCCGGTGCTGTTTGCTTTTCTTAATGGCCAGCTCCCACACCTGGTCTGGATATCTCAGCGTGGGCCGCTCCGGAATATTGCATTCGATGGTTTTTCCGGACTGTGTCCAGAGCAAGTTTGCGACATAGGCGGGAACGTAGCAGCTGTTGTTGTTCACGGTCTCGATCGTTGAGAAGACCTGCACCAGCCACGGCGCGGCCATGCGCAGCCGGTTGCGTGGCTTGATAGATGGCTCGAACAGGTCGCTTTCTGCAAGTTCTGGCGGATCGGCTCGCATCGTTACGCCAACATGAGCCGACCACATGCTTTGGGCTTCACGTAGCACGTCCTGCGAAATGGTCAGGCTTTTCTCAAAGAGCGCTTCAAACCAGCGCTCCGCCTCGGCAAAGCCCCTCTCGTGGTCGTCCAACTCGTATGCAGCTTCTTCCCAGCCGCCACTGGGCTCTGCTTCAAACCAGAGCCCATTTCGAGAAAAGTTTGCCGACGAGACCAGCGCTGCATGCTCAAACAGGGAAACCTTTGCATGAAGGTTGGGGAGGTGGCGAATCTCTGTGTTCGGCCGCTCAAGAAGCGCCTGGATAACCGTTGGATTGGTGCCGCCAGTCGAGAGGTTGCATAGGATCCTGTACTGCCTGTCGTTTCGAATCAGGCCTTCGGCGCCGTCGCCCCAAAAGGCAACTGCCAGTTTGATAGGGCGCTCGGGGCTCTGTGCCTCGCTCAAGCGCGTGAGTGCGTGGTGTATGGCGCTGGCATTTGCGATGAACATACTCACTCCATGAGTCGGTCAATTGCGGTCGCTTAGGGGCGGACGGGTTTAGCCGCAAGCCTAGACGATCCAGAGCGATTGGGCGTGCCGTGGATTTTAATAAAAGCCTGCAGTGACGGAGTTCTACGGCACGGTCACTTGAACGGGCATAATTGCGGTCTGCCTGCCCACTGGGAATCCTGCACCCCATGCAACCGCTCGAATTCACCGTCCCCTTCGAAAACCACACGCTGCACGCTGATACCCTGACAGGCGAACGCAACCCTCATCTGTTTTGCTTTCACGGCGGCGGCACGCGCTGCCGCTCGGTGTTCGCGGACGTGCGACACACTCTGCATGGACAGGGCATTGGCTCCACGGCCCTGGACTGCATCGGTCATGGGCAAACTGGTGGTGTGTTCGCCGACTCTTCCCTTCACCGGCGCGAGCAGCAGGCGCTATCCGTGATTCGGCACAGCGGGGTGCGGCCCAGCGCCTTGATCGGCATCAGCATGGGGGCCTATAACGCGGTGCGGTTGAGTGAAACCCTGGAAGCCCAGACGTTGGTTCTGGTGGTGCCGGGCATCTACACCCCAGAGGCTTACAAGGTGCCGTTTGGCCCTTTGTTTTCGGCGATCATCCGCCAGCACCGCAGCTGGGCCGATAGCGATGCGTGGGATATTCTCAGCCGCTTCAAGGGCCGGCTGCTGGTGATCGCCGGGGAGCAGGACGACGTCATCCCGTTGGAAATCCCCGAGCGGCTGTTGGATGCAGCGACCCACGCCCAGGAAAAGGCGTTGCTGGTCATTCCCGACGCGGGCCATAACGGGCTGATGCCGCTCATTCAGCAACAGCCGCAATGGCTCGCAGCAATCACCACGCGTGTGGCATCAAGCGCTTGAGTGCCTTCGGGTTCAAGCCCGGCGCGCCATCAGCAGCACCGTCGCCGCCGCCGACAACAGCCCCGCGCAGCAACGGTTGAAAATCCGCTTGCCACTGGGCTCGGCAAACCAGCGACGCATGTGCAGGCCCATGTAGGCGTAGGCACTGATGGCAATCCATTCCAGTGCCAGGAACATCGCACCCAACAGGGCGAATTGCGGTGTGATCGGTTGGCCCGGCACCACGAACTGGGGAAGGAACGCGGTGAAGATCAGGATGGCCTTTGGGTTGCCCGCCGCCACCAGAAACTCCTGACGCGCCAACGCCCACAATCCCACCTTGGCCGTAGCCGATTCCGCCTCTGCCTGGGGATTGGCCCGCCACAACTGGAAGGCCAGGTAAAACAGATACGCCGCCCCCAGAATCTTGATCCCGTAGAACAACAGCTCCGAGGTTTGCAGCACCACCGCCAAACCCGCAGAAGCCAGCGCGATCATGCCGGCGAAGGCCAGCAGGCGCCCGATTCCCGCCAGGCACGAAGTGCGGTAGCCGTAACGGGTGGAGTTGCTCACCGACAACAGGTTGTTCGGGCCGGGCGCCATGTTCAGGGCGAAGCAGGCGGGGAGGAAAAGGGAGAGGGTGGCGAGGTCCATGGCGGCTCCGTGTGCGCGGGGGACGGGGAGCGTTGAGGATAAGGGGAGTGGGGCGGATGGACAATGCGCGTTGGAACACCAACGCGCTCAGCCGTGGAGATTCAGTTTGGGGATGCCTCATCTTTAGTTGCCGGGGTTATCTGTTTGACCAGCCAAAGGCCAAGGTCAGATATGGAGTACGTCACAGGCGCTTTCGTGGGGGAGAATTGAATATCTATTTCTGGTGAGTTGTTGCTGATGAACGAGTCGTTCAGAAGCCCTTTGGCAATAAGATCTGATACGCAAGACTCAATCAACATAGGGTCCAGATCGCGGGGCAGCAGGTCTTCAATTGCACGCGTGGCGAGGGAGAGCTTCCTACCCACAGAAAACATACCGTTGCCAGTTCCTGCGTCGTGAAGTTTTTGTGCTTCTGAAAGCACCAGGAAATGAATATCTTCCAGATCACGTACGAGGCGAAGGGTTTGAGAGGTCGCATCCCAGTGACTTGTTTTCTGGTTCCAGAGATTGCCCAGGATGGATGCAAAAACTCGGATTTTCTCTTCACTCAGTGATTCATTGATAGCGTTGAGAGAGATGCGCAGTGCAGGGATGAGGTCTGGCGAATCCGAAGGTGTGGAAAGTGGCACGCGTTTTTCAAGCTCGGCAATGAGCTGGCGGAGTTGTCGCAGCTCAAAGTCCATTGCCTTGTTAGACAGGTAGCGGTCAACAAACCCAAGACCGCTTGAATTCAGAATGACGCACAATGGCGTCCATAGCGGGTGATCGTTCTCATAGATGTAGCCAATTTTTTCAATTAGCGTTGCATTGTCGAGTTTGGACAGGTCCATTCCTTTTCCCTTGGTTGAAGCATCAAAATCGATACAGTCAGTCAAAAAATTCCATACCTGCATACGGCTGGTGCCGGCATTGCTCAAGCCTTGAAGCCAGGCTGCCTACGTGCAGTTCCAGGCGATGCCCATCGGGGTCCAAAAAATAGAATGAGTTGCCCTCGCTTGAATTGGATTTCCACTCAATCACGTTACGAAGGCGCAAGTGAGCGGTGACTGCTTCAAAATCATCTTGCCCCACCGAAAACGCATAGTGAGTGTAATCAGGCTGTTTTTGCGCCGCACGGCGCTCGTCGAGAGACAGACAAAGCCACAGATCACCAAGGGACAGATAAGCCCCCGTGTCCCAGCGGGCAGCCAGTCTAAAGCCGGGTAAGGCCATATAAAACTCGATACTGCGAGGGAGGTTCACCACCGCCAACGTAAGATGATTCAAGCCAGTTAACATAAACTTCTATCCAGAGCCAGTCCGCTAGAACGGTTGAGGGTATCAATATCGAGGGGCCTAACGTGCTTAAAGTGCGCTGAGTTCAGCTTGCAGGTAGCCCATCCCACAAGTTGAACGTGTGCTGCTTCGCAGTACCATCAAGTGCCCCGAAGACGAGTTCCACCCTGGTCGTTGGCTTTTGTAGAAAAGCCAACCCTTGAATATGCGGAAGGATAAAGGCGAATAGCGCCTTGGCATCGGCACCTTGAAAGACTGCCTCGCAGTCGCCGCCGTCGATTGCCATGTCGTCGCTATCAAATCGGCCGACGCCACTGCTGGCGAGCTGGGGCTGCAGGTTCTCGATAAATGTGCACCAAGGGCTGATGTCCCTGATGGTGTGGGTGAAATACAGGATTAGATATTGCATTGGGCGCCTCCTGTGTCACTGAGGGGGCCCAATATCAAACCGTCACAATGTTTCATTGAATAGAGGTCACGAAGCAGGAATCAACGCCGACAGGGGTGGGCGGGAGAGCATTGACCAGCATGACGGCGTTGTCACCACAGTTGAGAAAAACCAGGAAGTCCCCGGATTCAAACTGGACTTTAAATCCGACTAGCCTGGGTGCCTTCCCGCAAAATGAGTCGAGTATTCCCTCTACCTCACTGATCATCTCGCCTTCGAGGCAAGGTATCGATAGCGTTGCCAGGAGGTCTTCTCTTTTCCAGGCACAGGTCACATCAGGCTCTATCTCAAAAGCAGCGGGTGTGTCGGTGGGATATAAGTCAGCGCCTACACTTTCACCGTCACTCAAGAGGTACATGGATAGTATTTCTTGTTCGCCGAAACGCCACTCAATAGGGTCAATATCTCCTAAGGTTTTTTCATCGGCAAAATAATACTGGTCATACACGAGCCCACTGAGTCGCTTACCTTTCAGCAAACGTGCGTTGTGCAGGTCCTGCGCGGTTCTCGTGAAGGAAAAGGTGTGGCGCAAAGCCATTATTGTCTCCAGGGCTGCAGTCAGCAAAAGAGCGGCCTAAACCGCTCCCCTATTATTTGATGATCAATTTCGCTTGTAACCGCTGGTGCGCATCAACTTCCCTGATGAGTCAAACAAAAAACCGACGGTGATATTGTTTTCAACTTCGTAAAGGTAAACGTATCGACCGTCCGGGTTGTGGTTTTCATCAACGGGTGCTCCCAGGCAGCCTTTAATTTGCTCAGACGTTGCCTCGCCTGCCTTATAGTCGCCAATCTTTTTAGGGCAGTTTGCAGAGGCGGCAGCACTGGGTTGTCGCATCTTTTCAATCATAAAGTTCGCGCTACCCAAGCCGGTTTCGCTGAACGTCATCAAAAACGGTGTGCGAGTGCCCTGGGAGTCAACAATCCACATTTCTTGCCATGCTTGAGCACCGGGGGTGCCCTCAGGCTGCCGAACCACGGATTTCACTATTTTTGTTTCCGAGGTAAACGCAGCTTTACCCAGTATGTTTTGCAGGCCAGCTGTTGCATCAGAGACCAGTTTTTCATTCGCCAGTGTGCCCTCACTGGCAACGTTTGGCTTGATGGCTGAGGCCGGCTCCAACTGCGCTGAGGTTTGGCAGCCGGACAATATGAAGGCAAAAACGATGGCGGCGAGCGTTACACGCATTTAATCACTCCCTGACTAAGATGGGCTTACCAGATGGCCTGGTAGCCTTGGCGATAATATCTATAGGCCATTACTGCGTCTAATGCCTGCGCGCAACCGAAAAATACCTATCAGTAGGGGCAACCTCAAATCGAACGCTGATTGACCCGTGCCATCAGTTGCTCCGCCGTTTCCTTGCGCTCCGAATAACGGTCCACCAGAAACGCCTGTTGACCACGCAACAGTAGAGTGAATTTCACCAGTTCCTCCATCACGTCAACGACGCGGTCGTAGAACGGTGACGGTTTCATCCGTCCGGCCTCATCGAACTCCATGTAGGCCTTGGGCACCGAGGATTGGTTGGGGATGGTGAACATGCGCATCCAGCGCCCCAGCACGCGCAGTTGATTGACCACGTTGAAGGACTGGGAGCCGCCACACACTTGCATCACCGCCAGGGTCTTGCCTTGGGTTGGGCGAACGGCGCCCAGCTCCAGGGGAATCCAGTCGATTTGCGCCTTGAACACGGCCGACATTGCGCCATGACGTTCGGGCGAGCACCACACCTGACCTTCAGACCACAGCACCAGTTCGCGCAACGCTTGCACCCTGGGATGTTCCACCGGGGCATCGTCTGGCAGGGGCAAACCGCTGGGGTTGAAAATACGCACCTCGGCGCCAAAGTGCTCCAGCAGGCGCGCGGCTTCTTCAACCAGAAGGCGGCTGAAGGAGCGCTCGCGGGTCGATCCGTACAACAACAGGATGCGTGGTTTGTGGCCTGATGCTGGCAGGTCTGGGAACAGGCCAGGGTCGAGGTTGGGCAGGTGTTCTGACATGAGGCCTCCTTCAGAGTGTGCCGATTCGATCGAGCTCAGACTTGAGCTGGTCGCGGTTGAGCTGGGCAAAGGGCAGTTCGAGGAAGGCTTTGCAGCGTTGTTCGATGGTCGCCAGTGTCGAGCGGAACGCGGCCTCGATTTGCGCGTCATCGCCGTGCACGTCGGACGGGTCTTCCAGCCCCCAATGGGATTTCAACGCCGGGCCGAAATACACCGGGCAAGCTTCGCCGGCCGCCTTGTCGCAAACGGTGACGACGATGTCTGGCGGGTTGCCTTCAAAGGCGTCATTGCCTTTGCTGTGCAAGCCGTCGATCGAGATGCCGGCCTGCTGCAAGGTCGACAGGCTGCGGGGCAATACCTGGCCCTTGGGGAAACTGCCGGCGCTCACCGCTTCAAAGCCAGCGGGGGCCAGGTGGTTGAACACGGCTTCGGACAGGATGCTGCGGCAGCTGTTGGCCGTGCACATGAACAGGACTCGCATGGGGTGCTCCTTTCGCTTGGGGCGGCTATCAAAGGCTCAGGCGCAGGGCCAGGGCCGAGAGGGTGATCAACAGAACCGGAAGGGTCAGCACGGCGCCGACCTTGAAGTAATAACCCCAGGTGATGCGCATGCCTTTGCGCGCCAGCACGTGCAGCCAGAGCAGTGTGGCCAGGCTGCCGATGGGGGTGATTTTCGGGCCGAGGTCGCAGCCGATGATGTTGGCGTAGATCATGGCCTCGCGAACAATGCCCTCCGCGCCGCTGGCCTCAATCGACAGCGCGCCGATCAACACGCTTGGCATGTTGTTCATCACCGACGACAGCAACGCCGACAGCAGGCCGGTGCCAAGGGTGGCGGCCCACAGGCCTTGCCCGGCCAGGTGATCCAGCAGCCGGGCGAGCCAATCGGTCAGGCCGGCGTTCTTCAGGCCGTACACCACCAGGTACATGCCCAGCGAGAACACCACGATCTGCCACGGGGCTTCGCGCAGCACCCGCCGCGTCGAGATCTTGTGGCCCTTGGCGGCGACCGCGAACAGCAAGGCCGCGCAAGCTGCCGCGACGGCGCTGACGGGAATGCCCAGCGGTTCGAGTGCGAACAGGCCGACCAGCAGCATCAACAACGTCCAGCCACCGACGATGAAGGTTGCGCGGTCACGAATGGCGGCTTTTGGTTCTTGCAACGCCTCCAGCGCATAGCACTGCGGAATGTCGCGACGGAAATACACCAGCAGCACCAGCAACGTCGCGGCGACGCTGACCAGGCTTACCGGCACCATCACCGAGGCGTACTCGGTGAAACCCAGCCCGAAGTAGTCGGCGGAGACGATGTTCACCAGGTTGGACACCACCAATGGCAGGCTGGCGGTGTCGGCGATGAACCCGGCGGCCATGACGAACGCCAGGGTCGCGGCGGGGGAAAAGCGCAACGCCAGCAGCATCGACATCACGATGGGCGTGAGGATCAGCGCCGCGCCATCGTTGGCAAACACGGCGGACACGGCAGCGCCCAGCAGGACGCAGAAGGCGAACAACCGATAGCCGCTGCCTTTCGCCCAGCGCGCCACATGCAGCGCGGCCCATTCGAAGAAACCGGCCTCATCCAGCAACAGGCTGATGATGATCACCGCGATAAAAGTGGCAGTCGCATTCCAGACGATGGCCCATACCGTCGGGATATCCTGCAGCGACACCGCGCCCACGGCCAGCGCGATCAGCGCACCGACCGTAGCGCTCCAGCCAACGCCGAGGCCCTTGGGTTGCCAGGTGACGAGCACGAGGGTGAAGACAAAAACAGCCACGGCGACAAACATTGAATACTCACTCGATCAGGGGTCAGCAGCAGGCCGCTTCGCGCACGGGGCGCCCATTCATGTTTTGCAGGCGTGAAGCGTTGCCCTTGAGCCAGCCCGCGTTGGCCTTGGACGTCACGTGCAGAACCTCGTGAACCCACTCGGGCAGGTCTGGATTGAGGCGGTAATAGACCCACTGGCCCTGGCGGCGATCCAGCAATAACCCGCTGCTGCGCAGTTGGGCGAGGTGGCGGCTGATTTTCGGCTGGCTGTCGTCGAGCGCACACATCAACTCGCAGACGCACAGCTCACCTTGATCGGCAATCAGCAGCGTGGCCCGCACGCGGGTCTCGTCGGACAGGCATTTAAAGACTTCGGGAGGGGTGATCATGGCGTACTCGTAACATGTGGATAAACGAATATACGGATATCCATATATTAAGATCAAGTACGAAATTTGCTGAGAGCCTGCATTTGATCGGTGAGGGGGGGGGGGGAGCAAAAAAACTCAGGGCCTTGAATCCCAAGTGTCAATCGAGAAAACTCCACCGCACAATTTGAGGAGGCGACAATGCAAGGAACAGCGTTTCAAATCGTGCGAATCGACCAGATCCACGAAATAGTTTCGCCTACTGTGGACGCACTTCTGCTGCCATCGGGTTTCGAAGTTCAAGGCCCATTGTCCTGGGTGCGCAGTGCTGACGCCCCCATCCGACAGATCTTTCGCCTGGCGCAGTGGAAGGGCGGTGCGCTCGCTCCTTCATGGGGGTTGTCCCTGGATTTTGTCCCGCACCTGTCCGGCAATGACTTCAAGTGGCACAGGACTGTGAAGTCGGCGCGACCTGACCTGACGTTTGATGTGCGTGATCGGGCGCTTGATATTTCCTATAGCTACGGGCCCGAAACCATCGCCAAGTGCGCACCCGATATCCTCAGGGCAGTTATTCCAACCGCAGAATCCTTCTGGAACTCGGCGCGTTCGATAGCCGACCTGCCCAGTGCTTTTGAGCGGGTCAGGCAGCATCTGTCGACAGGCGGCTTGGGCTTTTACAACTACACGCAACACCCGCTTGCCTACGCTTTTGTGCTGGCCAGGAACGGCAAGCCCGATGCTGCTGAACAAGAGTTTCAGCGCTACTCACCGCGTCTTTCAGCGGCGGCGCAAAAGAAGCTTCGCACGCTGTTCGTTGATGCAGGGGGTTACCCAGGGGCGAGTGATTAACCGAATGAATCACCCACGTTGAAGCGTCTTTTGAATGGCCTTCAGTACCGCAGCGATGTGCCAGGTTTCAGGTCCGATGGCCGTGGCGCCTTTCGGTTCTGAAACCAATTCAATGTCCGTTGCTATCCCTTCCTCAGCCAGCAAGCACTTGGCCTCTTCCAGGTGTCGGTGTATGCCCGTCAACCACTGGCGACCCGTAACCGAAAGGAGAGCGAAGCTCTCGGTGTAAGAGCACGACAGCGTTTGCCGCAACTTGATCACCAAAGCTTTGTCCACACGAGAGAACGTCGGGCACAGCACATAGCTATTGCCGGCGGCAGCCTGCAGATGCCTCTTGTCATACAGGTATTGGTCCACCGTAAAGCAACTGGCTACCGTCTCCAGCGCCCCGGTGTGTACGTCCACTAGGTGCGCGTTGACGCCGACGTAGCAGTACTCGGTTTTGCCGTGCAGCACGCATTCTTCGGTATTGCAGCGCACCACCCAGTAGTCGCGGTTGGCAGAGAGTTCGCAGAACGCAATGGCAAATCGCTCCGGGCGACCCTCTCTGAAGGAGCCTTCATGAAGGTCAAGGACGATAGCGCTGGCTTGTTGTGCGGATAGCATCTGGATACTCAGGTGATCATTTTGAAGGTTAAGGTCACGGAAAACTTACTTCAATTTTTCCACCACCACATTCGTGGCTTCAATTTCGATATCGCCGAAATCACCTTCCAGGATCAGTACGTTGTCTGCAAGGCTGATGCCCTCCAACTCTCCAAGGTCAGCGCGGGCGTGCAAGTTCAATGCGCCAAGCCGGATAGCCAGCTTAAGTCCATCGTCGTTCCAGGCCCTCAACTTGCAACAAGCACCGTCCTGCAAGCTGACGGTCATTTCAAAGAAACGATGGGCTTGGTCAATCGAGATCGACAGGATGTTGCTTTCTTCCAGGGCTTGAATGTTCATCGGCAGGTCTCTTTCGTTTGACGGCATTCTGCTGGAAACCCACGGGTCAGTGCTGAGAAACCGCCAATTCAGCGCTATCTTCCTTGGCCCGCGTTGCCCGCACCGCCATCACCAGCGCCAGCATCGGTGCCAGGGTAAACACCGCGAACAACCAGCGCGCCGCATTGGCGACACCCGCATCGCCGGCTGCGTCGTTGATGCCCGCCATGTTGGAGATCACACCCGCCAATGCCGCGCCCAGTGCCATGGCGAACAGTTGCAGCGTGGTGATCGACGACGCGGCGGTGTCCTGGTCCTGAGCCGACGCGACTTGCAGGATGCGTGTCAGCAAGTGCGGCCAGCCCAGGCCGATACCGAAACCCACCAAAAACAACCCGAGGCAGATCGGTGCCAGGAGCGCCCAATCGCCCCCACTCGCCGTGGGCGTGGCGATCGCCAATATCACCAACCCGGCCACGATCAGCAGCGGCCCTGCGAGGATGGCGCGATGGGCGCCGCGCCCGGTCCAGCCGGAGCTGAGGATCTCCGACACCGTCCAGCCTGCCGCCATCAACGCCGCCATGTAGCCGGCCACCAGCGGTGATTGGCCGTGCAGGTGCTGCAGGAAATACGGCATGAAAATCTCGCTGCTCATGCCGATCACCAGCAGGCAGGTGGTGGCGTAGAGCGCGCAGAGCGGGGTGCTGAATTTCAACGCATCTCGTGGCAGCAATCGCACCGAGGCGCGCGACTCCTGGCGGATCAACAAGAGCACCAGCACGGCACAGGTCGCGATGCCCAGCAGGTTCCAGCTCGGCAGCGGCGAAACGCTGCCCGCACACACCGCCAGCACGGCCGCGGCCAGCAGTATCAACTGCGGCACCGGCAGGCGTGCGGCGGTGGTCGCGGTTGGGTCCCGGGGTGGCAGCGCCCGGCTGGTGAGCACGATGTAGGCCAGGCTTACCGGCACCATCGCGCCAAATGCGTAACGCCAGGCGTCCAGTTCGGCAAACACGCCGCCCACGGCCGGGCCCACCAATGTCGCCACGCCCCACATGCCGGATACCAATGCCATTGCCCGAGGCCACAAGCGTTCTTCGAACACCAGTTGAATCATCGAGTAGCACAAGGCGAGCAAGACCCCGCCGCCCAGGCCCTGGATCGACCGCCCGACCAGCATCACCGGCATGCTCGGTGCCAGGGCGCAGATCATCACGCCCGCCATGAACACCAGGGTCGCCACCGCATAGGCCAGGCGTGGCCCGGTGCGTAGCAGCAGCTTGGAGGTGAGGGCCGAGCCCAGGATCGAGGCCACCACATACAGCGTGGTGCTCCAGGCATACAGCTCCAGCCCGCCGATTTCGGCCACCACCGAGGGCAAAATGGTGGTGGCGATATAGGTATTGGTGGCGTAGAGGGCAATGCCGCCGGAGAGGGCGAGGGAACGGGCCGCGTTCCTGCCGAGGAGCAATTCGCCCCAACTGCTGTTCTGGGTGTCCATCCACAATTCCTTGTCATACGGGCGCTGAAAAGCCCCGATGGTTTGCATGAGCGACAGGCTTGGGTTAATTTGCCAAGCAATTGCTTTGAATATTGCGGCGGGGCTAAATATTTTGTCAAGAAATGACTTGGAAAATTCATCGGCGTCTGCGGCAGACCGTGTATTGCACCTGCTCAAGACCCGTGGCCCGCAGCTGGCCGCCGATGCGGGCGTATTTCTAGGCACCAGCGGGGAGGCTGCGCGCCAGCAACTGGTGAAACTGGCGGCCAGCGGCCTGGTGCAAGCCACCTCCGAAGTGCGAGGGGTAGGACGCCCGACCCAAGTGTGGCAACTCACGGCCCAGGGGCATGCACGCTTTCCGGACACCCATTCGGACCTGACCCTGCAACTGCTGCAGACCGTGCGAGAAACCTTTGGCGAGGCTGCCATCGATCGCCTGATCGACGTGCGCGAGCGTCAGACCCAGGCCCTGTACGAGCAAGAGATGGAAGGGTTGACGGACCTGAAGGCACGGGTCGAACGGCTGGCCACGCTGCGAACCCGTGAAGGCTATATGGCCGAATGGAGCGAACAACCCGATGGCGCCTTGATCCTGGTGGAAAACCACTGCCCGATCTGTGCAGCGGCCACGGCATGCCAGGGCTTTTGCCGGGCGGAGTTGCAGGTGTTCGAGCAGGTGTTGCAAGCCAAAGTGGAGCGGGTGGAACACATTCAACTGGGGGCGAGGCGGTGTGCTTATCGGGTATGCCCGGCCTGAGTGCTCTGTGGCACGTTAATGGTGTTTCTCCAGTAGCAGTGACATCATTGGGCTATTACTTGGCCTAGGATACGTTAGTACTCATGGAAGAAAAAATTCGTCAACACTATGTCAGCAGATTTTATCTCGATAGCTGGGCTACCCAAGATTCGAATGGTGATTCATGGATCTGGGTCCACAACAAAAAAGATAAAAACACTTATAAAACAGCTAACTTAAAGAAGGTTGCCCAGCAGAATAGGTTTTATCGGGTTGAGATTGATGAAGTTGTCTGGGGGATGTTGAGTTACTACTTCGCTCCTTTGCAAGGTGAGCCGTTTGTGGCTGAGATGTTACACAAAATAAACCAGTTGCGTTTGGTGAATGCTTATAGAGTTTCCGGGCTTGAAAGGCACGAGAAGTTGGTACCTCTGGAAACAAACTTTCTCGAGGATATGTATTCTGCATTGGAAAGTGAGTTTGCATATACCGTTGCTGCAATGAGTGCTAGGCCTGAAAATATGAATGTCGCAGTTGAAGAAGATGCTGAAAGACATCACGACAACTTGTTAAAGTTGATAGCGAGTCAATATTTTCGTACGCGACGCGCCCGAAAGGCAGTTATAGATCTCACGAAAGATATGTATCTGGAAAGCGTGAATGGGACGGAAAAGCTCACGCCTGTTCAGGTAGAAACTGTGACCAAGGTTATTCTTTTTGTTGAGTCGATTAGGCTCGCAAATAATTTTATTAGAACTGGTTTTACGCTTTCTCTGGATCACAATGCAAGTGATCTGGATCTTGTGACCAGCAGCAATCCGGTGTGGGGGAATGTGGAGGATCGAGAAGAAAAAGAAGATGTAAGCTCCTTTAAGGCGGTTATGCCCCTTGCGCCAAAAGTGAATCTGCGCCTTTTTAAGTCGGACAATACTGACAGTGTTTTTCAGTTTAATAGTATTGATCGGGACGTAGTGTATCGGCAGAACAAGCTGATCGCGGAAGCTTCCGACCTGGATGTCTATGCGACTACGAAGCAGCAACTAAATATGTTCTAGCTTTCGTGGCTTGCACCGATGAGGCACCGCCCACTTAGGCGGTGCCTCATAGTTGTTTGCCGTAGGTTTTCATTTAGTGCTTGTTGCATCCTCGCCATACCTGCAGATTTGGCTGTGGTGGGGGCCTGCTACCCGCTAGGGAGCAATGCTTATGGAAATGAGATCAGTATTGAAGAAAATGCTTCGGAACTGTTCACTGATGAAACCTCCGCCCCAACGCATCCAGCCGCACCGCAATCACCGGCAACTGCTCACTGCTCCTCGCCAGCATTTCCACATCGTCCGCCGTGCTCTGCGCAATCCCCTGCACCGCCTGCAACCGCCCAACAATTTCCAGGTTGGCTGACGTCTGCTCTCGCGTCGTACTCACAATCCGCCCGTTCAACTGATCGATATGCGCGATGTCATTGCCCACGGCCTGCAGCATATCCACCGCGACCTGGCTGTCTTCCACGCACCGTTCCACCCCTTGGCGGCTGTCGTGCATGGCTTCCACGGCTTGGCGGCTGCCGTGTTGCAAGCCTTCGATGATGGTCTTGATTTCCTGGGTGGAGACGGCGGTGCGTTGCGCCAGGCTGCGCACTTCGTCGGCGACCACGGCAAAGCCGCGGCCTTGTTCGCCAGCGCGGGCAGCTTCGATGGCGGCGTTGAGGGCGAGGAGGTTGGTCTGGTTGGCGATGCTGCTGATCACTTCGAGCACGGTGCCGATCTGTTCGGCTTGCACCGCCAGGCCTTGCACGGTTTGGTGGGTGCCGTTGAGGCGGGAGGCCAGTTGAGTGATTTCGTGCTGCGCGCGGCCGACACTTTGCTGGCCGCGCACGATTTGCTGGCTGGCCTTGCCCGCGTGTTCGACGGCTTGTTCGACGTGCACGGCGATGTGGCCCATGGCGTCTTCCATGCGCTGCATCGAGCCGGTCATCTGGGTGATTTCCGCCAGTTGGTGCCGCGCACCTTTTTCCAGGGTGCCGCTGGCGCTGGCGAGTTCCTGGCCCAGCTGGCCGAGGCCGTGGGAGTCGCGGGTGACGCCATCGATCAGGTGGGTGATCTGCTGCAGGAAGTGATCAAAGCGCTTGGCTAAAGACACATGCACCTTGCCTTCGCCCTGGCTGGCCTGCGAGGTGAATTGAGAGGTGACGGCCAGCATTTTTTCGAGCATTTCCTGGCTCTCGACCGCTTCGGCCTGGCTATGCACGGCGAGGTAGAGCAGGGCGACGGTTTCCATCACCACGTAGAACGCATGCACGAATACCATGCCCCAGCCGCCGTGATGATCCATCACAAACACCGGAAAACCCTGATGCTGCAAGGCATGGAACACCACGTGGTGCACCGCGATGGTGAGGGCGGCCACCAGGATCGGCAACCAGTCGCGGTAAAACGTGAGCACGGCGAGCAAGGCGAAGATGCCGAAGTGGGATTCGATCACGCCCTGGGCCTGGTTGATGTGCAGGGCGGCCATAACCATCAGGCCTGCGCCCAGTGCGCAGCGCATCACGCGGGCGCCCGAAATGGCACGGTAAAGCGCGGTCAGTACAACAGCGGTGCCGCCGCCGATGATCACCGATTGCAGCAAGGTGTCGTGCCAGAACGCCAGGCCCACGGAGAACACAAACATCAGCCAGATCAACGCCAGCATGATGCGGTCGGCCTTGCGGTAATGCTCGAGAAAACGCGTACGGACAGGCATGCAGGCTTACTCCATGTAATCGTAAGAGGATCTGGCGTGCGCGGAGCGAGTGTTCGGATTCAATACTGCCAGTCAGTTATCGGCCTGGTCGGGCAGGACTTTAAACGGGCCTGGAGCCGTTCTGAGCCTCACCGCCCCGCAATCGCCACTCGACTCGTCGCCTTCACTTCCTTCAACGCCAGGCTCGACTGGATCGACGCAATCCCCAGCTGTCGGCGCAGCACGTTCTCGACAAATTCGCTGTAGCTGTCCAGGTCCTCGGCCAGCACCTGTAACAGGTAATCCGCATCGCCGGTGATCTTGTGGCACGCCAGCACCTGGGGCAGCTCGCGCATCACAGCCTCGAACGCGTCCGGCGCCTGGTCGGCGTGGATGGCGAAGCGCACGTGCACGAAGGCCAGGATGTTCAGCCCGAGCAGCTTGCGATCGAGGTTGGCCTGGTAGTCCTTGATCACGCCTTCTTCTTCCAGGCGCTTGCGGCGACGCCAGCACGGCGTGAGGCTCAGTGACAGGCGCTCGCTGAGCTGGGCATTGGAAATGCTGGCGTCTTCCTGCAGCAGGGCGAGGATGGCGAGATCGGTGTCGTCAAGAGCGACCTGTTTGGTTTTATTTTTCATTTTGTGACACCGTAAGGGTAAAAAGATCCGAATAAGCTAACAGTGGTGGAATTAAAAGCAAAGAAAGCCCCGCGCTGCCAGAACAAAATAGACCCTGTCTTTTACTGGCGGAACCTCAGCAATGTTGACTGTTTTTAGTGATGACCACCGTTTGCACCATGGCACCGAATTGAAAGATGGCGTGCTCAAACCCTCGTTCGAACAACCGAGCCGTGCGGACACGGTGCGTGACCGGGTGCAACGGGTGGGGCTGGGCGAGATCATCGTGCCGCGCCCCTTCGACCGCGCCTGCTACGTCAATGCCCACAGCGAACGCTATGTGACTTTCCTCGAAACTGCCTGGGCCGAATGGACCGCCATTGGCCGCAGCCACGACGCGCTGCCGTTGGTGTGGCCGGTGCGTGACCTGGCCAACCAGCAGGTGCCGGAGTTCATTGATGGCAAGCTGGGCTTTTTCGCCATGGACGCCGGCTCGCCGATCACCCGCACCACCTGGAGCGCGGTGAAAACCAGCGCAGATATCGCACTGACCGGCCTGGCGTTGATCGATGAAGGCCAGCACAGCGCCTTTGCCCTGTGCCGTCCACCGGGTCACCATGCGGCGCGCGAATACATGGGTGGTTATTGCTACCTCAACAACGCTGCGATTGCCGCGCAACAGGCCATCACCCAGGGCGCCCGGCGCGTGGCGGTGCTGGACGTGGACTTCCACCATGGCAACGGCACGCAGAACATTTTCTATGACCGCCCCGATGTGATGTTTATCTCGCTGCACGGTGAGCCGAGCGTGTCCTATCCGTACTTCTCCGGGCATGCCCACGAGCGCGGTGCCGGGGCGGGAGAGGGCTTCAACCTCAATTACCCGTTGCCGAAAAACACCGACTGGGCCGGCTACCAAATCGCCTTGCTCGACGCCTGTCGGCAATTGAAAAACTTCGCCCCCGAGGTGCTGGTGATTTCCCTGGGCGTCGACACCTTCAAGGACGACCCCATCAGCCACTTCCTGCTCGACAGCCCGGACTTCATTGGCATGGGCGAACTCATCGCCGGGGTCGGCGTGCCCACGCTGTTCGTGATGGAGGGCGGCTACATGGTCGATGAGATCGGCATCAACGCCGTCAATGTGCTGCATGGCTTCGAAAACAAGAGCGCCTGAGCGCCACCGTTCAATCCTTTTTTCTGCCAAAACTCAAAAACATAACAAGAGGTTTTGTGATGAAAACAACCACGCCCGGGCTTGCCGAAAAGCCTGCGTTGCAACGCACTTTGAGTAACCGCCACATCCAACTGATGGCCATGGGCGGTGCGATCGGCACCGGCCTGTTCATGGGCTCGGGCAAGATCATTGCGCTGTCCGGCACCTCGATCCTGCTGATCTACATGATCATCGGGCTGTTCGTGTATTTCGTGATGCGCGCCATGGGCGAGTTGCTGCTCTCCAACCTCAACTTCAAGAGTTTTGCCGACTTTGCCGGGGCGTACCTGGGGCCGCGCGCGGCGTTTTTCCTGGGCTGGTCGTACTGGTTGAGCTGGAGCGTGGCGGTGGTGGGGGATGCGGTGGTGGTCGGCGGGTTCTTCCAGTACTGGTTTCCGCACGTGCCGGCGTGGATGCCCGCCGTGGGCATGCTGTTGACGCTGTTTGCGCTGAACGTGCTCACGGTCAAGCTGTTTGGCGAGGTGGAGTTCTGGTTCGCGATCATCAAGATCATCGCCGTGGTCACATTGATAGGTGTGAGTGCGGTGCTGATTGCCTCGTCCTTTGTCTCACCCACCGGCGTCACCGCCTCGCTGGGGCATTTGCTGGATCGGCAGGCGGCGTTCCCCAATGGGTTGTTCGGCTTTTTTGCCGGCTTCCAGATGGCGATCTTTTCCTTCGCCGGCACCGAGCTGATCGGCACCGCAGCGGCTGAAACCCGCGCACCGGAGAAGACCTTGCCCAAGGCGATCAACTCGATTCCGCTGCGCATCATCCTGTTCTATGTGCTGGCCCTGGCGTGCATCATTGCAGTCACTTCGTGGCAGCAGGTGTCGCCCAGCAAGAGCCCGTTCGTGGAGTTGTTCTTGGTGGCGGGGTTTCCGGCGGCGGCGGGTATCGTCAACTTCGTGGTGCTGACCTCGGCGGCGTCGTCGGCCAACAGTGGCGTGTTTTCCGCCAGCCGCATGCTGTTCGGCCTGGCAGACCTTGGGGATGCCCCGGGGATTTTCCGACGCCTGTCCACCCGCAGCGTGCCGTTTATCAGCCTGGCGTTTACCACGCTGTTGATGCTGTTGGGCCTGGTGTTGCTGTTTGTGGTGCCGGAGGTGATGACCGCGTTTACGATCGTGTCGACGGTCTCGGCGATCCTGGTGATTTTTACCTGGTCGACTATTCTCGCCTCCTACATTGCCTACCGTAAAAAACGCCCGGACCTGCACGCCAAATCCCTCTACAAAATGCCCGGTGGCGTGCCAATGGCCTGGTTCTCCCTTGGGTTCCTGGCGTTTGTGCTGTGCCTGCTGGCCTTGCGCCCGGACACGCGACTGGCATTGTGCGTGATGCCCGCATGGTTTATCTGGCTGGGGATTGCCTACCAGCTGTCGCAGGTTCGCAATCGGTTCAACGCCCGGGTAACGGAGGGCAGGGCGCTATAGTTGTTTTTACACAACGCTACGTTTAATCATGCGCGGCAATTCCTAACCTGTAAGTCAAGAAAAGGACGCTCCCCATGAAAGTCAGTGCACGCAATGTATTCAAAGGCCAGGTCAGCCAGGTACAGGATGGTGCGGTCAACGCCGAAGTTGTCCTGACCCTGCCCGGTGGTGAGCAACTGGTGGCCGTCGTGACCATGGAAAGCGTGCGCAACCTGGGCATCGCCGTCGGTAAAGAAGCCGTGGCGCTGATCAAGGCACCGTGGGTGATGCTGATGACCGAGTCCAGCGACATTCGCCTGTCGGCGCGCAACTGCCTGGAAGGCAAGGTGCTGAGCGTCAACGATGGTGCGGTCAACGCTGAAGTGGTGATTGAGTTGGCCGGTGGTTCGAAGGTGTACTCCATCGTTACCCGTGATGCGGTTGCCGAACTCGGCCTGGCACCGGGCGTCAGTGCAACGGCCGTGATCAAAGCGTCGCACATCATCCTGGGCGTACCGGCCTGATGAAAAACGTGGCGGTCCGGTGACACCCGGACCTCCGCGCTCAGGGCGCCAGTTTGGTGAACACGTAGTCCCGGTCTTTCACCAATGCCTGGTGGCAGGCAAAGCACGTCTCGTGCTGGGCCTGGTCCGCCGGCTTGCCATTGATGAACCGCCCGAAACCCCAGCCGCCGGTGGCAGCGTACTTCTTCGAGTCCTTGATCATGAACTGTACCGTGGTGGCCGCGCCGGGAATGGAGGCTGTCTTGAAGTCCGGTGACTGTTCGTGTTTCCACGCCAGCTTGGCCAACACCGTGCCATCGGGGAAGGGCAGTTTGCCTTCCCGGTAGGCCTTGAGTGCGGCGCTGTTGCCCAATACCACGCGCAGTTCGTTCAACGGGTCGGCTTCCTGGGCAGGCGCCACCAGTTCCCATTGGCGGTAGCCGTCGGGAATGGTCACGCCGTAGATCGGCGAGGCGTTGTCGTCGGCGAACACCCAAGGGCTGGTCGCGCCGGCCAGGGCGATGAAGGCTAGGCAGAGGCGCTTCATCACAGGTGATCCGCGTCAATCACCGCCTTGGCAAACGCCTCGGGCGCTTCCTGAGGCAGGTTGTGGCCGATGCCGCCGTTGATCAGGCGGAACTGGTACTTGCCGGTGAAGCGCTTGGCGTAGTCTTCCGGTGCCGGGTGAGGTGCGCCGTTGGCATCCCCTTCCAGGGTGATGGTGGGCACACCAATGGACGGTGACTGCGCCAGTTTCTGCTCAAGCGCTTCGTATTGGCTTTCGCCCTGGACCAAGCCCAGGCGCCAGCGGTAGTTGAAGACGGTAATGGCCACGTGATCCGGATTTTGCAGGCCTTTGGCACTGCGGTCGAAGGTGGCGTCGTCGAATTTCCACTGGGGCGAGGCGGTCTGCCAGATCAGCTTGGCAAAGTCATGGGTGTTTTTCTGGTAACCCGCTGCGCCGCGCTCGGTGGCGAAGTAGAACTGGTACCACCATTGCAATTCGGCTTTTGGCGGCAATGGGTTCTTGCCGGCAGCCTGGTTGCCGATCAAGTAGCCGCTGACCGATACCAGCGCCTTGACCCGCTCCGGCCACAGCGCCGAAACGATATCCGCCGAGCGCGCGCCCCAGTCATACCCGCCCAGCACGGCTTGCTTGATCTTCAACGCATCCATGAAATCGATCACGTCCTGCGCCAGCGCGGCGGGCTCGCCATTGCGCAGGGTTTTATCCGACAGGAAGCGCGTGTCGCCATAGCCCCGAGCATACGGCACCAGCACGCGGTAACCCTTGGCGGCCAGCAGTGGGGCGACGTTGGCGTAGCTGTCGATGTCATAGGGCCAACCGTGCAACAGGATGACCACCGGGCCTGTGGCCGGGCCGACTTCGGCATAGGCCACATCCAACTGGCCGGCCTTGACGTGTTTAAGCGTGCTGAAGGCCGATTGGCTGACGGGCGCCGGAATGTTGATTTCGGGCATCTCGGCACGGGCTACGCCCAGGGCCCCGAACTGCAACAGCGCAAAGGCCAGAAAGAGTGGGCGTTTGGAGCGAGGGGTCAACTGAGTGTGCATGGCGAGCCTCCTGCGGCTTGATGTGTGCCTGGTGCTCAGTTGAACGCTGCGCTGTATCTGGCCTGTTTCAGAAAAGCCGCTGACTTAAAGGCGGTGTATCACAGCGGCCTCTGTACACACTGCGATACAAACCTAGAACAGCATCGCCCCTGCCCACCGAGCCATTGATCTGGCCCAGGCTTGCGGCGCTACTGTGAAAAGCAACAGACATAGACGAGCGGGCGCCTAGCCCAACACGATCTCATAAGGTTCGCGCATGCGCTCCAGCAACACCTGGGCCAGCATCGGCGGCAGGCCGATTTGCGGGTCGCCTGCCAACTGGCTGGCATACGCATGGGCTGCATGCAGCTTGCGCGCAACGCTCCAGGTGTCCAGGCGCACCTTGCGCGCGCGTTGCCACGGAATCACCGAGCCCTCGCGCGCCGGCCAGTGCCAGGCCCAGATCGGCAGTTCATACAGGCGGGCGCCCATCAGGCTGCAGGCTTTGGCGCTCGCGCGGCCGACGGCGTCGTGATCGTCGTTGCCATCGTTGCGCCAGGTGCTGAACACCACGTCACCCGGCTGCAGGTAGCGCGCAATGAATTGGCTCAGCGGTTGCTCGCGAGCGGCCAGGGCGTTGTCGCAAAAACCGCCACGTATCCATTTCAGGCTGTGCAGTGGCATGCCCAGGCGGCGCAACGCCTCGGCGCTTTCCTGGGGCCTGACCACGCTCAGGCGGCTGGCTGGCCACACATGGGAGCCGGGGTGGCTGGCGCTGCCATCGGTGATGGAGATCAATTGCAGCGGGTGGTCGCGGGTGCTGAGCAATTGCAGCAACCCGCCACAGGCCAGGACTTCATCACCGGGATGGGGGGCGATGATCACCACCCGTGCACCCGGTGGCACCAGCGAAGCAGGGGAAAGCGTGGGGATTTGCGCCAACTGCGGCGCGCTGTTCCAGATTTGAGCGGGACCACGACGGCCCTCGCTTAACGAGGCAGGCTTCATGGGTGTCACATCCTTGTCGATTGATGCTCGGCCGCGCCCTGTCAATGGGACGACTCTCTTTATTCACCGCAGACTCCGCTGCAATGATCGCGCGGCATTCCAACCCTGGAGTGCCGGCAAGGCGTTTTGAGCATAGACAAGGATCGGCGGCTTTTACATCTGGATATATCGATTTTTTACGTGGCCTGCATCAGGCTCTTCAAATAGTCGCCGAACCCACCCTGTGCGCGGCAGTCCAGGCGGGCGCTGGTGATCACCTGGGGCGTGTGGCTCCAGGCGATCGACGCGCCGCTGCGTTCCAGGTTGCGCACCAGTTGCACATCTTCATGGCAGGCCAACGGTTCGAACCCGCCGGCTTGCACATAGGCCCCGGCACTCACCCCCAGGTTGGCGCCGTGGATGTGGCGATGGCCGTCGCGCGCGGTATACGCCTGGTGATAACGGATCTGTGCGGCGGGGTCGAAGCCTTCGCTCCAGGCATCCACGGTCACTGTGCCGCACACGGCATCGGTACCCAGTGCCAATTGCGCCACCAGCCAATCGGGTGCCACGCGGCTGTCGGCATCGGTGCAGGCAATCCACCGTGCCCCCAGGTTCAACAAATGCCGCGCGCCGGCGCCGCGCGCGTGGCCCACGTTGCGCGCCTGCACTTCAAGGCAATGCACCGGGAAACCTGCTGCAATGAGCGCGCTGGCGTCGCTGCAACTGTCGAGCACCGCCAGAACCTGTACGGCTTCATCCAATAATCCCGGATGGCTGGCGGCGGTCAGCGCGGCCTTCAAGCACTCGGCCAACAACGTTTGTTCGTTATGCACGGGAATCAGAATGCCGATCATCGCAGGCCCTCATGGCGCGCCACCGAGGTGCCGTCACGGCTCCACAGGTCAAGCAGGAAGTCACTTTCGTGATGCTGTACCACGTGATGCATGCCCAGCCGTTGTTGGAGCAGGTCATGTACCTGCTGCGCCGTTTGCAGACAATCGTCAGTCTGCGGGCGCCAGTGGCAGGCGAGCAGTTGACCGTCAGGGGTCAAGGAGGCGAGGGCGCGGTCAACCAAACGGTGCAGGTCATCGGTACTGAGGTAGTAGCACAGCTCACTCAGCACGATCAGGTCGAAGGGCCCGGCCGGCCATTGTTCGGGCAGCCGGCTGTGCTCGACCCGCGCATGGGGAAACCCCAGCAAGCGGGCTTTCGCCAGGTTGACGGCCGCGCCTGCCGCGTCACAGCAGAGCAGTCGATCACAGCGCGAGGCCAGATCGGCACTCAACTCGCCATTGGCGCAGCCGGGTTCGAATACCGATGCATAACGCGGGCGCGTCAACACTGCCAGGGTCATTGCGCGCTTGCGTCGCTCGTACCAGCTGTGACGATACGCCCAGGGATCGTTGTTGCCCGCGAACAGTTGATCGAAATGCCGTGTTGCCTCACTCATACAAACACCACTTCAAAAGGCTGCAGCAAGCGTTCCACCACATAGGGGGCGAGCACCGGTGGCAGGCCGATCTGCGGGTCGCCCTCCAATTGGCTGGCAAACGCGTGAATCGCATGGCGCTTGCGCGCCACGGCTTCGCACGTCAGCGGGATTTTTCGCGCACGGTGCCAGGGCACTTGGCTGTCTTCAGGGGTTGCCCAATGCCAGGTCCAGACGGGCAACTCATACAAGGTCGCACCGACCGCCGACGAGGCTTTAGCGCTGGCCCGGCCGACCGCTTCATGGTCGCTGTGACCGTCTTCGCGCCACGTGGTGAACACCACATCGCCGGGTTTGAGGTAACGCTGGATAAACCCCACAAGCCGGTCTTCATGGTCGGCCACTTTGCTGTCGGTAAAGCCGGCACGCAGCCATTTCAGGCTGTGCAGCGGCAAGCCCAGCCGGTGCAGGGCCTGGGCGGACTCCTGCGGCCGCACCACGCTCAGGCGTTCTACCGGCCAGCGCCTGGAACCGGGGTGGCTGGCGCTGCCATCCGTCACGGAAATCAGCAGGATCGGCCGGCCCAATGCGGCCAACCCTTGCAGCAGGCCGCCGCAGCCGAGCACTTCATCGTCCGGGTGCGGGGCGATGATCACCGCGTGTCGGCCCTCGGGCACCAACTGCGCGACGCTCACCACTGGAAGTTCGGCCAACTGGGTCGAGGCCTGCCAGTGATGCAACGGCGTGCCTTGCCCCACGATCGGATTGGGTTTCACAGTTGCCACCTCCCTGTGGGTTCACCAGCGACCAGTTCGCCAAGGGCGGCCAGATCGCGCTCGGCATGACTTTGCCGCACATACACCGGCAGGTCCGCCATCAACTGGGCGAAGTGCGGGTCTTTGCAATACGGCCCCGCGCCCACTGCACGTCCGACGTGGTGTATCACCTGTTCCACCGTGTCCTCGATGCACGCGCGGGTTTGTTGTGCCAGTTGCCGGGCATCGGCCTTGGGCTCGCGGTCGACCTGTTCGGCGCTGGCACGTAGCACACAGGCAGCAGCGTTCAACGCGCTGTCGACGGCGCCCAGGTGGGCGAGGGCGTGGGGTTCGGGACGTTGGCTGCACTGCGCGCGCAAGGCTTCGCCCAGGCGTTGCGCCGCGCCGTACCAACACGCGGCGATGCCGATTCCACCTTGCCAGAACCCGGGACGTGCCAGGTAATCACCCGGGCCGCCGATGGCAATGCCTCGGGCGCCAGCAAAGAGGATTTCGACACTGCCGGTGGCCGCCATGCCCACGGCCTCCCAGCCCTCGTCGGTGACGGTGATGCCGGGCTGGCCCATCTCCACCGCGACCAACTGCTGGCGGTCCTCTTCGTCCCAGGCAGTCAATAGCCCATGGCTGACCACCGCTGCGCCGGAACACCAGGCCTTGCGCCCGTCGACGATCAAACGATGCCCGTCCTGCCGCACGCGTACCTTGGCCGTCGGCGGTTCGGCGGCCCACATGCCCCAGAGGCTGCCTTCGGGGGGCAGCGAGCCCTGTAGTTCGGCAATGATCGCCAAGGCGTCGGTGTGCCCTTCAAACAACTTGCACAGGCGCAGGTCGTGCCCGGCCACCTGGGCCAGGCGGCTGAAGCGCTCCAATGTCTGGCCACTGCCAGGCAACGGCAGGCGATCCAGGCCTTCTTCCTGAAGTGCCCTCAGCGCTTTCCCCAGGGCGTGTGTATCCGCATAGCCCCGCAAGCCCTGAAGGAATCCATGCAGCGCCATGTCAATCCTCCTGTTCATATTGCAGTTCGAACAGCAGCAGCGAGCGGCCGGTGACGGCGTACTCATGATCGAACTCGAAGCGTTCCTGGCCGCGCACCGAGGTCTGGTTGGTGTCCACCATGCACGTCCAGAAGCCGCCCTCGGGCACCGGTGGCAGGCGGAAATTGACCATGTCGTGGTGCGCGTTCACCACCAGCAACAGCGTGGCGTCGGCGCCCGGGCGACGAATGCCGGTTTCCTGGGCACGGCCATCCATCAGCATGCCCAGGCAGCGGCCATGACTGTCCTGCCATTGTTCAGTGGTCATTTCATCGCCACTGGGCGCCAGCCAGGTCACGTCCTTGACCCCGATGTCTTCGTTGTAGTCCCCCACCAGGAAGCGCCCACGACGCAGGATCGGGTAGGCCAGGCGCAACTTGATCAGGCGCTTGACGAACTTGAGCAGGGCCTTGCCATCATTGTCCAGGTCCCAGTTGACCCAACCGATCTCGCTGTCCTGGCAATAGGCATTGTTGTTGCCGTGCTGGGTGCGCGCGAACTCATCCCCGGCCACGATCATCGGCGTGCCCTGGGCCAGCAGCAGCGTGGCGAAGAAGTTGCGCATCTGGCGCAGGCGCAGCGCGTTGATCTCGGGATCATCGGTCGGGCCTTCGACGCCGTGGTTCCAAGACAGGTTGTTGTTGCTGCCGTCCTGGTTGTTCTCGTCGTTGGCTTCGTTGTGCTTGTCGTTGTACGACACCAGGTCGTGCAAGGTGAAGCCGTCGTGGGCGGTGATGAAATTCACCGAGCTGTAAGGCCTGCGCCCCCGGTGGTTGAACATCTCGCCGGAGGCGGTCATGCGCCCGGCAAAATCAGCCAGTTGGCCGTCGTCGCCTTTCCAGAATGCCCGCACGGTGTCGCGGAAGCGGTCGTTCCATTCCACCCAGCCCGGTGGGAAGTTGCCCACCTGGTAGCCGCCGGGGCCGCAGTCCCAGGGTTCGGCGATGAGTTTGAGCTGACGCAACACCGGGTCCTGGCGGCAGGCCACGAGGAAGCTGTGGCGCTCGTCGAAGCCCTCGCGGTAGCGCCCCAGGATCGTCGCCAGGTCGAAGCGGAAGCCATCGACGTGCATCTCGTTGGCCCAATAGCGCAGCGAGTCGGTGACCATTTGCAGCACGCACGGGTGGCTCAAGTCCAGGGTGTTGCCGGTGCCGGAATCGTTGATGTAGAAGCGCTTGTCGTCGGGCATCAGCCGGTAGTAGGAGGCGTTGTCGATGCCG
>Ga0157375_10000049_pt1 | contig 139586 bp, 123 predicted proteins | sample M35metaG_FD_115311 | JGI IMG/M metagenome (GOLD analysis project Ga0157375, IMG submission 115311) | Miscanthus rhizosphere microbial communities from Kellogg Biological Station, Michigan, USA - M3-5 metaG | ecosystem: Host-associated > Plants > Roots > Rhizosphere > Soil | place: USA... | reverse complement strand
TTCAGTTCTTTGCTCATGTTCATCTACACCGATCCCCGGTGTCTTTTTTCCATGAGTCAACGACCCTTTCTTGCCTCCCCTCAACTTCTCCTCCCGGTGTCTTTTAATTTGAGTCAACTCGTCCTGTTTTACAATGGAATAATATCACTTCCAATTTCGATCCGCCCCGGGTAATCTGGCGCAAACAAATTGGTACGGCTTTCTTTGGATTCAGCAAGGCTCAGTTCCAGCTCTTTTAGCGAATGAAATTAGACTCTGTCCCTCTCTTCGTCGGCGGCAACTGGCGGGAACCAAATGGTACAACCACCGCCCCCGTTCACAATCCATCGACCGGAGAAGTGATTGCTGAAACGCCCATGTGCACAGGGCAGGAAGTGTCGGAAGCAGTGGAGGCCGCCGACCGCGCCTTCCCAGGCTGGTGGGAGACACCCTCAACCGAGCGGGCGCGTGTTTTTTTCCGATTTCTGGCTTTGCTCGAGGAAAACTTTGAAGACCTGGCCCTTACGATTTCCCGCGAGCATGGCAAGACGCTGGTCGAATCGCGCGGTGATGTGCGGCGTGGGATTGAGATGGTTGAGTTTGCCTGTGGTATCCCATCGCTTCTGATGGGGGAAAGTATCGAGAATCTTGCGCGTGGAATTGATTGCGACACCATTCGCCAGCCACTCGGAGTCTGTGTTGGCATCACGCCTTTCAACTTTCCGGCGATGGTGCCTCTGTGGATGTATCCAGTAGCTTTGGTTTGCGGTAATACGTTCATACTTAAACCGAGTGAAAAGGTGCCTCTCACTGCGATCAAAATCGGCAAACTTCTTGAACGCGCCGGGGTGCCCAAAGGGGTTTTCAATATCGTTCATGGCGGTCGCGAATGTGTGGATGCGCTACTCACGCATCCCCGAGTGAAAGCCATTTCGTTTGTGGGTTCGACTCCTGTGGCGCGCCATATTTTCCAAATAGGAACTCAAAACGGCAAACGGGTTCAATCCAACGGCGGGGCAAAAAACTTTGTTTTTGTAATGCCCGACGCCGACGTGGAGAATTCTGTCCGCGGCGTCATCGAAGGTGCGTATGGGTGTGCCGGAGAACGTTGCATGGCTGCCTCGACTGCTGTCATGATTGGCGATGCCACCAAAAAGGTTTTGCCATCTTTATTGGAAGCTGCGCGCGGGGTCAAGGTAGGTCCAACCGATCGCGAACCACAGCCGAATATGGGCCCACTCATCACGCGGCAACACCGAGATCGTGTCGCTGAATTAATCGATATCGGCGTTAAGGAAGGGTGCCGGATTTCAATCGATGGCCGTGGTGTGGAGGTTAAAGGGGCACCCAATGGCTTTTACCTCGGGGCGAGTGTTCTGGATGAGGTGCAACATGGAATGACTGTAGCGAAAGAGGAGATTTTCGGACCCGTTCTTAATGTAATGCGCTTCTCAGATTTAGACTCGGCCATTGAACAGGCGAACCTTTCACCTTTCGGCAATGGTGCTTCCATTTTTACCCGTTCCGGAAAGGCGGCTCGAGAGTTCAAGCATCGGATAAAGGCAGGAATGGTTGGCGTGAATATTGGCGTTCCAGCTTCGATGGCGTGGTTTCCGTTCAACGGCTGGAATGAATCCTTTTTCGGAGACCTTCACATGCAAGGCAAGGAAGGAGTACAGTTCTTCACACAGCAAAAGGTGACGACAACGCGCTGGTTTAGCTTTGGAGAAGGGGACATCTGGCATCGGGAACCGAAACCGTGAGATGTGCCTTGAAGCGTTAACGCGTTGCGGCTACAGGCAGAACGCTGGCATCTGCCGCTTTCAACTCCACCAAACCTCTCGCACTTAATAGCGGACTGTTTGCGTCACGCTGGGCTTTGAGTTCGATTTTGTATCTTCCTATTGGCAGCTCGCGCCTGAAATCCTGATCTTGTGAATAACAAAGAATTGCTCCGTCCTGGCTCTCGACACGCCATTGACGCACTTGGACCTGCTCTTCAGGGCTGGCAACCCATCGAGCCTTCATGAGCAACTCGGCGGTGTTCTTGTTTGCCGGACGCGCAGTTCTGGAAACCTCAAATTGCAAAGACTCACTGGGCGTGGAAGCCAGCGAGATAGATGGTTCTTTCACAGGAGGAGCTTTCACGGCCACTTCTATCGGCGCCACACGGTTGCTGATCAAATCGATTTGAACCACATTGGTAACCGGTTGCATGATCCAATTTGTTTTCATGACCAGGACGGTTTCCCAGTTGGTTAAAGTCAGCGTCCTCCAGTTCGTTTGCACAAGATCAACGAAATTGGTACGCACCATGTTGACCGGAATTTGATTGGTTACTTTGAGAGTGTTCCAATTTGTTTTGTAATTCTCAACGCGAACTGTTCGAGTCGCTTCAACCGGGATGGTGACCACATTGGTCACAAAGCGCTCTATCCAATTCGTATGAAACTCGTCGACAAATATGTTGGTAGGCATCCGAACTTCGATAAAGTTGGTGATCCATCGTTCTGTCCGGTTCGTGACTGTAATGGTGCGCTCGGCTGCGGTCAGCAATGGCGTTGAAACTGATATCGCGCCGCCACTGAGCAAAATCAGATACGCATACCAGAAAAAAGCGCATTTTTTATTCATACTTTCCACGTAAAAACAGCAAGCAGGGTGCCAATGGGATTAATTTGGGAGAACTGGGCAAGCCAAAGGCTACCACCTCTGGCAGAAACAGTTGTGCTTGATGACGGCAGTTTCCTTGCCAAGATTACAGTTCCATGAGCCTCACACCTGCTCAAGAACAGGCAATTGCCGCCCGCGGCAATATCCTGGTGGTAGCCGGCGCGGGAACCGGCAAAACCCGCACTCTCGTCGAACGCTGTCTGAATTGTTTGATCAACGAGGCTCCGCCAGTATCTCTAGAAGAAGTCCTGATCGTTACCTTTACTGAGGCCGCCGCTACGGAGATCCGCCAACGCATCCGTCAGCGTCTTGAAGAAGAATTGACCCGGCATCCTGATGACTTCCATTGGCACGAGCAATTGGCACTTTTTGATACCGCGCACATTGGCACTCTTCACAGTTTTTGCCTCCAACTGATTCGGCCCCATTTCTATGAACTGGATATCGATCCTCAGATTGCGGTGTTAGCGGAGGATGAAGCACAATTGCTGGCGGATGAAGCGTTAACCAGGGTGCTCGAAGGCCATTATAACGGACGCACGGACGACACCCAGGCTGTGCAGCAGCTTATTCAAGTCCAGGCCACGGGGTCTGACCAGCAGATTCGCGCCCTGGTGCTCCGGTTGCACCATTATACACAAACATTGCCGGACCCCGCCGGCTGGTTTGACAAAGAACTCGCTTTGTTCGCTGCTCCCGAACCTCTGCGATGGCTCGAATGGCTGCTGGCAAGCTTCGCCGATTTCTGCAGAGATTGGTTGCCGGTGCTCCAACCAATGGACGAGATCGCCAGCCAATGTGCCACTTTACTAACCGCGAGCTCGGACAGCACCTCACGGGCGGCGCTGGCCAATACCCTCGAGCAGCTCATCACGGCTTGTAACCCGAATTCCGGCGGGAGAAAAAAACCATGGGTAAAAAAAATCGAAGCAGAGGCGCAATTCCTCTTGTCGCTGGCAAAACTCGGTCCAAAAATCGATCCGTTAAAGGAAGATTGGGAATGGGTACGCCACCAGATGACTGCCCTTCTTTGTTTAACCCGCGAGTTTGGCCAGGCTTTCAATGAAGCTAAACGCCAGATCGGTGTTTTGGATTTTCATGACCTCGAACAATACGCCTTGCGCTTGCTCTGGGATAGCAAAACGGCCCAGCCTACGCGCATAGCGGCGCAGTGGCGGCAAAAACTACGGTTCATTTTTGTTGACGAGTACCAGGACATCAACGCAGCGCAGGACAAAATCATCGAGGCGCTCAGTGGCAACGGATCCCAGGCAAATCGGTTTCTCGTCGGGGACGTGAAACAAAGCATTTACCGGTTCAGGCAAGCCGATCCGCGCATCTTTCAAAATTATGCCGCGTCCTGGCAGGGGGAGGCAGGCCAGACGATCTCATTGAGAGACAACTTCAGAAGCCGCGAGGCGATTCTGGACTTTATCAACTCGTTTTTTGCCCTGGTCATGCGAGCGGAACGCGGCGGAGTCTGCTACGACGAGCTGGCTCGACTTCGGTTTGGCTCTCCTGAAAAACGGGCGTCTTTTAACTCCATCCATCTTCCACAGGTAGAGTTGCATCTACGCGCAAAAACGACAAACGAGGTGCGAGAGATAGAAGACCCTGCTGAGGAAGGGTTCCAGGAAATCCTCGACTTGGAAGAAGCTGCAAAAGAAGCGCGGCTGGTAGGGCTGCGTGTGCGTGAACTGAAAGCGCGGGAACATCCAGTTTGGGATGACAAAGCCAGGCAGTTTCGACCCGTCGCCTTCAGCGATATTGCCGTCCTGCTGCGTTCGCCTTCGCGAAAAAGCGAATGTTATGCGAAAGAGTTTGCGCGACTGAAAATACCACTGCTGGTTCAGCGGAGCGGATTCTACGACAGCATTGAGATTTCCGATTTAATCAATCTGCTTCGCGTGCTTGATAACCCGCTACAGGATGTCCCTATGCTGGCCGTTCTGCACTCCCCGTTGGCAGGATTGACCGTGAATGACCTTGCTGCCATTCGTCTGGCGGCCAAAGGCCCCATTTGGACAGCACTAATTCTTTGGCATGACAGCCAAAAATCGACCGCAAGAGCTCGATCTAAGGCCTCCGAAGAGTCAGCCATAGCTTTGCGCAAACTCAGCACCTTCCTGGATCGTTACGCGCGCTGGCGTCGGTTAGCCAGGCAAAGCTCCCTATCGCGTTGCCTTGAAGTTGCGCTGGCAGAGACCCAATACGATCTGTTTCTGCTCACCCAATCACGCGGCGAACAGCGTTACGCCAACGTCCAGCGTTTGCTGCGCCTGGCTCAACAATTCGATAGCTTTCAACGCCAGGGTCTTTTCCGATTCCTTCGCTTGATCGATGCGCAACAACGCTCAGACACCGAACCGGAAGTCAAAGCAGTTGCGACGCAAGATTGCGTTCGATTATTGAGTATTCACCAGAGCAAGGGATTGGAATTCCCAGTTGTATTCGTTGCCGATCTCAATAAGCCATTCAACGAGGCAGACCTCCACGCCGGAATCATTCTGGATGAACAATACGGGTTATGCCCGCAAATAAAACCACCTCATACAGGCAGGCGGTATCCCAGCCTGCCTTATTGGCTCGCCAGGCGGCGTCAGAAGCGCGAACTGCTGGGCGAGGAATTGCGCCTGCTTTATGTGGCAATGACACGCGCTCGCGACACTCTGATTTTGTCTGCTGCGATCTCACAAAAACAATTGAAGGCACTTGGAACAAAGAATCCTGATTCGCACAGCCTGGGGGATGTGCGCAGTTTTTTTGATTGGATCGGTTTCTGGTTTTCAAAGCATTATGCGGAAACCGCTCTTGATAGGAGCGTGCAAGACTTAACCCGCAGACCGTCCGTTACCAGCCCAGCCTTCGAAAGAGAGCAAGAATCTCCAGTCTCAACTTCCGGCCGGACTGCGCTCTTGAGCTGGATTATCCATGACGATAATAAACTTCTGGAGCCTGGAGGGGAGATTGGAGAAATGTTTGGCGAAGATCCGGTCGAACAACCTGCCGAGATTTGGGAACGCCTAAGCGAGCGGCTATCCTGGCACTATCCTTTCCTCACGACCACACGGACGCCGGCTAAGGCTTCGGTGACCGCTTTGCGTCGTCGAGCCTCGGCGGTGCGGGATGAAGACGTTTTTAATTTCCGGAAGGGGGGATCCAAAGATCGAATCACGCATGAAACGCCGCGATCGCGGAGCTTAGGAAAAGTGGACCTCAAAGCCTCGGCTGCGGAGATCGGCAGCGCGCATCATCGGTTCCTTCAACTGGTCTCGATTGAAAGCACCGGCAGTATTACCGAACTGAAACGGGAGGTTCAAAGACTTCGGCAGGAACTTGCCATGACAGATAATGAGCTGGAACTGCTGAACATCGATGCGCTTGCGGTGTTTTGGAATTCGGATCTGGGCAAACAAATTCGAGCGAGCCGGAACGAACTCCATCGCGAACTGGAATTCACCGCTCGATTTTCAATTCAGGCGCTGGCCGCGCTTACGGGTGAACCACTGGCCTCATCTCTGCCCCAGGAGTTCGTCGTGATTCAGGGTGTGGCCGACCTGGTTGTTCTGAAGCCGTCAGAAATCTGGCTGGTCGATTTTAAGACTGACTCTATCAAGCCCGATACATTGGCGGCTCGCGCAAAGTTTTACGAGCCGCAGATGAAATTATATGCCACCGCGCTGGCTCAAATTTACCGACGGCCTGTCGCCGCCTGCTGGGTCTATTTTTTGGAATGCAGCACAGCGATTGCTATCTCAGTGTAAGGCCGGCCGACTGCGATCTCGACTCAACCGCGTTCCAATGGTTATCCTGCCCAAGAATGAATTTCCTGGTCACGGGCGGCGCGGGTTTCATCGGCTCCCACCTGTGTGAGCATTTACTGGATATTGGGCATGAGGTTTGTGCATTCGACGATCTGAATGATTTTTACAATCCACAACTCAAACGCGCCAACTTGCGCGATCTTCAAGCCAGAGCCGGTTCTTTCCGCTTTGTGCACGGTGATGTCCGTGAGCCGGCAGCCTTAACGGAACTCCTGAGCACCGTAAGATTTGATCAAGTCATTCATCTGGCCGCTCGCGCCGGGGTACGACCGAGCCTGGAGGAGCCAGCCCTTTACCAGCGCGTCAACGTCGAAGGAACAGTCAACCTGCTGGAAGCGGCCCGCCAAAATGGCGTGCAAAAAATCATCATCGCTTCCTCCTCCTCTGTGTACGGAGTCAATTCCAAGGTCCCTTTTTCCGAATCTGACCCTATTTTTTCAGCGATTTCCCCCTATGCCGCAAGCAAACTGGCTTGTGAAGCGCTCGGCCACGTTTACCACCACGTTTATGGCTTGGATGTCGCGATGCTGCGCTTTTTCACCGTTTACGGACCGCGTCAACGACCGGACCTGGCAATCCATAAGTTTGCCCGGTTGATTGATGCCGGCAAGCCGATCCCAGTTTTCGGCGATGGTTCGACTGCCCGTGATTACACTTATGTGACCGATATTCTGAGTGGGATAGTCGCCGCCACGAAAAAGGAGTTTGGGTTCGAGATATTCAATCTTGGCGAGTCGCAAACCGTGGAGCTTCGCCGGTTAATCGAACTGCTCGAAAGCGCTCTGGGCAAAAGAGCGGTGGTGGAGCGCTTGTCGTCGCAACCCGGTGATGTTCCCCTGACCTGCGCCGATATTTCAAAGGCGCGGGAGAAACTGGGGTACAATCCCTCGGTCAAAATCGAGCAAGGCATCCCGCTTTTTGTTGACTGGCTGAGGCGGAACAGTTCCTAATGGAGCATGGAAATTAATCGGTCCTATCAGCGGCCCCCGTTTGAATCGGCTTTGGCGGTTTGGCAAAGCTTGCTTGCGGAGCGCGGCTTCGCGACCGAGATCCTTTGGATCCTGGATGAGAACCTCTGTTTCGAGCGAGACCCTCACGCTCCCGGAGGTTTCAAACTCGGTTTTCAGACTGAATTTGCGCAGCATCCACCCGATGCGGCCAAAGTGACTTATCACCATTTCGCCGAACTGAACGCGCGGTTGGTTTTCTACCGGCTGGGATCAAGCCGTGGTCGTTCGGTTTGCGTGCAGTTGTGTGATCCATGGTTTGAACCGAAAACAGAAGCTGAGGGTTACATCCGCCGCGACGATTGGCTTGCCTCTTTTTACCCGGGATCAAAGGATGAGTTGGAGGAAATCAGTGATCCACGGCGTTGGCAGGAACGTGTTGTGCGAGGCCGTCCCTTGTCGGCCGTCGATTTCTGCATGACTTTGGCTGCATTGCGCGAGCTAAAAGCGCACGGAAGGGTCTTAACTCCAGACGAGCGTTTCGGTTTGAAAATCCTGCGTTCCATGCGGCGAATCCAAGCGTGAGCAAGACGGAGCGATTATTGCGCGAACTGATCGCGATTCCCAGCGTTAATCCCGCTTTTTTGCCGCCTTCCCATCCCCATGCCGGTGAACAGCGTATTTCTAATTATTTAAAGTCGATTGCCGAACGAGCCGGCCTGGAAGTTGAGTTAAAGCCCGTCAAGGACGGCCGATGCAACCTGGTCGCCCGGCTTACTCCGGTGGGGAAGATCAGAAAGTGCATCGTGTTGGCCCCGCACCTCGACACGGTTAATGCTGAGGACGCTCAGTTTACGCCTTCCAAACGCAACGGACGAATTTTTGGGCGAGGCGCATGCGACGCAAAAGGTTCAGTAGCCGCAATGTTTAGCGCTGTACGTGAGCTGGGGTGCTCGGCCAAACGCCCCACCCATACAGAAATCGTTTTCGCCGGTTTAATCGACGAAGAGAATGCCCAGGTGGGGTCCCTGGCGCTGGCTGCCAGCGGGCTCAAAGCGGATCTGGCCATCGTAGGCGAACCAACTCGGTTGCAGGCTGTTACCGCCCATAAAGGCAACCTTTGGTTGAGGCTGCAAACGCGTGGGAAATCTGCCCATGGAGCACGGCCCGAATTGGGCCGCAATGCGGTGCATGCCATGGCCCGCGTGGTCCATTTGATTGAAACTAAGTATGCGGCCGATTTACGGCGGCGCAAACATCCATTGCTTGGTTGCGCCACAGTTAGCGTAGGAGTGATTCGGGGCGGGACCCAGCCCAACATTGTTCCGGATAAATGCGTTATTGAAATCGACCGCCGCACTTTGCCTGGTGAAACGGAATCAAGAGTACGACGCGAAATTCAGTCGCTGCTTCGGGCAAACGATCTGAGCGCGAACATTGAAAATGGAAAGACTATTCTGTGTCTTCCATTAGAAACGAATCCGACCGTTCCCCTGGTGGCAGAGTTTCTACGAAATGTTGGTCAACGCAACCCCGTCGGGGTTAATTATTATTGTGATGCGTCGGTTTTCTCCAGAGCGGGCATTCCAAGCTTGGTATTCGGCCCGGGTGATATTGCTCACGCTCACACTGCAAATGAATGGATCTCGGTGCGCTCGCTGGAACGCGCCCGGGAAATGCTGCTGCGCTTTTTGCGATCTTTGCCTTGAACCAGGAACCCCATTCGCAGTCAAAGTCCCATGCTGGCAACGCCTGTTGAAAATACGCAAATGCCGAAAGCTCCGCACCGCGCCGCATTCTTTAGACAGAGCGGCTGGATGATGATCGCGACTGTTGCTGGCGGCGTGTTCATGTACGCGGTTCATATGATCGCCCAGCGCATGCCCAAGGCGGAATACGGTGTTTTTACAACGTTATTGCAAATTGTTACGCTGATGGGAATCCCTGCCATCGGCCTGCAAACAGTTTTCGCGCAACAAGCGGCTGGGGCGCTTACGGACGAACACGACCGCGAGCAAGCAGGAGTTCTGCGTGGTGTGCTCAAGGCCATTTTCTTCATCTGGCTTGTCCTGGCTTTAATGGTCTTTGTTTTTCGAGACCAAATATTGACAGGACTCAAGATCGCCAATCCTGCCTCCCTCGCAATGACCGTCGTCATTGGCCTGATCGCCATGTGGTTTCCTATCCTGATGGGACTTTTACAAGGACATCAAAACTTCCTTTGGCTTGGCTGGGCCGCGATTTTCAATGGCATTGGACGCTTTGTGGCCGTTTGTATTATCGTGCTTGTGTTTGGAGGCTATGCCGCCGGCGGAATGTTCGCGGTTTTCCTTGGCACCCTGACTGCAACGCTGCTCGGTGCATGGCACAACCGCAGATACTTTCAGATGAAACCTACGCCAGTGATTTGGCGGGCGTGGCTGGGCCGCGTTGTACCACTCACGCTCGGACTGGGTGCGTCCATGTTCATGTTAAGCGTGGACATGGTATTCGTTCAACGCTTCTTCTCGAAAGAACAAACCGCTTTCTATGCCGCAGCAGGAATGATTGGCCGCGCCTTGGTTTTCTTCACCCAGCCGTTGACCGCAGTCATGTTTCCGAAAGTAGTTCAAAGTGCTGCCCGTGCCGAAAAGACCGATGTGCTGGCCCAGGCGCTTGCAGTGACGGCGTTAGCCGGTGGAGTAGCTGCATTGGGCTGTACCGTTTTTCCTTCGCTGCCGTTACGCATTGTATACGGCAAGTCCTTCCTCGAGATCGCAACTCCACTTGTGCCGTGGTTTGCCTGGTGCATGTTACCACTTACGTTATCGATGGTGCTGATTAATGGCTTGCTCGCCCGCGCGCAGTTCCGCGCTGTGCCCTGGCTGGTGGCAGTCGCTGTTTGTTATGGTGTCGCGCTCTATTTCCGTCATGAGACGTTTAAGATGGTAATCCAAACGCTTGGCCTTTTTGGATTATTAATGCTGGCTGTATGTGCGTGGTTCACCTGGGGATCCAAGAGCGTGAAGTCTTGAGGTTCGGACCAGATGAAACGTTGATTAGACCTTTGCGACAGGAGCTGGTCTTGGTCCCGGCCTTGGTTGAGGTGCGCGCAATTTCCGATAAATCCATCCCTCGACCGGCCGTAGCGGCCGCAGCCATCGATAAAGCCACGGCCAATAGATCAATCTGATCCGAACGACCGAAAGGAACATGGTTAAGGAGGAACGAAAAAGCGATGCGGTCACTTTCGAGCCAATTTTGTCGGTCCATTCGGTGGGAACCTCCAGGACAGTAAATCCGGCATGGGTAAGCGAGTAGAGCAAGTTCACATCAAAAGCCAAATCGGCGATGCGGAGCGACGGTTGGATTTTTTCGACCGCGGCGCGGTGCATGACTTTGCAAGGACATTGAGTGTCTTTGATGTGCATTAAAAAAAGGCCTTCGACGATCAGATGAAAGCAGCGGCTGGTGAACTGGCGCAACCACGGTTGCGCCTGGTGCAATACTGCGCCAGGAAGCCAGCGTGAGCCAATCACGCAATCTGCCTTACTTGTCAGCCTTACTAAATCGTGGAACGCTCGGGGTGGCGACGCGCCGTCCGCATCTACATAGCCGACGAGATCAACTGCCGGGGCGCGTGTGAGGCCTTCAATGAGGGCCCCTCCCTTGCCAATGGGGTCAGGAAAATCCAGGGCAGTGATGAAAGGAAACTCCCTGGCAACGCGCTCGACCACGCCAATTGTATTGTCCCGACAGCCATTCAGCACGACGACCAATTGAAATTTGCCACGATAGTTGTCTCTAAAGTATTGGCCGAAATCTCGCAGCACTGGCTCAATGCGGCGCTCTTCGTTATAAGCGGGGATGAGCAGTAACAGACTGGGCTCTATCACCCAAAAGAGATAGCGGTAACGGGGCCGAGTGTCGAGCGGCGACCGTCATGGTTAAAAGACACCTGGGATCATGCGCCATGTGTTGGCGGCATACTGCGCATATTCCGGATATTGTGAGGCGACCAGTGTTTCCTCGCAAAAAATCCGCACTAAAGCCGAACCAAGTATAAGGGCAAATGCGAGTCCAGTGATCCATGAAAAATGCGCGACTGCTCCCGCCGCGGTGAACAAACAGAACGTTGCATAGATGGGATGGCGAATATACCGATAAGGTCCGGTGGTAACCAGGCCGCCTTGCGTTGGATTAGCCCCGACATGATAGCTGCGCCGTCCGAATGTGATTCGCGCCCACAAAAAGAAGAGGGCTGCCCCGCATTGCAATCCTATGACGATTGGCCACCTGGAAAAAAGAGCATTCAGCGCCACCAGCCATACTAAACCGCCGATCATGCCCAGGTAGGCAGCCAGCGAGAGGAATTTTAACATAAAAGAAGAAGGCTGTGGCGGAGCTGCTTCCCTCAGGCAAACAAACTTCGGATTTGCTCGTGCTTCACTTGATACTCAATTCGCGTTGAATTCCAAACTTTTCAACCCGCTTGCGCAGAGTGGCTCGCGTGATGCCTAGCATTTTTGCGGCATGCACCTGGTTGCCGTTGGTTTCTTTGAGGGCCTGAATGACCAACTCTCGCTCTACTGCGGGAATGATCTTTAATTTTGGTTCGCGCCTGGCCCATTGGAATAAATTGCGTGCGAGGGCTTCAATCTCAGTGCCGCCACCCGAGCCTCCCGCCACAGGGACGGCCATTGAGGCCGCCGCTGCACCACTCTGCCCGCTGATCTCTCCCGGCAAATCACTGAGCAATACCGCGTCTCCTTTTGCAACTACCAGGGCGCGGCGAATGATGTTCTCCAGTTCACGCACATTACCAGGCCAATGGTATTTCTCCAGAGCCTTGATGACACCGGGAGCGGCTGGTTTAGGCATTCGTTGCTGATCTTTCGCAAATTTCTTGAGGAAATAATTCACCAGCAGAGGAATGTCTTCGCGCCGCTCCCGCAATGGCGGAATATGGATTCGAACAACATTCAGCCGGTAAAAAAGGTCCTCGCGAAAATGCCGCGCGGCAACCGCCTGCTCGAGCGGTTTATTCGTGGCTGCAATGATTCGCACATCTACCTGAATCGGGGTGTTGCTGCCGACGCGTTCGAAGGTGCTGGATTGCAGCACGCGCAAAACCTTGGTTTGTGTGGCCGGTGTCATATCCCCGATTTCGTCCAGGAAAAGTGTACCCCTATTGCACTGCTCGAACTTGCCGATGCGTTGCAGAGCGGCTCCAGTGAAGGCTCCGCGTTCATGTCCAAATAGTTCGCTCTCCAACAACTGTTCAGGAATGGCTGCGCAATTAACAGCCAAAAACGGTTGCTGGCTTCGATTGCTATGATGATAAACTGCGCGGGCTACCAGTTCCTTACCAGTGCCGCTTTCACCTGTGATCAGCGCAGTAGCATCGGAAGCTGCGAGTTGCCCGATCAATTTAAACACCTGTTGCATTAACCCGCTCCGCCCAACGATCCCTAGTTCATAATCCTCCGTTTCGAGCAACGGTTCATATGAAACCACCTGCTTCATGTCACGGGCGGCTTTTAAGGCGTTATTGACGATCTCTTTTAATTTTGGGACGTCGAATGGTTTGAGCAGATAATCATACGCGCCGAGTTTCATCGCCTCGATCGCCATTTGCGTGGTGCCGTAGGCCGTCATCAGGATGACTAGCAATTTCGGTTCGATCTGCCGGATGCGCCGCAGAGTTTCCAAACCGGTCATTCCTCCCATTCGCACGTCCATCATCACCAAATCCGGTTTCAGCTTGGGTATGATCCGTAAAGCCTCCTCGCCGCTGGAAGCTGTGGTCAGTTCGATTTCCGGCGCATCAAAGATACGCTGAAACGAGTATTGCACATCGGCTTCGTCATCTATCAGCAGCAATCGACTCATAAAACCTACAAAATAGTGGAAATTTCCATATAAGCAATGAGCACCCCTCTCAGTCTTCTCAGTATCATTGTCATTAACAAAACTGATGAACTCGCAGCAGGAACACCCAAAAGCAGCAGCTTTTACCCAACCGTAACGTTGTGAAATCGTTTGAAACAGAGCAAAAAAACGCAATGGACACAGTAGAATCAAGTCGGTAAAGTCCCGAGCATCAATTATGAAGACTAGTCCACTCACGACCTTTCTGCTTGTAGTGCTGGCGCTGAGCGCGGTGCTGTCCGTGTTCTTTTGCTACAAGTATGTGTCGAGCACTCGCGAATTGCGCCTCCTTCAAGGTCAAATGAATTTTATTAATAGCAGGACTACCGCGATTACCGCTTTGGCTAATGAAGCACTGGAGTACAGCAAACACAACCCTGCCATTGATCCGCTTCTGGAAGCATCCGGCATTAAACAGCCAAGAACTGCGCCCCTTTCGACCAACAAACCCGCATCAAGGTAGATTCATATGGATAACGCCGATTTAAAGAGCCCGGCCCCGGGCGACCTCAACCAGCTAGAAGCGGAGCTTCAATCACTCCGTCAACTGATCATCTCAGTGTTGGTCCTGATGATTATCATTAGTGGCACGCTCTCAATTTACCTCCTTCGACAATGGAGAATGACCAGCAAGGATTTGGCGAGCATACGTCCAGCGGCCTCTCAAGTTTTTGCCGAGTACACTAAAGAGAGAGCTCCCAGGATGGATGCTTTTCTGGAAAGGCTCAAGGACTATGGCCGGACGCATTCCGATTTCGTTCCAATTTTGATTCGTTATCAACTCGTTTCGAACACCTCTCCGGCAGTTGGGGTGTCGCCTTCCACCCCGGCTAAGAAATGATTCAACAGGAATTCTGAAATGGCATAACAGCCATTCCTCAGGACACTGTTTTTGCTGAACGATCGTGTCGATTTGCGCCCCGCAGGCAACGCAAAAGCTGCTGGTTGGAGGACAATCTCCTAAACTCTGGGGACAAGCTAAGGACACAAGCTCAGAGCTGAGATCCAACCTGGCTTCAAGCAAAAGCAATTCCTTCACTCTCAAAGCGCTCCTTTACTGCAAGGTTCATTTCCTGCAAAGCCGCCAGGTACTTTTCGTAATCTGTTCCTTTGGACCAATGGACGATCATTACGTTAAAGTTAGCACCCGCAAACTGGTTGAAGCTAATCAGGGCTTTCTCGGTCATTGGATGGCTTTGATAGATCTCCTCCAGAAGCGCCACGGCCCGTTTTACTTTTGCGCTGGGCAACGATTGCGGCAGCAACAGGTTGATCACAGTTTTAATACTGGCTCGCCGGGTCATGTTCGTGATTGCAGCGTTGCCAATCATCTTGTTTGGGATCGCCACTACATGTCCCTCGGGATTGCGCACCCGCGTGCTTCGCAAGCCAACGTCCTCGACCACTCCTTCGATAGCGTCCAGTTTGATCTGATCGCCGATCCGGAACGGTTTGTCGGCAAATACCGCCACCGCACCAAACAAATTCGCCAGTGTATCCTGTGCCGCCAGGCCAACTGCCAGCGCCCCGATCGAGAGCGAAGTAATTGCTGCGGTGATGTTGATTCCGAGATTTTGAGCAGCCACGAGCACCGCCAGAATGATGATAAACGTGTTAAGACCCTTGCGGAGAATTGAGAAGAGCTGGTCGTTGAATTTCCGGTCCGCTTCGTGCGCGGCATGAGCCCGCCAAAGATCCAACAGCAAATTGACGACCTTAATTGCCAGGTAGGTCAGCGCGCCTGCGACAATCAGAATGAACGCTTTCGACAAATACAACCTCGCCTCAGGTGGCCACTCAAAAACATTCAGTCCTATTTTCAGGAACACCACGAAAGCGACCACTTTGATCGGGCCTTCGAGAACTTCGACTAATAAATCATGGAGCATGGCTCCCGTACGCGCGGCGACTCTTTTCAGCCAGACTCTGGCGATGAAATCGATCCCTTTGGCAACATAGAAGGCCAATAATATGTAAACCAACGAGGCGAGATACTTCCAAAGCGGCTGCCCAAGAACCGCGTTTTCTTCCAGCGGCTTGATTCTATCCAGCCCAAAGGTGAGGTATTTCCCTTCCCAGCGGAGGATACGTTTCGAAACAGACGAGGCCGGTTGGACCACGGGTGCCTGGTTGGTCGCGCTTTGAGCGACAGCCCAGAGCCCTCCCAGGGCTACCAATAGAAGAAACAGCCTGAACCAGCGCATAATTTTCTCAAACTTCACCCCCATAGCTGACAAAGTTTTGACATGGCGGGAAATTAATCCAGATTGATTTCGAGGCAAGTATGAAGCTCTAATTTGGCGTATGGCGGAAGGTGACAAATTCTTAAAAGGCCAGCTCCTCCTCGATAGCGGCCAGTTGCGCGGTTCTTTTTTTCAGCGCACGGTCGTGCTTATTTGCCAGCACGATCCCGAGGGTGCCTTTGGTTTGGTGCTCAACCGCAGCACCGGGACTAATGTGGGGGATGCCATTGTCGCTGATTTGCCTGAGACCCTCAAGGCATGCCCGTTATACCTGGGTGGTCCGGTGCAACCGGCCGCCTTAAGCTTTTTGCTCAGCGATTCTTTTATCCCGGACGCGAACGTGATCCCGAATCTGAGCCTGGGCCATTCGCTGGACAGCTTGATGGAATTGGGTTCTTCATTTTCGCCGACACAACAAATTAAAATGTTTGCTGGGTACGCCGGATGGAGTGCAGGGCAACTGGAAGACGAGATGAAACGAAAGGCATGGCTGACCCACAGCGCCTCACTCGAACTGGTTTTCAACAGCCAACCGGAGCAGTTGTGGCAAACCATTCTCTGCCAAAAGGGCTGGAAGTACAAACTGCTGGCCCAAATGCCAGAAGACACCTCGTTGAATTAAGCGCAACGGCACTCGCTTGTCAGTAGGAGGGATACCCCGACAAGTCGAGCCATTGCATTTGGTATTTTTTTGGATCCAAGTTAGCGGACTGGGAAAGCTGATCCATGTCTGCCTGCATGTCGGGACTAGGGGCTGCAGTGGAACGCCCGCCCATGAATATCAGTTCACCAGGAATGGGTACCATATCGGGCGAACCTGAGTCGCCACCTTTCCAGGTATTAACTTTCAATCCTTCGACTTCCGCACTCACCTTGCCACTTTGTTCAGTTTTGAACAATGGTTTTGGAGCGCCGGTGGAGTCGGAATACTTCTTATATAGTTCGGTGAAAGAAACCACCCGTAACGGCTCTATTGCTGGAGGCAAGTCCTCCGAGAGAAGTAGGATCGTGTAATCGCTTTTGGATGTACGAACAACATCGCGTAAAACTTTTGCTTCCACCACCGTGTTGTTGGTAGTCACAAACCAGATTTTTTTCCCGGCAAAATTTTCGTTGAATCCCTCTGGACCCATACCATGCCCACGCGCGTAAGCGTGGCGGCGTGTCAACGCCGTGACCGCCACTTGTCCGATGCCGCTTTCAACTTGCCAGCAAGGACTGAGCGCGGTGATTCCTTTCATTCCCCACATTAAAGAGTTGGAATTCCAAGTTACAATTGGCGGGTGCAATGGCCAATCAATCGAATGCGTTCGGACCGTCCAAATGGTCATGTCCCTGCCATTGGTGTGTGCAATAAAATTTGTCCAAACGAAGTTGTTGAACGAATCGGGTAAATAATGCTGGAAAATTTTAGGGGGGCGAGGATTTGTGGAGCCACTCAGACGGTCAAAAATGTAAACAGCCGGTCGATTTGTAATCCAACTTTCCGGTGTTGGGTTATTCTCGAGGGCCGAATCAGAAAATCCTTTTTGGGTAAAGGCTAGAAACCCGCAGGCCATGATAATCTCTGCTGCTAAAATCAGTTTCATATGTGTCGCTCATGGTTTCGCGAAGATAAGTCTCGCTCAAAATGGAAGGTCTCAGGGATTTCCCCTAAAATCAAACAGCAATTGGCGCTTTGATCCCCGGATGTGGGTCATAATGGAGCAATTCAAAATCCTGGTAATTAAATGCATGGATGTCTTTTACCACCGGATTGAGCTTCATTTGAGGCAACTGTCGCGGCTCGCGGCTAAGCTGCAGTTTCGCCTGGTCAAGGTGATTGGCATAAAGATGCAGATCGCCAAATGTGTGCACGAATGTGCCGGGCTTTAGCTCGCAAACCTGCGCGACCATCAGTGTCAGCAAGGCGTAAGAAGCGACATTGAATGGCACGCCCAGGAATAGATCCGCGCTGCGCTGGTAAAGTTGACAACTCAATTCCCCCTCCTGAACAAAAAATTGAAATAAAGCATGGCAGGGAGGTAAAGCCATTTGCTCCAGTTCGCCCACATTCCAGGCGCTCACAATCAGGCGTCTGCTATCCGGATTTTTTTTGATTTGCGCGATGACTCCGTCAATCTGGTTGATTGAACGTCCATCGACCGTGCGCCAATCGCACCATTGTGCGCCATAAATCCGGCCAAGGCCCCCTTCGCTATCGGCCCATTCATCCCAGATGGTCACCTGGTTTTCGTTCAGGTATTTGATGTTTGTGTCCCCTTTTAAGAACCAAAGCAGTTCGTAAATGATGGATTTGAGATGCAGCTTCTTAGTCGTCATCATCGGGAACCCCTCCGCCAGCGGGAACCTTGCCTGCGCGCCAAATACAGAATAAGTGCCAGTGCCGGTCCGATCAGCCTTAAATTTTCCCTCCTGAAGTACCAGGCGCAGCAGATCAAGATACTGAATCATACTCAGATTGTTATGACATCGCCCTGCATGGGCAAGACGGGTTTTAATCCATATCGCGTCAGGATGAGTTCAGCTAACGGCTGACGGCCGCGCGCTTCGCCATGGGTGAGGACGATCTGCGGCTTGGAATGCGCGAGGGAGCTGAACCACTTGAGCAAGCCGCTTTGCCCAGCGTGGGCGCTAAAGCCATTGAGAGTATGGATGCGGGCGTTTACGGACACTGTTTCGCCAAAAATTTTTACGAGTTTTGCGCCATCCACGAGCTGTCGGCCAAGGGAGCCCTCCGCCTGGTAACCGACGATCATGACCGCAGTTTCCGAGTTGCCTAATCCGTGTTTCAAATGGTGGAGGATGCGTCCGGCGTTGCACATACCTGAGCCAGCCATGATCAGGCAGGGACCGGGCACATCATTGAGTCTCATGGAATCCTGAGCAGTGGGTGTCGGTATGACATGATTACGCCCGCGGATGATCTGGCAGGCTCGTTCCATGGCGGTTGCCTCCTCATCAAAAAGGTCGGGATGACTCTGATAGATCCTGGTGGCCTCTATCGCCATCGGGCTATCGAGGTAGATCGGGAACGGTTGGAGCGCGCCCTCGCAGAACAACTCATCCAGATGATAAAGGATCTGCTGAGTGCGTCCAACCGCAAAGGCCGGCACAAGGATGCGTGCCTTGCGATTCACGGCATCTTCAATGATCGCTCGGAATTCAGCCAGTGTTTCCTTTAAGGGCTTGTTGTCGCGATCGCCGTAAGTGGATTCCATAAAAACCAGGTCAGCGCGTTTGAACGGTATCGCATCCCGGAGGATCGCGAACCCCGATGGACCGATATCACCGGAAAAAACAATAATCCTGGTCTTGCCTTTTTCCTGGATCGTCAGCTCGATACTCGCTGAGCCAAGCATGTGGCCGGCTTCCATATAACGCGCCGTGATGCCTTCAGCAGGAGTAAAAGTCCGTCCCAATTCAACAATCGCGCGAAACTGGTGGATCGTTTGTTCCACTTCATCAATAGTGTATAGCGGTGCAACCAGGGGCTTGTCTGTGCCGTTGCGTTTGCGGTTCTTTCGTTCCACGTCATAGGCCTGGACCTTGGCCGAATCGCGCAGGATGAGCCCCGCGAGGTCCCGGGTGGCGCCGGTGGCATGAATGTCACCTTCATATCCGCTTTTAATAAGAAGCGGTAACCTTCCCACATGATCCAAATGAGCATGAGTAAGCAGCACCGCGTCCAGAGGGCTGCTGAGCAATCCAGATGGAAGAACATTTTTTGCATCGTGGCCAGGCCCGCCCTGGAACATGCCAAAATCCACCAACACTCTCGCTCTATCGGTTTCAAGCAGATAGGCTGAGCCGGTGACTTCGCCGGCAGCCCCGTGAAGAGTAATTTTCATAGTATATAGATCGTCTAAATTCTCTTTTCTCGTGCACGAGAGCAGAATGCGCTGAGCATCCCTCTGCTAAACTCCGCCCAACACCGTGTAACCGGCCTCCCGCAAGTCTTCCGTCAGGTCCTTTTCCATCCGGGCTGCAGCTTCAAAGGGCATTGGATTCAGGTGTTCGTATAATGCAGGCAATAATCGAAGACCGAAACGCTTGACCATCGAGGATGATTTGATTCCCTTTTTGTGATTTGCAAAACGCTCGGCGGGCGTCAGGCCTGTTAACCCCACGTATACGCACGGTTGCCCAGAAATGCGCCTGGGATTGGCCGCGCGCACCTTACGCAGTTTGCCAGCCGCCGTCTCAAGTAGCACGACGTAAACACAGTGGTGGTTCCCCCCTTCCCCCTGGGTTTGAAACTTCTTGAGCGTGCGCCGTTTCACCGGCAAATCATGCCGGAGAAGGTGTCTGGCAGTCCAGCCAAAGCGCCAATTCGTCCACGAGATGCCGGTACCACGTCGCCAAGTCACTTGACATAAGCAGAGCAAAAGCGCCCTTTGTCAGATTATTTACTGACTTACCGGCCGTCCATCAGCGCCTTTTCCATCCAGATCGATCAGAATATCGCGGGGCTCGGCGCCTTTGCTGGGGCCAACGATGCCACGGTTTTCGAGTTCGTCCATAATGCGGGCGGCGCGGCCATAGCCAAGACGGAGGCGGCGCTGCAAGAGTGACACACTGGCTTTCTGTTCGCTGCGGATCACCTCGATGCAATTCTCGATCACTTCCTCGTCCTCATCGATGCCGCTTTCGTTATCAAAAGCGCCTGCCGGCTTGGAAAGCTGCTTGTGAATTTCTAATTCATAACTCGGCTTGGCTTGTGTGGCGATGAAATCGACAATGTTCTGGATCTCCTGATCCGTGATGAGCGCACCCTGGGCACGAATTAATTTGGCCGACCCGGGAGGCAGATAAAGCATGTCGCCTTTGCCAAGCAGCTTATCAGCGCCCATGGCATCCAGAATCGTGCGCGAATCCACTTTGGCGGCCACCTGAAAGGCGATTCGAGCAGGAACGTTGGCTTTGATGACTCCCGTAATGACATCCACACTGGGTCTTTGCGTGGCGATGATGCAATGAATTCCAGCCGCCCGAGCCATCTGGGTGATACGCGCGATGGCCATTTCGACGTCCGCAGGGGCAACCAGCATCAGGTCGGCCAATTCGTCGATGATGACCACGATGTAACTGAGCTTTTCCGGTATGACAATTTCGTCCTCACGCGGGACAACGATCTCTTCGTCCACTTCGACCGCAAACCCGTCCGCGCCGGGCTCGACTTTTTCTTTCTTCACGGTCAGAGGCAACTCCAACTCGACCGGCGGCAACGGTTTGTTTTTTGGCCGGCCATTAAACGAGCCAATATTGCGGACGCCGACTCGGGCGAAGATTTGATACCGCTTCTCCATCTCATTGACCACCCAGCGTAACGCCAAAATAACCTTTTTAGGGTCCGTCACGACCGGGACAACCAGGTGCGGCAAGGCATTGTAATGCTGCAGTTCGACTACCTTGGGATCGATCATCACGAAGCGAAGCTGGTCCGGCGAAAACCGGTACAGCAATGAAGTAATGATCGCGTTGATGCACACGGATTTCCCCGCACCGGTACTGCCGGCAATCAGCAAGTGGGGCATCTCCGTCATGTCCGCAATAATTGGATGGCCATAAACATCTTTGCCCAGGGCAAGCGGGATGCGGCATTTGGTATTACGCCATTCCTCCGACTCCAAAAGGTCCCTCATGATGACCTTGGTTTTGACCGCATTTGGCACCTCGACGCCGACTGAACTTTTTCCCGGCACGGGGGCCAAAATGTTAATGCGCTCGGCTTTGAGCGCTGCCGCAATGTTGTTATTGAGAGCAGAAATTTTTTCCAGCTTCACGCCAGGGGCAGGATGCAGCTCGTAGCGTGTAATGGTCGGTCCCTTGGTGATATCGCCTAACTCGACCTGGATCTCGAACTGGGCCAGCGTTTGCTGCATGAGACGAGCGTTGGCAAGCAATTCCTCTTTTGATTCGGTCGGCTTTGTATTGATATCGGGATGCTGCAAAAAATCCAGCGGCGGGAGTTGATAATTGCCAATCATCGGCGTCGAGGCGACGGTGAGAGGTTTTGGCTTTTTCGGGACCGGTTTCGGTTTGGGAGGCGCGTCTATTCCAGTAATGTTCACGTCGGCGTCAATTTTCCCGTCTCCAGTGGATTTCTCCGAATTGGGTGATCCTTCGGCGGCTTTGGCATCGACTTGCTTGCCGCTAACATCCCCTCCCTTGCCGAGAACGTCGGCGGTGGTCGCAGCAATCACTTCCCGGGCCGGGATCACTTCGCCCTCATCCGCCGGTTCAGGCTCCTGAACTGGTTCCGGAGCCTTTTTCGATCGGCCTGGTTTGCTCTGCGATACACTTAGGTCGCGCACCGTCGGCTCGGGCACGGGCTTCAGGTCCGCCCCGAGGCCCGACCGCTCGACTTCATCCTGTAATTTCTTTGCCTGCTTCTGCAAATCTCGCGCCCGGCGCGCCAGCACCTGTTCTTCCGCCGTCTCAGCACCGGCTGGAGCCCGACCACCCCAAAACCCGCGCACCCATTGACCGAGCTGGAAATTGGTCAGGAACAGAAGACTGATCAAATCGAGCGCGCCATAAATAATCCCTGCGCCGACTGCGCCGAGCATGTGGAAAAAATTGTCATGTAGTGTCATGCCAATAAACCCGCCGATGCTCGGAGCGCCGATGGCAATACGCGCCCGGGTAAATAACGAGGAGGTATCTCCTAGATGCGGCACCTCTAAGAGACGCAGCCACCCCATACATGATAACATCAAAACAGCGGCAGCAATCCAGCGTCGCTTAAGATAGGAGAGAGTTTCCAGCCAATACCCCAAACCAAAGGCTATCAATATTAACGGCAGCATGTACGCGCCAAAACCAAAGATGAAAAAACCATAATTTGCCATGTGCGCGCCGAGTGGGCCGATCCAATTATGAGCGGGGCTATTGGGCGGGGTTCGATTGGATGCGAGGTCGTAACGGTCAAACGATAACTGCGCAACCATCAGCAGCAGAGCCAGGGCCATTAGCGCCACCCCGATGATGTCGCCAAAGCCGTGTGATGATTCTGAGTTCGCTGATGCCTTGCGAGCCATAGGCCCAGAATAACAAGAGCCGAACCGGCATTAAAGTGCTAAAAAGGGAGGAGGACGGAAAATGAGTTAAGACGGCGCGAGGGCGAGGAGGAGAACGAGCACGAGGAGGGCTTTCAGAGGGTCAGACCTGGGTCAGACCTGGGGTTTATTTTTTCGGAGGCCGGACGCTGAATCGGACGGTGGTGCGGCGGGTTTTGGAAATCAGAGGACTGTGACTTTTCCGGCGTCTGCGGCGCAGCCTCGAGGCCGCCGAGAATTGAGAAAAAAGCAGGCCGGCAACGCCAAGGGCTAGCAGCGCCGCCAATCCGACTATCACCCATGGATGGTGCAGCATGAGTTCTTTTACGATTTGCGGGCGTCTGTGTAAAGGCTGGGTTATTGAAGGAAGCTAAAATGGCTGAACAGAATCTTTCCTAAACGCTTGAGAGCGATTGTCCAGCAGAAGCATGGGATTTCAGTAATCACCCTCGAATCGCTCGTGCCAGCGCCAATACTCGTTTCGAATCAACTGGTTTAGACACATCACCATTTCTTTTTAGCGAGGTGCCGGCGAAAAATCCGTCGACCATCGGCCGATAGTCATGGATCGTTTCACGGAGGACGCCGCTGCCAAGAAGGATTTTCGCCCTCGGGCACGCAGCTCGCACACGCTGGACATCGGACAATTCGGTTGCCGTCCCGGTAGCTGCCCCTGAGAGGATAAGCGCGTCCGCCAGGCCACGTTCGAGGGTATCTCGAGCGGAGTTTTCAATTGTGCCGTTACCGATAGGCACAGCATGTTTGACGTGAACGTCGGCAAAAATTAACACACCCGGGCACAAACGCTCTCGATAGCGCAACGTCTCAAAAGCATTTCCCTCGATCATCCCCTGGTCGGTAAGCATCGCACCGCTGTGAACATTCACTCGAATAAAACTACCATGGCAGGCAGCACACAATGCAAGGGCGGCACAGGGATCGTTGCGCAGCACGTTAAACCCAATCGGCAGTTGAATGGCCTCCTTAACCGCACAACTTGCAGCCGCCATTGCGGCGATCGTTTCCGGTCCAACACGTCCTTTCGTAAAAGGGACATCGCCGAAGTTCTCGATGCAAACCGCCTGGGCGCCGCCGCGTTCATAGGCGCGCGCGTCGGCAATTGCGGATTCAATGATTTCTGCCAGGTCACCGCGCCAACGTGGCGCACCCGGCAAAGGCCGTAAGTGGATAACTCCGATAAACAATACCTGATTTTTGTTGAATAGTTTGTTCACGATTACGATCTCAACGTTTGATCCATCTTTTCCCTTTCATCTCGAACCTTGGCAGGGTGCCTAATGGAACCAGTGTGATAATTACACGCAAGGCGAATGCCGTTTCGAAATGTCGTTCGAGTTGATGAACCAAACCTGCAACGTCTTCGCAACCGGGGGACGGTTCAACCTGCAGGCTCAGTTCCGGCAGAGTTTGCTGCGTGCTGATCTCCATCCGGTATTCAGCCACTCCCGGGCAAGAGCGCATGATTTCTTCGACCGCACTCGGATAAACGTTAACTCCTCGCACGACAATCATGTCATCGACACGCCCGAGTATGCCCCCTTCCAACGCCAGTTCATGACGTCCACACGGGCAAGGGGATGAACCGGAAGGCGAGGGCCGCAAAACTGGTTTGACCAGATCGCCGGTGCGGTAACGCAACAGAGGTGAGCCACTCCGGCCCAAGGTGCTCAGCACTAGTTCGCCTGCATCGCCCGTAGCGGACGCCCGGCCAGTTTCAGGATTGATGACTTCGGCGAAGTAAGTCTTTTCGATCACATGCAGGATACCAGGCATTGCCGGGCATTGGTAGGTCACCGGTCCGACTTCTGTCATCCCATGATGATCGAAAATTTTTGCGCCAGGCCAAAGTTTTTCCAATTGCGCCCTGACTGCCGGAATACTGCCGCCAGGTTCGCCGGCGACAATGAGGGTGCGCACTTTCCCTGACCCGAGATTGATTTTTTCCTCTGCCGCAACCTCCGCGAGCCTTGCCGCGTATGTAGGTGTGCAGCACAGGACGGTGATTCCATTGTCCAGAATGGCTTGCACCCGGGCAACGCTGCTCAAACCACCGCCTGGCAAACAAAGGCAACCAATCCGGGTAGCCGATTCGAATGCCAGCCAAAAGCCAATGAAAGGTCCGAATGAAAAGGCGAAGTAAACGCGGTCCTCGGGTCCGAGGCTGGCAACCTGCAGGATTTCCGTCCAACTCTCGACCATCCACTCCCAGCTTTCGGGGGTATCAAGCCAGCGCAACGGCAGGCCACCGGTCCCACTTGTCTGATGATAGCGAGTATAAGAGGCCAGAGGATAGGTCAGGTTCGTTCCGAAAGGCGGATTGGAACGCTGATCTTCGACGAGTTCAGATTTGGTCGTGAAGGGGAAACGATGGGAAAAATCCTGCAGGCTCGCTACATCGAACGTTAATGCCTTGGCCTCAAGCTTGCGGGAATAGAAACGATTGCCAGGAATGAGTTCGGCCAACAGCGAACGGAGGGCCTCGAGTTGCTGGGATTCAATTGCCGCTCGGTTTTGATAAGCGTTTGACACGAGTTTCTTTCTAAAACGGACTTGCGTTGGCAGCTAATTTTGCTACCTTCCCCGGTTCCTGCTGCGGAAATTACCGCCAGGGGAATGAGTTAAAGAGTTCGAGAGATTTATGGCAACTGCAAACGATCTTCGCCGCGGTATGGCGATTAATTATAACGGGGACATTTCTGTAGTTTTGGACAGTCAGCACCGCACTCCCGGGAACCTCCGCGCCTTTGTGCAAGCAACCCTGCGGAGCATTCGCAGCGGACGTTCTTCAGACGTGCGTTTCAGCTCGACCGAAAAAATCGATGTCGTCCCCATGATGACTCGAAAAATGGATTTTAGTTACAAGGACGGCGAGGATTATGTCTTTTCGGATCCAGAGAACTACGAAACGGTTACTCTCTCACCGGAGATTGTAGGGGATGCGAAGAATTATTTGGTCGAGAACGCTTTGGTCACGATCACGTTCGTCGAGGATAAAGCTGTGTCGCTCGAAATGCCCTCGAGTGTGATTTTGAAGGTGTCTGACGCGCCGGAAGGTGTTCGTGGCGATTCCGCGAACAACGTCCAAAAAGCCATCACCCTCGAAACCGGCATCACAGTCCAGGCGCCGCTCTTCATCAAGACTGGTGAAAAAATCAAAGTCGATACTCGGACAGGAAAATACATGGAACGGGCCTAATCACCTTTTCGGCTTGTGATGAGCGGGCCAGGCGTCGGAGGGAGCTTGCGGCGGCCCAGGGTAGAGAGTAAAGCGCACCAGATTCGCCAGATTAAGAGTTCCAATACCTCCCTGGCGCATTCGGAAGTGGACGCTCGGCGCTGATAGCAGCAGGTTGAATCGTTGCATGCGTTCTGCCGGCAGGCCTACCACAAACTCAACCCCAAGGAACAAATGCATGCCGCCAACCATTTCCAGATCAACAAACCCAACAGCAAACTCGCCCGGCGCGCGCACCTGGTTGCGTTTTTCAAGATTTTCGATGTCATCCAGGTGCGCTTTTTCTCGAAACTCCTCCTGGGATAGTTCAATTGCGTCCACAATGCCTGCCGGAAACCCCCAACAGGCCAGACCTTCCTGGATAAAGTCTATCCGGACAAGCCTGCAAGGAACAAAAGCGGTCAGCGAATGGTCCCCCGCAATGACCACTTTATCCAGAGAAAACAGCCGGCCAGGCTGGACACCTTTCATAATGTGATCTGTAAGCGCCGGTTCCCGTTGAACGAAACTTTCAACAGTGCCATCCAGTCCGTGTATGCGAATTTCCAAGGCTGATTTTGTGTTTTGCATAAAATTAACAAAGAGCGCTTTGATAGCATGGAGACGCAGTTTTGGGAAGATATCAGATGCGTTTATTTTGGACAGGAGCGAAAAGAGGCAGAAGGGTCCGGAAAAGACTTTTTAACAGGAGCAAAGAGAGAAACAGAGAACAGAAGGGCAGAAGGAGTTCTAGAAATCCCTGTTTCTCTCTGTTAACTCCTGTAAAATTCCGAGCTTACGCTGGAATCGAAATCTCGTCGTTCGGCTCCGGAACCGATACGGGACGCCACGGCACTTCATATATTTTTATCGTCATGCCGATGCCTTTGACTTTCTGCGGCGGCTGAGGAATACAGGCTTGGGCCAGCGCAGGGTCCTCGCGCTGCAAATGTTCGTAGGTGCTTTCGCTGATGAAAATTCGGCCATGACCGGATAGCCCCTCGAGTCGGCTGGCGAGATTCACTTCGCGCCCGAAGACCGTGTAGTTCTTTTGCTCAGCTTGCGATCCCATCAACCCAGCGGTGGCGATCCCGGTATTAATGCCGCTCCCAAGCAGCAACAGTGGAAGGATTGGTATAGGCCTTAAACCAGCGGAAACTCGGGCCTTGTTTTCCAATTCACGCCTTTGGTTCTCTGCGGCGCGTTGTTCGTTCAGCGCATGGACCGAGCGTTGAGCCTCGATGGCAGCGCGAACACAAGCCAGAGCATGATTGGAGTTAGCAGTCGGCGCGCCCCAGAATGCCATTACGCAATCGCCAATGAACTTATCCAAAGTGCCGTCCTGCTTGATAATGATGTCGGCCACCAGGCCCAGATAAACATTGACCGTGGTCAGGACTTCACGGGCTTGTTCATCGAAACAAGTGACGGCAGCCTTGCCGCTCAGATTGTTTTTACGCACATATTCGGCTGCCTCCTCCTGGGCGGTGTCGGACAATTCAGTAAAACCGCGAACATCGCTAAAAAGAACCGTGACTTCCCGCCGCACTCCGATGAGCGACAGCGTCTCGGCATGAAGCAGTTCCTTCATGATTTTGGGCGATACCACTTTCCCGAAAATGGATTTGACGCGGCGCACCTCGGCTTGCTCGAACTTCACGCGCCAAACCACCAGGCACATATAGTTCATCACCAAACCTCCCACGACCGGCAGGACCATCGGCAGGCAGTAGCGCGTTCGTACATATACGACCACACCAAAAGCAACATAGGCGAGGGCCAATAGCATCACCAAACCCGAGGCGAGCAGCACCCGAGATTGCCAGGTCAGGAACGCAGCGAACGCCCCAAGCAAAGCGATTAACACCAATTCCGTTAATAGTGGCGTCCGCGTCACAAATCGGCCGGTCAAAATGGAATTCGCCACGTTCCAATGTTTGCTAACCAGAAGCGTATCGGCGCTTAAAGGAGTCGCCCCGCGGTCGGTCAGGTCATTGCCTTGCGCGCTGGAGCCGACAACAACCAATTTACCTGCCCAGGGATTCTCGATTTGGTTGGTGCGCCCGTCTGAACGCAGCCTGTTTTGAACCAGTAATTTCTGAATAGGTTCTCGAAAAAGCTTCGGATGATTAGGCGGCATCGACCAATCAATGTAAAAAAAACCGTCGGAATCCACCGGGATGATTCGCTGAATGCCGCCGATGCCTCTCAATACGATTCTTCCGCCTTTCAGGTCAACCTTTGCATGGTTCAAATCGAGGTGCAACTGCCGGGCCGCGAGAACGATGCCCATATTCCAAACTCGCTCCTGCGTAAAAGGCCTGGCTTTGCGGGCCATCCCCTGTGGAATTTGATCGCCGACAAAACCGGCCAGGTCAAAATTTCCTTGGGAGTCCAGCGGGACCACGACTTCTTCGCCGTCACTGCGGTGAAGCACAATTCGCGCTGCTTCCACTCGTGCCTGACTCAGATCAAATCCGAGTTCGGATTGAGCTTGTTCAAATGCCTGGTGCCACTTGCGAAACCGAGTGAACGCTCTGGCGCGGCGCAAGATTCCTTCGGGGCGATCTTTCTCGGTCGAGATGTCCCCCAACATTAAAGCGTTCGTAAGAAATAGCCGGGGAGGGACTTTATCTTCGCTGGCCGCGAGAATCACATTGCCAGCGCGCTTGATTTGCAATGCGAAAAAATCATCGGACTCGATGGTTGTGTCATCACCCATCCTGACCGGGGAATGATCCGGGCGCAGCTCACCAAAGAGAATGTCAAACGCGACACCGACCGCTCCTTGACGGGCTAACTCATCCGTAAGGCGGCCATAGACGTGCCGCGGCCAATACAATCCAGCCCGGTAACCCAGCTCGGTAACATTTGTGCGCACGAAATCAATGCTGCTTTCGTCGATGAAAACGAACCCGAGATTGGTTGCGGCGGGTGGTGAGAACTTCAATGCCTCTCGCGCTCGCATATCGTAGGTCATCCGCTCCAGGCGCTCGAAAAAATCGAAGCGCAGCACGCGCACCGTACAGACCAGTATGATCACACCAACAGCGATCAGAGCCGGGATGCGTTTGATTGGCTTAAACGTCACCAGAAACAGAAAAACAAAAAAGCCAGGGTAACACAAGGCTACCCTGGCTTGAAAAAAACAAAGACCGGCTGCTTAACCGCCCTCGTTGGACCCATCATCGGGAGGGGGGCCATTCGAACCTTCATTCCCGTTGTGGCCGATCGTGGGCGATACGAAATAAATGGTATGATCAACCGTGAATGTTGTTGGAGGAGTATTCGGACCGATTCGCGACTCCTTGGCAGCTTTAACCATTTCCTTTTGGTTGTAGTCCGGGATGGCAGTAATCTCGCCGGTTTTGGCGTCGAATTGTTGCCCACCCATAACCACCTTGGTAACAGGATTGCCGTCCGCGCCCACGTAGGCAAGCACCACAGAGCCCACCAGCACCCGCACCACACCGTTGGCGCTCAGGCTGTAAATTGTTCCACGGATGCCGGCCACTCCATTCGGCAGCTTCACTTCATATCTCGAAGCCGCTGACATTTTTTTCACATTCCCGAAAATGGTGCCGCGTTGTAAATCCAATTGAGTTTCGCTGACCGTATCCGCTCCTGTTTCCATCGAAGAGAGCTTGTCGACTTGCAAGATGGTATTGTCATACAAGCGCACGACGTTCTGTTCACCATTTGGAGTATAGGACCGGGAATCGGAGGGAGGGGCCGCGGCCGCCGCGCCCACAGCCGGCATCGATCGAGGCATCGGTGCCTCACCGTCACCCAGAACCAGGTCAAGGTACGATCCTTTTTCCGATGAAGTTTGAATCAATGTCCCGGGTCGGACGACTGCGCCAACCGAAAGAGGCTGCCAAACATTGTTTCCTGTTGTATAGCGAGCAGCGCCTTTGATGCGCACAACCTTAGCGGCGCCGGACCTGTTTTGGGCCGCCAGGGGAGAAACCATTGCCAGCGCCAGCCCACACACTGCCAACCTTTGAACTATGCTTTGAATTGTTTTCATATTCGTTGTGGTCAGTTGACTGCATCAAGTTATTGCGACTTTAAAATCTGCATTCCGTCTTGTCAATTGCTATTCGTACGTAAACTCGATCCAAAATACGGAAGTACAACCGCATATCTCAGGCCAAGTTAAGGCGAATTGCCGACATTGACAAGCTTTCTCTGGAAAAAAGCAAGAGAATAAAGAATTCGGACAACTCGCCAGATTCCTTCAATCCTGGAACTTTGCCGTCAATTCGGCGCTTTGTTCATGTCGCACTCGACACCTGCCTCTCAACCCTCGACAATTGCCGCATGTTTAAGTCGATCATCGATTGGTACATGGGCGCATTGGAGACAGGCGGCTACCCGCTGATTGTCCTATTGATGGCTATGGAAAGCTCGATTATTCCTCTGCCAAGCGAAGTCGTAATTCCGCCGGTAGCCCACCTGGCTCACACGCATCAAACGCATCTGAGCGTGGTGGGGATCGTCATTGCAGGCGCCATTGGCTCCTGGATCGGCGCCACCGTAATGTACTTTGCAGCCAGGCTGGCAGGGCGGCCTTTGCTCGTCCGCTACGGAAAATACTTTCGAATCACCGCCGAGAAAATCGACGGCGCAGAACGGTGGTCCGCGCATTACGGCTGGATGGGAATTTTCGTCTCGCGCTTGTTGCCGGTTGTCCGGCATTTGATCGGCATTCCCGCGGGGATCGTGCGCATTGATTACAAGCTGTTTTCCCTTTTCACGCTGCTGGGGTCGGCGATCTGGTGCGGTGTGCTCTGCTATGCAGGCATCAAAATGGGTCAAGACGAGAAATTGATGCAAGGCCAGTTGCATCGCATATCCCTTTGGATAGGCGGCGCCATGCTTGCGCTCGGCGGACTTTATTATTTCTTTGTCCATCGACAAATGAAACTGCGCAAGCCAGAACTGGATGGACAGAGGAAATGAAACAAACATTTGGAGGATAGCAAGGCTCGTGTGATTCCCGATCGGCTTAAACGCGGGTTGCGCGCCACGTTCATCGGCCTGGCGGTAAACACCGTCCTCACGCTGGTGAAGTTGGTCGCAGGCATCGTTGGCCACTCTCATGCTTTGGTGGCGGACGCGGTAGAGTCATTGGCGGATATTTTCAGCTCGGTGGTTGTTTGGCGAGGGCTGGTGGTTGCCGCGGAACCTGCTGATGAGGATCATCCCTATGGCCACGGAAAAGCCGAGCCGATTGCTGCGGCGATTGTCTCGGTGATGCTGCTGGTAGCCGCCGCATCGATCGCTGTTCAGGCTTTCAGCGGAATCGGACACCCCCGTTTGGCGCCGGCCCCGTTCACCTTGTTGATATTGTTGGCGGTAATTGTTTTGAAGGAATGCCTCTTCCGTTTCGTTCTTCGCGAGTCGCTCATCGTGGAAAGTTCCGCGGTGCATACCGACGCCTGGCATCATCGGAGCGATGCCATCACCTCCATGGCTGCTGCGATTGGTATCAGCGTCGCTCTCATTGGTGGCAAAGGCTACGAATACGCCGATGATGTCGCAGCGATCGTGGCTGCCGTCATCATCGCTTTTAACGGGTGGCGTTTGCTGAGGCCCGCCATCAATGAACTGATGGATCGCGCGCCCAGCCGCGAGATGGTCGAGCGAGTTCACCAAATCGCTCAAATCGTCCCCGGCGTCGAGGGGATCGAAAAATGTTTCGTTCGAAAAATGGGCTATCTTTATTATGTGGACATTCATGTGGAGGTAAACCCGGAAATGACAGTCCGGCACTCGCATGAGATTGCTCACGATGTTAAGGACAGGATCCGAACTGAAATCGGTTCGGTGCGCGATGTGCTGGTTCACATCGAGCCTTCTGTGGAGCGCGGAAACACAAAATCCCCATGAGGCCAGTTCATTCGAATTTGCTCCTCGTTTGACGGTTTCCCACTCCACACACTTTCTCCTTTCCAATTCCTATCGCTTCCCTTTTCATGCGCGCACAAAATATGAAGATTGTTTTGGCATATTCGGGCGGGCTCGACACCTCGGTCATCCTCTCATGGCTGAAGGAAAAGTACGATGCGGAAATCATCGCCTTCTGCGCGGACATTGGGCAGGAGGAGGAGCTCAAGGGCCTGAACGCTAAAGCCAGAAGCACTGGCGCAGCCAAGTGTCACATTGTTGATCTTCAGGAAGAATTTGCTCGCGATTTTATCTTTCCAATGATTCAGGCAAGCGCGGTGTACGAAAGCCAGTATTTTCTCGGCACCAGCATCGCGCGACCCTTAATCGCAAAGGGCATGATCGAACTGGCCCGCCGCGAAAAAGCGGATGCGCTGGCTCATGGCGCGACAGGCAAAGGCAATGACCAGGTTCGCTTCGAACTCACGGCCGCTTCACTTTCACCCGAGTTGGACGTGATTGCTCCCTGGCGCGATGAACGGTTCCGCGATCAGTTTCCTGGCCGAGCTGAGATGATCGCTTACTGTGAAGAAAAGAAAATTCCGGTCCAGGCGTCTGCAAAAAAACCCTATTCAATGGACCGGAACCTTTTACACATCTCTTTTGAGGCCGGTATCCTCGAGGACCCCTGGATGGATGCCTTTGCTCCCGAGAACAAGGAGATGTTCAAACTGAGTGTCGCCCCGGAAGATGCGCCCAATAAACCGGAATATGTGCAGCTCGATTTTCAAAAAGGTAATTGTGTTGCCGTCAATGGCAAGGCTCTAAACCCGCTGGGGGTGATGAGAAAGTTGAATCAGCTTGGGGGAAAACATGGTGTGGGGCGCGTGGACATGGTCGAGAATCGTTATGTGGGCATGAAATCCCGCGGGGTATACGAAACCCCTGGCGGGGCCATCCTGCACTTCGCTCATCGCCAAATGGAGACGCTGACCATGGACCGCGAGGTAATGCACCTGCGCGACTCGCTGATCCCGCGTTATGCCGAACTGGTTTATTACGGGTACTGGTTTGCACCCGAGCGCCTCGCCTTGCAGGCATTTGTAACCGAGAGTCAAAAAAATATTTCTGGAACGGTGCGAGTAAAGCTTTACAAGGGCAACATCATGGTCGCCGGGCGCAAGTCGCCTGTTAGTCTTTACCATTCTGCGATTGCGACCATGGAAGCGGATCCGACCAAGGCTTATAATCAGGATGATGCCACCGGGTTCATTCGGCTGAATGCGCTTCGGCTTAAAGTGGCGGCCCAGGTTCAGGGCAAAGCTCGGTCAAAAAGATGAAAACTGTGTTGCTCCTATCTTGAATGAACATTGTCGTCCTTGACGGTTTCACACTCAACCCAGGGGATCTGAGTTGGGACCAACTCGCATTGCTCGGACATTGCACAATTCACGAACGGTCTGCCGCAGCCGAGGTGCTCGCTCGGGCCATCGATGCCCAAATCATATTGACGAACAAAACCGTTCTGTCCCGCCAGCATATTCAATCGCTGCCGAATTTGAAATACATTGGCGTAACAGCTACCGGAACCAACATTGTCGACCTGGCTGCCGCGCGAGAACGAAATATCCCTGTGACCAACGTGCCGGCTTACGGCACCAAATCCGTAGCTCAAACCGCTCTGGCATTGTTGTTGGAACTGACCCAACACGTGGGTCACCATTCCCAAACGGTTCGTGAGAGTCGCTGGTCGCGGAGCCTCGATTGGTCTTATTGGGATATGCCACTCATCGAGTTGGATGGGTTAACCTTGGGAATTGTTGGATATGGACGGATTGGTCGCGCGGTCGGAGCCCTGGGGGCGGCCCTCGGGATGAAATTGATTGCACATACACGTACCGCACCGAGCCACGCCGAAACAGCCACCTTTGTCGATTTGAAAACTCTGTTCGAACAAAGCGATGTGGTCAGTCTTCACTGTCCGCTTAGCCCAGACACTCTTGGATTGATCAATCAGGAAAGACTGTCCTGGATGAAACCGAGCGCTTACCTCTTGAATACCAGCCGAGGTCAACTCATTGACGAACAGGCCCTGGCGGACGCACTGAATGCAGGCCGGCTGGCAGGGGCCGGCCTGGATGTTCTTTCGAGCGAGCCCCCCTCGGCGGGTAATCCGCTGCTCCAAGCGACGAATTGTATCATCACCCCGCACATGGCCTGGGCCACTCGTTCCGCTCGAGCGCGCCTCATGAAAGTGTCTGTGGAAAACGTTCGTGCCTTTCTCGCAGGCCAATCGCAAAACGTAGTATCGTGACCCCGTAAAATTGGGGGGAAAACGCTATTGACAATAAATCAGAGGGTCGATACACTTCTTTTCATTCGGGTAGCAGTACGTTTCTTCAGCGGGGTTCCCCACCCCCACCTCCTTGGCGTCTGCTGCCCGGATTTTTTGAATTTTTATCCGGTTCTTGTTGACGCTATTCCAGAGATTTCTTACGGTTCCAATCCCATGCGGGGGCGTAGCTCAATTGGTTAGAGCGCTGCCCTGTCACGGCAGAGGTTACGGGTTCGAGCCCCGCCGCTCCCGCCATCTTTTTGGGCCGTTTTTGAAGATTTTGTTAACTGCATGACAGATGCGTGACAGAATCAGCTCTTAAGTTTCAACATTCCGGATGAGCTAAGGCCGCCGCCAGACCTGTGACGCTAGACTCGCCAATACTTCCAGGCAACCTAGCTTTCAAGCCCAAATAGCCGTCACTTTGCCGCTCTCGGAAACGTCAACTGCCGCCAGCCATTGGTTCCAATCGTAACCCGCGGCAACTTCGGCTGGCTTGTAGGCTCTACAGCCGTCACCTTGCCGGTCGCTGTAAACTCCAACTGCCACCCGTTGGTTTCAGTAGTAGCCCTCGGAAGTCCATGGACTGGCCGATACTGCGCTACCTTAAATTCCAGCGGGAACTCCCAGCCGGAAACATTCGTGGAGCTAACGGTGCGGTACTGGAATATCGGTTGACCGTTCCCGGTAGTGAGGTTCATGACCTTCGGAAGGCCCAATGAGTCATCAAACGTCACAGTTTCGTCCAAGAACCGCTTGACGGTAAGCAGGTCCTTCCAGAGATCACTCGGCGGAAAGATTTCGCGTCCCTCGCGCTTAAGGCAGGGACCTGAACAAAACGCGAGCCACGCAATCCGAGCGACCAGCGTCAATTGGTCTGACTGGTTCATTCCTCGGCCAGGATTGCCGTCATTCGAGGCGGTCACCCGACTCCAGGGTGAAGTCCCGTTAACCAGGTCGTACTCGACTATATTAGTTCCAGTGAACCAATGCGTCGTTCTGACGCTTCTGCTGTTAAAATCGTCATCCATTACCCATGAGTTCGAATGGACCACGCAATGAACGGTTATCGGCCGTGATTGCGCTCTGTAATCTTGAATCCACGAGAGAGTATCGGGCTGCGTGCTCCATACATTCACTTCAATCTGTGCGCTCAGATCCACATACTGAGCCATTGCAGAGTTCGGCGGGAATGGCTCACTTCGCGCTTCAAGTCGCACAGACCGCAAAGCATCCTCAAGCGCCTTCCTCCTATCCTTCGAGTGGGCCGCGATTCTGATAACAACCGGAAACGCCGGCGAATGGGAATCCGCCACCTCTAACCGCGCGCTGGCATCACAGTAATGCAACTTAGAATCGGACCACTCCCTGAACATGATGTCCTGGGGGCCAACACGAATCTTCTTCCACTCGACCCCGGAGAAACCGGCGGATCTGGCCAAAAAGTCGTCGGAACTTGTGACAGATGTGTCGAAAGAAACGCTCAGAGTGGATTCTCCGTCAGGCGCCTTTAGTTTGTATTCAAGTACAAAGGGCCATGCCCGCTGACGCCTGGCCAGAATCTCGTACGGACTGTCGAGTGCAATGCCGAAGGTGCACACGTCACCAAACGAGGCGTAATATACTCCTGCATTTGTTTTGACTGCGGTGCCCACCACATCGTCCCACAATTCTCTCTGAACTGATGCGCTCTGAACTGGCTCAGAGCGCATCATGACTGGTTCGGTGAAACACCCAAAGAGCGCTCCCAACAGGATAAAGGGTACAAGTTTCATGGAGATATTCCTATCGCCGAACTGTGATTGTGCAACGGCTGGTTTCTTGATTCCAGCCGGAGAACTCCTCGTTTGATTTCGTCGTTCATAGCCACCTTTGGCTGCCTTCAATATACGAACAGACTGTTCGTTCATTCAACGTAAAATCGCTTGTCACTCTCGCTGTAACCGGTCGAATGGCGAGCGCTTGTCCGCGGTGACGGTGGTCTTTGTCTTTCTTTTTGGCTTTTTCCTTACTGCCGCGCCTAATTTTCCCCCTCAACTCTCAACTTTCAACTCTCAACACTCAACCAATTGATCAACTCTCAACTTCCCCCGCGGCAGACTCGATGTGAAACATCGAGGGTGAGAGCCAGCCGCCGATGACCTGAGAACTGCAAGTGATGCGGCTGGGTCTCATCCGCTGAAGGCTGGGAATGGGCATTTTCATGTATTGATGGCCGCCTGAATGGATGAGGCCCATGCGCCTCTGCGGAACAAGACGAAACGAAAATCCTTTCCTGCTATCGTGAATACAACACTCGCTGCAGTCATTTGGTTCGAACTATCCCTCTCTCATCGGTGCTGGATCGTCCGAGCGAAATCTTCTGGCAGTCGCGCGACAACTTCCTGTGGGACCGCGCAAGGAAACTGCGCGGGGCCGTAGCTGATCAACGTCTCCGAGATCGCGTTCTGGGACTCATGCACGGTCAGCGACAGGTGTCCTGCACCGTCGAACGCCCATACCTTGGATCCGCTCTCAATGCAGGCAAACCAACCGGGCTGGGCGGTCCATCCCCCGACACAGATTGTGGAAGCGACGCCTGGCCGCAGGCGCGAGATGTGCAGACTGCCATCCTCGGCTCGGACTTTCACCTGCCAGTTCCCGCCAGGTGCGGTGTGAGTTCCAACGCTGGTGATTACCAAAGCCTCAGTTGCTGGCACTACCGCTGCCGACCCAAGATTGGCGGCGGTGTCTTGACTCGCGGGCTGGACGTGACGGCAGCCGCTCGTGACGGCAGACAAAATCGCAAGAGTTGAAAGGAGCGTTTTCATGGCATCTTCGTCGAACAGTATGGATAGGACAAACCTTTCATGATCGTTAAAAGTTGAAAGACAAAATTATACCAAAACAAACTTCAAATGCTTAGCAGAAAGGTGTCATTTGGGAGCTTCTGGAGTTTGTCCTATCACAGTTTCAAAACCGGTGCAAAGACAAATACAGGCAAATGGCTGCTGGGTTATCATCCACATGGTAAAAGCCCCTGTTTTCATAAGGGGACTGAAAGCTCTTTTGGTAAACGTGTCAAGAGTGAAGGCAAGCTGCATGATATGTGCAGGCCGGGCCAAATCCCCAATAACATACATGGAGCTCCGAATAGCGCTTCTGCCATCGGTCTCTCAACCCTCAACTCTCACCACTCAACCAACTGATCACCATCAACCAATCTGGTCAGCTCCTCCGGTCCCCTCTCCTCGGGGAGAGGGCCAGGGTGAGGGGGAATGGTCCCTTTCGCGCCCTCAACACTCAACTCTCAACACTCAACCAATTGATCAACTCCCAACCATTCAGCGATGCCGCTGACGCGCTGCGGTATTTGGTGGCGACGAAGGCGCGCTCAATTTCCCAGAGGAAATTGCGGGGGGTTTAACGCTCGGCTTGAGTGGCGCGGGGCCAAGTGCGTGAAAATCTTCCCCCGCCCCCGCTCTAGGCCGCTCGTTAGGCTGTCGGTACATACTTTGCAAAAGGATTCTCGCACGAATAGAAAAAACGCAGCTCCCGGTTTTTCTGGAGGTCCCACTCGCGCCACGAATAATGATAGTGAACTCCCTTTGGGTCTCTCTCCGGCGCGTCACCCTCTGCTACCTTGATGATGGCCGTGCCTTTTGAAGGGGCGAAGTTGTGCACTTCGGAAACCCAGCGCCGGTACTTTGCTCCAGCCTGAAAATCGCTCCTGGTGATCACCACCAAGTTTTCCCACTGACCTTTCTTTTTGACGGCCCACGCCAGAGACGCAAAGTTCGCTCCCTTACCCTCAGGCTCATAGGTGAGCGTCAGCCTATTCTGGCCGGCCTCGTCAATGATTTCGTTGTTTCCCATGCCGACGCCTAACAACTAATATGCGACAAACTGTTCGTAAATTAAAAACTGCGCGAACAAGGATTCAACGCTGTTTGCGCCTTGTGGCGGGATCCGTTCTTCTTCTCTGCGATGTCCCTACTGCCGCGCCTAATTTTTCCCCCAATGTCAGCGGAGTGCTTTGGTTGGCATGAAGGATGCCTTGCGAACTGGTGCCAGCGCTTCAGCATGATCCGAACCGGCCGGAGGATGTGCTGAAGGTGGACTGTGATGAGGGTGGGGTCGGTGGTGATGATGCGGCGGACGCGCTGCGGTATTTGGTGGCGACGAAGGCGCGGGTGATTTCCCAGAGGAAGCTGAGGGGGGTCTAATGAAGCGCATCTCTGGCGCGGGCCAATGATGCTCGAATGAAACAGAGGCGCAATTCCGCGACCAGTGCATGTGCTTTTGTTATCTCTAAAGCTCGGCTCACTTTTGCTCGAGACTGTCTCCGATAGTGAATTTGTTCTCGTTGGTGTGTCCGGCTCGAATATAGCGCACTTCGAGCCCGGTCTTGGGAAGCGGCTTCAGGTTCACTCGCTCATAATTCCCAAGCACCAAGTAGCCGTTTGACTGTTTCACAAACGCCAAGAGCTCAGCATAATCGTTTGGCCAACGGCCTTCTTTGTTCCGAAACGAGGTCGAGGTATAAAGGAGATCGATAGAACCGTTTCGCAGCATGAACGTTTCGTAGAAAGGTGCGAAGGGTTCAGCAAGCGCTTTAGACAAGCGCGCCCCGGAGTCGCCGCTAGTTGGTGCAGATGTCGTGCAGCTCGACAACACGCTCACCGAAGCCACGAGGGCGAGGATGTGATGAGGTTTCATAGCTAACAATAAATATACGACAAACTGTTCGGACATTAAAACCTACGCGAACAAGGATTCAATACTATTTGCGCCTTGTGGCGGGATCTGTTTTGCGTCTTTGGCATGAGGTGCGAGAGCGAGGTTCCTTGTGGGCGCGATGGAGGAGTACAACCTATGCATCGAACGGGAGATCAGACGAAGCGTGAGCGGAACACTCGCCGTAGGAAGATTTAGCCAAAGGGTGCCGCACTGATTTTTTCCAGTTCGGCTGCACCGTTGGTCCCCTCAATTGAAGTAAAATGTAAACGTGACGGCCCGGCTTTCGTTGGGCAGTGACCGACGCATTTCCTCCGACCACGAGGGAAATGGTGCCACGTCCAACACTGCTTTCTCACATATAACGGCCAGGTTCTTGTCCACGGTGCTCGCGGCGGTCTGCACGTCGGAGACGCCTCCACTGGAGCGCAACCGGAACCCCACCACGACCTTACCCTTGCCAGTGACGTTCGGTGTGCTATCCAGCAACCGATACCAACTTTGCAGAGTAATGTCCAAGAGATCCTGGTCGTAGCGCGAGAGGACGTCCCTGGCAGCCAAGTCTTGCGTCTGCATTGCAATTTGGTATTGCAAAGGGTTTCGAGGCAATGACTGCAATGGGCTCGCAAGAAGAGCCTTGGTTTCTTGAGTGCTTGCGTGTGAAACCCCACTTCCGGTGCCGCTAGAGGAGGCGCTCTTGCATCCTATGTGGGCAAGTGCCGCTGTGGCAAGCGTCAGGCTGAGCAAAATTTTCGAACCGATGGGAACCTTTAGAAGTTTGTTCATAACGGTAAAGAGGCTAGCAATTAATATCTTATATTAGATTCAACAGACAAGTCCTGCTTTGGCTTGCTGTTAGTTTGGTGTTTGGTGCAAGCAAAAGCAACCTAGGACGCTGCATTCAGGCGCAGACCCCTTTAAGGATGGAGGCCTTTTCTTCGTCTTCTCTGTTCCCTACTGCCGCGCCTAATTTAGTCTGAACTAAAAAGCGGAGTGCTTTGGTTGGCGTGAAGGATGCCTGCGAGTTGGCGCGCGCACTGCTGTCTTTGGCCCCCAGCAGTGAGCGTGACAACGAAGCAGCCTGTCTACATATAATGACATGTTGTGCGTAAAACCGGGCCATCAGATGGCGGGGACCCATTCAGCCGGGGGTCCTGCGTGCGGGTGCCGGTGAAGCCCAAGCACACGAAAGAGACGGAATGAAGTGTAGGACAGCCTTTGTGATTCGTCCGATTTCCCATTTCTCATCGGAAGTTTGACGGACGATCCGATGAAGGCCTCTCAAGGAAACGAAGCCTTGGCCAGTTTCGTGGGATGAGAAGAGGTCCGATTAGGCGTTTCCGTGCATCAACCTCCAGCGGTTTGAGCTCCAAGTTATCGATAGCATCATTCATTGCGTTGTAGCCAAATGTTTCAGCGCCAATTTGGCCGCGTCCAGTTGAGGGCGGCTGCCGAGCAACACAATTTGGTCGCCGATTTGCAGCTCTTCGTCTGCGCCCGGATTAATGATATTGTGGCCGCTTCTTTCGATGGCGACGATGCTCGCACCGGTTTGAGTGCGCAGTTGCAACTCGTGAATGCGTTTGCCAGCGGCGGCCGAAGGGCCTGTAATCGCAACCGTTTCCAAAACGGCTTCACGCAACACGGAGGGCACCACTGTGACTGCAAGAGCCGATGGGGGCGCCTGCGTTAGTGTTTCCTTCAACGCGGCCTGCGCCTTGGAATAAACCCGGCTGAAGGACCGGCGCAGGAGCCAGGCAATCAGCGCAATCAGCACCACCAAAGCAATCAACACTCGCAAGGAGGGCAACAGCGTGGAAGTGAGCACGAGGACGTAAAAACCCAGAAGAACCGTGCCTGCGATGGTAATTACCTGCGCTACGACGGATTGAATCGCTGTGGTTCGTTCGCCCGCGGCGGCTTTCGTCACGCTCGTCTCAGCAATGAGCATTCCCAACGCCTGAAGTTTGCGCGTGGTGGCAATGAACAGCGGCAGGGAAAAGATTACTGCTGTAAACCAGAGCGCAGTTTTCAGGTTTGCGCCAGTGAGTTCGAGGCGGCGAAGCCAGGTTGGAGGGTTGTGCCCGACATAAACTGCCGCGATAAAGAGCCCTGTCATCAGTGTGACATTCAGCGCCATCTGCAATACCCAACCGCGCATCAGTTTCGCGGCCAGATTCGGGTTGCGGTTGCTCCCAAGCTGCCCAACCCAGTGGGTGTAGAGAGACATGGCATTTACCAGCGAACGGGGCGATACATTCTCCAGTTGTTTTACCACCCTATCGGAGCTTCGGATCAAGTAGGGAGTGAGCAATGTCGTGATGGCTGAAACCGCCACGGCAATAGGATAAAGAAACTTGCTGGTCACATTCAGCGTCACACCCAGGGAAGCGATAATGAACGAAAATTCACCTATCTGTGCCACGCTCATGCCAACGCGCAAAGCGGTTCCACGATCGTAGCCGCCCAAAAACGTCCCGCTCGCGCAGGCAATGACCTTGCACAGAACAACGGCTGCGGTGATAGCAACGATAGGCGCCCAGTGAGTGATCAGCATTCCCGGGTTAATCAGCAAACCGATCGCGGTGAAGAATACGGCGCTGAACATGTCGCGGACCGGTTCGATCAACGTTTCGATTCGATGGATATCCCGGGCCTCGGCAATCACAGCGCCAATGACAAACGCGCCGAGCGCCACGCTGTAACCGAGCTTTGCAGCAAGCAATGAAACACCGAAGCAGAAGCCCAGCGCGGTCACCAGGAGCATTTCGTTGCTTTTGAAACTGGCTACATACCCGAACAAGCGCGGAACGGTTGTCAACCCGATTACAAGCACTACGACCAGGAAAACGCCGAGTTTGCCAAGAGTCAGGCCAATCGCACCCACGCTCAAACTGCCTGTCATCGCAATGCCTGACAGCAGCGCGATCATCGCGATGCCCAGGATGTCCTCGACAATCAGGATGCCGAAAATCAACTGCGCGAACTTCTCTTTGGTGCGCCCCATTTCGCCCAGCACCTTGATGATGACCGTGGTGGACGACATGGCAAGCATCGCGCCAAGGAAAAGACTGTCCGTGTTGTTCCAACCAAACACTTTGCCCAGTTCGTATCCGACCCAGCCCATCACGATAATTTCCAGAAGCGCTGCAATCACAGCCGTGCCGCCAACTTTCTTGAGCTTGCGCAGGCTGAATTCCAGCCCAAGGGCGAACATCAACAGGATTACACCAATCTCCGAAAGCGTGTTGATGCTTTCTTCGCTCGTGATCAGAGAGAAGGGTGGTGTGTGTGGACCGATGATGAAACCAGCCAGGATGTAGCCCAGCACCACAGGCTGCTTGAAACGATGGAACAGGAGGGTCACCACACCTGCCACCATCATCACTACTGCCAGATCCTGAAGAAAATCGAGAGTGTGCATTTGAATTTACTGACCATCTTCTGCGTCGTCCGCCATCACGAGGACATTTTCCACACGGCGGCAATCCATATCGAGCATTTTTCCCCTCTTTGGGTAGGTGTCCTGGGTTCTTCACGACACAGCCGCGAGCGGTTGGTTGCAAATCCTTGCTCTCTTCCTCGCCAGAGATCAGCCCTGGCAGCGTTTCTTCAATCCACTGTCGCGAACCGCTGCCAAATCAGTGGCGAATGGTTGAGTGAGCCGAGACAGCGGCAACTCCATTTTCAACCGGCATAGGGGCCGGTTCTTTAGTTTTAGGCATTTCCCTCCCAATCAGATGATACAAGGTGTGGCCATCGAGAGTTTCGCGTTTGAGCAATTCAGTGACGACCTTATTGAGTTCGGCCCCATGGATGGCCAGTATTTCTTTGGCTTCAGCGTAAGCGCTGTCCAAAATCCTTTTGACCTCTTCATCAATTTCTCGAGCGGTTTGTTCGCTGCAATCGCGCTGCAGTTGAAACGGCTGGCCGGGCAGATAAGCGGGCGCGCGCTGGGCGCAGTTAGCCATTCCTACTTTTTCGCTCATTCCATAAAGGCAGACCATTTGGCGAGCGAGCGCGGTAGCGTGCTCGAGATCATTTTGAGCGCCAGTCGTCAAGTCGCCATATTCCAACTCCTCGGAAGCGCGTCCCCCGAGCATCCCTCGCAATCGTGTCACCAATTCGGCGCGACTTAGAAGGTACTGATCCTCGGAAGGGACTTGCATGGTATAGCCCAATGCAGCATGCCCGTGAGGAATGATCGTGATCTTACGGACAGGGTCGGCATCGGGACTAAAGGCGGCGACCACCGCATGGCCCGCCTCGTGGAATGCGACCCGACGTTTTTGCTGTTCTGTAAGCCGCCGACTTTTCCGCTCAGGCCCGGCAACAACCTTCTCGACGGCGTTTTCAAGGTCCGGCTGTGTGATTTCACGCCGTCCGTGGCGAGCTGCCAGCAGAGCGGCCTCGTTCAAAACGTTGGCGAGGTCAGCTCCGGAGAACCCCACGGTGGATTGAGCAACCTGACGCAGGCTCACGCCGGCCGCCAGACGTTTGTCACGGGCGTGTACTTTTAAAATAGCCTCGCGTCCGTCCAGGTCCGGAGTATCAACAAGCACCCGGCGATCGAAACGTCCGGGGCGCAGCAACGCGGCATCCAGCACTTCCGGCCGGTTGGTAGCGGCGAGAAGGATGACCCCCGCGTTGGCCTCAAACCCATCCATCTGCGCCAGGAGCTGATTGAGAGTTTGTTCGCGTTCATCGTTTACCGCGCCCACGTGGATGCTGCGCTTCTGACCGATGGCGTCCAGTTCGTCGATGAAGATGATACAGGGAGATTGTTGCTTTGCCTGATGGAAGAGATCGCGGACACGCGCCGCGCCAACTCCGGCAAACATTTCAACAAAATCGCTGCCCGTCAGGGAAAAGAACGGAACCCTTGCTTCTCCCGCGACGGCGCGAGCGAGGAGTGTTTTTCCCGTGCCCGGCGGTCCGACCAGCAGAACTCCTTTTGGAATCTTTGCCCCGATCTCTTTGTAACGGGCGGGATCTTTCAGGAAATCAATGACCTCTTTCAATTCCTGCTTTGCCTCTTCGCACCCGGCAACATCGGCAAAAATGACTCCCGTCTTTTCGCCCTCGATGAGCCGGGCAGTGCTTTTGCCGAATCCGAAGATGGATTGACCAGCAGTTCCCAATTTGCGCCCCATGAAGGACCAAATCCCAATAAGGATCGCCATGGGGAAAATCCAACTCAGCAGAAATTGCGAAAGGAAACTCGGACGGACTCCGTTATATTGGGCTCCGCTGGCCTGCAAATCCTTAACAAGGTCCGGGTCCTCGATGCGGACAGTGCGGAATTGAAAAGCGTTGGTACTGCCACGAGCAGGAAGGTTCGTGTTTGCGCCGGCATAGGCATTGGTGCTCGCCAGAATTTTGCCGACGACCTCGTCCTGTTTGACCAGGGCATCGGCAACCTCGTGTCGGGCGAGAGCGGCTCTAAACTGACTGTAAGGGATGGTGCGAACTGTGAGTTGTGTAATAAGTCCCTGCCACATCCACAGGACGAGCAACATGAGGAGATAAGGCCAGAAGTTGATACGCCACTTTGGCGGATTCTTCTCCGGACCTTTGAGATCGATCCTCGGCACAGGCTTTTTCATAAGAGAGCCTCGTGTTTCACACTCGATTATCCCGGCATTTGCGTTTCCCGGGGAAATGTAAAGCAAGCAAACCTTGCATAGAATTTATGATTTTGCACGACCTCGCTTTAATTTAGTCCAGGTTTGCTCAATCCAGACCAGTATTTTCGTGGTGGGCTTTCTGAGGAAAGGAAGATCCTGCGCAAGCAACAGCAGGCCCAGCGGCACCATCCAGAAGCCTAGCGCCGGTAAGAAGCCAAAGATGCCGCCGGCAACAAGCAAAATGGCCATAGGAATGCGAGCCCAGCGAGACGAAGGGGTCCTAAGCCATCGAAGAAATTTGCTGATAGGGTCGGGCAGTTTCTTTTCAAGACTCTGCATGCTCTGATCCAACTTGTCATTCTGTTTGTTGCCCATGACTTATAGCTTCCCGTACTGCAAGAATTCCCGTATTTCGAGACTTCCAGGCGCTCTCCTTCTCCCGCTCCTGTTATGAGCTCGTAATGCTCGACCAACCAGGAGCAGTGATAGAAATCCGAGGCATCGCTTTTAAATCAGATCGGATTCGCAGGCGATAGCCAGTGATTTCTCAGTTGAGTTTGCTTTGCTTGTTCTGTGGATTCTATTGAGAATAGTCTCGCGCTCCGTGCTCGGGATGCAAGTGGGGCCTCGCACCCGTAATGGTTGCTGAAGGCATTGGTGATTATGAGACTGCCTTCGCGTCCTGGCTCACTGTGCCATTTACTGGCGCTTCCTTGAGGAGACCTTCCAGCTTGAGCGGTTCTGTGACCATGTTCAGCCCACCGTCTGGCGTCCTCGGCCACTGTTCCTGGGGGCGATCCCAATATAACTCCACGCCGTTGCCATCAGGATCGCGCAAATAAAGAGCTTCGCTCACTCCGTGATCGGACGCGCCTTCGAGTGGAATGTCCGCTTCGATGAGACGCCTTAAGGCATCCGCCAGCTCGGCTCGGCTGGGATAGAGAATAGCTAAATGATAAAGGCCGGTCGCACGCGGAGGCGGAGGTGATCCGCCGGAACTTTCCCACGTGTTTAAACCAATATGATGGTGATAACCCCCAGCCGAAAGGAACGCCGCCTGGCCTCCGTAACGCTGAGTTATTTCGAAACCGAGCACATCGCGGTAGAACGTCAGAGCGCGTTCCAGATCCGCCACCTTCAGATGAACGTGTCCAATTCCAACTTTTGGGTGAAGCGGTCGAGGAGAGGTCTGGCTGGGTTTCATTGCGAGCAACCTGCTTCCATTTTGGCAATGCTTCAGGTCACTTTTCCTGTTTTGGCGTGTCTTTGACCGCCTCGGCGTTGATCTCAAAGGCTACTTCCTCACCGAGTGCGAGGGCGCCCGTTTCCAACACCTGGTGGTACTTTATCCCGAAGTCTTTGCGATTCAGTTGCGTTTTGGATTCGAGCCCAATACGGACCATTCCCCGTGGGTCCTTGATAGGACCGGACAGCTTGAGAGGCAACCGCAATTCCCTGGTGACACCGTGCATGGTGAAATCCGCAAACAGGATCAGTTGGTCACCACTCCCCTCAACTCGTTTCATTTTGAACGTAATCGTCGGGTAAGTAGCAGCATCAAAAAAATCCGCCGTTAACAAATGCTCATCCCGTTTCTGCACGCCGGTATCAATGCTCTTCACCTGGATGGTTCCATTTGCCTCAGTGATGGTTCCATTATCCAGTGCTACTGCCCCCTCATATTCTTTGAAGCGCCCCTTTACATTGTTGATCCCCAAGTGCCGGATCGAAAAAGTAATGCTCGAGTGCACAGGATCGATTTTGTAAGTGTCAGACGCATTGGCGCGTGCCAGCGCCAACGAGGCGCTGGCAATTAGATTCAAGAGTAGCTTTGGTTGCATGGTTATTGCTTGTTTTCTTTGTTATGGTTTATCGGCTGGTCGCGGCTGAGTTTGGATTCCGGTGCTATTTCCATTTGTAACACCATATGCTATTTAAGCAATTGCAAGGCTAAGGTCCGAGCACGGAATTCAAATAGAGGGGGGCCCGTTGTAGTCCGCTGGTTAGCACAAACTCCGGCACTTCAATGCGACAACTTTAAACGACGTAACCCGCATTAAGCCAGCACCCCCGCCGGACCAAGGACAAACCGAGAATTACAGAATAGAACGGAAGCACTTCAGGTTACTCACTCGATCGGAAATTCACTACGGATTTAGCGCTTTGTGGTTCGCCAATAATCGAAATTACTGGTTTTTGGTTACTGCGTTCAGTGCTTCCCGCAGTAAATGTAATAAACAGTAGTAAATGAAACGACGGAGGCCAGTAAACAAAGCAATACACCAAAGCCCGTCTCCATGCTCAAGGCCTTGATTATGCCGACAGCGCCCGCCGCCAGACAGCCCAATACTGCGAAACCAATAACCGTCTCAGGGCTGGAGTTGGAATCGATCCTTCGTGACGGTTCTGTGTGGGTTTGTGTGGTCATAAGAATATGATGATATCCATTGAAAACGCTGTCCAGCGCCTTTTACTGAGAAAGCAGAGAGCTGCTTTCACGTCTTCTTCATCCTCAGCCGCCATACCAAATAAATGACGATGGCCGCATTGGCCATCGTCACTGCCGCTTTAAGTCCGTTAAAATGTTTCACTAATTCGTAAACCTCCAATGGAATAAAGGAACCCGTTATTATGACGGTAAAATATTCTGCCCATCGTTTTCGCAAGAGCAACCCGATTCCCTCGGTGAGGAATAAACTCGCATAGAAAAATGTTGCCAACGTGCCCCAAAGCAATTTCCGCGTATCCAATCCGGATAGTTTATCCAGGATTTTGTGGAAAAAGTGGCCGTTGGGATCCGCATATAGCCTGTGTAACCAACGCGTCACTTCTGCCGCCGCGTCTTTGTGCAAAAGGTTCAGCGCGCCAACGCCAACTACAAGCAACAAAGCTCCTTTGACCAACTTTGCAACGCCGATGAAAATGACCCACTTATCGCCTTTACCCATGGTCCTGCGCATTCGCAAATCTAACGGTAAGGACCAGCGGTGTGCCATGGGTTGAATTCTGGACCAAACTCCCGATCCGGTAACCAACCATCGCGTCCTCCTTCCTTTCTAGTCCCGTTGCATTTTCAAGATCCTCGCCGGGGTTCCAGAGGTCAACTCAAGACCCTGGAAACCGTGGAACCGGGGACAGGAAAGATTAAACGTGACCCGGCCCTCTGGTGCTGAGTCCCACCGGTATTTGCCTTCGGCGTCGGCGTAACCAAACTGTTGCAACCACGAATCGCCTCTCCAGGAGGTCACCTGGAATAGCGCATTGGGCACTGGGCGGCCAGACTCATCCTGAACAATGGCCTGCAAGGAACGCCCCGGCGGAAGCAAAATCGAAATCGAATTAGTTGTCGGTTCAAGTTTCTGGAGGTCGGGTGAAAATCCATCGGCGGTAACCAAGAGCCAAATTGGACCGTTCGGAAGTCCAGAGAACATGAATCGACCTTCCGTATCCGTGCGTGTATTTAAACGAGTTGCGATTGGGCTCTCCCACAAAAACACGGTGGCTTGAGCGGCCGTCACAGGCTTTCCAGAACAGGTCACCGACGCTTTCAATGACGCACCCGCCTTGATGGTGAAAGTGGCTTTGCGTTGAGACAGTTCCTTCCCACGGAAGGAGAATGGGCCGTGTGAATCATCGTCCTGCTCGAATATAATCCCAGGAAGAAGTGGCGAATGCTGAATATTGATGATGAAGCGATTCACTTCTGACGGGGCACAGGCAAGCGACCATAAACCGTTCGTGTCCGTGAGTGCGGGGGGCCATTTGGCGACCGAGAATTTTCCCGAATCATCGTTATATGGAGCGCCGATGGTGATAGTTGCTCCGGCTACCGGACCGCCAGCTTCATCAACCACTCGGCCTCCGATGGGTTTTCCTCGGTGCATTTTGAAATCGGGCATCGATTGAGGGTTTGTCGTCAGGGAGAATCTTGTGGACACATGACTATGGCCTGTGGCGAGAAACTCCAGCGGCGGAACAGTGGCTCCATTAGGAAAATCAATTGCGACGACGCCTTGGGCATCCGTCTCGAAAGGATCGCGCTGCAAGAGTTCACCTTCTCGAGGGCCGCTTGCCTGCACGCAGGCGTTTGTAATCGGCGCGCCGGTGTCCGCATCCAATAACCGAAATCGCACGATGACAGGTTCGTTCACCGTGCGCATTGGTCGAAGGTCTTTTTGCCGCTGAGTTGGCCGGCCTGATTCGGTCGTAATTGCCGCCAGACTGTACCTCACCTGGCTAAACAAGGATCGCACCTCGATTGAAAGGACGTCTGCATCAGGTCGCGGGTTATCCAACTCCGTGTGCCAGAGAGTCGTCAACAGGGGATTATCAGGCTCGGAACGCGGCGGTGCGAACCAGGCCGTACGCGTCAATGGATCGCTGCAGACCTGGCCTTCAAGTGGATGAACCCAGTCTTGAAAATGAATGCCATAACGCAGAATAAATTCGTGCTCTTTGGAATCAGCGTAATGCAGAACGAGTCTGGCAGCAGGTTGACCGTCGGTTCCTGAGAACTCAGAGAAGTGCAGCAAATGAAGCTGGGTGAGCCGCCGGCCAACCTGAATGTTCCGGATACGCGTTGGGTAGCCATCGAAAGGCAACCTTGGGCTGAAGGTTCTGAATTGCATCACCCCATCAATCTGGAAAGGCACCCCGCCCAATTTTTGAACGCCTCCCGGCGGCCCATTCCAATTGACCCAGGGCCGGAACTCCGCCCGCCGAGTGGTTGAGTAACGGGACAGATCGATCGGAGCGAAGCTCGTCGTGGCGATGGGGGCGGGGACGCCCTGAAGCGGGTCGAGTAGTAGAAAAATGCAAATGAAACCACAAGGGCTCCCTTGTGCTGCCCGCCGCAAAAAGAATGGTTTGCGAATCATCCTATTTGCGCGCTCATTGCCGGAGTTCATCTCTGATAGACTGGCAGCAGTTGATACGGGGGCGTCAGCGAAAGCACTGCGAGGGCGGAGCTATAGACATTCCCAAACATGGCCTCGCTCCCACCTCCACCCACTCCATTCCCTCCGCGGTCGACTTCAGGCGGCCACGAACCATCGCTCTGCTGACCGCTCAGGAGCGCATTGACGAGGGAAGGGAAGTATTGCTCCCAGTAGCGGCCTCCGAGTTGAACCATTGCCTGGCTGCAATAGTAGGCGCCATAGAAAAAGCGGTCGCGCGAGGAAATCAAATCTCCAAATCGCCTGACGGGATGCGCCAGCAGCCAATCGCCTGCTGCGCGCGCCATTGGCGTCTGATGTTGACCGCCCAGGGACAAGCAAAGGATTCCAGCGCCGACCATTCCTCGTGTGTCCATCGCCATGGTTCCGACTTGATCCTGGGTATCATAGCTGAACACGCCACTGGTTGGGTTCCAAAGCCGTCGAACGTACGCCAAGGACTCGTCGAGATCAGCTTGAGGCACGTTGAATTGGCCGTTCTTGGCAGAACGCATAAACATAATATGCCAGCCAGTCACCGAGAGGTCTGAGTCAACTCGCGAGCTGTTTAGGCGAAGGTACCGCCAACCGCCTTTATCGATTGGTCTCTTGGGGCGCATTTGTAATTCGTGTGAGAACTGGAGTGCTCGTTCAATGCCCTGTTTTACAGTCTTCGCGCGGGGGCCGCTCACCTGCCCATAAACCTCGCCTAACATCAATCCCGAGATGGCATGGTTATAAATTGCAGTATGCGAAGGCTGTTTGTCCGCGTGCATTGGGCCGGGAGGACGCAGCGAAATCAAACCGTTGGACAGTTGGCAGGAAAGCACATAATCAATCGCGCGGTTCATGCGTTGACCGTACGGGCCCTGCCCTGGTTGATGTCCCCGCGATAGAAAAGCCATCGTTGCAAAACTGGTCACTCCCGGCTGGCCTTGTGCTAAAGTTGGGAAGGAACCATCTTCCGCTTGCTGTTTGGCCATCCAGGCCAGGGCGTGATCGACAGCATCTTCTACTTCTTGCCATTTGGCCGGAGGAAGCACGGATGCCAATGGCCTGGAGGACGTTGCTTTGGAAGCCTGGTCTGGAGCTGATTGAATTTCCGCAGCTTGACTCGAATTTACGCAAACCAATACCCAAAGCAAGACTGCCAGGCTGTTTTTGGATTGCATCACCCTGGAAACAAACATTCGGGCGATAACCTCCACACAGGTGGTTTCACATTTCATAACCGTAGTAGCAGAGTCTGTTTACTGTCCGTGGAAAATTTATCGGCGAGAGGCAAAACTTTTCCGGGAGGAATTTGGAAATTTGCCTCGATCATACCTTAATTGTCTAAACGCAGTCGGGTGTGTGAGATGCGTTGAACATCCCAATCATGAGAGCAAAAGAGAATCGCGCAAGCCTTTATTAGGTCGAGTTTGAGAAAGCGCCCGGTGAAGGCAGCGAGCCTCCAGATCAATGACTTTGGCCCTGAATCTTGCGGGCGGCGTGCCCTCGTACGGCGTTCCCGTGACATTTCCAAACACGCTCATAGGAATAAGTACTTGCTAACTCTTTGGCGCTGCATCGAAATCTTAGATTGGGCGTTGCCGAATTTTGCAGCTTCTGGTTACGTCTGCGAATCGCCGTAAAGAAACGCGGCAAACCACGACTATCCAGATATGTCAAAACCTCCGCCCGATACCGATGCGCCTGAACCAGTGCTTCTTATCATTGCGGACATTAGCGGCTACACGCGCTACATGACTGCCAATGCCAAAACGCTTTCGCACAGCCAGACCATCATCACTGAGTTGATTACAGCCATGATCCAACAAATCGAACTGCCGCTCGAAGTCGCCAAGCTTGAAGGTGACGCGATCTTTCTCTATTGTCGCAAGCAGCAAAGTCTAAAGCCCTGGAACGAGACAAAGCGGATTATCGGTGACAAGCTGCTCACTTTCTTCCGCATGTTCAGTCAGAAGGTCTCCGAACTAAGCCAATCCACCACCTGCACTTGCAACGCCTGCACACACATTGAAAAGCTCCAGCTCAAACTCGTCGTCCACAGCGGAGAAGCATTGTTCCACCGGGTTTTGAATTTTCTAGAACTCGCTGGCGTGGATGTCATCATTGTCCATCGTCTGCTTAAGAATTCCGTCCATGCCGATCAGTATCTCCTGCTAACTGAGGCCGCAAGCCGTGAGCTGGAGTTTTCCATGGCAATACAACTCAACCAAAGTATGGAAACCTATGATGATCTCGGCGGGATCAAAACGCTGGTTTATCTGCCGGACGGCGAACGAAAGCCTGAGCTTGCCACTCCCCTCCCTTTCAAGCGACGGTTTGCCCAATCATTGAAACTGTTTTGCAAACTTTGGTTTGCGCCTTTCGCCGCGCACTCAGGGTCATTTCGTCACGTAACATCCAGCACCAGTGGCGCCGCGAAAGCCGGGTTTGCGGTTTTGACCGCGTTGCTCACCCCAATTTTCCTGCCCGTGGGAACAATAAGCGTTTTATTTCGCGCGCTTGGATCGTCAACGAAATCCCAGCATGCAGACAATTGCCACGAACACAAGAGCGACGGGTCGTGCTGCCACAAACATTAAAGCAGACTTAGGTTTTTTTTCGCAGTGATTGACAGGGTTAGTTTGGAGGCTGCTGACTGATGCGCAGAAACACGTTCGGGCCGCAGATTGGATCCAAACGATCGAAAACAGTTACGTTTGTTCCGTTTGCGAACGAATTCGTAAAGCTCGGGACTGGTGCCCATGCTCCACCTAAGAGATTCGAGCTGAACTGGGGTACCAGCACGAAGCTTGTGCTGGTTCCAGTGGAAACTAAGACAATGTTCGTGGTCACCGAGATTGAGACGATCTCATTGGGCGGTGGCGCGCTGACTGCGGGCGGTGCAACGGTAATGACTCCATAAAACCCATGGATGTTGCATTGATAATACAGGTTTGTGGGATAGCCTGTCGCTGGAATAACCAGGGTGATGGTTCCGCTTGTGATCTCTTGTGGAGCAGCGTTGACATATTCGTATTCCGCCGGCGTTGTAGCGCCAGTGCTCGCGTTGGTCCCTACTACCATCGGATGAAATGCCCCCACCTGCATAGTGAAAGTATAAGTTTGGCCGGCAGCCAAAGTCAGCGGCGGACAATTGTTAACAAAGAAACCGCCTGTATTTGTCTGCGGGGCTCCGTTCACAGCATAAATATTATCCGGGGTAGTCATTACAAAGTTTGTCGTTGCCGCGCGAACCATGCCCGCCATCGAAAGCCAGAGGGCCAGGATGAATGAACTACAGAATAATATTCGGATTTTGCTCATGTTGGGATTTATTGGTTTGTTGTTGATCCATTTTTTCTATTGTTTAATAAACTCGGCGGCGACCCGCGCTGAGCAGGAGTTTCTAATTCTGTCCACAGTTACGCACGGCTCTGTCCGCAGCGGCTGCCAACCCAAACAATGCCTGGAAAAAAGCATCGCTTTGGCCAACGAATAGTCCGGTGCTGGTCAAAAAGCGGGCTGCTGCCATGGCGCCTGCCAATGCAATGGATGTCGGCCGAATGACCGAACAAAGCGGCAGGTCCTCACTAATGAATTTACACGGCTTCGGCATCACCAGATTCGTCTGCGTCGCTGAATTCAAATTGAGATCGGGAAAAACCAAGCCATCGCCGCTATCAACCGGCGGAGCGTCTCCAGCTTTGTCGTTCCAAATCTCGAAGTGCGCGACCTCTGAACCTTCGATCCCGGTAACGATCCGCAACGCCAACAGCGTGCTGCACTTTAAGCTGAGGGCGTCGTATAGGCTCGAACCACCCTGCTCGATCATCGCGAAATGAAACGCTGCCGTGTTCGCAAGCGCCTGCATCTGGTTTCCAGTATAAAGACTTTGGTCCTTAACGGGAATACCCGGGCGATCAATGATTGTAACCGCCTGGCCAAAGGTATCGCCAAAATCCGGGTTGCCGGAGCTGCGGTACCGAAGGAACCAGCTTGTGTCCACATTCATGTGCATCAAGTTCGTCAACCGGGGAGTCTGCATCGGCGCGACCGGGCTGCTGGGTAAAGTTCGGAACCGCTCAAGGCTCACAGGTTGCCGGTGCATTTTTACCAGAAACGCGTTCAAAAAGTTCTGGTGGCTAAACTCGTCCGCCGTGTTTTGCTCGATGTATGGCCCCATCTGGTCATCAATGTTATCCAACGCCTCTGCATAGGGGCCGTCGAGATCGGCAAATTCCGTATATTGTTGCCAGAGATCGGTTTCAAGAAGTTCGGCGGCCGCGAGGAACCTGAGGATCGCCGCGTCGCCATCGCTGATCGAAGTTCTGCCTTGATGATTCTCTCCCTCATCTGCCAGAACGCTGCCCAGCGGCGCCAACGATACTCCACCAACGGCCAGGCTTTTCATGAAGGACCTCCGCGCTATCCTCTGTGATTGCGCGCCAATACCGAGAGCAGACGGGCTGTTGCTCTGTTGTTCATTTATTTCAAACGATTTAGTTCTTGTTTTCACGTAGCTTCTTTCTCGCCCGCCATATCCCCTGCGGCAGAAACCGCAGGTTCAGTTATGGGAGGATTGGATACTGAGAAAGGTTCCCAGAAAAATCTGCGGACAATTGGGCAGGCACACTTTCAGCCCAGCTCCTGAGCAATTTCTTGCGGAAGCCCTTCGAGCCGGCTTGAATGCTGGATAGTTAGTTATGCGGCTTTGCCCTGGTTTCTTTCGACGTGTTCGCGGGCCGGGTTTGGCGATTGGGGTGCTTGGCCTGGCGGCGGCAGCTTTCGCCGCTGACCCCGGGTCGCGCACAGCAGGCCCGGTCACTTTACGCCTGACTTCCGCAGATTATTCTAACGCCCTACAGCAGCCGGATGGCCGGGTGAACGTTGAAGGAATGGCGGCACGCCTCAAGGAACTGGGGGTGGGCACGTATTACTGGCTGGTGGAACCGGCGAAAGATTGGGACGATCTTAAATTATTTTTGCCGAAGGCCGCGCAAGTGGGCCTGCAGGTATGGGTTTATCTCGTGCCACCTTCAGAAAGCGAACCACAGCCCGGAACAGGCCCTAAATATCCGCAGCCGTTTCTGCTGGATTATGTGAGGTGGGCCGAGGAAATCGCCAAGCTATCACTCCAACACACCAACCTGACCGGCTGGGTGATCGATGATTTCGACGGCAACCTCAAGTTCTTCACGCCCGACTATGTCCGCCAAATGCAGGCGCGGGCCAAGGGTATCAACACGCGCCTCGCGTTCCTACCCCTGACGTATTTCGGAACAATCAAGCCCTTCGTCAATGAGTACCTCGAGGTGATCGACGGGCTTGTGGTGGCCTATCCGCAGGACCGGGCGGAGATCGAAAAGGCCTGGGCGATGCTCAATGACGCGGATGAAGTTCTGCTGCCCGAGTTGAACTTCCCGGGCAGTACTTCGTCGAAGCCTGGGGATTTTATAATGGCCGCGCAGATGGCAAAAGTTCTACCGACGACGCGCCATCTGATCCGGTTCCGTTACAACGCCAATCCCGGATGGAACAGCCCACCTCCGGCCGGGTATCATCTCAAGCAACTGCTTATGAATGGAGCGGTGGTTTGGGAGGAAGACGTGGCCGCCACCAAACCGGGCTGGCAGGAGACGGAGGTGGACGTCACCTCGCAGGCGCACGGCGAGACAACTGTTACGGTCGCTTTCCGGCTGCTGGAAAAGAAAGGCGTCGGCAACTACAGTGCCCACTGGCGCCTTTCGGACTTACGGTGCGACGGCCTCGAGCTTTCATCTGGTCTTGACCACCCGGAGAGGTGGCAAGTCAGCCGGCAGGGGGCATTCACGAGCGAGTTCGGGGCGCAACCGCGACGCGGAGGAAGGCATTTCCATATTCCGTTCGTCGTGATGACGGCAGCTCAGCCGGTGGAGTTTAGGGGCCGGCACGGCCTGGCGGGCGAGCCTGAAAACATCGCCCAATGGCTGCGGATGTGCCTCGAAGCGCAGCGCGCCGGGAAATGCGACGCCGTCGTTACCTATTGTCTCGACAAAAGCGCGGGCAGCCGCGCCTTCGATCTTTGCCTCGACCTGTTCCAGTCGTTCAAACAATAAGACTGCGGCGGACGTTCCAATGACGCGAGCGCGAAATCAGCCAGTTTAACAACATCGAGTCGATTGGTCATCCTTGGTTTCGCAATGATGGGTAAGACGCATTGCACAAGCCACCACCCCAGGCACGCCGTTTGGTGACCAGATTCCCAGCGAGGTTATAAATATAGGCTTGCATAAGTTGGTCGGTGATGCTCTTTAGGATCAAGTGAAGTTCTGGACGACATCCCGAGCTCAACGCAGCACCCTGAGATGCGCTGCGGCGGGGCTGATGTTTGCCCTGTGGCTTGGGACCTTCCTGCTGGCCTCTTCACCTGTATTGCATCAACTTCTACACTCGGATGCGCAAAGCTCGAGTCATCATTGCGTTGTTACCCAGGTCCGAGAGCATTCAATTCTGTCCATCGGGGCCACGGCAGTAATACCCCAAGCCCCCTCTGGCGAAATAGTTTTGTCTTTTCGGAAGCAAGTTCAATTTATTTTCACCCCGGACCGCCGGCTGTCTCCGAGCCGCGCTCCTCCCTCGACTCTCCTCTCAGTCGCGGTTGCAGGTTGAGGCAGGGGGTTAAAACTCCCGGCCTTCAGCTCTCAACCTTCAGCCCTTTCCAATCTTGACCGACGGGAGTCGTAACCTCTGGTGGTTTTTATCCACTGGAATTTGAAGAAAATTATGAATTTCAGAAAGCGAACGACCTTCGTCGCTGCTCTTTATTTAAGCACCTTTTTTGCCCATGGGCAGCCAACGAATGAAATCGAGCAATTGAAACGTCAAATACAGCAGATGCAGGAAAACTTCGAAAGAGTGCAGCGAGAACAGCGGCAGCAAATCGACACGCTTAGCCGAAAGCTGGAGGAGATCACAAAATCTCAGTCAGCAGATGCGGAGAGAAAAAAGCTGGAACAGGAACTGGCACTGGATCTGTCAAAAAATCAGCCAGCCGCCACGCCACAACCAGCCACCTCGTCCGCAACAACCTGGTCTCCTTCCCAGCCGCTGACCATTGCGCGGGCGGGATCGGCATATATGAACATCAGCTTCGACGCTCTGATGGATGCCGGGTGGTCCACCGCTTCTGATCCATCGGCGTTTCTTCAGCTTGGAGATCATGACCCGATCAAACGCGGCTTTTCACTTCGTAACGCCGAGATAGCGGTTGATGGAGCGGTTGACCCCTATTTCAAAGGCTTTGCCAATATTGTGCTGAAGCTTGATAAAAATAACGAGACCGATATTGAATTGGAAGAAACCTATTTCCAATCGACCGCGCTTCCAGGAAATCTGCAGATCAAGGGCGGCCAGTTCTTTGCAAATTTCGGGCGGCAAAATCCGCAGCATCCTCATCAGTGGGCCTTTGTTGATCAGCCTCTCATGCTAAACCGCGCGTTTGGCCCAGAGGGATTGAGGAATATCGGCGCTCAGGTTTCGTGGCTTGCACCAACGCCTTTTTATACCGAAGCATTTCTCGGGGTTTTCGACGGGCAAGGCGGCACCGCTTTTGGTTTTCGCAACCCTGGAGAGGACGATGGAACTGGTGTTTCCCGATTTCACAGCAGGACGACTCTTGATCGGCATCTTCGCGGCGCCGGCGATCTGCTCTACGTGCCACGTGTGGCATCCTCATTTGAATTGAGTGATTCACAAACCCTTGTGGCAGGCGCTTCTGCGGCTTTCGGGCCCAATAACACTGGCCCCGATCGGCGCACTGAGATTTATGGAATTGATCTATACTGGAAATGGAAACCTGCAAATGCGGATGCGGGATTCCCATTTGTCTCCTGGCAGACAGAAGCCTTGTATCAGCGTTTTGCTGCCGGGGAAGATACCTCTGCCGCCCTTCCCGCGGAAGCTTTGAGAGACTGGGGATTTTATTCCCAGGTTCTCTGGGGATTTAGGCCCAGGTGGGTTGCAGGTTTCCGGGGCGAGTACGTGAACGGAAACAACGGCGCTGCTGACGCGAATGATGTCTTCCGAGGAGAACGCACACGTATTTCACCGGATTTAACTTTTTACCCAAGTGAATTTTCGAAGATACGCCTTCAATACAATTTAGACCATGGCGAACTGTTCGGAACAGAGCATTCGATTTGGCTGCAAATGGAATTCCTTTTGGGCGCGCACGGGTCACATAAGTTTTAGATTAATTTTTACAAACATACCTTATGAAATTTTCCATTCTGCCATTGGTTTGTTCGTGGGCTCTTGCCGCACTGCCGCAAACCAGCGAAGCCAAGCTAAACGTCGTTGCCACCACGCCCGATCTCGCGTCCATCGCCAAAGAAATTGGCGGGGAACATATTGAGCTGACCACTTTGGCCAAGCCGACAGAAGATCCGCATTTTGTGGATGCCAAGCCGAGCTTTATTGTAAAACTCAATCGCGCGGATTTGCTCATCGAAGGCGGAGCCGAGTTGGAGACAGGTTGGCTCCCGGCTCTGCTCGATCAGTCACGCAACGCTAAACTTGCCTCTGGCGCGCCTGGACACGTCTCGTGCTCTCAAGGCATTTCCTTGCTCGAAGTGCCATCTTCCCTGGATCGTTCCCGAGGAGATATCCACGCCGCCGGCAATCCCCATTATCTTGTCGATCCTTTAAATGCCAGGATCGTCGCTGAGCACATCGCCAACGCCCTATGCGCTTACGATGAGAAGGATTGCGCAAGCTTTCGTTCCAATCTGAAGAAATTCTCACAGACCATAGATGCGAAAATGCAGCAATGGGAACAAACGCTGGCTCCGTTCAAAGGCAAACAGATCGCCGCTTATCACAACTCCTGGCTTTATTTCGCAAAAAGATTTGGATTGAACATTGATTTATTTCTCGAACCAAAGCCAGGAGTGCCGCCAACACCAACTCACCTGGCCGAAGTGATTACAAAAATGAGGCAGGACAAAGTGCGAATCATTATCGTTGACCCTTATTTAAACCGGCGAACTGCTGAAACCGTGGCCGAAAAAACGGGAGCCAAGGTCGTGGACGTTTCCCAATTTCCGGGTGGAATCAAAGGCACGGACGCCGGCTACATTGCCTTGATGGATAAGTTGGTTAACTCCATTGCGGAGGCAATGAAATAAAGGACCAACCTTTCCTCTAACTGTGATTTTTTCGAAATGAACCCCAAACCACTATAGACGCATGGCTGACTTATTTTCTCTCATGAAGTGGCCGCTGATCGCGAGCCTGATCCTTCCCTGGTTATTGGTTTACCTCGGGCTGCACATCGTGCAGCGCGGTGTTATTTTTGTTGACCTCGCCCTGGCGCAAATGGCTGCCTTTGGCACATGCGTTTCCATGCTCGCTGGGTACGACGTGCACGACTGGCAAAGCTACGCGTTCTCGCTGGGGTTTACTTTCGTTGGTGCTGTTGTGCTGACCTTCACCAGAACTCGACGCCAGCGAGTGCCTCAGGAAGCCCTTATTGGTATTGTCTATGTCATGGCTGCCGCGGCCTCCATCCTGGCGTTAAGTCGGAGCACTGGCGGTAAGGAGGAACTGCAGCGTTCACTCGTAGGAGAACTGCTGGTTGTGCCATCCAACGATGTGCTGAAGACTTTCGCTTTGTTTATCGTGGTTGGCATTTGCCATTTTCTTTTTCGAAAAAAATTCCTGGCCATTTCCATTGACCCTGAACAGGCCGCTGCCGGCGGTCTGAATGTTCGGTGGTGGGATTTTGTATTTTACATGCTCTTCGGGCTGGTGGTGACGAGCTTTGTCCATATTGGTGGTGTGCTCCTGGTATTTTCGTACCTGGTTGTGCCGGCGGTAAGCGCTGCATATCTCACCCGTTCTTTTCTGCTCCGCTTTGTCCTCGGCTGGACAATCGCGACTGTTTGCAGCTTAGTGAGCCTGTTTCTGACAGCGAAAGTCGATCTGCCGATTGGCGCTGCGATTGTATGCGTTCTCGGTATCGCGCTAGTAGCCATTATCATCGGCACAAGTTTCCTAAAGAATCCAAGAACTTCCTCACTACCTGCCGCTTGAAGCTACGGTTTAGCTCGAAGGTTTGGGTGCGCCGCCGCTGATGGAACCGATGCACGGCATATCGCCGTCGGTGATGCCGCCGAGTGAACAGTGACCACTGACCGAGCAATGAAAAGAGCCTTGGCCTCCCACCCGCAAACTTTTGCTCCAGATCACTGTGCCATAAAGCTCAGCGCCCACGCCGCCGAAAGCGAGAGAAAACTGATTCCAGGCGTACGTGCGGGTCGAGGTCTGGGAGGAAAACGCCTGATAAATGTTAAACGAGTCGGAAGTGGTTTCTACAATAACATTGCCGTGCGAATCCGTCACTCGCAGGGAGGCGCCAATGTTGCCATTTCCGTCCGGGCTCGGGTCGCTGGGCATCACGAGCCACAGTTTGCCGCCGGACACATTGGTGCCCACCAAATTCGCAATGATATCCTTGGTGCTGACGCGCACAGCGCGAATGCTGGTGTCAGTTTGGTTGTACACTGTCAAACTAAGGCTAATACTTTGCTGCACCTGGGCTCTGCTGTTTGCTACCGACCCCAGAAACGCCACTATTACCAATGCCTTTAAAAAAAATTTCATAGTTTTATTCTGGCAGAGCTTGCCGTGTCACGTCGCCAACGTGCTGCATTCGGATCTCATTCGAGTTCTCCTCGACAATCCTGCTTCGCCTGCACCCTGCCAGTCCTTCACGGTTGCAGCCATGGGGTGGTTTCCTCCCAAAAAGGAGGATATTTCACATGACCGGAGCGTGGCTTTCGAACCATCGCGATACAAGACCTCGCACTATTGAAAATGAGCGTTCATCAGGGCTTAAATCTGTAAACGTCAGCCCTTTGATCCCTTCAACCCTCCACCTCCCCTATTGCCCAAACGAGGGCCTGCCCGTCGAAGCACCTTTCGTCGACGAATCGCTTTTGGCAAACGAGGGCCCGCCCTCCGAAGCGCTTCTGGCGAAGGAGGGCGTTTAGTTGCCGTGGAAATGAGTCGCTCGGTCAACGATTGGCGACGGGGTGAGAATTGAGATAGAGCCGCGGACAAATAGGGCCGGAACTGATCGACGGCATAGCGGACGTAGCCAGTCTCACGAATCTGTTTGAGCGAAGTTCGATAGTCCTCGAGCAGGATCCCGCCCACCGCCGTCCCCGTCTTCCGGGCGGCGGACCGCGCGGAAGCTGACAACCAGCGGGCTTTCTCCGGAACACTTTTCATCGCTGAGATGGCCATAAGCGAAGAAACCTGAAATATGGTGCGGTTTTGCCGCCGGGCTTCCTGTTGGATCTCCTTCCACAAATCGCGCAGGGCCTGCGTGCCGGGTAGTTGCCGCGGCGGAATTCTTGCCAGGTCACCACGAAGCGCATTCCATTCCTGGCGCAGCGACTTCACATCCAGTGGAGGCATATTGACGGTGGCCGCCAGCCGGCCGGCTGACGCCTCCAGCCCGACCAGCATCTCATCTACCGTGTCGAATTCCACTCCCTGCTCCAGCAGGCCATCCGCTTTGAGCGAGGCTGTGATTTCACGAACCAGGAAGCGTCCGGCTCCTGACGCATCGGCCAGCGCAGCCAGCACCCAGACCGGCGACGCACGGAAGGTCAGAATTCCAATCAACTCGATCCCGTTGCCCGCGGTTCGGCGAACCAGGAAGTCCTCCGAAAGTTTCTCTTCGCCCGGATAGACGTCTTTCACCTGCCCCACCTGCTCGATCAGGAACCGCAAGCTGGCCTCAACAAGATTGCGATAAAGTTGGCTGCGGCGGATCGTCTTGGGAATCGCAACGTCCCCCACCTCGCGGATCAATCCACCCGCCAAGGCCGTGGCCGACCTCAGGCTCCTTTCGGGTAGCGAAAGCAAGAAATTACGCAAACGTGTTTTATGCACGAGATTCCGTCGGTCGGCCTTGACTCTACAATCTGCATTTAAGAGTCAGACCTGTCGAGCAGCAGATTTTCAGGATCTGCACTCTGCATTTGTCGGCCAGGTTCGTTCCAGCGCTGACGATCGTTGCCACGTGTCGCCGATGTTTCGGCGGTTCAAACCCTCACTGCTCAGGCCAGTTCAAATGTTTGTGCAGGAATTTATATGTTCCCTGGCCGTTTATGGTGTGTGGCCCAACAAACCATTCAATCTCCGTCCGTTCTGGAATTTTTAATCGGGCAGCGTAGAGCCCGCGGATTTTCGCGTATTCGTAGCCAACCGTCTCATCCGGCGCTACCCCATCGAAATGTCCTCGCTCCACCATGAAGGGACGTGGCGCGATCAAAGCTGCCATTTCCGCATAATTGAATGTGCTGCCCAGATCGAATTCAAAAATCTCATATTCGCCGCCCCAAACGTAGCTATAATTGCTTCGTGTCGAGGCATTTTTCCATACCCATTCATTAAAGTCTGCCGAACAGATCGACAGACAATAATCTGTCACCAGTGCCGGAACACGCATGGCTGTTTTTCCACCATAACTTAATCCGTAAAAAGCGATCCGCTGCGGATCAACAAACGGAAGCGTCTTTAGCCAATCGACGATCTGCTGGTGCTGCGGTGTAATGATCGAGTAGAGGGTCTTATTTAATGGATTCGCTTTCCGCTGCAGTGTGCGGAATCGATCGCCAAAAATGTAGAGGTTCTGCGGCGCAAAAGTGATGAACCCCCGCTCAGCGAGCTTAGCCGCAAAGGATGAATAATACTGCTTGCCGGCTTCCCCAATCGTATCCTGCGGGCGCCCTTCCAGACCATGCTGGCAAACGACCACGGGCCGTTTCTCGCCATCTTTCAATCCCCTGGGCAAGAGCAATAAGCCGTAAGCCATCACGTCTGGATAGACGTCCATGACCACTTCGTAACCCGTCCAACTGTTGGATTCATAAGTTGTCCGCGACCGTACATTTGGAGGGATAACCGGTGTTTCAAAATGCCCGATAACTTCTTCATAGAAGAACTTGCGATAGGGAATCGCGCTCTGTTCATATTTTTCCAGCGAACTGGTGTCCAGCTTCTTCAAGAACTCCTCGCGGGTGTAACCGCTTTCGGTCAACAACCATTGATTATGGCGGTCGATTTCGTGCAATTGCTCCTGCTGTCGAATCTTGGGATCGAATGTTGCCCTCAAATGTTCGGGGGCTTTACCACCTTGTTTTGCTTCGGAAGAGAGGGCTTGAAGAAATTTCTCCAGCGCCTCGTTGGACCCGAACGGACCGTGCCCCTCTTTATTCGCCACGAATTCGATTTTCGGTTGGGGATTGCAGCCTTTCACCAGGTCGCGAGCGCGTTCGACCTCTTTCTGCACCCGTTCTAATCCTGGCGTGATCAGTTTAGCTGGCGCTCCTCCTCCATTGCCTGTCACCGTTACCTCCGGGCCATGACAGGCTTCAATCACCAGCAACCGCGGTGCGACCATGCTCGCGAGTTCCGCGTCACCAAATTGTTCGAGCAAACCAAAAACATTTCGATCGATAGGTCCCTGCCAGATGTCGCGCCGATCATCAAAATAGCCGCTGACTCCCAGGGCATCGATTCGCGGATCCAATGCGCCGGCATAGAGCGCCAACATACCACCCTCGCCATAGCCGAACACACCTATTTTGCCGCTCGTGCCACGGTCCTGATCAAACCAATCCACGGCCGCCAGCACCTTCTGCACCTCGTAACCAACCAGGTGTCGGCCCAACTCAAACGCCGAACGGTATAAGAATTCCCTGGCAGTCAAGCGCGCTCGCCCTTTGTGCGGCCCCATGCTCCGATCAATGAGCACAGGCACAAGCACACGGCAGCCGCTCTCCGCCAATCTCCGTCCAAACTGCGAAGATTCCGCCACTCCGTCCATCAGGCCCAACAATTGTTCAGGAGTCTGCTCACAGTCAGGAATAGCCACTACGCTCGCCGATGCTTTCCGGCCGATGGGCAGGCACAAAAGGCCTTCCCCATGCACATCGCCAAAGGACGGCCAACGAACGGCAAACACCTCATAACCCGGGCCGCGTCCGACCAATGCTGGTTGGGCCGTCGTGCCGACCAATTCCGGACCATCAAATGATTTGCGGTTGTCCCGAACTCCAAGGATATGCCTGAGCCGTGCCCGATTTGTGGCAATGGATTGATTATAGGCTTCGCTCGAAGAGAAATCGCGCTTCCAGAATTTACCTCGGCCATCAACAGATTTTTCAAGTTCACGCAAGAGGAAACGGTCAACTCCTGCAACCAGATTGGAAGCAATATCGCCCTGAATCGTGAGCGGTTGCGTACCAGGCAATGGTTTCAGTTCCCCCGCAAAACCGCTGCTCGCCGAAAAAGCAATCGCTGTGATGCAGATGGCTAAGGGCCATTGCTGAGTTTTACATTTTAAGAGCGGACAGTTTGCAGAAGGAAACATGGAGCTGAACCTTTCTGTGAAGTACTTAATTTTCTGAACCGAGCAAAGGGTAGCAGGCTGGCAAGCGTGGCTGATTTTGGCTTGCATGTGTGATGCAAGGATGAACTTTCGCGCGAAAATGTCCAGTCGATAGGCTGGCCGATCTGGAAAACAATTTGAACAGGAGCAAAGAGAGAGAAAAGGGGGCAGAAGGAGTTTCTCAGAATTCCTTGATCTCTGTTATCATGTAAGCTCCCACCGGATCGGAAAAAGACTTATGCCTGCCTCATCACCTGGACCGGCATACGGCTCAGTTTCTCGAAGATCTTTCCGCGTCGACGCAAGGGCCACCAGCCGTAAAGATAAATTTCCATTGGCCGCCACATAGCGACCCAACCGGCAATAGTAAGGCTTTGGGTCAGGAAATTGGGGATGGCGCCGGACCGGTTCAGCGTTAAAAGCTCGATAATCAGGAGACAAATCCCGAGAAAGGACAACCCGACGAGCAAACTCGTGCGGCCTTGCTTCAGCAGTTGTTTAAACTCCAGTTGATTCAAGCGTGCCCGATAGGCGAAATAATTATGCACGGCCTGCTCGATCAGGCGCTTGCCATCGTGCTCCTCCGGGAGCTTTTGCAAATGAAGGACCAGCTCCACCGGCTCGTGCTTTGGAAACTCCCTGGCCCAACTCACGATGAATTCTTCGGCATCATGGTCCAGGTCTTTTTCATGAAAAGGCGATGGATCCATGGTGTTGAAAAGTTGATTGATATCATGCAGGTTCAGTTCGATGTGATGCGCACCGGGCATCGACTGGACCGAAGGAAGGTCGGGGAGTCGAGATTTCGACCGGCGGAATTTTTTCCACACACCCAAAGAGGCCACTGATTGTGCACCAGCTTTCATAGTGAGGCGTTAATAATATTTTAGCAGAGAAAGGGCAGTATTCCCCTCACCCCTTAAAGTGGCGGCTGAACAAGAAACTGAGAATAACCCATGAGTCGGTCCTGACCACCTGGAACCGGGTTCGTCAGGCGGCCAGACCGAAGCGGTATTTGACCTCATCCTGTTTGATGGCTAACGAAGTGGAAATGCACTTGGATGCCATGGTTTGGGCCGCAGTCTTGATCATTCGATCGAAATCCTGTCTCGGCAAATCCAGACCCTCATGTTTGATTGCTTTGATGTGGAAATTACGGCCAAGCAATTCTTCCACGAATTGTTCACATGCGACGGGATCGTCGGTAGAGTAATGAACAATGGGGGAGTGTCTTGCGAAAGGTGGCACATATTCGACTGTGTATTTTGGCAACATAACTTTCTTTTTGTTGTTTTAAGCACAAACGGTGACTGGCATTACTTGCTGAATCTTATGAACCCAGCGATGAAAAATTTCCCTGGCCAGGTCGGGTGCTTCCTCGCTGGATACATGCTCCCTTACGATCTCCCTTTTAGGAAGCCACCCGGCCTTGAGGTGCTCCTCTTTTGACACCAAATCAACACGACGGATGAAACTATCAAGTTCCAACGATAAGACTGAGTTTTCCTCGTCGAATTGACCTTCGGCAGTGGCGCAAGCTTCAAATTCGGTCTGGCCTTTGGTAAAGCCCCCGATGATTTGGCTGCTGGAGTAAATTCTTTTCATCCGTAATAAAGGTGGAACGGCTGGGCCGAATGTGCCTTCCACTATTTGCGAAACACTCATCCTTTTTTGCTGACCTGGAATGTTTATCAATATTTGGCCACATCGCCTTGAACAACGTTGGGGATATCGCTTTCGAGGCCGCCACGACATTTCCCATAGCAGTATTGACCAAGCTGTTTATTATTACTCGGAATCGAAGTAAACTCCTTGATAAAATACGCTCCGATATCACGAAACCACCCCGCTGCCGCTGGCTGCGGACGCGGTCCCAACAATGTCTGCCATTAAAGGTCGGCCGTGCGAGCACGAGGCGCTTTTCGCGCGGCGGCAGCGCCGGGACAGCTTCGTTTAACCATCACGACAAAACGGAGTGTAGGTGCCGGGTTCAGCGCCCAACCAGTTTTTGCAAGTGCTCCGGATAACGCGCTCCTTGAACCGGGATCTTCGAGGCAGCACTTTCGAGTTTGCGCAGGTCCTCGGGCAACAGTTGGACAGAAACTGCTCCGATGTTCTCTTGCAAACGATGCAGCTTGGTAGTGCCCGGAATGGGAACAATCCAGGGCTTTTGCTCGAGCAGCCACGCCAGCGCGACCTGCGCGGGCGTAACTTTTTTCTGCTCTGCAAATGTTTTGATTATATCCACGAGAGCCTGATTTGCCTTTCGATTCTCTTCGCTGAACCGGGGCACATTCTGTCTGAAATCCGTGCTGTCGAATTTTGTATTCTCGTTGATTGTGCCGGTGAGAAAACCTTTGCCCAGAGGACTGAACGGAACAAAACCGATTCCCAATTCTTCCAAGGCCGGCAGCACTTCTTTTTCCGGCTCGCGCCACCACAGCGAATATTCGCTTTGGAGCGCAGTCACCGGCAGAACGGCATGGGCGCGACGGATGGTTTCCACTCCTGCTTCCGAGAGCCCGAAGTGTTTCACCTTGCCTTGTTGAACCAGCTCTTTGACGGTTCCGGCGACATCTTCGATGGGCACGTTCGGGTCAACACGGTGTTGATAGAGAAGATCGATGAAGTTGGTCCTGAGTCGTTTGAGGGAGGCGTCCACGACCCGCTTGATATGGGCCGGCTGGCTGTTCACAGGCCCTTGCTTGCCGCTGTCGCAATCGAATCCGAATTTCGTGGCGATGACCACCCGCTCACGCAACGGCGCGAGGGCGTCCCCGAGGAGTTCTTCGTTCGTAAACGGGCCATAGACTTCGGCCGTATCGAAAAAGGTAACCCCGAGTTCGACGGCTTTACGGATGAGCGAGATCATCTCCTGCTTGTCGGCGGCCGGCCCATAGCCGAAACTCATGCTCATGCAGCCCAGGCCGAGGGCGGAGACTTCCAGATTACTTTTTCCTAATTTGCGCTTTTGCATTGTTTTGCCTTTTTGTGGTTGTGGATTGAATCACCTTGTACCGAAGCCAGAGGGTGCCGTGTGACCGGCTTCGTGTGGTTGTCATTTACATTATAAGCCCGGCCTTTTGTAGAGGACGCCACGCATCTCTCTTTAACTCTTTTCTCCGGAGTGCTTCGGTGTGGGGGGCGTGGAGTATTGTTCATCTGAGACTTTTTCCATCCACTCGACGGCTTTGCCCTCGAGCGTTTCCTGAATGGCAATGTGAGTCATCGCTGTGGTGGGGGCTGCTCCGTGCCAATGCTTCTCGCCTGGAGGGAACGAGACCACGTCGCCCGGACGGATTTCTTCAATGGGCCCACCATCGCGCTGCGCTCGGCCAACACCCGCGATGACGATCAGAGTTTGGCCGAGCGGATGAGTGTGCCAGGCAGTCCGTGCTCCGGGCTCGAAGGTGACGCTGGCACCGCCAACGCGTGCCGGAGCGGTTGGCTGGAACAGGAGATCGATCCGCACAGTGCCGCTGAACCAATCGACGGGACCTTTGTTGGATGGTTGTGAGCCAATTCTTTTGATTTCCATAAAGCTTGTGATCCTTATTTAACTCAGAAAGAGCTTAGTTCGTTTTGTGGGGACCGTCGCGTCCTTTGTTGCTCAACCTGTTCCGAAATTGCTGCAAAAAGAAGGTGGGTCTGTGCAGCTCGAAAAATGGGGTGAAAATCGTAGCGGCGTCTCAGTCGCGAGCTTTAGATGATGCATTCACGGGGTGCGTCCGGATACATCAAGACTGGGGCGATTACACTACATATGGAATGGATTATTCAGGAAGCGTCATCGGAATAGTGCGCGAGGACGCGTCGCACTTTACCCTGCGCGTCGAATTCCATCAGTTCCGCAGAAAGCAAGCCATTGACGCTCCGGTACTCTACCACACAACTTCGTACGCCGGAGTAGAGACGCATGAAATCAAAGCGGAGGTTCGGATAAGCCTGCAGTCCACGCGCGAAATAATCTCGCAGCGCCGCCTTGCCGCGAATGGTTCCTTCACTTCGTCCAACCAACTTCGAGACGAGTGGTGAGGACAATTCCACATCGTCCGAGTAGTGAACGAGGATCCGCTCCAGGTCGTGAGCGTTCCAGGCGAAGATCCACTCTCGGGCGTGCGCTGTAAAATCAATAGTGAGCATCAAATCCTGGGGTTTTCTGGGTTCAATGGTTCGGCGGCCATTGAACGCCGGCAAGTTCCACGGGCAATTGCGTCGGGTCAGTGGGGTAAATGAGCGACATGTCGGGCTTGGTCTTTGCGCCGGGCAGGAATTCCGCCTCCTCCGGCGCGCCCACGATGAGCCAGAGTACTTCATCGTCAGTGTCATTGAACACCTGTCGCAGTTGGTCCGGAGGGACCAGCACGCCGCCATGCTTCGGCACAGTCAACGTTTGCGCACCCACGCGGATTCGGCCCGTTCCTTCGAGCACGAAGTAAAATTCCTCAGCGCGGATATGCTTGTGCAGCGTATTCGCGCTTTTGCGTGGTAACCGCCAAAGCCGCGCGCCCAGCTTTTCGCTTCCGGTGCGCTCGAGAAAATCCGCGTTCGGGATCATCATCAGGTTCGAGGGCCGCCAATGCAGGTCCTCGGGTTTGATCAGAAAACAACCTTCAAGAGGCTTCATGGGAGACCAATGATGATTTCGCCAACAATTCAGCGCAACGGGATTTCAACCCATTGGCTTCCATCGTCAGGTAACGATTGTTCAGATTGCCGACCCATCGGGCCAAAAGACCCCCCAACAAACCTTCATAATGGATCGACAGCGTCACGACGCAGCCGCTGGCGTTCTCCTGGACTTCATGCCGCGCGGTGACTCGTAGGCCGGGCGCGACACTCACCCAAGTAAATCCCCTGCCCGGGTTGAATTCGGTCACCCGCCAGTACGCTGGCGGCAATTTCGGCTGACGCACACGCGCCCGGCTGCCAACCTGCAGCGACCCAGCCGACAGTTGTTTGACCCGTGTAATGCTAGGTGTCCACTCCGGCCAGCGCTCAATGTCGGAGATCACCGACCAAACAACCGGCTGAGGCGCTGGTATCTCGATCGTTTTGCTGAAATGAGTTTGCTTCATCGCTTGAGTCGTTCGGCGGCCGAGGTCAGCCACGCCAGCCATCGGTTCGATTATGCAGCACCCGAAGCGGCGAGACAATGGGACTCAAGTCCCGCCAGCCTTGGGGAACAATTTTGACCCCGAAGGACTCCACTCTGCAAACGGGTACTAAACCCACGCGGAACATCAACAAAGTCAAAAGGCAAATATATATGAAATTCAAAGAACGACACATTCAGCACGATCACCATCACGACGGTCTCGACCGGCGCGGCTTCCTCGAATGCATGGCCTGGGCTGGGACGGGAATGTTGTGGACCATCAGCGGCGGATTGCTGGGCTCGACGCTGCTGCCAGCGCGCGCCGGCGCGGCGGAGATTGCAAAGGGGAGTTTCAGCTTCGTCCAAATCAGCGATTCGCACATTGGCTTCAGCAAGGAGGGGATCAACGCTGATGTGACCGCCACGTTCAAGCAAGCCATCGCGCGGATCGACGCCCTGCCGCAGCAGCCGGATTTCATTTTGCACACAGGGGATTTGACACACCTCGCGTCGGCGGAGGAATTTGACACGCTCGATCAATTACTCAAAAGCGCGAAGATGCAAAACGTTTTCTTCGTGCCCGGCGAGCACGACGTCACCGGCGACAATGGCAAACTTTACCTCGAGCGATTCGGCAGGAATTCAAAAGGCAACGGTTGGTATAGCTTCGACCATCACGGCGTCCATTTCATTGGCCTCGTCAATGTTGTGGACATCCAGCAAAACGGACTCGGCTCGCTCGGAAGGGAGCAGTTGGAGTGGCTTGAAGACGATTTGAAAGGACGCTCGAACGAAACTCCTCTCGTCGTCTTCGCCCACATTCCATTGTGGGAAGTGTACCCCCAATGGGGCTGGGGCACGAACGACGGAGCGCAGGCGTTGAGTTTTCTCAAGCGGTTTGGCTCGGTGACCATCCTCAACGGCCATATCCATCAAACGATGAAAAAGATCGAAGGTCACATCATGTTTCATACCGCGAGGTCCACGGCCTTTCCACAACCTGAAGCCGGCAAAGCTCCCAAGCCCGGGCCCATGAAAGTGGAAGCCGGGAAACTACGCGAGTACCTCGGCGTCACCGACGTTCACTACATCGAACACAATCACAGCCTTGCGGTGGTGGATTCCACGCTCAGTTAAATCCACGATCTATGAACGTATCATTCTGGCAGCGGATTCACGGCGGCAGTTCGCATTTTCCCATCGTGCTTCTACTGGTCTCCGTGGTGTTCGACCTCGCAGCCTGGCGATCCCGCGACGAGGCACTGCGGCGCGGCCTTCACATCGGCGGATTCGGTTCGGCGGTCGTCGGCGCGCTAGGCGGGTTTGGGGCTGTGATTGCCGGCCTGATCATGACGCACGGACGAGTGCTCGGCAGTGGTTATGAAAGACTTCATCACCTGTTCGTCTGGCCCGCATTCGGGTTGTGTGTCGTGTTAATAACATGGCGTCTTTGCATCCGTCAGCAGATGTCGCGGCGAGGTCTTGGCGTTTATCTCGTCGGGATGAGCGCCGCCGCCGCGTTGATGCTCGGTGCGGGCTATTGGGGCGGAGAAGTGTTGTTGGGCAGAGAAACCGGGAACGCCCCGGCGTCTTCCTTAATCAAGTCGGTTTCAACATCGGATGAAATCGACCTGACCGGCGCAGGCCGACAGTTGTTCCTGAAAAACTGCGCGCATTGCCACGGGGCAGATGCGCGCGGCAACGAATGTCCAGACCTGCACAACCTGGACTGGACCGATGAACAAATCGCCGCGCGCATTCGCAACGGAAAGAAAGGCCAGATGACAGCATTCGCCGGAAAAATTTCGCCGCAGCAGATCCGTGAGGTTGTGGTGTACTTGCGCACCTTAAAATAGCTCTGGCCAGGCATCGACGGACCTTGCGAACTGAAGCGAGCTGGCAGTAACGACCAACACCCTCGGCAAAATCGTTTTTATGGACGTGACCGCGCATCTCTCGCCCTAGAAATTTTACCGGACGCGCACCATCCCTTAGGCGGCGTCTTACTGTAAGAGCCCACAATAAGCGGAAGTGAGATTCTAACTAAAGGATCGTGGTCGCCGCCCGGCGTCAGTCGGGGCAAATGTTCGTTACGATGTGCAAAACGAGATCAGAGCTGACTGACGTCAGCGGCTACGAGTGGAGTTTGACATACGCCAAACGGCGTCTCTTATACGAATCTAGGGCAACGCCCAGGGTGACGGTCAAGCCACGCATTGCGCGCGGCGTCGCGCAGCTTCGAAAAATTCTAGATGACAATGACTCAATCCGCGAACGCATCGAATGGGACTTAAGTTCCGATCCCACCGCGGAACCAATCGCCAGCCTCTGAATCATAAGTGCGGCGCCGTTGCATTCCGCATCGGCGCTAACTCGCAAAAAAAAATTAACATGATAAAACAACTAAAACTCAAATGGGCTGGCCCAGATTTCGGTCCAGCGGTTAAACACATCAATATCGCTGCCCTGCTGGCGCTTTGCGCGGCGGCTACCTATACGGCGCGAGCCGATAGTGACCGTCGCGTGCCCGACTTCCCACAAGGCTGCGAGAAACTCGCCCCTTCGGACGATAACCACGTCGTCGCCCATCTTTTTGCGGTGGGCGTTCAAATCTATCGCTGGGACGGCAGTGCCTGGGGTTTTGTTGCCCCAGAGGCGACCCTTTACGCCGACCCGAATCACCAGGCGCAAGTCGGGACACACTTCGGCACGCCGATAGGCCCGGCCTGGGAAAGCTCCAGTGGCAGCAGAGTCGTGGCACAACGGGTGGAAAGCTGCACGCCTGATGTCACGGCGATTCCATGGCTGCTTTTGCGCGCGATCTCTTGCACCGGACCGGGCGTGTTCAGCCATGTAAGCTACGTGCAGCGTGTGAATATCGCTGGTGGTTTGGCCCCGGCCACACCGGGCGCATCTGTCGGCGAAGAAAGTCGAGTGCCCTACACGGCGGATTACGTATTCTATCGTTCCAACGGCGACCGTTATCGCCAGACCAATCTTGTGTCAGACCTGCCAAGTGTCGCTGCGGTGCAGGACACCAACCTCGTCAATTCATGGGGAATCACCTTTGGTGGCACTGGCCCGTTCTGGGTAAGTGACAACGGTGCGCGCAAGGCGACTCTTTACGCCGTAACCAACGTCCACAATGGCACGGACATCGTCAGCAAGCAAACTTTGGAAGTGACGATCCCCGGCGCTCCCACCGGTATTGTCTCCAACAACAAAGGTGGCTTCAATGGCGACGTCTTCCTCTTCGCCACCTTGAATGGCAGCATTGCAGGTTGGCGCGGCGCACTCGGAACTACCGCGGAAACGCTCGCGAGTCGGGCGGGTGCGGTTTACACCGGGTTGACAATCGCCACCAATTCCGCTGGTCTGCTGTTGCTCGTGGCGAATTTCGCCGAGGGCACACTCGACGTCTATGGCCCCAACGCCAGCCCGCTCGGACAGTTCGTTGACCTGGATGCGCCCGCCGGTTATGCACCCTTCAATGTTCAATCGGTGAATGGGGTGGTGTTTGTGATGTTCGCCAGGCGTGACGACGCGGGGGGTGATGAAAGCCCAGGTCGTGGACGCGGATTGATTGATATCTTCGACCCAGAGACCGGAGCCTTTCACCGCTTCGCCACCGGCACGGACGCGGGCGGCAAGTTGGCCCAGATCGATGCTCCATGGGGCGTGGCTTTAGCCCCACTCACCTTTGGAAAACATGGTGGCGACCTGCTGGTAGGAAACTTTGGGGATGGCACCATCATGACCTTCGGGCTCGACGGCAAATTTCACGGCCTGCTCAAGGGTCTCCACGAGCGTCCCATCCAACTCGGAGGCCTCTGGGGCTTGAGCTTTGGAAACGATGCTCGCGCCGGTAGCGCCGATACACTCTTCTTCGCATCGGGTCCCCTCGATGAAAACCACGGACTCCTGGGCAGCCTGAAGCCGGCAAGCAAAGACGATTCACGGGAATAACCGCGGATCAGGGGAGCGACCTGGTCCCCATGCGGGGGCCAGGTCGCTAAATAAAGAGGAAAACCTCGCCAAGCCGACCACCAAATACTTGCGCCGTGGTTGGGCTCGCTAGCTCGCGCGCAAAATCTTCTCAAGCGCGAGAAATTCTTCGCGGCATTCCGAACAGACGGACAAGTGTTGTTCCACGCCGGCGAGGTCCCCCTCAAGTGGCAGACCGGCAATTTGGCGCTCTGCAAATTCACCGATGTTGCGCTGGCATTCGGCGCAATTGAATTCATGCTCGCGGGTTTGTCCAATCAAGCGGACCAGGCCTTCAATTTGCTGTGGGGTGAGTCGTTTCATGGGGCAAAGGCAGTTCGAATGACTTCCGGGGAAATTCCTTCCGCGGTGAGGTATTCCTTGAGCGCGCGGCGGGCGTCATGGAGCAGCTTGTAAGCGGAGTTGCGGTTGGAGCCGAGCAACGCGACGATTTGATCGATTGGCATCTCCTGCAGCGTGCAGACGATGGCGGTGCGCTGTTTGGCGGAAAGTTTCTCCGCCACCGCCTTGCGCAAAACCCCCACCAACCGCGTGCGCTCTTCGTCAGCGCCCAGGGCGTCGTCGGGCAGGACAGCCGGTTCGCTTAATTGCTGACCCTCGGCAGCCAGCACATCAAGTGAAACGTCCTGCCAGCGTTTCCGACGCAACTCGGTAAACGCTGTGTTAACCGCGATGCTGTGCGCCCAGGTGGTGAACCTGCTCCGGCCTGCGAACTGGTCGAGCCGTTCCAGAATCCGCAGCAAAGCTTCTTGAGCGAAATCCTCCAATTGCGCTTCGTTGACGTCTGTGCGCTCGCGTAGCGCGATGCGCAGACCGTCAAGCAGGATGCGGCGCAGCGCGGTTACCGCTTCGGAATTCTCTGTGGCGCGCAATGCTCCCGGCCAGTTAACTTCCGTCTCAACCACATCGGATATATTATCCAGCCGGTGACGGGATGTCAGCGGGAAATCAGCCCTGCCAGGGAAACGCGGGGATTCCCAACTCTCGCTGCCTAAGCGCAATACCATTGGCTGGGACCGGAATGTTGGCTGTCACAACTGTTGGTTGCATGGTGAACCAGGCGAAACGGGTGGCGATGCCGCCGATGCTTCACATTGTAGAATGAGAGAACCATTCGCGGAAACGATGTTCCCGCTAGTGAGCATTAGCTTATCGCCGACTCGTTCGCTGGTGTTCTGGATCAGGACGACTTCGGCAATTTCGCGCCGAGCACCTCGACTCGTTCAATGACCGGCGGCGACGCGAGCAGGTTGGGCGCCTGCGCCATCAGCGCCTGGGCAATCGTTCCATTGATATGGGCTTGCCGCCCGGCTTCATCGGCGAAGGCGTCGAAGACGCCGAACGTTGACTGACCAAGGCGTAGCGCGAACCAGACCGGCGTCGTTGGCTCCTGTCGCGCGAGTTCAAGGCCCTGCATCAGGAAGGAGGCGACTTCCGACTCCTTTCCGGGTTTTGCTTCCAAACGGACGAACAGACTCAGTTTCATTTTCATAGGACTATCTTTCATTGTTTTGTTTATTTGTTAACTGCACTTCTGGCCGGTGATTCGTTCACCAGCCAAAATTCCTGGTTGCGGAAACTTAATTTGCATTTTGAGTCTCCTTCAAAAGCGCATGCGTCGCGTGAGTGACGGCGCCTCCGGCTCGCAACGCGGCGGCGACCATGGCGGCCTCGGTTATTTCGGCGTCGGTGGCGCCGGCTTTACGCGCGTTGACGCTGTGAATGTCGATGCAATAAGGGCATTGGGTCGTGAGTGCCACGGCCACGGCAATGAGTTCTTTGTATTTGACTGGGATGGCGCCCTCGGCAACGGCCGCCTTGTCGAATGTCCAGAAGGCTTTCATCACTTCCGGCGCGAGCTCGTTCATTTGCTTCAGCCTGGTCAGGTTTTCTTTTTGATGCATATTCTTAAGCTTTGTTTTGTTGTTTTCTGCTGTGTCCCGATTTTCGGGTTCCCAATTCAGATGCGGTGGGATGAGGGATGAAGAATTCTTACCTCGGGAATCCGAAAATTTCCGGGCCGTCAAGTCGTGGAAGGTTCGCGGCGTCGGGTGTATGCGTACAAGGGGATCCACCTCCTTAAGGTCGGCGGCTGACGATTTAAGGTCTTGGTTGTAATCGCCACTTCTATCAGCGCGCTTGAACTTATACTTGTTAAGCGGTCACTACTGCATAGACTGCGTCCATGTCCCAAACCAGCCCAAGGCGCGAGGTCGCGACCGCGACCGCTTCTGGGTTTCATACCACACATTGGACTACGGTGCTGGCGGCGCGTCAGAAGGACGGCGCGGGGGCGAGCGAAGCTCTGGCTGCCTTATGCTCAACGTATTGGTATCCGATCTACGCCTTTATTCGCCGCCAGGGATCCAGTCCGCATGATGCCGAGGACCTCACGCAAGAGTTTTTCTCTCGGTTCCTGGAACGCAATGCGCTGATGAATGTGCATCCGGCGGGCGGAAAATTCCGTTCCTTCCTTCTTACATGCCTGAAAAACTTCCTGGCGAATGAGCGCGAGCGGGCCCAGGCCCAGCGGCGTGGCGGTGGCCGGGTGTTGATTCCGTTGGAAAGCACGGACGCCGAGACCCGTTACTCACTGGAGCCGGTGGATAATCAGACGCCTGAGGCGATATTCGAGAGGCGGTGGGCGTTCACCGTGCTGGAGCGCACGATGAAACGGCTCCGACGCGAATTTGCGAGCGCGGACAAGGAGGAATTTTTCGAGCAGTTACAGGGATTTCTTCCCGGGGGTGGGGCCAGCGTCTCGCGCGAGGAACTGGCCGTGCAACGTGGGGTGAGCGTGGGGGCCATTGACGTAGCGATCCATAGGTTGCGGCAGCGGTTTGGGATGCTGCTCCGTGAGGAGGTGCTGCAGACAGTTTCGTCGGAAGCCGAGTTGGAAGAGGAGATTCGTCACCTGATCTCAGTGATTGGCAGTTGAATTTGGGTTTGTAAGGTTTGCCGGAAATTCCGTTTGTACTGTTAGAACATGAGTTCCAGCACAACATGCACGGAATGCGGGGACGCCATTCCAAGTGGCAGCCCTGGAGGATTTTGTGCCCAATGCCTGCTGGGGCTGGGGCTCGATCAAGTGCAGAGTACAGAAAGCGGCTCAGTCCAAAGTTTAAAGTCCAAAGTCCAAAGTCACGAACCGGCAGCCGCCGTGCCGTTGAAAGAGAAAATTGGTGACCGGATTGGGCGGTATCGGTTGCTGGAGGAGATTGGCCACGGGGGTTGCGGCGTCGTGTACATGGCGGAGCAGGAGCAGCCGGTACGAAGGAAGGTGGCGTTGAAGGTTATCAAGCTGGGAATGGACACGCAGCAGGTGGTGGGTCGGTTCGAGGCCGAGCGACAGGCGCTGGCGTTGATGGATCATACGAATATCGCGAAGGTGCTGGACGCCGGGGCCACAGACTCGGGGCGGCCTTACTTCGTCATGGAATTGGTGGGTGGGATCAAGATCACGGAGTATTGCGATCGGAACCAGCTTGATGTCCGCGAGAGGCTCAACTTATTCATCCAGGTTTGCCGAGCGATCCAGCATGCCCATCAAAAGGGAATCATCCATCGCGATATCAAACCCTCGAACGTGCTTGTGGCGGTGCAAGAGGCCGTGCCGGTGCCGAAGGTGATTGATTTTGGAATCGCAAAGGCGACACAAGGGAAATTGACCGACCAGACGCTTTTCACGGCATTCGAACAATTTCTCGGCACGCCCGCGTACATGAGTCCGGAGCAAACCGAATTAGGTGCGCTGGACGTGGACACACGCAGTGACATCTACAGCCTGGGCGTGCTGCTATACGAACTGCTCACCGGAGACACGCCATTTGATTCGAAGAAATTGCTGTCAAGTGGCCTGGATGCGATGCGACGGACTATTCAGGAGGAAGATCCGCCTACGCCCAGTACCCGACTCAAAAAAAGTGCTGCCGGTTCCGACACATCCACACTCCGCACTCCGCACTCGGCACTCGATAAGGATCTGGACTGGATCGTGATGAAGTGCCTGGAGAAAGAACGGGCACGTCGGTATGAGACCGCCAATGGACTGGCGACGGATATCGAGCGGCATCTGAAAAGCGAGCCGGTGGTCGCTGGCCCACCGGACAATTTCTATCGCTTCCAAAAGCTGGTGCGCCGAAACCTAGTGGTAGCTACCTCCGGCGGAATCGTTGCAGTGGTACTAATTCTGGGTGTAATTGCCAGCAGTTGGCAGGCGATTCGGGCGACGCGGGCCGAACGCGAGCAAAGCCGTTTGCGCCAACGAGCACAGAGCGCACAAGCGAATGAGGCTCGGGAGCGGGAGAAAGCCCAACGGGAAGTGGTACGGAGCCAGCAGGTCGCCGCTTTTCTCACTGACATGCTTCAGGGCGTCGGGCCATCGGCAGCCAGGGGCCGGGACACGACCATGCTGCGGGAAATCCTCGACAAGACATCCCAACGCGTAACCAACGATCTGCACGAGCAACCCGATGTCGAAGCGGAACTGATGAGTATTATTGGTGGCGTCTATGCAGAACTCGGGGAGGACCAAGAAGCCGAACAAATATACCGACAATCTCTGACGCTCCGCACGAACCTTTTTGGGTGCGAAGACCCCCTGGTGGCCGAATCATTGGCGCACCTGTGCTACACCCTCTGGCGCCAAAACAAGAGGGTCGAAGCAGAAGCCAGAGGTCGCGAGGCGGTAAATATGTACCGGAAGCTGCAGGGAAAATCGCCCGGAATCGAGAATTCAAAGTTGGCATACGCGTTAGATCAATTGGCCAATACGCTCCTCCGTAGCAACAGAAGGGTCCAGGCTGAAGCGCTGGCCAGGGAGGCTTTGGCGCTCATTAGCCCTGAGAATACAGAGCGACGTGTTTACGCGTTGTGGGTGCTAGCGGTGGTAATCAGCGATAGACCGGTTGAGGCTGAATCGTTGCTGCGCGAGGCAGTAGCTATTCGGCCCACAACCGACGGGCTTAGCAACCTTGCCCAAGCGATTGCCGCCCAAGGGAGGTTTGAAGAAGCTGAAAGCGTGCTTCGCGAAGGCATCGACCTCGCAAGGCAATCCAATGATCTGGATACTTTGGTGCATTCGCTGCGAACATTGGGTGGTCTGCTCTGGCACCAAGGCAAGCTTGACGAGGCTGAGATTGCCTTTCGCGAGTCGATCGAAATTGTGCAAAAGACATTTGGGTCCAAGCACCGGGTTTACCAAGGTCTGCTTACGGATCTTGGTGAAACTTTGCAGCAACATGGCAAGCCCGGAGAAGCCGCCATTGTCCTTCATGAGGCCTTAGCCGCGGGATTGAAAGAAGACCGTTTGGAAGAACGGCTTGTTACGATCCAGCGCCTGGTCCAAGTTCTTATGGAAGACAACAATCCTGCTGGCGTTGATCAACTCTTTTATGAGCTTAATTCGGCATCAGCGAACGAGGCGGCTCTGGTGCTGCGCGCGCGAGGCAACTATCTGGCGCGCCACGGCCAGTGGGAGCCAGCCGAAGCCGACTTCAGCCGTGCATTTGAATTGCATCCTTTTTCTCTGCATCTACAGCTTCTCGCAGCCGTGCGCCTCCAGAGGGGGAACCTCGAGGCATATCGTGGCATTTGCCAAGTCGGAATCGACCGGGCCAGGAAGGACACAAATTCCAAAGCTAGCCTGCAGGACGTAGATTCCCTAGCTCTTCAGCGCATTGCAATTTCTTCACTCGTTTTGCCAACGGGTGGCAGAGATTTGCAGGAACTCAGCAAAATGGCAGATGAGGCTATGACCCATAGTAAGGCTTTGAAGTCCCCTCCATTTCTGATTACTAAAAGTCTGGCCGAATATCGGCAAGGCCACTTTGCTGAGGCGGTGCAGTGGTCAAAACGGGCCTTGGCTTGCCTGACTGCCACGAACGAATGGATACGGGTACAGATCCACGCAGTGCACGCCATGGTTCAATGCCAACTTCAGGAAACAAACGCGGCGCAGGCCAGTCTGGCCAAGGCCATCGAACTCGCCGACAGCAAGTCCTCCAAACTGCCGAGCGGCGATCCTGGCAGCCAGTGGCTTGAACGAGTCTACGCCGACGCGTTGATGCGCGAAGCCAAGGGGGCTGTTGAAGGCGAGCCTAAGTAGAGCCCAGAAAACAAGGTGATTGATTGTTGGGGTCGCCAAGGCGACGCAAGGGCGCGCCTTCAATTTACGTCATCTACATGGAGGAGGTGCTCGTTGGGACTGGCGCGGTTTCGGAAGGCGACGCTCTGTTGTACGATTCAAGGTCACAGTGCTTTGCCAAACTCATGCTGGCAGGGGAACTGGATGAGGTGCGGATTTGGAGCACCGCCCGGAACGCCCGCGAAATTCGGTCAGATATGTTCCGCACGCTGACAGGGACGGAGCCTGGCTTGATGGGTTACTGGCGCTTTGACGAAGGAACTGGCACTGCTATCATGGATGCCAGCGGGCATGGGTTCGACGGGACGCTCAGAAACGGGTTAGCGTGGGTGGAGTTAAACCCACCTTCGTGGACTGACGTCGCGGACGCCCCCATAAAGAACGGCGAAGAGAAGGTGATCGTGGTCTCCCCTCCGCCGGGAAACATATTTTACCGCCTTAAGAAGTGAGACATCAATGACTGCGTAGATCGGTTGTAAGGTTTTTGCAATTTTCCTGTTGTAAAGAGTGAAAGCCAATTGTGAACGCAGCGGTAACAACTCTTTTGGGCGGCTCTGGCCCTGTCCTGTCGAAGGAGCAATGTGAAGAACCGCAGAGTTCACCCAACAAACCAGATTGCCTAAGCGGACACGTGACCGCTCGGTCAATGTGGCGAAAACTAACGAACAAATAACTAATCAACCAACCAAACGAACCAATAAACACAAGCAATGCGTATGAAAAAAATGAACCGTGTGAACCTGGCCGCGCTGGCCGCGACGTGCCTGGGTCTCGTTATCACCACTGACTCAACAAAGGCCGATTTACATGCCGTGAACTTCGCGCCCATCCACGCAAATGCGGGCGTGACGGCTACACTCGCTGGCACATCCACTCCCGGGCTCTTCGTCGCGACCGCTACGGGCGTCGTGCAAACTTCGCTGATGGGAACATGTGTTGAGAATGCCCAGCTCCAGGTGCAGTTTCCTGCGACGCCGAACCAGCCGGTAGTCCTGAATGGAACCGGCACGTTCACATCGATCGACGGGACGAAGAGCTTGCAGTTCAGCGTTTCTGGCACCGCCACACCGGATTCGGCGAATTCCGATTTTTTTAACGCCAAGTATGAGCTCACCTTCACCGGTGGCACCGGCGCATTTGCCTCGGCCAGTGGCGCAGGCCAGATTACCGAAGTCGTCATGTTCACTTCGCCGACCACCGGCACTGTCACTTGGGTTTTGAACGGCCTGGTCATCACCCCGAGGTAAGGCGAGAGCCGAGAATCACCCAAAACAAAAGGAAATATGAACAACCAATTCGATGAACTAACTAAACAAATGGCCCAATCTGTCACGCGCCGCGCGGCGCTGAAGAGAGTCGGCGTCGGCCTCGCCGGCATGGCGCTGGCGCTGCTGCTGGCCCTGCCGTCCGCAGCCGCGGGTCCGAAGGAACAAACCAGCACCGTCTTTGACCTATCGGGAGACGCGGTGTTTCCGTACGATCTGTATAACGCACCCGTGCCGCCTTACCTCGATGTTGTGGCGGCTTCCGTCAGCCTCACCCGAGGAGTCTTCCATTTTGAAATCAAGATGAATTCCGATATCCCCGCCAACGCCGATCCGGGTTTCGCCCCCGGCGTCAACCACCTTGGCCCGACCGTGGGCATTCTGACCGATCGGAAGACGGCAAGCCACTTTAAGTTCTTTGGGCAGACGGACGTTTATTACTTCAACTTCCTCGTCGGGGCGCTCTACTCGGCTGCCGATAGCGGTATCGGGCTGAACCTCGGCTGGAGCGGCTTCTTGATTGACACGAGCACGTTCACGGCTGTCAAGATTCCAATGGAGATTCGTGGAGATACGCTTGTGTTCGAGACGAGCGCAGCCTCCCTGGGCAATCCTGACTCGTTCGATTGGGTGGTCGGATCCGAGTGCGACCCAACGCCGGTCACTGAAGAGAAGACCAAGAGCGCGCTTCTCGTTGACTTTGTCCCCGATCATGGCTTTGCGACATGGCCGGAGCCCTAGAGGCGAGTCGCCGACCGGATTCGCGTTCAGTAAACCTCAAAACAGCAAAGGAAAGTTATGAACAACAAATTCGATGAACTCACAAAGAGCATGGCCCAATCCGTCACGCGGCGCGGGGCGCTGAAGAAATTCGGCGTCGGCCTCGCCGGCATGGCGCTGGCCTGCTTCGGGCTGGCGAACAAGGCGGAGGCGGGACCGGATAAAATTCCGCCCTGGTGCGATCTCGCGACAAATCAATGTTGCTGCAAAAACTGCAAGACCTGGCTGCCTCCCGGGTCCAACAACTATTTGACCTGCCAGCCTGCCTGCGCCCAGAGACCTGGTTGCTTCCCCAATTTCTAACAACGAAGGAAAGTATGAATAACAAATTCGATGAACTTACCAAAACCATGGCCCAATCGGTCACGCGTCGCGCGGCACTGAAGAGATTCGGAATTGGGCTGGTCGGCATGGTGTTAGCTTGGTTTGGCCTGGAAAACAGAGCGGTGGCAGGCACAGTCTGCGTCACTGACAGCGATTGCGGCTCTACCGGGGTCTGCTGTAGTGGCATGTGCAACCCCGTACCAAAATGGTGTGATCGCTCAGTAGACCTTTGCTGTTGCAAGGCGGGCAAGACCGCCATTCCTATCTGCTCCGGCTTTTACTATAGCTGCGTTACGGCATGTGCCAACGCCCACCCACACAAGTGAGCGACCAGTGGAGTCTGATTCGGCGGAAGGATTGAGGGTCATTCGGGAGTCGCTGACGCGCAAGGCAGCCGTTTGTGTTCCTCTGGCGGACCCGAGTCGTGGAAACAGAATCACGAAACCAAAACACGAAAGGAAAGGTATGAACAACAAATTCGATGAACTCACAAAAAGCCTGGCCCTATCCATCACGCGCCGCGCGGCGCTGAAGAAATTCGGCATCGGCCTCGCCGGGATGGCGCTGGCGGGTTTTCAGTGGATGCAGGCAGAAGTCTCTGCCGCAACGCTTGGCCCGCTGATCCAACTGTCCCGTCCCAATGCCGTGGGCACTTGCGACTCCGGCTTCGTCAGCCTCCCCGGCAACTTCACGCTGGACGACGCGCTCGAACCGGTCGTCGTGGTAAACCCGGTCAACCCAAAGAACATCGTCGCCGCCTGGATCCAGGGTCTGTTCCAAAACATCGTCGCCGCGGTCTCGTTCGATGGCGGGCGGACCTGGCAACAGGTCCCCATACCACTGACCACCTGCTCGGGGGGAACGTTCCCCGGCACAGCAGACCCATGGCTTTCGTTCGCACCCAACGGAGATCTTCACGCCGTGGCGCTGGTGGCAAATACTTTGGATCGCCGGTATGTTGGGGCGACCAAATCCACGGACGGCGGCCTGCATTGGACATCGCCTGTCCTGGTCTCCGATATCAGCACCGATCCTGTGCCCGACCATCCGTCACTTACCGCGGACCCATTGGACACGCGGTTCGCCTACGCCATTTGGGACACAAGCACGGCCGGAAACGGGAACCCGTCCGGAGCTTTCTCGCGCACAACCGATGGCGGACAAACGTGGGAGCCGCCGCGCGTCCTTGCCCGGCTTCAACCGCAACAATCGGTTCAATTCAGCCAGATCCTCGTTCTCCCGGACGGCACATTGGTCAATCTGTTTGCAACGGTTGACGGACAAAGTATAAAGAAAGAGAACCACATCAGGATGATGCGATCGGCCGATCGCGGACTAACCTGGTCCGAGCCGATTGCTGTGCTTGCGACCCGTCCCATTTACACCAAGGACGGCGCGATCCTGGTGATCGATCCCGACACCGGGCAATTTGTCGGTGACCCCCTTAATCCCTCCTTCGCGATAGATCGGCGAAACGGCAATCTCTACGCGGTCTGGGAGGATGGTCGGTTTAGCAATTCTCAATACTACGACACCGCCTTTTCGATGTCCGCCGATGGCGGCGTGACCTGGTCTTTCCCGATTCGCGTCAACCAAACTCCCTTGAACATCCCAGGGTTAAATCGGCAATCGTTCTTCCCGATCATCGCGGTGACCGATGACGGAACCATCGGGGTCAGCCACTACGACTTCCGGTTTAACGACCCAAGCCCGGGGTTGCCCACTGACTGCTGGTTGGTCCGTTGTCAGCCGTCTTCCACACGACCCGCAACCGATCCCGCTAACTGGGGAAACGAAGTTCGATTGACCGGCAACTCGTTCAACATGGAAGCCTGCGGGACTATCGGGGCTAATTTCCGACCCGGTGAATACTTCGGCCTGGCAAATGCCGGCAGCGATTTTGTCTCCGCCCGCACCCAAGTGGATCAGGACAACGTCACCGCCATCTTCTTCCGGCGAATCAGCAAATGAGCAAACGCGCTTCCACAGGCACGCGATGATTTTCTCGACACAAACTGACAAACAGCAAAACCAAACCGAAAGGAAAAGTATGAACAACAAGTTCGATGAACTCACAAAAAGCATGGCGCAATCAGTCACCCGTCGCGGGGCGCTGAAGAAATTTGGCGTCGGCCTCGCTGGCATGGCGTTGGCCTGCTTCGGGCTGGCGAACAAAGCCAGAGCGACAACCTACCAGGGGTACTGTGTGATCGTGGCTACTAATTTTGAAGGCACCGATTTTATTTTCAATGGCACCTGCCAGTCCCTTGACCCGTGTCACCTTACAGGATCGGCGGATTGCCCTGCTTACGGGACACCCGTGACTTTCAGGAACAAGGCCGACTTGCGGAAGACGCTGAAGGGAGCGTGCTTAAGTAATTACAAGAGCGACAAGCCATGCTCCTTCACGGTATGATTGTAGGGCTTGCCCTCGCCTGGACTTTCATTTTGGTTGGCTGCTGGCTCGGTTGGCAGTTGCTCCGCCAGAATGGCCGGATGCTGTTGCGGCTCGATGAATTGGAAAAGCGGCTCGACGTTTTTGAGTTCGGCGAGGACGAGGTGACGGCGGGCTTGCCAGTCGGCAGCGAAGCGGCAGCGTTTGAGTTGCCCGATTTAGCCGGCGAAACGAGAACACTCGCCCAGTATCGCGGACAGTCGGTGTTGCTGATCTTCTTCAACCCCGCCTGCGGTTTCTGCCGCGACCTGATGCCAAAACTTGCAGCGCTTTTTTCCCATAGCCACCGTGGTAACAAGGCGGAAGCCTTGGGTTCCAAATCAGAGAGCGAAAGCACGACGTCCCCGGACCGCCTCCTCACGTCGGCGGTTACGAGCGAACCGCCGCTCACGCTCATCATCACAACCGGTGATGCGCAGGCTAACCGGACGTTGTTCGATGGGCACAAGCTAAACTGTCCGATCCTGCTGCAGCAAGATTTGGAAGTGGCTGGAGCGTACAAAGCCAATGGCACGCCGAGCGCTTATCTCATCGGCGCAGACGGAAAGATCGCCAGCGAATTGGCGATGGGGGCGGAAGCGTTGCTGGAGTTGGCTAACAAGCGCTGCAGCAGCCGAGGTAACGAGGCTCTAACTGAAAAATCTGAAAGGCCAAACCCCAAATCGGAAATTGATCAGAGCCTCGTCATCTCGGCTGCTACAGGGAATGGGGATGACCGAGGCGCTCGCTTTAGCAACCACTCCCTCGCGCGGAGCAAAATCAAACGCGACGGACTCAAAGCCGGCACAACTGCGCCCGATTTTCGGCTACCGCGTTTGGATGGACACGGCGACCTTGCGTTGAGCGATTTGCGCGGGAGTCGTGTCTTGCTGGTCTTTTCGAGTCCAGGCTGCGGACCGTGCAACACACTCGCTCCTCAGCTTGAACAATTCCATCGCGACCATCCGGAACTCGAGGTCGTCATGATCAGCAAAGGCGAGCCGAAAGAAAACCTGGCGAAGGTCAAAGATCACGGCCTGACGTTCCCTGTAGTGCTGCAGCAGCAATGGGAAATCTCGCGCCGCTATGCGATGTTTGCCACACCCATCGCATACCTGATGGACGAACGCGGAATTATTGCGCACGACGTCGCCGTCGGACCCGACGCCATTCTTAGGTTGATGTTTGCGCAGAATGGACATGCTGCCGCTTTCAACCCCTCTGCGGTAGTTTCCACTTGATCACCCGCCCGGTGGACACACCGGAGTTAGTTCCCCTTCCCACCGGGAAAGGCCCAAAACAGTTCGGAAGCATCGACACAACCGAACTGCGAACCCCATCCGAACCCTCCCACCAGAATTCCTCCATAATTATGCACTGCCCCTGCGCCAGGCCCCGGGCGCGAGACCCATCTCGCGAGTGAACGCGCGCGAAAAAGTGGACTCGGATTCATAACCAACGGTCGAGGCGATTTGCGCAATGGTCTCGGAAGATTCGCGCAGAAGTTGTCCAGCGAGCAGCATGCGCCATTGCGCAAGGTAGCTGATTGGAGGCATACCCAGAGTGCTGCCGAATCGTTCCGCAAAGGCTGAACGCGAGAGGGAGGCTTCCTTCGCCAGCGATTCGGCGGTCCACGGATGGGCGGGCTGTGCGTGCAGGGCTGCAAGCGCGCGTGCCAGCGACGGGTCGCGCAGCGCCGCGAGCCAACCGGTCGCTTTCTCGGGGAGTTTTTCAATGTAGCCGCGCACGGCCTCAACGAAGAGCAGTTCGGAAAGGCGCGCGAGAATTTCTTGTGAACCCGGCCGGCGCGAGGCGTGTTCGCGGGCGGCGTAGCGAAAGGAACTCTCCGCCCATTCCGCGCAAGGCCGGCCGCGCAGGTTGGCCACGAGGATCGGGGGCAACGCTATAAGCAAAGGGTGCCGGCGCATCGCCGTCGCCAGGAAGCCGCACACGAAGTGATCGTTAACCTGCCGACCCGCGCCAAAATCAATGTACGCCAGCTCGCGTTCCCCTGCTCTGCGAACCAACGGCCCGGCCTCCATGGGCGCGAGCGTGACGTCGCTTCCAAGCAAGTGGGGATCGTTGTGGGCCAGGAGAATGAGTTCACCCGGACCAGCACTGCGTGGCCGCTCCTTCCCGAGACGCACTTGAACGCGACCTTCCAGGATATAGTGGAACGCGGCCAGCTCTCCTACAGATTTGACGCCTGGCCCGCAATCCTGCGGTGAAACCTTCGCACGCAAACACCACGGCGCGCGGAATCTCGTTTCGAGAAACAACCCGCCCGAAAAGCGCAGCACACGCAGCAGGTCAGAAAGCGCGTCCATGCTCGATCAAACCGCCAGGGTGGCGTTTCGGCCAAGACATCCGGCGTCCCAGCCATTTCACCCAAACCACATTGAGGGCAGAGTGCCGGGCGTACCGGATGAACCGGTCGCAACTAAGAAAGTTATTCATGATGAAAGCAAAACATACAAACGATCGCCCCAACAGTTCAACTCCGCAGCGTCTTGCGGCTACCTATTGTTGTTCGATTCAAAGCCATAACAAAAACATTCATCCACAACTCGACATGAAATCGCATTCACCCACTATTACCAGGCGAGCTAAACGGCTTGCAAAGCTCGTCACCACAATCGGGTTGATCTGGGCCTCATGGGACTGCCTCATGATCGCGCGGGCCGATGAAACTTGTTCCTCGCCCTACCTGGCGCGTATTGAGGGGCAGGAGGAATTCCTTTACACCTGGACACTCGGCGTCGAGGGACTCGGCGATGGCTCGGACAAGCTCGTCACGATAGACGTAAAGCCCGGCTCCTCGAATTACGGCAAGGTCATCCACACCCACTCGGTGCGTGGACGCAACGAAGCGCATCACGGCGGATTTACTGATGATCGGCGTCAGCTCTGGCTCTCCGGCCTGGAGACCAGCCGGATTTTCATCTTCGACGTGCATACAGATCCATCCCGACCGCGTTACGTGAAGACGATTGATAACTTCGAGAAAATCACCGGCGGTGCGGCCGGTCCGCATGGCGTTTATGCGTTGCCGGGGCGGGTGTTGATTCCGTGTCTTTCGAACGCGAAGGACCACAGCGGTCGCACGGCAATCGTCGAATTCAACAATGAAGGGGATTATCTCGCCACCCACTGGCTGCCGACGAAGGACACCGCCGGCATCACGGGTGCGGAATTTGCCGATGGTTACTGTTACGACGCGCGTGTATTGCCTCGGAAGAACGTGCTGCTTACCTCCTCGTTTACGGGGTTAAAGAACTACAGCCGGGACTTCAGCGACCTGGCGAAGGACGCCGATGCGATGAAGGAGTTTGGCAGTTCACTGGCGTTATGGAATTTTCACACCCGGCAGCCGAAGAAGGTGTTCCAGGTGCTCGGTGCGGCGCTGGAAATCCGCTGGGCCTGGGGCGAGACGCACGACTACGCCTTCACCGCCACCGCGCTTACGTCGAAGCTCTGGCTTTGTTACCTGGACGAGAACGGCGAGTGGCAGGCGAAGGACGTGGCGCGCATCGGGCCGGAAGGCGGCGTGTTACCGGTGGATATGAGCCTGAGCGCGGACGACAAAACGCTCTTTGTAGATAGCTTCGGCGACGGCAAAATGCGCGTGTTCGATGTGTCAAATCCGCATCAGCCCAGGCAGATTTACGAGAAGACGATAGGCCGGCAGCTCAACATGGTGTCCCAGAGTTGGGACGGAAAGCGGCTTTACTTCAGCAGTTCGCTTCTGGCGCACTGGGACAAGACCGGCGTCGACAACGAACAGTTTGTGCGCGCATATCACTGGGACGGCAAGGAGCTGAAACCGGCGTTCGAACTGGATTTCACCGCGCTCAAGTTGGGCCGGCCCCATCACATGCTGTTTGGTTCGACTCAAGTCGGAGGCTGAATCGAGTACGAACCCGCGACCAGGAATCTTTGCATGAACTTACTCAAATATTTCTTTACGACGTCACTAACGATCGCCGCCCTCAACGGAGCGGCGTGGGCCGCCGATCTTCCGCGCACGACCGACCACAATTACGAAGCGCCCGTGCCGGGCAGCTACAAGCTTCCCATTGTCAAACAGGCGGCGGACGGCGAAGTGCTCAATTCCGAGGGCCGGCCGTTGCGCCTGAGTGAACTCACTCATGGCCGGCTGACGGTGCTGAGCTTCATCTACACTCGTTGTGCGGCTGCCAAAGCCTGCCCGATGGCGACCGGCGTGCTGATGCAACTCCACCATCTGAGCGCGGAGGACGAGGCGCTCGCCAAACACATGCGCCTCGTCAGCATCAGCTTCGATCCGTCCACCGACACGCCTGACCGCATGGCCGCCTACTCGGCCCTGGCGGACAGCAGCAAGCCCGCCGCTGAATGGCGCTTCATCACAACCGCCTCGCAGGAGAAGCTAAGGCCCATCACTGACGCTTACGGCCAGGCCGTTGACCGCAAGAAGAACCCGCAGGACCCGACCGGACCGCTCAATCATATCTTGCGGGTCTTCCTCATCGATCGGGATGGCAACATCCGGAACATCTACAGTTCCGGCACGCTCGACCTGCGCCTCGTGCTGGCCGACGTGAAGACACTGCTGGCCGAACAACCCCAGTAAAATAAATGAAAGAGATCTTTAAACTTCTGAGTTTCAATAAGAGCACGCCTGCAGGTCGTCGGTTGTGGACACACTTGCTCGCCTTGTCGGCAGGAGTGGTTTTCCTCGCCGGTTGCCACAGAGCGCACCTGGGCCACACTGCCGCGGAACCCGAGTTGCCTGCGGTTCGAGTCTGCACCCAAACTGTCGAAGCCAAACCGGTGGTTGCGATCGAGGAGGTAGTGGGCACGGTGCGAGCCAGGCTCCGAGCGACCATTGAGGCCAAGACAACGGGCCGCATCACCGAGATGCCAGTAGTCATGGGCCAGAAGGTAAAAGTCGGAGACCTGCTGGCCCGGCTCCACGCGCCAGAAATTAAAGCTCGCCTGGAACAAGCTGAGGCCACTCTGCAGCAAGCCGAACGGGATGCGAAACGCCTCTCCTCCTTGTTAAACCAAAACGCGGTGGCACGCGCTGATGCTGAGGCCGCCGATACCCGTTACCGGGTTGCCATAGGGGCCGTAGCCGAAGCCCGGGCAATGATGGCGTATGTGGAGATCCTCGCGCCCTTCGATGGAGTGGTGACCAGGAAGTGGGTCGATGCCGGTGACCAGGCGGCGCCCGGCAAGCCGCTCGTGGACATCGAAGACCCTTCCCAACTTCGGCTTGAGGCCGATGTGCCGGAAGCCGTTGCCTCCAGAATAACGCCGGATGCCCGCATGACGATTCGCGCGGGCCAAAGCACTGGCGAGCTATCAGGCACAATCGCTGAAATAGCGCCAATCGCCGACCCGATCAGCCGCACGTTTCGCGTGAAGCTCGACATACCGGCCAGTCCTGGCTTGATGTCGGGTCAGTTCGCCCGATTGATCGTGCCAGCGGGCGAATACACCTCCATGCGTGTCCCTAACTCGGCCGTCGTACAGCGGGGTCAAATGGAAATCCTCTTCGTCGTCGAGAACCAGCGCGCCCGGTTACACCTGGTCAAGACCGGTCGGCACATCAATGACGAAACCGAGATTCTTTCCGGGCTCGATTCCGGAGATTCCGTGGTGGTTGATAACCCACAGCGACTGCTTGACGGCCAACCTTTGCAGGAGAAGTAAATGACTACGCTGCCCCGTCCCAAAAGCGAACTCGGCCTGGCCGGCCGGGTTGCCCGTGCCTTCATAGATTCCAAGCTCACACCGTTGATCATCATCACGTCGGTGCTGCTCGGGGCAGTGGCGATCTTCCTGTTGCCACGGGAGGAGGAACCCCAGATTAAGGTTCCGATGATGGACGTGCTGGTCTCGATGCCTGGTTGCAGCGCCAAAGAAGTCGAGGAGCGCGCTACCCGGCCAATGGAGAAGTTGTTGTGGGAAATTCCTGGTGTCGAATATATCTATTCCACTTCGCGCCCCGGCGAGGCCTTCACGATCGTGCGATTCAAAGTGGGCGAGAATGTAGAAAAGAGCCTGGTCAAGCTCAACCAAAAACTGCAGTCCAATTTTGACCGCATTCCCCGGGGCGTTTCCTTCCCCCTCATCAAACCGAAGTGCATCGACGACGTGCCCATCCTGGCGCTGACGTTCCACAGCGCGCGGTATGACCACCTGACCCTGCGCCGGATGGTCGCGCAGGTGGACGACGCGGTTAAGCAGGTCTCGCTCGTGGCGGAAACGACCCTCATTGGTGGCGCAAAGCGACAGGTGAGCGTGCTGCTGGACCCGGTCCGATTGGCCTCCCGCAACCTCAGTGCTGCGCAGGTGCTGCCCATGCTTACCCAGGCGAATCGCCAGGCTGTCGGCAGCGGAATGACCAGCAACAACCGCGAGACAATCGTCGAAACTGGCGGTTTCCTGCAGAGCAGCCAGGATGTCGCTAACGTGGTGATCGGCGTCTTTGCAGGAAAGCCGGTGTATCTGCGCGAAGTTGCCGAAATCAAGGATGCGGCGGAGGAGCCGTCCCAGTACGTTTTTTCCGGTTCGGGCGCCGCCAACTCGGCCACGGCCGAGGAACAAGCTGCCGTAACCCTTAGCATTGCCAAACGGCCGGGGGCCAACGCGATTTCTGTCGCGAACCAAGTCCTGAAAAAAGTCGATACGCTCAAAGGACGCCTCATCCCTAATGACATCCAGATAACGGTGACCCGCAACTATGGCGAGACGGCGACCGAAAAATCCAACGAACTGCTCCAACACATGGGCATTGCCGTGCTCGGTGTGTCGGTCTTGATCCTGCTAACGCTTGGTTGGCGTGAGTCAACCATCGTTGCCATGGCCATCCCGGCTACACTCGCTTTGACCCTGCTGGTCTTCTATCTTTACGGATACACCCTCAATAGGATTACGCTTTTCGCGCTCATCTTCTCCATCGGCATCCTGGTGGATGATGCCATCGTCGTCGTCGAGAATATCGTGCGGCATTTCCACCTGCCGCAGAACAAGGGACGAAGTTGGTCAGACGTTGCTGTCGAGGCGGTAAACGAAGTCGGCAATCCTACTATCCTGGCTACTTTGGCGGTGATCGCCGCGGTGCTGCCCATGGCGTTCGTTGGCGGGCTGACCGGGCCTTATATGCGCCCAATCCCCATCATATCCAGCGCGGCCATGTTCTTCTCCCTGGCCATGGCCTTTATCGTAACGCCGTGGGCCTCCATCCGCGTCTTGCGCTGGGGCAGACGCTATTCCTCCCTCACCGAGGGCAAGGCCAACGGCAGGGCGCATTCGCATTTCGAGCACCCGGAAGACTTCTTCACCCGGGTGTACCGCCGGTTCATGGCGCCACTGATCGCTCGGCGTAGCTGGCGCTACGCCTTTCTTAGCGGCATCGTTGGCCTCCTGCTGGTGGCTATGGGGTTGGTGGGCATCAGTTGGGTCAAAGTGAAAATGCTGCCCTTTGACAACAAGAGCGAGTTTCAGGTCATCCTCAACATGCCGGAGGACACTGCGTTGGAACGCACGGCCCAGGCCGCTCGCGAAATAGCTGCCGCGATTCGTGTCGAACCAGAAGTGACTGACTACCAGATTTATGCCGGGGTGGCTGCTCCCTTCAACTTCAACGGCCTGGTGCGCCACTATTTCATGCGGCGAGGGGCCCATATTGCCGATCTGCAAATCAATCTGGTCTCAAAAGGCGAACGCAAGTCACAAAGTCACGATATTGCCAAACGTGTGCGTCCACGGGTAGCGGCTATTGCAACCAAATACGGCGCGCGGGTGGCGGTCGCCGAAGTCCCCCCCGGCCCGCCGGTCCTGCAAACGCTGGTGGCCGAAATCTACGGGCCTACTGAGGAGAATCGGCTTGCCCTCGCACAGAAGGTGATTCAGACCTTCCACAATACCAAGGGTGTGGTCGATACCGACTGGTACATCGAGGCCGACCAGCCCAAGGCGCGCTTCGTGATAGATAAGGAAAAAGCCGCTCTCCATGGCATCAGCGCCGAGACCATTACCCAGACCTTGCGAGTTGCCGTCGGGGGTGAACGGATCGATCTGCTCCACACTCCGCGGGACAAGGAGGACGTCGATATCCTGGTACAGTTGCCGCGCGCGAACCGGTCGACCGCCGAGGATCTGCTGGGATTGCGTGTTCGCTCCAGCGCGGACCCCTCGGCACCGCTGGTACCGTTGCGCGAACTGGTGAACGTGGAGCAAACCAGCGTCGACAAAAGCATTTATCACAAAAATCTTATGCCGGTGACTTACGTCATCGGCGATGTCGCTGGCGTGGTAGAAAGCCCGGTCTACGCGATTCTGCAGATGAACAAAGCGCTACAGGCGCTGGATACCCGGGAGTTCGGTGGAAATGGCTCGGCGCTTAAAATCTATAACGCCGTTCAGCCCTTTACCGATGACCAACCCTCCCTGAAATGGGACGGGGAATGGCATCTGACTATCGAACTTTTCCGCGATCTGGGCACGGCGTTTGCCGCGGTGCTGGTGCTGATCTTCATCCTGTTGGTGGGCTGGTTCCGTTCATTCCTTACGCCACTGGTCGTTATGGCAGCGATTCCTTTCTCGCTGGTGGGCATTCTCCCGGCCCATGGACTTATGGGGACGTTCTTCAGCGCCACGTCAATGATTGGATTCATGGCTGGCGCCGGCATCGTAGTGCGTAATTCCATTATTCTTGTGGATTTCATCGAGCAACGTTTGGCCGAAGGTATGCCCCTGGCTCAAGCCGTCGTCGATGCCGGCGCCGTTCGGTTCCGCCCCATGCTTCTAACTGCCTCTTCTGTCGTCGTCGGAGCGAGCGTGATGCTGACCGACCCGATATTCAAGGGCCTGGCCATATCATTGATGGCAGGTGAAATCGCTTCGCTTTTGATCAGCCGGATGGCCGTGCCCGTGCTCTATTTCATGGCCCACAATCGAGCCTCCCTTCTGGATCAATCTCATCGCAGAAATCTTCCGCTGAGCATGCCGGAGGATGATTCCCACATTGAGCAAGATCAAAGCCTTACGTACGCCCCGATAATTCCTCGAAACAGATTTTCTGGTGCTGTGGCCATTGTTGATAAGGAGAACAACCGCGACGCTTCAGATCTCACGACTGCCGACAATTCCAGATGACTTGCGTCAAATTGTACCTTTACGAGATGCTCTCCCATTGCGGATCATTTCTCTTCGGCCGCTCAAAGATCCGGGTGTCGAGCGTCTGTTCTATTCGCCTCCGCCTTTCATTGCACTCATCTTGGATTCCAGCTCGGCAATTCGCTGTTTGAGTGGCGCGACGATTTCCTCTTTCCGGTGCGCATCGCAAGCGCGCGCCGAAGGTTACGCATGCAGATTATCTGCAATGAGAGGCAGAAACTGGCCGTGCGATTACGAGAGCCGGTCTTACTGGGCTCAACTTTCCTGAGGCGGGGTGAAATCTTCTCGCAGAGAGGGGCTCGAACAAATAGTGTTTGGTGCGTGAGCGATGTCACCCGGGTGATCGAGGCTGTCCAGCGCGGCGACGCCAAGGCAGCCGATGAATTATTGCGGCTGGTCTATGAGGAGTTGGTGACCTGCTAAGAGAAACTGGCCGCGCGACGGAATCGCTTGAGGCCTACCGGCAAGCTCAGCTCTCTGGCTCAAGTCCGTGGCTGAGTTAAACGTGGAAGATCGTCAAAGCCACCGGTCGTTGACCGAGGAGCGCATCGGCCAATCGATGCAAGAGGCTGGAGAATTCAATGGGGCAGCCGAAGTGTATCGGCAGGCTGAGAATTCCCGCAAGGCTTCGCCTCTGGAATTGCCCATCGCCCAGGCGCAGCGGTTATCTGGACGGAGCGAGGCGCTCTTCCGCGTTCGCACGATTCAGCCGTGATGTACTGCACTGTTACTGCATTGCTCGAAAAACCTTTAAAACTTTTGATTATTCATGGTAGCGCGTACGGGAATCGAACCCGTCTTTATTTTTGAATTAGACACCGATTTCGCAACAACTTGCGTTTTGGAGAAATTCGGAATTCCGGGGATGCTAATACGTCAGGCGGAAGAGCGGTTGGAGCCGATCGTATTGGTTTCGGAAAGGCTGTTGCCGTTCGCGGTTAGAGAGCCGTTTGAGCGTCATCTCTTGGCTACTGCGACTTGAGCCGGAAGAAATTATAATCGCTGCCTGATTTGGGAACGGTGACTTGGTATTGACTGTTGCTGATCACGACCGGCCAGGTGATGTCCTGCCAATTCGTAGAAACCAGATTCGTGTTTTGCTGGGCAATAAAATTGCCACCACTCGATGTGGGCCAAGTCAATCTGGAATTATTTCCAACCAGGTCGCTGCTCAACCACGGCGGTGGCGGAGTTGGAAAATTACCGTTCTCCAAGTTCTTCAGATAAATAGCGTTATTGGGGAAGCCCTGAATACCGGCCAGTTTTGTTCCACCACTGGAAATGGTCAGCCCGGTCCAGCTTCCACCGGGAGCGCCGGAGGGCGACCAGCTTTGTCCCAAATCTTTTGAAACATAAACATCGTTGTTGTTAAGTGCGGCGGCGAGGGTCGAGCCGTCAGCGGAACAGGCAACCGCTTTCCAATAGCCGTTAGCAGCGGCAGTCTGGGCCCAATGGATGCCGTTGTTCGTCGAAATCCAAATGCCATTGTCCGCGGCTGCGAGAAATATTTTTCCGTCGGAGGAACACGCTACGGAGGTCCAATAGCTGAAAGGAGCGTCGGATGGCTTCCAGGCGAGCGCGCCGTTGGTTGAATAATAGATGTAGTCATTATTTGCGACCACCGCCGCAAATTGGCCGTTGGAAGATATACAGGTCCCGGTCCAATCGATGTTTTGATTGGTGGCAATGCCGCTCGGCGCCTGGCTCCAATTGGCGCCATGGTCGAGCGAAATTTTTATGTATGAGATATCTCGGGCGGTGTAGGCTACGGCTACGCAACGCGAGCCATCATACGACATGGCCATCGCGGAACAATCGCCGCTTAGATTATTCGGAGTCCAGGTTTGACCACCGTTTACGGAGTAATAACCGACATTACTTTGGCCATCTTTTAAGTTCATGGTGAGCAAATTCGAGCCGTTGCCCGAACAGGCGACGATCTGTTGATTATACTGCACCAGGTTCCACGTTGCTCCTGAATTGGTGGATAGATACGTCTGGCCGCCGCCCACGATCAGACGGCTGCCGTCTGCGGATGAGGCAATGGAGGTCCAATTATTAGCGCCGAGATTAACCTGACTCCATGTTTGTTGATACGGTGAACCGACCACGCTGAACGCATAGGCACGCATTTCCCCTGCGTAAGCGCCGCTGTCGGCCACGCGCGTTGCGGTCACGTTCAGACGATAAGCGCCACACGCCGCGGAATTGGTCACTGGCCAGCAACGCGTTTCTTTTGGTCCGGCAAAATAACCGCTACCGCTCCCGTACGTCGTCCAGTTTCCGCCACTGTTGGTGCTTCCATCCAACGTAAACGTCTGCGGGTCGCCGCTCCTGCTCACAACGCTGGGAGTAGTCACGGCAAAAATCGCGACGGCATTGTTCGGCGTGAATGTCGCCCCGACATAAGCCGGAAGCGAGCCCGTCGCACCCCAATAAGTAGCATCATTTTCGTCGAAAGCGTTTGCTCGTGAACCGATCGAATCGTTGTTGGCGTAGTACGGCGCGCTCGACGGCAGTGGCACGTAATTGCCACCTGTGCCAATCGCGATGTTATCCAGCCGAATATATTCCGTTTCTGTGCCGCAGCGCGCGCCCCAAACAAAACGTTCTCCCCCGTGCGGTGTGAAATTGGTCACCGCCAAGTTCGTGAACAATGTTTGGCTGTCCATCCGCACCGTCATGCCGCGATAATAGTTCCAGTCCACCTCGAAGTAGTGTCGCTGGTCCGTGTTCGTGCCCCAACTCGCCGGATAATTGGTCAGATACGCCACTTCGTTCGTACCGACATAGATGTAAAAGCCCGGACGATTATTACGAAACGTATGCACGGCGAAACAAAGACCCGTGCCGTAACCCGATTCCTGTGAGATAGCGGCGTTCGTCAGGTTCAGCGACGCCACCTGGCCGAACGTAAAAGAAAATCCATCCGCGCCCGACGTGGGAAACGAGGCATACACGGGCGCACTCCATTTGGCCGAGAACCCATATACCGCCGCGCCGCCGTCCAGGTCCGGCAACAGATACGCGCTGCGCGTGCCCGTCGTGCCGACGGCCGTTAATTGCAATTCACGGATACTATTGTCCACCACGGCGGCCACGGTTCCTAAATGCGAGCTGAACAATTGCGAGCCGTCAGAGAAACTCGTGGTACCCACTGCGTAGGAAGTAAAATCCTGAAAATATTGCCCGGCGAAAAGTGAAGGCGACAGCAATAGACTCAATACACTGAGGGAAAGTTTCATGTGTTGGTTATTAACCAGAAGCGTCGCGCAATTCAAGGAGAACGCGCCCCGCGAGTGCCGAAAAGGCGTGATTTGAGTCCAGTGGGGGTTGAATGCAACAAAGTTTTGCCGCGTCAACTTTGCGGACTTTTGCGGAAACCCATTGAAAAATCAATGGTAGCGCGTACGGGAATCGAACCCGTCTTTCAGCCTTGAGAGGGCCGTGTCCTAACCGAATAGACGAACGCGCCAGACACGCCTCAAAATGAATGCCCAGCCTGGGGTTGTCAATGTTGCCCTCAATGGTATCAATGCTACTGCGAACGCTACGCCCCTGCTTTTCGCACAATTTCATTTTTGAAATTGCTGGCGCTACTGTGCTGAGTCAAATTTCAAAGGTGGTTCGTGCCAGGCCTTGCCGGCACGGTAGAGAACAAGTAATTGCTGATTCATAGCTGCGATTTGCGGTTGACCGGCAGCGATTGCAATCCGAGCAGATTCTTCGGCGACGTCCACGGCTTCGGCCAGTCGCCCAGCCTCAGCGAGGGCGGCCGCCAACGTGCCCAAATGCATGGCTTGTTGGTGGTGAGTGAGTTCGCAAGCGCGTGTGGCAAGGCGAACCGCTTCGGGACCGTTTCGTAGAAAGGGATCATAGGAGGTCGCAAGCAACCACGCCAAATTGTTCAACCCTTCGATCGAATCACCGTTCAACAATAAGACCTGACGGTACTGCACTATAGCTTCTTGCGCATTACCTGTTTGATGGAGCAGATCGGCGAATTGCAGTCGCGTTTCAAGATCAGGTTCGAGACGTATTGCCTCACGCAGGTGCGCTAATGCCTGCTTTTGCTTCCCATGACTGGACAATATTGACGCAAATGATCTTTGAACGGCGGCATCGTCGGGCTTAATTGCAAGCGCAATCCTTATATGTTCCTCGGCTTCATTTGTTTTTCCCTCGAATGCCAGAGCGCGCGCAAGATTGCCGTGGGCCTGCGGGTTTCGCTCATGGATTTGGATCGAGGACCGGAAATGTCTTATCGCTTCATCATAACTGTGGTTTTCGGCGAGAATGCATCCAAGGTTATTGTGCGCCAGCCAGGCCTCAGGGTTTTTTGCCAGGGTATCCCGCCACAACATTTCGTCACTCGCCAGGACACGGGCTCGTTGAAAGGTCAGAACCGAAAGGCTCAAAAGTAAAAGGGCGATCCCTCCTTTGGCTATAAGAGGCTGCCTGGGGTTAATCAGCCTTGTCACGCTTCGATCGACTCGCGCATTTTGTGTTTCATCGCCCGATTCCACGCCTGGTTCTTTGGTCCAGCGTCGGAGCAAATAATGCAAGCCCGCGCCGGTCAGCACCGCGATGCCGATCAACGGCAAGTATTGAAAATGATCCGACACTCGCGACAAAGTCAGATAATACATATCAAAGAAACCGAGCACAGGAAACAGGTTGGCTATGAAGTAACCTGCCGCAAACAGCATCGGCCGTCCCCAGGTACTGCGAAATCGCCAGAATAAGGCGATGAGCAACACGAGCATGAGCAATGGCGCCCAGGAATGCCAGTTTAACGGATCAATAGTCCATCTCGGATAAATCATGTTCAGCTTGAAAGGAAGCAATGCCTTACCGATATAAAACCAAACTGCCATTGCTGCACCGGCCAATCGACCCCAAAAGTTTTCGGACTGAACCGCCATTCCCGCCATGGCTTGATGCTTTTGAAACCAGACCGTCAGTAAACCAAAGACGAGCGCCAGCAGGAAGAACGGGCTGGTCATTAGTACGTCCCGACGTGTCAAACGCCCATGTTGCCACCAGACGCATCCGATTAGAACCACCGGCAACATAACCGTTGAAGTCTTACTCAATAAAGCCAGCAGAAAGGTGAATAACGAAAACCAGTAAAAAGTGTGGGCATTGGCGGCGAACGACTTTGATTCCGATTTTGCTCGCTCCTGCTCCGAACGCAAATAACAAAGCAGACTCAGCAGGTAAAAAACCAGTGCCAGAGTATTCTTCTGCTCTGAAACCCAAGCCGCCGTAGCCGCGCACACCGGATGGACGGCGAAAATCGCCGCGCCGAGCCATGCGCCGGGGATTTTGAGCCGCAGCAAGACTCGCCAGACCAAAACTGCGCTGAGAGCGTGCAAGAGGACATTGACTAAATGAAATCCCACAGGACTTGTCCCCCACATCAGCCATTCAAGCCAAAAAACAGTAAGCGTAAGCGGAAAATCAGTGGCGAACCAAACCGATGAAACATTTAATTTTCCGGTAATCAGCGGGTTTTTTTGCACCAAAAGGGGATCGTCCCAGACAAATTCCCCCCTGAGAGAAGGCCAATACACGACGAGCACAGCCAGAAACATCACCGCGACCAAGACGAACACCTGCCAGTGAAAGATAAAGCCAGGGCGTGGGGGACGCTTAGACATTCTTTTTTCTTTTCGATTTATCGGAACGAAGATTTAGTATTGGTGTTTTACCTCCGGAACAAGTATACTAAAACGAGTATGGCAGACAGCGGAAAAAGGGTAATTTGTATTCTGAGCACCATCATACTGTGTGCGGAAGCCAGGGCGATTACTGATGATTCGGCCAATCCCTACAATGGGATTGTGGAGCGGAACGTCTTTGGTCTCAAACCGCCAACGCCTCCGCCGCCGGTGGACACCAAAAAAACAGACCTTTCCCCCATCACTCTGACCGGGGTTACAACTATCCTGAGCAGCAAAAGAGCTTTATTTAACCTGCAAACCCCCGGTAAGCCGGTGCAATCATTCATCCTTGCCGAAGGGCAACGGGATGGCGATATCGAGGTTTTAGAAATTGATGAGAAAGGTCCGGGCGGGGGAAGCGTCAAAATCAAACAATCCGGCACAATTCAAACGCTCACTTTTGATAAGAACGGCGTCAAGTTACCCGCTTCCGTTGCCGTTGCGGCACCGAATCCCCTCGGGTCGGCACCTAATCCTCAGCCGGCTTTCGTGGCACCCAATCCTTACGTCCCAGCCGCTGGTCGCCAGACAGCTTCGTTCAACACGACGCAAAAAGTTCCGGTTAATTCAGGAACACCCGCACAGGTGGGTCAAGCCGGCGGGATTTCGCCCGGGTTCGGCGCTACTCCAGGACAGGCTCCGCAGCCAGTTCAACAGCAACCCCAATTGTCTCGCGAAGAAGGAGTTCTTCTATTGGAAGTTAACCACCGGATCGCTGTCGAGACCGGTGACGACACCGCAAAAATCTTCCCCCCCACAGAATTGGACCCTACGAGAAATGTAGGCAGTGTAGATGGCGAGCCATCTCTTCCGGGGCAACAGCAACCGCAACAGCAAAACCAGCGTCTTCCCTTTTCAATACCAGGAAATCCCTCGAACCTGCCGCGTTTGCCGCAATAATTCCGCTCCTTTTCAGTAAGACCTTTCCTTTCGATCACCCGACGGCCCGGAACTGAACATACCCGGCCTGCCATTAGTTAGAGCCAGACTGTTGGAATGTGAAGCCACCTTGCCTATCGAAACACGCGCCAACTTCGCCGAAGCGCCAGGCAGGACTCCGTTCAGGGGCCCACTTACAGGTTCAACAAACCGGCAGGCGGCAGGCTCCCTTGCAAGTTGGGATTTCTGATACTATGGCCCAAGGGGCAATCAATCTTGCCAACTTCGTAGAGACAGTCCCGGAATGACGTTCGAACAATTGGTCTATGGACGAATCCTAGCCCATATCAAACTGAGGTTCCAAGGGGTGTTGGATATATCCCGGAACGCCGCTGCAAGGTGCGGTGGTGTGGCTGAGTTGGTGGGGATGGGGCGGCCCGCCCAGAGGGTTGCTCGATCTTTCTGGCCAGCACAACGTTCTACATGCTTCATCCTCATTGGTGTTATGTGGCGAGTCGCGGATGAATTGTGCCGAGGACAGTGCTCGACCGTGAATCGCAGCTCGCTGGTACAAAAAAAGAAGCCCCGATTTCTCGAGGCTTCGTGAGATAATTTTTTACTGGAATTGATTACTTCCGGCGGCGGAAGATCAACAGTGCAGCAGCACCGAGGCCAGCCAACGCGAATGTGCTCGGTTCGGGCACAGCAGAAGCGATGTTAAAGCTCGACCAGCCAGTTGAGTCTGGCGGGAAGATAACGTTACCACCTGCATCAGAGCCGCCTAGAGGGGCGACGGAGCTGAAGAGACCCGAGCGGCCACTGACACCTGCCGTGGCAAATGATGAGCCGCTCTGTGTGTCCCACACGCGTATTTCGAACTTCGCTTGAGCACCGGCTGCTACGCCGCCAACAGTGCCGGTGACGGGTTGAAACAACCCGGCAGGAGCGCCAGAAGCAGCATCATAGAACGTAGTGCTGCCAGCGAGGGTCAAGAGAGAGGCATCGGTCACTGAAGCGGGACCGGCCCACAACTCAGCGACATAACGGGAACCTTGCAGCGGCGCTCCGGCATAGGCCGTGGCACCCGGCGGCACATCGGCTGAGCTCGAACCGCTAAGAGCCTGACTCGGATTACCGGGATTCGGTCCGTAGATCAGTTGTTCGAATGTTATACCTGCGCCGCCTTCGACGTAGTTAAGGAAGTTTACCGTCCCTTGGGCCATTGCGGAAACCGCAAGCCCGATTGTGGCTATTGTTAGCAGTGCTTTTTTCATGAGTTTTTTTTTGTGATTGGTTTTTGTTGGGATTACTGTGGTTTCAGTAAAGGGTTTGATGGTTTACGGAGCTACAGTAAAGCTACGCTCGAACCGGGCGGTGCCAGAAACATTCCGGTAGAAGAAACCTTCGCCGACTTTAATCAGCGGTCCCTTTACAGGATCGGAGGTGGCGTTGTTCGGCCAGGAACCGAAGCTCTTCGTGTAGGTCACGAAATTCTGAACCGTCGTATCCCAGCGCAGCACTCTGTCATTGTTGGAAGCGATCGCGCCTAAATCGACAACGAAGCCCTGCTGAGGCACCTTGGAACCAGTTAGGGTATAGGCCGCTCCATTCGAAGCCAGAATGTTTGTCAAATTCCCTTGGGGAACTTCACCAACATAAGTGACGTTGAATACGCTGGCGCTCACGTTACGAACGAAATAACCAGTCCCATTTGGCAATTGCTGTGTCGCATTTGCACCCCAGCTACCGAATGATTTCGTGTACGTTACAAAGTTCTGAACGGCGGTATCCCATTTCAAAACTCTGGTGTTGTTTGGAAGAGTCCCTGCGGGATCAAGAACGTTTGTCAACGAATTATCAGTGTAAACCAGCGGTGTGTTCGCGATGGTGTACCCTGCGCCATTATTTGTGAAGGTCGTCGTAACATATCCGACAACATTCAACGAATAAACGTTTGATTGAGCCATTGAGGTGGCCACGCCTGCCGCGAGAAGACCCGCAGCGCATAATAGTGCTTTTGTTCTCATTTTGTGTAGTTTGTGTTACCGTGTGTATCGCCACTATCCCAAACCTCGAAGGGCATGTCAACAGTTTTTTGCATTTTTTTTGAACATTTTTCAGATGTCAAATAAGCCCCTTTTTGAGAATTTGATAGGATAGCAGGTTCATGGCAGTAACTTATGACTAATTTCCCGAAAAACCAACTATTTTGAACCAAACAAGGCCTTTTTAAAGGGGGCCCAGGGTTATAAATGTAATTTTCATCGCTTTTTGGCGATTTCAAGCTACCCCCAGGGCGAATCGCAGCGCCTCGAAAGGCCTTTAACCTGCCTTTTAACCTCATTTTGAGGGCTGAGCTTTTGGCTGGTCGGTAAGGGGCGGCTTTGCCAAAAGGGTGTAAAAACCATGAGGAAACTCTGGAGATTCCAGCCAATCAACGAGAAGGTGCAGTTCAACCGCCGACATCCCGAAGGTGGATTTGCGGGAAAGGACCAGCCGCGCCGGAGCAGGGCGCATAACCGCCGTTACGCAATTTCCCAGGTTCGTATGCAGAGCTGATAACCACTTCAGGCCCGGGCTCGCGCCGCGTAATTGAGCTCGGTTCAAGGAAAACCGAAAAAACTGGCCCATAAAGATCCAATCGTCGATACGGCCTCCTGTCAATTCCCAATCGTAATAAACCAAATTGGTACGATTAAGCAGTTGCTGCAGGATTTCGGGCGGAAGTTGCTGGTTTTCCTCCAAGGCCTGGCTCAAGCCGGCGGTAATGAACTCACCCTGAGGAGTATTGACTGACTCCAAGTACGGCTTGGCCAAGCCCAGCTCGGCCCAAACAACTCCATTGCTGTTGCTCGGTTGCTCAAGTTTTCCTGAGTCGCTATTGTTCGTCAGATAAGTATTGGCTTTGCTTATCAACTGTTGTGTGAGCACATGAACTGTATTGCTCGCATTCTCCAGCGGTGCCGCCCAATACACTCTAAAAATAGGGCCGCCTTGCGACCAGGAAAATAGCTGATTTGGCACGTCCCGGAGTTGCAAGTCCGCCAAAGTGCTTATTGAGGAGAGCCACGGCTTGATCCCCTGGACCGCTGAAAAACTGACTAGCGATCCGCGAATGAGATTGGTCGGGATTTTCCATGGCTCAATTTGGAAAGAAGGCGGCTCAGCAAAATCGATTTGAGCCCGAGTCAGCACATCCATGCCGTCGCCAATCATTGTCAACGAAATGCGTGGGGAATTCTGAGGGAGCTTCCATCCGGCCATCTCCTGCCCAATGGTTCGCAGATCAAGATCGGCTTCGAGCCAAAAGTTTGTTGTCGAGGCGTTAAAAGGATTCCGCTCATTTCCGGATTTGATTCGGTTCACCGTTTCTTCGAACAAGGAGTTTTGGTCCTTTGCCAGACCGATGAGCGTCCACTGGGCAGCTCGCGCGAGTTCGACCCGGCCAGCAGCCGACAAGAGGTGATGGTTAAGCCTCGTTCCTTTGCGTGGGATCTGCGCTTGCCAGCCATGCTTATCGGCTGACGAGGATGGGTGCGTGCCAGTAATAGATTCCACTGCGGCGGCAAGATTGGTTTCCCATGCTCCGGCACGAGCATCATTGAGCCGCAGGGCCAATACCAAACACCACGCTTCATTCGTAGCCTGACGCACCTGAAGATAACATTCCTCCTGGACAAGGTCGTTGAGGAGTGGCCGCAGAATCGCGCTGGGCCCTTTAATCAGCTCGGCATAATTAGTAATGGACGATCCTCCCAAAGATTTATCGGTGTTGGTTGCCCCAGGCAGATTGGTCGAGAGCGCAAGGGCGAGCTTGTCAAGGGTCTGCGCTTCGAGCCTGACGGTTTCCGGCAGGTTCCAAATCTGCATGAATCCAGCCGCATTGGTTTCGGCTGAGATCCTTTTTTTGCCAAGCCAATGAATCCGCACCAGATTGGGCGCATTCATTTCCGGCTGCCTGGCGGTCTGTTGGGATGAATCGGACTTTTTGCAGCCCCACAACACCGCAATCATGGCACAAAATAGGACCAGGAGCCTTCCTTTCACGCGGCCAATATACCGCGACATGGACGGCACGGACATCAATAATTCACTTAATGTTTTCCACATACCCCGTGTTATTTAGGGAACAAGACCCGATTTCGCAAACGGAATAGACACGCGTTGAAGATTAAAACGGAAAAGCAATTCGGAATTTTACAAGAGATAACGGTGATAACAGAGAAAAAGAAAACTGAGGAAAGAGCTTGTACAGAGGCAATCAGAGAACAGAGGTAGAAAAGCCATACACAAAGGGGCGGTTGACACGAATGTGGGGTGCCTCAGCCGTCCCTTCGGGACTTGGGCAACACTCAACTGACCCTCTCCCAACGTTGAAACGTTGGGCTATTTTCAAACATCCCTCCGGGATGAACCAATTGCCAGCCCCGACTTTCAGGCTAATGCGCATTGGATATTCCTGTCGGCAGAATTGTTAAAAGTTGGAGCAGCGGCGCATTCAGTTTCTCAGCCTATGATGTTTCATTATACCCCATTTTATTTAGGAACGTCGATTTCGCAATGGAATAGACACGCGTTGAAGATTAAAAGGGAAAAAGCAATTGGGAATTTTACAAGAGATAACGGTGATAACAGAGAAAAAGAAAACTGAGGAAAGAGCTTTGTATAAAAGCAATCAGAGAACAGAGGTAGAAAAGCCACACACAAAGGGGCGGTTGACGGGGATGTGGGTGCCTCAGCCGTCCCCTCGGGACTTGGGCAACACTCAACTGACCCTCTCCCAACGTTGAACCGTTGGGCTTTTATCAAACATCCCTCCGGGATGAAGACCAATTGCCAGCCCCGACTTTCGGGCTAGTGCGCATTGGATATTCCTGTCCGCAGCATTGTTAAAAGTTGGAGCAGCGGCGCATTCAGTTTCTCAGCCTATGATGTTTCATTGTCGTCGCAGGCCGAATGGATGCATCATTCGGTGCCATATCCTGACATCAGTTCGAGCATTTCTTTCACGGCCGCCGGGAGTCCCACTGTGATTGCGCGGCTAATAATGCTGTGGCCAATGTTGAGCTCAATCAGGTGAGGCACCTGATGAATCAATCGAAGGTTTTCGTAGTTGAGTCCATGCCCGGCGTTCACGCTTAGGCCGAGGGCGTGAGCCTGTTTCGCTCCCTCGACCAAGCGTTTTAGTTCACGCTCGCGGCCTTCCAGGCTGGCAAACTCTTCTGCAAATGATCCTGTGTGTAACTCGATAAACTGGCTGCCCGTCCGGGCGGCTGCATCGATCTGGGTAGCTTCCGGAGCGATGAACAGGCTAACTTCTATTCCTGCATCGTTCATTCTCTGCCGGGTTTCAGTCAGCCCTGCCACATTTGCTGCCACATCCAGGCCGCCTTCCGTCGTCACTTCTGCCCGCTTTTCCGGCACCAGGCATACGATCTCAGGCTTTAATCTTAACGCGATATCGATGATTTCCGCGGCATTAGCCATCTCAAGATTAAGACGGGTTTTGATCGTTTGACGAAGTTTCCAGACGTCGCGGTCCTGGATATGGCGGCGATCCTCGCGCAAATGAGCGGTGATCCCATGCGCGCCAGCCAACTCGCACATAAGCGCAGCGGCAACCGGATCAGGCTCCCCGTGAGCACTGTTTCGATAACGCGCTTCGCGCAAAGTGGCTACATGATCTATATTTACTCCCAGTTTCAGCATAGCAAAAAGCGCGCGCAGCATCCCTCCCAAAGGGAGCGGCGAAAATAGCCCAACGTTTCGACGTTGGGGCTACCGTCCGAAGCAAGTTTTGTCCCGAAAAGACGGTTGACGAGAATAGGGCGTGTTGCCCAAAGCCAAAGATGAAAGAAAAGGGAGATCGTCGACCCGAAGGTTGTGTCGAAATTCGAGGGAAACAGCATGTTCGAACGTTGCTGCGGCCGAGGACGGCCGCGCTCCGGTGTTTGGGCAACACGCCCAATAGGAGGTATCTCAGCCGGCCCTTCGGGACTTGGCCTGTACCCAACGTTTAAACGTTGGGCTATTATCAAACATCCCTCCGGGATGTAGACCACCATCCTCGCTCCGCTAAACAGGTTCCCTGGCTTGCTTTCATTCGAAAAGTTGCGGATGGATTACGCGGGCGGAGCTGCGACGTTTGGCGGTTGCTGCTGTTGACCTTGCGGTGGCGCGACGATTACCGGGACCGGATACCGCAGTTTCATGACATCGTCCACCAACACCTCAACATAATAAGTGCCTGGCAATTTGAATTCCACCTGACCGAACACGGTTACATTGGTCGCATGCAAAGCGACATCCTGCAGCATGAATTTTACTTCACCTTTGCGTAAAATGGTGGTTTGGTCGGGCGCGATCAATCGAACAGCTTCAACAAATTGGCCTACTCCGGCCGTCCATCGATTGAACAAGCTTAGCTTGAACGCCACTACCGGCAACTGCGGCACTCGAATGAAATTAACGACCCCCACGAGGAAAAAATTGCCGTTAATTTCCTGGCGAATTTCTTCGCATAAAAGTGAACATTGGAGGTCGGGAAGGATACGCGTAGGTTGCATGTGAATGGGTTATCCGTATGAATTTGTAAAATGGCTATATGACAACTAGTTGTCATTACTCTCCGCGTTCCAATATAGTTCCGCTGCCCTTACCGTATTTTGCATCAGCATTGCTATGGTCATCGGACCGACGCCTCCTGGATTGGGGGTAATCTTTCCGGCTATCGGTTGGACCGCTTCAAAATCAACATCCCCGACCAGTCGCGATCCGCTTTTGGCCTTCGGATCCGCTATCCGATTGACTCCTACATCCACTACTACCGCTCCAGGCTTGACCATATCCGCTTTGACGAACTCTGCCAGACCCATGGCAGCTATTAATATATCTGCCCGTCGGCAATGATCCTTGATATTGCGCGTCGCTGAATGACAGAGCGTAACGGTAGCGTTGGCAGATTTGTCCTTTTGGCAGAGCAGGGCAGCCATCGGTTTACCCACGATATTGCCCCGGCCCAGGACCACGACTTCCGAACCGCTGGTCTGAACATGGGAACGAGCAAGCAATTCCCGAATTCCTGCAGGCGTGCAGGGCAGGAAGCCACTCGGATCGCCCAGCATCAGTTTGCCCACATTGACGGGGTGAAAGCCATCCACATCCTTATCCGGCGAAACCGTAGAAAAGACAACTGGTTGACGAATGTGAGCAGGAAGAGGCGCTTGAACCAGGATGCCGTGGAGGCGTTGGTCTGAATTCAAACGCGCCAGCAAACCCAGCAATTCATTTTCCTGGGTGGATTCGGGCAATACCGAAGTTTCCGAGTAAATACCGAGCTCCTGACAGGCCTTCTCTTTTCGAGAGACATAAACCTTTGATGCCGGATCATCCCCCACGCGCACGAAAGCCAAGCCCGGGGTGCAACCTTGCTTTTTCAATGAAGCAATCCGGCCGGCTAGCTCATCGAGGATTTGCCGGGCGATGACCCGCCCGTCAATAAGGTTAGTTGGCATTAAGGCCGCCCGTTACTCCTCAATCACCTGAATTCTCTGGATGGTGATTACCGGGGTATTGCGCCAACGCTCATCCAATCCCTCTTCTCCAGTAACGACAATGCGCAAACCCTTGTATCGGCGCAAATCCAGATCCCGCGCGTTCGAGTGAAGATAATTGATCGTTCGCCCGTTTTCGGGACTGACTAATTCGAAGGGTGTTGGCGCTTGTATGCTGAAAGTGCCACGTACAAGCCCCTCGCGCTGGACAATCCGCGGTGGCAGCGGTTCCTCTACCACAGGAGTCGGAACGACTGGCTCCGGCGCGGGCGCATTCGTTACCACAGGGTTTTCAGTTGCAGGTGGAACGACGGGAGTTTCCTTTGGCGGCGTCACGGGAGTGGTTTCAGGCACAATGGCTGGAGCTGGCGCGGGCTCGACCGGCGTGACGGGCGTGTTATTGGCCACCGTGGGCGCCGTGGGCGCTTCCTGCTTCAAGTATTGAGCCGCGATATAAGCGAAGGCATCCGCGGGCGGCTCAATTTCCAGCCAATCCCCTTTCGAGCTGAGTTCCTTAACTTCATCTCCATGTTTGAGCGAGCCCAGCACGCTGAAATTTTCTCCCGGCCCGCCGCGCACATTTAATTTTTTTGGACGAACCGTTTTATTTGTGCCCTCGACGAAAGCCGCATTGACCCAGGCATGGATCGTGTTGGGCAGCGCAATTTTCGCCCAGGCCGAAGGTTCACTCGGACCTGATCTTTTGAGATCGATTTCTTCGAGAACGGTAACCTGCTGGCCTTTGGTGAGCTTGCCCAGCACCTCGGCTTTGAGAGAGGCATGACCGCGAACGTTTACATTGCTGGCTACCAGGACTGCAGGACCGGCAACCAGGGGAACCGTCCTGAGTTCTGCCTCGGCATTCTTTTTGGCAACACCGTCAGCCCTGGCTTGTTTTTTCGTGCTCTTCTTTTTTGGAGACTTGGCAGCCGCTCCGTTGGTCGAGGGTACGGGCGCGACGTTTGTGACGGCGGGTGAGGCCGCGGGGGTGGTAATCGGCGCGGCGGCAGGAGGATTGGTCGCTTGCTGTGCAAGCACATTCGCCGAAAGCAGCGCGGAAAAAATCAGCCAACAATTTATTTTCATAGCTCAGCCTAGTAGAGATTTAATCTCGGGTTCTGTCAATGTCCGCCATTTGCCAACCGGCAACTCGCCCAATTTTATTTTACCTATCTGAATCCGTTGCAACCGTTGGACTGTGCGCGCCTGGGATTCAAACAGCCGCCGCACTTCGTGATACTTGCCCTCTGCCAACTCCAGTTCGACGATGCTCCTGGAATGGCTGGACGACACCAGCCGGGCTTTTTCTGCCTTAAATCTTTCGCCCATGTACGACACACCCTGAATGAACTTTCGCAAAAGTTCCGGCTCCAAACGTCCTTCGACTGTTGCCAGGTATTTCTTGCGAACGCCATAACGCGGATGCGTCAGCCGCAAACTAAACTCGCCATCGTTGCTCAAAAAAATCAAACCTTCGCTCTTGAAATCCAATCGGCCGACCGAATGGAGATGCCGCCATTCGTTTGGCAACAGGTCATAGATGCTCAACCTGTCGAACTCATCTTTACGGGAGCAAACGACCGCAGGTGGCTTGTTCAGGGCCACGTAAATTTTGCGACGCGCCCGAATGGGTTTACCATCCACCGTGACCTTATCGTGAAGGGGATCCACCTTTACCCCCAATTGGTTCACGGTCCTTCCGTTTACCGCCACTTGCCCGGCTAAAATGATCTGTTCACTGGCCCGCCGCGAAGCCAGGCCGGCCTCGGCCAAAAATTTTTGCAGACGCACCACAGGAAAAATCCGAGGGAGCCGATCCAAAACTGAAAAACCTGACGACCAAAGCAACTTGAGCGTCCAACCTGAAGATGCTTCCGCGAGCCTGGAAGCCGTTTCCGATCTTTCAGATTTCGGCCTCTGCCTACGCGTCCTTCTTGGTCTTGCGCAAACCGGTAATCCGATCCCCCGGCTTCCATTGGTCGCGTTTCTTGAGCAGTTCGATACGCTCGAAGCGCTTCAGGACATTTCTTTTGCCGCCCAACGTGGCAGCGGCTCGCAGACTACGATGCTGTGACATAATTTAAATTCAAAAAATACAACTTTTGTTCATCCGCTAAGACTCAAGGCGGACGCCGTATGTACCACAGCCGCGGATCTTTGCCAATCTTATTTTATTGGGTTTTTCCAGGGGATGCCGTAGCGGCCGCCGGGGTCGCTTTAGATAGCGGCGGGCCATCCGGGATCACCCGCGCTTCCGAGGACAGTTTGTAACTGAGACCTTTGGGCGACACCATCTCGGCCTCCACCAAATAAGCGCGAAATCCTTCGGCAGGTTTCTCGATTTTTCCCGTGACATGAGTTCCATCACCGGAAGGCAGCTCCACGCTTGCCCACTTGTCATTTCGAAAGTCGCGATCCGTGGAATTCGCGGTCCACAGGTGGAACCGTTTTGCTGCCGGATGAACGATCACATCGATAGACGCTGATTCAGGAGAATTGGTTTGAAAAGTCCACGTCATTCGTGGCAACTCCTGGCGGTCGGCGACCATTTGGAAAAAAGCAGCAAGTGTTGGGATTGCCTGGTGGCCCCCAGCCAAATCGTGGCCGGCGTTAGGCGTTTGAAACACAAGCTTGGGTTCTGGCAATTCATTCCAGTAATGGCGCAGAGAATCAACCACCCAATAAGGATCGTTCGTCCCCAGTAATAGCAGCTTCGGAAGGCGGTACCGCTCGCGGTAACTATATGGGTCCACCCAGCTTCGCAGTTCGCGAGTGCGCGCGTCATCCAACCGCTCGGTCAGGTGCAGTTCGACGTAATCCTGAATCTCTTCACTTTGACGGCCATACATTTTCTGCGCCCATTCCGTTTGCACTTTCATGTTCAAGGTATCGATTACCATCGGTGCAATAGCGGTGACCCGCGGATCCACTGCTCCCGTCAGCCATGTCGTCCAGCCACGCTTGGAAGCCCCGCTAACAACAAACCGTTCGAGACTGTTTCCAAAATGTTTCCTGGCGAATGCTTCGGCTGTATCCATTCCTCGCACGGCGGACTTCACCATTGGAAAAAGCAACGGCCAGCTTTTGTCGCCGCTTTTCAAAAACTGATCGAAGGTATAAGCAATCAGCGCGTCCTCCTTTCGTCCATCATAGAGCGGTTGATTTGGGATATGATTGATCACCGCTGCCAGCGCGCCCCCTTGCGACGCCACCGTGGTAAGAGTAGCCAGGTGATTCATGACATCCTCGTCGCCTGTGACGAACAAAAAAGCCAGGTCGCGATTGCGGAACTCCTTGGGCCGCACCACCAGCATTTCATGTTGCCAAACGTGGCCCCTCCAGGATTGCGAAGTAACCTCCAGCCGAAATGCGGTCTCAGCTTTCTGTGCGGGAGCCTCCTCTTTCCACGAAAAAGAATTGTCGGGCGCGCCCACATAATCCTCCAGCGCTCCTGCCAGGGCCGAACTTTGGGGATGAAAGAGGGTGCTTAAGAATCCGCCCGTGAGACATGTCAGCCGCCAGATTCGGCCGGCTTGATGGTGGAAAAACTTGCGTGACATCGTTTTAAAAAACTGCGTCCGCGTCGAAAATAGTCAAGCCAGTATTTGCGTTTCTGTAATTTTATGATTAACTCTACTGGGGCTCATGGCCGAGGAAACGGCTTTTTAGACTATGGAATTGTATTATAAAGATTTAATCTCGGAAGACGCTTCCCTCGAGAAACTCGTCGATAACCTGATGCTGGTCGTGCAGGGCGCAGAAGAATTCGTCCAGGCTGCGGGAGCCAACCTTCCGGTCGCGAGCAAGCAGGAGATCACCACCCGCCTGGCGAAATTAAAGCAGAGCTGTCGCTCTATTAAACAGCGCACTGTCGCAACCGCTCAGGCCGCGGACAAGACATTGCGGGAATACCCTTACTCCTCCATCGGTTTCAGTTTTGCCTTCGGCCTGTTCCTCGGCGTCGTGCTCATGAAACGACGCTGACCTAATTGACTTGCGGCCAACCACCGGCGCGAAGTGTTTGGACTGCGCCCGCATTCCGGCGCTTTCTTTGTCTCTTTTGAGGTTTTTGAAAAAGACCTAATTCGCTTTCAACCGAAAGAATTTCGTCGCACCCGCTGTCCCATTTGTAAACGGACTGGCCGCTCCAATAACATTTGTGAAAATCCCCGACGCGGCTGAAGCAGATTGCAAAACAAATGCCGGATCGGTCCAGCTTAATACCACCTGCCCAGGCCTTCGCTCAACATAAAGCGGGATGGGACTGGTTCCACCCGCGCCTGGCACGACCGCCGAAAACGTCCGCCCGACCCGCAAATCATCCACCAACAAAGTCGTGCCCAGGGTACTATCCTGTCGAAAGCCATAGGATGAAATGGTCACCGCCGTTACCGAATCAATGGCGCTGACGTTTGGATCCGATTCCGTGGCCGGATTCAACCAGAGCGTCGTGGAAGCATTATCGACATCGTAGCGTGTAACAATCAGGTAAGTCACATTCGTCAAAAGCTCGCCCGGCAGCAGCGTCGTGCTGCCGCTCCCATTGGCCACGGACAACCGGAACGCCCCCGGCGCGGCATTGTTGAGTCCCATAAAAACCCGGGCGCGGTTCGCGTTGCCACTGCTGAAATGCGCAAAGTAAGCCGGAGTATCCTTGGCCAGATTGAGCGCCTTCATTTTGAAGCTCGCATACAGAACCGTGCTGTTGCTTCGCGTATACGGACCCCCGATCAAACTTGCAGAAACATCTTCACTTTGAGAATCCGTAATCTGAACCGTCCCATTCATAGTTTGGCACTCACCAGAGGTGCCCGACCGGTTCGCCCAAAGGAACGCCGAGTTGGTCAGCAACGAGCCATTGGCATAGGTGAAAGTGTCATAAAACAAAACGTCAGCGGATGGCAACACCATCAATGGAAAAATCGAACTCGCCGAATTAGTCCCGTCGCTGACCGTAACCGTAATCAGAGCAACGCCACTTAGACCATTGATCGGAGTGATCGTCGCAGTTCGATCGCTGCCGCTCCCTCCAAATATAATATTGCCGTTCGGAACCAAGGCCTGGTTTCCGGATGAACCCGAAACCGTCAGATTACCCGCGGGCATTTCCAAATCGTTTACTGTGAAAGCAAGCGCCGGAGTTGCCTGGTTGGCCAGGGTATTTGTAGGTGAAATGCTTGAAATCACCGGCGCAGTGTTGACCGGCAGCACGGTGACGCTAAAGGTGGTACTATTAGAACGTCCCCCCGTATCAGTCACATACAAGGTAATGATCGAACTGCCGGTCTGAGCGCCCGCGCTGGCCATCACTGTACGGCTTGCGCCACTGCCAGCCAGGTGAATATTCCCGACAGAGATCACGCCCGGGTTCGACGAAGCGTTTGTCACCGCCAGGCTCGCTGCCAGATCTTCCGCATCCCCCACCGTGAAAGGCAAAGCTGCTGTGGACTGATTGACTCGAACCGTCTGATTACTGACCGTGGAAATGCTCGGAGGCGTATTGGCCCCTGGTATGGGTGTTCCGGAAATAACCACAAAATCGAAACGTATGGTGCCGGCCGTTGAATAATCATTCCCCTCGGTTGTCACGTACCCATTGATGCCACTTCCGATAGCGGTATTTTCAAACTCACTGACAATTCGAAAAGCAAAATTCGCGTTATTGTTCACCCCAGCGAATGCCGCCAGACTGTTCGTCTGCGCTTCATAATAAGAACTGGTGGCTGAAACGACCTGGGCCGCGTTCGGCGTGGGATAATCAATAAATGTAGAGCCGTCGGTCGAGTATTGCAGCCGGCAGTACCTGCTGGCTGTTGCGCTAACCTTTAAGTCCCACCTGATCACAATGTTCGAGTACGCGAGCGTGCTGACGTTGAATTGGACGCCGGCAGTTTTGTTGCCGGTATCAGATGGAGGGTATGATTTTGTATTCCATCCGCTGTCATCGGCCGAGCTCGCTGGATCATTCGTGCTGCCGGTTGCCCATGTCGCCGTTGTGCCACCAATCAGGAAGGCCGTGCCGATGCCTCCAGACGGTGTGTTCGTTCCGGTGCTCGGACTACCGTCGGGAGGATTGCTCTCGAAATTCCATTGCGCAATTGAAGCCGCATTCAGTGTTAGAACCGTACATGTCCATAGAAGTACTGTGAGGTGAAGAAACATTTTCATACCGTTCCCAGGGTTTTCCTTTTACTTGGTTGAGGGATTAAAAACCCGCAGAACAAAGTTTAGCAAGATTAAAATTGACGCAGTAAGAGGGCGTCCCGGGGGAAATGGGACCTACGGACCAACGCGGCATCTACGACCTTGCCTCAACCCTGAAAAAACGCGATGCCCACGTCACTACCATGAGGAAAAGAAAAACACTGGCGAGAAGGAAAAAGCGCACTGTCCAGGAAGCGGCTTTGATTGCTGTCGCAGATAACTTGATTGCCAGATTGGCCTGCGGATCAACTACTACCGGGCGTTTAAAAGTTAAGACCCGTCCCTGTTCTGGGACATTGGCGCGGATCGCGGCGGGACTGCTTACGGCGGCGTCCTGTTGCTGGATAAGTCTCTCGGCCAGTCGCATATACACGGCATTGTCATCAGCAGTATTCCGGTCAATGATGTCTTTGGCATCCTGCTGCGTATAGTTAGCCTCCTTGCGGTTGCGCAAATCGCGGAGCTTGCCAGCGAGAGCGGCTGATTCACCGGAAGCGCCGGCCTGTCTGACATTTAGCCCGACGAGTGCTTGCTGAAGTTTAATATTGTGCAGTTGCACGCGAGCATCTTCGTTGAACGCAGCGTCATGGGTCGAAAGCCCAAATGCCGCCTGGAAGGCACGCCGAGCTTGCTGGGGGTCTCCCTTTTCGAGAGCGGTATTGCCGGCTGCCATGAAATTCTCCGCTTCCCGGGTTCGTTGATTTTGCAACGTGGACTCTTTTTGTAGATAGATTTGGAGGTCAACAGCCGCGGGTTGGGACACGATTTCATCGCTTTCCAACTGAAGAGAGCCTGACCAATGGCTGACCTTCCATTTTTCGCTGAGGGAAACACGCCAGGTGAGGTTTTCGAGCGGCAAATCGAATCGGGGCGCAAGCAGCTCAAGATCAAGCGAACGCCGGTGGACTTGACCGATGCGGCAACTGTAAAAGAACTCCACCGGGATGACCTTGCCGCCTCGGGACTGTTGTTCCATGGGAATGAGGATGCTTGCCTGCTCGCGCCAGGGCCAGACGCCGTTTTGGTTCACGAATGAAAACCAAAAACGGGAATCTTTGGGCAAAGTGATGCTTAAAAGGCGTTTGTCGCCAGGGATCATCTCAATGCGAACTTGTGTGAGCATGATGCCATCGTCTGAAACGACTGACGAGAAACTGATGTTTTCCACTCTGGCCGGCAGAAGCCGGGTGGCCTCATGCCGTTCCAGCTTAAGAGTGAGTTGGTAAGAAGAATCGACCAGGCGATACGCGAAATTGGCCGCCGCGGCCTGCAAATCCTGCTGGAGGACGCGCGGGATGCTCTGCCATTCAGTCGGCTGGAGAGCTTCCGGAATTGCGTCGATGCGCAACTGCAGTCGTCCGCCCGATTGCACGGTGAGAAAACCGCGCTGGAGATTTACATCCATAGCCCGAACGCCGCGCAGTATTGTTTCCATCGCTCGCTCGAGTATTGGTGTTTGATAAGCTGCTTGCAGGAGGTAAGCCCCGATCATGCGCCGGTGTAATTTGATTTCCCACTGCTGGAGGCCATTGGTAACTGTGTTGGGCATTTTCAGAAAGTCGGCAACCTGATCGCCCTGAAAGCGGACGCTTTCGGCGTTCGCAGGAAGCAGAACGTGAAAAACCTTCAAGCCGGTGTTCTCGATTTGATATTGCAGATTAGCAACCACTTTGACCTGAGCTTCGTTAACGGTCGCGTGCTGCAGGCTCGTGACCTGAATCCAGGCATCCACTTGCTCGAGTCCAAGTACGAGACTCCAGGGAGTCTGCAACAAACGAAAGGCGAGGACGCCTTTTTGGCGAATACCAGACTTTTGCGGATCTAATTGCGTGAGACCTTCGCTGCTGGCGACCTGCAGGCGCATGCCTTGTTCTGGCACTACCACTAGAGTTCCTCGTTGTTTGCTCGCCTCGCGCAGCAACAATTGCGGGACTACCCAATTGTTGGTTGTTTTCACGCCCGGACCCGCAAGACTAATGGCAAACGGCTGCTGGCCTTCGGTTTTTCCACGCAGGTGCAAGGTTACTATTCGCCCGGCATCCGTCTTCATCTCAGTCCAATGGCTCAAGGCGGCGCCGCTGATCGATTCCACATCAAAGCCAAAAGGCATGAGGAAGCTAAGCCGGAAAATGCCTGCTCGGGTGATCGTCACCGTTGGATTGGCAGCAAGAACGGTCCGATCTTCTCCGAGCGAAAGAGTGTCCTGTGTTTCAACGCGCACATCGGCCTCCACGGCGGAAGATTTGATGGAAGCGGTTGCGTTGCCATCCGAATAACGGAACGCTCGTCTCACAGCAAGTCCGGCGATTTGACCCTGTAATATCGCGGGAACTTCGCCGGGAAAATCCTCCAGGTTGATGGAAGAGAGACCTTCGGCCACTACAGAGTCCAGTTGCACTTCACCACCTGTTGCTATGCCCATTAAACCAATCTGTCCGGCGGAGTTTTCAACGCTGATCAACCCAACCGACTGTTCGAAAGGCAATGGGCCCGTTGTGATTTGCGAGCGAACTACCACAGCAAACGGTCGCGACTCCGCAGGGTTCCGCGTAATCCGCAATTTTCGGGTGTCAGGGTCAAAACGCCATATCGAAGCAGCTTTGGACGTCTCTGTTACATCCGTGATCGTTGCGCCGGCAGGCACCTTCAAAATGAGCTCATTCAGTTGACCTTGCGCCGGGCGGATGGAGACATAATGGACACCTTCAATGACTCCGGCCGTTGGCACGTACAATTGTGTAAGCTCGGCATAGAACACGGGCTTCTCGGTTTTTACATTGCGGCTGCGAGGTTTCCAACTAATTGAGGCATCGTTGACCGGCGCTAAAAGCAGCGTCGCGACCGTGTTGCTGTCCACCATTTCACGCTGGGTCGAAACCGCTTGCGATGAGAGTACATCCACATCCAGATTCGCAACCGTGAGGTTCAGTTTATTGACCAGGCCATATTGCACTGGATTGGTAAACCCCGTTCCACCGTCGTGTTTGGTCACCTGCATTTGGTATTGCAATTCGATCTCAACAAGACCGGTGTCCTGGGCAAGCATCTGGTGGGCCCGCCGTACTCCAGTGGATGATTGAATGAGTTTCAGACTGTTAGTGGGGTAGATGATGCGCGTTAACACCGCCGGGTCAAACAGCAGAGGCAGCATTTGGCCTTTGATCGCCTGCCAGCGGATACGCGCGGTTGAAAGCGCATATTTGTCTTCGATGCGAATCGTTTGGCTTACGGAGTCAGCGAGCGGCGGATCTTTAGGCGCCAAAAAATTGTCCGCAACGACCGAGGCATTGCTCGAGCCTCCGAAAGCCAGCCAGAGCAATCCAGAAAGAAAAAATGTGGCGACGGCTGAGGCTGAACCGCCGGCCGTGGTTGGCGGGAGGACAGGTTGCGGTTTGGGCGGTAACTGCCACAGTCTACGCAGCGCTGAAATCAAGACATGCCAAACGAGGAAACCGATAATGACAGCCAAAAAAAACGGGGCGCCGTTTGGATATCTGAGCGCTGCCCAGGCAAGCAAAGTCCAACCCAGGATGCCACCAATTGTCTTGAACCAACTTTTTACAGTAATCCATCCATAGAACCAAACACACAAAGCGAATACTGCAGGCCATGCGCTTCCAAAAAAATTCAACATGGACATTTTCTCAGGTATGTTTGAAAGCTCGACCGAGAGCGCAGTGCCCGCTTGTTGAACCGGAGCGAGCAAGGATACATCTCGCGGAAGCTCCTGTTGCTGCCTGCTGGCCAGGTCCCCGATGCCGAGCAACATGCCCATGGCCATGACAAATGCGATTAAACCAAGGACCGCGCCGAACCAATGCCGAAAACTGAACCGGTAGGAGCCAACGCTAATCGTCCATCGCCAGACCACTATGGCGCATGCGATCAAAGCAAGCGCTCCAAAAAGCCAGGTCGCCGCGCGCCCGACTCCTTCGCCTTTAAAGGTTCGCGTCAACTGTGCAAAGCCGGAAATATCCGGCACACCACCCACGGGTGTCAGTGACCCGCGCTGATAGACCAGCCGTTGATTCGTATCTGGTATCAATTTCCATTCAGCCAGCAACACTGGCGCATTTACGAGCGGCGCGCCTGCAATGATGTGTCCTGCATTTTTCGAACGTGTGGCAAGCTTGAGATCCACAGTTAAAACCGTATTAGGATCACCTCGTTGTGGAAGCGGGATCAGGTTGGCTTGCCCGTCCATCACTGGCACAACCGAAGCGCCATTGACAGTGGCCGACCATAATTCTGTTCCGGCTGGCAGGGTCAGACGAAAATTGGGGTTGCCACGGTTTTTTACAAAGTAACGCGCCTCTGTGAGCACCTGGCCTTCTTTGGAAACATGAGTTGTCAGGGCCGCGCGATCCACCACCTGGCTGAGCGAGTCCCCCTGGGCAAGCGGGCTAAGATCCAGTTTCAAACTGAATGGACGCGATGTGTAGCGGTACGCCGCCAGGATTGGCGCATCGAAAAAGAGGCGATATTCGGCGGGCACTTCGCCCGTTTCAAGCGGAAGCAGGCTGGACGAGATATCCACGGGCTTCACCTGGAACTGATAAGCGCTGATGATGATCGTGTGTCCTTGCTCGGTCTGAGCGTCCAACGGGCGCGCGCCAGTGAATCCGAGGATTTCGCCTTGCGCCTTGAATGGCCGCTCATACGTCGCGAGCAATGTATACGGGCCAGAAACCGGTGTATGCAATTGCACGATATAACCCCCTTCGATCTTTTGACGCGTGCGGATGTCTTTACCGGTGAACTCAACGTTGAAATATTCCGACGACAATTCGACTTTGAAAGCTGAGACCGGCGCGCCCGAGATGACATAATTGATCACGCTGCTACCGTAAGCGATACCTTCACCAATCGAGAAGAGATGGAACGCGTCCACCTGAACGGCCTGGGGCAACCGTTCGATGCGGAGGGTCGCCAACCAGGCGGGGTCGCCCAGCCTGAACGCTGCCTGGATGCCAGCGATCTTCCTGGGAAAAAATGCGGTGGCAATTTCAGTTAACCCTTGCGTGCGTTGGGCGGTTAAACGGAAGCCCTCGTCTGCCGCCGCCGCTATGTGACCGCGCACGGACTTGGCTTTGGCGACCTCGATGCGCGGCAGGACCCAGTTGGTTTCGCTCAATGGTTTATTGCGCTCGAGTCGGAGTTGAACTACTTGCCGGCCCGAGATTGGCTGGCCATAAACCAGGCGCAGCTCGGCATCAGGTTGGGTGGCCGGCTCCCGCAGGAAATGATCGGTCAAGCCCGAGGCATTGAGTTGCGCAACCGCATAGCCTTTGGGAACACGCAGCAGCAGTTCGCGCAGAGGCGCCTCGCGGATTTCCAATTCGATCTCGGCCTCGATTGAAAGCTCATTTTCCCCGAGACGATACGCCAGCACTTGCGAAACCGTGAGTTCAGGCAGGATTTGATCCGCCTGAATACGCAGTGCAAAATCAGCTCCGGCAAAACGGTATGCGAACTTTTGGCTGCCGTTGACCCGAAAGGCCGCGCGCGTAACCTCGCTTTCTGGAAACTGCTCGGGCGATATCTGTGAAAGGCCGCTGGCCTGCACTACTTCAAGCCTGACCGCCCCTTCATTGACGATGCGAAAGTATCCTGCAAATCGAGTCGCGTCTTCTGGCCGCAACCGCACAGCTTCGACGGTTTGCGGAAACGCGCCGAGTGGTGTTTGCATTTGGACCTGGAGAGCGAATTGGCTTTTTTGAGGCTGATTGAACTGCACCAGCAAGCGGCGCTCATTTGAATTGGCTATCGGTTCCACATTCCACGAAAGCACCTGGTCGCCTTGCACGCGAGTCACTTCACCTGTGCCACGCAAAAGCAGCATAACGCGGCTCAACTCTCCCTGCATGACTTTGAAGTCAAGCAACGCAACCTGCCGCATCAAGCCCGGGCTGATGCCGATTTGCGACAGCATTTCGGCGGCGTAAAAGAGTTTTCCCTCGACTTCGGGCCGGCTCTCTTTCCAGGAGAACCTCACCGATCCATCGGATGGCAAATAAGAAACGAAGTCGCTGCCCTTTCGTTCCGGCCTCGCTGCGCCGGGGAAATCAAATTGCGTGTCCAGACCAAGCCCTTCCAGCACGATAGGTTGAAGCGCGCTTGGGGTAACGTGGAAATCCAATGCATTCCAACCGCCTTCGTTTTGGTTAACAAGTGCATTGAATTTGAGTTGGATCGGAAATTCGCCGGACTGCTCGAATACGAGCACGAAACGATCCTGCTGGAAACGCACATGCCAGCCGGGATGCTTTTCGAAATCGGCCAGCGCAACACCTCCAGAAAGCAAACTGATGGAACCACCCTTCGGGTTCTTGACGTAGGCAGTCGCTGTCAGATTAAAGGATGCGGTCTGGTTATGGAGTTGGCCAACAAGTTTAAAATTTTTCAGAACAATCCGTCGCGATTCGGGATCGGCTAAATGGAGCTTTAGACCCAATGAATAAACTGTGCCTTGGAATCGAAAGGCGAGCGGCTCGGGCTCGTCAGATTTGGTTGCGCCAGCCATAGTGGGGGGCAGGAACTTATGATCGATGGGGATCAATCCCGAAATGTCCCCAGGTTGCACAAGAAGTTCGGGCGCGCTTTCGATTTTTATGTATCCACTCAGTAGCGTTGGCTGCGCGGGAGTAATAATCAGAGGTGTTACAGACGCCGGGCCGCCCTTAAGCTCCTTCTCAACGACAATGTTTACTGTAAATGGATCACTGGCCGGTTTCTCCGTTTTTTGACGACGCAAGACGAGCGTGCGCGTGCCATTGGTTTCCTGGCGGACACTCCAATCCTGCAACTCCTTGCCGGTGACCTGGCGAACTTCACCCTCGCCACTAAGAGCGAGAGGAAATTCGTTGGGCTCGCCTCCGAGAATATTCAGCGTGGCAGTAATCGATTGGGTGAGCTTGTCGCCACTGATCTTAATGGAATGTTCCAGGGCGGTGGAGAAGATAGCTTTCTGTTTGTCGCCTCCTGCGCCGTTCAACATCGCTTCAATGATCAGCCGCGCTTTCCCATCCTCAATGCCGCCATTGAGCGAGAGGTTTTTGAGTTCGGCGGTGGGGGTCGCGGCATAGAGTGGCGAACAGGCAAAAACAGCGAGTAACAATATCTTTTTCATAGATTGATAGGCGTGTCAGAACTTTGTGCTGCCGTTCCAAACAGCCAGGTTCTGAGAACCACAGAGACACGACGCAACGAGCCAAAACTAAAGCCGCAGAACTACATGAAACCACGGAGGCACAGCGCGGCAAAGCCGCAACCAAAGGCAAAGAGTTAACACAGAAATTTTCACAGGAGGAAACGGAGCGAACGGAGAAGAAAAAAGAAAGAGCGCGCGGAAAAGGGAAAAGAATTTTAACCACAGAGACACAAAGATCGCAGAGAAAACGAGGCAAACATAATTTTGCTGAAAATGAAGAGTTTTGAAACATTGCACTGCGAAGAGGACATGTTTTCATTCGGCGTTGTGATTTTCGCAGCTCATTTTCCTGCCGCGCTTTTTGCCTGTCGGATCATCCACTCGAGTTTCTTTGGCCGCGCGTCCGCTCCATACACATCCGGCACGCCGCTCAAATAACCGAGCAATGCGTCCGGTGTGACTTCTCCCGCATATGGACTCGAAACCAGCCACTCGGAGAACGCGCTCGCAGCCGCCGCCAAACGCATCGCGGGACTGCCTTGTTCAAGCGATACCGCATTCCCATTGAACGGCACCGGCCATTCATGCTCACGGTAATCATTGGTCCCCGGGATCTTGAAACGAACTCGCACAATCCCGAGCGGACCTTCTCCACCCTGATTGACCTCGATGACGTAAAGCGCATTACCCGACTCGGCGGCGCCAATTTCCGCCGCATCGACTGTGTTGTCGCGAAATTGTTCCCTGGTAAGTTGATGCCTGGCGTAACCTATCTGGCGATAGGCCGTGACGCGTTTCGGATTGAACTCGACCTGCACCTTCACGTCTGAAGCCGCCACTTGTAATGCGCCGGCAAGTTGCCCGGCAAATTCTGTTGCTGCTTCCTCTGGCGTGTTGATGAAGCCGTAGCGCCCATCACCATTTCGCGAGAGCATTTCGAGCAGATCATCATTAAAACCTTCCCAGCCGATGCCGAAACAATCGAGCGCGATACCTTGCTTCCGCTGCATCTCCACTTTCTGCTTCAGCGACTCAGGAGAGACATCGCCCAGATTCGCCGCCCCGTCAGTGAGAAGCACCACGCGATTGATGCCATTGGCAAGGTAATGCCGCGCCGCAGTCTGGTAAGCCAGGTTCATCGCCTCTTCGAGATTTGTTCCACCTTGCGGCGTCACGTTGCTGACTTCTTCGGTGACTTTCCCCGCCTGATCGCCAGGCACACCATCCACCCACAATCTCGGTGTGCGAGCGAAAGTAACCACACTTAACTTATCCTGTGTCTGAAGTTGTCCCGAGAGCACGCGCAACGCCTCATGAATGATCCGCACCCGATCCGCGCGTTCCATGGAACCCGAGTTATCCAGCAACAGCACCAGGTTGAGTGGCCGCCCTGGCTGCCGTCCTGCGGCCGCTGTCTTAATCGAAAAGCGTAGCAAGTCGCGGTTCTGAGCAAACGGATAACGCGAACGCTCGAAACCGAAGGCAACCGGGACGCCTGCGGCCGGCTCCGGGTCGCGATAATCGAATGCATTAATAAACTCCTCGCTCCGCACGCTCGCCGGATCAGGCATCTGGCCTTTCTCCAGGCTGGCAGCGGCGAGCTTGAACGAGACATCGCTGACGTTGAGCGAAAAAGTGGAGAACGGGTTTTCGTTAACTTGGATTTCAGGTTGCGGAATTGGAGCAGCAGCAGCAGGACGCGAATTATTACTCTCGCTCAATTCGTCGTTAGCCAATTTAGCACGCAGTTCATCAACGTGTTTCTGCGCCACTTGTGCATCATTCTTTTTTGCACGGTTTATCTCCTCATCCAGGTTTTGAAGGCTCCGGTTCTCAAGAGCGATCTTTGTTTCCAGGTCCGCCGCCCGCTTGTTGATTTTAACATTCAGTTCAGAAATCTGATTCCTAAGTTTCTGAATTTCTTCGTTTTCGGGCCCGAACTGATTCGTCTTACTAACCAGGCTCTGCTCAGCAACAACAAGACCTTCGAGCAATGGTTTCATTTGCGGATCCTGTCCTAAAGTGGGAAGAACCTGAACTAGTTCTCCGCGGCCGGATCTCTTAAGCAGCTCGAGGGAGGTTGTCCACCGTTCCAAATCTGCTTTGCGTTTATCGCGCATCACCTCGATTTTGCGAAGCGTATCTTCCGACATAAGCACCGCTGGTGAGTCGGGGTTTGCCACCGCATTCGGGACCTGCAACTGTGAGCTTAGGTCTTGGAGTTTTTTCTGAGCAACTTGGATCTCCTTCTCGCCCTTCTTGAATCGTTCCTCAGGCGGGGTTGCCTGACCTGCGAAAGAGGGGGTGGCTTCAAATTGTAAAATCGGCCTTGTGAAGCTGTCAAGATTCCCGTTGGGAATGGCAACGGATGCGTTTGTGACGGTGCTATAGCCAACGACGTTTAAGCTATAAAGATTGCTGGATGGCTGTTTCAGTTTACCAGTGCCAATATTCAAGTCAGCAGCTGCCAATTCTACGGTTTTCTCTTTTTTAGCTGGTTCCAGCGATTTACCGGCTAGCTTATTTCCAAGATACCAATCAAAGCCAAAGGCCCTATTTTCAGCCCGACGAGTCTGCGCCTCGCGATTGCGTGCATCATCGATCAAGCTAAAACGAGTCTCTTCTCCCAGGTTCTGCGGACCTCCTATCCTCTCTTTTGGCTTGCCCTCTATTGCGTCAACCCGGTTGTTGAGGTTCGCTGCAGTCTGACCACCGATCCCATTCTGGAATGCAAGAGTTTGTTCCGGTTTCTTTGCCTCCAGCGCCGGGACGTCGGCCAATATAGATTCCGATTGCTTTTCTTTAGATATCGCTGCGCCGAGCAAAACATTTCCAGCAGAGTCAGTCTCCTTACGGAAAAGCTTTCCCGAAACCGGCAGGTCGCCGAGAGTCGGCACAACTAAATCTCTCTGAAGGTATAGGAGATCGCTTTTCCGCTTCTCTTCAGCGAGGAGAGCTTTTCCCGCGATTTGTCGATCCCCTTCCACAAGGGCTCGGCTTATTTTCTTCAAAGGGGCGTTCGCGGGGATCTCCGCCGCCGGATAGCGCCGAAGCAGGGATTCCTGTTCGGCCAACTGGGCCAGTGAGTTATTTGCCGCGCCTCCGTCACCCCTGCCGTTGCTGGCCTGATTTAACTGGCCTTTCCAATCAACACCCGGCTGAGCCGCAGGGGCAGGAACCTGGAGGTTTAATTCGACTGACGGCGTTTCAGGAACCGTCACTGTTGACAACACCGTTTTGTTTCCAAGTGTGGTTGTTATCCCTTCAAGTTTTACAGGAGGTAGAGTGTCCTTGGGAGCAGCGGCCCGGCCTCGAAAGAATTCGGATTGAACCGCGGCCTCGCTTGAAGCGCCTCTGCTATTTTGCCCGGGCATTGCATAGCTAAAATTTACGGAATCTGATCGCGCAGCCGCAGCGACTACTGGCTGATTCTTCGATGCTGTATCGGAGAGGGACTTCTCTTTCGCTTTCTCGTCTCGGTAAGGAACAGTGCTGATGGAGGGAGTCTCCAAAACCCCAAGCCATTCGGGTTCGCCGACGGAGTGATTGCTCGGAAGCGCGATTTCGCTTTTTTTCCTGGCGACGGAAGTTCCGTCGGGAGTGAAGGTTGATAAAACGCTGTTGTTCGCGAAAGCCAAACGACCAATTTCTGAGACGCTCTCCGCTTTTCCATCGGCGGGCAGTGCGAGCCGCTGTGAAGTGCCTTGAGCTGTCTTCAATTCAGCCGAAACAACATCCCCTACTTTCCCCACAACGTAAGTTTCGCCCGCGACAGGTGAGGCAGCGCTCCCTTTCAAATACGGTTTTAAATCCGACATTGTGGGTTGGTCTTCCGAAGACTTGTGGTTTTCGAGCGCCCATTGTTGTTTTGCGCCATCGATTTGCCTGAGATTGTTAAGAATCGCGTTGGATTGTGAGGTTGTCCGAGTCTTGACGAAATTGGGTATCGAAATACTGATGATCAGAAAAATTACCACGCCGGCTGCCGCTATGCGCAGGACCCAATATTTACTCTCAGTCTTTGGCTGCGTGAACTCACGAGGTTTGACGGTTTTGAACTGCGCGAGCAGCTTCTCTCGCCGTTCATTGCTTAGCTTGAGGCCAGTGGATTGAGCCGACGCTTGCACCTCGGAGCTAACGGTATCGCGGACGAAACCAACCGTTTCCTTAAGTCGGGCATATACCTTCGCAAGTTCCGGGTCTTGTTCAATCGTTCGACCGAGAGCGAAAGCCTCGTCCGCGGACAATTCGCCCAGCAACAGGGCCGTTAGCTTGGCCTCGATTCCCTCGCGAGAAGTTGGGTTGTCGGGATTCATAACGTGCACGATTTGACTGCGGCCGAGATTTCCGGAAGGCTTCGACCTGGGAGAATGGCAATCGCATCCCGCGAAGCGTTTGGAGTGCGCTGTATTCCGGCGCTTTGGATTTCTCCGTTATCTCCATTGTTATATAGAGGCAAGCAATAGCGCCGGAATACGGCGCACTCCAAACGCTTCGCGGGATCGGTAGCGTAATGAAACCTTGGCGTTACTGATAGTTCGCGTCTTTGCGATTTGTGTTTCCCAACATTCATTCCACCACTCCATTCTTTGCTAATTCCTCGGCGATCGCTTTAAGCGCGTGATGCAGGACATAACCGACGTTTCCAATGCTCAAGCCGGTCCGGGCGCTCATTTCCTTATAAGAAAGTTCTTCGTTAAATTTCAGCCGGATGAGTTCACGGCTTCGCTCGTCCAGAATCTCCAAACTCAGCCGCACCAATCCGATGCCTTCCAGTCTAATGATTTGTTCATCCGGCATTGGTTGCGTATCGACACTGTCTGTTCCTGCAATCCCGCTCTCCGACGCGTCCGTTTTGAGCGGCACAATCTTGCGGCCATTCCGTACCTGGTTCAGAGCAAGATTATGCACCGTGCGATAGAGCCACCGCTTTGGCTCGCGCACCTCGTCGAATTGTGCATGCAGTTTCATGAAGGCTTCTTGAACAGTGTCCTCGGCGACGCTCAATTCACCGCTCATGCGCAATGCATAAGCCAATAGCGGCGATTCCAGAGCCTCGAACAGCTCTTCAATCGTTTCGCACTGGGACGGCGCCGTGCTGGTTTGTTCGGATTGCATTACAGCCATGTTCAGCAATCTGGTCACAAATTTGCCTGATTTACCGCTCGATCCCGGCGTTTATGCCCGCAAAAGGACATCGTATTCTGCTTATATGACACCACACCCTGAAGTTTCTTAGATGAAAAGTGTAACACCGGCGGGACAGAAACCGTTCCTTCAAATCGTCCTCCTGCTCGTACTTCAGAAGCCAGGAAGCGATCCGGCATGAAACTGAGCTAAGGCAGTTTGTCCGGCTAACCTTGGAAATGCTCGTTTGAGTTTAGATTGAATGGAGCGAGACAGCTTCACGCCTATGGGGCTGAATAATTAGCGACCGGAGCCCTGTCCCCGCCGTGCGGACTACCCCGGCATCACGCGGTCGCGAACGGTCCATGAGAGCCCACAGAACGTGAAATAAAGGCGCGATTGGGGTGTCCACTGAATTTCATCCTGGATGGCACCTCTCCCAATCGAGTTCCTCATTCCATTTATATTTGGCGCCATTGGCATTCTTCAGGAGGACACCATATTCTACCATCTTGTCTAGAGTGAAGAAAAGGGAGTTGCGACGGATGGGGTTAGCGGACCAGAAAACGAACTTTTTTCCGCCCCAATAGCTCCATGGTTCCCCGGGCGTGGCGAGACCTAAAGCCCTAGCCACGTAATAAATGGCGAGATCCCTGTCCGTCCATTGTGCCAGGCTTTTCCTTAAGACCGGTGATTTGAGAAGTGCTACCATGAAGGGTTGCTTCCAAAAGCGAACGCGCTCTATCAAGGCGAACCGTACCACTGAGTCACAAATACAAACCGGACGCGCCACCTGCCTTCGGTTAAAGTAACCTCCTCAGGCCAGTTAAGCTCACGACTCATAGGAATTCAAAAACTCTTTGGCGGTCGCCAACTCCACTGTAGGGATCTGAACGTGGAAAGAAATATCTAATCCGGCGAACGAAAAGTGGGATGTGGTATCCAGATCCAGTGGGTGGAATCCCGCGCTGCGTAATGATGCGATGAGCAGATCTGCCTCACTCGAGGTCTGTGTACTCCGAAGAGTTGAAAAGGTTGGTGTGCTCATAATAAGTAAGATACCCGAACAACTTTTAGGAGTCGACAGCCCATTGGCCGGGTTGTTTCCGAGTTAATCTGCTTATGGTTTACCCGGATGAGCAAATCTCAAGTATCGAGTTTTTTGCCGGTAGTATCCGGCGCGGCCCAGATGGCAATGATGCCCAAGACGTAGATCATACCGCAGATGGAGCCTACTTTAGGATACGAGCCTCCCGCCGCGGTGAACAATGCGCCCGCCGCCAGGACTCCCAGGGCAGTGGCAAAGCGGCCGATGTTATAAGCGATTCCACTGCCTGCGGCGCGAACGCGTGTGGGAAATAATTCCGGCAGATAAAGGGGCAACCAGCCGAAGAATAAAGTGGAGACAAATCCTTGCGCGAAGACAAGTGGCAGGAAAGAGGTTTGGAAGGGCGCAGTGCCCAGGAACATCAATAGCGTGAGCACCGTGGCGCCCAAACTGATGAGCCCATATGCTCGGCGACGCCCAAGCCATGAGGCAATTTGCGCTCCAAAAAAGCTGCCCAGCACTGCGCCCGCTGCCCACCAGCCCTGGGTGACTGCCTTGTACCCGGACCGTACAACCCCACCGATTTGGTCGGCCCAGGGAATCATCCACTTGCTTGCCGACCATGCTCCGATCATTGGAATGGAGCCCAACAGAATTCCGATGAGCGTGAGGCGCAGCAGTGGAGGGCAAAACAATTCACGAATTGGAGACCCACTGCGCGAAGATGAAACAGTGGAACAAGCGTTTGGATCGGGATTCTTCAGGTTACTATCTGCCAACCACAGCGGAGATTCGGGCAATGCGAACAACACCAGAAGTCCCAGCACCGCGGGGGCGGCGGCCAGTTTGAAAATCCAGCGCCACGACTCGGGGGTAATATGCCACGCGCGGGCGACTTGAGAGAGCATGAGAATACCACCATTGAGCGCTGCGCCCATTAAACCAGCAACGATCGGCCGCGATTTGTCGGGCCAGCATTCAGCCGCCAGGGAAACCGCATTCGGCCACACTCCTCCCACACCTAAGCCCACCAGGAATCGCAAAACAAGCATCTGTTCCTGCGTTCGCACGAAAGCGCCCAGGCCCGCAAACATCGAGTAAGAAAGAATGCTGATGCCCAGGGCGCGCGTCCTTCCAATGGTATCGCCAAGAGCCCCGAACAGCACGCCGCCCGCCGCCGCTCCGAACATCAGGGCCGCGGTGAATCGCGCGAACCAAAGCCCGCCGGACGCAGGAGTCCACGCTCCGCCGAGCAAGTCCTGGGAGACGGACAAAGAAGCCACTGGCATTAAGCCCAGTTCGACGCCATCGAAGAGCAATCCGCCAATGGCAGCGAAAAGCACAGCGAGACGAGCGGGCGAAGAGAGGGATTGTGCGCTCACGATTGCGAAGATTGGCAGGGCTTGCGGATGATTTCGATGATGGCACTGTTGTCCAAATCCCCAAGACCGGATGCCTCCGCGCGCTCAAGAAGCTGGCGATGGAGTTCCGAAAACGGTAACGTCATTTGTTCTGAGGCAGCAGCTTCCAGGATCAGGCGGACATCTTTGAGGTGCTGCGACAACCTGGCTTGAACGCTGAAATTTTTTTCGATCATCTTGCGGCCCTTGGCATCCATGACCCGCGAGTAAGCGGCGCTCCCTGTCAGGATCTGCAATGCTGCGGCGCTGGAAACCCCAAGCGCCTCAGCAAATGCCAAACCTTCAGCCAGTGCGGCGCGGTTCAGCCCTAAAACCAGGTTGCTAATCAGTTTCATCCTGGTTGCGTTACCGCAAGCCCCGGCGTGGAACACCCTTGTTCCCATCACCTGCAACAAATCGGTGCAGGCGGCAATGGCCGCTGGGTCTCCACCAACGATGACAGTAGCTTCGCCGCGCCGGGTTTGCTCGCTGGAACCGGAGATGGGAGCGTCCAGATAGCGCACATTGCGCGCGGCCAATCGATTCCCCAATGCCACTGTCTCTGCCGGTTCGCCCGTGGTGGTATCTATGATTATTTGTCCGGCGCGCAATCCATCCTGCATTTGGTCAAGCACCTGCGTGACAACCCCGCTGGTGTAAAGGCTGACAATGACGCGAGGGCATTCTATCAAAGGGTTTTCACTCCATCTGGCGCCTCGATTGAGCAGCGAGGCCGCTTTCTCCCGGGTGCGGTTCCAAACCACTACTCGGAACCCATGTTCCAGGAAGCGTTCCGCGAGGGCGGTTCCCATCAAACCCAGGCCGATGATACCGATGAGATTTGTTTCCATCTGTGTTTTCTATGTTTCGTTGACTCGGATGTCGATGTCGATGATTGATTGGTCTTACCGGTTTCCAACTTGCACGGAGCTGTGGAAATGTGGTTTTATTTATAAGCACAGCCAAAAATCCCCTTCGCGATTGTTATGACAAAGAAAGACTTGCCCCAGTGCCGACTCACTCGCCGCCAGTTCCTCCGTGGGGCTGCCATTTCAGCCACTGGTTTTATGATCGTACCGAGCGGGGTGCTCGGGTTGAACGGCGCAATTTCACCCAATGAAAAGCTGAATATCGCAGGCATCGGCTTCGCCGGCCAGGGAGGACATGACCTTTCCCAAATGGAAAAGGAAAATATCATGGCGCTTTGTGACGTGGACAAACAGCACGCTGCGCACATTTTTAAGAAGTATCCCAAAGCCCGGCAGTTTACGGACTATCGAAAAATGCTGGAGGAGGTGAAAGAAATTGATGCTGTCGTCATCGCCACGCCCGATCATCATCATGCTTTCGCTTCAATGGAAGCGATTAAGCGCGGCAAACATGTTTATTGCGAGAAACCGCTGACTCATTCCGTTTGGGAAGCACGCGAGGTCACAAGGGCTGCGCGTGAGGCGAAGGTGGCAACTCAAATGGGAAACCAGGGTCAGGCATCGGAAGCCACGCGACGGCTTTCTGAAATTGTATGGTCAGGGGTCATCGGCAAAGTGCGGGAGGCCCACATTTGGACTGATCGCCCTTCGCAAGGTCTCTTCAAGGAGTATTGGCCTCAAGGCATTTCCCGGCCAAAGGACACTCCCAGCATTCCGGAAACACTCGAATGGGATTTGTGGTTGGGGCCAGCACCGCTCCGGCCTTTTCACCCCGCATATCTGCCTTTCAAATGGCGCGGTTGGTGGGATTTCGGCACGGGCGCGCTAGGCGACATTGGCTGTCATGCGATGGATCCGGTTTTTCGCGCGTTAAAACTGACTGCGCCTGTTAGTGTTCAGGCCGCATCGACGCGCGTCAATGAAGAGACGTATCCGCTTGGCTCAACAGTCACTTATCACTTCCCAGCTCGTGATAGCGCTCCCCAGGCGACCAATCGCCACATTGCTGGACAAACGGGCGCTGCCGCCGGCGGAGTCGAAATGCCGGAGTGCAAACTGGTTTGGTACGACGGCGGGCTTCGTCCTCCCCGCCCCGATGGTTTGCCTGAAGGCAGAAAGATGGGTGATAATGGACGGCTGCTTATAGGCGACAAAGGGTTCATTCTGGGCAGCGGGAGAGATGGCGACGGTGTTTATCCAACATCCTGCGCAAAGGATGCAGCGGAGGTCTCGCGAAGCATTCCCCGCTCGGACCAGCATTACCAGGAATGGATCGACGCCTGCAAAGGTGGGAAGCCGGGAGGCTCGCATTTTGAATTTGCCGGGCCATTGGCCGAATCAGTCCTCTTAGGGAACGTAGCACTGCGAGTACAATTGCGGGATGAACTCACGCTCTACCGGCTTGTGTGGGATTCTGCCAATCTGAAATTCACAAATCTGGATGAGGCAAACCGGTTTTTGAAACGTGAATACCGCGCCGGCTGGAGTTTGGCATAAATTGCAAGCGGGACCTTCACTCGCCCAAACACCAAAGCGCCTTATCTGTGCGCATGAAGATTTCGCCATGTGAAACCGCCAAAGAGGAATTCATCGGTTCGCCGCCGATGGAGTTGGTGGCGAGACACTCGAACTTCGGGGCCGCTCGAATAACGAAAACGTCGGCGTTTCGGTTCGGGATGTAGAGCCGGCCATCAGCGAGGACCGGTGATGCCCAACATTGGTTTCGCGCGCCCGTGCCTGTGAGCCGTTCTTCCCAGATCATTTGTCCGGTTTTCAAGTCATGGCATTCAACAATGCCAGCTATCGTTACCAGGTAAATGTGGCCCTGAAAGATCACCCCTGAACCAATGCAGCCCTTGCTATCCGCCCGGTCCGAAAACCATAGACGGCGGGTTGCGGTCACATCGCCCTTGCCGCCGGGTCGCACCGCCATTGCGGTGTTACGAAATCCGTTGCCCGTCAAACCAATGATGCCGTCACCGGAAAAAGCCGAACTATAAGCGCCGAGACTCGGCCCGCGGCAACTCCAGAGTTTCTCGCCAGTGCGCGGCGTCAGAGCCAATAACTGCACAGGCAAGGCCACCACCAGTTCATCCCCGCGAGCAGCATGCACCAGTAACGGAGTGGCCCACGAGCCGGCAATCTCAGAAAGTGGCTGTGCGCCTGGGAGTTTGGCCCATTTGGGGTCGCCGCCCAACTCCTCATATTTTGTGTCATTCCGAACTGGCGGCACATCATATTTCCAGACGGTTCTCCCGCTTCTTTTATCCAAAGCGATAATAAAACTGCGGTCTCCCGGTCCAAAGTTCAGGAAGCAGAGATTGCCGTACAACACCGGCGAGGACGCGTAACCCCACATATGTGATTGCCGCCCAAGATCTCGATGCCATAGTTCGCGTCCGGCGAAGGAATAACAATAGACCCCCGCAGACCCGAACCACGCGATGACCCGTTTAGCGTCCACAACCGGCGACGGCGTGCACGGAGGGTTTTCTGGATAAGTCTGCTCTTTGACCGCGGGTATGACGCTCGTTTGCCAGAGCAGTTTTCCATCACGCCGATCGAAGCACATGACTGTGCGGCTGTCCTCCTTCTCGATGGCTTGCGTGATGAAGACGCGCTCGTCCCAAACAACCGGGTTGGAATTGCCGCGTTCCGGCAGCGGGACGCGCCAGCGGACATTCTGGTTGGTGCTCCAGTGGAGTGGGAGGTTATGCTCCTGGGAAACGCCCGTGCCTTCAGGTCCGCGCCAGGCGGGCCACTGCGCCGCCGATGCCCTGCAACCCAGGGTAATGGCGCAAGCAAGAAGGAAAAAAACCGTTCGCATCAGAATGAATGTAAGGCAATCGTCTCTGAAAAATCATGGAAAACCGGAGGCTGGCCAAAGCTTCGCTCTTGCCATTGGCATTGGCTTCAGCGCATTGTCTGCCATGGGTCCTCCCAACCAATCCATTACCCTCAGTTCCGAGCAGGTCCAGGAATTAAACGCCAAACTTTCGCTCATGCGCCATGACATCAATAACATGCTCTCGCTCATTACCGCAGCGGTCGAGTTAATTCGTTCCAAGCCTCAGACCACCGAGCGTATGACAGCAACATTGCTTGAGCAACCCGCCAGAATCGGGGATTCGATGGCAAAGTTTTCGAGCGAGTTTGAACGCATCCTCGGCATGCCACCGACCTGAGAATGAATGACTTCGGGATTCACGTTTCGCATTTGAAGTTTTTTGGCATATTCCGCCAATGGACCAAACCGAAGCGGAGCTGATCGCAGCGGTTTTGCGCGGCGACAGCGCCAGCTTCGAGCCACTAGTCGAGAAATATTCACCCCGGGTATTTGCGACCGCCCGGCGTTACGCAAGACGGGAAAGCGAGGTGGAGGACATCGTTCAAGAGGTCTGGCTGAAGGCATTCCAGAAGCTAAAGAGTTTTCGCGGAGAAGCGCCTTTCGAACATTGGCTCATGCGGCTGGCTGTGAGGACCTGTTATGATTTTCTGCGCGCTCACAAAAGAAACCGTGAAACGACCTTTTCGGAATTGAGCGAGCCGGAAACCGATTGGCTTGAGAAATTTGTGAGGCAGCCTGAGGGAACGGAGGAAAATGTGGAAGCAGCCCGGGCGCTGGTGACGAAAGTTTTCGAGCAACTCTCGCCACCAGCACGGCTTATTCTTACCCTGCTGGAGATTGAGGACCGCACCGTGAAAGAGATTTCCAAACTCACGGGCTGGTCCATTCCCCTGGTTAAAGTGCGCGCTTTTCGGGCTCGAGCAGAAATGCGCAAATTGCTTACAAAAATTGCGAAAGATAAATATTTATGACAATGATTGGGATGAAGCAGGACGAACGCCAGATTGTCGCAGCGCGGAGCCTTTGTGGCGGAGCGCATTCGAAACGCTGGTTGTAACCCCGCACTCCCCGAAAGCGTCTAACAAATTGCTGGTCGTATGAAGCTTGCCAAACTCGAAACAAAGTTATTTGCCGTTGCTCGCTCCATCTCAGTAAGCGAAGCCGTCCCATATGCGTTCCACAAGCGCATCATGGCGCAATTAAATTCGCGGACAATTATTGACGAATGGACCTGGTGGGGCCGGGCTCTTTGGCGGGCCACTGCTCCTTGTGTTGCTGTTGTGCTCATCCTGAGCGCCTGGACCTTCTATGCTCCCAATTCTGGCAGTGATCTCTCCCAGGAATTTGAAAATACCGTGATGGTGGCCATTCAGCAGCAACCCGATTCCGCGTGGTGAAATCCTGGAAGGTCATTCTTGCCACCCTGGTGATTTTTGGGGCTGGCGCTCTCACCGGTGCCCTGGTAGTGCGACAAACCCAAAAAATGGATTTGCGCGTACAGCAAAGCCCAAGCCGCCCTGGTCACCCAGCAACGATCAACGCTGCAGGCGATCTCCGGCTTGAATTTCTCCGCCGCGCACAACGCGAGCTCGATTTAAGCCCCGACCAACGCGAGAACATCGATAAGATCATCAAGCAAAGCCAGGAACGAACGCACAAGCTGATGGAACCGGTAGCACCAGAACTCCACGCAGAGCTCCAGCGGACCAAAGAACAATTTCTGCAAGTGCTCAACCCAAGCCAGCGGCAACGTTTTGAAAAAATCGTTAGTAAGAGGCAGCAACGCCCGCATGAGCCGCGGCACCAGACTAACCCGCCGTAACTGCTTTTCGCATTTATGCGAAGAGCCGCTGAGGTTTTAGCAGCTACAGGAGCTACCAAGACCAATTTCAAAGTCAATCGTTGCACATCCTTGCGGGTCTTTGCACATCATTGCATTCAACTTTTCCCAAAAGAATCGAGGGCAGGGCGCACTCCGTGCCAAAATAATTGCTTATTTCAGCGTTTCCCCGGGAGAAATCACCTTGCGTTTTTGCCATTTGCATGTTAAAAACGACAGCGGTTTCGAAAGGGCTTCGGAGATTGGTGGTTTACAGTTTTTGCTGTTCTGGACCCACTCCCGGGCAGTCCGGTAAAGAAGTAATGATTGCAACAATAACGAAAGCACCTTGGCTGATGGTCCATCAGGGCGTTCCTAAGTTTCTCATTCCGAAGAGGTTTTACCGATTCATAACCGGATTAACGATTTGGTGGGCGGTATTGCTTTTTGTAACGAATACTCGAGCAAATTCTCCTGGAGAAACTCCAGGTGTGCCCTGGCAAGGTTCGCCCGGCATCACCCAGAGCATAGACCAAATTCTGTCCGTCACCACCGAAAGCGGGGAGGACGACGAAACCATGGGTGATGACGACGATGTGGAAAGCGAAAAAGAACAGAAGCCGGGGCTTCGGGGTGGGCGCCGACGGACTATCCCACCCCAATCCTTGCTGCACAATCCCGTATCTCCAGCCATTTCCCAATGGCCTCCGCCCGCTTCCACATCCGCGACAGAGCCACCGTTAACGCCCCAGGTAGTTGGCACAAACTTCCTTGGTATTCAGTTATCAGAAGCGGGTTTCATCCCTCCCGACAGCATGGGAGCGGTTGGGCCATCGCAAGTCATGGTTATCGCCAATGGCCGAATCAAGGTTTTCAACAAAGATGGCACTGCCGGCCCGCTGAATACCACCACGGACAACCTGTTCAACACGGTGCGGAGTGCCGGTACGAGCGACCCGCACGTCCGCTATGACCGGCTTTCCCAGCGTTGGTTCATCACCATGATTGATGTGGCAACTCACAATCGAGTTTTGATCGCGGTCAGCTCCGGACCGACTATCAGCGCGGCCAGCAGTTTCACATTTTTTCAGTTCCAACATGACTTGCCCGGCATTACGCCCAACTCCGATACCGGCGGTTTCGCCGATTACGATACATTAGGCGTTGATAAATCGGCATTGTACATCGGGATAAACGTTTTTAATTCCACTCGGACGGCTCTGCTTGGAACAACTGGATTCGTCGTAAATAAAACCAATTTGTTAGCGGGTATACTTACGGTAACACCCTTCCGACAGATCGGGTCGGCCAATGGAACCGGAAGCGGTCCCTGGACACCGCAAGGCGTGGATAATGACGATCCGAATGCAACGGAAGGATACTTTATCGGCGTTGACAACATAACCTTTGGCAAGCTGGCGATCCGGCGGATTAGCAACCCGGGCGGAACGCCTTCCATCTCGGCCAACTTGAACCTGACTGTTCCAGCCACAGGGTCTCCAATTTCACAGGCGCATAAAGGAAACACCGTGAATAAGAATCTCGACGCGCTGGATGATCGGTTATTCGGCGCGGCGATTCGAAAAAACAAACTTACTGGTGTTGCATCGCTTTTTACCGCTCACAATATTCAAGTAAACAGCTCTGGTGTTGCCTCTTCTTCGGGTGGACGTAATGGCTCACGCTGGTATGAAATTGGAAATCTGACGAGCACGCCGGTTTTGGTTCAGTCGGGAACACTTTTTGATTCCGCTGCGAGCAGTCCGCGTGGTTTCTGGATTCCCAGCGTTGCCGTTACGGGTCAGGGCCACATGGCTCTTGGGTGCAGTTATGCCAGCATAAATGATTTTGCGGGAATTGCCACCGCTGGACGGCTCCGTACGGATCCGCTTGGCACCCTCCAGCCACCCACATTGGCTCTGGTCAGTTCGTCGGCATATAACCTGAGCGAGAACGGCAGCGTACATCGCTGGGGAGATTATTCCCAAGTCGCTGTTGACCCTAATGACGATATGACCGTCTGGACCTTTCAGGAATATTGCAACAGTGGCAATAGCTGGGGAGTCGCTGCCATTCAACTCAAGGCCCCGCTTCCCGCGAGCCCGATCACTGCGACGCCAGCAACTTTGTTGCAAGGTCAATCCTCGGTGGATGTCGCCATCACCGGCCTGTCAGTTTCCGGTTCTGAATTTTTCGACCCGGGCTCGGATGCAGGAGGGCCTGGTTTCTTAAGCCATTTGGGGGTGGCGATTGATGGTGGAGGTGTCATTGTGAACAACGTCACATTTCTTGGACCTACAAATTTTAGCGTGAATCTCACAGTGCAGGCCGGTGCAGGTTTGGGATCTCGCACGATTACGGTTACCAATCCTGATGGTCAGGCGATCACAAGCGCCTCAGGTATCCTGACGATTAACTCCTCCGGCGTAACGGCGAGCTTCATTGCGGGACCCACCAGCGGGCCTGTTCCATTGAATGTTTCTTTTACCAACCTAAGCACAGGGGCAACGAACTATGTCTGGGACTTTGGCGATGGGAACACAAGCACCAACACTAATCCCATTTACACATACACAAACCCGGGAACTTACTCTGTAACCCTCACCGCGATCGGCGGCGGGGAAACCAACGTTCTGATCCGCAATGATTACATCTCGACCTTTTTCTTCACCAACAGCCCGCCCGTAATCGTGGCCCAACCGGAAAATCAAATCGTAAATATCGGAGGTACTGCAAACTTCAGCGTCACGGCAACGGGCACACAGCCGCTTGCTTTTCAATGGCGATTTCAAGGGACTAATATTGGAGGGGCAACCGACAGTGTTTACAGTCGCTCAAATGTTCAGCTCACAGACGCAGGTTTATACTCGGTGTCTGTGACGAACTCCTTGGGGATAGCGGTCAGTTCAAACGCTACTCTTGCAGTTGTTCTGGACGTCATTCCGGTCACGGGAGATCCTTACACACAGGATTTTGACAGCATCGGGGCTACTGGAACCAACACGCCGCCTGGTTGGTTTGTGGGCACAGGCACCGGGTCAATTTCAGGAAAAGAAGTGGTGGTCGGCAACGGCTCATCCAATGGGGGCGCCAATTATAATTTTGGCTCGACCGGCAGCAACGATCGAGCATTGGGTTCGTTGGCAACACCTTCGACACAACGTGATACCGAAGCCCGATTCGTGAACGTTTCCGGCTCACTGATCACCTCTTTTGCTCTCAATTATACTGGAGAACAATGGCGTGTTGGTGGTAACGGCTCCGTTAACAACGATCTGGTGATGCAATACAGTATCGATGGGGCAAATTTCGTTGCCATGGGCACTCAATTTAATTTCAACTCTCCTGTCGATTCCGGAACTGCCAGCGCTTTGGACGGCAATGCTGCTGCGAACCGCGTGACCGGAATTGGTGGAATCTACTTGCCAGCAAGCGTCATTACCAACGGCCAAACGTTCTATCTGCGATGGGCCGATGCAGACAACCAGGCTGCGGACCATGCCATGGCTCTGGATGATTTCTCGATCACCTTCACACTCAGTAATCCCCCCCCGCCCGCTGTAGTCGCTAACTTTGACGCCACACCCACAAACGGCGTTGCGCCATTAACTGTCACCTTTACCAATCTAAGCACCGGCGCAACCAATTACAGTTGGGACTTTGGCGACGGCAACAGCAGCACAGCCTCCAATCCGAACAACACTTACACCAATCCAGGGAACTACTCTGTCAGTTTGACGGCTAGTGGGCCCGGCGGCACGAACGTGCTTCCCCGCATTAACTTAATTCTAGTAACTAATCCGCCTCCGCCGGCCCTTGCGGATTTCACCGGAGCCCCGACCAGTGGAGTCGCGCCGTTGATCGTTGCATTCACCAACCTCAGCACGGGCGCAAGCAGTTACAGTTGGGATTTTGGTGACGGCAACGGTAGCGCTGTTTCCAATCCGAACAACACGTACACGAACCCGGGTAACTACACCGTTAACCTGACGGCGATCGGCCCTGGCGGCACGAACACGTTTTCCCGAACTAACTTCATTGTAGTAACTAATCCGCCTCCGCCGGTCCTTGCGGATTTCACCGGAGCCCCGACTAGTGGAGTCGCGCCGTTAATCGTTACATTCACCAACCTCAGCACTGGAGCAAACAGTTACAGTTGGGGTTTTGGTGATGGCAACAACAGCACTGTCTCCAATCCGAACAACACCTACACGAACCCGGGTAACTATACTGTCAACCTGACGGCCATCGGGCCTGGCGGCACGAACACCTTTTCCCGAACTAACTTCATTGTAGTAACTAATTCGCCTCCGCCGGTGGTGGTGGATTTCACGGGAGCCCCGACCAGTGGAGTGGCGCCGTTGATCGTTTCATTCACCAATTTCAGCACGGGCGCAAGCAGTTACAGTTGGGATTTTGGTGACGGCAACGGCAGCGCTGTTTCCAATCCGAACAACACGTATACCAACCCGGGTAACTACACCGTTAACCTGACGGCCATCGGGTCTGGCGGCACGAACACCTTTTCCCGAACTAACTTCATTGTAGTAACCAATCCGCCCCCGCCAGTGGTGGTGGATTTCACTGGAGCTCCTACCAGCGGAGTGACGCCTTTAATTGTTTCGTTTACCAATCTCAGTACGGGGGCAAGCAGCTACAGTTGGGAATTCGGCGATGGCAACACCAGCACTGATACGCATCCGGGCAACATGTACACCAACCCGGGTAGCTACACTGTCAGCCTCACAGCTATTGGCGCCGGGGGCACCAACACGTTTTCTCGAACTAACTTTATCCTAGTGAGTAATCCGACTTCGACCGTCGTGGCGGATTTCACCGGAGCTCCTACCAGCGGAGTGACACCTTTAATTGTTCTATTTACGAATCTGAGCACGGGAGCAAGCAGCTATAGTTGGGACTTCGGTGATGGCAATACCAGCACGAATACTCATCCGGGCAACATGTACACGAACCCGGGTAGCTACACTGTCAGCCTCACAGCTACTGGTGCGGACGGAACCAATATTCTTTCACGCACCAATTACGTGACGGTTTTTGCTCCCCCTCAGTTGGTGGTGTCCTCCGCTGGGCTTGATTTTGGCTCGGTATTTACCAACACGATCGGGCAAGGCAGTTTTGTCATAAGCAACGCGGGCGGAATTCAGCTCAACGGGACAGCAGAGCTCAACGAGGACCCTTTCCACCTGTTAGACGCGAACTCCAATCTGGTTTCCAATTTTGCCTTCACTGTGCCGGCACTGAGTTCCACCAATATCCTCTTTGAATTTGCTCCAACCATGCCGGGCCCGTTCAGCAACATCGTCGTATTTGTCACCGACGGTGGAGTTTCAACCAACGCACTCACAGGTATTGGCGCAACAGCGCCTCTCCTCCTGGCAGCGCATGAGGGGGGCGGTACAAATTTACTACTAACCTTCGAGACGATTTCCGGTAAGCTTTACCTAATCCAATACAAAGATTTCATCAATGATGCGACGTGGCACCTGCTGGAAACAGTACCAGGAGATGGCCTGCTTAAAATCAGGCCAACCCCCATCTCCACCGCTGCCCAGCGCTTTTTCCGATTGTCTGTCGAGTAGGGATTCATCCAATAGAGGAGAATGAAAAGCGCCGGAATACGGACGCACTCCAAACGTTTCGCGGGTATTGGGCGCCAGTGATCAGTATCCAGCATCGATGTTCGCTGATACAAGTTCTCTGAAGGTCCGCTCGACTGTTATGCGGAAAGATCTCGCGAAGCGTTTGGAGCGGTCAAACCCAAGCGGATATTAGTTGGAGTAGAAACTTTCCTTTGATTCGAGCGCTCTGCATTTTTCGTGCGTGTGGTTCGGCAGTTATGACCGCACGTACTTT